>LSQX01284291.1_pt2 | contig 196071 bp, 178 predicted proteins | sample 654561 | NCBI WGS metagenome assembly LSQX01 (sample SAMN04489861, study PRJNA283612) | anaerobic digester metagenome | isolation source: 4 biogas reactors fed with cattle manure at either 37C or 55C with and... | place: Denmark: Kongens Lyngby | collected 2014 | reverse complement strand
TATGCTGAGCCGGGTGAGTAGTTACTCGGGATTTAGCTTTTTTACCTCGATGTCGTCCCGTTCCGGCGGGGTTGCCGCTGCCGTGGTGCTGTAGTGGAAAATGCGCGCCCGGCGGCAGGACAGGATATGCATGAGATAATACTTCAGGGTCTGGATCATATGAAATTCGGGAGTCAGCGGAAAAGCCGCTCGAGGATAAGTTCCGCTACCGGGCGACATTGGTCGCGATTCTGCACCTCGTAATGCACCAAAAGGGCCGGAGTCGTATTGATTTCGTTGATGACGTAGTTGCCCGCGTCACAATGTCGTATGTCATCGGCGATAATGTCCACGCCGGCAAGGCGGATTCCCAGGGCCTTCACCAGTTTTGCTCCGGCATTTACCAGGTCGGGGCAAATGTCCTCGGTGACGTCCCAATAGCTTCCACCCCAAAGCCAGTGGCAGATTTCCTGCAGTTGCACAACACTCCCCGATGGCGGGACGGAATCGAAATGGAACTTCTGCCTGGCCAGGGCGGCGCGCACCTTTCCGTCTTCAGGAATTTGATACAGGATGGGGCGGGTTTCTGAGGAATACTCCGGGATGTCGCCGATTTGCCGCCGTCCGCGATTCGCGGCGCGGATCAGGCCGCGGACGGATGTTCGTCCGTCCCCCGTGACGGTAGCCGGAAGGCGGGAACTGGCGGCGACAAACTCTCCCTGGCAATAAAGCAGCCGGTAATTGGTGCCGCGGCGGAATTCCTCGACCAGCAGGTCTTTGGAAAAGATAGATGCAAAAGCGGCGGCGCGGAATATCTCCCATGGAGTGCCGGGTAGGATGCACACTCCGAGCCCGTCGCCGGTATCCCTGGCGGGCTTTATGACAATGCCGCCGGGGCATTCCCGGCTGAAGGCGACGGCTTGAATCCATTCATTTTTCGTGACGATTATGTGGCGGGGAACGGGTAATTGCAGTCGCTGCATCAGCTGATAACAGTAGATTTTGTCCGCCGCGAGCCTCAGGGAAGCGAGGCCGTCGAAGTCGGTATAAGAATTAAGAAAATTGTAATATAGCCCGGTGCGCGGATTTTTGACGCCAATGATGTCGTCGGTGCGGAAGTCCACCTGCAATTGGAGCCGGCGGGCAGCATGCAGCAGGTATGTGAGGTCGGGAGCATGCGACGCCGATGAACGGGCGCGCAGTCGGGATTGCACCCGATGAAGAAGGTGCAATGTCGGAGGCGCCGGAAGCATGGCGAGGGAAGAGGATAGTTGAATCAATCTATTGGTTTTCATGATGAATCCCCTGCAGTATGCGGAAATATTCCTCCTGGTAGCGTGTGGCCATGGATGCGGCGCCATACTTTCGCGCTGTTTCCACTGCGGCTTCTCCGATTCGCTGTCGCAGGGAGGGATCGGCGTAAAGCTTCATTACGATATCCTTGAGAGCATCGAATTGATCCAGGTCAAACAGATAACCGTTTTGCCCGCTGGATATGATATGGACATTCCCCCCGACATTGCTGACGACGGCGGGAAGTCCCGCCTGCATCGCCTCCAGGAGGGCGATGGAGGTGCCTTCGGTATGGGAGGTCATGATAAAGACGTCGAAGGCGGACAAAACCTCCGGAATATCCGGTCGGAATCCCAGGAGTCGAACGTGACTGCGCAGTTTTTTGGCATCGATAATCGCGTCGATCTCCTGGAAATGTTTGCCCTCAATGGGGGCGGCGACTACATAGACAAGGTTGGGAATGCGGGATCGCAAAGCCTCCACCAGTTCCAGCTGGAGCGGGATGTTTTTCACGGGATAGAAACGGGTCACGGTTCCGAGCACGAATGAATCCGGGTCCAATCCCAAGCGCAGTTTTGCGGCGCCGGGGTGCGGAAGGGTATCCGGGGGAGGCGGCAATCCATTGACGATGACGCCCACCTTGCGGTCCGGGATATGGTATCGGGCGACAAGATCGGAGGCGATATCCGGGGATACGGCAATGACACGATCGGTGGAAAGAGAGGCGAGCTGAACCAGGGCCACCTGTTTCAACGTGCGGCGGTCAAACGATCCATGCCGGGTAACCAGCAGTTTTGTTTTGGTTCTGCGCGCGACAAATGAAGCATGGAACCAGGACTTCAAGTCGTGGCAGTGGATGATGTCGATATCCGCGCCCGCGACAACGGAGCCAAGATCCCTGACAATGCGCCGGAACCCGTCAGGAGGGGCTTGCAGCTTCCACCAGGGAATGTCCCGGCGATCCAGGTCCTCCAGGAAAGCCCCGGTCCATCGCAGCACGCAGATATGCGGCTTGATGAGCGGGGAAGAGCACAGGGCCAGTGTTTTTATTACCTGCTCCAGCCCGCCCACGCCGAAATTCTCGACAACATGAAGAATGCGGATCGGACGGCCGGCGCTGGACGTGGGAGAGGGCATATCGATCATAAGATACCAGTAATCAGGAAAAGAGCTGCTGAAATAATCTCGCCAGCGTCAGATGCGGGGGCATCGAAAAAAAAGATGGCGGCCCCGGCGGCTGGGTGTTGGGGCCGGGGGAAAGGGCCTGGTGCGCGCCGGACAACGATAGCGGGGAAAAGGAGTCCGGGTGCTCGGTAAGGTATCGGCAGAGATTGGTGAAGCGACGACGAACCACTGTATTGATCCGGCAGTTCCGGTACTGTATGTCCCCGGGTATTAAAAAGCTGAAGGAATGAAGAATGACGGTGACAAAACCAGGCCCTTTCCCCTTGCGGGCGTTTTCCAGCAGCGCGCGGATTTCACCGAAGCTCACGCCGTTCAGATCGAGCGGCCGGAATTTTGGGATTCCGGGCAGGGTTTGGCGGAATGTCGTAATGGGAAGCTCCCAGATGCCTTCGATCCGGGTCACATCGTTCAATTCCTTCGGGCAGATCATGCGGCTTAGATTCGGAAAAGCCAGGTTGTAGGAGGAGTCGATTTTGAGGTTGTTGGTTTTCAGGGCGCGAAGGGTGTTTATATCCGCGGCATAGTTCCCGGCGCGAAAGGCAACGGGGGGGCGGCCGCAATAATCGTTCAGGATTGCAACTCCCTGTTGTATAAGGGCCGTCTGGGCTTCGAGGCTGTAGGCCGACATGCAATCCGAATACGGTTTTGCGCCCGGACGTTTCTCCGAAAAATTGATAAACGTGGGGTGCAAATGCAGTTGCACGTCATGGCCGCGCTCCAGGATGTAGCGGCATACTTCACTGGTGGCGGCCGACCCAAAATAGTGATGGTTCAGCACCTCCACAAAGAAGGTCAGGGGAATGCCGTAGCGGTCGGCGATATCCATCATCATGGGAATACCGTATTCTCCGCCATTAACGCGGCCATAGATGCGCTTGGCGTTGCCCACCGGTTTCAGGGTGGAATCGCGGAAGGCTCCGCCGACGCTGTGCTCCGTGTCGATGGTAATAAGGACCGTGATCTTTTTCATTGGCTGTCCATGATCGGGTTACGGGCGCTGTTGACCCTCGCGTCGGCGGTTTGGCGCCATGGAACTGTCAGGCGGAGCGCCTGGAGCGCAGGAGCGGATCCAGCAGTCCCGTGAGTTCCATCCTGATTGACCATACGGGAAAGTGGGAGCGGCAGCCGTCATAATCGGCAATGTTCCTGCGCCTTAACGCGTACGGGTTTGAATCGGGCCCGTTGCTCCCGTAAGCGGTGGAAACCGCGTAGGCATACCCTGCTTCCTTTACCGCTTCCGCCAGATAATCCGAGAAGGCTCCTCGTGGATAACAGAAACCGTTGATGGGATGTCCCAGGCGCGCGGCAAGCTCCGTCCTTGAGTTCACGATTTCCGGAATGGCTTCCTCCCGGCCCAGGTCGGTCAGCGGTTCATGGGAAATGGAGTGAGAACCGATGCTGAATCCGCTGGCGCGGAGTTCCCGGATTTCCTCCCAGTTCATCAACAACCGTGGGCCCCGGTAGGGGCCGAATTCCTTTTCGACCGAAAGAAGAAACCGGTTGCGCTCGGCGCGGGAAGCGCCGTTCAATTGCCGGACAAGTTCGCGGATCCAGCGCGGGAGGGCCGAGGGGAAGGAGGGCGTTGCTTGTGCCTTCAGCGACGGGATGGCCGATGCCAGGGCCGATGGAAACCACTTACGAAACGCCTTGGTGTCCCCGCTTGCGATGGAATAGATGTAATCCCACCAATAGGGTTTGCCGGCGTCAATTTGCAGAATGGGGACAAAGAAAGTGGCCGGGATGCCCTTGGGCAGCAGGAGATCCCGGGCCAGTTGATAATTGTCGATATAACCGTCGTCGAATGTGACGGCAAGGTGGTTGTGACGCGGGTTCATATCCTTCAGGTCGCTTGCGGCTTCCGATAAATCGGTGATACGGAACGCCCTGGCCGAAGAGGTGATCAGTTTTTCGAAGGTGGAAGCTTCCAGGGCCATCGGCGGGATGAAATAGCCATGTCCGTCTTCCAGGACGCGGTGCAGTGTAATGATTTCCAGTCGCGGTGGGCGGAATCGCATAATTACAGGGGTCCTTCATCCTTGAAAGGCATGGAATAAATGTCATCGCAATGATAACGGAGCCCGGGAGTGTCATCTCTCTTCCGCGCATGCGCCAGCATGTTTTGCGCATAGTCCATTCCAATACAACGGTGAAATCCCTCGCTCCGCAGGAGCCTGAGGTATGTGCCGCTGCCGCACCCGAGGTCAAGGATTAAAGACGATTTGTCCATCGGCCTTCAATGCGTTGAGGTACATCCCCTGGCGAACCTCCAGGCCGTCCCGGGACCATCCCGAAATGCAGTGATCCTGGCCGTATTGCAGGGCATAGTCGTTAAAGAGGCGTTGCCAGTAGGATTCTCTGGAGGGGGTTATCCGTCGTGGGTCCATATCACTCATATTAAAATAGAAAATGGGTGGTGCCAGGGCAACCGGGTAGCAATTACAGGTGCGCGGCGCGGTTGAGCGCCTTGAACGGTTCGCTCATATTCCCGAACATGAGCGGGTCCCAGCGCGCGTTTCCTTCAATGACATACGTTCCCGATGCGCAGGCCGCGATATCCCAGCCGATCGTGCGCAGCGGAAGAAACTTCCCGGCTGCCGCTTTCGCCAGGCTGCAGATTTCAATCCACAAGGGCATGGGATTATCCCGGAAGCGGGTTCCGGTGTCTGGATGCCGGTCCAGGCGCTGGACCCCGTTTTCTCCCATAATGTATAGGTCTTCCAGGGTTCCATCCTCCAGCCTGATGGGGCAGAGCAGGTTGCCTGTGGCACCATTATGATGGTTATCAATCCGATTGTCGCCGGCGATGGGCTTAAAGAAGGCCGCGAGTATGGATACGCTTTGATCTTTATTCACCAAGGTAATTACGCGTACGGTCTGCAATCCTTTTTTGGGGTTCAGCGCCGATATGTCCGGGTGGTTGGCCAGGCATTCCTGAATGACAAAAGAGTCGTATCTGGGGTGGCTGTTCAACAGGCGGAACAAGTTCCGCCCGGAAAACTCCCGATGACTTTTATCTATGAAGAATATTCCGTCTCCATAAACCCCGCGGCTTGGTTTTACCACGAATTCACCCGGGCAGTCTTTTTCAAAAAATTCCGCCCATTGGTCTTCGCCGCTTAACGATCCGCGGCCCGGCTGGAATCCGGAGGATTTGTTGAGAAAAATTCCGAGCAGGCGTGGTATGGGAATTTGTGCAAGGGTGCAATAGAGATAAAACAACGCCTTGTCTTCAGTAATTACCTGCAATGATTCATGATTCAGCGCCTTTTGCAACTGGACCAGGTGGTGCTTGCTGACAAAGCGATTTTCTGAATGGTCTTTGGACTGAAACAGCCCCAGTCTCAGGGCCTCATCCGGAAGGAACCCATGCTTCCGATAGAGGTGGTAGCCTTGCGCATGCATTCGGCATATACGAGGGGGTTGTAACGGCACGCACTCACGCTGATTTTGTTGGCCGAGGCAAAAAGCCGGAGCCGCCAGTTCAGGGATTTTGTAAATCCAGATACAGGATTTGCCACAGGCATCCTCCCGCTAGTGGAATGGCATAAGAGATCGGTAGAATGCGATGGCCCCGCGCATATCGGAAAACGACAGGATCTCGTCTCCGTAGAAAACGAGGCCATAAATGCTCTTCAGCAGCCTTACCGGCGCAGGCTCCCGCGGATGATCCAGTAACGAAAGCCTGCCGGAGAGGGCAAAACAGCAATACTTCAAGAGAGCGTGTTTCGACGAGACAACACGATCCCTTATGTACAGGGGGGGGGATGGGGCGATCCCGTATGCTTCAAGCGCCAGCATCGGTTCATCGTAGCCGCAAGCCAGCACCTTTGCGGTGGTCCCCCCCAGGCGCGCGTTGATTTCCAGGAAATAGTTGCGGCCGGATGCCTGGTCCAGCAGGAATTCAAAGTGGAAGTTGCCAATCAGTCCCAGGCGGTTGACAAATTCCGCACACATGTCGGCGAGCGCGGGTTCCATGGAATATGGGCGGATCGTCAGGGTGACGCCCTGAAATTTGCGATGAACCGCGAAGGCCTGCAATCCCGAGGTTTTGCCGGAGACGGTGCGGGAACCGTGCACCACGAGGTTCGGTAGATCGGCAAAAGGCTGCGCCATTATCGGCCTGTCGATTCTGTCGCACCGTGCAAGGAATTCGAGGAGTTCCTTCCTGGTATGCACTATCCGGACCTTGAACGCGGGACTCACCGCAATGGGCAGGTCCGGTCTCAGGCATAGCGGGTAACTGTCGCGCGGTATAGAGTTAACGGTTTCATGATCGCGGTCGACCGCATAGGTGGGCAGCAGATCCATCCCCACGCTGCGTGCGGTCTCCACCTGGCGGCTCTTGGGCATCAAGTCACGGGCCACCTGGTTCGGAGGGGCCCATACCTCGGCCGATAGGCCTGAAGCAGCGCGGCAGTCGTTGAGCCAACAAGAAATCTTTTCATCGATTGCCATAATCCCGCTGGCATGGAATTGCCTGAGATAGGCGTCTATACGGCGGGCGCCTTCGTCCGTGAAAAGCTTGTCGGACGGCAACGTGCAATAGGACTGCAAGTACCTGGAGCCAGGCGGAGGTTCCCGCTGCGACCGGATACAAACCATTCCTACGGCGAAACCCTGCCTGCCCCAGCTGCGGATGCAGGCCAGGGCGGGGGGGCTGAAGGCGCCGATGATTACCGGCCGCGGCTTTTGAATGGACATGGTTCCTTACCTAGGGATGCAAACCGGTGAAAACACCGACCTTGTTTGGAGATCGGGGGATTCAGCGGGTTGCCGGGGCATAACAGCGCACGTCAAAATAGTAGGAGGCCGAGGGATGATAATCCACGTATCCGATTTCCCCCTGCGTCCTTCCACGTTTGGCGTTATGTTCACTAATCGCCTTGGAAACATCGATTGTGATCGAATGGGTGCTTCCATCGGCCCGGGGAAGGACATCTCCCCCGTACAGGGTGGCGTAGTACCTCGGCGTATAGTGGTCCGGGTCGTATTGCCAGGACTGGTCCGTTTTGTCGAATCCCAGGCGGTCCACGATCGGCTTGTTGCTGAACTTGATCCGATATTTTTCCGCCCCCGGCGGTGTTGTCCAGGTAAGCGTATAACGATGGTTCCCGTGATCCTGTACCGATGGTTTCACGCGTGACCATACCCGGTCCGGAGGCGTCACCTGGTGCGCATACATCAGAGCCTGAGCCTGCGCTTCGGTCCAGTAGGGATACGATTTTCCCAAGGCGTAAACCTGGTAGGCGACAAAGGCGTCGTAGCCCTTTTTCAAATAGTCCTCGTCGCCCCCGTCATAGACGTAGCCGAAAAGGGCCGCTCGATCGGCCGGATATTGAACCATCTCCCGACCTTCGGGGGACCAGGGACGATCGAGGAAAAAATTATAATCCCAGTATTTTCCCCGCTCGGCGTTTTCGTAAAAATAGTCCTTGAAGAAAAACTGGGCCATTCCGCCCATGCATTCCTCCAGGTCCGCAATCCGTACCTGGGTGGGGTCATGGGTCACCAGGATACGGTGCACCTGATACAGGGCTTCAAACATGATCTGGGTATAAAAAAATGAATGGATGGCGCGGGTATTGGTGCTGTCTCCCACGTAATAGCCCCGGGTGCGGCTCCTCCCCTTGGAGCCGGGCTTGGGCTCATGGACCACCGAGTCGATGAGCCCCGCCGTTGCATTGAGGACATAGGATTTCAATACTTTGTTTTCCATCCCCATCTGGATGGAAAACTCCCACTGTAGCGCCATGTTGCGGATCTTGCGCGACCAGGCCCGGATATAATCTCCGTCAAAATACTTGTCCGTTCTGCCGCATGGCCAGATGTTGCGGATATTGTTGCGGATATTCACTTCGGCGTCATCCATAAAGGCATCTTTGGCTTCTTCGTAACCGGTGAGGTAATAGAACATGGGGAGGGAATAAATGTGACGATGTGCTATTTCCGGCGTTGACGGCGGATTGGCGAGAGCGATGCGAACGCACGGCTTGATGTCCCGGTATTTGTCCACCGGGACCACGTCGACGGCCGCATAATCCCAGTCGGTTCTCAGGACTCCGGCATTGATCTGGAAGTGAATCAGATTCTCCGCCCTGAGATAGTATTCGGCGATTCCTGTGCGGAGCCACTCGAACATGGCTCCAAAAAAAGCGTAATCGCCCTGGTTACCCCCCCCGCCCGCTCCCCAGGAATAGTTCCGGTAGTTGATTTTAAAGGGGGGCGTGGACGAAAGAACGTCAAGCTTCTTCCCGAAAGCCGAGAAAAACCGCGTCTGTTGGTCTGCAGCGAGATATTCGCCCTGTCCCCACAGGCACTTCGTGGAAACATACTGGCCCCAGTCCGCCTTTCCGATCAGCGGATGATGCGCAATCGTGTTGAACGCCCGGTTGTCCAGCGGTTGCGCATGAAAATGCCAGAACAACTCCCGCTGATCCTGTGCGAAAAACGGGAACTTCAGGCCGGCGGCCGCGGTATTCGCCCCAGTATGCACAGTATGCAAGGAAGAGTACAAACCGGCGGTGATGACGCCATCGGACGTGACTTCAAAGCCGGCGGGCCAATAAGACCCCATCCACCGGTAGACCGCAGTCACGCCGAGCCGGGCTTTGTCGCGGAGTTCCATCCAGCCGGGGCTCCACTGGTCCGGGTCCCCCAGCGGATGGATGATCTCCTTGTCGGAACGGATTTCCAGGCCCCTGCCGGATTCCACCGGATCATAGCGGCCGCTGGGACTCTTGCATGTTCCCGGGAAAGGCGGATTCCAATGGGTGCAATCCATGTATCCGGCTTTCGGTTTTGAATTGGCATAGCTTTGATACAGGTGGGCGGATTGCGTGAAGGGAACTGCTACCGGTCCGGCGGCGGTTGAGAAATCCACGCTCTTTTCCGCGCCCAGGGTTGCGGGGACGACGGCTTCAAAACTGTTGAACAGTTTCGAACTGGGAGAATCCAGGAAGGTGTTGCGTAGGGTCACGATTGTTTTGACATAGGATTTCCCGGAATAAAAATAGAACCGCACCGTGTAGCCCATGAATGCATGGCCGGAGCGGTCCTTGAATCGGCCGACCGCTTTTACAACGGCTTTAACCGGGCCGTTCTCTTCGACGGTAGCCGTGGATGCGTCGTCGTTGGAGGAAGCGTAGGTTTTGTTGTCGGCGTCGCGGACGCGCAGACAGCCGGGGTTGCCCGGCATCACCAGGACAGATCCCCCAACCGTGACCTGGTCGAAAAAGTTGAAATTCCTCCTTCTGATACGGAATGTCGCGCTGCCGGTGTCAACGGTTATGTAATCGGGATCTTCGACCGCCAGGGAGGCCCCGCCGAAATTTCCGGACCCTCCGTCGCGCAGAACCAGGGAATGGTTGGTTTGGCCGGCATTCAGGCTGGCGAGCGTATCGATGACGACCCAGCGGACATTGCCGTTGGGCCAGGCTCCCAGCGCTTTGAATTGCGCTTTCTTCGCCCCCTCGAGACCAAGCTGGGATGTGCTCCGGATGCCGCTGTTTTCGGCCAGGGGAACGCCGATGGTGACCGGTTCCGCTATACGGTCGGTGCCGGGTGTCCCGGAAGCCAACGCTTCTTTTACCATCAGGGGAATGCGGACCGCGGCCGCGCCCTCGCCACAGAATAGGGCGGCGGCAAAAATGCCATACATGATGCAGCGGGTGAGTGTCATAGTGGGGACTCCGTGTCAATGGGCGCGGGCCGGAGCAGGCGCTCCATTTCCCCGACGGCGCCTTCGGGTGAGAAGCGTTCGCAAGAGCGGCGGGCGTTGGCGGCCAAGCGAAGCGCCAGGGGCGGATCCTCAAGCAGCCGCATCACCGCCTGGGCGAGTGCTGCGGGATTGTCCTTCTCCACAAGGAGCCCGGTGACTCCATTTTCAACCAGGAAGGGAATGCCCCCGGCGCAGGTGGACACCACGGGAAGTCCGGAGGCAAAGGCTTCCAGGATCACTCCCGGCAGGTTGTCTTCATTGGAACTGTTGACTAAGATGTCATAATCCTCGTAAACGCTCTGCATCCTGTTGTGCGGTATTTGTCCCATGAAGGTTACTGACTCCGAGACCCCCAGTTCGTGGCACAGGGATTCCAATTCCCTGCGCGTGGAGCCGTCCCCTGCAAGGCCCAGGACCGCGTCCGGGAAACGTTGCCTTATCGCCGCAAACGCCCTGATGGTACACGATACATTATAAATGGGCTCGAAGTTGCGGGCACACAGAAGCCTGCATTTGACGGGCGATCGTTCCCGGTAACGAAACTGGTCGAGATCTGCGATATTGGGGACAAGGCGGACCGACACCCCGAAGGATTCGTGAAATGCCCGTATCAGGAAGGGGGACGGCGCCGTCACTCCGTCGAGCATCATGATCAAGGGGCGGATGAGCCGGCCGTATTTCTGGAAGTATCGTCCCGCGGCCCCTCCACGTGCGCTGAGGAAGATGCGTTTGCGCCGGGCCTTGGCAAGAAGGATGGCGGGCGCACTGACCCAAAAGAAATAACCGAAAAAGCCGCTCAGCAGGTACACGGTGTCATGATGGCGCAGCGCGCGCTGTAGCGCATTGAGAAACAGCAGCGTGCGCACCACGGTCCGGGCGACGGGGATTCTGTCCACCCATGCCAGCCGGCGGCTGAAGGGTTGGTTTACGGCAACCCTGCATATGCGCCAGCCATGCCGCTCCAATGCGAGCGACAATTTTTCGGCCTGCACCGCCATGCCCCCATAGGGCGGGGGAAACGGCGCCGCGATGCAAATGCCGGGCGTTCCCGCCGGGGAAGCGGGCAAAGGATGCTCGCGGGCGCTCACGCCCGGTTTTTTTTCAACCATGGGGTTATCCGATGGAGATACATCCGGGCGGCCTCGCGCTCTTCCCTGGAAAAAAAGCCGGAGAGCGCCAGGGTTGCGGGCAGGGCCAGGACGACGGCGGCGTGAAACAGCATGGGGAAGATCCCCGGTCCGGAAACGATCCTGGATGCCATGAACAGGATCAGCGAGAGCGAGGCCAGCGTCAACAGGCGGCGGTATTCATAGGGAATGGGGTAGAGACGCTGGGAAATGAAAAAAGTTGCCGCGAGCATGGTGCCGAAACTCAAAAGGGTGGCCATGGCGGCGCCCCGGATGCCGTAGGATGGAATCAGGGCGAAATTGAACAGGGTATTGAGAACTGCCACCGGAATCTGGATGAAGGCCAAAAACTTGGTATTGTTGCTGATCAGGATCCCGAGCGCCGCCGCATTGGTGAGTCCGAGGCATGTATACCCCAGCACGGTCATCGGAACGATCGAGGCGGCGGCCGCATAGTTGGGGGGAGCGACGAGGCCAATGACGTCATCGATAAACACGGAAATGCCCAGGGATGCGAACGCCAGGAGCGAGGCATAGTAGGTGAATACGCGCGCGTACACCAATTTCGCGCCCGGTTGGGGTTCAATTTCAAAACTATGAGTCCCCCACACGCGCTGGAACGGGGTGGTGATGAGCACCGATATGACCATGCCGAACTTGTACCCCAGGGAGTAAACGCCCACGTCATCCAGCGAACAATAGTGCTGCAGAAAAAAGCGGTCGCCGAAATGAAGGAAAAACATGGCCAGGGACGCCGGGATCAATGGGAGCGCATATTGCAGCATGGGGCGGAACTTTTCCCAGGAAAACCTCAATGGGCTCCCGCGCAGGCATATGGGGACCACCGCCAGGTTCACAACTTTAGTGATCAGCATGCTCCAGATAATGGCCCATATCCCCATGTGAAATACGGCGAGGAACAGAATGTTCAGTGAAAGGCTGAGCACCATCAGAAAGATGACCAGGATGGAATAGAAGAGCGATTTCTTCCGGATGATGAGGTCGTTTTCCGCCACGAGATACACATTCTGAATTCCCAGGCATAGGATCATGACCTGGTATTGAGGGGCGAAGTTGGCGCTGCCCAGGGTGACGCGGGCCAGCCAGCCGGCCGCGACCCACAATACCAGCATGGCCGCAATGCTGGATCCTCCCACCGCCGTCAGCGCGGTGGTGAATACCTCCCGCTTGTCTTCATACTTCGGGTACTTGTGGTAATAGCGGGTCTGGGCGGAAGCTATGCGCACGCCCACCAGCATTCCGAGCACCTCGAGGACCAGTGTGAGGACTTCGATTACGCCATAATCCGCGGGGGTCAGGTAATGCGTATAGAGCGGGATCATGACAAATCCGATCCCCTTTTTTAAGATCTCCGCAAACGAATAGATGGCGGAGTGCTTAGCCACCGTCCCCACATTGCTCATAACTTTTTCGGCGCCGGCATTCATGGTCGCGCCCCTTCAGCCGAAAGGGCTAAATTCTCCTCTTGAACGGGTTTGCGGCTGGAGGCATACAGGGCCGACAGCACATCCGGGAGCAGCAGAATCACGTAGAATTCTTCAATATAGGTTGTCGAGATGAACATTCCTGCGACCAGGTAGATGGCCAGTCCCACCCCGATCGTGTAGCTCCAGAGCGCATATTCGTGGTCGCGGGAGGTTGCGGCCAGCTGACGGCGGAGGCGGTGCGATTGCCACAGGGAGTTTCCGATCAAAAGCAGCAGCAGGGCAAAACCCTGGAACCCCAGTTCCGCCAGGCAGCGAAGATAGGTGTTGTGAGTATCCATCCCCGGGATCGAGGGGGCGTAATTTTCCAGCAGGGGTTTGAAGTTGTTATATCCCACCCCGAGAGGGTTATCGGCGGCCATGGAGATTGCGGCCTTCCATGCCAGGATTCTGCCGCCCGACGAGGCGTCCTGCTCCTCTACGTCAAGCCCCGGGTTGATCGTGGCCATGCGATCCATGAAGCCTTTGTCTATGAGAAGGAAACCTCCCAACGCGCCTACCAGCGTTAATGCAAAGATGGCTTTCCGGGTCCGCGACGGGGCAAAAGGCAGGGCAACCAGCACTCCCGCGGCAATCGCCAGGAAAGCACCCCGCGAGCGACATTGAATGATGGCGTCCACTATTACCGCCGATGCCGCCGCGAGGAATATCCTGACAGGCCAACGGGAGCGCAGGAAAAGCATCGCGGCAAAAGGGAGCATCATGGCCAGGTGAGCGGCCAGGAAGTTGCCTTCAAGAAAGTCGCTTCCGCCGGACCCGGCCTGGATCCGGCTGCCGATCCGGTCCGCCATGAGGCGTGTGTCCAGGGCTCCATAGAACGATGCCAGGACCAGCGCCCATATCAGCCAGCGGAATTTGGGAAGATCGGTTACGGATCTTTTCAGGATGAAGATCATCAGCGCGGTTTTCGTGAGCTTTACCGCCTGGTCCTCCCCCCCGGCCAGCGGAGGGGTGAAGAACCCGGCCAGCCAAACGATTCCAACCAGGAGCCACAGGAAGACTTCCTGGCGGGATATGCTTTTTGATGTTTTCTCCCTGGCGGCATAGAGCCCCAACCCCACCGCCGCGATGAAGGCCATGATGAAGCTGTAACGGAATCCCATGGCCGCCAGGGGCTCTCCCCACCATCGCGCCGCCGGGCTTAGGATGTAGGTTATGTAGTAGCCGATGATGCCGTATACGGGGTGCCTGATAATGCACGCAACGGCGAGGGCGACATAGAGCAGCATAAACGCCGCGACGGTCAGTGACATGCGGACTGGTCTCCAAAACCTGAAGAATGATCGTTCATTGGGGCGCGTGTGCCGCCTGGAAATCCCCGGCGCAGATTCTGTCCAGGGCCTTGTGCAAATGCAGCATATATCTCCGGGAGCGGCAATGCAGCGGATTGGGGATCAGGAAGGTCGTTTCCCACAACCGTATGGAATTGGGAACCGGCTGGCGCGCGTAGGCTGCATACTCCGGATAAAGGGCCAGGGGGCGGTAGACGCGCGAGGCATCGATGTTCATCTTCCGCAGAAGGGCCACCGTTTCGGCCGCCTTCAATTCTCCCGTCAGGCGAACGGGGATTTTGGCGAAGGGCGTTCCGTTGGGTGCCGGCATTTCAATGCCGGGCCGTCCCTGGAGACTTCGGATTATGTCATCGGCGCTTTTCCTGCGTGCCGCCACCATGGTTTCCATCCTGGGAAGCATCGTCCGCACAGTAGCGGCCTCCAGGGGGTTCAGGCCGGAAATGGCGTCTTCGGGATATCCCGGGTTCGAGGCCTGCAAGCCGGCGGCAGAAGCGCGGCGTTGGTGTTTTTGCGCGGCAATGACGGTTTTCAGACGGAGAATGCTTCGGCGTATCCGGCGAACGGCATCGCGGCTGCTTTCTGTGCCGTGCAGGAGGGTCCTGGCGGCATTGATGGTTTCGATGTTGGAGCTGAGCAAAACCCCTCCACGGGTGCAGGCGATGTTTTTCTGAGGGCCGAAGCTCAGGATCCCGATGTCCCCGAATGTCCCGAGCGGCTTGCGGCCAAGGCGAACACCGGCCGCTTGCGCGGCATCGTCTATCAGGCGGAGATTGTGCTCGGACGCCCAGCGAGTCAGCGGGATTATGGGCGCCGACATGCCGTACAGGTGCGGCACCACGATGGCGCCGGCTCCCGCGAGGCTTTCCGGTGCGATGGTTTCGGGTGCGATATGAAGATCGTCGGCCGTATCCACGATAATGGGCGTGTGACCGGAGCGCAGGATCGCCTGAATCACCGTTGCGCACACGATGGCCGGAATCAAAACGCCGCTTTCTTTTGGTGTCCCCAGCGCCCTCAGCCCAAGGATCAACGCGGTCCTTCCCAGGTTGGTTGTCAGGGCCGGGGTCTGTTCCATGGCGAGAAAAATCGCACGTTCCAGTTCTTCAACCGCGTTCCCGCGGGCATGCCGCGGCAGGGATCGGACCAGGTCCACAACGGTCCAATCGACAAAGGAATTGGAGAAATCATTCAAGAGCGCTTGTTCCCGTATGGATGTTCAGGCAGCCGGACTTGTCTGGATGTTCCTTGCGGTGGCATCGCGGAAGGCAATCCACAACGCCGACTCCGATGCCGTCAAGGAGATTTGCCGCCGGTAGGACAGAAACTGAAGCCCTGGTCGCGCAGCGCCTGCGATCCCAGGCGGATGGCCCGCACCTTCGTGTATCCGTTATAAATGAACCACTGCGCCACCCGGGCGCTGTCTTCTTCGGCCGGTCAAGGACAATAGCATAGAACCCACCAATCCTTGGGGATCATGGACAGGTTCACCCGGGCGCCGTTCGCATTGGGCGGCACCAGGGTATAGGGTATTGTCAGCGAGCCGCAGACTATTTCCGGAACGCGATAGCCGCTATAGACCAGGACAATTTTTTCTCCGCTCAGCATGAGGGCTTTTGTCTGGGCAGCTGAAATTTTTGGGACGTTGGGGAAATTGTCCCATTTTTGCCACCATTCTTTTTCAGCCCCCGCCAATACCTGTGACACGGACATCAGCAATAATATGATTATGGCCTTTTTAATCATAGGGCGCTCCCCATTTCGACATGAACCATTATGCAATGAGCAGCCGGTCATGTGAAGACTCTAACTAGGTTACCACAGTCCCTGTAGATATGCCCGCAATGCGCCGATCTCGTCGCGTCCCGTCGGCTTCCCGGGAATTTTTGGGGTTGTGGCGGAGAATTCAGCCGACTGCTTCATATTTTTCCTGGAGAAATCGATGGATCACGCCGCCTATGGCGAGCGTCGCCGCGCGGCAGGCATCATCCTCTGCATCGCTATGGGGAAGGGAATGTGCCCCCAGATACAGATTGGTCGCGAACCTGGCTTTGTCGTACACGCGTCCGAACGGCAGGGTGTCGGCAACGGGGATTGGCGAGACATCCTTGCGCGCCCCCATGTAATGTGCGCCGTCAGGCGCAATGAGCAGGTAGGCGCGAAACAGGTACACAAAGCGTTTCAGTTCTCCGTCAATGGATTCTTCATGATAGTCCGGAGGGATGAATTCATAGGACACATGGTGTGGGGTTCGGGCCTGGAGTGGAAGCGTGCGTGTCTTGAAAAGATATATCCCTGCCCCCCGATCCCGCCGAACATCCTTGATGATCAGGTTGGGGAGTGCGGGGTTAAGGTCCGGGTCCGGCAAATCGGTATCGGAATGGACCTTTCCGGGGAACCATATGCGTTTTTCTTCGGCCGCCGATGTATTGTGATTCAGGAATGCATCTTCAAGCACCCCCTTGCCGGCGATCAGGGTGGTGATGGGGCCGGAGATATACCTGCCGTTTACCAAAACCCTGCAGCGCTCCAGTTCACGCTGAAGGCCCCGTATTCGCGCCTGGGGCGACCCAAAGTACGGGTCGTCGATAATCTTGATGGCAATACCCGCGCTTCGTGCCATCTCCTGCCAAGACCTTTCCAGGTCTTCCGGAAACTGGGTTTTCAAATTGCTCGGGTAGAAGTGCATGGCTGGATACCCGCGGGACTTTGCCCAGTCAAGGAGGTGCCGGCAAACCGTATCTCCGGCCGGGCTGAGGCGGGCCCTTTCCATGTAATGCCCTGCATTGAAATTGCCTTCCATAAAATAGAGTTTGCCGCGGGAAGGAAGCAGGTCTATTCCGACAAATGCCGCGCCCACAGCGGCGCCATTCCGTTTCATGAATACCGGGTGGATGGCGGAGGACATCGGGATGCCGCAAATATAATCCTGGATCAGGTCCCATGGGTTCAATCCTATGCGCTTCCAGAGGAAATGAAGGAATGGCCCCCGGTATAGCGGCGTAAAGCGGAAAACCTTGAGATAGGCTTTGGCCGATAGCCTCCCTGTTTTGATCAGCCCCCGCCCGATTCCTATAACGGCCCGGCCGGGATGCCGGGCGATATTCCTATGGACGATCCAGCCCCAATGGACCAGCAGGGAACCCAAGTGCACCACCGGCCCCTGTCCCAGGAGCCTCGGGATGCGTGCCGTCGCAAAATGCGATTCATGCATGTGAAAGTCGGCCGCATCGGACAAGGCGTCCCGCAAACGGCCCGGCAGGGATGAAAAGGGCCCGAAGTTCTCCCCGGGCTCCTGCCATGCACGCCGGAGCGCAGCCGCATCCCATTGCAGTTGACGCAAGCAGTGCGCTATTTGCCTGCGCGCGCTGAATCCATTCAGCCTGCGTTTGCCATTCGGCGTCATCGCTTCAATGAGGGCGTGCCCCGGTTGGCTTTTGCTCCCGCTATTCGTCGGCGCATGGGTCATGAGGGATTCTCCCGCGTTACAAGCCGGCTTTTGCCTGCTGGCGGACAATATATTGGGAAAAATGATCCTTCCCCTGGTTGCGATTCAATATCTTGCGCAGAGTCTCCAGCCGGAAGGGCGAATAAAGATGGATCACTCGGGCGCGATGATTGTACAGATCGATGTCAAACGCTTTGGGATACCTGCATACTTTGCCCGTTTGGGTAAGCAACTTTACGGCTTCCGCGACAATCATGGCCCCGGCGATGTTGGTGACAAAGCCCAGGGACGGCATGGTGGGATGCATCACTTTCCGGTCATATTCATCCAGCTCATCGCGAGTCATTTCCGTCACTTGCTTCCCCCCCATGCGCTTGATCCGGTCTCGATATTGCTCCAGGCGATAGGCCCAGTTATCCACCCGGTAATCATAGGTCTGGATTCTGCAACCGATGATGGTGCTGTATCCGTTCACCACCGGGACGCGATAGTGTTTTGCAGTGCGGTAAAAGAGTTGGCACGAGGGACTGTCGGCGGTCTGGATGACGATTCCGGCGCCCTTTGTGAACGTATGAACATTCTGGTTGTCGACCCGGTCCTTGATGGCAACCTCTATTTCGGCTTCCGGGTTGATTTCCCGGATGCGTTCCGACGAGACATCCACTTTATACCGGCCAAGGGTCTTTGATGTCGCGAACAATTGCCGGTTCAGGTTGGATGCATCATAACGGTCTTTGTCGAGGAGCCGAAATTTCCTGACGCCGCACCGTGCAAGAAGCTCCACGGTGATGGCGCCGACCCCCCCCAGGCCGGAAATCGCAACAACGGTATCTCGGACCCGCTCCAGCATTTCCTTCGGGTAGAACAGGGCCGTGCGGTCAAGCATTCCTTCAATGTACCGGTCTTGATCCATTCGATGCGTGCTCCTTTTATTTGCCGGGTTCGGCAATGGACAGACGGTCGCCGGGCCCTGGTCGGTCGGGAGGCTCCAGCCGCAAGGATATTTCGATTTCCACGGTGCCGCTGATTCCCGGTGGTTTCAAGTGCTTTGGCGTTGCCGCTGACCGTTGCGGGCAATGCGGGTCTTGATGTTTTAAGCCTGCGTTGCCCGGAGTATTAATCCGGATTAAGGTCCGGTTTTTTTATTGGAAAGCGGAGCCGATATGATCTCATCGAGCGCAGCGAGATTGGAATGCCAACTGTAATGATTGGAAAGATAATCACGCGCGGTTTGGATGGCGTCCGATGAGAGCGGAGCCTTGTGAATGTAGTCAAGAACATGCTTTGCGAATAACTTGGGTGAACTGGCCAAAGTGACGGGCAGCTCAGGATTGTTTCCCAGGGATCCCGCGGCGATGGGGGTTGTTACCACCGGAAGTCCCGAAGCCAACGCCTCCAGGATTTTGTTTTGAATCCCCTGGGCAATTCTCAGCGGGACAACGGCAACGCGGCATTGGGATAAAAAGGGACGTACGTCGTCAACGGTGCCCGTGACGGTGATCCCTGGTATGGAGGCAAGCTTCCGAATCGAATTCACGGGACGGCTTCCGATTATGAAGAACTGCGCGTCTGCGCATTGCTTTTGAATTTCCGGGAATATTTCATTCGCAAAATAGAGGACGCCGTCGATGTTGGGATAGTAATCCATTGCCCCTGTGAAGGCTATTCCGGGGCCGGGGCTGGGGCCGGCGCCACCGCCTGGCTTGAAGAAGTCCAGGTTGATTCCGTTCTGAATGAAAGATACTTTGTCTTGCGACGTCTTTAGTTCATGCCCGGATAATTCCCTCGATGATACAAAGATGGAGTGATCGAAGGTTTGAATCAAGTGGTGCTCGTATTGAAGAAGCTTTCGTGCCTCGTAAGCGTAAAGCCAGGCCGAAGGGGCGCTTCTTTTTTCGGAATATTGCCTCCATTTCAAAGCGTCGGAATCGACAAAGTCGAGTATCTTGGGAATACCTTTGATATCCTCGACATACCCGGCCATCGAGGAGCAATATACAAAGATGCGGTCGATCGATTCTTTCCGCATCAAATCCTGCAGTGCAGTGTACATGCGGGGGCTGTTGAAGTATCCCAGCGACCAGGGCCGGCCGCGGAGCATGGCGGTTGCCGCCCGAAGGTATTGAACGTGCCGGTTCAGGGGTATCAGCGTAACGGTGCGGCAATATTTTTGCAGTTCCCGGGCGTGACCAAGTTCATCCGGCTGATCGCAGAAAGCCAGGAGATGAATCTGGTGATTCCTTGAAAGATGCCGGAGCTCATTGAATGAGCGGATCTTTTCCCCCTTGTTGGGAGGGAACGGGACCCTGTGGGATAGAAATAGAATGTTCAGCGGTTTTGCCATAACTACGCAGGAAGCCTTTTGCCCCTCTCCGTTTGAAAATTAAATCAGGTGGTTTGCGACTATGGGCCCGACGGTGTTTGCTATCGGCATGGGAAGCTTGCGCCAGAGGCGGACCCCCAGGGAGAACTTGGGGTTTAGCGGCGAGGTGTCGGGCAGAGATTGTTTTTCCACCAAATGGTACTGGTAGGGGAGGTCGCTCATGACCATGCCCCAGCGTTTTTTGAAGTCGAAGGATCCGGTCCCCTTCTTGCTCCGGCCGAAGTCGTAGGTGTCGTAGCCGTTTTCGCATCCGTATTTTATCAGCATCCAATACATGAAGTTGTTGACGGCCAGGCGGTTGTATTCGCGCAGCGACCCGCCGTAGTAGGGGATGACCTCGTTTTTGTAAAAGAGGGTCCAGACCGCCGCCACGGGCTTCCCTTCGTGATGAACGGAGAAGATCCTGCAGTTCTCCTTGAATATGCGGGGCCCGTTGGCGAACAGTTTCCTGGAAAAGACCGGGGTTCCCAGGTCGCGTACGTTTCTTGAATAGATGCTGTAAAACTCTTCAATTCCGATTGCATCCACACCGAATTCCAGGCCGTTACGAATCCCCTCGCGGCATTCGGCGCGGGTTTTTCGCGGAATCTTCAGAAAGTTCTTTTCAGGGTCGTCGGAAAGTTCCTGCCGGAATGTGACGTACAGGTCCTTGGTCGGAAGGGAATTGTCGACCTGCGCCGGCTGGAAATTTCTCAGTTCCAGGAACTGCACTCTTTCCTTGCGGGCAATTTCCCGAGCCTTTTCGTGGAGCGCGGCGTTGATTGCGGGGGTGTCGGCCAGGACCCCTCCATAGGCCGCCTGGGGGGTCGAGATCAACATTCGACCGAAGATCCGGCTTCGAACCAGGAAGAGCGGCAATATCCCGCCCAGGGCGCCGTTCTCCTTTTCGAATGCGATATGAAAAGGTTGGTGCGCGAAAGATGCCCCAATCAGTTTCTGCCAACTGCTATGGTGGAAAACCGTTCCCTGGGGGTGGTTGTCTACGAACTTATCCCACCTGGAAAGATTGTCCTGCGAATCCTCCAAACGATACAGCTTCGCCCCTTCAGTTACACTGAATGAATTCATTAAATTATTGATACTCCAGCAATTATCTCGATTATGGGCCGCCTGTTCCATCACGAACAGGTCATGGCCCGTCGCTCGCCCATCTTATCGGCGCAGGGATGGTGAAACAATATTTATTCTGTTAATTCACTGTTCATGACTGACTAAACCACCGTTTTCTTTGCGCAAGTAAAACTTTTCAATTACCCGTTTTTCACTGATTTTGGTGAATACTGCGCTGACCGATGGCAGGCCTGGGTTGGGACAAAGGCCGGCTGCCCTGGTGCGGGGCTATTCCATCCATGATGGAGGAGGTTGCGTTATCTCCCAAGGAGCACGCGTGTATATATGGATATTCCGGGTGCTTTGTCATCAAATGTATAATTGCATCGTTGCAGGGTTCGCTGGGCGAGCCCCTTCGTTTTTGGCATAATGGTCGTACTCGTGACGGGGCATGAAAGACTTTTTTCCTTGTTCCGTTTTTCATGCGCCGCCCCGCATGGATTATGCCCTTGAATGGGCCGGGGTTGGCTTCTTAGGTAGCGTCGGTTGATGCGCTGGTTAAACATGCTCTGGAATTCCCCGCGTTTGTTCCGATAATGTTTTCTAAGAAAAGTCATTATTTGGCCCGTGTGGCCGATAGATACCTTGACGAGGTGCGAATATGAAATCTGTGATTATGGCTTTCTGGCTGATGGCGACACTCTTACTGGCGCTCCCGGCCGTCGGGGCGCAGCTTGCGGACCAGACCGCCGCCGAGCTTCCCGAGAACTACGTCATAGGGCTCGAGGATATTCTTTCCATCAATGTATGGAAGGAACCGGAACTGTCGGTCAAGGAGGTGGTGGTCCGGCCCGACGGCAAGATCAGCGTGCCCCTTATCGGCGATATCCAGGCCAGCGACCTGACCCCCATGCAGTTGCAGGAGCGGATCACCGATCGGATGAAGGAGTATGTCGCCGCTCCCAGCGTGACGGTCGTGGTGCTGCGGATCGGCAGCCGGTCGGTTTCGATCGTGGGCCAGGTGGCCAAGCCGGGGATCTATTACCTGGGGTCCCCCATGACGGTGCTGGAACTCCTCGCCCGGGCGGGCGGCATCGGCCCCGACGCCAAGGAGAAGAAGATCGCCATCGTCCGGAACGAAGGGGGAAAGAGCGTAAGCTACCGTTTCAACTACAAAGAGGTGTCCAAGGGACGGAAGCTGGAGCAGAACATCGAACTTAAAAATGGAGATACCGTCATTGTTCCCTAGCCACGTATTGAGACTGCGGACAATCGGCCCGATCCCGGGCCTGGTGTTGCTCTGCCTGCTGGCGGGTGCAACCTTTTGCATGGCGCAGGACCCGGTCTCCGGGGAGCCGGCAGGGGAGGCGGACGGCGGGATCATGGAAACCCCGGCCGGCGAGCCTTCGAGCCCCGAGGAGGGGCGCTACCGGACACTGGATATCCTGTATCCCGAACCGGATCAGGCCCCCAGGCGGGCCGACGGGGAGGAGCAGATGCCCATCCCCGTTCCGATCCAGCCCGCCGATGAATACGAATCGATCGGGGGGCGGTCGTTTGTGGACGACGTCCTGCGCAGCCCCCGGAACACCTGGGGGTTCACCCTGGCTGCCTACCAGGCTTACACCAATGATATCTCCGAGGCCGACCGCCCCCGGCAGTCCTCGGGCATCACTTCCTTCGCGCCCCGGGTGTTTTTCAACTTCGGCAAGCGCAAGTCCCGGTTCCATTTTGACGCCGGGGCCAGCTACCGGATCTATAACCAGTTCGAAGGACGGGATACCTGGGATTACAGCGGCAACGCGAGCTATTCGAGGGAGATTTCGAAGGACACGAGGTTTCAGCTTTCCAACCAGTTCACCTCTTCCTACAACGACGCCTGGTCCTTTCTGTCACTCCATACTCCTCTCGAATACGACTGGCTGTCGTCGAACGAGGTGCTGTTCAACCGGCAGCGCATAAACCGCAACTCCCTGCGGGCCAACTTGAATCACCGGATCTCGCGCAAGGCCGATTTCGGCCTGTTCGGAGGCCACCGCTGGTATGATTACCCCCGGGAAGGCCTCCGGGATTCACAAGCCCTGGAAGCGGGGGCCAGTTTTCGGTATCAACTGGCCGACTGGGTCTACGTGGCCAGCAGGGTCAGCACCTATTTCGACCTGACCGACACCGGCAGCGACTACGCCCGCATCTATCATCTCCAGTTCGGCGGGCTGGAATTCCGGCTGAGCGATTCCTGGCGCACCTGGGCCGGCGGCGGCATCGATATTTACGATCGTAGCGGCCCCAACCGGATGAAGGAACATATCAACGCCGGGATCGGGTACAATTCACTGCTGAATTCGTTCGACGTGACCTACCAGAGGGGCTTCTCCTCCGCCATCGGCCTTTCCCGGGTCCTGGTCACCGACGTGATCAACGCCCAATTCGGGCGGAGGATCACCGGCTGGATGAGCGGTAACCTGAACGCCTATTATTACCGGAGCAAGGATCCGGAGTTGATAGGGGTGCTCGAGACTTTTTCGGGTGGCGGCGGCCTCGGTTTCGCTCTCAGGCGTGACCTGTCTTTATCTTTGAACGCCGCCTACCAGAACCAGAAACCGCGGGATTTCCCCGTTTCCGGGCTCCAGTTGAGCCGGTTGACCGGTTATGCCGGGATCCACTACGTCTGGCCTGCCCGGGAACGATGATTATAGACTTCAGATCCGGCCCGCTTCGGCCATGAGGATGCTATGAAGGACCTCACAAGACTGCACCCGATCGATTACCTGAAAATCCTTTACCGCCGGCGCTGGTACGCGGTGGCGGTGTTTCTCCTCGTTGGCATCGGAGCGGTGGTCTATGCCTGGCGCAAACCCGATGTCTACCGCTCGGAGTCGCGCATCCAGGTGGAAGCCGCTCCCGTGCCCCAGGATTACGTGCGCCCCTCGGTCCGGTCGACCCCGGAAGAGCAGATCGCCGCGATCCGCAGCGCCGTCAAGAGCCGGAGCCTGCTCGAGCGGATGATCCAGGATTTCCAGCTTTTCGGCTACGGCATGGATGATGATTTCTCCATGGAAGCGGCCGTGCGGGGGGTGAGCAAGAACATCGAAATCACCACCTCTTCGAAGAACACGTTCAACGTGGCCTTTCATGCCAACAACCCCCAGCTGGCGCAGTCCTTCACCCGGCGCATGGTGGAGACCCTGATCCAGTCCCGCACCTCGGACCGAAGGTCCAAGGCGGTGGAGACGGACCAGTTCCTGGAAGAACAGCTGAGGCAGACGGCGGAAAAGCTCGCGGCCCAGGAGGAGAAGATCAAGGAGTTCAAGGTCGCCCATTTCGGCCGGCTGCCCGACCAGTTCGATTCCAATATGCGGACGCTGAACCAGCTTGACGCGCAACTCGCCTCGGTTGAAAACGCCATCGGGCAGTTGCGCGACCGCCAGAAGATGTCGGAGACCATGGCGCGCAACCAGCAGCAGATGTTGCTGATGACGCAGCAGCTCATGACTTCTTCCCCGGTTCTGCCCGACCCCGTGATCGACGATCCCCCGGGCGATCCCGCGCTGGCGGCCAAGGAAAGGGAACTGGAGGCGCTGCTGCTGAAATACACGCCCCAGTACCCCGATGTCGTGCGGCTGAGGAGGGAGATCGATTACCTGAAGCAGAAAGCGGCCCGGGAGGCGGAGGCGGCCTCGGCCTTGGCGGCGGAAAGCTCCGGGGACGAGGCGCTGCCGATTTCCGGAGGGGACGATCTTGCCGCCCTGGCGCTGCCCGAGGCGGCCAACCCGGAAATCGAAGCGCTTGAGAACGACATCCGGCGGCGGGAAAAGGAGAAAGCCAGCATCCAGCGGCAGATCCAAGTCGTGCAGGCGCGGCTCAACCTGGCGCCGGCGCTCGAGCAGGAGTTGACGGCGCTGAACCGGGAATACGGCACCCTGAAAGCCCAGCATGACAATCTTCAGGCAAAGAAGTTCCAGTCGCAGATGACCACGGATCTCGAGACCAACCGCACGAACGACACCTACCGGGTGATCGACGAGGCCAGCCTGCCGGAAAAGCCGATCTTTCCCAACCGCATCCAGATCGTCGGCCTGGGCCTCATCGCCGGACTGGTTGCAGGGATCGGGGCCGCCATCGGGAGGGAACTGTTCGATACCACGCTTGCCAATGAGGAGGAGGTCACGGCGCTGCTGAAACTGCCGGTGCTGGCCACCATTTCCGAGGTTCCCGGCAAGGGGGCGAAAAAACCGGGCCGCAGCGCGAGGTTGATGAAAAGCGCCTGAAATTGCGTAAGCGTTTCACGAGCCGATGCCGATAGCGTACTTGAAGCGGCAGGGCGAATGCTAATCGTTACTGTATGGAGCGGTAGGGAGCCGCGGCACTCTCAATGAGCGAAATATTCGATTTTCTGAAAAAGACCGAAAAGGAACGCAGGCAGGTGATCCTTCCCCCTGAACCGGAAGCCGAAAGGCCCGATTTCGGGGTGAGGCCGGAGCTGGTGGAATCCTCCCTGGCTCCCGCGCCGGGGAGCGAACCGGTTTCCCGGGATGTCGAGCTGTGCCAGGACGAGCGCTTCGATCTCACCGACGCCACCCCGCAGGTCAAGACCGTCATGGATCCCCTGACCCTGATCGGGGAGCAGTTCCGGCTCCTCCGGTCACGCCTGGGGCTGATGCAGAAGCAGCGGGGGATCAAGACGATCCTGGTTACGAGCACCGTGCCCGAGGAGGGGAAGACCTTTACCGCATCGGGCCTGATCGGGGTGCTGGCGCAGGAGCCGGGCAAACGCGTGCTCCTCATCGACGCCGACATGCGCAAGCCGCGCTCGGGGATCAATTTTGGGCTCAACGGCGCCACCTCCGCCATGGGTCTCTCCGAGGTGCTGCGGGGGGCCGTGTCGTTCGAAAACGCTCTCTTTACCTGCACGAACCCGGAGTTTTCGTTCCTGCCGTCCGGACCGCTTCCCCCCAACCCCTCGGAACTGCTCAGTTCACCCCTGCTTGAGCAGACGCTCAAGACGGCTGCCGCCCATTTCGACTGGGTCATCGTCGATTCGCCGCCGGTGCTTTCGCTTTCGGATACGGTGCTGCTGGCGCCCCTGTGCGATGCGGTGGTGCTGGTCGTGAGGGCCAATTCCACCTCGGCGCGGCTCGTGGAGGACGCGGTCGCCAGGATCGGGAAGGAACGGATCTGCGGCGTCATTTTAAACCGGCAGAAACACCTGGCGTCATCGAAGTACTATTACAAGTACTACTACAAAAAGGTAAAATCATAATCAGGCCACACCAACCGGCCCGGGCGAAGAAACCGGAGGACGGCCGCATGCTCAACGCCTTCAGCGTGGACGTGGAGGACTATTTCCACGTGGAAGCCTTCGCCTCCTGCGTTTCCCCTTCCGACTGGGACACCTATCCCTGCCGCGTTGAACGGAACATCGATTGTATCCTGGAGATGCTCGAGCGGCACCGCACGAGGGCGACGTTCTTTGTCCTTGGCTGGGTGGCCGAACGCCATCCGCGCCTGGTGAGGCAGATCGCCGCGGCCGGGCACGAGATCGGCTGCCACGGCTACGCCCACCAGCGCATCCACCGGCAGGACCCCGGCGGTTTCCGCGACGATGTCCGCCGCGCGCGCCTCTGCCTGATGGACCAGGCGCAGGCGCCGGTCGAATGCTACCGGGCGCCCAGCTTTTCGATCACCCGGTCCACCCTGTGGGCCCTTGACGTGCTGGTCGAGGAGGGCTTCCGGATCGATTCGTCCATCTTCCCCGTCCGGCACGACCTATACGGCATTCCCGACGCCGAGCGGTTCCCCCACGTGAGAAACGGGATCGTGGAGTTTCCCCCCACGACCGTGCGCATAGCCGGGGGCAACCTGCCGGCCGCCGGGGGCGGGTACCTGCGGATCTTTCCCCTGGCGGTGACCCGGTGGGCGATCCGGCGGGTGAACAGGGTCGAACAGCGCCCGGCCATGGTCTACTTCCACCCCTGGGAACTGGATCCCGGGCAACCCCGGATCCGGGCGCCCCTGCGTTCCCGCTTCCGCCATTACACCCGGCTTGGGGGGATGCAGGAGAAGGTAGACCGGCTGTTGGGGGAATTCCGGTTTTCGACCGTTTCGGACGTCTGCCGGGAGCTGGCCCTGGTCCCCTGATTCCCCCCCCGCCAATGCCTATTGACGCCCGCCGTGAACGATTCCATAATTAAAGTCCCTCATCAACAATCTGGAGTGTGCCATGAAGATCCAGGAACCCCCCAAAACCTGCGGGAAACGTTTCCAGAGGAAGGAGGCGGAAAGCATTTTATAGTTTTCATTGAACCCTTTTTGGTTTCGGACCGATCAGTTCATTGACGGTTGTTCCAACGATGAGAACGGAAAGGCTATGTGGCGTTACCTGGCGTTGAGGAAGTTTGGAATCGTTTTCGCGGAGACCCTGTTCCTGACGGGCTGGATCCTCGTGGGCCATCTGATCTACTTCGGGCAGATATGGCCTCCGGCGCCCAACTATTCCGCCATCCTGGTCAAGGCTTTCCTCATTGCCATTATCTTTCAGCTGGTGATGCACCTGAACGACATCTACGGCTTCCAGGGGGCGCGCCTCTCCCGGACCTTCGTCATCCGTATATTCCAGTCCCTCGTCATCGCCTGGTGCATCCTGGCGGTGCTCTTCAAGGTTGTGCCCCATGGCGACCTGAGCAGGACGGGGCTGATATACGGCATGATTCTCTGCTCCGTCTTCCTGATGCTCTGGCACACCATGTTGCGGCTCTACATGCGGGTGCGGACCCCGCACACCAACCTCCTGGTGCTGGGGACGGGCAACCTCGCGCGCGAGGCGGTGAGCGAAATCCTGCGCCACCCCGAGCTCGGTATCAAGGTGGTGGGTTTCGTTGACGACAACCCCGGCCTGGTCGGGGTGTCGATCGTGAACCCGCGCGTCATCGGCGGCTACCAGGACCTGGCCAGGCTGGTCAGGGTCCACCGGGTGGACTGGATCGTGGTCGGGCTGCAGGACCGCCGGGGCAAGCTCCCGATCAAGGAGCTGCTCGATTTCAAGACCCGCGGGATCACCATCGAGGACGCCACGACCTTCTACGAGCGCGTGGCGGGCAAGATCCCCATTGAAAACCTCAAGCCCAGCTGGCTCATCTTCAACAGCGGCTTCGCCGTTTCCAAGAGCATGCTGGCCAAGAAGCGGATCTTTTCGATCGCATTCTCCTTTTTCCTCCTCCTCGCGCTGTCGCCGCTCCTGCTCCTGGTGATGATCGCCATCAAGCTCGATTCCCGGGGGCCCATCTTCTACCGGCAGGAACGGGTGGGGCGCATCCTCCGGCGGACGCGGATCGACGAGCTGCCGCAGTTCTACAACGTGCTCCGGGGGGACATGAGCCTGGTCGGCCCGCGGCCGGAGCGGCCGATGTTTGTCGAGCAGCTGTCGGAAGAGATCCCCTACTACCCCCTGCGGCACGTGATCAAGCCCGGGATCACCGGGTGGGCGCAGATCAACTACGGCTACGCGAACACCCTGGAACACACGGTCGAAAAGCTGCAGTACGATCTTTTCTACATCAAGAACATATCCTGGATCCTGGATCTCCTGATCGTGTTCGAGACGGTCAAGACCGTCATGGTCAAGAGCGGCTCGTAGCCCACCCCCGCGCCCGGGCATGCTTCCCGCTTCACCTCCCGAATCAGGGTACAGTACGGCTCTTCGAGTGTTGCATGGGGAAGATGAAAGTCCTGTTTGCCGCGTACATCGCCTTCGTGATCTACGGCACCCTGGTCCCCTTTCACGTCGTGGATTCGTTCCCGGCGCTGCTTTGCAACGTCGAGAGCATCCGGTGGCTCCCCTTCTGGGACCTCCACCGCGGACGGATCGCCTCGATCCCCGACATGGTCCAGAACATCCTCCTGTTCCTTCCCATTGGAATCCTGGGGGCCCACTGCTTCGGACGCAGGCCGGGCCCCACCCTCGCGACGGGATTCGGTCTCAGCCTGCTGGTTGAGACCCTGCAGTTGCTGACCTCCAACCGCGTGTCTTCGGTCAACGACCTGGTCTTCAACACCCTGGGGACCCTGGCCGGATTTCTCCTCTATTTGCGGCTGGCGCCCGCCTGGTCGCGGCTGATCCATCACCCGGTCATGCGCGACTTCGCCCGGGTCCCCGGCGCGCTTCCCCTGCTGCTGATGATGATCTACAGCTGGGTCTACGCCCTGGAGCCGTTCAATTTCACCCTCGACGTGGGGGCGGTGTGGTGGAACGTGCGGATGTTTTTCGGGCAACTGGCCCACCCGCGCCTGGTGCTGCGGGACGAATTCATCCTGGCCTCGCAATTCGCCCTGGTCGGCTTCCTGGCGGCGGGCCTGTTGCACAGGCTTGGGGCGCGCGCGGCGTACCCGCTCTCCCTGCTCCTGGTCGTGCTTTGGGCCACGGTCACCGAAATGAGCCAGTTGATCGTGGCTTCCCGGGTGGCCAGCGCACTCACCCTCGCTTTTTCCTGGATCGGCGCCGGTATCGGGGTGGCCGCCCGCGGCTGGTACGCCCTTTCTCCCCGGCCCGGCAGGTTCTTTGCGGGTTACGCGCTCTTCGTCCTCGGCGCCTTCGCCGTCGACTCCCTGAGCCCCTTCGTCTTGCGGGAATCGTACCTCCGCCCCGCGCTCCTTCCGTTCCGGCTGTACCAGTCGGCATACTTCGTCAGCGCCCTGAGCAACGTCTTTCATGCGCTCCTGGTCTTCATGCCCCTGGGCTACCTGGCTTCCCGCATCCGGTTAAACCGGGCACGGGGACTCCTGTTCTGGACGGTGCTGTTGATTGCTTCCGTGGCGATCGAACTCGGGCAGGGGTTCATTGCCGGTCGCTACCCGGACGTGACCGACTGTTTCCTCCCCTTTGCAGGGGCCGTGATAGGATGGTGGTTGGCGGGCAGGGTGCGGCGGCATGGAGTTGTGATACGGGAATCGGCTGCTTGAAGGCTTGAAGGGAGGGAGGGGAGCCTATCGGCACCCGGATGGAAACGGCGGCAGATTTTTTCCTGTCCCACTGGAAATTGGCGGAGGAATTATAGTCCTTAAGTGGGATCTCCGGCGGGGCGAGGAGCCAAAATCACATGGTACCTTGCCAGGCTAAACATGGGAGGCGGAACCAGTGCGGCCCCCCTCAAAAGATCTATCGGATCAAATATCACCTACGACGTTCCCTCCCGCCAACCCTGCCTCGGCTGATACAAAACACGTCTATCCGGAAGCTGAGACAAACGTTTCGTCGCCACCGGCGGCCGCCCGGCGTACCGGCAGAGATTCTCCAACGGGATAAGGCAGTAAAAAAGAAGAAAGTCCCCGATTCCACCCACATTTTTGTTTTATGGCACACGCCCCCGCCTGAGTGTCGGAAATTTTTACATTTCTCGGAATATGCGTCAAAGTCAATGCAGTCTTTGCTTTACCTAATGTCAATGGTCAAAAATCATGAAAAATGGCATGAAAAGTGTCGGGCTCCTTGGCAAAATGATCCATCGCTGATTCAGGCTGTTTTTACCAATGATTCATAAGTCATTATAAATCTGTAGCATACGGGAATGCGTTTCATGTTGAACTGTGGCATGCATTTTGCTTATAGAAAGGGCGGGCAATGAGTTAAGGAGAATGAATTATGAAAAATTTGCGGAAGCTCTCAATTTTCAGTTTGATGGTCATGGGGATGGCTTTGGTCTCCCTGGGCGTGGCCAACGCGGGTCCGTTAACAATTTACGGTATTGACGGCGATTGGGCAAATGTTGCTGGCGGATGGAATGTGGAGATTGAAAACGACCAGGCCCCGGACGGACGCTTGAGCGTGGTAAGTTGGGGCGATGAGTACCACTGGTTTAGGAATCCGAATCCGATGAGAAGCAGCTATGAATTTCTTTCAGCTGCGACACCGTTTGATCCTGAATTGGATGGATCAGTTTTTGCCCTCGGCGATTTCACCCACAATAACTTTTCTATTCCGCGAGGAAGCGGAATAAGGGGTGTAGATCTTCTTGTCGATTTGGGCATCACGGGCTTTGGCCCGGTTACGGCAACATTCGAATTCTCGCATAACGAGACGCCAAACACCCCCGGCAACCCTGGGGATGAGGCTTCACGAGACATTGTTACGCTCGTGAACCCCATCGTGAACCGGTGGTTCTCTGATGGCGTCAATGAGTATTATTTCCACCTGTTTGGATTCTCTCAGGACGGAGGCACTACTCTTTCCAACGAGTTCTACACTTGGGAGAACCGGGTTAACACAGCCACTTTGTATGGCAGCATCACCTCCGAGGCCATTCCTACTTTTCCTGAACCTGTGCCTGAGCCGTCCACCCTGCTGCTTCTTGGGGGGGGGTTAGGTATGCTTGGCTTGGCCGGTGCCAGAAGAAAACTTAAGAAATAAAGTTCCAGTTTTGTTGAATTAGAAAATCATGGCTCACGCCGTGATGTGGAAAAGGCAGGGTCAATCGGCCCTGCCTTTTCTGTTTATAGAATGAACATTTTCGATTCGAAATAGTGAACGTACGGATAGAATTGGAAAGACAACATTTCAGGAAGTAACTTCACGTTTGTTTTCGTGTCGAGAATTGCCCGTCACTTCTTCTATCGCAACCATGTCCCCAAAGACTGTTACCCGTGTATGGGCGGCACAAAGGCGCTTTGGGGAAAACGGGCTATGTAGACCATCAATATCTCTGCCTTCGCGACGGTTTTGATGACTGTGCGCGAAAGGCCCTTTTCATCCTTCCGGATTTTCAGTGCGTCACAAAAGGGAGCGAGGGCCGGGGTCTTTGGACGTTCGGTGGATGTGCCGGTGGGACAAGGCGGAGGATGATTTTCCCTCTCCGGGTGATTTCACCCTTTTCGACCGCGCGTACGGGGTTGCTCATTCGTGCACGCGCATCCTTGAGGTTTGCCGACCCATGGGATTCCTCCGGCCGGGTTATATCACAAACGTAATCCTTGCCTGGGCCCGAATCAACGAAGGCGGGATCCAAGGCGGGTGTTTTGCTTGTAAATGTTTGCGTAAAATTGGGTTGGGATTATTTTGGAGCGGGAAACGGGATTTGAACCCGCGACTTCAACCTTGGCAAGGTTGCACTCTACCACTGAGTTATTCCCGCTCTCTTGCGGCAGGATAAAATTCTACCATAAAACGGGGAAAATCCAGCCCCGAGTTAAAAAAAATCTGCGGGCGAGGGGGCGCGGGGGTTAAAAGGCGTCCCGGAAGAGCTGGATCTCCCGGCCGATGACCGAGACGACGTCGAAGCGGTAGTCGAAGCGGCCCAGGTCGAAGCGGGCGATGAAATCCTCGGCCGCGCGCCGCAGGGCCTGGCGCTTTTCCCAGTCAACGTACTCCCACGGCTCGCCGTAACTCCTGCCGGTGCGCGTCTTCACCTCCACGAACACGAGGATGTCCCCCTCGAAGGCGACCAGGTCGATTTCGCCCGAGCGGGTGCGGTGGCGGCGGGCCAGGATATCGTAGCCCGAGCGCGCGAGGAAGCGGCAGGCCTGGCGTTCCCCCCGCCGCCCCAGGAGAAGGTGCGGCGCGGTCATGGGGGGATTGTTTGCGCCGGGCCCCGGTTATTTCACCGGTGGCGCGCCCGCGCTGCGCTTCCAGCGGACCCCTTCGCGGGTGTCCTCGAGCTGGATCCCCTCGGCCAGGAGCTGGTCGCGGATGCGGTCGGCCTCGGCGAAATCGCGCCGGCGGCGGGCCTCCTGGCGCGCCTCGATCTGCCGGGCGATCTCTTCGTCCAGGATTTCCGGCCGGCCGCGCAGGATGTTGAAGACGCCGTCGACCTCCTCGAGGAAGGCGATGGCCAGCCGGGCGTCCCCCCCGGTCAGCGCCCCGCGGCTGTCGCGCTGGTTGGCCGCGCGCACGAAATCGAACAGGGCCGCGAGCGCGGCCGAGGTGTTGATGTCGCTGTCCATCGCCTCCCGGAAGCGGACGCGGGCGGCGGCGGCCTCGGCTTTGAACTCGGGGGTGGGGGCTTCGTCCGACGCCTTCTCCCGGGCGCGCAGGAGGAAATCCTCCAGCCGGTCGATCGCAGCGGCGGCCTGGTGCAGGCCATCCATGGTGAAATTGAGCTGCTTGCGGTAGTGGACCGACAGCAGCAGGTAACGGATCGCCTCCGGCGCGTATCCTTGCGCGGTCAGGTCGCGCAGGGTGAGGAAGTTGCCCAGCGACTTGGACATCTTCTCCCCTTCCACGATGAGGAATTCCGGGTGGACCCAGTAGCGGGCGAAGGGGCGCCCGGTGGCGCACTCGCTTTGGGCGATCTCGTTTTCATGGTGGGGGAAGACCAGGTCGATCCCGCCGCAGTGGATGTCGAACGTCTCCCCCAGGTACTTCATGCTCATGGCCGAGCACTCGATGTGCCAGCCCGGCCGGCCGGGGCCGAGTTCGGTCTCCCAGAAGTCCTCCCCCTCCTTCCGCGCCTTCCAGAGGACGAAGTCACGGGCGTTGGCCTTGTCGTACTTGTCGGTGTCGACGCTCGCCCCCGCCTGGGCCCCGCTGAAATCGGTCTTGCTCAGCTTCCCGTACCCGTCGAACCTGGCGATGTTGAAGTAGACCGACCCGTCCTTGCGGTAGGTGTACCCCTTCTCTTCCAGGATGAGGATCAGGGCCACCATTTCGGGGATATGGTCGGTCGCCCGGGGCATGACGTCGGGCGGGGCGATCCGGAGAGTCCGGCTGTCCTCGAGGAAAGCCTCGGTGTAGCGGGTGGTGTAGTCCCGGAGCGACATTCCCTGGGCGCGCGCGTTCTGGATGGTCTTGTCGTCCACGTCGGTGATGTTCATGACGTGCAGCACCTGGTAGCCGCTGTAGCGCAGGTAGCGCCGCAGCAGGTCCTGGAAGACGAAGGTGCGGAAGTTGCCGATGTGGGCGTAGTTGTACACCGTGGGGCCGCAGGCGTAGAATCGCACCACCCCCTCTTCGATGGGGCGGAACTCCTCTTCGGTGTTCGATAGCGTATTGTAGATCCTGAGCATAGTTGTATCCCGCTTGGTTGCCGGAGCCACAATTATACCGATTTCGGCCGCCGGTACAACGCGCGTTATTTCCTGGGGAAAATCCGCAGCAGGTGGAAATTCCCCTGGGTAAGGAGGTGGACGGAGCCGAGGTCACCCGAATCCGCGATCTCCCGCGCCCCTTGCGCTTTTGTAACGGCCAAAGCCGAGGGGCGCCCCGCCTTGAACTGTTCCCGCAGCGCCGCGAGATCGTTCGGCTCGCCGCTCACCCGGTACCCCGTGTAGTAGTGCAGGCTGTGGTGAAAGAAGCGGTAGGTCAGGATCGGTTCCTCCCCCCGGCGCAGGGCGAGCGCCTGCTCCGCGATTGTGCGGGTGGAGTGGTAATCGCCGAGGAGGGGGAAGGCGAAGATGACGACGGTCAGCACCAGCGCCGCGCCTCCGAGCGCCGTCGCCCCGATGGCGGCCCGCGCGCGGTTGCGCCAGCCGTAGAAGAGGGCCAGGCCGGCCGGGACCAGGACGGCGACGGAGATCGCGAGCCCCACAAGCCCGTGGCCGCCGTAATCCTTGTGGAAGATGATGGGCGCCGCCAGGGCGAGGCAGAGGGACAAAATCGCCTGCACCGTCACGGCGGCGCGCAGTACTTTCGTCTCCGTCCCCCCGCGGATCCAGCTGGCCAGGCGCGCGCCCAGGAGCAGCGCCAGGGGCGGCAGCGAAGGGAGGATGTAGCCGGCGAGCTTCGATCCCGACAGGGAGAAGAAGAGGAACGGGAAGAGGAACCAGCAGACGGTAAAGAGGGTGGCCGCGCGCCACCGGCCGATGCGCCGGATGTCGGGCCCCTTGCCGGCGAGGGCCGCCAGCCACCCGCTCCAGGGGAAGAAGAGGGCCAAAAGCACCGGCAGGTAATAGTAAAAAGGCTGGGCGTGGTGGTGGATGTCGGTGACGTAGCGGGCGAAATTATGGTTGATGAAAAAGGTGGCGATGAAGGCGTAGCCGTTTTCCCGGAAGGCGAGCCAGAACCAGGGGACGGCCACGGCGAGCGCCAGCACGATCCCGGGGCCGGCGTGCCAGCGACGGAGCACCCCCTCCCGCCCGCTGAAGTACCAGAAGAGGAGACCGGTTCCCGCGGCCAGGATGAAGGCCACCGGTCCCTTACCCAGGACCGCCAGGCCGAGAAAGACCCAGGCGGAGAGCACCTTCCAGCCGAGGTCCCGCTCCAGGGCGACCGATAGGACGGCGAGCGCAATGGTGAGGCAGCAGGTGAAGGGCATGTCGGTCGAGGCGCTGCGGCCGAACCCGGCGATGCCGAGGCTCGTGACGAGGATGACGGCGCCCAGCAAGCCGGCCAGGGGGGACCAGATCCGGGTCCCGGCCCAGAGCACGGCCAGGGAGGCGAGGAAGGCGCCAAGGGCGGGGCCGACCCGGGCGGCCGTCTCCGCGCCGCCAAACAGGGCGAACGGCGCCCGGCTGATCCAGTAGTAGAGCGGGGGTTTTTCGAGCCAGGGCTTTCCCTCGAGCGTGGGAGTGACCCAGCGGCCCGCCAGGTGCATCTCCTCGGCGATGCGGGCGTAGCGCGGCTCGTCCGCCCCGGCGAGCGGCAGGCGGCCGAGGCCGATCCACAGGGTGGCCAGGGAGAGGGCGGTGATGATGGCGAGGGAAGCGAGAGCGCGTTGCACGGGGGGAGTTAAGCACGGATGGCACGGATTTTCAAAGCAATCCGTGCCATCCGGTGGTTCAGGGGGCTAGTACATTCCGCCCATTCCGCCGCCCGGAGGCATGGCGGGGGCCTTTTCCTCTTCCTTGATCTCGCTCACCAGGGCTTCGGTCGTCAGAAGCAGGGCGGCGATGGAAGCGGCGTTCTGCAGGGCCGTACGGGTCACCTTGGTCGGGTCGATGACGCCGCTCTTGACCAGGTCTTCGTACTTCGTGGTTTCGGCGTTGAAGCCGAAATTGGGATCGCTGTTGGCGTGCACCTTCTCGACCACCACGGCGCCTTCCAGGCCCGCGTTATGGGCGATCATCCGCAGCGGTTCCTCCAGGGAGCGGCGGACGATGCCGACGCCCACCTGCTCCTCGTCGGTGAGCTTGAGATTGTCGAGCGAGGTGATGCAGCGCAGCAGGGCCACGCCGCCGCCGGGGACGATCCCCTCTTCCACTGCGGCGCGGGTCGCGTGCATGGCATCCTCGACGCGGGCCTTTTTCTCCTTCAGTTCGGTCTCGGTCGCGGCGCCGACCTTGATGACGGCTACGCCGCCGACCAGTTTCGCCAGCCGTTCCTGCAGCTTCTCGCGGTCGTAGTCGGAGGTGGTTTCCTCGATCTGCACGCGCAGCTGCTTGACGCGGCCTTCGATGTCCGCGTGCTTGCCGGCGCCCTCGATGATGGTGGTGTTGTCCTTGTCAATCGTGATCTTCTTGGCCCGGCCCAAGTCTTCCAGGCGGACGTTCTCGAGCTTGATCCCGAGGTCCTCGCTGATCACCTTGCCGCCGGTGAGGATGGCGATATCTTCGAGCATCGCCTTGCGACGATCGCCGAAGCCGGGGGCCTTGACGGCCACCACGCTCAGCGTGCCGCGCAGCTTGTTGACCACCAGAGTCGCCAGCGCTTCCCCTTCAACGTCTTCGGCGATGATGAGCATCGGCCGGCCGCTCTTGGCCACCTGCTCCAGGAGCGGGAGCAGGTCCTTCATGGAGCTGATCTTCTTTTCGCTGAGCAGGATAAGACAATCGGTCAGCTCGGCTTCCATCCGCTCCGGGTCGGTCACGAAGTAGGGGGAGAGGTAGCCGCGGTCGAACTGCATCCCTTCCACCACTTCCAGGGAGGTCTCGATCGATTTGGCTTCTTCCACCGTGATGACGCCGTCCTTGCCCACCTTCTTCATCGCCTCGGCGATGATGCCGCCGATGGTCTTGTCGTTGTTGGCGGAAACGGTGCCCACCTGGGAGATCATCTCGCCCTTGACGGGCTTGCTCAGTTTCTTCAGCTCTTCGACGGCCGTGGCGACGGCGGCCTCGATCCCGCGCTTGATCGCCATCGGGTTGGCGCCGGCGGCCACGTTCTTCACCCCTTCGCGGAAGATGGCCTGAGCCAGCACGGTCGCGGTCGTGGTCCCATCGCCGGCGATATCCGACGTCTTCGAGGCCACTTCGCGCACCAACTGGGCGCCCATGTTTTCGTTCGCGTCCTTCAGCTCGATCTCCTTGGCGACGGTGACACCGTCCTTGGTGATGGTGGGAGAGCCGAACTTCTTGTCCAGCACCACGTTGCGCCCCTTGGGGCCCAGCGTGATCTTGACGGCGTTCGCCAGCTGGTTGACGCCGCGCAGAATCGCCTGGCGAGACTCCTCGCCGTGAATGATTTCTTTAGCCATAGTCTATTAGCTCCTTAAATATATTTGTATTGCTTTGGGTTATCCGAGCACGGCGAGGATTTCGTCTTCGCGCATGATGACGTATTCCTGATCGTCGATCTTGATTTCCGTTCCGGAGTACTTGCCGAAGAGGATCCGGTCGCCGGCCTTGACGTCCATGGCCGCGCGCTTGCCGTCATCCAGCACCTTGCCATCCCCTACAGCGATGACTTCGCCTTCCATCGGCTTTTCCTTGGCGGTATCGGGGATGATGATGCCCCCCTTGACCACTTCCTTCTCTTCCGTTCGTTTCACAAGAACCCGATCGTGCAAAGGCCTCACATTCATTCTGTTTCTCCTCTCCAAGTAGTTGCATTTATAAGGGCTGACTCATATCTTTCCGGTTGGTCCTCGCCGTTAGCACTCTCCAGTGGCGAGTGCTAACAGTATAAGAGTGATTTTTGGCTTGTCAACCTGGGGGACGGAATTATGTGTTTATTTTTGGAAAATCTTGCGCCGGACGGCCGGACCATGATGAAGGTGCTGCTACTTGTCGACACCGATGTTTTTCCGGACACCATTCTCGAGCGGAAGCCCTATCGTGATGCGCCGATCTTAACCAAATCTTAACCTTCCCCTTATAAAGCCTTAATGAATGTAATGTAAGCATTTGATGGAATTGAAGTTGGGAGGGTACATGAAGATAAGGGGCTGTATTGGGCCGCTGCTGGCCGCCGGCGCCCTGGCGGGCTGCCTGGTGGGATGCGGCGGGGGTGGGTCGGCTGCACACACGGTCACCATCAAGGGTTCCGACACGATGGTGATCCTGGGTCAGCGGTGGGCCGAAACCTACATGAAGGCGCACCCCGGGGAGCGGATCCAGGTCACGGGTGGAGGCTCCGGGACGGGGATCGCCGCCCTGATCAACGGCGGGACCGACATCTGTGAAGCCTCCCGTCCCATGAAGGAGAAGGAAAAGGAGATGGTGCGCAAGCGTCACGACCGGGAGGTGGTCGAGATCCCGGTGGCGCTGGATGGCATCGCGATCTACGTCCCCGAATCCTCCACGGTCGGGGAACTGACCCTGGCGCAGCTGAAGGGGATCTACACCGGGAAGATCGGCAACTGGCGCGAGGTCGGCGGACCGGACCGGCGCATCGTCGTCTACAGCCGCGAGAACAACTCCGGCACCTATGTCTTCTTCAAGGAGCACGTGCTCGATAACGAGGACTTCGGGCGCGAAGTCCAGACCCTGCCGGGGACCGCGGCCGTGGTCAACGCTGTCAGCAAGGACCCCGCTTCGATCGGTTACGGCGGGATTGCCTACGCCTCCGGAATTCGGCCCGTGGCCGTCAAGACCGATGACGCCACCGAGGGGGTGCTCCCCTCGGTGGCAACGGTGGAGCTGAGGACCTACCCGTTGTCGCGCCACCTCTTCTTTTACACGGTCGGCACCCCCCAGGGGGCTACGAAGCGGTTCATCGACTGGGTGCTGACCCCCGACGGCCAGAAAATCTGTGAAGAGGTCGGTTTCTACCCCCTGGTCTGGAAATAGGCTGATGAAAAACCTGAGCATGACGCGGGCGGCGGAACGACCGAGTGTGTGGAGCGACCGGGTGGCCAGGGGGCTGATCACCGCGAGCGCGATGGTGGCGATCGTGTCGCTGGTCCTGATCTTCATCTTTATCGGCAAGGAGGCGCTCCCCATCTTCACCTCGGCTGAAATCCAGGAGGAGGCCAGCATCGGGAAACTCTTCCTCCCCCAGTCGGCCGGCGAGGGAGCCGCGGCGGAGTACACCTGGCAACCGGTATCCGAACTCCCCAAGTACTCGCTCCTGCCGCTGCTGGTCGGAACGTTGAAGGTGACGGTCATCGCCTCGCTGATCGCCGTCCCGCTCGCGGTCCTGGCCGCCCTCTACACGGCGGAGTTCGCCCCGGTCTGGGTGCGCGAGACGGTCAAGCCCGCCATCGAACTCCTGGCCGGGATCCCGAGCGTGGTGGTCGGGTTCTTCTGCCTGATGGTGCTGGCCGATTGGCTCCAGGGGGTGTTCGGCTGGGCCTTCCGGTTGAACGCCGTGACCGCCGGGATCGGCCTGAGCCTGGCGGTGATCCCCATTGTCTACACCGTGTGCGAGGACGCCTTTTCATCGGTGCCCCAGGCCTACCGCGACGGGTCGGTGGCCATGGGCGCCTCCTCCTGGCAGACGGCGTCGCGCGTCGTCCTCCCGGCGGCGATGCCGGGGGTGCTGGCCGCCTGTGTGCTCGGTTTCGGCCGGGCCATCGGCGAGACCATGATCGTGCTGATGGCGTCGGGCAACGCCGCCATCCTCTCGCTCCTCCCCACCGACTCGATCCGCACCTTTTCCGCCACGATCGCGGCCGAACTCGGGGAGGTGGTCGTGGGGAGCGCGCATTACCACGTGCTCTTTTTCATCGGGGCTTTTCTGTTCGTGATCACCTTCACCATCAACCTGTTCGGACACTGGTGGGTGGGGCGGCTGCAGAAAAAGCTCCAGGGGGTTTCCTGAACCATGGCCGACCGAACCAGAATCGTCGGGGGCGCCTTCCAGGCACTGTGCATCCTGGCTTGCACACTGATCGTCCTGATGCTGGCCGTCATCCTTGGCAACATCCTGATCCACGGCCTCGGCACAGTCACTCCTTCCTTTCTTACCAAGGCGCCGGAATCCGGGATGACGGGCGGGGGGATTTTCCCCGCCATCTTCGGGACCTTTGCCCTGGTAGTGCTCATGACGATCGCGGTGATTCCACTCGGGGTGGCCACGGCCATCTACATGCATGAATACGCGCCGAAGCGCTCGCGCCTCGTTCATGTGGTGCGGCTGGCGATTCAGAACCTGGCCGGGGTCCCGGCCATCGTGTTCGGGCTTTTCGGGCTCGGGTTCTTCATCGAGTTCATCGGCCGGGGGATGGACCGGGTTCTCTACGGCGGGGAATTGGTCTACGGCCAGCCGGCCATCGTCTGGGCGGCGCTGACGCTGGCCCTCCTGACCATGCCGACGGTGGTGGTGGCGACGGAAGAGGCTCTCCGGGCGATCCCCCAGGGCTACCGCGAGGTGGCCTATTCGCTCGGGGCGACCCGGTGGCAGATGATCCGCCGCGTGGTGCTCCCGCAGGCGGTGGGCGGCATTCTCACGGGTGGGATCCTGGCCGTCAGCCGAGGGGCGGGGGAGGTGGCCCCGGTGATGTTCACCGGCGCGGCTTATTTCCTTCCCGAGCTGCCCACGCGGCTCAACAGCCAGTTCATGGAACTGGGGTACCACGTCTACGTGATGACGACCCAGTCCCCCGACGTGGAGGCCACCAAGCCGATCCTGTACGCCACGGTGCTGGTGCTGCTGGCCCTGACTTTCCTGCTCAACTTCAGCGCGATCATGATCCGCGCCCAGGTTCGCAAGAGGATGCGCCATGGCCGATAAGACGAGGGCTCGGGAGCGGGGAACCCCCTGTGAAATCCGGGCCGAGGGGTTGCGGGTGCGGGCCGGGAACGGGGAAATCCTCAAGGGGATCACCCTCGCGGCCCGGCAGGGGGAGATCGTTTCCATCATCGGGCCCGCGGGGGCGGGGAAGACGACGTTTCTGCGCTGCCTCGACCGGATGGCGGAGCTCGACCTCGACCTGGCCGTCGAGGGCCGGGTCCTGCTCGACGGCTGCCCGGTCGAGGAGTTCAACGTGGCCGCGCTGCGCCGTCAGGTGGGGATGGTTTTTTCGGTTCCGACGCCGCTCCCCATGACGGTGTACGAAAACCTGGTGTTCGGCATCAGCCTCGTCGCCGGGGGGCGCGACCGCTTCGACGAGCAGGTGGAAAAGGCCCTGCGCGCGGCCTGCCTGTGGGACGAGATGAAGGACCGGCTGAACGAGCCGGCGCGCAACCTGTCGGGGGGGCAGCAGCAGCGGCTCTGCCTGGCGCGCTCGCTGGCCCTGGAGCCCCGGGTCCTGCTGCTGGACGAACCCTGTTCCGGCCTCGACCCGATCTCGACCGCGAAGATCGAGCTGGCGCTCCAGGAGCTGAAACAGCGCCTGGCCGTCATCCTGGTGACCAACAACGTCAAGCAGGCGGCCCGGGCTTCGGACCGCACAGCCTTCTTCCTGTTCGGGGAACTCATCGAGGTCGGGCCGACCCAGCGACTCTTCACCACCCCGACCGATCCCCGGACCTCCGATTACATCACGGGGCGGTTCGGATGACCGCCCCCGGGAAGGCCACATGACCATGGAAAGCATCATCGAGACCCGGTCCCTGAACCTCTGGTACAGCCGGTTTCATGCCCTCATCGACGTCAGCCTCCGGATCCCCCCCCGGGCGATCACGGCCATCATCGGGCCCTCGGGTTGCGGCAAGTCGACGCTGCTGCGCGTCCTCAACCGCATGAACGAACGGATCCCCGGCGTGCGGGTCGAAGGGGACGTGGTGCTCGAGGGGGGGTCGATCTACAACGGCCGGATCGACCTGAGGCAGTTGCGCAAGCGGGTGGGGATGGTGTTCCAGCGCCCAAACCCTTTCCCCCTTTCGGTGTTCGAAAACGTCGCCTACGGGCCGAAGATCCATGCTCTCGCCAGCGGGGAGGAGCTGGAGCGCCGGGTGGAGCGCAGCCTGCGGGCCACGGGGCTCTGGGACACCCTGAAGGACCGCCTGGGGGTTTCGGCGCTGTCGCTGTCGCCCGAGCAGCAGCAGCGCATCTGCATTTCGCGCCTGCTGGCGGTCGAACCCGACGTCCTGCTGATGGACGAGCCCGCCAGCGCCCTCGATCCGAGCGCCACGGCACGGATCGAGGAGCTGATGATGGAACTCAAGGAGCGGTACACCATCATCATCGTCACCCACAATATGCAGCAGGCGGCCCGGATTTCGGACCGGACCGCGTTCATGCTTCTCGGGGAGCTGGTCGAAGTGGGGGAAACCCAGACCGTATTCACGAAACCCGTCGACCCGAAGACGGAACAGTACATTTCCGGGAGGTTCGGATAATGCGTCAACTCGAAGGGAAGTTACAGAGCCTGCAGGAAAGGCTCCTGCTCATGGGGCGCCTGGCGGAATCGATGCTGGAGACGGCGCTGCGGGTCCTGATTGAACGCAACGGGGCTCTGGGCGCCGAAGTCATGCGCATGGAGCAGGAGGTCAACGAGCTGCAGATAGAGATCGATGACACGGCGGTCAAGCTGACGGCGCTGCAGCAGCCGGTCGGGGGGGACGTGCGCTTCCTCTTCATGGCCTCCCGGATCGCCATGGAGCTCGAGCGCATCGCCGACCAGGCGGTCAACATCATCGGGAACGCCCGGCACCTGCTCAAGGCGCCCCCGCTCCGGCCGCTGGTGGACCTGCCCGTCATGGGCGAAATAGCCGAGGGGATGGTGAAGGACAGCCTCGAGTCGCTGGTGACCAGGGAATGCTCTCTGGCCAACCGGGTCTTCGAGGAGGAGAAGAAGGTCGATGCCTACCGCGACCAGATTTTCCGGGTGCTGCTGACCTACATGATGGCGGACCCGGGGACGATCGAGCGGGCGCTGGCGCTGATTCTGATCTCGCGCAACCTGGAGCGGGTGGGGGACCACGCCACCAACATAGCCGAAGAAGTGATCTACCTGGTCGAAGGGCGGGAGGTGCGCCACAGCCACGAGAGCGACACCCGCCGACCCGAAGCGGAGGCCTAACCATGGCTAAGAACACCCTGCTGGTGATCGACGACGAGCTCGACCTCGTCGAGCTCGTCCGCTTCAATCTGGAGAGGGAGGGGTACCGGGTCCTCGGCGCCGCGGACGGGGAAGAGGGCATCGCCGCCGCCCTCAGGGAGAAGCCCGATCTCGTGATCGTCGACCTGATGCTGCCGGGGATCGACGGGTTCGAGGTCTGCCGCGAGCTGCGCCGCAGGCCGCAGACGGCGCAAGTGCCGATCCTGATGCTGACGGCGAAGTCGGCGGAGGCGGACCGGGTCGTGGGTCTCGAACTGGGGGCTGACGACTACGTGACCAAGCCCTTCAGCCCCCGCGAACTCGTCGCCCGGGTGAAGGCCCTCCTGCGCCGCTCCGCCGGGTACCAGCTGCCGGCTGAGCGGATCAAGCGTGGGGAGCTTTCGATCGACAGCGCGAGCCACGAAGTGGCCTGCGGGCACCGGAAGATCGAGCTGACGGCGACCGAGTTCCGGCTCCTCGAATTCCTGGCCGCCCACCCCGGGTTTGTCCATTCGCGCAGCGCGCTGATCGAGGGGGCGCTCGGCTCGGACATTACGGTCCTCGAGCGGACCATTGACGTCCACATCATGTCCCTGCGCCGCAAGCTGGGGAAATGCGGCGAATGGATCGAGACCGTGCGCGGCTTCGGCTACAAGTTTCGCGAGGAGCATTAGTGCGGCATCCTCCCCCGGGGCGTTTGCGGCAATTTCACCCTTCCTTCATGCGCAGGTAACACCTTCCTGCTACGCTTTCCTCCGCATGGAGGTGTGTCATCGTCTTGAGACCGGACGAATTGCGGTTTGAAGAATTGCACCACGGGGCCCAGTTCACCGCGCGGCACCTGGCGCCCGCTCCCGGGGCCGTTCCGGCGATTCCGGGGATCGACATCTACGGTCGTACCGTTCCCCTCAATGGCATGGTCGGGGGTGACCTGATCACCTATGTCAACTTCCAGGAGCGTTTCTGCCTGGAGACGCGCATCAGGGAAGCCACCCGCGCGGGGCGCGGGGAAATGGTTCAGGCACTCAGGCGCCTGGAGGGGGCCGGAGGCATCCTGGTGGCCGACGTGGCCGGGCATGGCTTCGTGGACGCGATGCGGGCCCTGATCCTGCACCAGGCGTTTCATACGGGCGCCCTGTATGAAATGGACTTGAACGGCGAGATCACGGTGCGCCTTTTCGAGCAGGTCAATACGCGTTTTTTGAAGTCCCGCACCCTGCGCGATCCGGAATTGGACCGTGATCCGTACTCCTTCATCACGCTGATCTACGGGGAGATCGAAAGCAGCGGCCGGTTTCACTTCATCAATGCCGGGCATCCGCTCCCGTTGGTGTTTTCGAACGAGTTTGACCGGTTCGTGGATATCAGTCCGGACCGCTTCGTCAGTTACCCCCCCATCGGGCTCCAGCCGGGAGAGGGACAGGCGGATGCCGTGCGCTACGAACCGGCGCTGGGCTACAAGAAGAACTACACGGTCAACGAACTGAATCTCATGGGACGCGGGGATATTCTCCTGCTGTACACCGACGGGCTGCTGGACCCTTTTTCCGAGTTCAACCGGCGCCACCTGGAGCGGGTGGTTTCGAGCATGCGTGCCGCGCCCGCCCGCGAAATCTGCTCCGGCGTCATCGGGCGACGGCTGGAGTCCGCCGGACAATCGGACGATCTCAGCCTGGTGGTGATCAAGCGGGAGTGATCCCCCCGTCTTTTTGCCCAATCTTCACCCTCCCTTTATGGGAAGCCCACAATCCTCTGCCATACTTCCAGCCATGATCGGGGAACCGTATGACGTAGTGATCCTGTCCGATCTCCACCTGGGATCGGAGATTTCCAGGGCGCGCGAAGCTCTGGAGCTGCTGCAGTCGCTCCGTTTCCATCGGCTCATCCTTCTCGGCGACATCTTCTGCGACCTCAATTTCCGGCGGCTGAAGCGGGAACACTGGGACTTTCTCTCGCACATCCGGAAGTTGTCGAACCCAAAGCGGAAGGTGGACGTGGTCTGGGTGGAGGGAAACCATGATTACGGGCTGGTGGACGTCATGTCCCACCTGGTCGGGGTCCCGGCGCACCGGGAATATACCTGGGAATCGGGCGGCGTCCGGCACCTGGCCATCCACGGGCACCAGTTCGACAATTTCATCATCCGGAATCACCTCCTGCTCAACGGCCTGGCCAGCCAGGTCTATCTCTCCATTCAGAAGCTGAGCTCCAGGGGGAGAGTGGTGGCCCGGATGCTGGACAGGCTCGATACACGCTGGCAGCGTCTGACGCCCAAGGTGGCCGCCGGGGCCATGGCTTACGCCCGGGCGCGCGGCGCCGATTGCGTGTACTGCGGCCATACCCACGAAGCCGTGGTGCGGAGGGAGGGGGACGTTTTCTATGCCAACGCGGGCGCTTGGACGCACCGGGTGCCCTCCTATATCACCATCAGGGAACGTGAGGTGAAGATCCATGAGTATGTCGAACGAACTGACCGTGGTCATTCCGGCCCGGAACGAGGAGAAATTGCTGCCGCGCTTGTTCCTGTCGCTGCTCCGGCAGGACTACCGGCACATCCGGGATACGAAAATATATCTGGCTGACGCCGACAGCACGGACCGGACGGTCGAGGTAGCGCGCAATTTCAGCCGGGAGCTGAACATCTGCGTCATCGAGGGGGGGCTGCCTTCGGTCGGGCGCAACAACGGCGCGCGCTGCGCGGACAGCCGGTACCTGCTCTTTCTGGATGCGGACATCGAACTCGGTGATTGCACCCTCATCCGGCGGACGCTGGAGGCGATGAAGAAGCAGTCGCTGCACCTGGTCACCACCGATATCCTGTGCCCGGGCGGCGGCATTCTCGACGGGCTGATGTATGGCTGCAACAACGCCGTCCAGCGCCTGTCCCGCTACCACCGTCCTTTTGCCACCGGGATGTTCATGCTCTTCGACCGGGAGCGGTTCGATGCTCTTGGGGGATTCGACGAGCTGGCGCTCTACGCCGAAGATTACCAGCTCTCGCGCCTGGTCGACCGGCGGAGGTTCAAAGTCGTGCGGGGCGGGGTCCACAGTACCAACCGGCGCTTTCAGAAGATGGGTTACTGGAAGGTCGTCCGGTTTTTTGTGAGAACGGCGTTTCGGGGCGGACGGGCCGGGTACTATCGGGATCCGATGCACCGGGCTTACTGGGAAATGTCGTAAACGGGGAAGAGGTGCGAATCATGCGTTATGGTCACATTCGGTCCGATCGCTGCGGCATCGTTCTGGCGGGAGGGGACGGCCGGCGGCTGCAGCCCTTTATCCGCCGGCTGGTGGGATATGATCTTCCCAAGCAGTACATGAGGTTTGTCGGGACGCGGTCGATGCTCGAACACACCTGGGACCGGGCGGGGCGGCTGGTTGCAGCGGAACGGCTCTTTACGGTCATCGCCCGCGACCACCTGGAGCACGGCGAGGTGCGCAGGCAGATCAGCAGCCGGGCGGCCGGGACCGTGATTGTCCAGCCGGCCAATCGGGAAACCGGGCCCGGCATCCTGCTGCCCCTCATGCATCTCCACAAACGATATCCCCATGCCACGGTCGCGATATTTCCCTCGGATCACTTCATCTTGGAGGAAGGGTTGTTCGCGGCTCATGTCCGGGAGGCGTTCGAATTCGTGGAGAGGGCGCCCGAAAAGATCGCTTTCCTGGCCGCGGTGCCGACCGGCCCCGAACCGGAATACGGGTACATCCTTCCCGATTACGAGGACGCCCGGCCGACACTGCCGGCGCGCCGCATCAAGGCCTTTATCGAAAAGCCGGAATCCCGCATGGCGGCCCGGCTCCTCGACCTGGGCGCCCTGTGGAACACGATGGTGATGGTGTTCAGGCCCGACTCCCTGCTTGACCTGGTGCGCCTGTCCAATCCTGCGCTCCACCGGGCGTTTCAGCGGATCTTCCGTGCCCTGGGCACTACGCGCGAAACGGGGGCGGTGGAGCGCGCCTACCGGAACCTGCCGAGTGTGAATTTTTCCCGTGACCTTCTGGAAGTCATGGATGTCTATGACCGGGGCCAGTTGTCGGTGGTCCCGATGAAGGGGGTCTTCTGGAGCGATTGGGGATCCGAGGAGCGCATCCGGTCGGTTCTCCGGAAATATGGACATCACGACTGCATGCACGGCGTACGCCTGGTCATGCGCAGCCGCGGGATCATCGTCCGCGACCCCGGTCCCCGGCGCGTGGCCGGGTTGTAGGACCGGCGCCCTGCCTCGACCTCCTCAATGCCTCCTTCCGAGAAGTGCCCTGTTCACGCGACATCCGCTGATCGGGGGGGAGAGCGGCAATCCCAGCCTTGACCATTCCTGCCCCGATGCGCATTCCAACGGCCTATCCCGCCTGGTTGAACATTCCAGGGGCAATGGCTCCGTGGGCATGTCCGCTTGGAGAAGGGGGAGCGTTCGGAACCGGCCGGCAACCTGTTGTGAGCGATTCCGGACGGGTATGGCCGGAACATCCCGGATCTTGTTTGTATCTTCACGGTCGCCTCATCGGTTCTTAGTCGACGCCTGTTACGTTTATCCCGGCTCGACACACTTTCCCGTTACCGCAGGGTGTTTCAGCCGGCAATAGTCCATGCGGTGCCCGGTTCCCGCGAAAGACCGGTTAAACGCCGGCAGGGAAGGGGTGAGGGGCCAGGGCCGCGGAAGAGAGGTGGGAAAGGCGAGGCGCATCACCTCTTACCGTGGCGACTCAACCATACAACGCGTGTATTCGAGGAGGGGATCAGCATGAGGAGGATGAGAACAATCGCAATGACGTTTTTGCTGGCGTTCTGCGCGATCTGCGGGGGAACGAATGCCGGCTTGGCAAAACAGGGCTGGGACAACGGGATTCATCGATTGCCCAAGTACGTGTTCTTCTTCCTTGGCGACGGCATGGCAAGCGCCCATGTCCAGGCCACGGAGGCGTACCTGACGGTTTTGAACGGCGGCAGCGACAAGAAGGCTGAAGACCTGCTCAAGCCGGAAAACCGGCTGAACATGAGCAAGATGTTCTACAGCGGGATGCAAACCACCTACGATACGTCCGCCCTCATGACCGATTCGGCGTCCGCGGCCACCGCCTTCGCTTCCGGGATCAAGACCCGAAGCGGCACCATCGGCATGAACGATACCGCGACCATGAGCTACAAGAGCGTCGCGCAACTGGCCAAGGAAAAGGGGATGAAGGTGGGGGTGATCACGAGCGTGTCCCTGGACCATGCCACGCCCGCGGCCTATTACGCCAGCGTTCCCAACCGTGGTTATATGAACAGCATCGCCGCCCAGTTGGCGACGAGCGGCTACGACTTCTTCGGCGGCGGCGGCCTGGTGTGTCCCACGAAGGCCTGCAGGGCGGGCGACAGCTCCATTGACGTCTGGAAACTGCTCAGGGACAACGGCTATACCGTCCTCAATTCGGGGGAACAGATCCGCGCGCTCAAGAACGCGCCGAAGCGCCGGGTGGTCTGCATCAACCCGGTGCTGCAGGATTCGCAGGCGATGCCCTACGCCATAGACATGGATGAAGAAAAGTATGCGGACAACCTCTCCCTCAAGGAAATGACCGAAGTGGCCATCGCCAACCTTTATGAAGGGAAGAGGGGAAGGGGGCGCGGCAGAGGCATCGGGCCGGACCGCGGCTTTTTCCTCATGGTCGAGGGTGGCAAGATAGACTGGGCCAGCCATGCCAACGACGCCATGGCCACCATCGGGGACATGATCGACTTCGACAACGCCATCGGCGCCGCCCTCGACTTCTACCGACAGCATCCCAAAGATACGCTGATCGTGGTTACGGGGGACCATGAGACGGGGGGCATGAGCATCGGTCATGCGACCACGGGCTATACGGCCTACTACGACCGGTTGCTCGACCAGACGGTCAGTTTCACTCATTTCAGCCAGGATCAGTGGGCCAAGCACAAAGCCGTTTACAGCCCCGGCTATGATTGGACCAGGCCTGACAATCTCGCGCAGAATCCGGACATGAAAAACCTGATGCTCGACCTCTTCGGGCTCAACTATGACGGGCTCAACGCCTACCAGAAAGAAAAACTCGAAGACGCCTACGACCAGTCGATGGCGGGCCGGAACAAAAACAACAAATCCAAAAACACCTATCTTTACGGCGGGTACGAACCCATCATCGTAACGATCACCCACATTCTCAACGAGAATGCCAGCATCGGGTGGACTTCTTATTCCCATACGGGCGTCCCCGTGCCCGTGTTCGCCGAAGGGCAGCAGGGGTGGAGGTTCTCCGGATTCTATGACAACACCGACATCGCCAAGCAGCTGGCCCGGGCCATTGGTTTCCGGGGAGCCCTCCCGGTGGCGCGGTAGCAAGGAAACTTCGCATATCAATCAATAGATCTTTGTCGGCGGCGCGCACCGCAGCGCGCCGCCGACCTTTTTCCGAAGGAGCCTCCATGCCTGGTTTTCATCGTGATTGGCTGTTCTCCGCAGTGATCGGTCTTGTCTGTCTCGGGCTGGGGTTCCTGGACTTGGCCGGGATTCCTGAATCACCCCATGGCCTGCATGCCCGGGGCCGGATCACCGCGGTCGACAACAGCCACGTGAAAGTGAACCTCATCATGAAAACCGAGGCGCAGTTTCTGACGGTCCGGCTGCTCGACGGTCCCCACCGGGGACAGGAATTGTCCGTCACCAACATGCTTTCGGGAAAAATGGAGATGGACGAATTCTACGAGGAGGGGAAACAGATCCTGGTGGAATACGACCTCGTCGACGGCCGCCCGGGCAACGGCATGGCGCGCGGCTATTACCGTCTGAGGCTGCAACTGCTGCTCATCATCCTTTTTGCCGCGCTGCTGATCTTGGTCGCGGGGGTGACGGGGCTCAAGGCGGCCCTTTCCTTCGTGTTCGTGACCCTGGTGCTGTGGAAGCTCTACTTTCCCCTGCTGTTGCAGGGGTATCCGCCCATCCCGACCGGCCTGGCCGTGGTGACGCTGCTTGCGGCCGTGATCACCTTTGCCGTGGGAGGGCTGAACCGCCGGGGTGTCGCCACCTTCGCCGGCTCGATGCTGGGAATCCTGCTTACGTGCGGACTGGCCGTCCGGTTTGCCGGCGCCTTCGGCCTGCACGGGGCCGTTCGTCCCTTCGCGGAAACGCTGCTCTATTCCGGCTACTACAATCTGGACCTGACCGGCATCTTCATCGCCAGCGTTTTTATCGCCTGTTCGGGAGCGGTTATGGATCTTGCCATGGACATAGCCGCCACGATGGACGAGATCAAGCGCAAACGCCCCGAAATCGGGTTTGTGGAGCATGTCCGGTCCGGTTTGCGCGTCGCCCGGGCCGTCATCGGAACCATGGCCACCACGCTGCTGTTGGCCTACTCGAGCAGCCATATCTGCATGTTCCTGCTCTTCATGGCCAAGGGGTTGCCGCTGGCGAACGTTTTGAACGCCCCATTCGTGACCGCGGAAGTGTTGAACATCCTGGTCGGAAGTTTCGGCCTGGTTACCGTCGCCCCCTTTACGGCGCTGATCGCCGGCCTGCTTTACTCTCCGCCCCGCCGCGGGAAGGATCCGCTTTCCACCACGCGGGCGACGCAGGTGTTGTCGATGAATTTTCCCGTCCACCCCTCTCCGAGGTCGTAGATCTTCCGGAGGTTGGGCTCCACCCCGATGACGCAGCGCTCGAAAAGCTCGCTCCCGGCCCCCCGGGCGTAGAGGGGGACGAGGGAATTGCTGTGGTTGCCGGAATGGTACCAGAGTCCCGGCAGGCGTCCGGCGCCGTTGTCCTTCACGTGGGCGTAATCGACGCCGTGGTCGAACGTGCCGTTGCCGTTGACATCGAAATAGGTGGTCCCCTCGACCCTGCCGTCCCCCCAGAGGTAGCCGCATTCGTGGTCGGCGGTGACCACGAGCAGGGTGTTGTTCCAGTTGTTCCCCTCCGTGTTGCGGTCCAGGTACTCGACGACGGCCTCGACCGCCCGGTTGAAATCGAGCTGCTCCTCGATCATCCTGCCGGCGTGGTTGTCGTGGTTGGCCCAGTCGACGGCTCCCCCCTCGATCATGAGGGCAAACCCCGCCGGGTTGTTGTCCAGCACGTTCAGGGCCCCGCGCGTCATGGTCGCCAGGTCGGGGACCCCGGAATTCGCGGGCGTTGCATAGGGGGGTGTCTTGTCGTTGCGCGGCGCGCGGCCGCCGCGCCGCTGTTGGAGTGTTTCGTAGACGTGCGGGATGCCGAAGACCTTGTCCGGCGTATCCCCCCGGCCGAGGGCCTCGAATTCAGCCAGGGTCGAAATGAGGGTCCAGCCGTTCGTCCCCGCCGCCAGGTCGCGCCAGTGTGCCTCTTCCCCGATGAGGCCGTAGGAGGGGAGGGAACGCCGTCCGGCGTCGTTGTCGTATTCCGGGTTCCCCGGGGCCAGGATCACCTTGAGTTTGCCGTGGTGGTTGCGTGCGTCGTAGCCCGCGTTGTGCGTCCCGGGGTGGCTGCCGTAAATGGCTTCCTTTGCCAGGTCGGAGTAGTTCATGCGGCTCCGGTTGTGCCCGTAGACGGACGCCGGGGTGGCGTGGGTGAAGGGGACGCTCGATACCGCCCCGATGCTCTTCCCCGCCCGCGCCGCATGTTCGAACAGGGATTCGAGGGGGGCGCCGCCGGGGGTGAAGTTGATTTGGTTGTCGAACACCTTGACGCCCGTCACCAGGGCGGTCGCGGCCGCCGCCGAATCGGTCGCGCCGTTTTTGGCGTAGTTGAAATCGGCCGCCATCGCCGCCGGGTCGTAGGGCCTGCCGGTGTACCCGTTGGCGTGGCCGGAGGAATGGGTCTGCATCGCCCAGCGGTGCTCGAAGCTTTCATACACGGCCTTGCGGCCGGCGTAGTACTCCGTCGCGCGCACGGTGTTGAATCCCTGGCCGTCGCTGATCATGAGAATGACGTTCTTGGCCCCCGGGCGCCCGGCGTCGATCCCCGGTATCAATGAAAGCGACGCAAGCAGCGCGACCGCGGCGGCGACTTTGATTTTCAAGTCCTTCCCTCCCTCTGACGCTCCGTGTCCTGTCTCCAATAACACGAAGGGGCCCGCGAAGGCCATGTTTTTCGCTCCGACCCGTTTCCGGAATTGTTCAAACGTTCACGCCGCTTTCATCAAGCCTTAACGTGATGGCGGTACATTTCAGCCCGTTGGAGCGACAGGTGTTCGGGTCCCGACCGCCCGGCGGCGGGGACCTGGAAAACGACAAATCAAGGAGAAGATCGATGAAAAGAACAGTCGGGGTGATCAGCCTGGGGATGCTGTTGTTGCCGGCGATGGCGGCTGCGGCCGATTCCTGGACGGACAAGGTGAAACTCAAGGGGGACTTCCGCTACCGGCATGAAACCATCAAGGTCGAGAACCGGGATACCCGCAACCGGCATCGCATCCGGGCCCGCTTCGGGGTCGAAGCCAAACCGATCGACAACATCCTCGTCGGCCTGCAGCTGGCCAGCGGCTCGGCCGATCCCGTGTCAACCAACGAAAGCCTGGACACCGGCTTTTCCACCAAGGACATCCGTCTCGACCTGGCCTATTTCGATCTCAGCTTCAAAAAGGCTCCGGGACTGAACATTGTCGGGGGGAAGATCAAGAACCCCTATTACAAGCCGGGCGGGACCGAGCTGATCTGGGACGGCGACCTGAATCCCGAAGGAGGCGCCCTCAAGTATTCCGGGAAAAGCGGGAACGTGAAATTTTTCACCAATCTGGGCGGCTTCTGGGTGGAGGAGCGGGGCAGCGATGTCGACACCGGGCTGTTCGGCGCCCAGGGGGGGGTCGAATTCTCCTTCCCGGATAAAAAGGGGTCTTTTACCGCCGGCGTCACCTATTACGATTATACAAACATCCAGGGCCAGCGCCCGATCTTCGACACCACCAAGTCCTTCGGGAACAGCGTGGATGGAACCGGGCGCTACCTGTACGATTACAACCTGCTGGAGCTGTTCGGCGAGATGAAGATCAACGCCGGCAGCTTCCCCATTGCGGTCTTTGTCGATTACGTGAAAAACGTTGCCGGGGGGGGAGTCGTCGACAACCAGGGGTGGCTCCTCGGCGCCAAGGCGGGCAAGCTCAAGGATCCCGGTTCCGTGGAGTTCCGCTACAACTATCGCAACATCGAGAAGGACGCGGTGCTCGGCATCTTTACCGACAGCGATTTCATCGGCGGCGGGACCAACGGGAAGGGGAGCGAATTAGGAATGGACGTCCAGTTGGCCAAAAACTTCAGCGCGGGCGCCAGCTACTTCTTCAACAAGCTGGGGACGGCCGCGGGGGCCGACGATTACCATCGGCTGCAGCTCGACCTGATGTTCAAGTTCTAACGCTCCGGTTTTCTCGGGATCTTCCAGAGGCTGACCTTCTTAGCCAGGGTGTTGCGGTGAATGCCCAGGGCGGCCGACGTTTTGAGCAGGTGCCCTTGGTTGCGCCGCATCACCTCGGCGATGAAGCAGCGCTCGAACTGCTCCATGGCTTCCGGGAAGAGGATCCCCTTTTCGACCATTTCCGCGCAGAGGGCTTCCAGGCGTTCCTTGAACCGCGGGGGGCGGTGGTTTTCGCTCACGGCTCCTCCTGCTGCAGGTTCCAGGAATGGAGTACTTTCCGGTAGTGGGTGTAAAACTTGTCCTTGAGACTCTGGGGCGTCAACCGTACGGCGGCGCTCGCCCCCCCGAGCAGGAAAGGGGCCAGAACGGAGCGGGACAGGAGATCCTTTTTCACCGGAAAGGCGATGAGGGCGAGGACGAGGATGGAGCAGACGGCCCAGCCGCGCAGGAAGCCGAAAATGGAGCCCAGGAACCGGTCGGCCCATTTGAGCGTCACCGCCTTCAGGAACCGGTTCAATGCGATGGAGACGAGCGTGCCGGCCAGCAGGGTGCCCAGGAAAATGACGAGGAATCCGGCCAGGTTGGCGATCTGTTCGGTGCGGCAGAAATCGATCAGGCGCGCGGCCGGGACCGGGTAGAAAAAGACGGCGAGCAGGAAGCCGGCGATCAGGGCGACGAGGCTGACAATCTCGCGCACGATCCCCTTCCAGAGGGCCAGCAGCGTCGATAGCGCCACGATCCCGGCGAACAGGAGGTCGAAGGTAGTCCACTGGCCCGGATGCATGCGCTATAGGTTACACGGGTTTCACAAATAAAAAAACCGATTTGTGAAACCCGTGTTTCTGAATCTCCCCCCCTTAAAACAGGGGGGAACCGGTCAGAATCCGGTAGGCTTCGAGATACTTGGCTGTGGTCCCCTCCACCACCCGGGGTGGGAGTTCGGGGGCCGGCGGCTGCTTGTTGAAGTGGATCTCCTCCAGGTAATCCCGGACGTACTGCTTGTCGAACGACGGCTGGTTCCTGCCCGGTTCGTACCGGTCGCGGGGCCAGAAGCGGGACGAATCGGGGGTCAGGACCTCGTCGCACAGGATGATCTCGCCGTTGTAGACTCCGAACTCGAATTTGACGTCTGCGATGATGATGCCGCGCTCGAGGGCGTACTCCGCAGCCCGCGCGTAGATCGCCAGCGTGAGGTCCCGGAGCCTGGAAGCCTGCCCCTCCCCGATCCTGCGGGCGGCTTCTTCGTAGGAGATGTTCATATCGTGCCCCGATTCCGCCTTGGTAGCCGGGGTGAAGATGGGTTCGGGGAGCCGGTCGCACTCCCGCAAGCCTGGCGGGAGCGCGATCCCGCACACCGTGCCGTGGTCCTGGTATTCCTTCCAGCCGGAGCCGGCCAGGTAGCCGCGCGCCACGCACTCGATCGGGAACATGTCGGCGCTGACCGCGAGCATGCTTCGCAGGTCTAGGACCTCGCGGTGGCGTTGGAGTTCCGCGGGGAATTCCGCGGCGTCGGTGCTGATGAGGTGGTTGGGGACCAGGTCGCGCATCATGGCGAACCAGAAGCGCGACAGCTGCGTCAGGACGGCCCCTTTCCAGGGGATGGGGGTCGGCAGGACGACGTCGAAGGCGGAGATGCGGTCGGTCGCGACGAGCAGGAGTTTGTCCCCGCAGGCGTAAAGATCCCGCACTTTTCCCCGGCGGAGCAGTTTCAGCCCCTCCAGATCGGTCTGGATGCAAAGGTTTGGCTTCTTTACCATATGTCTCCCCGGATCAGCTGGCCAGCGCCTGCTGCTGGCGGAAATCCACGCCGATGATTTTGGAAACCCCCGGCTCTTCCATGGTGACGCCGTACATTGTCTGGGCCGTTTCCATGGTGTTCTTGTTGTGGGTGATGATGATGAACTGGGTGTTCTGGCTCAGCTCGGTGACCAGGCGCGTGAAGCGGTTCACGTTGGCGTCGTCGAGCGGCGCGTCCACCTCGTCCAGGACACATACGGGGCTCGGCCGGTAGCGGAAGATGGCGATCAGGAGCGCCAGGGCCGTCAGCGCCTTCTCCCCCCCCGACAGCAGCAGCACGTTCTGCAGCCGCTTGCCCGGGGGCTGGGCGATGATGTCGATCCCGCTGTCGAGCACGTCGTCCTCGTCGAGCAGCCTCAGGTCGCATTGCCCGCCGCCGAAGAGGATCTGGAACACTTCCTGGAAATTGCGCCGGATCGCCTGGAACGCCTCCTCGAACTGCTCGATGGAGCGCCGGTTGATGTCGGCGATCGCCTTCTGGATGTCGGCGATCGATTGTTCGATGTCCAGGCGCTGGCCGTTCAGGAACTGGTAGCGCTGCTCCAGCTCCTTGTACTCCTCCAGGGCGCGCATGTTGATGGCCCCGAAGTTTTCGATCGTCTTGCGCATCCGGTCGTATTCCTCGGCCACTTCCCGGTAGTCGCGCTGCCAGCCCGAGTCCTCGATGTCGACGATGAGTTCGGCCGCAGGGACATGGAACTCCTCCTGGCAATGGCGTTCGAGGTGCTCCAGGTCGTTTTCGAGCCGGGTCTTCTCGATCTCGATCCGGCTCCGGGCGTTCAGGGCCTCTTCACGTCCGGAGAGCAGGACCCGCAGCTGCTCCTCCACCTGTTCGAGTGCTGCACGCCCGGACGAAAGGGCGGCCTGCATTTCCCCGAGCGTTTCCGTCGTCCTCTCGATCGTCTGCGTGCATTCGGCGATCCGCTCCCGGGCCTGCTCCTGGGCGACGCGCAGCTCCGCGATTCGCTCGCGCACCTGGGCCGCTTCGGTCCGGTTCGCCTCGGCGCGCCGGCGCACCTCCTCCGATTCCTGCGCGAGCCGCCGCAGGGAGGCGTCGATGCCGAGGCGCCGCTCCTTCTTGACGGCGTGGGCGGAGACGAGGCTCCCCATTTCCTTGGAAAGGGAGGCGCTTTCCGTGCGCAGCGCCTGCAGCTGCGCGTTGAGTTCGGCCAGCTCCTCCGACCCGGTCCCGCTTCTGGCCTCGATCTCGGCGATCTCCCCGGCCGCCCCTTCCAGGCGGGACGCGAGTTCCCGCCGCTCCGTTTCGAGCTGCGCGATTTCCGTGTCGGCCACCTGCTCCGATTGTTCGATCCGGCCCAGGTCCCCCTCGATCCTGGAGATCTCGTGCCCCGTCAGGGCCGTTTCCACCTCGAGCTTCCGAGCCTCGGCCATAAGGGCCTTGATCGATTCCGCTGCGACCGACTGCTCTTCTTTGAGGCCGGAGAGTTCCGCGCGCGCCGATTCGATCTTCTGGGCCAGCGCGGCCAGCTTCCTGTCGAGTTCCCGCTTTTCGCGTTTCAGGGCAAGAAAGCCCGCCATCGATTTGCGCTCTCCGACGGCCGACAGGGTGCCGCGCGGGGAATACGCTTCCCCCGAAAGGGTCAGGAAGTTGGCGGCGGGGGACCGCTCGGCCAGCCGAAACGCCGTGTCGAGGTCGGAAACCATGACGGTCGAGGCGAATTCGGGGAGCGCGCGTTCGAACGCGTGCCTGACGTCGGGCGTCATGCGCAGCAGCCCGTCCAGGTAGCCGATCACCCCGTCCCCCTCGATTTCGGGCCGGCCGGCGCCGGTGCCGTGGCCGTGGCTATGGCCGTTCTGCAGGGTCATGAAGGTGCATTTCCCGGCGCCGATCCGTTTGAGCCGCTCCACCCCGCTCATGGCGTCGTCCCGGTTCTCGACCAGGATGTACTGCAGCGGCGCGTTCAAGTAGTCCTCGAGCGCGGCCTCGTAGGCCGGGTCGGTTTCGATATGGTCCGCCAGCGTCTTCGCGCGGCACTCCTCCTCCCCCGGGATCCTGGTGGAGAGGTATTTCTGCACCCCTTCGGAGTAATTGCTGCGCCGCTGCTCGATCTCCTCGAGCGAGGAGTAGCGGTGCTGCATCAGGCTGTGTTCGTTGGAGTGCGCCGTGAGTTCCTCCGTCAGCCGCTCGATCGCGGCGGCCAGCCGTCCGGCCTGTCCCTCGAGTTCCTCACCGGCCGCGGCCACCTCCTTTTGTCGCTCCGCCTTGCGGGCGTAGTCGCCGCGCACCCTCTCCAGTTCGGCCGTCCGTCCGGCCCTTTCCTCGGCCCTGGCCTGCCGCTCATGTTCGAGGCGGGCGGCCCGGGCCGCGATCCGGGCCAGGCTTTCCTGGCAGCGAGCCTGCAGATTTTTCAGGTCCGACAGTTTCCCCGCGCCGGTCAGGAGGAAGGAGCGGAGCTCGTCGATCTGCGTTTCGGTTTCCCGGATCCCCTCCTGTAGCCGCTCGCTCTTGGCCTGTTCCGCCTCGACGACCTCCTGCTCCTGGGCGATTTCCCGGGCGAGCGCGTCGCCGGTTTCCCGGAGCCGTTCCGTCTCGCGCCCGATGATCTGCTCCCGGTCGGCGATGGCCGCCTGTTCCCGTTCGAGCTCCCCGGTGCGGGAGATGAGCCCGAGCCGCTGGGTCTCCAGTTTTTCGAGCGTGTTGCGGGCGTCGCCTGCATCGACCTTGAGCCCCGTCAGGCGCTCCCGGACCTGGTTGACCTCCTCCTCCTGCCGGGCGCTGTCACGGCGCGCTTCGTCCCGCGCGCCTTCCGCCCCGGCCAGCTCGGCCAGCATCGCCTCCTCCCGCTCCTGCGCCACGGTGAAACGCGCGGCGCACTCGGACAGCTTCCGGCGCAGTTCGCGGTCCTCCATCCCGATCTTGAGGCGCTGGACGGAGCGGAGTTCCTCCCTTATCCTGTTGTAGCGCCGCGCCTTGGCCGCCTGCCGGCGCAGGGAGTTCAGCTGCCGCACCACCTCGCGGATGATGTCTTCGGCCCGTGTCAGGTTCTGTTGGGCCTGTTCCAGCTTGTTCTCCGCCGAATAGCGCCGACTCTTGAAGAGGGTGATGCGCGCGGCTTCCTCGATCAGGCTGCGGCGCTCGGCGGGCTTGGAGCTGAGGATCTGGCCGATCCGCCCCTGCTCCAGGATGGCGTAGGAGTTGGGGCCCAGGCCGGTCCCCTCGAGCAGGGCCTGGATATCCTTCAGTCGGCAGCGTTGGCCGTCGAGGTAGTACTCGCTTTCCCCCGAGCGGTAGAGCCGCCGGCCGATGCTGAAATTGGCCGGGTTGAACTCGGGCGCCCCCGGGATCTCGATCTCGTGGTCCAGGGAGAGGGTCAGGATGACCTCGGCGAAGCCGGTTGGTTTGCGCTTCTGGGTCCCGTTGAAGATCACCCCTTCCATCTTGTCCGTGCGCAGCGATTTGGCGCTCTGCTCCCCGACCACCCAGCTGATGGCGTCGGAGATGTTGCTCTTCCCGCAGCCGTTGGGGCCGACGATGACCGTGACCCCCTCGTTAAAGGGGATGTGCGTGCGGTCGCAGAAGGATTTGAATCCCACGAGCTCCAGTTTCTTGATTCGGTTCATAGCGTTCGTGTCACCCTTTCCGCTCTCTCGTTTGCCCTCGGTTGGATTCCCGCGCCTCTTATTGCAAATTCAGGTGAAAGAAGCCGGCTACCTGCCGGTCGTAACTCTTGAGCCCTTCGCCGCTCAGAGCGTGCACCCGCGCCGTCGGGTGGGTCATGAGTTCCCCCTGCGGCACGACGGCGTGCAATGCCTCGGTCGAGGCCGCCAGGGTCCCGCGCCCCTCCCCTTTGATGAACAGGATCGATTTTCCCGCCAGCCCTTCGACCGGCAGGGGCCGGTCCAGGGCCCGGAAGTCCGCGATATGGATCAGCCGGAAGAGCTGCCAGCACGCGAAGTGCAGGATGCTGTTGTCCACGCCGAAATCCTCGGCGAGCCGGTAGCCCAGAAAATGATCGATCGTCGCGTAGGCACTGTCGGCCGCGACCGCCCGGACTTCGGGGAAGGCGGCAGCGGTTTTGAGGGCGGCGAAAGCGCTTGTGTCCACTCCCCAAATCCCCAGCCACTCGGGGTTGTTTTCGGGGCGCCCGATCATGAAGCGCACGGTGTCGGCCATGTCGTCGGCTTCCCGGAGGCCGAGCGTACTGGCCCCCCGGGGTGCGCCGCCGCTCCCCCGCTGGTTGACCACCACCAGGTTGAACCCGTGCTGATGCAGGGCGACCGCAAGGCTCAGGGCGTCCGACCGGCTCATGCCATAGCCGGGGGCCAGGATGATCCCCGGGGCGTGCTTGAGGCCCGGGATCCACCACCCCGGGATCGATTCCCCGCGGCTCGAGGGGATCTGGAGTTCGAGCCAGGAGAGAAGGTAGTGCGACGGGTCGACCGACTCGGTCACGGAGCCAGGGTAGGAGATCCTGTACATCGGGAAGCCGAGAACCAGGGCGATGACCGCGAACAGGATCAGGGCGGCGGGCAGGAGCGCGCGCAGGAACCAACCCAACCTGGTTTCATCCATTAATACCCGCCGTTTCATGGAAAGAGGCTCCGGGAATCGGCCCGCATTCGGGCCGTGGTCTGCCGCTGCGGGTCAAGCTGTCGTGTTTCCGATATAGGGGGTCAATATAGCACAACGGTTTGGAGCCAGGTCAAGAAAAATCACAACATAATGGGGTTATTTGCGTAACTGGCTACCATATGTAGAGTTTATAGAGGTTTCCCCCTCCATCCTCAGGCGGAGCCTCTGCAAGTCTCCGGGAGTGTTGATATTGGCCAGGTCGGAGTCATCGAACGGGCCATCCCCGTGGGGTACCCAGCGGATGCGCAGGGGGCCGTCGAGGAAGGTGGCGATCACCTTCCGGGCGCCGTGCTCGAGGGCGTCTTCGATCCGGGACAGGCAGCTTCTGCGGTAGACGGCGCACAAAGGGTGGGCCAGTCCGTCGCGCGAGCGCGGGATGGCGGCGTCGTACCCTTCGGCGCAGGCAACGAGGTGCTCGAGCAGGGGGGTGGGGACGCCCGGGAGGTCGCACGCCAAGGCGAGGTAGAGGGAGGCGTGCTCGTGGTGCATGGCGGCGTGAAGTCCGGCCAGCGGGCCATGGTCCCGGTAGCGGTCCGGGACGACGGGGAAGCCGAGGAGCCGGTACTCCTCCCCCTCGTCCGATGAGATCAGGATTCGCTGCGTCAGGGGGAGAGCCCGTTCGATCACGATCTGGATCAGGGGGCGCCCGCCGATCGTCATCAGCGCCTTGTTGCTCCCCATCCGGCGGCTTCGTCCGCCGGCCAGGATGACGGCGCACAAGTCCTCGCTCACCATGGACTCCATGATCGGCCCCCGCTCCGGTTTCGTCAACCGCAATGTGTCCCTGGCCGTCATCCCGGAACATTCTGTTATACTTGCCGGGAAAGGTCGGGACGGATGACAAGACGATCGCTCTGGCTTGCCGTGGTTCTTCTGGCCCTGGCGCCCTTTTCGGGTTCCGGGGCTCACCCCGATTTCTTCCGGATCGAGGACATTCGCCCCGGGCTCAGGGGGGTCGGCCTGACCTGCTTCCAGGGCACCCGGCCGGAGGAGTTCCAGGTGGAAATCCTCGGGGTGATGCGCGGGGTGACTCCGGGGGCTGACTCGGTGCTGGCCCGCTTCAGCGGCGGCGTGATCGACAGGTACGGTATCTTCGAGGGGATGAGCGGCAGCCCCGTTTACATCGACGGAAAGCTTCTCGGCGCCGTCGCCTATACCTACTCCTTCGCCCGGGAACCGATCGCGGGAATCACCCCCATTGCCCACATGGTGGACGCCTTCGAGGAAAAGGGCGGTTCCGCGCGCCCGCAGAAGAGCCGGCTCTGGGACACGGCGCTGCCGCTTGCCGCCGCCGGCGGCGGAGGACTCGAGTTCACGATCGTGCGGGGCGGAAACACGCCCCCGGGCGCGCGGGACGCGCACACCCTGCTCCCGATCGCCACTCCCCTTTCCCTGGGGGGCTTTCATCCCGGCACCCTGGCGGCCTTCGCCCCCCGGTTTCGGGATGCGGGGATGACCCTGCTGCAAGGTTCCGGCGCGCCAGCCGAAGACGCCCCGGGGGACTCCCCCCCGTTCGAACCCGGCTCCAATATCGTGGTTGCCCTCGTGCGGGGGGACCTGGACATCTCCGCCGGGGGGACCGTGACCTGGGTGGACGGGAACCGCCTCTACGCTTTCGGGCACAATCTCCTCGAGCTGGGCGCCACGGAACTTCCCATGCACCGGGCCAGCGTGGTGACCATCTTCCCCAGCCTCCAGAGCTCCTTCAAGATCCTCGCGGCCGGGAGGGCCGTGGGGGCGATCCGCCAGGACCGGGGCATGGGTATCTACGGCATCGTGGGGGAGAGGGCGCGCACCGTGCCGGTGCGGATCGGCCTCCTCTCGAGCCGGGGCGCGAGGAAGGAGTACCGGTTCGATCTGGCGCGCGATTCCATGCTGACCCCGGTGTTACTCAACATGGTGGTCTACAACACCATCACCGCGTCCGAGCGCGCCCAGGGGGAGGCCACGATCGGGGTCGAGGGGAAGATCGGCATCCGGAACGAGGACACGGTCCGGATCGCCGGGCGCTACTCCTCCCGCAGCGAAGCGGTGCAGAACGCCGCCCTTTCGGTTGCCGTGCCGGTCAACTACCTGATGACGACCGAAGCCCCGGGCCTGGACCTGGAGTCCGTCGATTTGGAGATTTCGGTCCTGGAAGAAGACCGGGGTGCCCGGCTCGAATCGATCGGGCTGGACCGCCGGGAAGTGAAAGCGGGGGAGACGGTCGAACTGACGATGACGGCGCAGCGGGTCAACGGCGCGGTTATCCGCGACGTCCGCACCATTAAGATCCCCGCCACCGCCTCCCCCGGGTCGCTCACCCTGACCCTGGCCGACGGAGCGACCCTGACGACGCTGGACCAGAAGCAGGACGGGGGGGTGTCCACCCCGCGTTCTTCGGGGCGGCTGATCGGATTCCTCAACCGGATGCGCCGCAACGACCGGCTCTATCTCCGGTTTTCCCGGCGCGCGCCCGGGGCGGTGATGCGCGGGGAAGGGATGCCGGGCCTCCCCCCGTCGATCCTCTCGGCCCTCCAATCGGACCGGAAATCGGGAGGGCTGGCCGAAATCCGCTCCGCCCCGCTCGCGGAATACGAACTCCCCGCATTGGACGACGTCATCGCCGGCTCCCGGTCGATGACGATCGAGATCAAGCCCTGACAAGAGGTCTGTGCATGCGTATAAGGACATCCACCTTGCCGCTCGTCTTTCTGGCCCTTTCGGCCGTTTCCTGGGCCGCCCTGCCGCGGTTCTGGGAAAATTTCACCCGGGAGGAAATGCTCGCGGGAGTATTCAGCGGCGTGTCACTCGCCTCCGACGGGGCTCTCTCGCTGGCTCCCCCCCTCGACCTGTGGTTCGACACCGGCCAGGAATACATCTTCTCCATGGTCCGCGACCGGGAGGGGAACCTTTACGTCGGGACGGGGGCCGAGGGGAAAGTGTACCGGATCGACCCCGAAGGGAAGGGGAGTCTCTATTTCGAGTCCCGCGAGCTCCACGTCTTCGCCCTGGCGCTCGATTCTTCCGGCACCTTGTACGCCGGCACCTCTCCCGAGGGGAGGATCTACCGCCTGCGCGGGGCGAACGACCCGGAGGAATTCTTCGACCCGGAGGGGACCTACATATGGGCGATGGTGTTTGACGCCGAGGACAATCTCTACGTCGGGACCGGCGCCGGCGGCGTCATTTACCGGGTGAACCGGGAGGGACAGGGGACCGTGTTTCACGTCTCCGGTGACAGCCATGTCCGGTGCCTCAGGTTCGAGGGGAAGGATCTCCTGGCGGGGACCGCTCCGAACGGGCGCGTGCTCCGCGTCGACCCGCGGGGGAGGGGGTTTGCCCTGGTCGACACCCCTTACGAGGAGGTGCACGCGCTCGCCATGGACCGTTTCGGCACCCTGTATGCCGCCGCCGCCTCCTCGAAGGCGCCGGGAAGCGCTCCCGCTTCCGCCGGGGAGGGGGTCGTGACGGTTTCGACCACGGTGACGGTCGTGGCGGGCGCCGGCGGGGCGGGCTCCGCCCCTGCCGCGGCGGGGCAGGGGGCGGGGACCGCGACGGAAGGGGGCGAGGGGAGGAAGCGGTCGGGCGCCGCGGCGGTCTATGCCATCGGCGCCGACGGCGCCGTCGAGCTCCTCTACAGTGCCGACGGGGAAACGGCGTTCGATATCGTCCCCGGCGCCGACGGGGAGCTGCAGGTGGCCACGGGCCCCAAGGGGAGGCTGATGACCCTCCGCTCCGGCGGCCGGGTGGCGGTGGTCACCGACCTGCCCGAGGAGGACGCGTCCCGGTTGATCGTCGCGGGGGACGATGTCTATGTCGGGACCAGTAACCGGGGAAAGGTCTACCGGCTCCGGAAGGGGAAGGCGCCTTCCGGGACTTTCGAGTCGGACACGCTCGATGCCGGGACCGTCTCCACCTGGGGGAGGATCGACTGGGACACGGCCGGGCCGGTCCGGGGCGTCGCCCTGGCCACCCGGAGCGGGAACACCCCCCGGCCCGACGGGTCATGGAGCGACTGGAGTCCCCCCTGCCTGGAGCCCGGAGCGGCGATCACGAGTCCGCGCGCGCGCTACCTGCAGTGGCGGGCCAGGTTTGACGGGGAGGCCGGCGAGGGCTCCCTGAAAGGGGTGCGGATCTCCTATCTGCAGCTGAACGTGCGGCCGCGCGTCACCGAACTCACAATCCTGCCGCATGGCCTGGCGCTCGAGAAGCAGCCGTCCATGGCCGCGAGCGGCTTCTACACCGCCACGGCCCCCGCCGACGGGCAGGGCCTGCACGCGCCGCGCGTGCGCGGGCGGGAAGCCCAGCCGCTCCCTCCCCGCCAGGTGCTCGAAGCCGGCGCCCGTTCGTTCACCTGGAAGGCGGAGGACGGCAACGGGGATACCCTGCGCTATTCCCTCTACCTCAAGGGGGAGGCGGAATCGGAGTGGAAATTACTGGAATCGGGCCTCTGCGACACCTTCTACACCCTCGGTACGACGGCGCTCCCGGACGGGACCTACCGCCTGAAGGTGGTGGCGGACGACGAGCTCTCCAATCCCTTCGACCGGTCCCTCGTCGGGGAGCGGGTGAGCGCCCCCTTCGTGGTGGCGGCCGCCCCGCCGCAGATCGAGATCCTCGACTGGTCGGTTAGCGGACGCAGGGTGGAGGTCCGGTTCCGGGCGAGCGTTTCCACCGGGGTTCTCCACAGCGCGGAGGTCGCGGTCGACGGGGGCCCCTGGCGTCTCCTTTCCCCCGTTGACGGCATCGCCGATTCACCCCGGGAGGAGTACCTCGTGACGACTCCGGAGCTTGCGGCCGGTGAGCACCGGATCGGCATCCGGGCGGGCGATCGCAACGGCACCACGGGGACCGCCGGCTTCGTAGTGGCCGTCCCTTGAGGGGACCAAGGTTCGAGTTGCACAAAACCGGCCGAGCGTGTAATGTCATAGGTCTCCGGATGGGGGGAATCCCCGTCAATCATGATGCGGATGAGGTCGCCAATGAAAAAAGAATGCAGTAGACGGATCGTTACCGCTCTCGCGGTTGTATCGCTTCTTGTGCTGGCGCTGCCGGCCTGGGCCCAGCAGGGGGGAATCCAGGTGAAATGCCTGGATGCCTCGGGCAACGCCGTGAAGGACGTCAAGGTTGTCGTCTTCAACCTTCTTACCCAAAAAGCCAAGGATGCGAAGTCCAACAGCCAGGGGATCGCCGCCTTCAACAAGCTTGATGACGGAATCTACCGGGTGGTGGGGCGCAAGGAAGGGTTTGCCCCGGCGCTTTACGAGTTTGTTGAGGTCAAGGGATCCTCCGGGTCGGCCGCCCTCAAGCTCGAGGCCGGCGCGGACCGGAAGTTCTATTTCGAGGACCCGCTGATCGAGAAGAATGCGGCCGCCCTGCTGCAACAGGGGATGCAGGCATCCCAGCAGAGCAACTTCCCGGAGGCGGAGAAGCTCCTGCGCCAGGCGCTCGAGATCAACCCGTCCCTGGCCGAGGGGCTCTATTACCTCGGCGTGGTGCAGTTGCAGCAGTCGCGGTTCGATGACGCCGCGGCGACCTGGAAACAGGCCGAGTCCCTCGCCGAGGTCTTGAAAGCGCTCCCCGTTCCCGCCGGGCAGCCGAACAGTTACGAGGCGATCGCGCAGAATGTGCAGAAACTGCTGCCGCAGATGCCGGTTTTCAAGGCGGAGGCCGCGTTCAAGCAAAAGAAATACGCGGAGGCGGCCGCGCTGTACGCCGAGGCCGCCAAGACGGTCCAGGGCGACCCCGACCTGTACGGCAACATGGGCCGCGCCCTGGCCCAGGCGGGGAAATACGATGAGGCCCTTGCAGCCGTCGGCAGGGCGCTCGAGCTCAAGCCGGGGGATGCTTCCCTGGCGAGCCTGCAGAAGACGATCACCGGCATGAAGGAAAACGAGGCGATCAAGAAGGCCCAGGTCGTGCTTGACGAGGGGAGCAAGATGCTGCAGTCGGGGGACGCGGCGGGCGCCCTTGCGAAGTTCGAGGAAGCCAACCGCCTCGCGTCCGAAAAGCAGCCGGTGATCTGGAGACAGATCGGGCGCGCCCAGGGGAAGCTCGGCCGCCAGGAGGAAGCGGAAGCCGCGTTCCGGAAATCGATCGAACTGGCCCCGGCGGCCAACGTGGGTGAATACCAGATGTCCTTCGCCCAGTTCTACCTGGACATCAAGAAGTTCGAACAGGCGGTCGACGTCATGGCCGACCCCCGGAGTGCGGGCGACCGCAGCCCCGAGCAGGTCCTGATGGAGCTGGCGGCCCGGGTGAAAAACCAGGAGCCGCGCCTGGCCGAGGCCGCCCTGGAGCGGGTGATCAAGCTCAACCCGGACAATGCCGACGCCCACTACGACCTCGGCCGGCTCTATTTCGCCGAGGGGAAGGAAAAGGACGCACGTACCCTGGAGTTGCTGAACAGGTTTGTGGAGATCGGGACCGACCCGGACAAGCTCGATGACGCCAAGGGGCTTCTGATCGTAGTTTCGAAGCGGAGCAAATAGCTTTGCCCGCGGGCGGGCGGGGCTCCTGCCCCGGCCGCCCGCGGAACCTGCCTGTTACTTTTCCTCTTCTTCCTTTTCCTTGGTCGTATCCTTAGCGCTCTTGCGCTTGCGGGGAGTGGTGGTTTTCTTCGCGCTCTTGGCCGCTGCCGTCGTGGTCGTCTTCTTGCGGGCGCGCGGTTTCGGCTTGGGATCCTCGGTTTTGCCGGCAGCCGCTTTTTTGTCAGGCTCGCTTGTCGGGGCCTCGGATTCCGGTTTGCCTTCTTCCGCCGGTTTGTCCTCTGCGGCAGGTTCGCCCTTTCCGGTCGGTTTATCATCTTCCGCCGGTTTGTCCTTTACGGCAGATTTACCCTTTCCGGCTGGTTTATCTTCTTCCGCTGGTTCGTCCTCTGCGGCAGGTTTGCGTTTTCCGGCTGGTTTGCTTTCTTCCGCTGGTTCGCCCTTTCCAGCCGGCTTGTCCTCTCCGGACGGGTCAGGCGTGGCGGCGGCGGGTTGGGCAGCCTCCTCTTGAGCAGATTCGACTTCGCTCCGGACCGGAAGTTCCGTTTTCTCCGCCGCGATCGTTTCCCCCTCAGGCTGCGGGGGCACGGTCATTCCGGGCACCGGTTCGGAGTCCCCCTTCGGGAAGCGCTCCCCGGCGAATATGCGTAGAATCCCCTGCCGGTTGCGTTCGACATGGAGCAACCCGTCGCGGTGTGCCTGCCGCACCAGGTCGTAGATGCTCGATATCCCGTACTGGTGTTCGTCGAACGGGGGCTGCAGCGACCGGATCATCTGCTTGAAGGTGCGGAGATACATCGGCCAGTGCGGCCGTGGGCGGGAATTCCGCAGCGCTTCCTCCAGCGCCCGGATCGCTTCCGAGGCCTGGGCGGACGGCTTGGCCGGGGCGTCCTCGTGATGCATCACTGACCCTTCGGTCGCGGAATGCGACCCGGTTTCTTCCGCCTGTGCTGGCGGAAGTTGTTCCTGTCCTGCAGCCTCTGCCTCCGTCGCGGCCGCCTCCTCGGTCGCCGCCGCCTTGGCGGCTGTCCCACGCCGTGCCTGTTCCCGTGTTTCCTTCAGCTCCACGAGCAGGCTTCGGTCCACCTGCTTGAGGTGGATGGCCCCGGTGTCGGCCAGCTTCTGCATGAAATCGCGGAAGCTGCTGACTCCGTAGTCCCTTTCGGAGAAGGTGGAGTCGAGCTGCAGCAGGGTGCTCTTCAGCAGCCCCAACTGTGGGGAGACCTCCCGGTCGGAGAGGATCTTCATGGCCCGCCGGATCAGCGGGAGTGCGCTCTGCAGCGACGCGGAGCTCGAGACCTGCGCCCGGCCCGAGGACCTTCTCGACCCGGACTGTACGCCGATCAGGTTTTCGTAGGCGATGAACTCGTGGCAGTTCTTCTGAAGGATGACGCTGGTGAAGGCGCGTCCCCCGACCACGAACACCATCTTGTCGTACTGCTTGAGCTTTTCCACCAGGGCGATGAAATCGCTGTCGCCGCCGACGATGACGAAGGCGTTGATGTGCGCCCGGGTGAAGGCCGTTTCCAGGGCGTCGAGCGCCAGGGCGATGTCGGCCCCGTTCTTGTCCCCGCCCGGCGTCAGGTTGCGCTGCACCATCTGGACGGCGTGCTGGGTCATGGCGCGGCTGAAATCCTCCGCTCGCTTCCAGTCGCCGTAGGCGATTTTCGTAATGACTTCGCCCTTTTCCTTGATGGCTTCGAGTACCGTGCCGACGTCGAAATTGCGGCCCAGCGATTGTTTCACGCCGATGGCGATATTGTCGAAATCGATAAATACAGCTATCTTCAGTCGTTCTTCGTTTGCAGTATTCATAATTTGCCTATCTTTTAATGCTACATTATTTTGCGGCAAAATTCGATGGTTAGTTTCCGTCCGTCCGGCCGCGTGCCCGCCGGCGGGTTGCGCCTCAAGTTTTCGGGTGTGCCAGGGCCTTCGGGACCGCCCAGAGAAAGGCCGCCCCCCCGAGATTGCACACGAGGATCAGCGCCGAGGTGGCCAGGGAGATCACCAGGCCGGAATCCCGGGGGATCCCCACAAGGTGCAGGGCTTCGACATACACCCACTCGCGTACTCCCATCCCGTTGAGCGTCACGGGGAGCATGGTAGCCAGGGTGACGAGAGGAAACAGCGCTACAAAGGATACCATGTCGACAGGCCGTCCCGAGGCCAGAACGACCTGCCGGAATATCTCGAGGACCAGCGCCGAGTTTACGAAGGAGTAGAGGGCGACGCGCCCGAGGTCGCCCTTTCCGATATCCTGGAGGGCGAGCGCCCGGTGAAAATCGCCGAGGTAGCCGAGCGCCTTGCGGACCCGGGGGGCGCGCACCCGCTCCCCCAGTTTCCGGCAGACTGTTTTCCCCTTCCAGATCACGCCGAGGACGGCCGCGACCCCCGCCCAGGCGCAGAGATATAAGGTCCAGAGCGGGATCCCCTTCCAGTTGAAGGGGCGCCAAGCGACGGCGACCGACCCGTAGAGAAGGAGAGTGACAAGGCCCGCCACCCTGTCCTGCAATACCGAGGCCAGGCCCGCCGGCAGGGGCCTGCCCGCCTTGCGGCTGATGATGTAGGCCTTGACGGCGTCGCCGCCGACAAGCGAAGGGAGACCGAGGTTGAAAAACATGCCCGCGAAATAGGCCTGGACGAACGCGAAATAGCCGTCGCGCATGCCGAGGGCGCCCGCGAGGATGCGCCAGCGCTGGGAACAGAGCAGCTGGCCCCCCCAAAGGGCCGCGAGCAGGAGGGCCAGGGTCCCCGCAGGGAACTCCCCCAGGTCACGGGAGACTCGGGCGACATCGACCGATTTGAAAACCAGCCAGAGCAGAAGTATGGTACAAAGCAGCTTAAGGGTGTGGACGAGCGGCTTCGGCATCAGCATAGTGTCCCCGATTCCGCTTTCGCGCACCCGGAGGTGGACCGAAGGCCTGCGGGGCGGTAACGGACGGGGGGTTCATGGATCCGAAAACGGCTGAATACTGGATGCAGGAGGCGCTGGAAGAGGCGCGGCGGGCGGAGGCGGAGGGAGAGATCCCCGTCGGCGCCGTGGTCCTGTCCCACGGCAAGATCATCGGCCGGGGGCACAACGGTCCCATCGGGGCGAAGGATCCCACGGCCCACGCCGAAATCGTGGCCCTGCGCCACGCGGCCAGGAGCGCTTCGAATTACCGTATCCCCGGTTCGGTGCTGGTGGTGACCATCGAGCCCTGCGTCATGTGCCTCGGCGCCATGATCCAGGCCAGGGTGGACATCCTGGTCTACGGTGCCGCGGACCCCAAGGGTGGGGCGGTGCGCTCCTGTTTCCGGCTTGCCGAGTCCGATTTGTTGAACCATAGGATCCACGTCATCCCGGGGGTGCTTGAGCGCGAATGCGGCGACCTTCTCCGGTCATTCTTCGCCGCCCGGCGCTGACGCCTCGGAACGCTTCGGCTAGAGTTTGAGTGCGACCTCCAGCGACAGGTTGAGCGCCGGGGAGCTGTGCGTCAGCCAGCCGATGGAGATCAGGTCCACCCCCGTGGCCGCGATGGCCCGGGCCGTCTCCGGGGTGACCCCACCGCTTGCCTCGGTGAGCATGCGCTTGCCGACCCGGCGGACGGCTTCGGCCAGCATATCGACCGGCATGTTGTCGAGCAGGACCGCGTCCACCCGCTCTCCGAGAAGAATTTCCAGCTGTTCGAGCGTGTCGACCTCGACCTCGATCTTGACCATGTGCCCTGCGCTGCGGCGCACTCTCCGGACAGCCTCCGTCACGCCGCCGGCGACCACGATGTGGTTATCCTTGATGAGTACCGCGTCGTCGAGCCCGAAACGGTGATTGGATCCGCCTCCCGCCCTGACCGCGTATTTTTCCAGGACCCGGAGACCGGGGGTCGTTTTCCTGGTGCACACCACCCGGGCGGGCCAGGGCGCCACGGCGGTTGCGACGTCGCGGGTGACGGTGGCGATGCCCGACATCCGCGCGAGAAAATTGAGGGCGGTGCGCTCGGCGGTGAGAATGGGCCGGGCGGACCCCCTGATGACGGCCACGGTCTCCCCGGCGGCCGCGTCACCGCCGTCGGGGATCCGGATCTCGATGTCGAGGTCGGGGTCGAGGCAGCGAAACGCGGCGGCGGCCACGGCGCCGCCCGCGATCCGCCCCGCCTGTCGCGCGACAATAGCGGCCGAGGCGGTGTCGCCGGCGCCGACGATCGCCTGGGTGGTCAGGTCGCCCCCCCTTCCGATGTCCTCGAGCAGGGCGCCCCGGACGGCGTCCTGGTAAACGATCGGGTACAGCGGCGCAAATCCGGTCGGTGCTTCGGTCGGTCGGTTCATGTCAGCGTTTCTCCCGCACTCGGATATCCAGCATGCGCTCGACGGCCAGCCGCGCGCGCGCGGCGACGAGGGGGTCGACCTCCACCGGGTGCCGCAGGGAGCGCAGGCATTCGAGGATGCCGGGCAGGGTGATCCGCTGCATGTGCGGGCAGGCGTGACAGGGGTGGATGAACCTGATCCCGGGGAATTCGGCCGCCAGGTTGCGGCTCATGGAGATTTCGGTGGCCAAAAACACCCGCTCCGGCCTGCGGCGGTCCACTTCCCGGATCATGTCGGCGGTGGACCCGGTGAAGTCCGCTTCCGCCAGGACGTCGGGCGGGCATTCGGGGTGGGCGAGGATGAAAACGCCCGGGTGCTCCCGCCGGCAGCGGACGAGGTCCGCGGCGCTGAATTGTTCATGTACCTCGCAATGCCCCTGCCAGAGGATCAGTTCCTTGTCCGTGCGGGAGGCGACATGCCTCCCAAGGTACTCGTCGGGGAGGAAAATGACCCGGTCGGCGTCGAGCGACTCCACCACCTCGACGGCGTTGGCGGAGGTGCAGCAAATGTCGGAGGCGGCCTTGACGGCGGCGGAGGTGTTGACGTAGGTGACCACCGGGGCCCCGGGGTACTGCCGGCGCAACCGCTCGATCTCCCCGGGGGTGATGGCGGAAGCCAGTGAACACCCCGCCTCGGGGTCAGGGATCAGCACGAGCCGGGAGGGGTTGAGGAGTTTCGCCGTTTCCGCCATGAAGTGCACGCCGCACATCACGATGACATCGGCGTCGACCGCCGCAGCTTCCCGCGCGAGCGCCAGCGAATCCCCCGTCAGGTCCGCCACCGCGTGGAAGATTTCGGGGGCCTGGTAGTTGTGCGCCAGGATGACGGCGCGGCGTTGGCGCTTTTGCGCACGAATGGCCGCGATTACGGGGGCATGGGCTTCCCACTCGGCCCGGGGGATGAGGGGGCGCAACCGCTCGTATACCGTTTCCAGTTCCTCCATCGCCGCGGGCGCCGGGGCGGGATCGGCAATGGCATCCCCGCGGACCGGAATCGTCATCGTCCTCTCCTCTCTTATGCTCATTTTGAGCATAACGGGGCAATAAAAAACAGGCCCGTAACCGAGCCAGTGGCCCTAATAGTATGCGGGGGTCCCACGCTTGTCAATTGCCGGGCGAAATCGGGGGCGCCGGCGGCGAGGTCCGATAATTTGTGTGAAGGGAGCCCGGTCTTTCGCCGATAAGCCTGCTGTAACCAGGTTGGGCATCCGCCACGGGCGGCATGCGCCGACATTATGCGTGGGGAGCACGGGCGGGGCGGAGAAGCGCTCGGTCTAGTACTCGGGTGAGGGGACCGCCTCGCCTCCTGCTCCCCGCGCGCCACTTCCCCCCCCTCCCCCTTGGTCATCCCCTGTCCCGAATCCGGCGCCCCCTGTTGTTTCCTCCCGGGAAATGCCGGCGCAGCAGCAGCCAGAAAAAGGTGGCGCTGGCGCCGGCGATGAACATGGTGATGATGTTGTTTTCGGGGCCCGCGGCGTACACGGCGTGCCGGTAGCCGGCCGTGATCGCTCCCAGCAGAAAGCTCAGCGCGGCCAGGCCGGCGGACAAGGGACGGTTGGGTGCCGTCTGCGGCTTCAGGCGCTCCCAGAGGATGCCGACCAGGTAGGAGGCGGCGGCCGCCGCGATCGCCGGCAGCAACCAGATGTCGAGTGCAAGGATCATTTTTTTACCTCTCCCCAGTGTAGCATCGGCGCCCGCCGGACACGTTGTATTCGCCCGGTGGAGAAGGTACATTATATTATAACCATTGGGAGTTTCGGGATACGGGCCCGACATGGACAGCGCGGACATCCGCGGGATGCCGCTTGCCTGCGTGCGCGGGAAAGGTTCCCGGGAGGCCGGCGCGGCTCGGCGGGCTTTTCCAGGGAAGCGGATTCTGTGACGGAAGGGGGAAGCTGTTGAAGGTTCTCTTGCTCTGTGCTGTCTTTGCGGGGGTCGGGACTGTCGTTCTGGCGGGCCTCGGCCTGCCGATCCTTTACGGAGGTTGTGCTACGAACCGTTCTATGTTGGAAGGGAAGGGGCTGCACGATCCCGCCGACCCGGAGGAAATCACCCGGTTGCGCGCGGAAATGGTGCGCGTGCAGCTCGAGGGGCGGGACATCCGGGACCCGCTCGTGATCCGGGCCATGCTCCGCGTCCCCCGCCACGAGTTCATCCCCGGAACGCCCCCCCGCTCGTGCTACGGCGACACCCCCCTCCCGCTTGCGCTGGGACAGACCATTTCCCAGCCCTACATCGTCGCCTTCATGACCCAGGTGCTTGGGCTCAAGGGGGACGAGAAGGTCCTGGAGATCGGCACCGGGTCGGGATACCAGGCCGCGGTCCTGGCCGAAATCGTCCGCGAGGTATACACCATCGAGATCCTTCCCGAACTGGGGGAGCGGGCGCGCGGCGTGCTCGAGCGCCTGGGCTACCGCAACATCCGCACCCGGCTGGGGGACGGGTACCAGGGGTGGCCCGAGGAGGCGCCCTTTGACGGCATCATCGTGACTGCCGCCCCGCGCGAGGTGCCGGAACCCCTCCTGGACCAGCTCAAGACGGGGGGGCGGCTGGTCATCCCGGTCGGTGACCGGTTCCAGGACCTGGTGGTATTCGAAAAGGGGCCCGAAGGGATTTCGCGCCGCACCCTGATCCCGGTCCGGTTCGTGCCCATGACGGGCCGGGGGGCGGGAGAAAAATGAGGGTGCAGGCGCGTCAGGGGGCGCCGTCGGCCCGGCCGTTTCCCACGATGTCAGTGATCATCCGCTCCTTCCGCTGCCAGAGCCCGAGGCTGAGACCCACCTTGTATTCATGGGGGTTGTACAGGCGCTTGTAGCGTTCGTGCAGGTGCGCCAGCTGTTCCCTGCGCCGGTCGCGGATCGCCTCCAGCGGGGGAAATGGGCGCACCAGCTTGCCCGAAGCCACGACCGGTTCGAGCATTTCCACGCGGTGGGGGGAGGTGAGCCTCTTGCGGCGCAGCGGGTTGGTCGGGTCAACGATCCACACCTCCCCCCTGGAGAGGTCCTCGTCCTCTGCGGCCACGGCATCCGCCTCCATCAGCCCATCCCGGTCGTAAAAGCGCACGATCTTCTTGAGCCCCGGGTTGGTTGTTTTTTCGGGATTGGCGCTCAGCTTGATCGTGGGCTCCCCGTTGTGCGCCACCATCTTGTATATCCCCCCGAGCGCCGACCCTCCTTCCCCCGACCCCGTCACGAGGTTCGTTCCCACCCCCCAGGTGTCGATTCTCCCCCCCTGCGCCAGGATGTCGGCGATCAGCGTTTCGTCCAGTTCGTTGGAGGCGACGATCTTGACGTACCCGAGCCCTTCCCGGTCGAGCATGGCGCGCGCCTTGATGCTCAGGAAGGCGAGGTCGCCGCTGTCGATGCGGATGCCGGCGAGCGCGTGCCCGGCCGCTTCCAGTTCCTTCGCTACCCGGATGGCGTTGGGGACCCCGCTCCCGAGCGTATCGTAGGTGTCCACGAGCAGGATACACTCGTCGGGGAAGCTCCGGGCGTAGGCGCGGAAGGCCTCGAGCTCGTCGGGGAAAGCCTGGACCCAGCTGTGGGCGTGCGTTCCCTTTGCGGGGACCCCGAAGCGCGCCGCCCCGAGGACGTTGGAGGTGGCGTCGGCCCCGCCGATCAGGGCGGCCCGGCAGGCGCTCAGGGCGCCGTCGGGCCCCTGGGCGCGGCGCAGGCCGAATTCGAGGACGGTGCCGTGTTGCGCCGCCTCCCAGATCCGGGCCGCCTTGGTCGCCACCAGGGTCTGGAAATTCAGGTGGCACAGCAGGATGGTTTCGACCAGCTGGCACTCGATCAACCCCCCGGTGACCCGTACCAGCGGTTCGTTGGGGAAGACCACGGTCCCTTCGGGTATGGCGCGGATGTCGCCGCGGAACCGGTAGCGGGCGAGAAAATCGAGGAACCGGTCGGAAAAGGTCCGGGCGCCCCCGGGGGAGCGGCGGGAGCGCAGGTAGTCGAGGTCCTCGGCGGTGAAGCGCGTTTGGAGGACTGCGCGGACGCCGTCTTCAAGCCCCGCGGCGATCGCGTAGCCGCCCCTGAAGGGATTGCGCCGGTAGTAGAGGTCGAAGGCCGCCGGCTCTTCCCCCTTGCCATCGGCGAGGAAGCCTGCGGCCATGGTCAGTTCGTACAGGTCGGTCAACAGGGCTTCAGTGGGCATGCTACCTCCTTTCAGGCCGCCGGGGCCGTCCGGCTACAGGTCGAGCTTCATCGCGATCGGAAAGCGCCGGCCCGGTCCGAAGGCGCGGCCCGTCACCTTCAGCCCGGGCGCCGCCTGCCGGCGCTTGTATTCGTTGGTGTAGATCATGCGCAGGATCGTGCGCACCGTCTCCCGGTCGTACCCCCGTGCCACGATCTCTTCGAGGCTCATCCGCTCCTCGATCCGCGCATCCAGTATGCCGTCCAGGATGTCGTATTCGGGAAGGGTGTCCTGGTCGGTCTGGTTCGGGCGCAGTTCCGCCGTCGGCGGCCTCACGATGGTGTTGAGGGGGATGATCTCGTCCCGCCGGTTGATGTGGCTGGCCAGGGTGTATACCATCGTTTTCGGCACGTCGGAGATCACCGCCAGTCCCCCCGCCATGTCGCCGTACAGCGTGCAGTAGCCGGTTCCCAGTTCGGACTTGTTCCCCGTGCTCAGGACCAGGTGGCCGAACTTGTTGGAAAGTGCCATCAGGATCGTGCCCCGGATCCGGGCCTGCAGGTTTTCCTCGGTGACGTCGGGCTCGAGTCCTGCGAAGGTGTGTTCCAGGGCGCCGCGGAAGGAGTCGTAGACGGAACCGATCGGAAGAACCTCGTACCGCAATCCCAGGTTGCGGGCCAGCGCCGCCGAGTCCCACTCGCTCTCCGGGGCGGAATAGACCGACGGCATGGCGACCCCCAGGACGTTGCCGGGACCGAGCGCCTCGGCCGCGATGTAGGCGACCACGGCCGAGTCGATCCCGCCGCTGAGCCCCAGGACGGCCGAGCGGAAGCCGCACTTGTGGGCGTAATCGCGGGTCCCCAGGATGAGTGCGCGCAGGAGCAGTTCGATATCCTCGACTTCCACGGGCGCCTGGTCCCGATCCGATTCGGGGTCCACGACGAGGATCTCCTCCTCGAACCCCCGCGCAGCGGCGATGAGGTTGCCCCTTTTCCCCAGGGCCAGGCTATGGCCGTCGAAGACGAGGTCGTCGTTCCCCCCGACCAGGTTGGTGTAGAGGAGAGGAACCCCGTGTTTCCACGCCTGTTCCCGCAGCATGTCGTGCCGGATGCGGGGCTTTCCAGTTTCGAAGGGGGAGGCGGAGATGCTGACGATCAGGTCCGCCCCCCGCGCCACCAGGTTGTGGATCAGGTCGGCCACGTACGTGGGCTTCGGCTCCAGGTCCCGGGCGCTCCATGCGTCTTTGCAGATGGAGAGGCCAAGCGTCCTGCCGCGGAAGGGGATTACGGGGACCTCGCGGGCCGGCTCGAAATAGCGGTCCTCGTCGAACGGGTCGCAGGTCGGCAGGAGCGTCTTGTGGACGACGGCCTGCACCCGCCCTTCGGCCAGCAGGGCCGCGGCGTTGTGGAACCCGCGCCCCTCGCGCCCGGGGTTGCGGTCCACGAATCCGATCACCGCGGCCGTGCGCCCGGTGCGCGCGGCGATCTCCCCGAGCGCTTCGAGGTTGGAATCCACGAACCCGTGGAGCGTCAACAGGTCCTTCGGAGGGTATCCCGTGAGGCAGAGTTCGGAGAAGACGGCGAGGTCGGCGCCGAGGGATTCGCTCTCTTCCAGGGCGCCGAGCACCCGGTCCCGGTTTCCGCCGATGTCACCGACGGTGGTATTGATCTGCGCCAGTGCGATTTTCACGAAACACCTTCAGGGCGCCGCGCCCCTGCCGCGGCAGGGGCCGGGGGGAACTGTTCATGCCCCGGGGCGGCGGCCTCGTAGTCCCGGGCGGCGCGCAGGAAACGGGTGAGTCCCACAGGGGAGATCTTCTTCCGCCCGATCAGCGGGGCCGGGTGTCCGATGGCCGGGTCGCGGTCGTTGTCCATCGGTTGCACCATCGGCGCCCGGACGCCCGTCATTCGGGCGCCATCCCCGCGGCCATCTCGGCAACGATGTCGTCGGCCGCCTGGGCGGGGTCCGCGGACTTGAGGATGGGCCGGCCGACCACGATAAAGCTCGCGCCCGCACGGATCGCTTCCCCGGGAGTCGCGGTCCGCGCCTGGTCCCCCGCCGCGGCGCCCGCGGGGCGGATCCCCGGGATCACCAGGCGCATTTCCGGGCCGAACCTCGCCCGCAGCATCGGCAGTTCCCGGCTCGAGGCTACGAGGCCCCGGATGCCCGCGCCGTGCGCCAGGGCGGCGAGCGTCTCCACCCAGCCCTCGACCGGGCCGCCGACCCCGACGCTCGCCACGTCGGCGGCGGAAAGGCTGGTCAGGGCGGTGACGGCCAGGAGCAGCGGGGGGGAGTCATGGTTCCGGGCTTCCTCGCAGGCGGCCGCCAGCATGGGAGCGCCGCCGCTCGCGTGCAGTGTCAGCATGTCCACCCCAAGCCGGCACGCCGACCGGACGGCCCCCCGGACGGTGTTGGGGATGTCGTGGAGCTTAAGGTCCAGGAACAGGCGCTGGCCGCGCCCGCGGACCTCTTCCACCAGGCGGGGGCCCTCGGCCGTGAAGAGTTCCAGGCCGATCTTGAAATACCCGACATGACCCGCCAGCCGATCGACGGCGGCCAATGCGGCCGCCCGGTCGGGGACGTCCAGCGCCACGATCAGGCGTGACCGGGGATCATTCATAGTCTCTCAGGCTCCCGATGATTTCATGGATGTCGTCGATGCGGTGGGCCCGGCAGTATTCGCCCAGCCCCAGGGCGATGCGTTCGGAGACGGCGGGCTCGTAGAAATTAGCCGTGCCCACCTGCACCGCGCGTGCACCCGCGATCAGGAATTCCAGGGCGTCCTCGGCTGTGGCGATGCCGCCTATGCCGATCACCGGGATGCGGACCGCCTGGCACGCCTCCCAGACCATGCGCAGCGCCACCGGCTTGATGGCGGGCCCGGAGAGGCCGCCGGTGCGGAAGCGCAGCCGGGGCCGACGCGAATGCACGTCGATGGCCATGCCCACGAGGGTGTTGATGACCGAGAGGGCGTCCGCCCCCGCCTCTTCCGCCGCCCGTGCGAATTCGCGGATATCGGTGACGTTGGGGGAGAGCTTCACCCAGAGCGGGAGCCGGGGGGACGCCCTGCGGACTTCGGCCGTGATCTTGTGGGTGTCCCTCGGGTCCTTGTTGAAATGGAACCCCCCCTTGCCGACGTTGGGGCAGGAGATGTTGAGCTCCAGGGCGTGGACGCCGGGGCAATCGTTGAGAAAGCGGGCCACCTCCAGGTACTCGTCGAGTTCGAAGCCGACGATGTTGACGATGACCCTGGTGTCGTAGTTCGCCAGCCCGGGGAGCTTCTCCGCGACGAACGCGGCGGCGCCGATGTTCTGCCAGCCGATGGCGTTGAGCATCCCGGAAGCGGTCTCGTACACCCGCGGGGGGGGATTGCCCGCAATCGGCTTCATCGACAGGCCCTTGACCACGATGCCGCCGATGGCGTTGAGGTCCAGGTAGGGGGCGAATTCCAGCCCGTAGCCGAAGGTGCCGCTGGCGGTCAGGACGGGGTTCTTGAAACGAACGCCGGCGATTTCCACCCCCAGGCGGGGGCCTCTCAGCGGCGCTTTGTCGGTCGAAGTCGGTTTCATACGCGCGTCGTGTCGCTCCCTTGGCCTATATCGGTGCGATATCCCACCGGACGAGGCGGCTGTTCATGACGGGGCCGTCCTGGCACACCAGCGGGTAGGACCGCCCCTCGGAGGCTTCGCTCGCGACCACGCAGCCGAGGCAGGCGCCCAGGCCGCAGCCCATGCGCGCCTCCAGGCTTACTTCACACTGGAGTTCGTAGCCGACCGCGAGTTCATGCACCCCCCTCATCATCCCCCAGGGGCCGCAGGCGTAGAGCCGGGTGTCCTTCCGGGGGTGGATCCGGAGAAACTGTTCGAGCGGCCCGGTGACGAGTCCCCGCTCTCCGTGGGAGGCGTCCTCGGTGCAGTAGATGATGTCGATCCCCAGCCGTTCGAAACTCTCCCGGAGCACCAGGTCGGCCGCCGTCGCGCCCCCGTAGAACAGGATGGGCCTGATCCGCAGCGCCAGGAGGCTTTCAGCCAGCAGCAGCAGGGGGGCGACCCCGACTCCGCCGGCCACCAGGCAGGCCGTGGCCACGCGGCTCGACAGGTCGGGGGGGAGATGGAACCCCTGCCCCTGCGGCCCCAGGCAGTCGAGCACCTGGCCCGGGCGCGCCATGACCAGCCTGCGGGTCCCCGCCCCCGCCTCCTTCACCAGCAGTTCGAGCCCCGCCGGTTTGCCGCTGCGGGCGTTGCGGTGGATGTTGAAGATGGTGAAGGGGCGGCGCAGGAGTGGGTTTCCCCCCGTGTCTTCCACGCATTTCAACATGACGAACTGGCCGGGGCGCACCAGGCGCGCCTGTTCCGGCGAGGTGATCACGAGCAGGTGGTTGCCCGCGCCGAGGTCCCGGATTTCCTTGATTTTTACTTTCCTGTCGAGCATTTCAAATCAACCTGCGGGCGTTTACAGCGCTTTTGCCATGTGCTATGATCGCCGCGTCAATACTAAGATATACTGTACTGCGCGAATCTCAAATGAGAAAGATCAAAGGCAAATCCCTGATGACGGCGGCCGAAATCGACCTTGCCCTGGCGAGGATGGCGGCCGAAATCGTGGAGAAGCTGGGGCCGGTGGAGGAGTTCGCGGTCGTCGGCATCCGCCGCCGGGGGGTGCCCCTGGCCCGGCGGCTGTGCCGCCGGATCGAAGCCGCGGTTAAGCGGCCGGTACCGCTCGGCATCCTGGATATCACTCTCTACCGCGACGACCTGACCGCGATCGGCAACCGCCCGATGCTGCGCGAAACCCTGATCGATTTCGATATCGACGGCCGGAGCCTCGTCCTGGTCGACGACGTGCTGTACACGGGCCGGACGGTCCGCTCCGCCCTGGACGGCCTCGTGGATCTCGGCCGCCCCCGGCGGGTGCAACTCGCGGTCCTCATTGACCGTGGCCACCGCGAGCTTCCGATCCAGGCCGATTACGTGGGGAAGACGGTTCAGACGGAAGAGGGCGACACGGTCGAAGTTAGGCTCGAGGAGGAGGACGGGGAGGAGCGCGTCGTGCTCCTCCGCCGGGGCGCGTAACAATTATTAACCGGCCCCGCAGGCGGACGGCTGCGGCCAGGCCGCGAAGGCGAGCGCGATGGCATCTCTCAGCCAGAAAGACCTTCTCAGCATCGAACAGCTATCCGTGGACGACATCCGGCTCGTCCTGGACACGGCCGAGGCCCTGAAGGAGATTTCCTCGAGGGCGGTCAAGAAGGTGCCGGCCCTGCGGGGCAAGACCGTCATCAACCTGTTTTTCGAGCCCTCCACCCGGACCCGTTCCTCCTTCGAACTGGCCGAAAAGCGGCTCAGCGCCGACATCCTGAACTTTTCCGCCTCCGCGAGCAGCGTGACCAAGGGGGAGACGCTGCTCGACACCGCCCGGAACCTGGAGGCGATGTCCCCCGATATCATAGTGATCCGCCACTCCAGTGCGGGCGCACCGCACCTGCTCGGGAGGGAATGCCGCTCGTCGGTGGTCAACGCCGGCGACGGGATGCACGAGCACCCGACGCAGGCGCTGCTGGACGCCCTGACGGTGCGCTCCCTCAAGGGGCGGCTGGAAGGGTTGAAGATCGCCATCATCGGCGATATCTCCCACAGCCGCGTCGCCCGCTCCGACACCCTCCTGTTCCACAAGATGGGGGCGGAAGTCTGGGTATGCGGCCCCCCGACCCTGGTCCCCGCGGACTTTCATCTTCTCGGCGCCCGGGTCACGAGCCTCATGGAGGAGGCGATCGAGGGGGCGGACGTGGTCATGATGCTGCGGCTGCAGAACGAGCGGCAGAAGGAGGCCTTCATCCCCTCCGCGCGGGAGTATTTCACCTTGTACGGGCTTTCGCGCGAGCGGATGCGGGGGGCCCGCAAAAACGCCATCGTCATGCACCCGGGGCCGATGAACCGCGGGGTGGAGATCGAGTCGGAGGTTGCGGACGCGGACTATTCGGTCATCCTGGACCAGGTCGCCAACGGGGTCGCCACCCGCATGGCTGTTCTGTATCTCCTTTCCGGAAAATCCGGGCTGAAGCCCGCGAGAAAACCGCGCTGAGTGCCTATGCAACTGATACTGCGTCAAGGAAGAGTCGTAGACCCGTCCCGGAAGTTCGACCAGGTTGCCGATGTCGGCATCGATGAGGGACGCATCGCCGAGATCGCCCCCCGGATCCCGGGCAAGGGGCGCCGGGAGATCGATGCCCGCAACCTGGCGGTGCTCCCGGGTTTTCTCGACATGCACGTGCACCTGCGCGAGCCGGGGCGCGAGGACGCCGAGACGATCGCCACCGGGACCGCGGCCGCGGCCCGCGGCGGATTCACCGCCGTCGCCTGCATGCCGAACACCCAGCCGGTCAACGATTCCGGGGCCGTCACCTCCTTCATCCTGCAGCGGGCGCGCGAGGTCTCGAAAATCGCGGTCTACCCCATCGGCGCCATCACCCGGGGGAGCCGGGGGGAGACCCTGGCGGAGATCGGCGAAATGGCCCGGGCGGGGATCGTGGCCCTCAGCGACGACGGCCACCCGGTGTCGGATGGGCAGGTCATGCGCCGCGCCCTGGAGTATTCCCGCCTCTTCAACCTGCCCGTCATCGATCACTGCGAGGACCTGGCGCTCGCGGCCGGCGGTGTCATGCACGAGGGGTACTGGTCCACGATGCTCGGCCTCAGGGGGATCAATCCCGCCGCCGAGGAGGTCCAGGTGGCCCGCGACGCCATCCTGGCGCGGCAGACCGGGGCCCGTGTCCACATCGCGCACCTTTCCACGCGCAAGGCGCTGGAGACGGTGGTGAGGGCCAAGGCGGAGGGGGTGACGAACCTCACCTGCGAGGTCACCCCGCACCACCTGCTGCTGACGGACGAACGGGTGGCTTCCTACGACACCAACGCCAAGATGAACCCCCCGTTGCGCGGCAGGGACGACGTGGACGCGCTGGTCGAGGGGATCTCCTCGGGCGCCGTCGACGTCATCGCCACCGATCACGCGCCGCACACCATCGGGGACAAGATGCTCGAATTCGACCGGGCCCCTTTCGGCATCGTCGGGTTGGAGACAGCCGTCAGCCTCGTCTGCGACCGGTTCGTGCGCCCGGGCGTCATCGGCCTGGGGCGCCTGGCCGAGCTGTTCGCCCTCAACCCGGCCCGCATCCTCAACCTGGAGAAGGGGACGCTGGCCCCGGGGGCCTGGGCCGACATCACGGTCCTGGACCTGGAGCGGCAGGTAGAGGTGCGCGCCGCCGATTTTGCTTCCCGCGGCCGCAACACCCCGTTCGAAGGGTGGACCCTCCGCGGCGGGCCGGCGATGACGGTGGTCAGGGGCAAGGTGGTGTGGAGCGTGTGAGCGGGCGCTACTGGCCGGGCACGTGGTGGATGATCTCCCCCTCTTTTCCGTAGCCCTTCTGGCGCGCGTATTTCTCGAGCGCCTCCTTGTTCGACCGCAGTTCCTCGATCGATTGCATCCGTTCGTGGTTGCTGCGCTCCAGTTCTTCCACCCGCGCCCGCTGCAGCTCGAGTTCGAGCTCGGCCTGGCGCAGCTGGCGATACCCTCCCGGACCGAAGATGCTGAAGGACAGGACCAGGGTCACCACAACGATACAGAGGATGTAGTAGAGTTCCTTTTTGTGGGTATTTCGGTGCTTAGCGTAGGCCATCGGGCGCCAAGGTGCCTGGGTCAGACCAGGATTTATGAGATTTCCTTAAACACTGGCATAATACTAGGGATGTGAGGCCCGATGCAATACCCAAGGAGGGAAAACATGGACGAAATCGTCGTTTTGTGCGCTACCGGCGGCGTGGAACAGGCCGACACCCTCGCCCGCGCGCTTGTCGAATCGCGCCTGGCCGCCTGCGTCAATCTCGTCCCCGGTGTGACCAGCGTTTACCGTTGGAAAGGGGAGGTATGCCGCGAACCGGAGTGCCTGTTGCTGATCAAGACCCGGGCGGAAAATTTTGAACCGGTGCGCCGGAGGATCCGCGAACTGCACTCCTACGAGGTTCCCGAGATTATCGCCCTGCCCGTAGCGGCCGGCGACGGGGACTACCTCGCCTGGCTGCGCGCGGCGGTGTCCCGCTCCTGAACCCGCCGCGCCGAGAAGGAGGTTGGGTGGAATCGATCGAAGCCATCCTGGAGAAGGATGTCCTGGAACGGGAAGACCTCATCCGGGTGTTGGAAGCGGACGGCGCCGATTGCGGGCCGTTGTTCCGGCGCGCCGCGGAGGTCAAGGCCGCCCGGGTGGGGAACCGTGTCTACCTGCGGGGCCTGATCGAATATTCGAATCTCTGCTCCAAGAACTGCCTCTACTGCGGTATCCGATCGGGCAATGCCGCCGCGGCCAGGTACGAGATGACGCCGGAGGAGACCATCGAGGTGGCCCGCCACGCGCTCGAGCGCCGCTACGGCTCGATCGTGATCCAGGCGGGGGAGCGTGACGACGCCTTGTTTGTTTCAAAGATTGAGCGCACCCTGCGGGGGATCCGCGCCCTTGCGGGGGACGGATTGCACGTCACCCTGTCCCTGGGGGAACAGACGCCCGACACCTATCGCCGCTGGTTCGAGGCCGGCGCGCACCGCTACCTGCTCCGCATCGAGGCCTCGAACCCGGACCTTTTCCGGAAGCTCCACCCGGATGATGCCCGGCATCGCCATGCTTTGCGCCTCGCGGCCCTGGGGGCCTTGCGCGCGGCGGGGTACCAGGTGGGGACCGGGGTGATGATCGGGCTGCCGTTTCAGACGGCGGCCGACTTGGCCGACGATCTTCTCTTCTTCCGTGACCTGGACGTGGACATGATCGGCATGGGGCCCTACCTCGAACACCCCGATACACCGCTCTACGCCCGCGCGCGGGCGCTCTTGCCCCCCCGGGAACGGCTCGAGCTCACCCTGAGGATGGTCGCGCTCTTGCGCGTGATGATGGGGGACATCAATATCGCCGCCACGACAGCCATGCAGGCCATCGATCCCGAGGGGAGGGAGCGGGCGATCAGGGCGGGGGCCAACGTCGTCATGCCGAACCTCACCCCGGCGCGCTACCGGCACGACTACCTGTTGTACGAGAACAAGCCTTGCCTGGACGAGGCGCCGGAGGAGAGCGTCGAACTCTTCGAAGCCCGGATCCGGGAGTTCGGGGGCACCATCGCCTATGGGGAATGGGGGGATTCCAGGCGTTTCCTGGAGCGGACATCCTGAGGTCCGCCCGCCGGATGCGGTTCCGCCCCGCGGCGCCCTACTGCTTTTCCTGCTTCGGTTTTTCTTCCGGGTCTTCCTGGACGCTCTTGATGGCCGACTTGAAGTTTTTGATCCCCTCTCCAAGCCCTTTTCCCAGCTGGGGGATCTTGTTGACGCCGAAAACCAAGATAACAATGACCAGAACTATGATAAGTTCCGTCGTTCCCAGTCCAAACATACCGTTGCCTCCAGTTTCGAACTGCCTAAAGCGTACGCGAAACAGGGATTAATGTCAATTGATCCCCCGGTCCCGGCGGCGCCGGCTAGACCAGCACCCGGTCGTTGCCCAGGCGGCGTGTGAATTTTTCCCGGTCCAGGTGCTCGAGCAGGGGGATGGCGTGCTTGCGGGTGATCCCGAAGAGGTCCTTGAATTCGGCGACCCCGAACCGGGTTCCCGGGGCGAACTTCCCCCGGATCCGACCCTTCATCTCCTCGAGCGTGTCGCGGTGGTAGATGAGGTCGTCGGACAGCTTCACCAGGATCTTCTCCTTGAGCATCCAGAAGAAGATGCGGCGGACGGCCGCGGCGTCGGCCGGGATGGCCCCCTGCAGTTCCGCCATGGCAGGGGGCTGGTAGCCCGCCTGCCGGACCTCGGTTTCGATCATGTCCCGCACTTTCTCGTCCTCCGCCGTCAGCTGGATTTCCCTGCCGTACAGGGAGACCGATTCCCCGAGAAAGACGATCTGCCGCCGCTCCACCATCTTTTCAAGGCAGTGGCGGAAGATTTCGGGGGGGACGTCGTCGTAGATCCGCTTGCGCAGTTCTTCCTTCGAAATCCCCTTCTGCAGCTCGTTCTTCTTGTGGAACGCGGTGACGCGCGCCAGGGTCTCCTTCTGCAGGTCGGCCACCGTCGAGGGGAGCGTCAGGATTGGGGAGGGCGCCGGGATCATGACGATGCTCCCCGCTTGCGCCAGGTCGGAGCAGATGCGCGTGATTTCGGGTCCCGGCAGCCCGAGGAGCGAATTCAGCTCTCCCACCGACATCGCCCTCTTGGCGTCGGTGCCGATGAGCACCGGGATCCTGGCCGCGAGGTCCCCCCGGTCCAGTTCCTTGAGTGCGGCGAGGGTGCGCCGGTCGGTGCTCTTGTGCTTGGACGGGTTCGGGTGGAGGATGCGGCCGCCGCCGATGGTGATGGTGGGGGAGAAGCGCCGGATGATGAAAGGGTCGTTGTGGAGACAGAAGGCGGGCTTGTCCAGCCTCAGCTGGGCGTAAGCGGTCTCGCCCGGGGCGAGGGTGTCCTGCCCGAGCAGGGCGACGCGCGCGAGCACCTCCAGCGTCCCCTGGTGGAACCTGACCTTGACCAGGTTTTTCAGCGGCTTGGCGTCGGGCAGAAGTGACAGGCGGACGTCCAGAATCCTGGTGGAGCGGAAGAGACGGGGGACCGTCACGACCATCCCGCGTTCCATCTGCCCGAGGTCGATCCCCTGGAGATTGACCGCCGTGCGCTGGCCGGCCACGGCCCGCGGGGTCATCAGGTTGTGGACCTGCAGCCCGCGCACCCTGGCGGTCAGCCCACCCGGCACGAGCTCGATTTCCTGGTCTTTTTGGATCTCGCCGGAGGTCAGCGTGCCGGTCACCACGGTGCCGAAGCCGTGGATGCTGAAGGCGCGATCTATGGGGAGCCGGAGCAGCCGGTTGGCGGGCCGCGGCGGGGTGCCCAGCGCCAGGGCGTGGAGCGACTGCTTGAGCCGGTCGATCCCCGCGCCGGTCCTGGAACTGACGGGGATGATCTCCGCCTTTTCCAGGAAGGAGCCCGCCATCGACTCGGTGACTTCGTCGATCACCAGCTCCAGCATCTCCGGGTCCACGAGATCGATCTTGCTGATGACCACGATTCCGGCGGAGACCCCGAGGAGGCGGCAGATGTCGAAATGCTCCCGTGTCTGCGGCATCATCGATTCATCGGCGGCGATGACCAGGAGCACGAAGTCGATCCCCCCCACCCCGGCGAGCATGTTCTTGACGAACTTCTCGTGCCCCGGGACGTCGACGAACCCGATCTGGACGTCTCCCAGGTCGAGGTGGGCGAACCCCAGGTCGATCGTGATCCCCCGCTGCTGCTCTTCCTTCAAGCGGTCCGGGTCTACCCCCGTCAACGCCCGGACCAGCGCGCTCTTGCCATGGTCGATGTGCCCCGCCGTCCCAGCGATTAGGTGCTTCATAGGTCTCCAACGTCGCGAAAAGCCCTATCTTAGCCCACAAACCCTCCCGGCGCCACCGGAAGATTCCCCGCCACCGGCCCGCGGACGCATACTTTTCGGGCCATTTCCCGAAAAATCAGGTATCATTACCGTTTTCCCCAACGAGGAAGGGTATGCTGGACGGTCTAGCCAACAAGCTGCAGAAGATCCTCAGGAACCTGAGCGGCCAGGGGCGGGTGTCCGAGCGCCACGTGGAAGAGACGGCGCGCGAGATCCGCAACGCCCTGCTCGACGCGGACGTCCATTTCAAGCTTGCCAAGGAGTTCGTGGAGCGGGTCAAGCAGCGGGCGCTGGGGCAGGAGGTGATCCAGTCCCTGACGCCGGGCCAGCAGGTCATCCGCGTCGTGCGCGACGAGCTCGTGGAGCTGCTCGGCGGGGAGCAGGCAGGCCTTTCGTTTTCCCGCCAGCCGCCGAGCGTATTCCTGATGGTGGGGTTGCAGGGATCGGGAAAAACCACCAGCAGCGCCAAGCTCGCCCGGTGGCTCTCGAAAAACAACCATACCCCGCTGTTGGTGTCGGTCGATGTCTACCGCCCGGCCGCCGTCGAGCAGCTGCGGGTGCTGTGTGCCGCCCACCGCCTGGGCTGGTTCGACGACCCCGGCGACCAGGACCCGGTTTCCCGGGCGGAAAAGGGGCTGCGCCACGCGCGCAACGGGGGGTACGACGTTCTCATCATCGACACGGCGGGACGGCTTCACATCGACGATGAGATGATGCTGGAACTGGACCGGATCCGCAAGGCGACCTCTCCGGTGGAGGTCCTGCTGGTCGCGGATGCCATGACCGGGCAGGACGCGGTCCGCAGCGCCCGGGAATTTCACGAAAAAATGGGATTGACCGGCGTCATCCTGACCAAGATGGACGGGGACGCCCGTGGTGGGGCGGCGCTGTCGATCAAGAGCGTGACCGGCCAGTCGATCAAGTTCGTGGGGACGGGGGAGAATGTCGATGCGCTCGAGCCCTTCTTCCCGGACCGGCTGGCGGGCCGCATCCTGGGGATGGGCGACGTCCTGTCGCTGATCGAAAAGGCCGAGGATGCCGTAGACCGGGAACAGGCCGAGGCGATGGCGGAGAAGATCCGCAAGGACGAGTTCACGCTGGAGGACTTTCGCGACCAGCTGAGACAGATTCGGAAGATGGGCCCCCTGGAGCAGATCCTGGGGATGCTGCCGAACATGGGTCCCCTGCGCGGCCTCGGCCAGATGAAAGTGGACGAGAAGGAACTGATCCATATCGAGGCCATCATCGATTCGATGACCAGGACCGAACGCCGCAACCACCAGATCCTCAACGGCGCCAGGAAGAAACGCATCGCCCGGGGGAGCGGGCGCCCTGTTTCGGAGATCAACCAGTTGCTGAAGCAGTATGTCGAAACCCGGAAGATGATGCGCAGCCTGAGCCGTGGAATCATGCCCCGCCTGATGAAGGGGATGAAGTTTCCACGCTAGAACGGCGCGGTCGGCCCGGAGGAGGTGGGGCTGGAGGATGGTGTAAGCTCCTGAAGGAATTTGGGCTGTGTCGTTTCGGCCGGCGGATCGCGCCCCGGTCGTTGGACCGGGTCTTTGCGCAGTTGAATCCGGTCCTTTTATATGCCAGAATCATCGTGGTTTAGACTGCGTGCATGATGCGGGTCGAGTCCCAAGGATACGAGGAGGCGTTTTGCTTAGAATACGTTTGACGCGCATGGGGGCGAAGAAGAAGCCCTTTTATCGAGTGGTGGTGATGGAGCGAAGACAGGCCCGGGACGGGAGTTTCGTGGAGATCCTAGGGCATTACGATCCAAAGGCGAACCCGCCGATTGTCAATCTCGACATGGATAGAGTGCGCCATTGGCTGGCATGCGGCGCGCAACCTTCGGATACGGTGAACTCACTGTTGAAAAAGGCCACCCCGCCCGCTTCCAAAGCCGCCAGCTGATGCCGCGGGCTGCCATTTTTTTTCGCAGCGATGTCCGGGTGAGATTTCTGCTGGGTGATTTCGAGTGATCTCGGAGGAGGCGCGTATGAAAGAGCTGGTAGAACTGATCGCGAAAGCACTGGTTGACAATCCCGAACAGGTTGCGGTGGCCGAGGTCGAGGGGGAACAGACGACGGTGCTGGAGCTTCGCGTGGCACCCAGCGACTTGGGCAAGGTCATTGGCAAGCAGGGCCGGACCGCTCGATGCATCCGCACCCTTCTGGGGGCGGCAGGCATGAAACTCAAGAAACGGTTTGTCCTGGAAATCCTGGAATAGTGGGACAAGGCACGCCTCCCTTCATTGCCATCGCCAGAATCGCCAGGACCAGGGGGAACCGGGGAGAGGTCCTGGCAGACCTGCATACCGATTTTCCCGATCGTTTTGACGGCCTGGAAGAGGTGTGGCTGGAGTCCGCCGACGGCGGGCGCAAGCCGATGATCCTCGAAGACACGTGGGAATACCGGGGGCGCATGGTGTTGAAATTCGCCGGCGTGGACAGCATCGGCGCCGCGGCGGAGCTGGTCAACAACTGGGTCATGATCCCGGGTGACCAGGCGCGGGAACTCCCCGAAGGGACCTATTACAACCACGACCTGGTCGGATGCCGGGTCGAGGATCTCGCAGGGAACCCGCTCGGCAGCGTGCGCGCTCTCCTGCACATCGACGGCAACACCCAGCTGGTGGTCGGGCTGGGGGAGAGGGAATTGCTGATCCCCGCCGTGGCCTCCATCTGTGTGAAGGTTTCCGTTGACGAGAAGCGGATATGGGTGGATCCCCCGGAAGGTTTGATGGACCTGGATGCATGAGGTTTGATATCATAACCGTTTTCCCCGAGCTGTTCGCCGGTGTGCTCGAGTGTGGCATAATCCGCCGGGCCCGGCGGTCGGGGCTGGCGGACGTGAGGCTGGTCAACCTGAGGGATTTCACGCGCGACCGGCATCGCTCGGTGGACGACCGCCCCTACGGCGGGGGCGAGGGCATGGTGTTCATGCCGGGCCCGCTTTTCGAGGCGATAGAGTCGTGCCTGGAATCGGGGGATGAGGGGAAGGGCCGGGTGGTGCTCCTGTCCCCCCAGGGAAAGACCTGGTCCCAGGACCTGGCCGCGGAATACAGCACAATTCCGCATCTGATCCTGGTCTGCGGCCGATACGAAGGAGTGGACCAGCGGGTGATAGATCATCTCGTGGATCAGGAGATCTCCATCGGGGATTTCGTCCTGACCGGAGGGGAAATCCCGGCCATGGTGCTCCTTGACTCGATCGTGCGGCTGATCCCCGGCGCCCTCGGATGCCGGGATTCGGCACTGAATGAGAGTTTTTCGAGCGGGCTGCTCGATTATCCGCAGTACACGCGGCCGGCCGAATACAGGGGACACGCGGTTCCGGAAGTGCTCCTTTCGGGGGACCATGCGAGGATTGCCGAGTGGCGTAAGGAACAAGCTCTGGAGAAAACGAAACGGGCCCGCCCGGAGCTGATCACCGAGCGGTGAGCCCAAGATTAAGGAGTAGAAAGTCATGGATGTACTTCGGGCAGTGGAAAGCTCCCAAATGCGAACCGATCTTCCCCGCTTCCGTCCGGGAGATACTGTAAAGGTCCACGTGAAGATCCAGGAAGGGGACAAGCACCGTATCCAGGTGTTCGAGGGCGTCGTCATCGCCCACAAAAACAACGGCATTTCCTCGACTTTCACGGTTCGCAAGGTTTCCTCCGGATACGGCATCGAGCGCATCTTCCCGGTTCATTCGCCCATCATCGAAAAGATGGAGGTGGTCAAGAGCGGAAAAGTGCGCCGTGCGCGCCTGTATTATCTCCGGGGTCGGCGCGGCAAGGCCGCCCGGCTGAAGGAGGTCGCGAGACCCGTCCGCGCTCCCCAGGCGTCTCCGGCGTCCTAGCCGGAAGCGTCCACGGAGCCGGTGTTGAGCTTGCCGTCACTGGCGACTTGCACGAGTCCCGGGAATGCGTTTGCTGGAGGAGTAGTACGGTGACCGCTGATAGCAAAGCCAAATTACTGGAAGACGCCGAGAGGTATGTGCTCCAGGGAAAGGTCCACCTGGCGCTCGCCGAGTATCAGAAGATCGTCGAGCTCGACCCGGACGATGTTCTCATCCTCAATACCATAGGCGACCTGTACCTGCGGCAGAAAAACGTGGCCGAGGCCAACCGGTTTTTCTCCCGGGTGGCGGAAGCCTACGTCAACAACAACTTCTTCCTCAAGGCGATCGCGGTCTACAAGAAGATCCTCAGTTCCGACCCTGACTGCATCGAGGTCAACTCCACGATGGCGTCGCTGTATGCCAAGCATGGGTTGGGCATGGATGCATGCCGGCAGTACCAGCGGGTGATCGAGCTGTTGGAACGGGAAGGGAAGGTGCGGGAGTCGCTGGAGATCTACGAAAAGATCGTGGAGATCGATCCCTTGAACGTCGAGGTCCGGCGCAAGCTGGCCCAGCTCCACCTCGGGGAGGGGAACCGGGACAAGGCCCTCCAGCACTGGGTCGGAGCCGCCCAGGCCCAGGCCAAAGCGGGGGATGCGGCCGCCGCACTCGTATCTTACCGGGACGCCATTGAACTGGATGCCCTCAACCTGGAAGCCCTCAAGGGATACTTCGACTGCGCCCTCAGGACGGGAGAGGTCTCCGCCGCCCGGGAACTGCTGGAACAATCGGTGGCCGCGGCCCCGGACAACCCTGACCTGCGCGAAATGCTGGGGCGCGCGTGCATGGAAACGGGGGATATGGAGTCGGCCGTCAACGCCTACCAAGTGGCATTTTCCCTGGACGAGGGGTGCTACCAGAGTCTCTTCGCGGCCGCCGCCACCCTGATTGAAAAGGAATCGTACGACCGGGCGATCGAGTGCCTGGACCGCATCGTTCCTACCCTCATCGCGAGGCGGGAGACCGGGCGCGCGGTGGATCTGTGCGAACAGATTCTCGAAAAGGATCCCGGGCACGCTCCTTCCATGGTTTGCCTTGCCTCCATCCACTCCGCGACCGGCGACTCCGTGTGCTGCCAGGAGGTCTACGACCGGCTGGCGGGGCATTACATGGACCAGGGCAGCCCCATGGAAGCCCTGGAGTTCATCGAAAAGATCCTTCGCTCCGACCCCGGCAGCGAGAAGCACCGAAAGCTGCACTACGAGGCCTTCACGGCCGCCTATCCCGATGTTCCCTACGAGCCTCCCCCGGAGGAGCCCGGGGGGGCGAGCGCCGAATCCTCCACTCTTTTGGCCGGGGAATGCGGCGACCTGTCCGGGGATCGTCCCTCGGAGAACGTCGTGGAGGTCGATCTCCTTCTCAATTACGGGTTGAAGGACAAGGCGCTGAGCCTGCTCGAGAATCTCGAGCGGCGCAATCCATGCGACAAGGAGGTTCGGGTCCGGTTGCTTTCTTTTTACAAGTCGGAGGACCGTCCGGCGCAGGCGGCTGAACAGTGCCTGCTGCTGGCCGCCCTTTATCGGGCGGAGGGGAACGAGGCTTTCTGCAGCAATTACCTGGCGGAAGCCGGGCAGCTGGACCCCGTTGCGGCCGGCGGCGACGTCGACCTGGACGCCTATGCCCGCAGCCGGGGAATCGACCTGGAGGCGGTGGCCGCGCGGGCGGAGCGGCCCACGACGCCCCCCGGTGAAGTGGACCTGTCCGGCGACCTGCTCGAAGCGTTCATGGCGGAGGGATCCCTTCCTCCCGGCGGTGAGGGCGCCGTCATGGTCGATGCGGAACCCGGAACCTTCGCCCCCCCGGCCGTCAAATCGCTGGAAGAGCAGTTCCAGGAGGTCGATTTCTACATCCGGCTCGGGTTCGAGGAGGAGGCGCATTCGAAGCTCAGCGAAATCGCGCTCGCCCACCCCGATCACCCGGAACTGGCCTCCCGCTACGAAAAGCTGAGTGGTTCGCAGCCGGGGGGCGAGGGAGACTCCGCCCAGCTTTCCGAGGGTATGCTTTTCGAGCGGCCCGAAGAGGCGCCGGACGGCGAGCCGCAGGAGTCTTTCGAGATCGTCGACATCGACGCCGCCGGGGACGGTCCGGGCGATGGGACCGGGTCGGCCGGTGCCTACAACGAGATGTTCGCCGACTTGATGGACGAAGTGCACTCGCCCGAAAGCCAGGCGGCCGCCCGTGCCGCCTTTGAAGAGCGCTTCAGCCTGGGCATCGCCTACCGGGACATGGACCTGATAGATGACGCGATCAAGGAGTTCGAGGCCGCACTCAAGGGGATCGAGATGCGCAAAGGGGATCCCCTGGCGATCCAGTGCTGCGGGATGTTGAGCACCTGTTTTCTGAAAAAGAACATGCCCCGTTCGGTCATCCGTTGGTGCCAGACCGGTCTGGACCTCACGGAGCCTTCTTCCCACGAAGCCCTTGCCTTTCGTTACGACATGGGGGTCGCCCATTCCCTGGCCGGGAGCACCGACCGGGCGATCGAATGCTTTGACGGGATCTTCAACCAGGATCCCGGGTACCGGGATGTCGCGCAACGAATCGACGAGTTGAGGGGCGGTCCCAAGGGCGGGTAGCGGGGCGCGCTCCGGGTCCGGGTCGCGCCAGCTGGGTGGGGATAGGCCGCGTGTGCACATGATCGCCAGGATCCTGAACGTCATCTACATCATCTATTCCTTCGAAGTCGGCGTGGCCCTGTTGCTGCTTCCGTGGCTCGGCCTCTGGGACAACAACCTCGTGCTCTACCTCTGCCCGCAGATCAAGCCCATCGTCACCAGCCCCTTTTTCAAGGGGGCGGTGATGGGGTTGGGGGTCGACAATGTGCTGATCGGCATCCACGAAGTCGTTAACTTCCGGAGCACGTCCCATGGACTGTTTTCCCCCTGAGCGCCCGCTCTACTACTACATCACCGACCGCAGCCGGCTCGACGGGCGTTCCTTCACCGCCTGCGTCCGCCGGACGCTCGCCTGGGGGGTGGATTTCATCCAGATCCGCGAAAAGGACCTTTCGGACCGGGCGCTGTACGCGCTCGCCCGGAGGATCGTAGCCCTGGCCCGCGGCACCGGGTGCCGGGTTCTGGTCAACGGCAGGGCCGACATCGCCCTGGCCGCGGGCGCCGACGGCGTGCATCTCCCCGCTTCGGGGCTCGGGGTCGCGGACGTGAAGCGTTGGCTCCCGAAAGGATTCCTGGTCGGCGTGTCGATCCACTCGCTGGCGGAAATCCGCAGGGCGGCGGCCGCGGGCGCCGACTATGCCCTCGCGGGGCACATTTTTCCCACCCCTTCCAAGGAGGGGCTGGGCCCCGATCTGGGACTCTCTTTTCTCGCGCGGGCGTGCGCCGCGACCCCGCTGCCGGTTTTCGGGCTCGGGGGGATGAAGCCGGAATCGCTCGGCCCCGTCCTCGCCGCCGGGGCCCGGGGGATCGCGGGCATCCGCCTGTTCCAGGACCGGGAGGAATTCGAGCGGTTGAGACGGTTGACGAAGGGGCGTCCCGGTCCGAAGCTCAGCAGATGCGGGGGAGCTGCTCGCCGCTGAGCATGTCGATGACACGGGTGGCCCCGATGCGGCTGCGCAAGGTGGCCAGCCCCGGGCTCCCCGTCTTCACCGTCCCGATGATTTCGGCCCCGGCCCCCAGAGGGTGCTGCCGCATCAGGTCCAGGGCCCGCTCGGCCTGGTCCGGGGGGATGAAGGCCGCGAATCGCCCCTCGTTGGCCACGTAGAGGGGGTCGAAGCCCAGGATCTCGCACGCCGCCCGGACCTCTTCCCGGACCGGGACGGACACCTCCTCGATCTCGCACTGCAGGGCGGTGGCTTCGGCGATCTCCACCAGGGTGCTGGCCAGCCCGCCCCGGGTGAGGTCGCGCATGCAATGGATGTCGATCCCGGCATCGAGCAGCGCCGCCACGATCCCGGCGAGCGGGGCGCAATCGCTGGTGATGGTGGTCTCGAACTCCAGTCCCTCGCGCACGGCCATGATGGCGATCCCGTGCCGCCCGATATCCCCGCTCAGCAGGATCCGGTCTCCCGCCCGCACCGACGAGGGTACGATGGCCGGGCCGGGACGGACGGCTCCGATTCCCGACGTGTTGATGAAGATCCCGTCCCCCTTCCCCCGGTCGACGACCTTGGTATCCCCGGTCACGAGCTGGACGCCGGCATCGTCGGCCGCCCGCTTCATGGACTGGACCACCCTCCAGAGGGTGTCCATCGGGAGCCCCTCCTCGATGATGAAGCCCGCGCTCAGGTAGAGAGGGCGGGCGCCGCACATGGCCAGGTCGTTCACCGTGCCGTTGACCGCGAGGGCGCCGATGTCGCCGCCCGGAAAAAAGAGGGGACGGACCACGTAGGAGTCGGTGGTGAAAGCCATTCTGTGCCCCGGCGCGTCGAAGACCGCCCCGTCATGCCGGGCGCCCAGAAGGGGGTTGCCGAAGGCGGGGAGGAACATCTTTTCGATCAGCTGGTGCGTCAGGGTCCCCCCGCCGCCATGGGCCAGCAGCACCTGGGGATATTGTTGAATGGGTATGGGACAGACGAACGAGTTTTCGGTCTTCACTGGGAGCTCCCTCTGGACGGCCGGATGTCATCCTCTTCTTCTCCGGTAGTGGTAGTAGGCGGCGCAAGCCCCCTCGGAGGACACCATGGTCGCCCCCAGGGGGTGTTCGGGGGTGCAGCGGGCGCCGAACTCGGGGCATTCGTGGGGCTTCAGGAGCCCCTGCAGGACCAGGCCGCTGCGGCATTCGGGCGGCTCCTCGGTCGTGTGCCCGGCGACGCCGAAACGGGTTTCGGCGTCGAGCGAGGCATAGGCTTCGCGGAGCCCCAAGCCGCTCCGGGCGATCTCCCCGATGCCGCGCCATTTGCGCGGGACCACCTGGAATACCTCCCGGATCAGCTTCTGGGCGGCGGGATTCCCTTCGGGGCGAACCGAACGCGCATACTGGTTTTCCACCTCCGCCCGCCCCTGTTCCAATTGGCGGAGGCACATGTGGATGCCCTGCAGGATATCGACCGGTTCGAATCCCGTGACGACAATGGGAACGTGGTAACGGGAGGCGATCGGTTCGTATTCTGCCGTGCCCATCACGGCGCACACATGCCCCGCCGCCAGAAAGCCCTGCACGCGGTTGCCCGGCGAGGAGAGGACGGTCTCCATCGCCGGGGGGACCAGGACGTGGGACACCAGCAGGGAAAAATTGCGTACGTCCTGCCGGACCGCCTGGTGCGCGGCCATGGCGACGGCGGGCGCAGTGGTTTCGAATCCCACGGCAAAGAACACCACCTCTCGCCCGGGTTGCTCCACGGCCAGCCTGAGCGCGTCCAGTGGCGAGTAGACGATGCGCACGTCCCCCCCCGCCGCCTTCACCGAGAGGAGGTCGCGCGAAACCCCCGGGACCCGCAGCATATCCCCGAAGGAACAGAACAGGACCCCGGGGATGGAGGCGATCGAGATCGCCTTCTCGATCAGTTCGAACGGAGTGACGCAGACGGGGCAGCCGGGGCCGTGGACCAGGGTGACGGACCGGGGGAGCAGTTCGTCGATGCCGAACTTGACGATCGAATGGGTCTGCCCGCCGCAGACCTCCATGATCGTCCAGGGCCGGGTGGTGATCCTGCCGATCGCCTCCGCGTAGGCCCGGGCGGCGTTTCCGTCGCGGTATTCGTCGATATGCTTCATCGGTTTTCCATTCCGGCCAGCCGGTCCATCTCCTCGAGGTAGGAGAGCGTTTCCTGCGCCTGCGCCTCGTCGATGGTGCTGATGGCAAACCCGACATGCACGAGGACGTAGTCGCCGATGTTCGCCTCCGGCACGTAGGCGAGGTTGACCTCCTTTAGGATCCCGCCGAAATTGACCTTTCCGCTGCGAAACACCGGATCGGCGTCGTCAATGCTCTCAATCTTTCCCGGAACCGCCAGGCACATGGCCCCCTCCCCTCATAGTGAAATCGTTTCCGCCCCCCGCGCCGACCACGAGCGATGCCGCCGCGATCTGCCCCAGTGCGATGCCGCCGTCGTTGGGGGGGACCCGCTGGTGCCAATAGGGGCGGAACCCCTCCGCGTTGAGCCTCCCCACGGCCCCCTCCAACAGGATTCTGTTTTGAAAGCAGCCGCCGGTCAAGACTACGCGGGGTACTTCCATTTTGCGCGCCACCGCCACGATGATGTCCGCCAGCGCGTTGTGAAACCTTGCGGCGATTGTCGCCGGGGGGACGGCGGCGCGGACATCGGCGATGATGGCCCAAAGCAGCGGTTCCCAGTCCACGATGAGAGGGTCCGCCTGGGCGCGCTCCGGATCCCGGAGCTCGAAGGGGTAGGCGTCCCCGGTCTCCCCCCCGCCGGCGGCGGATTCAAGTTCCATGGCCGCCTGCCCTTCGAACCGGATCTTTTGGCGCAACCCGGCAAGGGAAGCCGCCGCGTCGAAGAGGCGCCCCGCGCTCGTCGTCCAGGGGGACCGGATCCCCCGCGCGAGCATCCTCCCGAAGACCGGGATTTCCGCCGCGTCGAAGGCCCGGACCGGGGCGAGATCGGTCTCCCCGAAGACGGCTTCGCCCATGATCTCGTACAGCGCTCCGAGGGCGGCGCGCCGCGGCTCCCTGACCGCCCGTTCACTCCCCGGCAGCCGGAACCGGCGGAACGTGGCCGCCCGGGTGACGCCGGCCCCTTCGGTGCGCAGGAATTCTCCTCCCCACACGGTGCCGTCCTCCCCGTACCCGGTGCCGTCCCAGCACACCCCGAGGACCTCCCCCTCCAGTTCGTTTTCCGCCATGCAGGCGGCGACGTGGGCGTGGTGGTGCTGGATTTCGATCAGGGGGATGCCCGAGGCCCGGGCATAGCGGCTCGACGCGTAATCGGGATGCATGTCGGCGGCGACCCACTTTGGTTGCGGCGCATAGAGGCGCAGGAAGTCCTCGATCGCGGCGCGAAAGGCCCCGGTTGACTGTTCCGTTTCCAGGTCCCCGATGTGCTGGCTGAGAAAGACGTTGCCCCCGACCGAGACGGCTACGGTGTTTTTCAGGTGGGCGCCGACGGCGAGGATGTCCGAAACGGCGCCGTGCGGGCGCAAGGGGAGGGGGGCGTAGCCGCGGGCCCTGCGCAGGACGAGCTCGCGCCCCAGGACGATCCGGACGATGGAATCGTCCACGTGGCGCACGATGGGCCGGTCGTGGACGAGAAAGAGATCGGCGATTCCCGCCAGGCGCCCGAGGGCCTCCTCCCCGTCGATGCAGATCGGTTCGTCCGCCAGGTTCCCGCTGGTGGCGATGACGGGGCGGCCGATCTCGCACATCAGGAGGTGGTGCAGCGGGGTGTAGGGGAGCATCACCCCCAGGCAGGGGTTGCCCGGCGCCACGTTCCCGCATAGGGGGGACCGGAGACCGGTTCTTCTCCAGAGGAGGACGATGGGGGACTGGGGGGACGTGAGCACCCGCTCCTCGAGCGGGGAGACGAGGCACTCGGCCCGTACCGCGTCGAGCGACGGGAACATGAGGGCGAACGGTTTTTCTTCCCGGTGCTTCCTCTGCCGGAGGGTTGCGACCGCTCGCGCGCTGGAGGCGTCGGCGATGAGGTGAAAGCCTCCCATGCCTTTGACGGCGACGATCTTCCCCCCGAGCACCGCCTCTGCCGCCGCCGCGAGCGCCGTCCCCTCTTCGGCGACGGTCCGTCCGGCGCCGTCCCACAGCTCGAGGCGCGGACCGCACGCGGGGCAGGCGTTCGGCTGGGCGTGGAAACGGCGGTCGGCCGGATCCTCGTACTCGGCCCGGCACCGGGGACACATTTCGAACGCCTTCATGGAGGTGTGGGGCCGGTCGTACGGGAGGGACTCGATGATCGTGAAGCGCGGGCCGCAGTGGGTGCAGTTGGTGAACGGGTAGCGGTAGCGGCGGTTGGCGGGGTCCAGGATCTCCCGGACGCAGGCGTCGCAGGTGGCGATATCCGGCAGGATCAGGGCGTCCTTCTCTCCGGCCGCGAGGCTGGGCCGGATGGCAAACCCCTCGAAATGGGCCGGGTCCAGGAGGGAGAATTCGAGGCTCTGGATGAAAGAGAGGGGCGGTTTTTCCCTGTCGATCCGGAGGAGGAAGGCGTCGAGCTGCGGCGGTTCCCCTTCGACCTCGATGAAGACGCCCCGGGAGGAGTTTCGAACCCATCCTGCGAGACCCATCCCGGAAGCGAGCCGGTAGATGAAGGGGCGGAACCCGACCCCCTGCACCGCTCCCTGGATGGCGATCTGCATCCTCTGGATCACTGCCCTCGAGCGCCCTTCCCCCCGAGCCATTCGCACCAGGCGTCGATCCCGGCGCCCGTCTGGCAGGATACTTCGAAAATCCGGAGATCAGGATTGATTTTCAGGGCGTTGTCCCGCAGCACGTCGAGCCGGCAGTTCACGTAAGGGATCAGGTCGGTCTTGTTGATGATAAGGACCGACGCGTTGCGGAACATCGCCGGGTATTTCAGCGGCTTGTCGTCCCCCTCGGTCGTGCTCAGGACCACCACCTTCAGATCCTCCCCCAGGTCGTAACCGGAGGGGCAGACCAGGTTGCCGACGTTTTCGATGAACAGCAGGTCGGTGCCGTCCAGGTCCATTTTGCCCATGGCGTCGGCCACCAGGCCGGCCTCGAGATGGCACCCCCCCATGGTCACGATCTGGACGACGGGGACCTGGTATTCGGCCACCCGCTGCGCGTCCAGGTCGGTCTGGACGTCCCCCTCGATGACGGCCATCCTGCAGCTGTCCCGCATCCGCTCGAATGTCCGTTCCAGGATGCTGGTCTTCCCGGCCCCCGGACTGCTGACGAGGTTCAGGACGAAAATCCCCCGGTCCCGGAAGAAACGACGGTTCCGCTCGGCGATCTGGTCGTTCTTTTCGAGTACTTTCCTCTCAACGGTTATGATGCTCATGATGCCTCACCGCCGTGATCCACCAGTTCGATGTCCACGACCTCCAGTTCCTTGCCCGAAGTAACCTCCAGATTGGCGCCGCCGCAGTGTGGGCAGAGGAACACCCATTCCTTCAACGTGAATTCGCGCCCGCAATCCCGGCAGCGGCAGGCGGTGGGCACCTCCTCGATGAGGAGCGCAGCCTGCTTCATTCCCGATTCCTCCGCCATCACGCCGAAGCAGAAATCGAGCGATTCGGGGATCACCCCCGCGAACTGCCCGACCCTGATCCTGATCTTTCGGATATCCGGGGCCAGGTTTTCGGGAACCGCTTGCCGGACGATGTCCAGGATGTTCTGTGCGATGCCTAACTCGTGCATGGAGAAAAACCGGCACCGGGGTGCAGGGATTGCGTCTTGAATTTATTTTTTACCAAACAAGGAAGGATACCATACGCGGGGCCCGATGGTCTAATGGACGGTCTCTTTTTCCCGCGGCGGTTCTTTCGGGTCCGGGCGGTCTGATTTCAAGGGCAATCGGCGCCGGTTTGTGTTTTAATAGTCCCCCAGGGCCACGCGGTGGGATCAGATTCGAAGCGGCGGCTCCAACTCATTCAGCGGGAGGTTGCGGCATGAAAAGCACGGCGGTCAAGATACTGGGCCTCGCCCTCATGGTGGCGGCGGCTTCGTCGATCGGATGGACGGCGGACCCGGCCCGGATAGTGGTGATGAATCCCCAGGGGGTCAAGCCCGAAATTCGCAAGATTCCCATGGCGGTGCGTTCCGCCTCGCTCGACGGCAAGACGGTCTACATCGTCGATACCAAATACCCGAATACCAAGCCCTTCGTCGAGGAGCTCTACGCAGCCCTCAAGGCGAAATATCCTGCGACGACCTGGGTGTTGAAAGACAAGTTCGGCGGGTACATGGATGACGACCCGGAACTGTGGAAAGAGGTCAAGGCAAAGGCCGCAGGGGCCATCGTCCTCGTGGGACATTGAAGCAGCTGCGCGCCGGCGGTCGTCGGCCATGCAGTGACCCTCGAGAGAATGGGCGTTCCCGCTGTTCCCATCATTACGGCGCGTTTCAAGGAACTCGTGACCACGAGCGCCTACAAGAAGGGGATCCCCAACATGCGGATCACCTATACCCCCCACCCTATCACTGACCGTCCCGCGGAGCTGTGCCGGCAGTATATCGCCGGGAACGATCCCAACTCGGGCCAGCCGATGCTCGGGCAGATCTACGACGGACTGAGCCGCCCCCTTTCGGCCGAGGACGGCAAGGGTGGTTTCCTCCCGCGGGGAGAGCGGACGCGGCTGCTGCCGCCCGATACCCCCGAGAAGCTCATGGAGTATTTCCACGAGCAGGGATTCACCGATGGTAATCCCGTCATCCTTCCGACCGAGGAGAAGGTCGCCGAAATGCTCAAGGCCACCAGCCGCCAGCCGGACGAGTGGGTGGGGCAGATGCGTCCCTCTCCCCCGCACGAAGCCTGGTATTACACCGTTGAGATGGTGGCCGTGAACGCCGTGATGGCGGGCGCCAAGCCGGAATACTTTCCCACGATCCTGGCCCTGGCGGCGAAAGGGGTCACCTCGATGTTCAGTTCCACCTCCTCCTTCGCCCGGATGGCGGTGGTCAACGGGCCGGTGGTGGACGAGATCGGGATGAATACGGGGATCGGGGCGATGGGGCCGGTCAACCGGGCCAACAGCGCCATCGGACGGTGCTGGACCCTGATATCCAGGAATCTCGGTAATTCGGGGAAGCCGGGGGAAACCTACCTTGGGAGCCAGGGAAATCCCCTGAACTACAACAACCTTTGTTTCCCGGAGAACGAGCCGGGGTTGCCGGCCGGCTGGAAGCCGCTTCACGTGCAAAAGGGATTCAAGAAATCGGACAGCGTCATCAGCGTTTTCAGCGGTTGGAGCATGAGCGACATCGCGTGGTACTCGCCGCTGCCGATTTTCGAGGTGATCCGGGGGTGGCTCGAGCATTTCTTCTCTTTCGGCACCAACCAGGCCACGCTCGTCCTCGACCCGATCGTCGCGGCTGACGTGGCGGCCAGCGGTCACCCCACCAAGGAATCGTTCGCGAAATACCTCGCCGAAAACACCGGAACGCCGGGTTGGCTCTACTGGTCTCAAAACGAGAAGGCGCTGGAGCAGGCGAAAAAGGGTGAGGAACCCTACGCCGGCTGGCTGCGCCAGGGTCAGGGGGCGGTGGTCCCCGTTTCCCGTTACGTGCGGAGAGCCCCCGCCGGGCGCAACCCGGCGTTTATGGCGCGCGCGGAAGGCAACGAGACCTCCATTGAAATCGTCGTCACGGGAGGGGGTACGAACACCTTCTGGTCCGGCGGGGATTTCGGCTATGTGGGGAGCGCCAGCGTGGATGACTGGAGATAGGAAAGGGGGACCTATGAAAAGCAGATTCGCAATGTTTGTGGCGGGAATCCTGGTGTTGGTGACCGTGGGCGGGATCGAGCCGGCGGCAGCACAGGAGAATTCCTCGACGAAACCGGCTGCCATCGGTTCCCGGGTGCGGTCGATGATCGAACTCGGATCGGTCTATGCGAACATCTACGACATCGCCATCACCGTGGTCGAAACCGTGCGCGGTCCGGAGGCGCTCGAGCGTCTCAAGGCGGCCGATCCAGGCAACCCGGCGCCCCGGGCGGGGATGGAATACCTCCTGGCGCGGGTCAAGTTCGAAATGAAGGGGAGGGTTGTCAACGACAACCTCACCTTCAGCGTCGGCAAGTCGCCGCTCGAATGGGTCGCGCTCTCGGAGGAGCTGTCCGAGTATGAGCCGGTGCAGGTCAAGGTTCCGGCTCCGCCCCTGGCCGGGGTCGTTAAGTCGGGCGGGTCGACCGAAGGCTGGGTGGCCTTTGCTGTGGAGGCGAAGGACCCGAAGCCGGTCATGGTGTTCGATCCGGATACGGGGGGCGCCACCGGCCGCGGCAGGACGCTGTTCTTCAGGCTCTACTGACAACGCTTCATGGTTGGCGGCAGGCGGGTTCGGACCCGCCTGCCGCCCGGATCCCTCCCCCTCCCCCCTGAAAAATAACATTTGCCATGCGGCACCCCCTCTGGTAGCCTTTTCCGCATGTTTGGTTACAGTTTTGTAAAACCTTTCATTTTTCGTTGCGCAATTTGCGCAAACGCCCCTCTTTCCCTTCCCACTGATTCCTGCTGCTGATTCATAACATCATTGCCGGAAGGGGGGAACTCCCCCTTTTGCATAAGAGGACTTTATGCTAAAGGAAAAACGATCCATGAACTGGCGGCGAATGAGCCGCGTCCGTATTTTCGTCGTCATCGCGGGATTCGCCTGCCTGCTGCACGTCACCCACCGGGAATGCTCTCCGGTTGTTGATGCTCAAGCCAATAATGGCGGCCTTACGTATTCTTCTCCCGCTTCCCGGGACCTGGAGAAGTTTCAGGCCACCGCTTATTGCGTCACCGGGATCACCAAGAGCGGGATCCAGGTGGCTCCCGGGCACGTGGCCGCGGATCCCAGGGTTATCCCTTTGGGTTCAATGATATACATCGATTCTCCCATCATGGGCGGCATTTACCAGGTCCTCGATACCGGGGCGCTGGTCAAGGGGAAGATCATCGACATCTACAATCCCAGCTACGAGCAATGCCTCGAGTTCGGTCGCAGGATGGTCAAGGTCAAGGTGCTGCGCTACGGGTTTCAGGGAGAAGTCCAGCGAAATCAACAAAATAAGCAAATTATCTAGCGATCGGAATTTTGTCGGGCGCAGAGGTTGCATTCCCCATTCACGGGGGTCATCATACTTTAAGGGCACGGTGCCCGCAGGTTGTCCAAAGGGAAGGGGGATTCCATATGCGGCTGAAATCCATAATAGCGGCGGGGTTTGCGGCGACGATGCTCCTGGGGGGGATCGCCCGGGCCGACCAGATCGTGCTCAGGGACGGAACGGCGTACTCCGGGAAATTCATTCGCGGGGACGCCCGTACCATCGAATTCCGCGTCCTGGGTAGGGTGGAACTCTTTCAAGTCACGGACGTCGAGCGGATTACGTTCGAGGAGCCGGAAACGGTCTCCACCCAGGCGCAGGTGCCTGAAGCGGGGGCGGCGGCCGGGCGGATCGACGGGCAGGCGGCTGAAGCCGAAGTGCTCCCTCCGGCCAAGACTGGGCGTATGGCGAAACGGGCACGCGTCCCCGCTGTGACCGCCGCGGAGGAGATCGTCTTCCCCGAGGGGACCCCCGTGATTGTTCGGACCACCTCTGCCATTGACACCGACCGTAACCGGGTCGGGGATGTCTTCGAGGCCGTCCTCGAGGATCCGCTGGTTTCCGGAGACCGGACCGTGGCTCCCCGCGGCTCGCTGGTGAAGGGGCGCATCGCCTTCGCCCGGGAATCGGGCAAGCTCACCGGGCGATCGGAACTGGTCCTGGAACTGACCGACCTGGTCATTGACGGCCGGTCCCACATCCTGGACACCTCCGACTACACTGAAGTCGGCGCCAGCCGTGGCAACCGTACCGCGGCGACCGTCGGCGGAACCGCCGCGCTCGGCGCCGTGATCGGCGCTATCGCGGGGGGTGGCCGGGGGGCGGCTATCGGCGCCGCCTCTGGCGCCGCGGTCGGCACCGGGGTCCAGGTCATCACCAAGGGGGAAACTCTCAAGATCCCGGCGGAGACCATCCTGGAATTCCGGCTGCGCTCCCCGCTCACGTTTGCCCGCTGAACGGCGCATTCCGCTCCTTCTGGACCGGGGGGCGGGCCTGAGCGCTTCGAGGCTTCGTTCATTTCCTGAAAGCGCGGCGGACTGACCCTTCCGGAAGCCGGCGGATCAGGAGCGTTTTGTAAGGAGTCCGAAACCATGTTCGAACAAGGCGCCATCCGCCCCCCCAACGAGGCCGGCAGTCTGCTGGTGCGCGTTACCCGCAACTGCCCCTGGAACCGCTGCCACATCTGTCCCCCCTTCAAGGGGCTCAAATTCTCCAAGCGCTCCGTGGCCGAGGTCAAGGCGGATATCGATCAGATGGCCGTGCTCTATGGCTCCCGCGGTCGCGCCCCCGTATCGGCCTTCCTGCAGGATGCCGACAGCCTCGTCGTCCCCACCGACGAGTTGCTCGACATCATCGGCCATATCCGCCTGCGCTTTCCTTCGGTCCGGCGCGTGACCACCTACGCGCGGGCCAAGACCATGAAGGGGAAGAGCGTGGAGGACCTCGGGCGGCTGAGGGAGGCGGGGCTCGCCCGGATCCATTCGGGGATGGAAAGCGGCTCGGCCGAGGTGCTAGAGTTGATCCGGAAGGGGAACACCCCCGACGATATCCTCGCCGGGGGGTTGCACGTGGTCTCCTCCGGGATCTCGCTTTCCGAATACATCATGCCGGGAGTGGGGGGGCGCCGCCTGAGCCGGGAGCATGCCCTGGAGACCGCCGCAATCCTCAACCGGATCCGTCCCGATTACATCCGCGTGCGCACCTTGGCCATCCACCCCTTGTCGCCGCTCGAGCGGATGACGCGGGAGGGCGCCTTCGAGCCGATGACGGATGTGGAGATCGTGGCCGAGATCCGGCTGCTGCTGGAGAGTCTCGACGAAATGCCGACCCATTTCCGCTGCGGCGACTTCAGCCTCAACCTGCTCATGCAGGTGGACGGCCGCCTGGACAGGGACAAGGGGGCCATGCTTGCGGAAATCGACCGGTTTCTCGCCCTCGACCCGGAGCGGCAGAAGGCGTTCGCGCTGATCCAGCGCTCCTGCCCGGGGCTGATCCCCCTGGAGGTGGCCGAGGACGACCGGGTCATGGAGGAGGTGGGGAGAGAGGTGCAACGCCTGGAGGCCTTGGAGCCGGATGGATTCAACCGGGCCATCCGGGGCCTCATGACGCACCAGCTTCCCTCCCTGCCCGGATCCGCCTGGCCCGGTCAGACTCCCCCGGACCGCGCCATTTCAGGGGATTGACGGCCACGATTCCCGCCAGGCCGGGATTTAACCAGGGTTCTTGTGCTCGGCGGCGGGGGACGTAAAAAAAGGCCGGGGCCCGGTCATCGGGCGCCGGCCTTGGCGGCAGTGTTTACGATCGCATTAGGAGCTGCAGCACCCGGCGCAGGAGCCGCAGGCGTTCGCGGGTTTCGGCAGGTTGGAGGAGATTTGAAACCCCTCTCCCATGGGGGTTGACACGAAATCGATCGTAACGGGCTTGATCTGTTCCAGGAATTCCTTGTCCACGACCACGGTAATTCCATGCTCTTGAAACGACACGTCTTTATCCGTTGACTCATCCAGAACCATGCCCACGGAGGGTCCCGAGCAACCGCCTTCGTTCAGCATGAGCCGGATGGACGGGGCTTCTTCCCTGTCCTTCAGGTAAAGCTTGATCATCTCGCTTGCTTTTTCGGTAATCTGTAACACTTTGTCTCCTCCAGGCCAAATTATGACATCCGGAACAATGATACCGGTTTTCATGCAGGATGGGTACTCTCTAAAACGGGAGTCCGCGGGTCAGTGCCGCAGCAGGGTCGACGGGTTCTCCACGACGGCCCAGCAGACGTCCGGACCCGATTCCTTCAACTCGCCTTCACGGCCGTAGATCATGCAGTGAGGGATGCTGCGGATGTTGTACTGGTCGGCCACGGATGATTCCCAGGAGGTGATGTCGATCTCCCGCAGTTCGAAAAAATCGGATTGTGCATCGGCCGCCTCCAACTGAGGCAGTATCTTGCGGCAGGAGGGTCACCAGTCGGCGTAGAAGAGAAACAGCGTGTACGCTCCCTCGGCCAGGTGGGCGGCGAGGTCGACCCGCTCCCCCGCGCTGATCCGGAGCCCGGAGCGCGCGCCCCGCTTCCCGGCGCCGGAATCGTGCCCGATCCACGCCCATATCCCCCAGGCGGCGAGGAAGAGCAGCATGATGAGGGTGATTTTGTTTTTCGCATAACCCGGCCCCGGATTCTGTTCCGCACCGCGGCCGGGGCATTCGGCAAACGCCTCATCCGAACCGTGTCCGCATTTTGGGCACCGGTTTTTCGCTTCCATGGGCATGTTCTCCCCCGGTTGGTTCCCGGACAGCCTCCCGGGACTCCCCTGTAGGTTGCCCGATGGGGCCCGGGAAGGCAAGGGGCGCATTTGCTTTCGGCGTTTCCTGGGGGATAATGATATCAACACTGCGACGGGCGGCGGGGTCCGGCCGCCTGGGTGAAAAGGAAGCGCCGACGGCGAACAATGGACCGACGGGAAGCTGGACTTCCTTTGGCGTGCGTCGGCGGAGGTCAGAAATGCGGCCGGAGAACAGGTGCATCGAATCGATGCGGTCGCCGAAAAACTCCAGGCCCGTTAGGAGGTTCCCATCGTAGACTGGTTCATCTCGCTGAATCCCGTGATGCAGGCCCTGGTGGCCACCCTGTTCACCTGGAGCGCCACCGCGCTCGGCGCCTCCGTGGTCTTCTTTTTCAAGACCATCAATCGCAAGGTGCTGGATGCCATGCTGGGGTTTGCCGCCGGGGTGATGATCGCGGCCAGTTTCTGGTCGCTGCTCGCTCCGGCCATCGAAATGGCGGAGGAAACCAACCGGTCGCTGTCCTGGGTCCCTGCGGTGACAGGGTTCCTGCTCGGCGGCCTTTTCCTGCGCCTGATCGATTGGGTGCTGCCGCACCTCCACCCGGGCATGGAACTCGACGAGGCGGAGGGGATTCCCACTTCGTGGCGCCGGAGCGTCCTGCTGGTGCTGGCTATCACCCTGCACAACATTCCCGAGGGGCTGGCCGTGGGGGTGGCCTTCGGAACCGCGGCTTTCGGTCTTTCCTCCGCCACGGTTTCCGCCGCGGTGGTGCTGGCGCTCGGCATCGGCATCCAGAATTTCCCCGAGGGGATCGCCGTAGCCGTCCCCCTCCGGCGCGAGGGGCTCTCCCGGGGCAAGAGCTTCCTGTACGGGCAGCTGTCGGGGATCGTGGAGCCGATCGCGGGGGTGGTGGGGGCCGCCGCCGTGCTATGGATGCGCCCGATCCTCCCCTATGCGCTTTCGTTCGCCGCCGGGGCCATGATGTTCGTCGTCATCGAGGAACTGATCCCCGAATCCCAGGCCGAAAAGAACACCGATATCGCGACCATGGGCGCCATGTTGGGCTTTGCGGTCATGATGACGCTCGACGTGGCGCTGGGATAGGGGTATTCACCGGTGCCCATCCGTGAGCGCCGGTGAATGCCCCTGAATGGCGATGAAACGGATGCCCAGGGTGACGGCAAGTGCGCCCAGGAAATATCCGGCCGGGGTGAACAGGCCGTTCCGCAGGGCGAGTGCGTAGTACCAGACGTAGTTGATTCCCAGGTACATTTCATGGGCGTGGCGGAGGAGCACCGCGAGGGCGGGAAGCGCGCCGGCCAGGATTCCGGCAATCGCCAGCACCCTCCCTTTCAACGAGGGCGCGCGCCCGATCAGGGTCCACAACCACGCGGGGAGCAGCAAAAAGAGCCACGCCCAGTGGGAGTTGCGCACAAAAGCAAGGGCGACGGTGATGACCAGGAGCGCAAGCAGCGCCGCTTTCGCGGCGGCATACCGTGGCCGGGGCCATTCCTGGAGCGCGTACCTGCACACCGCCCAGGAGGTGAAGGCGATGAGGATGGCGGCCCCGAAAACGGCCCCGAGGACCTTCCAGTCCGGGTTGGCGAGGGCTGGGTCGCGCGCCGTCGCCGGGTAGAGGGGGTACGTCGGCAGGAGGCGCAGCGCCCCTGCCAGCCGGATGCCGAGGAAAAGGACCAGGAAGGGGAGGAATGTGGCCGCCACGGCCCAAAGTTCCCTGGTGAGCTGGGCGGCGTCGAAATGGGCGCGCGCGTCCGCGATGCACCGCCAGAGAAAGAGACCGAGCGGCAGAAACCACAACAGCTGAACGACCCTGGCCCAGGGAAGCGCCAGGAATTTCCCGCTTTTTCGGAGGATGGCATCGGGCGCTTCGCGGGGGATCGTCGGAGCTTCGTCCAGGGAGCGAGCGAGACGTTCTGCGGCCAAGCCGAAGGCGCGCACGCTCTCCGGCTTGATGTTGGCGATGCTGTCGCCGGGCGAGTGGAACAGCTCCCGAACGCGGACGGGGTCAGCCGATACGCTTCCAAGGTTGATGGCGGGGATGCCTGCCTCGAGGAACGGTCCCTGGTCCGAGCGGGGGACTGCGAGCGCCCGTTCGACTGTTTCCACGAGTCCCGAAGCTTGCCGCACGCCGAGGCCCTGGGCGGAAGCGGCCTCCGCCGCCAGGCGGCGCAGCCAGGGGGGCGCGTACCCCGTCCTCCGCCCGGCCGCTCCCAGGCGGAAAGCAGCCAGCTCTCCCGCCGCCACGTGGTCGAGCGAGAGGAGTGCGACGATGTGCCCTTTCAGCGGATACCCGGCCGCCAGATCCGCGGCGCCGACGTTCCCCCACTCCCCCCCGTCGGTAAAGGCGAAGAGGAGGCTCCGGCGCGTCGGGACCTGGGAAAACACGCGGGCGAGTTCCAGGAGCACCCCGACGGCGGCGCCGTTTTTCATCCCCCCCTCGACGGTGGTGGCGGCGGTGTCGTAATGGGCGACGAGGGCGACGATCTCCTCGGACGCTCCCTTCTTGAGCGCCAGCACGTTGCGTCCCACCCGGTTGCGGTTCTTGATCCTCGCGTCGAAGTGGATGAATTCCACCTCGTAACCGAGCGCGGAGAGGGAGTCGATCAGGGTTCCGCTCGATTGCCGGGACTCCAGGCTGCCGAAGAGCCGGTTCGGGTTCTCCGTCACGAATGCGCGCGCGGCCCCCAGCGCGTGTACGGCGTCGAAGGAAAGCGGGGCGCGGCTGACGGGCATATCGGGCGCGCGCGCGGAGAGGAGCCATGAAATCAGCGCGGCGGCGATGACGGCAACCGCCAGGACAATGCGGACAGTCTCCCTTGATCTCGTTTCCATGGGCCCTCCTTCATGGGCAAATCGGACCCATCTTATCGCAAAGCGGGGCGCGCGCGGGCGAATTTCGGATCGTTACTGCAGGAGGGCCGTGGAGGCGGTTCCGGTCACGCGCAGCAGCTCGAGCCGGCGCTCGATCAGCGTCTGTTCCGCCTCGACAACGGCGAGCTCCTTCTGGCCGAGTTCGAGGCGGCTTGCCGCCCGCTCCTTGTCGCTGATCCGGCCCTCCTCAAAGAGCACCTCGCCCAGTGCGTCCAGCTCCCTGGCCGCCGCCAGGTCCTGGCGTGCCACTTCCTCGGCTCCGCGGGCGATCTCGAGCGCGCCGAGCGCGCGCTCGATGTTCACCCTCAGGTCCGCCTTCAGTCCCTCGAGCCGGTAACGCTCCTCGGCCGCCTCCAGCCTGCTCTGGGCGATGCGGGCTCCGGTCCGGGACCCGGTGAGGAGGGGGACCTCGATGGAAAGCCCCAGGAGGTAGTTGTGCCGCTCGAAGCGACGGTAGTAATCCTCGTAGTTGTTGGAACGGCTGAACAATGCATATTCAGTGACGAAGTTCACGCGCGGGTGGCGCTCCCCCCGTTCCGCGGCGAGGTGGAATTCCCTGGCCTTGACGACGGCTTCGGCTTCGAGGATCTCGGGCGTGGAGGCGACCGCCCGCTGGTAGAGGACTTCGGCCGTTTCCCCTTCCGGCCCGGGCGCGATCCGGGGATCGCGGGTCTCGATGGAATCGACGCCGTCGATCCCCGTCAGGACCAGCAGTTCAGCCTGGAGCACGCGCGCCTCTTCCCGGGCGACCAGCAATTCCTGCCGGGCGGCGGCGGCGGCGGCCCGGGCGACGGCGGCATCGACCGGGCGCGCCTTCCCCTCCTCGAGCAGCGCTTCGGTCGTCTCCTGCTGTTTCAGGGCCGGCTCCAGCTGCCGTTCGGCCAGCGCCAGGATCTTGCGTGCCTGGTGCAGCCGGCTGTAACAGAGGGCGGTCCGGAGGGCCACCTCGTTGCGCACCCGTTCGGAGGCGAAAGAGCCGGCGCGGGCCGACTCCTTCGATTCCCTGATGAGGTTGGAGTTCTTCGCGCTGAGGATGGACTGGCTCCCGATGATCTTGAATATGGAGGGGGCGCTCCCCTCGATGCTGAGCGGAAAGCCGTTGTTATAGGCCAGGCCGGTTCCCGCGCTCACCTGCGGCCGGTTGAGCGCGCGGCTTTCCCGCACCGACTCGCCGGCGCGGGTCGCCTGGGTGCGGGCGAGCAGCACCTCCGGGGAGCGTTCCAGTGCCGAATGGACCGCCTCCGCGATTGTCAGCGCCCGCGCCCCGGCCGGCGCCTCGGAAGCGTGGGCCCCTGCCAGGCACAAGGTCAAAACAACAAGGGTTGGCGACCATCTGTTCATAACTCGACCCCTCGGATGTGTGGTTTGGAAACGGGCTCGTCCCGGGAGCGGTACGGAAGCCTATGGTATCTGCGCCAGCGCGTCCTTGGCCCGGGTGTGTTCGGGGTTGAACCGGAGCGCGGTCTGGAACGCCTCGCGGGCTCTGGCACGATCGCCCCGGGCGAGGGCGCTTGCGCCGATCCAGTAGTGCACCTCTTCGTACGAGGGGTCTCCGTCATGAAGCGGTCCGCCGGCGAGAGCCGCAAGGCTCCGATCCGCTTCGTCCAGGTCGACGCCGAGGCTCACCCGCGCCGAAGCCACCAGCAGCGCCGTGCTCCGGGATTTCGGGTCCAGGCCCAGGGCCTTGAGGCCGGAGTCGAGCGCTCCCCGGTAGTCTTTGCGGTCGAACCGGTATTCGGCCAGGTCCCGGTGGGAGCTGGCGTGCCGCGGGTGTTCGACGGTGGCCCGCAGCAGGGCGGTTTCGGCCTTCTCCCACTCCTTGTTCCTGATGTACAGGGTCGCTTCCGCGATCGCTTTCTTGGACGGATCGATCTCGGCGATCGCTTTCACCTCCGCCTCCGCCTTGTCCTTCCCCCCGCCCACCACGCCCGGAGCCTGGAGGTAGTATTCGAGCAGGTCGAACCGGACGTCGATGTCCCGGGGCGCCAGGTCCCTGGCGGTCTCAAATTCCCTGACGACCTTTCGGGCCAGCGAGAAGGCCGAGGTGAAAAAAGCGCGGGAGGCCTGGTCGCCGTAGGCGCGCCCGAGCCAGAGATGGTAACGAGCGTTGCGGGGCTCGATCTTCACCGCTTCCTCGAGCTCCCGGCTGGCCTGTTTCCATTCGCGCAGCCGGGTATGGGCCCGGGAGAGCCGGAATCTGACCTCCGCGTCCTTCGGGCTGGATCGGGCCAGGTCCCGGAGCAGGTTCGCGGCCTGCCGGTATTCCCCCCTGCCGTAGTGGGCTTGCGCCTTTTCCAATCCTTCGCCCGCGGCGGCCGTTCCCGCTGTCAGGGCCATCAGCAGCAAAACGATGACAGACCTCATGGTCTCCTTCCCGGTCTCACCGGACCGCAGGACGGGAGTTTTTTGCCTTCATCCCCGTTCTCATACCTATACCCCAATGTTTGCGGCCGGTTCAAATATATCTTCCTCCCCTTTCCTTGGGTGACCCCGGGCCGGAGCGGATCGAAGCGCGACGGAATGCCGCTTGTCTGCGGCGGCCGCCCGTCCTATCCTGATGACCTATGATCCTGGTGGTCGCCGCACTGGAGGAGGAACTGAAAACCGGCATGAAGCACTGCCGCGGGCTGGTGCGCGTGTCGGGTGGACGGCTGCGTCGTGGAACCCGGGACGGGAGACCGGTGGGTTTTTTGCGCGCGGGGGTGGGCCCTGAAAAGGCCGCCCGGAATCTCGCCGAAGCGCTCGACAGGATCCGCCCCGATCGGATCCTGGTGGTGGGGTACGCCGGGGCGCTCGACCCGGGCCTGGAGCTGGGGAGCCTGGTGGCCGTCACGCGCGCGATCGGGTTCAGCCTCGATCCGGAGGACCCGGACTGGGACCGGGTGCGGGTGGAAGAAACGTTCGAGCTGGATGACGCGCACGCGCTGGTCCGCGCGGCGGAAGCCGCGGGAATCGGGGCGACCGCCGGGATCGCCCTCACATCCCCCCACGTCCTGGGGAACCCGGCGCACAAGGAGAGCCTTTTCCGGTCGCTGCACGCCTCCATCGTGGATATGGAGACGGCGGCCCTGGCACGGGTGGCGGCCGGGGCGGGGGTGCGCCTGGCCTGCATTCGGGCGGTCAGCGACGAAGCCCGCGACACGTTTCTGCAGCCCTTCGCCTTCGATCCCGCCTCGGGGGCGGGCACACGGGTTCGGACGCTGTTGCAGACGGGAATGGCCCACACCTGGCGGCAGTGGAGGGAGAACGCGGCGGCGGCCGGGGCAAGCCTTGAAAAATTCCTCGAGCGGTATCTCTAGGGGTCGAGGAGACAGGGACAGTCCCGGGACTGTCCCCGCGCATGCGATCGCCGCGGCTACTCCATCGTCAAGGTGGTCGATTCGACGAAGTAGACGTTCCCCATGGCGGGGAATTCCTTCTGAGTGACGGTCCCGGCGACCCGCACCTTGTGCCCCTGGGGGGGTTCCTCGGTGGCCTCCGGAATCGAAGCCCAGATATAGTTGTTGCCTGCCGAGAGCTTGAACAGCTTGAACGAAGCCAGGGGAGTACGGGTGTCCGCCATGCCCACCACCACGACCTCCTCCCCGACCCGGTCGGCGATCCCTTCCTGAAGGTCCTTGACCGCCACCGTCCCCGCAGGGGTCGAGGAACAGCCCAGGGAAATCAATATCCACAATCCGAGAAAAATCGCCGTCGAAAGCTTTTTCATCGCACTGCCTCCTTGCATAGAACCTGGTCCGAGAGCACGCTTGTCCATTGTAGGCTATCATACACTGATTGCAGAGCTTGGGGCAATCAACTTAACGGGGGTGGGCTGCGGCGCCCGCATCCGCCCGCGCACCCCTGCACCCCGGGTGCAGGGAATGGTACACTGGGCCGGTACACAACGAAGGAGAGGGTGACGATCATGACGGATGCGGTGGTGCAGAAAGGGCGTTCGCTCAAGCCGGCGGCGTGGATAGTAGGTGCAATTCTCCTGGTTTTTCTCGCCCAGGGAGTTTTCCGGGTCGGGGGGAACCCCGAGGTCCGGATCCAGCCGGCGATGCCCGTCATCGGGCAGCGGACGCCAGTGACGATCGAGATCGCCGAGCCGCGCCGGGGCTTGTCCCAGGTAAGGGTCGAGCTCGTGCAGGAGGACCGTTCCGCGCTGCTGTTCGAAAAGACCTACACCCCCGCCGCGCAGGTTCCCTTCCTGGGATCCGGGACCGGCAGGGACACCATCCTGGTCGAGGCCGGCCGCCGGAATTTTCCCGCCCTGACCGGGGGGGAGGCGACCATCCGCGTGACGAGCGCACGGGCCGGCACCTGGCTCCGGCGCCCGGATCCTCATGTAGTGGAACTGACCCTGCCGGTTCGGCTTACCCCCCCATCACTCGAGGTCCGGTCATCGCACACCTACGTCAACCAGGGGGGATGCGAGGCCGTGGTCTACAGGGTGGGAGAATCGGCCGTGCGGGACGGCGTGCGCGCCGGTTCCTGGTGGTTCCCGGGATTCCCGCTTCCGGGCGGGGGGGAACGCGACCGGTTCGCCTTCTTTGCGGTTCCCTATGACATGGACCGGCCGGAGGTCCGGCTGGTGGCGGAGGACGCGGCGGGGAACGCGGCGGAGACGGGCTTCATTGACCGGTTTTTCCCGAAGCCGGCGCAGACCGACACCATCCAGGTCTCCGACCCTTTTCTCGCCAAGGTGGTGCCGGCGATCCTTTCCCGGACACCGGAATTCAGGGAACGGGGGACGCTGCTCGACAGCTACCTGGCCATCAACCGGGAGATGCGCGATGCGAACCAGAAGACGATCCTGGAGCTGGCGCGGAAATCGACCCCCGGCTTCCTCTGGCGCGGCGCCTTCGTCATGATGCCCAACAGCAAGAAGACCGCATCCTTTGCCGAACGGAGATCCTATCTCTACCAGGGGAGGGAAGTGGATGTCCAGACGCACCTGGGGTATGACCTGGCGTCGGTCAAACGGGCGCCGGTCCCCGCCGCCAACTCGGGGGTGGTGCTCTTCGCCGGGTTTATGGGGATCTACGGCAACGCCATCGTCCTGGACCACGGGTACGGCCTTCAAAGCATCTACGCGCACCTCTCCTCCATGGAGGTGAAGGAGGGGCAGAAGGTGGCGCGCGGGGATGTCATCGGCAGGACGGGGGAAACCGGGCTCGCCGGGGGCGACCACCTGCACTTCAGCGTGCTCCTGCAGGGGCTCCCGGTGGATTCGATCGAGTGGTGCGACGGCCACTGGATCGAGGACCGCATCGTGCGTAAGCTGGGCGCCGCCCTCACCGCGGGAAATTAACCGGGGCCGATCCCGGGTCGAGGTGGCCGCGGTAGTTTAGCTCTATGGCAGGGACCCCGGTCGGTTCGGAGGGGCACAGGATCTCGACCTGGTCGAGCCCGACGTTTCAGCCGGCCGCCGGGGCGAACAGCCTGGGGATGCACTCCTCGAGGACCTCCGGTTTCTGTACGAAACAGAAGACCAGGTGGTGCGGGTCCATGTCGTAAAACCAGCCCGGGTGGACCAGCAGCCGCTGCGTGCGCAGGAGGTCCTCCGCGGTCCGTTCCTCGTCCAGGTCGTGCAGCTTCAGGGCGACGTAAAAGCCTCCCTGCGGCCGGACATAGCTGCAGCGGCCGGACCAGGGGGCCAGCAGGGCCTCCGTCCGGCGCCAGCTGTTCCGGATCCGATTCCCGAGTTCGAATTTCACCGCGTTGCCCAGCTGGAAGATCCCGGGGGCCGCCGCCTGGGCGATTTCACTGACGGGGAGGAAGGTGTCGGAGATGATTTCCAGCGACCGCAGCGCCTGGCTCACCTTGTCCCGGTCTCCCGATACGGCCATCCAGCCGAATTTCATCCCCGGCAGGGCGAACATCTTGGAGAAGCCGTTGAGGGTGAGCACCAGCGGTGCGTCGCTCGCGGCGGGGCGGGGGAGCGGCTCCGGGTTGAGCGACCGCCTGGCCGGCAGGAGGGCTTCGCTGAACACCTCGTCGCTGATGATGGCCAGGTCGTGCCTGCGGGCGATTTCGGCCAGTGCCGTGATCTCCTCCGCCGAAGCCACGTGCCCGGTGGGATTGTGAGGGGAGATCAACGCCACCGCCCGGGTCCGGGTGGAGATGCTGGCTTCCAGGTGGGCCAGGTCGATGTTCCAGTTCTCCTCTTCCCGCATGCGGTAAGGGACCAGGTTCACCCCCGCCAGCAGGGCGATGTAGTCGAAGAGCGGATAGGAGGGGCGGGGGCAGAGGATTTCATCCCCCGGGTCCGCCAGGAGCCTGAAGCAATACCAGTAGGCGAGACTGGTCCCCGGGGTGATGAGGATGGAATCGGGCGGGAGGGCGCAACCGCTCTTGAGATAGAAGTCCGCTACGGCCTCCCGGGCCGCCGCCTGCCCGAAGGAGTCGGGCCGGTAGACGGCCAAGCCGTGCGCGGCTTCCACGAGGATCTCCTCCAGGAGGTTCCGGGGGAAGATGTAGCCGCATTCGTTGATGTTGCCCGACACCAGGTCCACGACGGGCGGTCCCGAGGCCTGCACCTCGTCCCTGGTCCTGTAGAGGGCGTTGGATTCTCCGCGAATCTCGAGGGCGATGGTGGAGAACATTTCAGGGGTCAAAGAGAAAGGATATTCCCGTTTTCAAAGCAACAGGGAAGATCCTCGAGGGCCGGGCGGGCCGGCGCCGGCCCGCCTATTTCTTGAAGAAGTCGCGATTGGCGTCGATGGAGGCCTGCGATTGTTCCGGCACTTCCTCTTCCGGGAAGATGGCGTTGACCGGGCAAACGGCTTCACAGGCGCCGCAATCGATGCATTCGTCGGGATCGATGTACAGCTGGGTGTACTCCTCGAACCCCCCCTCGTCTTTGGTGGGGTGAATGCAGTCCACGGGGCAGACCTCCACGCAAGCCAGGTGCTTGTCGCAGGTCTCGATGATTACACGACTCATAGACGATCTCTCCTTAAAAGTGTGCCGCCGGTTGGAACCCTGAGGCCGCGTACGGAATCCGTTCCGCGAGCGCCCATATCCGCGAAATGATAGTACACGATTTTCGCCGCGGGTAAATCGTCAATTCCGCTTTGCCTGGTTCGCCACCGCCTCGGCCGCCCGTTGGGCGGCTTCCTGGTCCCCCAGGTAGTAGCGGCGGATTGGGGACATGTCGTTGTTGAATTCGTAAACCATCGGGATCCCGGTGGGGATGTTCAGCCCCACGATCTCCGCCTCCGGCATGTCGTCGAGGTATTTGACCAGCGCGCGCAGGCTGTTGCCATGCGCCGACACCAGCACGCGTTGTCCCGAGCGGACGGCTGGAACGATCGTTTCGTGCCAGAAGGGGAGAACCCGGGCGACCGTATCCTTGAGACTCTCGGCCATGGGGACCTCCTCCGGGGCGAGCCCCGCGTAGCGCGGATCATGCGCCGGGGAGCGCTCGTCGTCCGGTTCGAGCTCCGGGGGGCGGATGTCGTAGGAGCGACGCCATTGCAGGACCTGTTCCGCTCCGAACTTTTCGGCCGTGGCCGCCTTGTTGAGCCCCTGCAGCGCGCCGTAATGCCGTTCATTCAACCGCCAGCTGTTGTAGACGGGGATCCAGCACAGGTCCATCTGCTCCAGGGCCAGCCAGAGCGTCCTGATCGCCCGTTTCAATACCGAGGTGAACGCCTGGTCGAACAGGTAGCCTTCGGAGCGGAGCAGGCGGCCGGCTTGCTCCGCTTCCGCGGTCCCTTTTTCGCTCAGGTCCACGTCCGTCCAGCCGGTGAAAAGGTTTTCACGGTTCCACACACTCTCCCCATGCCGCAGCAGTACGACTTTTTTCACGAGGCCCCTCCTTGTATAAGTACAGCTTAATCCATCCCGCCCCTTTTGTCACCCGGCCCCGGGCATTTGTGGTATTTTCGATAAAAACGGAGAAAAGGGGGAAAATGTCGGAACTCCTGGATCGCGCACGCAGCGTGCTGGTCATCATCGACGTGCAGGAAAAGCTCTTTCCCGCCGTCTGCGAGCGGGAGCGGGTGCTGGGGAAGCTGGAGCTGCTGATCGCGGCGGCCGGCGTGTTCGGGATCCCGGTCATGCTCACCGAGCAGTATCCCTCCGGGCTCGGTCCTACCCTCGGGGAGATCCGGGGCCTGCTCCCGGAAGTCCGGCCGCTGGAAAAGATCGATTTCAGCTGTGTCTCGAGCCCCGGGTTCTGCGAGCGGCTGAGCGGGTTCGGGCGCAACCAGATCGTGCTGGCGGGGATCGAGACCCACATCTGCGTCGTCCAGACGGCGCTGGAGCTGGATTCCCGGGGGGAGAGGGTGTTCGTGGCCGCCGACGCCTCCTCTTCCCGGAGGCCGATCGACCATGAATTCGGGCTCCGGCGGATGGACCGGGCCGGCATCACCCTGATGACGGCTGAATCGGTGGTCTACGAATGGCTGCGCCGCGCCGGCACGGAGGAGTTCAAGCGGCTGCGGGCCAGGCTCAAGGATTGACCCCGATCCTGTTGCGCACCGCGCGGACGATCCGGACCGCGTCCGGGATCCCCAGGGCGGCCGCCCCGGACAGGTAGAGGAGGCCGAAAAAGAGCAGGACCAGGGAGCCCGAAAGATAGGGCGGGAGTCCGCCGAGCCATGATTTGAGCCCGAACGCCGCCGCGGCCGAAATCAGGGCCGCCCCGCACATCCGGATGGCGCGGGACGGCGGCATCCCGCTCCGGCCGATGCGCCGATTGAGCGCACGGCGCAGGAGCGAGAATTCCACCCAGGCCGCCAAGCCCGCCGCGGCCGTAAGCCCCACGAGACCAATCCGGGCGGGGAGGCCGAGCCAGGCGGGGACCGGGAATGCCAGCAGCCATCCCAGGCCGGCCGCCGCCGCGATCCGGAGCGCGGCGAAGCGAAACGGGGTCCGGGTGTCTCCCAGAGCCCAGAAGGCCGAGGTGTACAGCCGCCCCAGGGTCGCCGCCAGCAGCCCCGTCGTGTAGCCGGCCAGCACCGCCCAGACGAAACGCGTGTCCGCGAGGGTGAATTTCCCGGTCTGGTACAGGAGCCCGATGACACTGTCGCCGAGCGCCAGGAAGGCCGCGGCCGAGGGGATGACCAGGAAGGCGATGCGCTCCAGCGCCTGCTCCAGGCGCAGGCGCACGCCCTCGGCGACGGTTTCCCTCTCCCCCAGCTGGCTGGCCATTTCCGGCAGTTCGGCGTTCGAGATGGACATGCCGAACAGGCTGACCGGGATGAGGTAGATGGTCTGGGTATAGGCCAGCGCGGCCATGGACCCGGTCGGCAGGAAGCTGGCCAGGATGGTGTCTATGGCGCCGCTCACCTGGTTGACCCCCCGTGTGGCCATGCCGGGGACGAAGTTGCGGATGACGGTGCGCACCTGGGCCGACGCGACGTCCCACTGGAAGCGGATCTTCCCGGCCAGGCGCAGGGCCGTGGGGAGCTGCACCCCGAGTTGCAGGAAGCTGCCGGCGACCGCGCCCCAGGCCAGGTATTCCGCCAGGCGATAGGTGTCCGTGCGCCCGCCGAACCCGATCATGGCCCCGATCATCGCCAGGTTCCAGAGTACCGGCGCCGCGTAGGGGAGAAAGAAGCGGCGGTGGCTGTTGAGAATTCCCAGGCACCAGGCCGAGAGCACGAGGACGCCGGTGCCGGGGAATACGATGCGTACCATGCGGATCGTGGCTTCCCGCTTCTCCCCCTCGAATCCCGGGGCGATGAGGCTGATCAGCAGCGGGGTCGCCAGCATTCCGGCCAGCACCAGCAGCGACATGACGAGCGTAAGCAGGGACCCGACGACGCGCGCGACGCGGGCGGCCTCGCGGCGGTCGCCGGAGGCCAGCAGGCGGGCGTAGACGGGGATGAAGGAGGAGGAGAGCGCCCCCTCCCCGAACAGGTTCTGCAGGATGTTGGGGATCCTGAGCGCGGCCTTGAATGCGTCGGCGGCGGCCGAATTGCCGAAGTAGTACGCGAAGATGCGCTCCCGCACCAGCCCGGCAAGGCGGCTCGACAGGATCCCGCACCCCACCAGGAGGGCGTTCCGGCCCGGGCGCCCGGGCGCCCGGTTCTCCCGCGGGGTCGGGGCGGACGAGGGGGATTGGTCCGTGGTCATGGGTCAGCGCAGCTTCAGGGTGGCAAGGGCGGCCAGGGCCAGGATCCCCGACACGATCCACAGCCGGATCACCACCTTGGTCTCGGCCAACCCTTTGTGCTGCATGGCGTGGTGCAGCGGCGCCCGCATGAAAATCCGGCGGCCGAGCCAGCGGATCCCGATCTTGTCCTGGATCTGCGACGTGGCGGCTTCGGCCACGAACAGGCCGCCGAGGATCAGGAAGAGGACCTCCTGCTTGAGCATCACCGAGAGTACCGCGATCGAGCCGCCGATGGCCATCGAACCGGTGTCCCCCATGAAGATCTGGGCCGGGTAGGCGTTGAACCAGAGGAAACCGATGCCCGCCCCGGCGAAGGCGGAGGCGAAGACCGCGAGTTCCCCCGCCCCCGGGTAAAAGGGGTAGTTGAGGTACCGGGCCCAGATGGCGTTGCCGAGGAAGTAGCCGAACAGGCCCAGCACCCCGATGGCGAAGACCGAGGGGACGATGGCCAGCCCGTCCATCCCGTCGGTGATGTTCACCGCGTTCCCCACCGCGACCACGAAAAAGAAGACGATGGGGAGGTACATCCAGAGGGAAGTGAACAACGGGGTCTTGTGGAACGGGACGTAGAAGGCGCCCGCCTGGCCGGCCGGGAGCGGCGTCCACGGGCTGGCCAGGAAGATGACCAGCCCCGCGGCGAACACCGCCTGCAGCAGCAGTTTCCTGGCTTCGCTCATTCCCCCGTCGCCCGAGCGCGCCCGCGTCTTGGCGATATCGTCCGCCAGCCCGAGCGCGCCGAACCAGATCATCCCCGCGAGCACCGCGAGGAGGAAGCGGTTGGACATGTTGCACCAGAGCAGGCAGGAGACCAGGACGCACCCGACGACGACGGCTCCCCCCATCGCCGGGGTCCCGGCCTTGTCGAAAGCCGAGGCGACGCCCGTGTTGCGCCGCTGGTCCACCAGGCCCCTGCGGTGCAGGTGCCGGATCACGAGCGGGGTCAGCGCGAGGGTCAAAATGATGGCCGTCAGCGCGGCCCCGATGGCCCTGGCCGAAATGTAATCCACCAGGCGCAGGAGGGAAAAGATTTCGTAATGGGGGTGGAGGTATTTCCCGAGAAAATAGATCATGGCTGCAGACCCTCCCCCCCCGTCCCGGAAAGCGATTCCATGAGGCGCCGGTAGATCGATTTGATCTCGAAATGGGGGCGGAAATCAGTGGAAGTCAGGATGAATTTTGGGATCTCCGCCGCAAGCGCCGCCCGGTCGGACACCTCCCCCCGTTCGACCATGCGCAGGATGCCGGTGAGCGCCGCCGCCCGCATCTTCCAGAACCGGGCGTCCCACAATTTCAGGAGGTCGGGGAGGGCGTCGCGCTCTCCGCCGATGACGCCGAGGGCTTCCGCCGCGGCGGTGCTCGCGTCCAGGTTCCTGTCCCCGAGGTTTTGGAGCAACACGCGCACGAAGCGGGAGCGGCTCTGGAGGCGGCCTCCGAAGTGGGCGGCGGCGCGGGCGGCCTCCGCCCGGACCTCGTAGTAGCGGTCCCACAACGCCTCGAGGAGCGCCGCCTCGATTTCGGCGTCGATGACGTCGATCCGGACCAGGGCGATGACGACGTTGCGCCGGATGAAGCCCACCTGTTCGAAATCCCCCCCGAAGCAGCGCTTCAGGAAAGAGGCCGGATTCTTTTCCTTGAGCAGGGTCACGAGCGCCGGCGCCTTTTCACGCGCGTGCAGCAGTCCCAGGAGTTTGACCCCCAGGTTGCGTTCGGGCCAGGAAGGGTGGATCAGCAGCGCGCTGGCGCGGTTCTTGAAGAACTCCAGGTCTTGCGGGCGCCCGACGACGGTTTTCGGACTGTAGCGGCCGGGGCCGGAGCGCTCCGCTTTTTCCAGCAGTGCAAGGAGCTCGCGGTTGGTCGGGAGGCGCTCCTCCGACAACGGCCCGGGGGTGGGAAGGGGAACGCCGGCCGGTTCCGTCTCCTCCGACCGGATGATGCGCGCGATCCTGCCGAGCGCATCCTGGTTGAGGAAATCGCGGCTCCGGCTCCGCAGGCGCTCGAGTCGCTCGTCGTCCAGGGCGAGCGAGACGATCGCCTCCGCCAGGACCTTGCCGTCGAGCCATTCCTCGAGCCTGCCGGAGGCCGGGGCGATCTGTTCGTAAAGGATTTCGGCCCCTCCCGCCCGTTCCATGCTCCTCGCGTTCATCACCTGGTGGTTCCCGGGGAGGTTGGACTTGGGGATGATGAGGGCGGGGAGTCCCATGGCCGATATCTCGTTGAGGCTTCCGGCTCCGGCGCGGGCGATGACGAGGTCGCTTGCGGAGTAAAGGTTTTCGATATTGTAGAAATAGGGGCGGTGGAGGTAGAACGACTCGATCTGCGCGCGTTCCTCCTCGTTGTACAGGCTGCGCAGCCTCTTTTCGGTGTCCGCGGCGGCGTCGTACTGGCGGTTCTTCATCAGCCCGGTGCCGTGGATGATGAACAGGCGGTCGCGGAAGGGGAGGAGGTGCCGGAGCGCGTCCACTAGGGCGCGGTTGATCGTGCGCGAGCCCTGGCTCCCGCCGAAGGCCAGGACCACCTTGCGCTGTTCCGGAATGGCGAAATCGATCTTCTGCAGCGCCTCCTCCCGGCCGAGGGCGGCGATGCTCCTCCGCAGCGGGTAGCCCACCAGCGCCCCATTGGCGGGGAAGAAGGAGAGGGTTTCGGGGAAGGTGACCAGGACGCGGTCGGCGAAGCGTCCCATCAGCTGGTTCAGCTTCCCCGGGACGGCGTTCTGCTCATGGATGAAGACGCGGGCACGGCTGAGGCGCAGTTTCCGGAGCAGGGCGGCGGCCATGACGATGGGAGCGGAGACGTAGCCCCCGGTCCCCACGATGACGTCGGGGCGGAACCGGCAGAGGATCCAGGCCGATTGCAGGATACCGATCGACAGGTCGGCCAGAAACGGCAGGAGGGCGGGGGATAGGGTGCCGGGGAAACCGGAGGCCCGGACGTACTTGATCGCCATCCCCTCGTGGGGAACGACCTGCTCCTCGACCCTTCCCCTGACCCCGACAAAAAGGAAGCGGGCGTCCCCGCGGTCCAGGGCCGATCCGATGGCCAGCGCCGGATTGACATGACCCGCGGTCCCGCCGCCGGTCAGAAGAATGCGCCTGATTTCGTGCATTCAGTCCATGCCTGCTGATTGGAAAATGGTTCCCCGCCCGCGCCCCGCACGCCGACTTGTGATGGAACCCCAGTAATCTACCAAAAACGGCGGGTCAAATCACCGTGCAACCTCAAAAAACAGTGGATTTCGTGCGCCCCCGGGGGGAGGGGCGCGGCGGACGGAAGTGGGCCGCACGGGCCGGCTCCCGGTGAGCGCAGAACCTTTTGGCGGGCCCTGTCGCGCGGGCATGGGGAGCCGTCAAATCCGTTGCGTGTCCCGCCGGCCATCGGCGATCGACCGCATTGCCCACGGGATGATTGCCGATGGTGAGAACCGCCGTAAAAGAAGGAGGGTCGCCGGTAAAATCCTATGATAGGCTGACACCTGGAGCAACGTGCCCGGGGGAACGGGAAACCGGGTGGGGGAACGCTCCTGTAAAATTGCAATCCAACCTGCGGGGGGTGGCATCCATGACTCAGGTACGACGCTCCATCACCGATATCGACGGCCTCAGGGTGGGGCACCACACCTGCGCGGGCCGTCCCACGGGCTGCACCGTCATTTTGTCGGACCGTCCGTTTGCGGCCGGCGTGGATGTAAGAGGGGGCGCCCCCGGCAGCCGGGAGCTGGAACTGCTGCGGCCTGAAAACAGCGTCGGGCGGGTCGACGCGATCTTCCTGGCGGGGGGGAGCGCCTATGGGCTCGAGGCGGCGGCGGGAATCATGCGCTGGCTCGAGGAGCGGGGGCGCGGTTTTGCCGCCGGGGAGGTCCGGGTCCCCATCGTCTGCGGCGCCATTCTTTTCGACCTCCAGCTGGGGGATGGCCGCATCCGCCCGGACGCCGCGGCGGGGTACGCCGCGGCTCAGTCGGCGGCAGGCGGCCCGGTCGGGGAGGGGAACGTGGGAGCCGGCGCCGGGGCCACGGTGGGGAAGATGTTCGGTCCCGCCCGCGCCATGCGGGGGGGGCTCGGGTCATGGTCGGTCGAACGCCCTGACGGGCTGAAGGTGGGCGCCCTGGCGGCCGTGAATTCCTTCGGGGATGTCGTCGACCCCGGTTCGGGCCGGATCCTCGCCGGAGCCAGAACGCCCGACGGCAGGGGACTGGCCGACAGCATGAGGGCGCTCCACCGGGGGGACGAAGTTCCTCCCCCCTTTGCCGGGAACACGCTGATCGCGGTCGTCGCCACCAATGCGGACCTTTCGAAATCGGGCTGTACCCGCGTTGCCCGGATGGCGCAGGATGCCCTGGCGCGCTGCATCCGTCCCGCGCACATGCCTTGTGACGGGGATACCGTCTTCGCCCTCGGTACCGGAACCCTGGAGCACGCCGTGGATGCCGGCACGGTCGGAGCACTCGCCGCCGATGTCCTGGCTGTCGCGATTATCCGCGGCGTCCGCGCCGCCACTGCCTGGGGCGGCTGCCCTTCCATGCACGATCTGGCTTGAGCGGTTTTGGTGGCAATCGCCACTGTCCCCGCGACAATGATTAAAGGAGATGTGAGGTGAATCCTTCGAAGGTTTCGTTGGCGACCCTGGCGCTGGTTCTTTCTTTCATCCTGCCGGGGGAAGCGCGGGCATCCGGACAGCGCTACATCATCAATCCGGGAGAGGATTACGTTTCGATTTTCAGCCGGTTGAGGCCGGGGGACGAGGTTGTATTCCTGCCTGGAGTCCATGAAAGGTCCGCCTTTTTGAGACTACAGGGAACTGCGGAAAACCCGATCACCATTCGCGGAGAGGTGGATGCGGCCGGCCGCCGTCCCGTGCTCCTCTATGCGGGTACGGAGCATAATCTCTGGCGGCTGCAAGGGCGACACGTGTTGATCCGGGACCTCGAACTGCAGGCTCCAGCCTCCTATGGACTCCGCGTCGACCGGGCGGACCACATTCTCATCGAGAACTGTGTTTTCCGGGATTGCGGCGACGGAGGGATCAGTGCCAATACGGCCGACGTGGACGCCCTCTACATCCGGCGCTGCCGATTTTCCGGAATTCGCAGAACCCCGGTCTATATCGGACGGCACGACGGCGGGTTGAAAATCACCGATTTCAGGTTCGAGGAAAACATTATCGACGGCCGGGGAACGGTGGTGAAAGGGGCTTACGGGATCCAGCTGAAGAAAAACGTGACACGCAGCCTGATCCGCGGCAACTGGATTGAACAGGCCCAGGGGCCCGGGATCATGGTCTACGGCGCCGATGGAGATGATCCGCAGCTCGGAAACCTGGTGGAAGGAAATGTGGTTCTGGGCAGCCGCAATGACGCCGGCATCCTCGTCGGTGCGGGCCCGGCCCGGGTTCGGGGAAACCTGGTGCTGGGAAACCCGCGCGGCGGAATTCGGGTCTACGACTACAACGGCTGGGACATGCTGCGGAACATCGATGTCATCGAAAACACGGTGGCGGGCAACGGCAGGTTCGGCTGCAGTTTTTCGGGGAGGCTTCGGCGGGTTCGTTCGGAGCGCAACGCTGTTTATGCGGCTCCGGGGACCGAAACCATCCGGGGCGCCGCCGAAATGCGCAACGGCAATTCCCTTGCTCCCGCTCCCGGCGCCTTGTTGGCGAGAATCGACCTGCTGGTAAAAAAGGGGATTTCCGCCGACAGGATTGCCGTAGTACTCCGCGCCTTGCCCCAGGGACCGCTTGATGCCGGCACTCTGGTGATGTGGCTGGACCTCATATCAGGAAGAACCGCCGGCAAACGCCCCTGATGAAAGGGGCCGCCGGCGGCCGTCCCCTTACGGCAGAAAACGTTCGGGGTGGCGGAGCTTCCGGGGCAGGTACTCTTCGATGACGTAGTTGAGCCCGTGCTTGGCCAGCGCCTGTTGTTCGGCGCGCACTCCCATCTTGAGCATCTGCTCCATTGCCTTGATCCACGGCCGGTAGTGTTTGATGAAGGGGTCGTTCTTGATGGCGTCCCGGGCGCGCTTGATGTCCACCTCCTTCAGGGGGTGGGTGGGGAGCTTGTAGTCGACGATGTCCTGCGGCGTGATTCCCAGGAAAGTGGCCTGGGGGACGCAGAAGAATTCGTTGAGGTGCGCGGCGTTGCCGCTCCCCACCTTGAGGGTGCGGTAGATGTTGGTGATCCCGTAAGGATCGCCGTCGACGAAGACGTAGACTGGGATTTTTTTGAAGTCGGCCAGGCGGCGGATGAAGCGGCGGCAGGCCCGGGTGGGCACCCCCCCCATGCTCACCAGGACGCAGTTGGCCTTCTTCCAGTAGTTGTGCTTCACCAGGCGCTGGAACATCCCCGCGGTCTCGATGACGAGGATGAAATCGGCGTCGGTCTCGAACTCGAGGTCTTCCACGGAAATGGGGATGCTGTAGGCGCCCGACCCGAACCGGGTGCAGTCGATGCGCAGCGCCTGCCCCGTGTCGCGGTCGCGGTCGATCACGATTAGCCGGCCGGCGACGTCCCCCCCCTTTTCCTCGGGGATGAAACCGAGCTGCTCGCGGTTGACGCCGAAAAAGGCTTCGACGTCGTCCATGACGGTGTCCGATTCCGGTTGCTCGGTAAAACGCGCCTCCGCCCAGTTCTTGGAAACGTAATAGGCCTCCCTCTTGGTCGCGATGTCGTCGTTTTCCACCAGATCCTTGGAAAGCGCCACCATCCGCAGGGTCTGCGCGAACGTCTTGACGGTGTTCACCGTGAGCGTCCGTTCTTTCTTCCGCCCCTTCATTTCGAAGAATCCGCGTTCGGGCTGGTAGCGGACGTTTGCAAGGGAACGCACCGGGAGCTTCATGGTCGGTTTTTTGCGCGCCAGGATCTTGCGGCGGATATCCTCCGCGGAGGACGCGATCGCCTTGAGGACCTGCTTGTTCGATGCCGATGCCGGCTTCTTCCCGGTTGCGGGTTCCTTCGCCATGATGCGACTCCAGACAAAGTTCCTGTTTTCGGCTTCCGGTTGCGGAAAGGCCCGGCCTTCACCGTTCCCTGGAACGGCTCCGCTCGAGGATGTCGACCAGGGTGGTGACGACCTCCTGCTCTTCGTTTTCCGAGAGCGCGAGGATTTCCCGCAGGGCGATGCCGATGTGCGGGATGTATTTTTCGATGTACGACTTCTTTTTTTCCTCCTCGGCCGCCCGCCGGTGGGCGCGGATGTGGACGGCGAGCTTGCGTCCGCATTCCTGCAGGGCCAGGCGCAGCTCGCGCAGGATCTCGGGGTAGGCGGCCACCGATTCCTTGCTTTCCGAGGTGAAGGGGACCCAGACCGAAGCCATGTGCACGAACAGCACCAAGGGTCCCGTCGGGAGCGCCCCCTTGGACTGCGTCAGGCCGTAGCCGCGCCAGTCGATGGCGAGGACGGCCCTGGTGATGGCGCAGGCCGACTGCTGGTACTGCAGCGGGACGCGGTTGGCGAAGCGGAGCAGGTCCACCAGTTCGTCCCCCGCGAGGCGCCCGCCGTAGGCGAGCCCGACTTCGACCTGGAAGGGGTTGCCCCGGTAGACCGCCGGCGTGCGCGTGACGGCGGTGAAGAAGTCGGCGTCGATTTCCTTCCGCAGGCCCGCCAGGACCTGCTCCTCCCCGATGGGGGAGAGGCAGTTGGTCGCCGGGCTCATGATCTTCACGCTGTTGATCGCCTTGTAGAGCCGCTCGGTCTCCGGCCCCTGGAGGGTGCGGGGATTGGCGCTGGGCCGCAGGCCGGCCGCCTTGCAGATCTCCGCGGCGACCTTCGCGCTCACGCGCGAAAAATCCTTCTGCAGGGCGGCGCCCAACTGGCGGGCGGAGGTTTCCTTCATCATCCGGATCAGCACGCCGAGTTCCACCCCGTAGGGGTGGGGCTTGATTTCTCGGGGCTCCGGCGGCAGCAGGTCCGAGCCCCGGACCAGGTGCAGGGGCTCGTCCGCGTCGGGGGGGGTGTAGAAGATTTCGCAATGGGGGTTGGCGATGGCCGTCTGGCGCACGTAGTCCTCGACCGAGTGCCGCCCTTTCTTGTAGGTCCCGACCAGCTCGATTTCCACCCGGGTCCCGTGCGGGGACTCCCAGTCGACGATCCGGTCGGTGATGATCTGGGGCGTGTTCTTACGGGTGTCGATCTGGATCTCGTAGTAGTGGGCGGGCTTTCCCGCGCCGGTGCGGGAGGTGATGACGATGGGCTTCCCGGTGGTGAGCAGCCCGTACATCCCGGCCGCCGAAATCCCGATCCCCTGCTGCCCGCGCGACTGCTTGAGGATGTGAAACTTCGATCCGTACAGGAGCTTGCCGAAGATCTTAGGGATCTGCGCCTTGACGATCCCGGGCCCGTTGTCCTCCACCGACACGCGAAAGCGCTCATCCTCCACATGCCGGATGGTGATCCGGATCGAGGGGAGGAATCCCGCCTCCTCGCAGGCGTCGAGCGAGTTGTCCACGGCCTCCTTGACGGCGGTCAGCAGCGCCTTCTGCGGGTTGTCGAATCCCAGCAGGTGCCGGTTCTTGCTGAAAAATTCCGATATCGAAATTTCCCGCTGGCGCCCGGCCATGCTTTCCGCGGTCTGGCGCTTGCGGGTCCCCGCGGCGGCGGCTTGAGTCTCGGTCACGGCAACTCCCCGGTTTGGAAAGGCAAATCATAGAGAATCCGACCCTTCATTGCAACCTCGCCCGGAGGCGCTCCCCGCTTCCCGGCGCGGCCCGTTTTTGCCCTGCCGGGACGGCGGGATGAGGTATGCTGAGATCTGCACAAGCCGACCTTCGCCGGTCGGCCTCCGGCGTTTTCGCAACTTTCCTGGAGGCGTCCATGCCCGATCTTGACAGGCTCAAGGCCATGAGCGAACGATTTTCCCCTGTGGAAATATCCGCCGACCTGTCGGCCCTGCCGGAGGGGGAACGCCGGGCGCTGGCCCGGCTGGTGGAGGCGGCGAAGATCATGGACTCCCTCTTCCTGCGCCAGGTCTGGGCGGGAAACGAAACCCTGTTGCTCGACCTGCTCCGCGACGGGACTCCGCTCGGCAAGGCCCGGCTCGACCACTTTCTTCTCAACAAGGGGCCCTGGTCGCGCCTGGACCACAACGAGAGCTTCATCGCGGGGGTCCCCTCGAAGCCCGCCGGGGCCGGCTTCTATCCTGCGGATTCGACCAGGGAGGAAGTGGAGGCGTGGCTCCGGGCGCTGCCGCCGGGGGAGGCGTCTGAAGCCAGGGGGTTTTTCAGCCTGATCCGGCGCGCTCCCGGGGGGGCTTTTGTCGTTGTTCCCTACAGCCTGGAGTACCAGGGGGAACTGGCGCTCTGCGCCGGGCTGATCCGGGAGGCGGCGGCGCTTACGGACGAGCCCACCCTCGGGGCATTTCTGGAAAAGCGCGCGCAGGCGCTGCTGGATGACGATTACTACGCGAGCGACCTCGCCTGGATGGAGATCGAGGGGGCGATTGAACCGACCATCGGGCCTTACGAGGTCTACGAGGACGAGTGGTTCAACGCCAAGGCCGCCTTCGAAGCCTTCATCGCCGTGCGCGACATGGAGGAGACCCGGAAGCTCGGGCGGCTCGGGGCGGAACTGCAGGAGATCGAAAACCACCTCCCCATTGATTCCCGCTACCGGAACCCGAAGATCGGGGCGATGGCCCCCATCCGGGTGGTGAACCTGGTCTTCGCTTCCGGGGACGGCAATCGCGGGGTGCAGACGGCTGCCTTCAACCTGCCCAACGACGAGCGTGTCATCCGGGAGAAGGGGGCCAAGCGCGTCATGCTCCGGAACGTGCAGCAGGCGAAATTCGACCGGGTGCTGGCCCCCATCGCCGCCGTGGTGCTCTCGCCCGACGATGGGAGGAGGGTGTGCTTCGAAGCCTTTTTCACTCACACCGTCCTGCATGAACTGATGCACGGCCTGGGCCCGCACCGGGCGGTGGTGGACGGGGAGGAGATCAGCGTGCGCCAGGCACTCTCGGACGCCTACAGTGCGATCGAGGAGGCCAAGGCCGACATCTCGGGGCTGTTCGCCCTCGGGCACCTCGCCGACAAGGGGGTGCTCGACCGGGGGCTCGAGGAGAGCGTGTACCATACCTTTCTCGCTTCCGCGTTCCGTTCGATCCGCTTCGGGGTCAACGAGGCGCACGGCCGGGGGGTAGCCGTGCAGCTCAATTTCCTCCTCGATTGCGGCGCCTTCGAGGTGGCCGCGGACGGCACCTTCCGGGTGAACCGGGCCGGGATCCGCGACGGGGTGCGGACGCTCGCGCACGAGATCCTGACGATCGAGGCGGAGGGGAACCGTGCCGGCGCCCGGGAACTGCTTGGGCGGTTGGGCGTCATCCGGCCCGAAGTGGGGAGGATGCTGGACCGATTGAAGTCGATCCCGGTGGATGTCGCACCGGATTTCGTCACCGCCCGGCTGCTCGCCGCCGATTACGGCCCCAGGCGGCCGGGGGAGTGAGGCAGGGCATGGAAGAATACCGGATGAGGCCGATCGGGCATATTCACAGCGCCTACACCGAAACGAGCCAGGTGCCCAAGGGGCTGGGGGCCGAACACACGATGGAGGGGGTCCTGGAAGTCCTGCCCGAATTCGTAGCGGGGCTCCGGGATATCGAGGGCTTTTCCCATCTCTGGATCCTCTGGGTGTTCCACCGGGCGGACGGTTATGCGCTGGTGGGGGGGACGCCCACCGACGGGAGGGAACACGGGGTGTTCGCCACGCGTTCCCCCATGCGGCCGAACCCGATCGGGCTGACGGTGGTGCAACTGGTCCGGCGCGAAGGGGCGCGCCTCTACCTGGGCGGGATCGACATGCTCGACGGTACGCCGGTGCTCGACATCAAGCCCTATACCTCCAGCATCCCCATGGAGCGGCTGCGCCGCGGGTGGCTGGAGGAGGCGGAGAAGGCGCGCGCCGCGGAGCGGGCCGGGTCGGGAAGATAGGAGCGCGCCGGCGGCTGTGGTACATTCTTCCGGATGAAAAACGCAAGGGGGAGGGTGTACACGGTCTGGTGCTGGGCTGGCTGCGGGCTCAGCACCGCCTTCTGGGCGACGGTGTCGCTTCTGGGGAGCCTCGTGTCCCCGGACGGCCGCATCCAGCACTTCTGCATGCGGCGCTGGTCCCGCGACAACCTCTGGCTCAGCCGCGCCCGGGTGGAGATCGAGGGGCTGGAACATGTCGATCCCCGCCGGCCCCAGATCTTCGTGGCCAACCACAGCGGGCTGCACGACATCCTGTCGCTCGCGGCCCATCTTCCGATCCAGTTCCGGTGGATTGCCAAGAAGCAGCTGTTCAACGTCCCGTTCATGGGGTGGCACATGCGTCGTTCGGGCTACATTCCCATCGATCGCGAGAACCCCCGGGAAGCGGCCAGAAGCATCGTGGCCGCGGCCGGGACCATCGCGGGGGGCGTCAGCGCCATCGCGTTCCCGGAAGGGACCCGGAGCCGGACGGGGGAACTGGGCCCCTTTCACGGCGGGGCCTTCGCCCTGGCGCTGCGCGCGGGCGTCCCGCTGGTCCCGGTGACCCTCGACGGCAGTTGCCGGGTGATCGCTCCCAAGACCCTCCAGGTGAACCCCGGTACGGTCATCCGTATCAGGATCGACCGCCCGATCGACTTGTCAGCCTATGCGAGGGGGGAAAAACGCCGGCTCATGGAGGATGTCCACCGAATCATGAGCCGCAGCCTCGCCGAGCTCGGTCGTCGGCGCATCCCCGGTGAAGAGGGCCGCGATCCCGTCTACCGCTGGATCCAAAGGGGGGAGGCAGGGGGACAGGCTCCTAATATTCGGGGCTAGAACGCCTGCCCGATGCTGAAGAAGAATTCGCCCCCGCTCTCGCCCGTTTTCCGGTCGAGCTTGAACCCGTAGTCGAAACGCAGGGGAATAGACTTGATCTTGAGCCGCAGCCCGGCCCCGGCCGTCTTGCGCATGCTGAAGTCGAAGTCGGCCAGCTTCCGGTAGACGTTGCCGATATCCAGGAACGCGACCCCCTGGAGAATGCCGACGATGGGAAAACGGAGTTCGTTGTTGAACAGGAACATCGCTTCCCCGCCGCTCGGTCGCAGGCTGCCGTCCGGCTGTTCTTCCAGCGGGCCCAACAGGTCCTGCCCGAACCCCCGCATGGTGGTGCCGCCGCCGGAGAAGAAGCGCTCGGGTGCGATCAGCGATTGCTTTCCGAACGGGGATGTCAGCCCCAGGCGCAGCGCCGCGGCGTATACGAAGTTCGTCGGCAGCGGTTCCCCCTTACGGTTCACGATCGGTTTTCCCAGGTACTTGTCCAGGGGCACGTAGCGGAAATACTGGCCCGAGTAGCGGGCGAAACCGACCTCGGAGCCGAGCCAGCGGGGACCGAATTCGAGGGTGTGGGCGTGGAACTCCCCGCGGGTGGCGTCCAGAACGCTGTCGCGCGTGTCACGGGTGAGGGTCCCGGTCAGGCGGGCGACGGGATCGCTGGCCTGGAAGAGGATCGGGTCGGGCGGCAGCCCGTTCCAGCGGACGTGGTCATAGCGGTAGCCGTAATCGAAGCGGAATTCCCGGGGCAGCTCCCGCTCCTGCATCAGGGAGAAGCCGATTCTCTTCGCTGAAAAAAAGGTGCGCGTCTCCTGTTGCCAGAACGCGCTGGCGTCCATCTTGAGGTGGAGCCGGGTCACGAAGGGCTGGTGATAGTACAGCCGCCCCTCCTTGAGGTCGGAATCGTAGCGGAGACGGAGCCCGAGGTTGGTCGCGCGCCCCAGCAGGTTCAGATGCTGTGCCTCCACCAGCCCGCCGACCCCGCGCTCGGTGTCGTAGAAAAGCCCGTACTGCAGCCGGTAGGGCTGCGTTTCGCGCAGGCGGAGGCGTACCCGCACATCCTTCCGCCCCGGGGCGGGTTGCCCGTCGGCGGCAAACTCTTCCATCTGGAAATCGACGGTCGTGTACACTCCCGTGGAGTACAGGCGGCGGCGGGTCTCGTTGATCTTTTCGTAATCCAGGGGGTCCCCGACCTGGAAGTCGAACTGCCGGGTGACAAAATCCAAGCCGGTGCCCCGGTTCCCCTCGATCACGATATCGCGGATCACCGACTGTCGCCGCTCGGTGATCTGAAAGTTCACGTCGGCCCGGGTGTTGGGGGTGTCCTGCAGCACGCGGAAGGTGATGGAGACGTCGTTGTACCCCTGCCCGTGATACAGGTTCTCCATTTCCCGGATCGATTCCCGCAGCGATTCCGGGTTGTAGACGCTGCCGCTCGAGGTGGGGATGACCATCCAGAGTTCGTCATAGTCGAAGACCGTGTTGCCGGAGAACTCGAGCTCGCCGATGACGAACAGGGGGCCCTCACTGACAGCGATGACGGTCTCCCCGGCGTCCGGGCGGAATTCGGGGGGAGCGACTTCCGCATGGAGGTACCCGCGGTTGCGGTAGTAGCGCGTCAGAAAATCGGCCACCTTCCCGGGGTCGACGTAAAGCTCGCGTTCGAGGTCCGCCGCCGCCACGAGTGCGCGGAGCGCACCGGGACGGATCCCCTCCGCGCCCGGAAAGGCGAGGGGGACTTTCGTGTGGCGCGGACCAGGGTTGATGTCGAACCGGACCCGCCTCCGCCCGTCCTCCCCGCCCATTTCCGCCGAGACCTCGGCCTCGAGGTAACCGCTTTCGGTCAGGGAACGGCGGATGACCATCGTCGCCTCGTCCATCCTCTCGGCTTCGAAAACCCCGTCCGCCCACGCCCGCGCCACCCGTTCGCGGACCGATTTTCCCAGGGGGAAGGCCCCGTAGTCGAACTCCACGACCGGGCCGGGGTCGATCGTGACCTTCAGGTCGACGGTCCGGTCCCGGGTTTCGCGCTGCAGCCGGATATCAGCCTCCAGGAGGTTTTGGTCGAAGTAGAAAGCGTGCAGGCGGTCGAGCCCTTGCTGGACTTTCTGGAAATCGTACCGGTCGCCCGGCCGGTTCCTGAACCGGTCGATCAGGTCCTTGTCGGAACGGCCTTCCTCTCCCGAGAAGTGGACCGATCCGATTTCGAACCTGGTCGTCCGCTGGCGCGGTTGCCGGTGCGCCGTCGTCCCTCCGAAGCGCAGGTCGTGGCGGAACTCGAAGCGGTAGCTGTTGTCCTGCTGCTTGGTGGCCTGGGTCGTCAGGCGCCGGCCGATGTCGTACTGCGCCGCCCAGATCTGATCCCCCCCGTTGACGAGGTTCATGGAATAGACGAGGCTGAGATCGCGGGTGACATCCTCGCCGATAGTGAGGCGGGCGCCCGGGTTCGATTCCGAGGCGATCAGGCCCGGGTCGATGCGGAAGGTGCTCAGGTGCAGCGCTTTGCGCGCCTCGTTGGTGACCCCCTCGCCCGCCTGCCCGGCGATCAGCGACAGCGCCTGGGTCCGCGCCATCTGCATCTCCCGGCCCTGGGTCTCGGAAACGGTCTTGCCCGTGAGGAGGAGCGACAGGATATCCCTTTCCGAAAGCGGCGGGTCGGAAGAGAGCAGGGTGGACATCCGGTCCGGGTTCCCGGTCAGTTGGAGGGTGATTTCGTAAAGGTCGATCTTCGTCTGCGCCTGGATGTTGAATTCCGGTTCGATGCGGCTCTGGTTCACCAGGGTGACCACCCCCTGGTTGATGTAATAGGTCTGTTGGTTGAGGACGATCTCCCCCCCTTCGCCGAGAGTGACGCGGCCGACGACCGATGGGTCCGCGTAGCTTCCGACCAGGCGGAGATTGGTGGTGGAGGCCTCGACCCTGGCGATGTTGTTCTGCACCAGCAGCGGGGTCGCGGTGCGGACGGCGATGTCGAACCGGATCCGGTCCAGGAAGGGATGGGGGTCCTCCACGAGGGTCACCACCTGCTGGGATTTGAGGTAGTTGACCAGCTGTCCCCCGACCTCGATCGATTCCCGGTAGGAGCTTTCCATGACCCTCATGTCGCCGCCGATGATGATGGCGTCCTCCTCAGATTTCATGGTCAGGTTCCCGCTGGAGGACGATTTCAGCCCTTCGGGGAAGTTGAGAAACACATCCTCGAGACGGGCCTTGAGGTCGATGCCGTTGTAGATCCCGCTCCGGTATCCGACCGAACCCTCTATGGACACGGCGCCGCCGTTGAGGACGCCGGTGAATTCGCGGACGAGGAGGGCATCGGAGGTGAGGTCCAGGCGCACCTTCACGTCGTCGGCCGCCATCCGGGGGGAATGGAGCGCAACCTTCCCGTTATCCATTTCCGCCCGGCCCGAAAGTACGGGGGCGTCGAGCGCTCCTGTGACCCGCGCGTCGATGCGCACTTTGCCCGCCGTCTTCACCACCCCGCTGAGAGCGCCGAGCAACCCGCTGTCGAGGAAGCCCGAGACCGACAGGTCGAGCGGGCCCTGCGGGTACACTCCCGCCGTGCCCGAGGCCTCGATCCGGGTTTCCGGGCCGGCGAGGGCGAAACGGGCGATGGAGGCGATGCCGCGGCGGATCTCGACCTGGACGGGGTCCGCCTGGGAAAAGTCGATGTTGTCGATCTCGAAGGCGAGGTCGCCGAACCGGATATCGGCGTCCAGGGCCCGGAGGTCGAAACGTTCCGCCTGTCCCCGGCCCCGCAGCGAAACCAGGCCCGAAACCCCTCGGGGGAGGAACCCGGTCGCTTCCGGGGCGAGGCGATTCACTTCGAGCGCGAATTCGGCCGGCCCGGTCCGGCGCGCAAATTTCAAGGGGAGCGATTCGGGCAGCAACCCGAGGGGAAGGATGCCCGAAAACGAGAGGCTCCCCCCTCCCCAGTTCCCCGCCGCCCGCTCCAGGACCAGCGCTCCGTCCCCGATCTTCCCCCGGATCGCGACCCCGGTCACCGGGGCGGCGGCTTTGGGGATGGTGAGGGATCCGTCGTCCAGGGCGAATTCCCCCGTGATGTCGTAATCCCCGTAGGCGCCGGAGAGAACGACATCGACCCCGAGGACCCCATGGAATCCGAATCCGCCCGGGGGAGGGATGATTTTGCCGGTGTCGGCCAGGTCGAGCTGTCCTTTCAGACGGAGGTTCCCTTCCGGCGCCGACTCCCGAACGGGGAGGCGGCCGCCAAGCTCGAGCGCCGAAGCGCCGCCGGCCAGGGTGAGAGGGGGGGAGAGTTCCAGGGAGTGTTCCCGGTAACGGAGCCGGGCCGGCGCCTCGGTGCGCACCTCGAGGTCTCCGGCGCGCGCCTGAAAGTCTTCGATCAGCGCCTCGAACCGTGACCCCTCCAGGTCGCCAAGGTCTCCAAAACCCTCTACCTCCGCCCGGAGAGATCCGGTTACCGTCCGGCCGCGCCACTGGATCCCGGCGGCGGCCAGATCGGAGTCCCGCGCCTGGAGGGTGAACCGGAAGGGGAAGGGATCCCTGAGCGTCAGGGCGGCGTTGGAGGAGACATCCAGATCAGGCGCCAGCGCCCGGATGGTGGCGCCCTCGCCCCGGACCCGGGCGGTGATCGAAACCAGGCCCAGTGGTTGCCCCCACGCACACAGGTCGTTCGACCCAAGCTGGAGGTCGAGGGAAGGATCTTCGATCGTCCCGCTCCCCGATGCCGACAGTGCGAGGGTGCCGCTGACGCGGGCCCCCCCGGGCAGGCGCCCGGCGTCGATTTCGATCCCGGCCCCCTCGGCTTGGAAATCGTACCGGCCGGTGTCAAGCGCGTAGTAAACCCGGGCCGTCAGCAGGTCGGCGGAGGGATTGCCGGGATTGCGGTAGAGACGCAGCCGGCTGGACCGGACTTCCCGGTCGGCCAGGTCCAGGAAGGCGTCCAGGTGCCCGAGGGGGAAGTGGTACAGGGAGAGTCCCTCTCCCGTGATCGCGAGATTCCCGGTGAGATGGTCGACGGGGCCGCCCAGGTGGAGGGAGGTCTCCAGGGTGCCCGACATCGGCATCGACCGCCCCAGCAAGGTATTGAGGGCTTCGACCCGAATGGGAGCGGCCGATCCGGCCGCCAGGCGCAGCCGGGGTTCGCCGTCGCCGAGAGCGAGGTCGCCGCGGGCCTCGAGCCGGCCGTCGGCGGGAAGCAGCAGGTTGTTCTGGAACGACAGGGTCCGGTCCCGGTAGACGGCGTGCGCCTCCGTCCTCATCCCCTTCATGCCCGCGACCGCGAGCGACGGGGCGTCGAGTCGGACTTCGAACTCCGGGTCGTCGAGCCTCCCTGTCCCCCGGACGTCGATGTTCAGGTGACCGGCCAGGTCGACACCGGCAGGGGGCCCCGGACGACCCAGAAAGCGCCCGAGCTGCCGCAGGGAGTCGTCGATATCGGCCGCCTCCCCCCGGAGGCTCCCCTCGAAGGTGCGGAAGGAGTGCAGTGAGAATTCCCCCGCGGCCTGTGCACCCAGGAGCGACACTGTCCCTATCCGCGCCCGCAGTCGGTCCGCGGCGAATTCGGTTGCGAGGGTGGCGGTGACGGGGAGGAGGTCGGCCTCCGGCGCCGGGCGCGTGGCCCGGAGTTCGAGGGTTGCGCCGGCGCGGAGGTTCCGAAGGGAGGGCTTTCCCCGCCACGATGCGGATACCGTCCCGCCGGCCAGGCTGGCCAGGCGAAACGGCAGGCCGATGGTGCGCGCGAAGGGGAGGAGATGGATGTTGCGCAGCCGCGCGTGCAGGGAACTGGTTTGGTCGGCGCCGGCGGCGAACAGCGTTCCCTCGACGGCGAGCGACCCTTCCGGGGAGGCGAGGTCCAGGCTTCGAAGCTCCAGTCTTGTTTCAGCCCGGTTCCACTGCATCTCGGCGGACAGGGAGAGATCGAGCGGCGGCAGGGTTTCGACCCGCACTCCCATTCCCGCGAGCCGGAGCGCGATCCGCGGGTCGTCGAGCGGACCTTCGATTCCGACCGCCCCGGAAATCGAGCCCGCGGCTCTTCCCCCGTACCCGGCGGCCGCGGCGATGGCGCCGACATCCAGGCGCGGGGCCAGTTCCAGGTCCAGGTTCTTCAAGTCACGCACGGTCCCCTGCAGATCGAGGGTGGAGTGGGCGGCGGAGATCCGGGCCGAATCGATCCTCAGTCCCGCCCCGTCCAGGACGCCGGCGATCATGAGAGCGTCGATGGGAATCGAAAGGTCCCCCAGGGTGACGGTCGATTCCTGCCGCCCGGCGAAGGTGACGCGGTGCGCGCGCGATCCTCGGGTCCCCTCGACCGCGAGGTCCCAGCTGGGGATGTCGACCCGGAATCCGCCCCGGAGGTCTTCCCATTGCAGGGCGCCGTCGGTGATGCCGGCCGAGAGAATCCGCAGGTCGGGGGCTTCCCCCTCCGAGGTTTTCATTTCGGGCAGGTTCGTTTCCCCGTCCCGACCGACGAAATAGTGGATGCGGGGACGGTGGATCTTCAGGGCTTCAGCCGTCCATACCCTTCGGAAGGCGGCGATTAGGCCGAGGTCGGCATCGACGAGATCAGCCCGCAGCAGCGGGGGGAGCCCGGGGGCGTGCGCGGCCCGGAGCGAGAGGTTTTCCATCCGGATCGACCCGGTGAACGGGTTCAGCCGGACGCGGTCGGCCCGGAGCTCGATGCCGGCTCTCTGCCGGAGATATTCGCCCGCTTTGTGGAAGGCCCAGTTTCCGCCCGATGGCAGCAGCAGCAGGATCGGCAGGAGGACAACCAGGACGGCCAGTGCCGCCAGCGCCTTGATGCTGCGTCCGATCCAGCGCTTCTTCATGACTCTCCCCACCCGCCAGGCGGGCGCACGGGCGGGTATTCATCCCTGCCGGATTCCGGCGTGATCAGGGTTGCATTGTATCGCATTTGGCAATAGGTGAGAACCGTGGCAGCCAGGGAATTTGCGCGCCGGGTGAGCGGTGGCCGGAGGTGGAGTGTCGGCAACGCGCCGGCACCTGTCCATCCGGGGGGCGTTTCCGGGGGGAGCGGATAAGTTCTTGTGTATCCTGGCGCGTTGACGGTAGAATCCAAGGTTTACGGCCCGGTTCTCCCAGCCGGTACACGGGGCCGTAAGGTGGAAATCATTCAGGGGAGGAGCGTTTTTCGTGCCGGCCCCTGGTTTTAGCGAGGGAATGTGAATGGCTATCAAGGTTCCGTCTGGAAAGAAAACCCTGACCGGCGCGCCGATCAATCCGCTGCCCGGTGATGTGCCGTATACGACCGTTTCCCTTTGCCCCGAATGCGGGGCTCAGGTGGAAGCCCGGGTGCTCGAACAGGACGGTAGGATCGTCATGGAGAAGACCTGTCCCGAACATGGTTTCTTCCGGGACACCCTCCTGGCCCATGCCGATTACTTTCATCGCATGGTGTCATGGAACCGCGACGTCGGTTGCGGAGTGTCCAACCCGGCCATCCCCGATGCCAAGTCGTGCCCCGATGACTGCGGCATGTGCAACTTGCACGTCAGCCACACGGTGTTGGCCAACGTGGATTTGACCAACCGTTGCAACCTCGCCTGTCCGATCTGTTTCGCCAACGCGAGCGTCCAGGACTACATCTACGAGCCCTCCTTTGAGCAGATCGTCGACACGCTGCAGACCCTGCGCGATTCGCGCCCCGTCGCGGGGCGTGTGGTGCAGTTCGCCGGCGGCGAGCCCACGCTGCACCCCGACTGGTTCCGCATCCTGGCCAAGGCCGGCGAGATGGGTTTTTCCCATGTGCAGTGCGCCACCAACGGCCTGAAGTTCGCCGAGGATTCCTTCGCGGAAAAATCGCGCGAGGCCGGGCTCCATACCCTCTACCTGCAGTTCGACGGGGTCAACCCGGAGTTGTACGAGAAGATCCGGGGGCGCCGGGACCTGCTGGACATCAAGATGAAGGCCATCGAAAAGGTCCGCCAGGCGGGGCTCAAGATCGTCTACGTCCCGACCATCGTCAAGGGGGTCAACGACGACCAGGTCCCGAAGATCGTCCAGTTCGCGCTGGACACCATCGACGTCTGCTCCGGCATCAGTTTCCAGCCCGTGGCCATCACCGGCCGGATCGACCAGGAAGAGCGGGAACAGATGCGCTACACGCTGTCCGACCTGGCCGAAGGGGTGAACTCCCTCGGGTATACGACCAGGGAGGACTGGTTCCCCCTCTCCTGCACCACGCCGATCACCGAGCTGATCCAGGCGCTGAGAAACGAGCCCAACGTCATGATCTCCTGCCACCCGCTGTGCGGGATCGGGACCTATTTCTTCGTCGACCGGAACCGGAAGCCGACGCCGGTCACCCGCTTTCTGGACATCCAGGGATTGTTCAGCGATATCCAGAAGCAGGCGGACAAGCTCAAGAACCGGACCGTCTTCAAGTCGCTCTACAACAACCTGAGCAAGGTCGGCCTGTTTTCGAGCGCCAACAAGCATTTCGACCAGAGCCGGGCGCCGGAAGGGCTGACGCTGACCAAGCTCGGGCAGACGATCGAAGGGTTGCTCGACAAGAAGGCGGGACGCGGCGCCAACGACGGCACCTACACCTACAAGACCCTCATGGTGGCCGGGATGCATTTCATGGACAGCTACAACTATGACGTGGAGCGCGTGAAACGCTGCGTCATCCACTATTCCGCGCCGGACAAGCGTCTCTACCCGTTCTGTACCTACAATTCCGGACCGCTGTTCCGCAATCGGATCGAGAAGCAGTTCTCCTGCTCCAAGGCCGAATACCGGCAGCGGAGGGGGGCGGCGACGGAATGACCGGTCGGTGATTCTCGGGGGGGCGCACGATCCCCCCGAGTTTCATGGGGTGGCCATGACCACCTGGTTGCGCCCCATTTTCTTGGCTTGGTACAGGGCCGTGTCCGCCGCCTGGATCAGGGAGTCCCTGTCTTTGCCGTGGTCGGGGTAGGCGGAGATCCCCACCGAGAACGTCACCGGGGGGAGTCTTTTCCCCCGGTGGGTGATTGCGAGGTTTGCGATCCCTTCGAGGATCCGCTCCATGTTCCGGGACGCCCCCTCGAGCGAGGCTTCCGGCAGAAACAGGATGAATTCCTCCCCGCCGTAGCGGCAGGCGGCGTCCCCTCCCCGGAGGTTCGCTTTCAGGAAGGCGCCCAGGGCTTCGAGCAACGCATCTCCGGCCGGGTGCCCGAAACGGTCGTTGAACGGTTTGAAATGGTCGATGTCCATCATGACCACGGCGATGGGATAGCTGTTTCTCTCGGCGCGGCGGATTTCCCTCCCAAGCGCCTCCATCAGGTAGCGGCGGTTATACAGGCCGGTCAAGGGATCCCGGATCGACTGTTCGGCGAGCTGTTCGCGCAGGCGGAGGTTGACGATGGACAGGGACAGGTACTCGCTGATCGTCGTCGCCAGCCGGCAGATCCGTTCCATGGTCCGGGTTTGCCTTTCGGGAGGGGCGTCCTCTTCGACCTGCAGGTGCAGGATCCCGAGGACTTCGCCCTTGGCCGCCAGCGGCACGCAGGCGGAGGGGGCGGAGACTTGGTTTTTCAGGTGGGCGCACACGGGACCGATTCCCGGCGTTTCCGCCAGGTGGAGGCGCCCACGCCGCAGGGCCCAGCAATCGTCGGCCGGGAACCCCTCGGCGGACGGAAGGGCCGCGCCCCGTCCCCACACCTCGACCGTTTCGAGTTCCCGACCGGCTGTTCCCATCAGGTACAGGCTTCCTGAGGTACGCGGGAAAAGTTTCCGCATCGATTGCTGCACGATCGGCCCTACTTCCGAGGCGGAGCTGCAGGCCTGGAGCATTTCGCGCATCTCGCTCAGGATGCCGCTCTGCTTTTTTTGCTCCTTCAGCTGGCTGATCGTGGCGCGCAGCCGCTCGTTGGCCTGCCGGACCCGTTCCTCGGCCCTTCTGTAGTCGGTGACGTCGCGGAAATACCACACCCGGCCGTAGAAGTGGCCGTCGGCGGCCTCCAGGGGGACCGAATAGCGGTCCAGGATCCTCCCGTCCTTCAGGAAGATTTCGTCATGGTTCCTGCTGTGCCGGTTTTTGTACAGTTCGCGCACCACGGCGTTGGCGGCGTCGGGATTCAGCACCATCCCGGCGGCGTACTCGAGGGCGCGTTCGTTCGAGCCGGAGGCCAGGATCTCTTCGGGGAGCTTCCAGATATCCAAAAACCGCTGATTGCAGGAAACGATCCTCCCTTCCTCGCTCACCACCATGATGCCGTCCAGGGAGCATTCCTGCTGCGTCCGCATCAGGGTGTTGGAAAACTCGAGCTCCTGCTTCAATCGATGCCATTCCGCCTCCCCGAACGAAGGGGACGCACTCTCACCCTGCGGCGCCTCGGGGCGTCGTGGCTTGCTCGCGCCGGGATCGCTTCTTTTGAAACTTGTCATGGGTTGCGAGTTCCATCGTGATCCGGGCCCATCACCCGGGGCTTTTCATGTCCTGACCCAGGCGCCTTCGCCCGGAAATCTTCATATCGACCGGCCGCGCGGATTTCCACGGAAAAATCAGGGGAGTGGGGGAAGGGCGCCAAGCTGGGTGAAGATGGCGCGCGTGTCGGCCACGTCCCAATGTTCAGCCAATTTACCGTCCCGTACCCGGAAGATGTCGACGACATCGTAGCACACCCTGTTCCCGGTGGGTGGCAGGTCGAGAAAGCCCTCGCCGGTGTGGGTGCCGGTGTAAGTGCCATGGACGAACACCAGGTCCCCTTCGGCCGCCATCATGTTGACGGTGACCCGCGCGTCGGGGATGGCGGAGAAAAACCCCCGGTGGAATTCCTGGAAGCCGGCGATCCCCTGCGCGGCGTGGGGATTGTGCTGCACGTAATCGTCGTGCAGGAAGCGCGGAGCAGCCTCCAGGTTCCGGCCGCAGAGAACCTCCTCGTAGAAATCCAGGATCAGGCGCTTGTTGCATTCCGGGTTCATTGGCTCGCTCTCCCGCAGCATTTCTTGAACTTTTTCCCGCTGCCGCAGGGGCAGGGGTCGTTACGCCCCACGCGCGGTTCCTCCCGCCGGAAAGTTTCCACCTTGTCCGGCACGATCCCTTGGCCGTCCTCCATGGCTTCGGCCGGGGTCTTGCCGTCAAAGGCGGGGCGCGGGGTGTTTTTCCACTCCTCCTGCAGCTTTTCCGTCCGGGGGTCGGTCATGGCCCTTTCGTTCATCTCGATCCCCCGCTCCTGGCAGAAGAGGAGGAAATCGGACATGGCCTTCCCCTGGGGCGATTCCATCAGTTCCCTGATCTTGCCGAGGCTCATCCCCGGGGGGAGTTTCACTCCCGGGGGGAGGGAAGAGAGCAGTTCGCCGAAATCGAGCCCGGCCAGGTCGGCCGCCCCCGGTGGGGCGGGTGCCCCGGGCGCGGCATCGCCGGCGTCCTCCGGTTCGGCTTCCGGTTCGGCCTGCAGTTCGGGCGCCGGTCCGACAAGGGCGCGGAGTTCCTCCAGCAGCGCCGCCCCCTCTTCCCGGTTCATGGCGGGGCTGCCGCTCCCGAGCCGGTCGAGGATCCATTCGAGGCTTTCCCCTTCCGTGACCAGTTCGATGATGTCGTCGCTTTCAAAGGCGGCGATGGCCGACCGTTCGATGAAGGCGTCCAGCCTGGCTTTCAGCGGCCCCAATTCCTTTCGGTTTCCACCCTGCGCTTGTTCCATCGTCATCCTTTCCCGAAACGGGGTGACGGTGCGCGTCCTCCCGTTCCGGCATCCTCCACATGATAACCCGACCCTCGGTCTTGGACGGATCATTAATTTCCGGAACTTTCCCTCCCGGCGGGTGTTTATGGGCAAGGGCGGGTTCCTGGTGCTGTTGCTGGTCCTCGGCGCGAAGGTCGCATGACCGGGGGAGGGGGGGACGGGCGAAGCCCCCCGGAACCGGCTCCGCTGACCCAGGCGGGCGAGGAAGCCGAATGGAACCGCCTGACCCCGGAACAGAAGGCGGAACTCACGGAGCGCTACCGCCGGTTCAGCGCCATGACGGCGGTGGAGAAGGAGCGGCTCGAACGGAATTACCGGCGCTTCAGGGATCTTTCCCCCGAACGGCAGCAGCAGCTGCGCAAGACCTACCGCGATTTCCAGAAGATGGCGCCCGAGGAGCGTATGCGGGTGCTCCGCAACCTCGACAAGTGGCGGGGGATGACCAACGAGCAGCTCAACAGGATGCGGCGGGAATCGATCCAGCGCCGCAACGAACGAAACCGTCGATAACGGGGGCCGAATCGTTGGGGGGCATCATGAGGCGGATCATTCTGCACGCGGCCTGCGGCCCGGCGCTGGCCCTGGCTTTCACCGTGAACGTGCTTGGGCCCTGACCGGCGGCGCCTACTTCAGCTTCCCCAGCCGCAGGGCGATCTCTTCGATTTCGTCCATGACGCGGCCGAGGCGCGCCATCATGGCCTTGAGCGGTTCGGAGGAAGTCATGTCCACCCCCGCCCGGGCCATCAGGGGGATCGGGTAATCGGAGCCTCCGGCCGCGAGGAGTTCGAGGTAGGACTCGACTGCGCCCTCTTCCCCCGCGAGCACGCGCTCCGACAGCGCCGTGGAGGCGATGAAGGACGTGGCGTACTGGTAGACGTAAAAGTTGTAGTAGAAGTGGGGGACGTAGGCCCATTCCGCCTTCACATCGTCGTCCACCACGCAGGCCCCGACCTCCTGGCCGTAGTACTCGCGCACGATGGCGGCGTACAACTCGCCGAGGGTGTCCCCCGTCAGCGCTTCCCCCCCCTCGGCCAGCTCGTGGATCCGGAGCTCGAATTCGGCGAACTGCGTCTGGCGGAAGACGGTGGCCCGGGCGTTGTCGAGGTAGTTGCCCAGCAGCGAGAGCCGGACCTCGTCCCGGGTTTCCCGCTCCAGCATGGAGTTGAGCAGCAGCGCCTCGTTGAAGGTGGAGGCGACCTCGGCCACGAAGATCGAGTAGTGCGACAGGGCGTAGGGCTGCGCCTGGTTGGCCAGGTAGCTGTGCATCGTGTGCCCCAGTTCGTGGGCCAGCGTGCTCACGTCGTCATGCTTGCCGTTGAAGTTGAGCAGGATATAGGGGTGGACGTCGTAGACGGAGCCGTTACTGTAGGCGCCCGAGCGCTTCCCGTCGTTGGGGTAGACGTCGATCCAGCGTTCGGAGAGGGCGCGCCGGGCGACTTGGGCGTACTCCGGTCCGAGCGGCGCGAGCGATTCGAGCACCAGCGCCGCCGCCTCGTCGTAGGTGTAGTCTAGGTCGAGGTCCGCCACGATGGGGGCGTAGAGGTCGTAATAGTGGAGCGTGTCAAGCCCCAGCAGCCGCCGGCGCAGGTCGAGATAGCGGTAGAACGTCCTATGGTGGGCGCGCACCCCCGCGATCAGGTTGCGGTAGACGGCGACGGGGATGTTGTGGCGGTTGAGGGCGCGCTCGAGGCAGGAGCCGAAGGAGCGGGTGCGGGAGAAGAACATGTTCTTGCGCACCTCGGCGGCGAGCTGGGCCCCGAAGGTGCGGCGGAATTCGTGCATCTTTCCGAGGTAGGCCGCAAAGACCTTTTTCCTGCTTTCACGGTCGCGCGAGCGGCGGTGCAGGTTGAAGGCGGCCGGGTCGAGCCGGACCGTCCCTTCCTCCAGGGTGATCTCCGGGTAAGGGAAGTCGGCGTTGGTGAAGATGCTGTTGATCGTGGCGGGAGCGTCGGCCATCAGGCCGGCCGTGGCCAGGATCTTCTCCTCGCTTTCGCCCAGGGTGTGGGGGCGGTTGCGGACGATGTCGTCGAGGACGTGCCGGTAGGCGCCCAGGCGCGGCTCACGCGCGAGGAACTCTTCGATCCGCGCGGGGTCCATGCGCAGGATTTCAGGCTCGATGAAGGACGCGAGGGTCGAAAAATCGGAGGCGAGGCGCGACATCTCCTGGTCCATGGCGGTGTAGCGCGATTCGCGGGTGTCCAGATCTGACTTCATGCCGGCGTAGCAGGCCAGGCGGGTGAGCTCCTTGTGCAGGAGGCTGTGGTGCTCGAGGCAGCCGAGCAGCTGCTCCGGGGATTCGGCCAGCTTCCCCGCCCAGGACGCGATCGAGGGGAGTTCGGCCCGCATTTTCCGCTTGGCCGCTTCCCACGTGTCGTCCCCTGCATAAACCGGGGAAAGGTCCCACTGGAATCGTTCCGGGATCCGGCTCCGGTCGCGCTCCTTGACATAGGGGTCTGGCATGCGTCCTCCTGGCTTTCAGATATAAAAGCGCCAAGTCTAACGAAAAACGGGGCCGCATTCACCCATTTTTTGCAAATTTTCCGGTTGCGCCGCGCGGCGATCCGGGGTGAGATCGGTCCATGGCGAGGGTGAATACAGTCAGGGGACCGGTGGACGCGGCCGAGCTGGGCGCCGTGCTGATGCACGAGCACCTGTTTCTCCTTTCCTCGCCCGCCGGCCGCGCCCATCCCGAACGGATCCCGGACGAGGGTCGACGGGTGGGCGACGCCGTCGACCGCCTCCGCCGGCTCAAGGAGCGGGGAATCGACACCCTGGTCGATTTGACCGTCGCGGGGGCGGGCCGGTACCTTCCACGGGTCCAGGCCGTGGCCGCCCGGGTCGATCTCCATATTATCGCGGCGGCCGGTCTCTTCGTGCTCGACCGGCTCCCGCCGCCGCTCGAAACGCACCGGGATCCGACCCGGGCCCTCGTCGAGACGTTCATCGGGGAGATCCGGGTGGGGATCGGGGGGACGGGGGTGAAGGCGGCGGTGCTCAAGTGCGCCACCGGGCGGCGCGGGGTGACCCCCGCCGTGGAACGGGTCCTGCGGGCGACGGCGCGGGCGCAGCTGGCGACGGGGGCGCCGATCTGCACCCACACCCATGCGGCCAGCCGCAACGGGCTCGACCAGTTGCGTATCTTCGCCGAGGAGGGGGTGGATCCCGCCCGCGTCGTCATCGGACACTCGGGCGACACGGCCGATCTTGGGTATCTGGAAAAACTGATGGAGACGGGGGCCTACATCGGGATGGACCGGTTCGGCATCGACCCGGTCCTGGGCTTCGAACGCCGGGTCGACACCGTGGCCCGGCTGTGCCGGATGGGGTATGCGGCGAAAATGGTCCTTTCCCACGACGCCTCCTGTTACAATGATGCATTCCCGGAAGCGCGGGCGGCGGAGGTTCCGAACTGGCATTATTTTCACCTTCCCGACGACGTGGTCCCGGCGCTCCGGGCGCGCGGCGTCGGCCAGGGGCAGATCCGGGCGATGCTGGTCGAGAACCCGCGTGCGATCCTCGCGGGCGGTGTGCGCCGCCCGGAGCGACACGATCCGGAATTTTCTTGCAGCCAGGAGGAGGAGCGATGAAGAGGACAGTGATTGCCTGTGCCGTGGTCGGGTTGATGCTGTGGATGGTCCCTGGGATGGCTTCGGCCCAGGGGGGGGACGTGATCAAGCTGCCGCCGGCGCAGACCGAGGGGGGGATGCCCCTGATGCAGGCGCTCAAACTGCGCCGGAGCACCCGGGGGGGGTTCGGCCCCGACAAGCCGCTGTCGATGCAGGTGCTTTCCAACCTGCTCTGGGCGGCGGACGGGGTGAACCGGGAAGGGGGACACCGAACGGCCCCCTCGGCCGCGGACTGGCAGAATATCGACATCTACCTGACCACGGCCGACGGCCTGTATCTCTATGACCCGATCAAGCACGAGCTCAAGGTGCTGGGCAAGGAGGACGTGCGCGCGGTCGCGGGGCAGCAGCCCTTTGTCACGGAGGCGCCGCTGAACCTGATTTACGTCGCCGATATGGCCCAGGCCTCCTTCGGGGGGAAGCGGATGCCCGAGGTCGAGGATACCTGGTCCTTCGCCAACGCCGGTTGCATCGCGCAGAACGTGTACCTCTTCTGCGCCAGCGAGAAGCTGGCCTGCATCGTGCGGGCGATGATCGACCCGGCCGCCATCGCCAAGGCCCTGAAGCTGCGGCCGGAGCAGAAGGCGATCCTTGCCCAGACGGTGGCCCATTTCAAATAGAGGAACCGGCGGCGGCCGGCGCACTCCCGCCGGCCGCCGAAGCGCGTGCGTCAGGCCAGGCGTTTGAGCAGCCAGGCCATGTTGACCCCCAGCGTCTTCATCGTGGTCACCCCTTCGGTGTCGGCCAGGACTTCCCCCGGCAGCCTGCCGATCCCCACGTTCCAGTAGTTCGAGCCGGGGATGATCATCTCGTTGATGAGGAAGAGGTGGTTCAGGCTGGCCAGGGAGTGGTTCGACCCCGCGCGGCGCACGGCCAGGACCCCCGCCCCCACCCTGCGCCGGAGGACGCCGCCGTTGGCCCGCGCCACGAAGCCGCAGCGTTCGATGAGCGCCTTCATCCCGGCGGTGATATCGGCGAAATAGACGGGGGATCCGAGCAGCAGCCCGTCCGCCTTGCTGATTTTTTCGAAGTACTCGTTGAACGGGTCGGAACCGATCGCGCACTTCAGGTTCTTCCTCTCCAGGCACTTCATGCAGGCGGTGCACCCCTGGAGGGGGGCGCCCTCGGCGAGCTGGATCAATTCCGTCCCGATCCCCTCGGCCTTGAGTTCCTGCATGACGATGTTCAGCAGGAGAAAGGTGTTTCCATCCTTTTGCGCGCTGCCGTTGACCGCGACTACCTTCATGGCATGTGCTCCTTAACAGGTGAACGATGTCCGCGGGGCGACCGCCCCCCGGATTGAGTTAAGCAGAAATGACCGGGGGATTCCACCGCCGATTCCGACTTTTCCGGCGGGCGCCGGATCGGCATACTCCCATGATTTGCGGAAAGCGGCCTTCATGATGGCCGCGAACTAGGGTAGAATGTGCCATTTTGCGATGAGATGGAAGTGCGATTGACCCTCGCTTGCGGCGCCACGACTCTCGGGACAATGAACCACCAAGAAAGAGAGGTTTGAAGCATGCCCCCCCTTTCCGAAGCCACCCGCCCCCTGATGTGGAATGTCTCCCATGCCTGGGTGATGTACCTGTTGTTTGCCGCGGCCGTCGCCGTCTGCGCCTGGGGCGTTTTCCGGCGCGTGCGGTCCTGGCGCCGGGGGCGGGAGGAGGGGGAGCGGTACTCCGACTGGGGGAAGCGCCTGAAAATCCTCCTGGGCGAGACATTGCTCCAGAACCGGGTGCGCCGCAATATCTTTCCGGGACTGATGCACGGCCTGATCTTTTACTCCTTCCTCGTGCTGTTTGTCACCACCCTGGTTGTCATGGTCCAGGTCGACGGCAACATCCTGTTCGGCCTCGATCTCGAGATCTTCAAGGGGGGGGTGTACGTCTTCTTTTCGGTGGCCAGCGAGATTGCCGGATTGCTGATCCTGGCGGGTCTCGGCATGGCCGCGTGGCGCCGGTACGTGCAGAAACCCGCCACCCTCCCCGTTGTCCGGGAAGACGGCCTGGTTCTCCTGCTGCTCGCCGCGCTGGTCGTGACCGGCTACCTGCTCGAGGGGGCGCGGATCGGGGCGAACGAGGACCCCTGGAAGGAGCTTTCGTTCGTGGGGTGGGGCCTGAGCCGGCTGTTTGCAGGGATGGCGGAGGAGACGGCCCGGGGGGCGCACGCGTCGCTCTGGTGGTTGCACACCGTTCTGGTCATGGGCTGGATCGCCCTCATCCCCTACACCAAGTTCTTCCACATGCTCGCGTTGCCGACCAACGCCTTCTTTTCCAGGCTCGGGGCCCGGGGGGAACTCCGGCGCCAGGACATCGAGAAGCTGATGGAGAGCGCCGACAGCGAGGAGATCCGGATCGGGATCCAGAAGCCGGAGGAACTCGGCTGGAAGCGGCGCCTGGATCTGGACGCCTGCGTCTCCTGCGGACGCTGCGACGAGGTCTGCCCCGCCTACCTGGCGGACCCCGATTACTTTTCCCCGCGGCAGCTCATCGCCCGCATGAAGACGCAGCTTGATGAAGCCGACGCCGCGGGCGCGGACGAGGGGGAGAAAGCCGATATCGTGGGCGGGGCGTTCGACGAGGAGTTCATCTGGCACTGCCGAACCTGCGGCGCCTGCGTGGAAGTTTGCCCCGCCATGATCGAGCACGTGGACACCCTGGTGGAGTTGCGGCGCAACGAGGTGCTGATCCAGGGGCGCATCCCGGAGGAGGCGGGCCGGGCCATGCGCCTGTTCGAGACCGGCGGCAACCCCTTCGGCCCGCATTCGGAACGGACCGACTGGATCGAGCGGTCCGGGCTGCGCGTGGTTAAGCCGGGGGAGTCGGTCGACGTCCTGTACTGGATCGGCTGCTGCGTGACGTTCGACCCGCAGAAGCACCGGATCGCGGAGGACCTGTGCCGGATACTCGAACGCTGCGGCGTCGATTACGGCGTTCTCGGCGCGGACGAGAGGTGCTGCGGCGACCCTGCCCGGATCCTGGGACAGGAGATGGTGTTTCAGCAGGCGGCCCGGGAGCAGATCGCGCTGCTTGGACAGCGCAGCTTCCGCACGCTCCTGACCGGGTGCCCCCACTGCTACAACGTGTTCAAGAACGAGTACCCCCAGTTCGGCGCCTCCTACAACGTCGTCCACCACACCGAATTCATCCGGGGGCTGATCGAATCGGGCGGGATCAGGCCGGGGGGCGGCGCCGAGGGGAAGATGGTGTATCATGATCCCTGCTACCTCGGCCGCTACCAGGGGATCTACGAGGCCCCGCGCTCGGTGCTCCGGGCGCTCACGGGCGCGGAGAGCGCCGAGATGAAGAACCGCCGCGAAAAGAGCCTGTGCTGCGGAGCCGGGGGGGGGCATTACTTCATGGACCTGAAGCGCGGAGAGAGGATCAACAACCTGCGCGTTCAGCAGGCGCGCGCGGTGGGGGCGGACACGATCGTAACCGGCTGTGCCTACTGCCTGCACATGCTCCAGGATTCGCTGAAGCTGCTCAATTGCGACGAGAGCATGCGCATCGTCGACATCGCGTCGCTGACTGCCGAGAGGCTGGACGATGCCGGGAAATGACCGGGTGCCGCGGTTGGGGCGGAGGGTGGCCCTGGCCATGGCGGGCTATGCCGTGCTGATCGGGATCGCCCTGGCCCTGTTTCTTCCCGTGCGGACCGGGGACGAACGGTTCCTGCTGGGGATGCTGCTGGTGGTCATCGCCCTTTTTATCGTCAAGACCCTGCTGCACGCCGGGGAGGATGAATCGCAATAGCCCGGCCGGCCGCCGGGAAGAAAGGAAGATTATGGCAATCCGACTCAGAAGCGCCACGACCATCGAGGGGAGGAGAATGGCGGGGGCGCGCAGCCTGTGGCGCGCCAACGGCATGCGCGAGGAGCAGATCGGCAGGCCCGTCATCGCCGTCGTCAATTCCTTCACCCAGTTCGTTCCCGGCCACGTCCATCTCCACCAAATCGGGCAGCGGGTCAAGACCATGATCGAAGCCCAGGGGTGCTTCGCGGCGGAATTCAACACCATCGCCATCGACGACGGGATCGCCATGGGGCACGCGGGCATGCTCTACTCCCTCCCGTCGAGGGAGCTGATCGCCGACAGCGTCGAATACATGATGAACGCCCACATGGCCGACGCCATGATCTGCATCAGCAACTGCGACAAGATCACCCCCGGCATGATGATGGCGGCGATGCGGCTCAACGTCCCCGCGATCTTCGTTTCCGGCGGCCCCATGGAGGCGGGGGTGGTGGGGGACAAGCGCTACGACCTGATCGACGCCATGGTCATGGCGGCGGACCCGGCGGTCACCGACCGGGAGGTGGCCGAGCTGGAACGGGCCGCCTGCCCCACCTGCGGGTCCTGTTCGGGGATGTTCACGGCCAATTCCATGAACTGCCTCGCCGAGGCGCTGGGCCTGGCGCTCCCGGGCAACGGCACCCTGGTGGCCACCCACCGCAACCGGATGGGACTGTTCGAGCAGGGGGCCCGGCGCATCGTCGAAATGGCCGAAGCCTGGTACGGGCGCGGGGACGCTTCGGTCCTCCCCCGTTCGATCGCGACGCGCCAGGCGTTTTTGAACGCGATGGCGCTGGACATCGCCATGGGCGGGTCGACCAACACCGTGCTCCACCTCCTGGCCGTCGCCCGGGCCGCGGAGGTCGATTTCTCGATGGCCGATATCGACGCGCTCTCGCGCCGGATCCCGGTGCTGTGCAAGGTGGCCCCCAGTTCCCCCTATCACCTGGAAGACGTCAGCCGCGCGGGGGGGGTTATGGCCATCCTGGGCGAGCTCGAGCGGGCGGGTCTCATCGACCCGGCGGTCGGGCGGGTCGACGCCCCGAGCCTGGGGGATATTCTCGCCCGGTACGACATCGCCCGGCCGACGGCGACCGACGAGGCCCGTACTCTCTACCTGAGCGCGCCGGGCGCCCGGGGGCGCAACCTGGAACTGGCTTCGCAGGACAATGTCTACCCGGAGCTCGACCTGGACCGCGTGAGGGGGTGCATCCGGGACCTGGCGCACTGCTACTCCAATGACGGCGGGCTGGCCGTGCTCACGGGCAACCTGGCCCCGAAGGGGTGCATTGTCAAGACCGCGGGGGTGGACCCTTCCATCTACCGGTTCGTGGGCACCGCCTGCGTGTACGACTCGCAGGAGGCGGCGTGCGAGGGGATCCTGGGGGGGGAAGTGAAGGCGGGCAACGTGGTGGTCATCCGCTACGAGGGGCCCCGCGGAGGCCCCGGCATGCAGGAGATGCTTTACCCCACGTCCTACATCAAGTCGCGGCACCTGGGGGCTGATTGCGCCCTCGTCACCGATGGCAGGTTTTCGGGCGGGACCTCCGGGCTCAGCATCGGGCACGTGTCGCCGGAGGCCGCCTCGGGCGGGGCGATCGCCCTGGTGAAGAGCGGGGACACGATCGCCATCGACATCCCCGCCAGGACCATCGAAATCCGGGTCGGCGACGACGAACTGCAAGCACGGCGCCGGGAGGAACTGGCCAGGAAAGGCGGAGGCTTCAAGCCTCGGCGCGACCGGCCGGTGCCCGAATCGCTGCGCGCCTACGCCCTGTTCGCGGCCTCGGCCGACCTGGGGGCGGTGCGGGTGCTGCCGGGGGAGGACCGGGACTGAGCGCCGGGCCGACGGCTCCTACTCCACGGGGTGCCGCCGGGCGAATTCCTCCCGGGTCATGAACGATTCGATCCTGGCCTCGGCTTTCAGGCCGGCCAGGAACGCCCGCGCGGCTTCCTGCTGCGCGGCCCGGTCCAGGTGCTTTTTGATCGCCGGCCGCGCCTCCTCCAGGGAGGCCTGTCCCGCGGGTCTCCGCTCGATCGTCCGGATGAGGTGATAGCCGACCGGGGTCTCCACGACCGCGGAGACCGTCCCCGGGAGGGTGGCGAAAGCGGCGTCCTCGAACGGCTTCGGCATCTGGCCCCGGGTGAATACCCCCATGTCCCCCCCCCGCGCGGCGGTGACCGTGTCCTCGGAATGCTCCGCCGCCGCCGCGGCGAACGAGACGGCGCCCGATTCGATCTCCGCCCGCAGTGCCTCGAGTTTTTTCCGGGCGGCCCCCTGCTGCTCCGGCGTGTCCCCGGCCCCGACCCGCACCAGGATGTGGGCCGCATGCACCCGCTCCGGGAGGGCGAACTTGTCGGGGTTGTCATCGTAGAATTTTTCGATTTCGGCCGGGGTCGCTTCGGACGCCCCGCGGATGACCTCTTCGAGCACCTGCTGCACAGCCAGGCTCTGTTCGATGTTCGCTCTCAGCTCCGCCTTGGTGACCCCCTGTTTTTCGAGCGCGGCGGCGAAATCCTCGGGGGAAGGGTAGCGCTTCCCGAGTTCGAGCATGGCCTCGTCCACCTTCGACGGCTCGACCGTCACCTTCCCATCGCGCGCCTCCCTCTTTAACAGGGTGATCGTGACGACGCTGTCGATGGCGTCGTCGAAAAGGAGCGAGTGGCGCTGCCTGCGCTGTTCGAGCGTCAGTTCCTGCTGCCGCGCCAGGTCCTCGATGACCTCGAGGAGCTGGCCCTCGGTTACCGGTTCACCCTCAACCCGGACCACGACGAGGCCGGCGTCCGGGGCCGTGGTCTGCGGATGGGCGGCCGCCGCCGCCAGGCATAGGGCCAACAGGGTCAATGCGAATCGGGTCATGAGGGGTGCCCTCCTTCTTCTGTGCGCGCTCCCGGTAGCGGGGGCCGTTGGCATTGTCCATCGGTCCGCCGGCCCTGTCAATCCCCCTCGGGGCGCCCGACCGTGCCGATTGGCCATGACAACGATCCCGGTTTTGGGGTAAAAAGGGCCATGATCCATCGGCATTGTTCCCACACACCGCAGACAGGAGATGAGATATGTACGTGGAACATTTTTTCGTGAAAGGCCTGGCGCATAGTTCCTACCTCCTCGGGGGTGAGGAAACCTGTGCGATCGTGGACCCGCAGCGGGATATCGAAGTGTACCTGCACGCGGCGGAGGAGATGGGAATGAAGATCACTCATATCCTGGAAACCCATCTGCACGCCGATTTCGTCTCAGGCCACCTCGATCTTGCCGACGCCACCGGGGCGACGATCTACGCTCCCAAGTCGGCCCGATGCCGCTTCGAGCACCGTGCGGTCGCCGAAGGGGATACCTTCCGGATCGAGAACATGAGAATCCGGGTGCTGGAGACCCCGGGGCACACCCCGGAGCACGTCAGTTATGTCGTCACCGACCGCGGCCGCGGCAAGGAGCCGGCGGCCGTCTTCTGCGGCGATACCCTGTTCGTGGGCGATGTCGGCCGGCCCGATCTTTTTCCCGGCAAGGCGCGCGAACTGGCACACAAGCTCTACGACAGCCTGCACGACAAGCTCATGGCGCTTCCGGACTTCTGCGACGTCTACCCGTCCCACGGCGCCGGAAGCCTCTGCGGGCGCGCCATGGGGGCGAAGCGCTGGACGACGATCGGGTACGAGCGCCGGTACAACCCGGTGCTCCAGATCTCGGACCGCGAGGAGTTCATCCGCTCCCTGACCACCAACATGCCCGCGGCCCCGGACCATTTCAGCCGCTGCAGCGCCATCAACGGCAGGGGGCCCGCCAGGGTCCACTCGCTGCCCGGCATTCTCCTGATGAACCCCACCCGGTTCGCCAGGGCCGCCAGGAAGAAGAACACGGTCGTGCTCGACATCCGTGGCTACGACGCCTTCGGCGGGCAGCATGTCCCCGGCGCCTTCAACATCGACATCAGCGGGAATTTTTCCACCTTCGCCGGCTGGGTCCTCCCCCCCGACCAGGACATCCTGCTGGTGGGTGGATCGGATGTGGAGGCCTACGAGGCCGGCGTCCTGCTGCGGCGCGTCGGGCTGGACCGGGTCGTAGGCTATCTCGACGGCGGCATGTTCGAGTGGTCACGCGCGGGGCTCCCGGCCGGGCACGTGCCGCAGATTTCGGTCCGGGAACTGCACCAGCTCATGAAGGGGCGGCGGGAGTTCACCCTGGTCGACGTGCGCTCCGCCGGTGAATACGAAGCCCTTCATATCGAGGGCGCCGTCAATATCCCGGCTCCCGACCTGCGCACCCGGCACGGCTCCCTGAAAAAAAGCCGGCCCATAGCCGTGATCTGCAGCACCGGGCACCGCTCCAGCCTCTCCGCCTCCCTGCTCAAGCGGGCGGGCTTTGCGAACGTGTGCAACGTGGCCGGGGGCATGATGGGGTACAGCGCCGCCGGCTACAGCGCCCAGTGTCCCATGTGCGTGGCGCCGCATGTCCCGGCGATTTTGTAGCCCGATCGCCGCGATGATGGGCATTGCGATCTTCGCCCTCCTCTGCATGGAGAGGCTGGGGGTATAGCCATGGCGCGTCCAGCACGTCGGTTTCCGGGATGGCTGCTCCATTACGACCGGGGGGATCTCTCCTCCGACGCCGCCGCCGGTTTGACGGTAGCGGTGATGCTGGTGCCGCAGGGGATGGCCTACGCCATGCTGGCGGGGCTGCCCCCGGTTGCCGGACTCTATGCCTCGGTGATTCCACTTGCCGTTTACGCGCTCCTGGGATCCTCGCGTCATCTCGCCGTCGGTCCGGTGGCGTTGATTTCGCTCCTCACCCTGGCCGCCTGTTCGCGCCTCGCGCCCCCGGGATCGCCCGAATATGTCCCCCTGGTGCTGCTGCTCGCCCTGATGGTGGGCGTCATCCAGCTCGCCGCCGGCCTGCTCCGGTTCGGATTCCTGATCAATTTCTTCTCCCAGGCCGTCATCGGGGGCTTCACGGCCGCCGCCGCCCTGGTCATCGCCCTGAGCCAGGTCCAGCATGTCAGCGGCGTGCCCGCGGGCGGGGGGAGCTCCTTCTTCGAACTCGTGAGGGACATCGTCGGCCGCGCGGGGGAGATCCATGCGCCGACCCTGGCCCTGGGGATCGCCTCGATCGCCGGCATGGTCGCGCTCCGGAAACGCTATCCGCGGCTCCCCTCTGCCATCCTGTTCGTCGTCGCGGGCTCGCTGCTGGCCTGGGCCTGGGGGGGGCTCGGCATCGAGACCGTGGGGGAGGTGCCGCGCGGCCTTCCCCCGCTGTCCCTCCCCAGCCTCAACCCTCTCGCGATCCAGGAGCTCTTCCTGGACGCCCTGGCCATCGTTTTCGTGAGTTTCATGGAGTCGATCTCGGTGGCCAAATACATGGCGGCCAAGGCGGGCTACAAGGTGGACCCCAACCGGGAGCTGGTCGGCCTGGGAGCGGCGAACCTGGCCGCGTCCTTTTTTTCCGGGTACCCGGTGACCGGGGGGTTTTCGCGCACCGCGGTCAATTACCAGGCGGGCGCGCGCACGCAGTTGGCGTCGCTGATCACCTCGGGCTTTGTTCTGCTCACGCTCCTTTTTTTGACTCCCCTGTTTCATCACCTGCCGAAAGCGGTCCTGGGAGCCGTCATCATCGTCGCCGTCGTCGACCTCATCGACGTCCGCCAAGCCGTCTACCTGTTCCGGGTCAAGAAATCGGATGGGGCGGTCTTCCTGGTTACCTTCCTCTGCACCCTGGGGGTCGGGCTCGACCGGGGACTCCTGATCGGGATGGTTTTTTCCCTGGGGCTGTTCATCTGGCGTAGTTCGCACCCGCACACGGCCGAACTCGGCTACCTCCAGAGCGAAGGGGTGTTCCGCAACGTCGACCGCTACCCGGAGGCGAAGCGCAACCCCGAGGTCCTGATCCTGCGGCCGGACGCGTCCCTGTTTTTCGCCAACATGAAATTTCTTGAAGACCGCCTGGCGCGGGACCTCGCCGGGCGGCCGGGGGTGAAGTTGATCCTGCTCGACCTGTCCGGGGTCAACGATATCGATGCGGTTTCGATCGACGAACTGGAGGAGCTCATGGAGGCCTACGTCCACCAGGAGATCCGCTTCGCGTTCGCCGGGATGAAGGGGCCGGTGCGGGACCTGGTCGCGCGCGCCGGGTGGGAAGCGAAGTACGGAGAGAGTTACCAATACCCCTCCATTCCCCATGCGCTGGCCGCTTTCGGCTATGCGCGCGACGGGGGGAGTCCCGGCCCAACACCCGAATCGTGACGAGCACGGACGGCATTGCTCCAGGCCGGGAACGCGGTTTTGAAGAACATTTCATGAAAAAGATCCTGTTTTTGATTTTTTTTGCGGTCGCGGTGGGACACGCGGCCGTCAGCCCGATGACGCAGGCCCGGTTGGCGGGGTTCTTGGCCGGCGGGGCCGCCTTCGACTTCATCCTCGTCGACCTGAGGACGATCGGGGAGATTGACGCCGTCATCGGTAACAACTCCTGCCGTCCCTACCATCTCGCCTGGCCGGAGCCCTTCATGCGGGAGTCGGCCCGGATCCCGAAGAACCGGGCCGTCGTCGTTTACTGCGGCCGCGGCGGCCGGGCGGAGGCCGCGGCGAACTACCTGGCCTCGAAGGGCTACGAGCGGGTGTACAACGCCGGTGGCATGATGACCTGGAACGGGGCCACCCTCCCCCCGTCGGGGATCAAGCCGCTGGGACGCCTCCCGGAGCCTTCCATGCGCGCGGTCTCCCGGAAGAAGTCGGCCGCCGCCCTGGAGGCTCCGCTTTTCCCGGCGACGCGCCCCGCGTTCGCCCGCCCGGTCACGGTGCTTCCTTGAAGGCGATGAAGGCGATGGATACGAGGACGCTGGGCAGGGTGCTCGAGATCCTCCGCGGGGAACTCCCCAGGTGGAAAGTCCCGGCGGTGGGAGCGATCGCCGACGGGGCGGTCGACCGGCCGTATGCAACCCTGGTCAGCACCGTGCTGTCGCTCCGTACCAAGGACAAGGTGACCGAAGGGGCCTCCCGCCGGCTGCTCGAGCGGGCGCCGACCCCGCGGACGCTTGCGAACCTCGATCCCGGGGAAATCGAGCGGCTCATCTACCCCGTCGGCTTCTACCGCACCAAGGCGGCCAATCTCGTTCAGATCGGCCTGCATCTGGAGCGGGAGCATTCCGGACGCGTCCCCCGGTCCATGGAAGAGCTACTGGCGCTGCCGGGCGTCGGCCGAAAAACGGCCAACCTGGTGCTCACCGTGGGGTTCGGCGACTACGGCATCTGCGTGGACACCCATGTGCACCGTATCTGCAACCTGTGGGGCTACGTGGCGACACGGACCCCGGACGAGACCGAATTCGCCCTGCGCCGGAAGCTTCCCCGGCGCCACTGGATCACCCTCAACGACATCCTCGTCACCTTCGGCCAGAACATCTGTGTTCCCGTCTCCCCCTGGTGCAGTCGTTGCCCGGTCTCCCGGTATTGCCCCCGGATCGGCCTCAAACGTTCGCGATAGCCGGGGATTCGCTCAATCCGAGCCGGCCGTCGCTAGCGTTTAAGGTAGGATTCCAGATGTTCCAGGGTGGGTGGGACCAGGGCGGGGTCGAAGTGGGTGCCCGACTTGCGGAGGATCTCCTCCCGGGCGACCGGGAAGGCGGAGGCCCGGTGATAGGGGCGGTCGTACAGGATGGCGTCGACGGTGTCGACCATGGAGAAGATACGGGCGCCGAGCGAGATCTCCTCCCCCTTGAGGCCGCGGGGGTAGCCCAAGCCGTCGTAGCGCTCGTGGTGCGACAGGACGATGTCGGCCGCCCCGCGCAGGAAGCCGATCCTGCTGACGAATTCGAACCCGTATTCCGGGTGCCGACGCATCGTGGCCCACTCCCCGGGGGTGAGGGCGGAGGGCTTCCAGAGGATGCTGTCCGGGATCCTCAACTTGCCGATGTCATGCAGGAGCGCCCCGTGCTCGATCTGTACGAGTTGCCCGTCGCGGATGCCGAGCTTGCGCGCGATCCCGACGGTCATGTCCGCGACCCTGCGTGAATGGCCGCCGCTCCCCTTGTCTCTCATGTCCAGGGCCTGTGCCAGGGTTTCGATCGTGGCCTCGTGGAGCGCGCCCAGGTTGGAGAGCGCCTCCTCGAGCGCCCGCGACCGCTCCTCGGCCAGGGCCTCCAGGCGCTGCCCGTAGGCGGTGTTTTCCAGCAGGAGGCGGCGGTGTTCCAGGGCCCGGAAGATGGCGACATCCAGCTGTTCGGCGACGATCGGCTTGAGGAGGAAATCGGCGGCCCCCCGCTTCATGAAATCGACGGCGAGCAGGGTGTCGTCCTGCCCGGTGAGCAGGATGACCTCCACATGCGGACTCTCGGCCTTGACCTGGTCGAGGAGTTCGGAGCCGGAGACATGGGGCATGTTGAGGTCTACAATGCACACTTCGGGCTGGAAGGAGCGGACGGCGTCCATGACCTGGCGGGGATCGCTCAGGCCCAACGCGTCGTACCCGAGTCCCTCGAGCAACAGCACGGTGAACTTGGCCACATGCGGATCGTCATCGACAGCCAGTATCTTCGAAGCCATTTTGAGGTCTCTGCGAGAAAGGCCGAGCACTTGTAGTAATCCAAGCGGGGGGAATAGTCAATGGATTCCCGCCGATGCTTGAGGGCGACGGGTCTTTGGGCCGCGTGTTTTCATGGGAGGAACCGAGAGAGGCCTTCTTCGGCGCGCTTGACCGGCCGGGCCCCCGCAAGAGGGTGCCGGCCCTTCCCCCGACTGCACGCGCATGCATTCCCGGGCGGGAATCCTGCCCGAACTCCTCTGCGAATTCCACGGCCCGTCGGGGGGGCTCCGGGGAGGCGTCGGCCGAAAGTTGATCTGGTTTGACTCATCCCCTGGAAATACCTTATGATCAACCCTTCCCGGGGTGCTCCTGGAGGACGTTTCCGCGGCTACGGCCCGGAGCGGGGGTACGGTTTCCTGCGGCGGCTATATCCGGCCCGGCGCCACCAACCGCTGTAAGCGGGAGGTGAAAGCGATGGAACGGATCGAGACCATGGTGCGCCGGTGCGCGCCCTTTCAGGACGGCTGAATCATGACACTTCCGAAACCCGAGATGAACCGGATACGCACGCTATTAAAAAAAACATGTGTTTCCGTGACCATCCTGGTGATCCCGCATGATCACGTCAGGACGCTGAACGTGAAAATGCCGGCCGCCCTGCTGGCGCTCTCGCTCCTTTTGGCCGTCATCGGCGGCGGCTACGTGGTGCGCCTGGCCGTCAGCGGCCTGTGGTACCGGGCCGAGCATAACGCCATGGCCGCCAAGGTCCGCTTTTACTCCGACCAGTTTTACCAATGGAGTTCGATGGTGACGTCGCTTAGGACGGTGGAAAAGGATTTCCGGAGCCTGTTTTCCCTAGGGTCGAAGGAAGCGGTCCTGGAGCACGCCGACACCTCCTTCAAGGGTTCGCTCGAGATTCCGGAACTCATAGAAGAACTTCAGGAAACTCTTGAGAGTGTCGACGAAATCAAGAATTATCTGCGCATCCAGAAAGACGTCTTCGTCGCCACTCCCAGGGGCTATCCGGTAGCGGGAAGGATCACCTCCCCTTACGGAAAACGGGAGGATCCGTTGACGGGCGGCAATGCGTTCCATTCCGGAGTCGATATCTCTTCGAAGCCCGGGACCCCCATCAAGGCTACGGCCGACGGAGTGGTCAGCTACTCCGGCTGGACCGAGACGAGCGGCTACGTGGTGGTCATGGAGCACGGTTTTGGTTTTTCCACGATCTTCGCGCACAATAAAAAGAACGCGGTACGGGTGGGTCAACAGGTGCCCAAGGGGGGCATCATCGGCTACGTGGGCTCCACCGGGCGGGCCACCGGTCCGCACCTTCACTACGAAATCTGGAAAGACGGCAAGAACGTCAATCCGCATCCTTACCTTGCGGTGAAGATGTGATGTTCAGCCGGGACAAGGAAAAGCTGAAATCCTTCCTTGGGACCCAGTCGGAGTTCAAGGGGGAGCTTTCCTCGACGGGGATCCTTCGTCTCGACGGCGCCGTGAGCGGGAAGATCAGGGCCGACGAGGTCATCGTGACCGAAACGGCCGTGATCCAGGGAGAGATAGCCGCGCGCAGGATCGTTGTCAGCGGCAGGGTCGAAGGGGTGCTGATCGCGGAGGAACTCCTGGAAATCCGGCCCAAGGGTAGGGTCAGGGGGGATATCGTCGCCCGGCATCTGGTCATGACGGGGGGCGGAAAGTTTGACGGCCGGATCGAAATGCCCGCCGCCACGCCCGAACACCCCTCCGAAGAGGCAAGCCCCTCCGCGGCCAGGGCCTCCTGATGTCGCGGGGGGAGCGATGGAGCCGGCGTGGGCTTCTGCGCAAGGGCCTGCTGCTGGAGCGCAGCCGGGGGGAGGAGGTCCGGCCTTTCCCTGAATCTCCTCCCGAATCCTCTCCCGGCGCCGAGCCGGCCGAGGCGCCCGCCTCCGCCCCGGCGCCTGTGGAGCCGGCGTCCCCGGAGGAGATCGGCCGCCGGATCGAAGCGGAGCCCGCCTGCCGGAACTTGCTGCTGCGGCTGCTCGAGTTCTGCGCCGACCCCCGGGCTGAATCTACAATCTACTGCTGGATGCGCCCCTTCCCCGAATTGCGGACGACGTTCCATACGCCCGAGACCCTTTTCCTCCGGATGGTGGAAGCGGGCGCCGTTACGTACCTTCCGGGGGAAGGGCAGTGGCAGACCACGCCTGCGGGAAAACAGCTTCTCCTGTCCTGGCGGGATACGGCGGGGAATCGGAATAAAAAACCGGGAATTTGAATCCGGATGTCGCATACAATGCCAGGTTCACAATATCCACGGGGGCCAGATAATCTCATGAAAAGCACTCTGTACGCGGCGGCGGCCTGCTTCCTTCTGCTTGGATGCCGGACAGGGACGGTCGATCAGAAACCGAAGAGCTTCTCGTCGTTCGATTCCGAGGCGAAGGCGCTCGTGGCGCGGATGACGCTCGAGGAGAAGCTCGGGCAGATGACCCAGCCGGAGCAGGGGCCCGTGATGGCCAGCCCGGGAGACATGCAAAAATATTTCATCGGTTCCGTGCTCAGCGGGGGGGATTCCGATCCGCAGGAGGGGAACACCCTCGAGGCCTGGACCGACCTCTACGACCGGGTGCAGACGGAGGCGATGAAGACGCGGTTCGGGATCCCGGTGTTGTACGGGGTGGACGCGGTGCACGGCCACAGCAACGTCCTGGGCGCCGTCATCTTCCCCCACAACATCGCCCTGGGGTGCACGCGCGACCCGGAGCTGGTCGAGAAGATCAACCGGATCACGGCCGCGGAGGTGCGGGCCACCGGGATCCAGTGGACCTTCAGCCCCTGCGTCGCGGTCCCCCAGGATATCCGCTGGGGCCGCACCTACGAGGGATTTTCGGAAGACCCCGAACTGGTGGCCACCCTCGGGGAGGCGGCGGTGCGCGGGTTGCAGGGGAACCTCGGGGATCCGCTCTCGGTCCTGGCCTGCGCCAAGCACTTCGTGGGGGACGGCGGAACCGCTCCGAGCGCCTTGCCGATACCCGGGGCGCCGGCGGCGCCGGGCGCCCGCCTCTGGCTCGACCGGGGGGACATGCGGGTGGACGAATCGACGCTGCGCCGGATCCACCTCCCCGGCTATGTTGCGGCCATCCGGGCCGGGGTCGGGAGCATCATGCCCTCCTACAGCAGCTGGAACGGGGTCAAGTGCACCGGCAGCCACCGGTTGCTGACCGAGATTCTCAAGCAGGAACTGGGGTTCGAGGGTTTCCTGATTTCCGATTACAACGCCATCGCCGAGATCCGGCCCGACGACTACAAGACCTCGGTTGAAATCGCCGTCAACGCCGGGATCGACATGGCGATGGAGACGAGCCACTACCGGAGGTTCTTCGACACCCTCAAGGAACTGGTCGACGAGGGGCGGGTGCCGATGGCGCGCATCGACGACGCGGTGACCCGCATCCTGCGGGTGAAGTTCGCCATGGGGCTGATGGACAAGGGACGGTCGCAATTGGCGGACCGCAAGCTGCACCAGGTCTTCGGGTCGGACGCCCACCGGGCGGTGGCGCGCGAGGCGGTGCGGAAGTCGCTGGTCCTGCTCAAAAATGAAAGCCGGGCGCTGCCTATTTCCAAGCAGGCGGCGCGCATCCACGTGGCGGGCAAGAGCGCGGATGATATCGGCAACCAGTGCGGCGGCTGGACCATCCGCTGGCAGGGGCAGGGCGGAGAGGTCACCCCGGGAGGGACCACCGTGCTTGCCGCGATCCGATCGTCCGTCTCCCCGGCGACACGGGTCACCTACTCCCGGGACGGCACCGGGGCCGAAGGGGCGGTGGTCGCCGTCGCCGTGATCGGGGAAAAGCCGTACGCCGAAGGGGTGGGGGACCGGGACGACCTGGGGCTCGACCCGGAGGACCGGGCGACGGTGGCCAACCTGAAGAAGGCAGGGATCCCGGTGGTGACCCTGGTGATCTCCGGCCGGCCCATGATCCTCGGTGACGTGCTCGGGCAGTCGGACGCACTCCTGGCCGCCTTCCTCCCGGGGACCGAGGGGAGGGGGATCACGGACGTCCTGTTCGGGGACTACAAGCCGACGGGGAAGCTGTCCTTCTCCTGGCCGCGCGCGAACGGGCAGCTTCCGCTCAACATCCACGCGCCCGAAGAGTTGTACGATCCGCTCTTTCGCTGCGGCCACGGTTTGACGTGGTAATCCGCCTGGTTCGGAATCGGCCCTGCGGCGGCGACGCCGGGTGTGCCGTCCTCAGAGGGTTATGAGTCTCCATTACGCTCTCGGCGTCGCGACCGCCGTCTTCTGCGGGGTCTGCATGCAGTCGGGCATCCTGCTGCAGAAAAAGGCCGTCAATGACATGGCGCCCGAAGACAGGGTGCAACGGTTCCTGAAGACGCTGCTCCGGGACCGGCGCTGGCTCGCCGGGCTGGGACTTGAATACGGGATCGGCACCTGCGCCTTCATGGTCGCGCAGGCATTGATCGGGCCGGCGCTGGTGCCGGGACTGATGGCCGCGGGCCTGGTCGTGCTGGCCGTCGGTTCGGTGCGCCTCATCGGTGAGTCGCTCGACTTTTCCGAGGTCGTCGGGATCGTCCTGCTGATAGCCGGTATCGTCCTACTCGGCCTGAGCGAGCTCGAAATCAGCGTCGACGTCGTCCGGGAGCGCCTCGGCGACCCCGGTACGGCCACGCGCGTCGCCGTTCTCACCGTGAGCCTCTTTGTGCTCTGGGCCGCCACCCACCTGCAGGCCATGCGCCTATCCCGGCGCAAGGGGATCGTCATGGCCTTCTCGAACGGCTTCCCCTTCGCGATCTCGAACTTCTGGATCAGCCCGCTCCTGGCCGTCGGCGCCGTCGTCCTCGCCGGGGACGGGTCCTGGGGCCAGACGGGGCTGTTCGTGCTGGCGAGCGTCATCCTTGTAAGCTGCAACGTCCTGGGTATCCGGCAGACCAACGAGGCCTTCAAATGGGCCCAGGCGAGCAATGTCATCCCGGTGCAGCAGCTGTCGGTGCAGGTCACCCCCGTCTTCTTCTATTTTTACGTCTATGCCCTGGAGCCTCCACGGGCCGCCTCGGGCGTTCTCATCGTCGCGGGGGCGGCCCTCGTCGTCGTGGCCGCCTTCCTGCTCGGACGGAGACAGGCCGAGGTCGAGCAGATCCACTGAGAGGCGCGCGGGCTGTTCGGACGCAAGGAGGCGCGCCAGTTCCCGGGGTTCGACAGGATCGGTGGCGAGCTTTTCGGGGTTGAAACGCCCCCCGGTCACGTACGCCACCGTGCCCCCGACGGCGACCCAGGGGAGGGTCACGGCCAGGGGTACGATATACTTCTTGGAACGTACCAGCGATTCCAGCACCCCGCGCACCGGCCGGCTGCGTCCCAGTTCCCCCTCGACCTGGGGGATCGCGAAAGCGGAAAAAGCGAGGTCGGTCCGGCGCCGGCTGAACCGGACCAGGCTTTTGGCCATCTGCTTCGGGGTGGTGATCCCGGCATCGGCCAGGATGTTGCGCCGCAGCGCCTTGGGATAGTAGAAATTGAAGATGTCCTTGGAGAAATCGGCGCAGTTGCGCAGCAGGATGTTGAAACGTCTCCGGTTGGGGCTCGAGTTGAGGTGCTCGATGAGCGCGTCGTCCGCTTCCGCGTCCGTTTCCAGCCGAAAGACGTAGATCTTCCGTTCGTAGGACGCTCCCACGAGCTGGGTCCAGCGACCATCAGGGTCGCGCCGCGCCACTTCGTCGGGAACCAGCTCCCGCAGGTGGCGTATCCGGTACTGCTCCCGCAGCCGGGCGATCTCCGCCCGGTCGGCGGCTGCGGGAGCCGCCTCCGGCCGCTCGACCGCGTAAAAATAAGGGATTGGCGGTATGGCGACCCAGTCGAGGTCGGCGATGCCGGAGTAGCGGCTGATGACGACCCCGTGCTCGCCGGCGCGGCAGCGGCGCAGTTCAGTAGGGGACTCGGCGCAGATGCGCGAAAGATAGACGGCCATGTGCCCGGTGGGATTGAAAAACCCGAAGGCGCTGTGTGGCTGCTCGAGCAGCAGCGCTACGTCCGCGTAGAGCTTCGCGGGACCCGACAGGAGCAGGAATAGGAGGAGCCTCAGTTTCATCGATTGCCGGTTCCGTCTGTATCCATAGCCCAAACCACCAGGCGCCATTATGTCACAAGGGACCCGAAAAGTCCCCCCTCCTCCCGTGCCGGACGGAAGGCGCCCGCGTGGGGGTTCCTCTGTCCTCCCACGCTCCAACATGAATTCCGGCAGGTTTGCCGCCAGTGAAATCATGATGGCCGTGCGGCGGCGGGAGGGAACCGGGTGATTTTTGACGGGATTTCCGGGACGGACCGCATTATGCTGGAAATCCCCGGAGGACGATGCCCGGGACCGATTCGGTCGCAGGCCGGGCTCCGCGGGATCGAAGAATCGCAAAGCATTCAACGGAGGAAGTCCCTATGAAGTGGCACAAAGCTATGGCCGTTATCGCGGTGCTGTGCCTCGGCCTGTTTGGCGGTTATGCGACACCGGACAACCAGGCCGTGGCGGCCGCCGCCGCGGAAGAGAAGATCACCGTGCTGAACCCGCTGGGCACCCCCCCGCCGATCAAGCTCAAACAGATGGCGCCGAGACTCGATACGCTCGAGGGGAAGACGATCTATCTCGTCGACGACGGGTTCATCGGCGGCGACAACCTGCTCTACGAAATCCAGGACTGGTTCAAGGCGAACTATCCCCGGACCACGACCATCTTCAAGCGCAAGGGGGGCGGGGGATTCGACTCGCCGGACCCGGAGCTGTGGGCGGAAATGGAGGAGAAGGCCGACGGCATCATCATCGCCCTGGGCCATTGAAGCCAGTGTGCGCCGGCAGTTGTCGGGCACTCCATCACCTTTGAAACCACGATGAACATCCCCTCCGTGCCGATCGTTCTTTCCGAGTTCTATGAACAGGAAGTGGAAAAGGCGCGCAACGACGGGCTGCCCGGGCTGCGGACGCAGTGGATCCGGGGCCCGGTCTGGGCGAAAACGCGCGACGAACTCCGGCGCGACGTCATCAATGGGAAAAACCCGATCACGGGCCAGCCGGTCATGAAGGAGATCGTGGAGAAATTCACCAAACCGCTGACGGAGGAGGAGAGGCAGACGGGGGAGATCAAGCGCACCCGGGGGCCGGACACCTTCACCGACACCGCGGAGAACCTGCACAAAATGTTTCTGGACAAGCGCTACACCGATTTCCTCCCCATCGTCCTGCCCACCCCCGAGCGGGTCGCGGACATGCTCAAGGGGACGAGCCACGATCCGGACGAGACGGTGGGCAAGATGTCCCCCACCCAGACCGGGACCTATTTCGAGGACTGGACCTACACGGTCCGGGACGTGGCGGTGAACGCGGTCATGGCCGGGTGCAGGCCCGAATATTTCCCCCTCCTGCTTGCTGTGGCCTCCACGGGAAAGGAGGCGATTTCGGTCTCCGACAACTCCTTCGTGGGCGCCCTGGTCATCAACGGGACCATCCGGGACGAGATCGGCCTGAACTACAAGGTGGGGGCCATGGGGCCCTATGCCCACGCCAATACCACCATCGGGCGCGCCTGGTCGCTGATGTCGATCAACCTCGGCAACGGCGGCAAGGTGGGGACGACCTACATGGGGGTGGTCGGCAACCCGATGAACCTGATCAACATCGTGATAGCCGAGAACGAGGAGGAGTCCCCCTGGGAGCCGTTCTCGGTCCGCAAGGGGTTCAGGAAAGGGGAGAACGTCGTCAGCCTCTTCGAGGGCTGGGGCGTGCTCTCGGCCGCCAACTGGAAGGCGGCCAGCTGGGGGGCGGAGATGAACTATCCCCGGATCATCAAGGAGATCTTCGACCAGCAGGGGTTCCTGTTCGGCGCCTGCGCGGTGCTGAGCCCACCGATCGCCCAGTTCGTCAAGAACGCGGGCTATGAAACGGTGGAGGAGTTTGAAAAGTACCTGGAGCCGGCGCCGCAATTCCCGATGGGAAAAATGGCGCCTCCCAAGGCGAAGCCGGAGAGCGGGGCGCAGGCGAAAGCGGCGGCCAAGACGGAGATGCCGCCGATGATGGGCGGGTACTCCAACAGCGCCATCATCGTCACCGGCGGGACGAACAACAACTACTACAGCGTCGGCGGCCTGCGCTACGGTCGGAGCGTCAAGATCGACGACTGGCGCTAGCCACGCGCGGCGAAGGGAAGCGGGACGGCGGCCGCAACCGGGCCGCCGCATCGAGTGCCGGGTCGGGGCCTGGGATTTTTCCATCGATCCTGGGCCCGGACTCCGATCCGGAACTCCCGACCGGCAACGGGTTTTCCGGGTGGGAGCGCAGGCGGGTATGTTACATTATGGGGTCGGCGGCAGCCGGCTGAATCCGCTGTATTTCATCCACCCTTTTTACGCAAGGAGATATCTATGGACCGTTTCGAGGAACTTAAAAAGAAGTATCAGTCGGTATTGCGCCTCATGGAACAGAAGAAATTGCGGATGCACAACCTCCACCTGCAGAACAACAAGCTCTTCGTCAAGGCCTCGGCCGGAACCGAGGCGCAGAAAAACGCCATCTGGGACCAGATCAAGCTCGTGGACCCGACCTACTCCGACCTGACCTGCGACATCCTGATCGATCCGAAGCTGGCGCCCCCACCCGCCGCCGCCCCGGAAATGAACAGCTACACGGTCCAGCCGGGGGACACGCTTTCGAAGCTGGCCAAGCAGTTTTTGGGCAACGCCGGCGACTACATGAAGATTTTCAACGCCAACAAGGACCAACTCTCCGACCCGAACCTGATCAAGGTGGGGCAGGTGCTCAAGATCCCCAAGGCCTGAGCTGTTGCACTGGGGTACAGGTGCGGCTTTATTAAGGAGGGAGGATAGACTCCGCCGGCTGAGGCGGGCGCCGTTTCCGCGCGGGGGCCTGTTCCGGGCCCCCGCGCGGCCGGGGGGTTAGTCGATCTTTTTCATGCCCCGCAATTCCATGTAGCCCTGAGTCTGGTAGACCCCGTTGAAGTAGGGCGCAAGCTGGAGCGCGCTGAACAGCATAGGTTTACCCACCCTGCGGATGTCGCAGGGATTGTGTTCCAAGCCTGCCGGGATGTAGAGCACCGTCGCCTTGGTGATGATGTGGCGCTCGTACTCCTTGCCCATGAAGTACTCGATCTCGGCGTCGAAGGATCCCACCAGGTCGGGAAAGGTCGAACCCAGGAAGAAGAGGTATTCGTCCGTGTCGTGGTGGTGTGATTCCATCTCCAGCCGGTAGGGCTTGGTGAAGATCTGCCATCCCATGTTGATCTTCGCTCCCGGGAGGTCGCTGTCTCCCCGGAAATAGGCCTGGGGGCCGGGAACGATGTCAGGCACGATGCTGTTTTCGCGGAGCCTGGTGCTAAACAGGTGAGAGTACTTGTTCCCCTCGGTCCCCTTGGGCCATGGGGGCGGGTTTTTGAAAAAGGGCGATTCGGCCTTCTTGGGAGCCTTGGCGTCCTGCGCCGCCGCGGCCGGGGTGACCATCTGGGCCAGGGCCGTCGCCATTGCGAATCCTGCGGTCCCAGCAGTGATTTCCTGGAAGAACGCCCTGCGGCCCGGTTTCTCGTCTTTTTTCGAACTCATGATGTTTCTCCTTTTGCGCAAAAGATGACGCGCCGAGTCTATCATTGATTGCCCGCATCCGGGAAAACCTTTTTGCGGCGCCCGGAGGGGAGGAATCCGGCCAGCCCCAGCAAAACGCATCCGGCCGCCAGGGGCCACATGACGCCGAAGCCGAGGCGCTGGCTCACCACCCCCAGCATGAAGGAGCCGACAAAGACCCCGGTGTCGAACCCCGCGTAGTAGGTGCTGACGGCGAGCCCGCGCTCCGCGGGGCGGACCCGGTCGATGAGCAGGGCCATGGTGGCGGGTTGAGCCGCGCCGAACCCGAAACCGAACAGCGAGGCGGAGATCACGAACAGGGCGGCCCCGTTGGCGAGCGGCAGCAGTGCCAGGGCCACGGCTCCCAGCACCAGTCCGGGGATGATGACGACGGCCCGGTCGTAGCGGTCGGAGAGGCGGCCGGCGGCGACGCGGGAGACGATGAGGGCCAGCGCCTGGATCATGAAATAAAATCCGGGGTTGGGGAATCCGCGGTCGCGGGCGAAGATGGCGATGAAGGCGCTGACGGCCCCGAACCCCATCCCCATGCAGATGGCCATCCACCCCATGGGTAGGGCGTCGACCGACACGATGCCGGTGCGCACCGACCAGCGGGCGCGCTCGACCTTGCCCGGCACGCGCCGCTCGCGCGCGAAGAGGGAGATGAAGAAAGTGATGAAAGCCAGTCCCCCCGAAACGGTGAAGAGGCGCTTGAACCCGATCGTGTCGATCAGCAGGAAGCCGATGGCCGGTCCGATGATCAGGCCCACGGCCTGCGCGGCCGCAAACAGCCCCACGGCTTCCCCCCGGCGCGCGCGGGGGGCGACATCGGCGATGTAGGCGTTGCTTGCGGTGGTGTAGCAGCTCAACCCGAATCCGTGCACGAAACGCCCGGCGAGCAGGAGCGGGATCGTCCCGGCCAGGAAATAGATGATGCTCGCGAACCCGTAACACGAGGTCCCGATCAGGACCAGGGGGCGCCGGCGCCAGGAGTCGACCAGCCACCCCATCAGCGGGCGGAAGAGGAGGGCGGTCATTGCCACCGCCCCGCTCACCATGCCGGCGGCGGTCGGCCCCCCTCCAAGGCTGACGACATAGACCGGCATGGTGGCCACCAGCATCTGCGTGCCGAAGGAGTTGGTGAAATTGGCCAGCGTCGCCATGACGAAGTCCCGCGTGAACAGCCGCTCCCCGGCGGCGGGGAAGGCCGTTGCGTCGGGAGCCGCGGGTTCGATCCCGCCGGCGCCGCGCTGTTTTTTGGTTCCCATCGTTTTCACTTGCACAAACCCGTTGATGAATAGGGTGGTCCTCCAGGACCTCTGCATTATGTCCTAAAGTCCGCTGGCCGGGGTGACGAAAAGTTGCATAGCGTGTCATGGGGCCCGGGAACCGTTTGCATAGGGAATGGCTGGGGACTGGGGCTCATTCAGGGAGATGGCGTAAATGGCGACGATTAAAGGGAATCCCGTTATACTGCGCTCTGCCGGCCTGGAGGGCGGGGAGGAAGGGTTCGGCTTGGTCGAAGCGCTGATCGCCATTTTTATTCTTGCCCTGGGCATGATGTTCGTGGGTCCGATGATCGCCGATGCCGTGCAAAACACCTCCCTTTCCCGTTCCAAGGATACCGCATCGCTGGCGGCGGCCAACCAGATGGAAGCGCTGAACCGTCTCTATCGCGCGAATCCGGGCGATGCCAACCTCTCCATCGGAAACCACGGCCCCGTTCAGGTGGAGATCGTCAACCCGTCCGACAACAGCAAATTGAACCGCTACAATGTAAGCTGGACTGTCGCGGAGGTGCTGGATCCCCGGCCTGGAAAGACGCTGAGCGCGGTGCAGGTGACGACCACCGCCACGCCGATCGGGGCCGGAACGGCTGCGAACCTCACCGTGCGGCAGAACAAGGTTGTCAGCATAACCACCATCTTCAGTTTAAGGGTCCCATGAGCAAACCGGGCAGACGGTCGCCGGCGCCGGTCCCCCGGCATTTTCCCGCAGCGCGCGAGGACGGTTTCTCCCTGGTGGAGTTCCTGGTCGGCGCCGTGGTCCTGCTGGTGCTTTCCGCGGGTGTTTTCACCATGCTGACCGACGCCCAAAGCACTTCCGGTTACCAGGGGGAAGTGATCGAGGTGATGGAAAACACCCGGCTGACCATGAGCGTGCTGGGCCGCTACATCGCTCAGGCGGGCAACAACCCGCTCGCCGCGTCGTTCAATCCGCTTACGATCACCAGCTCGACCCAGGTCACGCTGCGGGCGGACCTGACCGGCTCGGCGGGAGGCAACCAGGGGGACCCGGACGGCGATATCCTGGATGAGGACGAGGAGGTAACCATCCGGTTCAATTCCGGCGCCGGAAGCATCGAACTGGTCGACAGGAACGGGACGGTCCGAACCCTGGCCCGCGGCATATCCGGGTTCTCCATGGAATACCTGGGTGCGGACGGGGCGGCCACGACGGTCGAAACCGATGTCCGGTCGATCAGGGTCACTGTCACGGGGCTTTCGTCCGCGGCCAATCCACGGACGGGAAAGACTTTCGGCCAGACCGTCACGGGTGTGTACACTTTGCAGAATCAGGGGTGAGCGGCATGATGAGACCGATCCTGGACCGCACGCGCTGCGATGGGTTTTCGCTGGTGGAACTGATGATCGTGCTGGCTTTCGGCTGTGTCATAGCCGCCGTCGCCGTGCCCGGGCTGGCCGCCATGTATAACAGTTACAGTACGATCTTCGCCGCGCAGGAGGTCACCTCTCAGCTGCATTTCGCCAAGATGCGGGCGGTGTCGAGCAACGAGCCGCTGCGCGTCAGCTTCGCGGAGGACGGCTACCGCGTGCAGCTGGCGGACGGCACGACCATCCGGGGTCCGTTCGGTTTGCCCACCGGCATGAGCTTCAACACCTCCGACGGGGGGGACGCCGTGACCTTTCCCGGGGGATATGTGACCTTTCATCCCAACGGGACCATCCCCTTGTCCGGGAACGGTTCCGCGGGGCGGGTGCGGCTGATCTCCCGCAACAACCTGCGCATCGACATCATCGTGGAGAACGGGGGCGGGATCCGCCACACCCCCGCTTACAAGGCCTCCTCTCCCCCCTACTAACCGTCAAGACGAGGGATCGCGCCATGTCGAAAACAAGTCTCAAGGAAAATCGGGCCGAAGGCGCCGAAACCCGCCACCCCGGGTTTCCCGGGTTGAGGGAGGAATCCGGCGTCGCCATGCTCGTGGTCATGATCGCGCTGGCGATCCTGACGGCCTTTTCCGCATACCTGTCGCTGTCGAGCGTCGAGGAACTGCGCATCAGCGACAACAGCGAGAGCATGGTCCAGGCGCGGTTCGCCGGCCGAGCGGGCATCGAGCACGCGCGCGAACTCTGCCGCGGCCTCATGTTTGACGAGATCCTCAAGGGTCCGGACGGGGCCTACACCAACACCAGTGATTATCTCACCACCGCCCGTTCCGTCGGTTTCCGCAACCTGGCGAGCCTGCAGACCTTCCGTGCGCTCGATATCACCGACCCTTCGACGAGCTTGAGCGCACTGCCCGACGACGGGCTGATCAACACCGGCATGTCGGGCGGCGTTGCCGGTACCGAGCTGATTCCCAAATACGGCAACCTGTTCACCGTCGCCAACCCCTACGGATCGGGAAACTTGGTGCTCGCGCGCTACTTCGTGAAGGTGACCGACAACAACGGCGAAGCCTCCGAAATCGCGCGGGATGCGGCCGACAACCCCTTCCATGACGGCGATGGGACCGTCATTGTCCGCTCCATCGGGGTGGCCCGCACCATCGGGGACGGCAACGGGGCCGATGCGCGGCGCAACTCGGTGGTGGTCTACGAGTCCCGTTTCCGTCAGGGCCTTCCCTTCGGCAATCTCGGTTCCCCCGCCGTCGTGATCGGGAGCAAGATCAGCGCCAATTTCTCCGGGAATGCCTTCGACATCATAGGTAACAGCGCCGGGCCGGGGATCGGGACGATCGACACGGACCGGGGGGACGGTTATTCCCCCTCCGAGATCCTCAAAACGGCCACCAAGGGGAAGGGGAACATCACGGGGAACTGCACGGGGTCGAGTGCCCGCCAGTGTATTGCGGACATCACCGATTCGGTCGACGCCGATCCGAGCAAGGCGATGCTGAAGGACCCGGAGTGGCTCTACGAGTTCGCCTACAACGAGTCCCGGGCCATGGCCGATTACCGGATCTCCGACAACAACAATAACAACGATACCACCGACCTCACCTCCGCCATGGTGGGTAGCCGGAGCAACCCGAAGGTCACTTGGATCGGGGGCAATTGCAAGGCCGCCGGAAACATTACCGGGGCCGGGCTGCTTGTCGTCACCGGGGAACTCACCATTAACGGCGCGGTCCGGTGGGACGGGCTCATCCTGGTGATCGGCAAAGGCTCCTTCCGGACCGGGGGTATGAACAACGGCATTTACGGGGGGTTGATTGTCGCCGGCGTGAAGAAGACGGGCAACGTGTACGCCTTCGACGAAGTCCAGACCGATTTCGATATCCGGGGAAACAGCCAGATCGCTACCTACGACGGAGCGCTGGCTAACATGGGTAATGGCCTGGCACCCCTGAGACAGATAGCGTTCCGCGAGATTCTGGGCGGGATGGATCCCTAGGGGAGTCCCCTGCCGGAAAATCCCTGATCCTGGATCAGCTTGAGGTAGTCACGGATGGTCTCGAAACGATGTCCTGAATGCAGACTGATCAATGCCGCCAATGCGCAGAGCTGTCGACGGTGCGGCGCTCTCCTGCTTCCGGCCCACGGCGGATTCCTGGGCGGTTCCGGCTCCGGCCGGAGAAGCCGGATTCTCATTGGGGGGGCGGTAGCGGCGCTGATTATCGTGTTGGTGACCGCGTACGTGTGGAATCGGCCGGCCGACGGAGTCTCCGGAAATGTCCCCGTCCCGGACGGCGGGTTTTCCGAACCGGTCGCCCCGGCACCCGGAGAGTTGGACGAAGTGAAGGAGCTCTGCCGTGATTTCACCGCCTCCATGAACCGGAACATGTCTGATCCCGCGGGGCGCGGGTTTGAACTCAATCAGGCGCTGGCGACCGAAACACTCGATCAGGTGCGGGACCGGTTCCCGGGTATTTCCGACCCCGCGGCGCGGCAGCACATGGACAGGTTCTCCCTCCTCCTGGGAAAACTCCACCATCAGCTGACTTCCTATATCGCGGACAACGAGCGGCTGGGTTCGGAGTACGAACGCCTGAACCGGGAAACCGAGCGCATCGAACAGGATCCGGACCTGTCGCCCGAGGAAAAGAGCGACAGGCAGAGGGAACTGCGCAGGAAGTATTTCGACGCGTCGGATCAAACCCGCGTCACCTCCCGTGATATCGAGGCCACCATGCTGGCCCTCCGTTCCCTCGCCGCAAGCTGAGGGACAAAAAAAGGCCGCGGACCCGGGCGTGTCCCGGATCCGCGGCCGATGTGGTCCTCCCGGGGATCCCGGGCTACCTCCAGTCGTCCACCTTGGTGCCGCGGCCGACGCCGAAGTCGGTCACGAACCAGGTGGTCTGCCCCTGTCCCGCCACGACGATGTTCACCTGTCCCGCCTGCAGAGGTTTCATCATCGTTTCAGGGTCCTGATTGCGCTGGGAGGCGAAGGGCTCCAGCCCCTGCATGGCCATGGAGGAGTACATCGTGGAGACGACGCCGTTGCCCCAGTAGGAGCCCACGGTCTTTTCCACGTTCTCCGCCAGCCACTTGCTCAGGTCGCGCTTCGTCGCGAACCCCTGGGCGTCCTTGAGAATGGCGGCGACTTCCGGGGTCATGATGACGGTGGCCCCCATCCCGGTCAGCGACCGCAGGTAGTCGCGGATCAGGTACTGCGCCGGGTAGTGCCGCTGGACTTCGCCGACGCTCGAGATGTAGCTCCAGCCCGTGCCTACCGTGACGATGCTGTCGGTGGGCTTGAACCCTTTCATCACGTGGGTGGGTTGCCACCCCGCCGGCAGGGCCTCCTCGTTTTCGGCGATGCAGAGGTTGTTGTACTGGATGTTGCTCCCCAGTCCGCTGAACGTCGTCTTGCCTGAATGGAGGTTCCCCGCCGTCTTCGACAGCAGGGTGTAGGCGCGGCCCACCACGCTGTTGACCTCGTTATGGGGGCCCATGACGTTCAGGCCGTAGTTCATCTTGAGTTCGTTCCGGATGGGGCCGTTGACCAGGATCATGTTGGCCATGGAACTGGTCGAGTTGCCGAACGGGACCGACATGGAAACGGCCAGGATCAGGGGGAAGTGCGCCGGCTTGGCCCCGGCCATCACCGCGCAGACGGCCACCTTTTCCACCGTCATCGCCCGGGCGCCGCCGGGCCAGTTGATGACCTTCACGACCTCGTCCGCCTTGCGGCTGGTCCCCTTGAGCATGGCGGCCACCCGTTCCTCGGTAGGCAGGATGATCGGGTTGTAGTCGGTCCAGTCCATGTCCTTGAACAGCTGCTGCAGGTTGTCCTCGGTGTCCGCCTTGAGCAGCCGCGGTTCCGGGCGCGCCTCGGGGGGAGTGCCGGAGATTTGTTCCTTTTCGGTCAACGGCTTGGTCAGGGCGTCGACGATGGCCTGCATCATCGGTTTGCCGGAGACGAGGTCGTTCCGTTCGAAGATGTAGCTATGGTGCACCGACCGGGGCTGGCCGGCGACCGGGAACGGGAAACCCACGTAGCGGATCGGCATCCCGTTGGTATACTCGAAATCGTACCCCATCGCGTAGTCGACGACATTGGCGGCCGCGGCGGCGACGGTGGGGATGTTCATCTTTTCCAAGGTCCTGGCATGTTGGCTCACGGCCGACGTGCAGCCATCTCAACCCGATATGCCGATCAAGGCGGCGTTGCCGTTCTTGGCGATTTCCTTCCAGAGAGCGGGGTCATCCTGGGTGTACATGCCCGCCTTCCGCTTGATGACGATCTTGGTGCTGGGGATGTTCTGCGCGAACCAGGACTCGATTTCCTCGAACACGCTGTAGGCGGCGTCGGGGCCCCCCCAGCTGATGTCCACCAGGTAAATCGTCTTCCCCTCGAGCGTATCCAGGCGCGGGGAGAGCGGGATGCGATCGACCATCTTGTTCTCGATGGCCGGGTTGAGGACCGTGATCATCGGTGCGGGCGCGCCCTTGCCCTGCTGGGCGGTGAGCGGTGCCAGCCCGGCGCATGCCAGGGCCGCCGCAACCATTAAGGTGATGCCTGTCAAAAGTCGCTTTTTCTTCACGTTTTCCTTCCCTTCCGATACATGGCGATCGGCCACCCGGCGGGGGCCGCCGGGATCCATCTCTGCGATCGGGCTCCTTTTAACACAATATCCCCTTTTTGTATATGGGGAAACGGGCGTCCTGACGCGGTGCGCCCCGCTCCTTATTCCTTGGGGGCCAGCCGCAGCCGGACCACCTCTTCCGCCGCCGCCACCAGCTGCTCGAGCCCCTCGCGATGGAGTGCGCTGACGGCGACCCCCTCGTAGCGCCGAGCGAGGGCGGCGAGCTGCTCGGGGGGGACACGGTCGGCCTTGTTCAGGACGATGAGCTTCGGGATAGCCCCGAGTTCCAGTTCTCCGAGCACCCGGGCGACGGCCTCCATCTTGTTTTCCAGGTTCGGATCGGCCGCGTCCACGACGTGCAGCAGCAGGTCGGCGTCGGCCAGTTCCTCGAGGGTGGCGCGGAAGGCCGTCATGAGATCCGGGGGGAGATCGTGGATGAAGCCGACGGTGTCGGTGATGATGACTTCCCCCTGGCGCGGGAAGCGCAGCCGGCGGGAAGTGGGGTCCAGGGTGACGAACATCTGGTCAGCCACGTCGATGTTGCTCCTGGTCAGGGCGTTGAGGAGGGTGCTCTTTCCCGCGTTGGTGTACCCGATGATCGACAATACGGGGAGCCCATGGCGCATTCGGCGCTGGCGGCGGACCCCCCGCTGCCTGGAGAGTTTTTCGATCTCCTTTTCCAGGCGACGGATCCTGCTGCGGGCCCGGCGGCGCCCGATTTCGAGTACCGTCTCCCCGGGACCCCGACCACCGATGCCGCCGGTCAGGCGCGACAGCCCGGCGTCCTCCTCGGTCAGGCGGGGGAGAGAATACTTCAACTGCGCCAGTTCCACCTGCAGCTTCCCGTCGCGGCTGCGGGCCCGCTGGGCGAAGATGTCGAGGATCAACTGGGTGCGGTCCACCGCCTTGAGCCCCGTGGAGTCCTCGAACGCGCGCGCCTGGGCCGGCTTGAGGTCGATATCGAACAGGACCGTGTCGGCCCCGCGCCTCATGGCGGAAAGGGCGAGGGATTGAAGCCGCCCGCGGCCGACGACGGTGCGGGGGTGGATCTTCCCCCGGGCGAGTTGGATGGTCTCGGCGACGTCGGCTCCGGCGGCCTTGGCGAGTTCGGTGATTTCCGTCCTGGCGTTCTCCCCCGGCGCGGTGATCAGGAGCAGGGCGCGTTCGCGCGCCGGCTGGTCTGCGCGCGCCGCGGTCATCCGGGAGAATTCGCTCTCCAGGGCCCGGATCTCCTCCTCGGGATCGAAATCGAGACTGTGCACGTCGCGCGCCGAGATGGTGCGGAAGGGCTCGGCCGGGGCGGAGGCGTCGTCCTGGATCGGCAGGATGTGGGCGATTTCGATTCCTCCCGCGTTCCCGTCCTCCTCCACCTGGATGGCCGCGACCAGGTCCAGGCGGAGCAGGGCGAGGTCGGTCAGGTCATCCTGGGTGAGCCGCTCGCCGCGGAGGTGGGTATGAACCAGGCGCAGTCCCCGGAAGCGGCCGGTCCCTCCGCGCAGCCGGCCGATATCGGGGAGCTCCAGGCGTTGCGCGTTCCCCAGGATCACGCTGCGCACGGCGCCGTCGCGCGACAGCAGCACCCCCACCTGCCGGCCGAGTTCGGCCGAGATGGAGGCCAGGTGACGTGCCAGTTCCAGGGAAACGACCTGCCGGGGTGAGACCCGGCGCCGGAAGGTGCGTTCGAGCGCGCTTCGCTGGGATGGTTTCAAGCCCTGGGTATTGCCGTCTATGGACTGGATGGTGCCCCCCTTTTTGATTTGGAAACTTGAATTATAGCAACATTCTCCCGCCCGGGGGTGCGCGTGCGGTAATTTTCACGCTTTCCGACAAAATTCCGGCTCAAAAAGGGACCGGGGCATTAGATAGCGTGGGGGACAGACATGCTTTTTCGGGTGCGGTCGGGGGCCGTGGTGGGGATCACCGCCTATCCCATCTGGGTGGAGGTCGATTTCGAGTCGGGGAGAAAGCCGAAATTCAGGACCGTGGGTCTCCCCGACGCGGCGGTGCGGGAAAGTCACCAGAGGATCAAGGCGGCGCTGCGCAACTGTGGTTTTGCCATCCCCGCGAAAAACATCACCATCAACCTGGCGCCGGCAAACCTGAAGAAGGAGGGAGCGGCCTTCGATCTCCCCATGGCCGTGGGCATCCTGGGGGCCGCGGGCCTGGTGCACGCCCAGGATCCGGTGTCCTGCCTCTTCACAGGGGAGCTTTCGCTTGACGGCAGCGTGCGCCCGGTCCGCGGGGCGCTCCCGATGGCCTCGATGGCGCGCGAACAGGGGATCTCTTCCCTGATCGTTCCCGAGGCCAACGCGTCCGAGGCCGCGATCGTGGAGGGGGTGCGGGCCTTTCCCGTCCGGAACCTGCTCGAGGTCGTGGCCCTGCTCAACGGGGAGCGGCCCTGGGTAGCCCACACAATCGACCGCGCCCGGCTGATGGCTCCCTCATCCTTCCAGGAGGCCGATTTCCGCGACATCCGGGGACAGTACCAAGCCAAGCGCGCCATGGAGGTGGCGGTGTCCGGCGGACACAATGTCCTGCTCGTAGGCCCCCCCGGTTCGGGGAAGACCATGCTGGCCCGCCGGTTACCGACCATCCTGCCGCCGATGAGCTTCGACGAGGCGATCGAGACCACCAAGATCCACTCGGTCGCCGGGCTGATTTCCGACCGGGGGGGATTGATCTCCCGCCGCCCCTTTCGTTCCCCCCACCACACGGTTTCGGCTGCCGGCCTCGTCGGGGGGGGAGCGGTCCCACGGCCGGGGGAAGTCAGCCTGGCCCACAACGGGGTGCTTTTCCTGGACGAACTGCCGGAATTTCCCCGCCAGGTGCTCGATCTCCTGCGGCAGCCGCTCGAAGACGGAGAGGTCTCCATCGCCCGGGCGGCGAGGTCGTTGACCTTCCCGGCCCGCTTCATGATGGCCGCGGCCATGAATCCCTGTCCCTGCGGGTACCGGGGCGACCGGCAACATGAATGCTCCTGCACCCCGCCGATGGTCCAGCGCTACCTCTGCCGCGTGTCCGGTCCCCTCTTCGACCGCATCGACCTGCATGTCCAGGTGGCGGCGGTCCCGTACCGGGAACTGGCCGGGGAGGGGGAGAGTGAAGATTCCCGTGCGGTGCGCGAACGCATCCTGGTGGCGCGGCGGATTCAACAGGAGCGGCTCGGGGGATACGGCATCACGTGCAATGCGCAGATGGCGCCGCGGCTTCTGCGCCGCTTCTGCCGGCTCGATTCAGGGGGAGAAAGACTGCTGGAGGATGCCGTTACGCGCCTGGGGCTGTCGGCCCGGGCCTATGACCGGATATTGCGGGTTTCCCGGACCCTGGCCGATCTCGAGGGGGACGGGACGATCCAGCCGCGCCACGTCGCCGAGGCGATCCAATACCGCACCCTCGACCGTAACATCGGATAAAAACCGGGACGTCCCACACGTTTACCTGTTTCCTCGGGCCCGGAAAAATGGATCACCCTGCCACGGGCCCGGAAAAGGAGGAGTGATGCCAAGATTCAAGCGGTTGGTGGTGCCGGGAATGCCGCACCATGTCATTCAACGCGGCAACCATCGCATGAACGTCTTTCTTGACGACGATGACCGGCGGGTGTTTCTCCGCATGCTGGCACAGGTTTCAGAGCGGCATGGTCTGCTGCACCTGGGCTACAACCTCATGACCAATCACGAACACCAGTTGTGCATACCAATGGAGGAGGCCTCGCTGGCGCTGGCCATGCGCGACCTGCTTGGTCCCTATGCCGCCTATTTCAACGGAAAGTACGGGTTGAGCGGCCGTTTGTGGCAAGGGCGCTATTATTCGGCGGTTCTGAGCCCGTCTCATTTCTGGACCGCACTGCGATACGTGGAGCTCAACCCGGTGCGCGCGGGAATGGTGACGAAGGCGGAGGAGTATCCCTGGTCCAGCGCTCGGGCCCATTGCGGCTTGTGCGAGGATCCGATCCTTTCGCCGCTCCCGGACGGGGCTCCGTCCACTGCGGACTGGTCCCTGTGGCTCCAGGCCGGGGTTGACCGGAACGAGCTGAAATTACTCCGCGATTGCACCAAGAGCGGTCGGCCCTGTGGAGACGAGGCTTACATCAGAGAGCTGGAGCGGATGACGGGGCGCATTCTCTTCCCGCGGAGAAGAGGACGGCCCACGAGACAATCCGGGGGAGATAGCCGGAAAACCGGGGCTTCATGGAGCGTCCTGAACGATTGCTGCAAGAAGGAGGATTCTGAGGAGTGACGTGCGCGGATCTTGCGCGTCCGCCGCGGCTGCATCCGTGCCGATCTTGCAGCCCACCCGTTTTCCGCCGGCAGCAAATACAGGGCGAATCTTTGCTATGCAGCGAAAATGGGAAACGTGTGGGACGTCCCTGTTTTCCGGTCGCGCGTGATCTGGTAGACAGCGTCGCGGCAGATGGAGCACCGGTCCAGATGTTCCAGGACTTCCAGTTGCTTGTCGAGGTCCAGTTTGCGGTCGAGCAGAAGCACCAGGTCGTGGAAGCTGCAGTTGATCATGTCCCCTCTCTTTCCCGCCGGTCGATGGGCGATTTTAGACTGAATCCCGGAGCGGGGAACTCCGCCCCGCTTGTCCGATCCCATGCCTATGCAACGTCTCTTCGGCCCCGCGATCCATCCATCAAAACACTCGATGCCGTATGCACAACAATGGCCATGGGGGCCCACGTATTAGTACCTATCGGCACGGCTTCCGGGAAGGGTGAAGAAAAAGGCGCCGCGGTGTTCCGGGCGTTGGGGGGGGGGGATAAAAAGATGGCCCGCGGCGCCAAGCTTGGGGCTGATGCCGCGGGCTCATGCCGATCCGTAGATTCCCGGGCCTCCCTGACTTCCAGGGCCCGGCCCGGGGCCGCCTATTCCTTCACGCAGGAATCGGTCGGACATACCGACGCGCACATCGGTTCGTCATGGACGCCCTTGCATTCGGTACACTTTTCCGGAGCGATGTAGTAGAAGTCCTGGGAAAGGGCCGGAATCGTCTTGCCCTCGAATTCATAATCATCGCCGCCCGCGAAAATCGCCTCGTTGGGGCATTCCGGCTGGCATGCGCCGCAGCTGATACAGGAATCCGTAATCTTTAGAGCCATTGCTTGTCATCCTCCAGCGATAGAACTGTCTCTGTCAAAACCGGCATCATAGTAGCATGGATCGGCGGAGCACGCCGCATATTTTTCCCCCCTCCTCCCACGGCTCAAGCGTATGTGTCTACTGCGGGCGCCAATTCGAGGATGGGGAAAATCCCGCCCCTGTGGTAGGCTGGAAGGTGGAATTTCAGCCTGGAGAAAGCTCATGAAGGCGGCCCTTTTGGTGAGTCCGGAGCAGATCGAGATCCGGGAGGTCGACCCGCCGCCGCTCGCGCACGGAGAGGTGCGGATACGCACTGCGCTGGCCGGTGTGTGCGGGACGGACATTTCCATTTTCCAGGGGCGCCGCCCGGCGCCCTACCCATTCATCCTCGGGCACGAAGTCATGGGCCGGGTGGCGGCCGTAGGCGCCGGGGTCGCGAATTTGCAGGTCGGGGACCGGGTGATCGTCGAGCCCAACTATCCCTGCGGCGAGTGCGCCCTGTGCCGTCGGGGACGAGGGGCTGTTTGCGCCTACAAGGGGAGCATGGGGGTGAACCTGCCGGGCTGTTTTTCGGAATTCGCCACGGCTCCCGCGGAGTTCGTCTGGAGGGTCCCCGACGGGGTCTCCGACCGGGACGCGGTCACGATCGAGCCCCTGACCGTGTCGCTTCACGGCCTGCTCCGGTCGGGCGCGGGGAAAGGGGACACGGTGGCCGTGATTGGGTGCGGTGTGGTCGGCTTGCTCCTGATCCACTCTGCCGTGGCAGAGGGGATCAGGGTCATCGCCCACGACCGGATTCCGCACAAACGCGAGATGGCCCTGGGGATGGGAGCCGCCGTCGCCTCCGGGGGCGAGGATGCCGCCGCGCTCTGGGAGCGTGAGGGGGTCACGGCCGTGTTCGAGTGCGCGGGAGCGGCCGCGACGGTGGAACTGGCGCTTGCCGCGGCGCCGCGGGGGTCCGTGGCGGTCCTGCTCGGGCTCTCTTCCAAGCCGGCGAGTTTTTCCCCGATGCGGCTGGTACGGGAAGGGATCCAGGTGCTGACCTCGATGATTTACGATCATCCCGGGGATTTTCGGCACGCGATCGAGCGGGTCGCTTCCGGTGCCCTGAACCCGGCCCGCGTCGTCACGCAGACCTTCCCTTTCGCGTCGCTCGGGGATGCGCTCCGGCTGGCGGCTTCGGGTCACGAAGGGAAGATCCTGGTCGGGATGGAATAGGGCCATGGGGGAAGGAGGCACAGTGGCGTACCGGATACTGCTGATCCACGGCCCGAACCTGAACCTGCTCGGGGACCGGGAGCCGGCTTACTATGGAAACGTGAAGCTCGAGGAGATCAACGCGCGGATGGAACGCCTCGCCGGGGAGCGGGGGGCCGAAGTGCGGACGCTGCAGTCGAACAGCGAGGGGGCGCTGATCGACGCGATCCACGACGCCCGGCTCTGGGCTGACGGCATCGTCATCAACCCGGGGGCTTATACCCATTATTCCTATGCCCTGCGCGACGCCCTGGCCGCCGTCCGGCTGCCGGCCGTCGAGGTGCATCTTTCCAACGTGCACGCGCGGGAGGAATTCCGCAGGATTTCCGTGATCGCGCCGGTGGTGACGGGCACGGTCGCGGGGCTGGGGTGGCGCGGCTACGTTGCCGCCCTCGATGCCCTGCTCGGCCTGCTCGCGGACCGGCGTGAGGGGGAGGGCGGTCAGTCCTGAGGTTCCCCCGGTTCCGGCTGCGGGAGGCCCCGCTCCCGCAGCAGGTCCAGAAGGCGCCGCGCCGTTTCCTCGATCCCCGTCTGCGAGGTGTCCAGGGTGATGTCGGCCCGCGCGTATGCCGGGGCCCGCTCGGCGAGCAGTGCCCGGACCCGTTGCTCCCGGTCCTCGGCCCGCAGCATCGGCCGGTCGTCCCCGCTCCCGGCACGCTCCAGGATGGTCGGGACATCGGCTGTCAGGGTGACGATCACCCCCGAGCGCCGGAGCCGATCGAGGTTATGCGGGTTGACGATGGTGCCCCCGCCCGTGGCGATGACGAGGCCGGTCTCCCCCGCGACGCGCTCCACCATGGCCGTTTCCAGGACGCGGAACGCCGGCTCCCCGCGGGTGGCGAAAATATCGGGGATGCCCATCCCCTCCTCCTTCTCGATCTCCGCGTCGAGATCGAGGAAGCGGTACCCGGCCAACTGCGCCAGACGCCGCCCCACCGACGTTTTTCCCGTCGCCATGAACCCGCAGAGAACGATGTTGCGCCCCTCTCCCATCCCGTTCCTCCCCGGCGGCGCGTCCGGCGCCGGCTGCAATGGATCCATTGTCGGCCGCGGCGGCTTCCTTGACAAGGACCGAGCGCAAAATTTATAGTCATGATTTTTCTTGAAAGGACCGCAATGAATCCTTCCCGGTGGATCGGCATCGCCGTGGCCGTCGCATTGGCCCTCGTTATCGTCTTCCTTCCCACGCCCGCCGGCCTGGGCGCCGCCGCCCAATCGGTGCTGGCCGTCGCCGCCCTGGCGATCGCCCTCTGGCTTTTCCAGTCCATGAACAACGGCGTCGCCTCTGTCCTCATGATGGGACTCATGGTGACCATCGGGGTGCAGCCGCAGCTGGTCTTGAGCGGTTTCTCCAGCCCCCAGTTCTGGATCCTTCTCTGCGTCCTTTACTACGGGTGCGCCATGCAGCGGACGGGGCTGGCCGAGAGGCTCTCCTATTACGTGCTGACCCTCTTCCCGGGAACCTATCCCGGGATCCTGGCGGCCCTTTTCGTCATCGGGTCGCTCCTGGCCCTGGGCATCCCCTCGATGACCGTGCGCACGGCCATCATGGTGCCGATCGCGTGGGCACTGGTGCAGTCGCTCGGAATCGCGCCCCGCAGCCGCGGCTGTGCCCTGATCATGCTGACGGCGATCGAAATGGCCGTCATCCCGGGGACCGCCCTCCTTTACGGGTCCCTGTTCGGGCCTTTCGTGGAATCGGTTTTCCAGACCCGGCAGATCCCGATGGTGTTTCTCGAATACGCCCGGGTGATGGCGGTCCCGACGCTCCTGCTGTGCGGCCTGGTGCTGGTGGTCAACCCGCTGGTGCTTCGTCCCGAAAAGCGCCTCGAGGCATCCCCTTCCTTTGCCCGGGATCGGCTCAAGGCTCTCGGCCCGGTCTCGCGCGCGGAATGGGTCACGGCCGCCGTGGTTGTCCTGTCCATCGTTTTCTGGGCCAGCGACCGAGTACACCACATGCCCAGTTTTCTGGCCGGGATGTTCGGGATGGCAGTTCTCGCGCTGGCCGGGATCCTGAGGGACGAGGACATCGGCGGCGGGGTCTCCTGGACGATGCTCCTGTTTCTCGGGGGGATCTTCGGGCTGGCCAACATCATCCAGGAATACCGGATTACCGACTGGCTGACCGGCTACATCGTTCCGGTGGCGGAAGCCCTGGCGGGGAGCCCGCTGGTCGTGCTGCTGGTGGCGGCTCTCGCCTTCCTGCTGCTGCGCTTTTTCGACCCGACGGGCTTCATCGCGATTCCCGTTCTCTTCCTGCCCGTTGCGGAGGTCATCGGCGCCGACGTCATCCCCCCCCTCGTGCTGGTCGCCCCGCTCCTGCTGGCGACCTCCCCTTTCTGGCTCTCCCACCAGAATTTCTGGGTGGCGATGGGAGAGGGAATGACTTCGGGCCAGGCGTTCAGCGCCGGTCAGCGCGCACGCCTGGCCAGCGTCTACGGTGTGATGGTCCTCGTGGCGCTGGTGCTCAGCTTCGGGTACTGGAAGCTGATCGGTGTGCTCTAGGAGGTTATCCGAGAATTCGGATAGGCGGCGTTCCGAACGCCGCGCACCCCAATATTCGGGCAGGCTCCTAGTCGCTCAGCGAGCGGGCGCCGCCCCCGCGGCGCACCTTGACCATCTCCGCGGCGATGGCCAGCGCGATCTCTTCGGGCGATTCCGAGCCGATATCCAGGCCGATGGGGGCGTGCACCCTCTTGAGCAGTGCCTCCGGGACCCCCTCCTCGTCGCGGAAGCGGAGGAAACAGGCCTTGATCCGCCGCCGGCTCCCGATCATCCCGATATACTTGGCCGGGCTGTCGAGCACCTTCCGGAGGCAGGGTTCGTCGTACTGGTGCCCCCGGGTGATCAGCACGATGTAGGTCTGGGGAGTGATTTCCATGTTCCCGAGCGTTTCGGCCATGTCCCCGGCCAGGACGGCGTCGGCTTCAGGGAAGCGTTCGCGGTTGGCGTAGACGACCCGGTCATCAAGAACGGTGACGTGGAAGCCCAGGATCTTGGCGAACCGCACCAGCGGGATTGCCAGGTGCCCGGCGCCGACGATGATGGCCCGGCGCGTGGCTGTGATGACGTCGAAGAAGAGGTCGGCGCGTCCCCGCGATTCTCCGAGCTCGACAGCGACCCTCCGGCTCTGTTCCAGTTCGAGCCTGGCCGCCGCTTCCTTCAAAACGCCCTGGAGCAGTTGCGGGTGGGCGATGTTTCCGGCCAGCAAGGACCCGTTGCGGATCAGGCATTTGTCGCCCGGGGCCACGCCCTCGATCCCTTCGGCCCCGAGCAGGGTCGCCAGCACCGCGCTCTCCCCCCGGACCGAGATTTCCGCCAGCGGGCCCGCCAGCTCCCCGCACTTCCCATCCGCCAGGTTCCAGGGGTCGATGAAGGCGTCGAGCACCCCGCCGCATACGGCGGGGCTGTTCGATTCGATGTCGTCCAGGAGTTCCACCTTCACGAGCGCGGGCTTCCGGGTGCGGATCGCCTGGATCGCCTCGCGGCGGACCTCCGCCTCCCCGCACCCGCCTCCGATGGTTCCCATGATGTCGCCGGAGGCGGTGACTACCATCTTGGCCCCGATCTCCCTCGGAGTGGAGCCGAAGGTGGACACGATCGTGGTGACCGCGATTGTTTCCCCCGCTTCCAGCCGCTGCTTGACCTGATCATACATAATAGCCGCTCCCCTTGATCCTCGTTGCCTCCCGTGCCGGAGGAGTCCCTATTCTTTACATCATAACCGGTGCCGGGGCCAGTCCCATTTTGGCCCGCCGTTTTCCGCCCCGGCGCCCGCGGCCGCTTCCGGCGATTATGGGAGGAGGTTCCGGGGGTGGTCACGCCAGCAGGTGCAGCGCCCTGGCCTTGAAGAGGAGGTACACCTCCCGGCCCGGCTCGAGTTCGAGGATGCGCACCGCGGCCGGGGTGACGCTGACCTTGAAATCCACCCCGGCTGAGACGACGAGTTCCGCCCGGTCCATCTCCCGCATGACTCTTTGGACCGTCCCCCGTAACACGTTACGGGCGCTGGTCCGGGTGATGCGCTCGCGCGCGAGCAGGATGTCTTCCGAGCGGATGCCGAGGGTCACCCGTCTCCCCGGCGGAAGGCCGTTGTAGGCCGCCTCTATCAGGCAAGAGCCCAGGTCGATGGTGGTGATGCCGTCCTCGGGATGGTGTTCGAGGATCCGGCCGACAAAGATGTTTTCCGCGCCCACGACCCGCGCCACCGGCGCCGTTCGGGGGGCATTGAAGATTTCCAGCGGCGGGCCTTCCTGGACGATCCTCCCCTCGTCGATCACCAGCATCCGCCTTCCCAGCCGGAGCGCCTCGGTGTGGTTGTGGGTGACGTATACAAACGGGATGCCGGACTTTTCCTGGATCGCCGCGATCTCCTCGATCAGGAGCGAGCGGGTGGCGACATCCACGGCCGACAGGGGCTCGTCGAGGAGCATGATCGCGGGATCGGCCGCCAGGGCGCGCGCGAGCGCCACCCGCTGCTGCTCCCCCCCCGACAGCTGGTCGGGGCGCCGGTCGGCCGTCTTCTCGATCCCCAGCAGCGCGAGGAGTTCCCGCGCGCGCTCCCGGGGCGCACGTCCCGCGTCCGGCCGGGCGCCGTAGAGGACGTTGTGCAGGGCGGAAAGGTGGGGGAACAGCCGGTGGTTCTGAAACACGTACCCTACCCGCCGCTTCCGCATCGGCAGGCGGCAGCCCGAGGCGGAGTCGAAAAAGAGGGTGTCCCCCAGGGAGATCCTTCCCTGGTCGGGGTCGATGATCCCCGCGATGGCGTGCAGGATGCTGGTTTTTCCCGCGCCCGAGGCGCCGAAGAGCACCGTGATCCCTTCCGTGGCCCGGAAATGAACGTCGATGGTCGGCCCCCCGCCGTCGCGGGAGCCGAACTGTTTCCGTATGCGCGCGTCCAGCATGGTCATCTCCCCGGCGTTGGGCGCGAAAGCCGGTTGGTGAGGTAGACGACGGTGACCGATATCCCCGTCAGGATCAGCGCCAGCCATCTCGCGGTGGCGTCCTCCCCCCCCGCCACGGCCTCGTAGATGGCCAGCGGCATCGTCTGGGTTTCTCCCGGGATGTTGCCCGCCAGCATCAGGGTCGCGCCGAACTCCCCGAAGGCGCGCGCGAAGCTGAGGATGACGCCCGCCAGGATTCCCTTGCTCGCCAGCGGGATCGTGATGCGGAAGAAGGTTTCGATTTCGCTCTTCCCCATCAGCAGGGAGGCGGTTTCGTACTCGGGGTCGACGCTCTCGATCGCCGCCCGAGCGGACTTGATCATCAGGGGAAGCGCCACTACGGTCGAGGCGATGACCGCGGCGACCCAGGTGAAGGTCACCGTCCATCCGGTCAGGGCGTACAGCGGTTCCCCCAGCACCCCGCGCCGTCCCAGCAGCAGGATCAGGTAATACCCGGTCACGGTCGGAGGCAGCACCATCGGCAGGGTGAGGAGGGCATCGAGCATCTCCCTCCCGCGGAACCGGCGCTTGGCCAGCAGGTAGGCGAAGGCGGTGCCGGCGACGGCGATGACGACCGTCGTGATCGAGACGACCAGGAGGGAGAGCCGGAGCGATTGCAGGATCATGGCTGGGACGTTTGCGCGAATCCGTATTTGCGGAGGATGGCCTGCCCCTCCGGGCTCGTGGCCAGGTCGATGAAGCGGCGGGCGGCATCGGGGGCGCCGCTCCCCCGGAGGGCGGCGATCGGGTAGACGATGGGCGCATGCGTGCCGGGGGGGGCCGGAGCCACGACCCGGACTTTTTCCTGGGCGACGGCGACATCGGAGGCGTAGACCAGGCCCGCGTCCACCTCGCCGCGGACTACGTAATCGAGCACCTGGCGCACGTTCTCAGCCAGGATGAGCCGGGGCTGGAGCGGGCTCCATAGTTCGAGGTTCTCGAGCGCCTCCTGGGCGTATTGGCCCGCAGGGACCGTCTTGGGGTTGCCCACGGCGATTCTCGTGATCCCGGGCTGACCGATGTCAGTGAAGACCTGGAGCGGGGACGGCTGGGCGCCGAGCGGGGCGACCAGGACAAGCTCGTTGCGGGCCAACTCCCTCCGGCTCCCCTCGAGGACCAGTCCCCGGGATTCGAGCGCGTTCATCTGCCGGGCCGAGGCGCTGGCGAATACGTCCGCGGGGGCCCCCGCCTCGATCTGCCGCTGCAGCAGCCCGGAGGCGCCCAGGTTGAAGCGGACCTGCACGCCCGTCTGGCGTTCGAAGATCAGGCCGATTTCCTCGAAGGCGTTCTTCAGGCTGACGGCGGCGGAAACGATGATCTCCTTTGGTTGCGCGGGGGGGCGCCCGCACGCGGAAAACAGCAGAAGGGCAGCTGACAGCGCCGCGGCTGGGATCCAGCGTCCTGGTTTCATGCACACCTCCATTTTGTCAGTGGACTGTCTTGTGAACAGGACAGTGTAAAACAAAAGGGGGCCCGGGGGAAGCGCGATTCGCCCACCCGGAGATGGGGCCGGCCTCCCCGGACGGGGGAGGGAGGAGAGGGCTGACACCGCGAGGGCCGCCGTGATAAAGTGTATGGGGGGCCTTCCGGGGCCCGGAGCGAAAGAGGTGGAAATGCCCATCGAGAACAATCTTGCGCGGTACCGGAAAAAGCGCGGCCTGTCGGCGATCGAACTCGCCCGGGAGGTCGACGTGAGCCGCCAGACCATCTACGCGATGGAGGCCGGCACCTACGTACCGAACACGCTGGTGGCGCTGAAACTGGCGCGGGTGCTCCAGGTGCGGGTGGAAGACCTCTTCCGGCTGGAGAGCGCCGAAGCCCCGGTGCACGCGGAGACGGCCGAGCTGCTCCCCTCCGGGCAGGAGGCGCAGCCGGGGATGCCGGTGCAGTTGTGCGACGTCGACGACCGGCTGGTCGCCGTTTTGCCGGCGCCTGCCGCCTGGAGCCTGCCCCCGGCCGACGCCGTGCTCCTCGATCCCGGGAAACGGCGCAGCCGGGCCCGGGTCCGGCTTTTTCACGAGGACCCGCAGTATCGCAAGCGTCTGCTGATCACCGGGTGTGATCCGGGCATCTCCGTCCTCCTGCGCCACCTGCAGCGGGAGGGGGTGGAAGCCGTCGTCGCCTCGCGGAACAGTTCGCAGTCCTTGGATCTGCTGAAGCGGTCCCTGATCCATGTCGCCGGTTCCCATCTCCGGGACGCGGCGACGGGGGAATCCAACCTTCCCGCCGTCCGCAAGCAGTTTCCCAAGGGTTCGGTCGCGGTCTTCTCCTACGCCGTCTGGGAGCAGGGGATCGTGGTGGCCCGTGGAAACCCCAAAAGGATCCAAAGAATCGAGGACATGGCGCGGGCGGACGTGACCATCGTCAATCGCGAGCCCGGTTCAGGCACCCGCCTCATGCTTGACAATCAGCTGCGGCAGGGGGGCGTCCCGCCGGAAAGCGTCCTCGGCTACGGGGAGATCGCCCGGGGGCACCTGCGGGCCGCCTGGCAGGTCAAGAGCGGGCAGGTCGACTGCTGCCTGGCAACCAAAACGGCCGCCTGCGTGTTCGGTCTCGATTTCATTCCCCTGGAGAGCGAGCGCTACGACCTGGTGATCGGGAACCAGAACCTCGGCCACCCTGCGGTGCAGGTCCTGCTCGACACCCTGAGGCGCACGGCCTTCCGCAGGGAACTCGAGGGTTTGGGAGGCTACGATACCCGGAACGCGGGCGACCAGCTGCTCTGACGCCGCCGCTGCCGGCGGCATCGCCGCCCCTGCTCCCTCTCCTCGAACCCCGACCGGCAGATGATGCGGATTCCGAGCGACTCGGCGCCGATACGGCGGGCGACCGTCCCGCGCCGGCGCCGCATGTATTGGAGTCCTCTCCCCCGATCCTCCCCAATTCCCCCGGCCCGCCGGGGTCACTCGGGCGGACGGAAATGGTCCGGCAGCTCGGCCACGCTTCGGATCAGCAGGTCGCACCCGCACGATGCGAGCTCCGCTTCCGTCCGGAAGCCCCCCAGGACGCCGCAGGTGAAGACACCGGCCGCGCGGCCGGCGTCGATATCCACCCGGCTGTCGCCCACCATGACCACTTCGGCGGCGGGGACCCGGCAGAAACGCATCGCCTCCAGCAGCGGTTCGGGATCGGGCTTCCGGTGCCGGGTGCTGTCCCCCCCCAGGATGATCTCGAAGCGCCCGGCAATCCCCAGCCCCGCGAGAATGCGCCGGCAGAAATCGGCGGGCTTGTTCGACACCACGGCGCAGCGGGCCCAGCGCAGGCGCCCGAGCGCCGCGCCGACGCCGGGATAGAGGCGGGTGTGATCCAGGAGGTGGCGGCCGTATTCCTCCCGGAACAGTTCCAAGCCGAGCGCGGTCTCTTCCGGGTCGGGACTCCGTCCGGTCGCTGCGGCCAGCGCCCGTTCAATGAGCACCTGGACCCCGTCCCCGACGAAGGCCCTGATCCGGGCGGGTGAGAGCGCGGGCAGCCGCATGCGGCCGAGGGCGAGGTTCAGCGACTGCACGATGTCCTGCTGCGAATCGATCAGGGTTCCATCGAGATCGAAGAGGAAGAGGCGGCAGGATTCACGCGTCGGCATCTATCGGCTCTCGAGCATCGACAGTGCGTGCGCAAGTTCGGGCAGGATGAGCGATTCCATTGCAAGCCGGCAGGCCCGGGGGCTGCCGGGCAGGCAGAAGAGGAGCTTCCCCTCGATAGTGCCGGCCAGGGCGCGCGACAGCATGGCCGCGCTCCCCACCTGCGGGTAGCTTAGGGACATGAAGAGCGCGTTGAACCCCGGGAGTTCCTTGTCGAGCAGGTCCCTGACGGATTCGATCGTGACGTCGCTCGGCGCAAGGCCGGTCCCGCCCGTGGTGACGATGGCCCGGACCTTTTCGTTTTTAACCAGCGCGCGTACCGCCGCGCGCAGGCGCCGGCGGTCGTCGGGGAGGACTTGTCTCGCCGCCACCTCGTGGCCGTGGCTCAAGATCAGTTCCTGGATCACGTCGCCCGACTTGTCGGTGGCCAGGGATCGGGAGGAGGAAAGGGTCACGATCGCGACCCCGGCGCGGATGTGCGCGTGCTTTTTATGATCCGCCGCAGAGTCCGCCAGCTTTGGTTTCGTCATGGCTCTCGAGGACCTCCCTAAAGGGGGCATGATGCCACGCCCGGCCCCTTTTTCAAAGCGGGAACGGGCAGAACCTCCTGAGTACGGGCTCGAAATCGGAGCCGGCCAGGATCCTGCGGGAGATCTCCTCGACCCGGAGCTCCTCGGCTTCGTCGCGCCGGGGGAGGTTCCCGGCTTCATCCTTGAGGATGCTGCTCAGCCGGACCAGGTGCACGATTTCGTGGGTCAGGATGTAGACGAAGAAGTGGTAGAGATGGTCGATGAGCCGTTCCCGCCTGGCGGCGGCCAGGATGCCGGGATCGTTGAGCTCGATGCGGTAAAAATCGAACAGGCGGTTGCGGTGAGCCTGCTGCACCGGGCGGACGCGAGCCAGCACCGGGTCGGGCAGGGGTTCCCATTCGCTGTCCTTCCGGGTCAGCAGGTCGTAGCGCAGCTGTTCCCGGCGGAAGGGGGGGATGCAGTAATACCCCATCGCGCGTTCTTCCGCTTCGTTCAGAGCCTCGACGAGGAGGCTTCTCTGCGGATGCGAAAAGAGCATGATCCCCCCTTGGAGGTCAGACCTTGCTGTCAGACGCAGTACTCCCGGTTACGGTTGCGGAATCGGCGGGCTTGGCCGAAGCCCCGCCGTTCGTGGGTGTTTCCGTTGCCGGCCCGGAGGATGAGCGGCGGGCGTAGTCGGTGAGATACCATCCGCTCCCCTTCAGCTGGAAGCTCGAATGGCTGATCAGTTTCTCGACCTTCGATCCGCAGAACCTGCATTCGCTGAGCGGATCATCCGAAATCTTCTGGAAAGCCTCGAAAATCTCGCCGCATTTGGTGCACTGGTACTCGTAGATAGGCACAGCCCAACCTCCCTATGTCATGATTGCCGTTTCAAAGATAATACCGGGGCGTGCGGGAGTCAAACGCCGGAAAATATTCCCCGTTCGCGGCGGGTCAGTCCTGATGCCCGAAGATCTCCGTGCGGAAAAAGCGGACGAGGGCCTCCTTGCGCCGGCGGTCCGCGGCGTGCAGGGGGATCAGGCTCTTCAGCGGCCACCGCAGCAGCGTCATTTCATATTCCATTGTCAGCCCCTTCCCGGTGAGGTACCAGCAGAAGAGCAGGCCGAACAGGAGCCCTGGGGGGAGAAATCCGCCGTCCTCGTTGATCGTGATGCCGAATACCTTGGTGTCGGACCGGTCGGGCACCATCCGGGCCAGGCGGAGGTAGGTCCGCAGCCTGTCGTCGGAGAGGTAGCTCCGGCGTTCGCGGACCGGCCTGAGGACGATTTCATAGCGGCGGGCGCCGTTCTGGCGGATCCAGCGGCGCTGCTCGATATAGTCGCCCAGCAGCGACTCTCCCAGCGCCACCAGGAGGTCTTCCCTGAGCTTGGAGGGGCGGGAGCACAGATCCTCGTGCAGGTTGAGAAAGCGGTTCTCCGGGCTGAAATATCCCAGCACGTTGTCCCACTCGGTGCTTCGGCCCCACTCCCCGGCGGGCAGGAGTCGCACCCCCCGGAAGAACTCCAGGTGGTGGGCGCGGATGTCACGGTTGTCCCATGCGATCTCCAGGAGCAGGTCCCGCAGCCATGCCGGGCGGAAGACCTTGCCGTCGAGGGCGTCTCTTATGGAGTCGAGGTGGCGGCACAGCAGCGGGGCCCGGCTGCCGGGGGCCGGGCCCGCCCGTTCCTTCTCCCGTGGGCGGGGGGCGTTCCCGTTGCGGAGGCCCCACCCCGGTTCCCCCCGCAGGTGGGCGTCGGCGTAGAGCAGGGTGCGGATGGCCAGGGCGAACCTGCCCGGGTCGTGATGAATGGCCCGCGTGGTGACAGGCCGGTCCTGGGAAAACAGGGTGGCTTCGACCGGGTGGACCCCCATCGCCTCCACCGCGGCGCGGTCGAGATGTATGGGACTCTTCCCTTCGAGGGCGTAATTGCGCAGGATATTCCCCGGGATATGCTCCAGGTTGGCGCTCAGTACGACGTCGAACAACCCCCCGATCCCCTGTGGCACGTTGCGGTCATAGGCCTCGACCAGTTCCGAGACCAGGAATCCCCGCCCCTGGTTTTTCAGGGAGATGTCCGTTTCCCCCTCCTGGACCCAGGAGTTGGCGGCCAGGATCTTCAGGGCGCGGCGGTTGGCGCGGATGGCAGCGGTGATCGGCTCCAGTTGCAGGATGGGGATGATGCTGGTGTACAAGCTTCCCGGCGCGAACACGATCAGGTCCGCCTCCCGGATCGCCCTCGTCACGCCGGCGCCGACAACGGGCCGGCGCGTGAACAGGGCGGTCACCCGGTCCACCGGGGTGTCCCGGCGGGCGGAAGCCGACTTGCTCTGCCCGTAAACCGCCACCCCGTTGGCATAGCGGAATACCAGCTGTCCCGGCGTTGCGGTGGCCGGAAGGATCTTTCCCGGCGGGGCCCCGATCAGGGAGGCGATGTGGTCGATCCCCCGCTGGACCTCCCTCAGGCCCGGCGGCCGGTCGGTCCTTCCCCCGGCCGCGCGGAAGATGGCCGCCGCGATCAGCAGGTTCCCCATGGCGTGACCGGCGGGGGAGATGTCTAGTCCCGGGGGGGGAGCGGAGGCGTAGGCGCCCAGGGCGGTCAGGGCATCCGCGAGGACCTGGGGACACGCAAAGCGCAGGGCGCGGGGGAGGAGCAGGAGGGGGTCGGCCGCCTGGCGCCGGTTGCGCCGGCGCTCGTCAAAGCGGTGGTTCATCAGGCGGTGCAGCAGTCGGATGAGCGTTTGCGTCTCCTCGGCGGAGAGCGCGTAGGCGCGTTCGAGATTCTGGGGCAGGATATAGGAAATCAGCAGCTTTCGGATGTCTCCCACGCCGATCACGGGGAGCTCCTGCAACAGCCGTCCCGTCGATCCACCGTCGTCAGTGGTGCAGACGATGGCGGTGAGGTGCGGGAAGAGCTGCTTCAGGCCCACATGGGGCTGCGCGGGCCAGTCCGCTGTCTTGGAGTTCCCCCCCACGATCGTGGACAACCCCGTTCCTCCTCCCAGGACCACGACGCGCGTCTGCTGCGGGTTGAACCGGAGCACTTCCTCGGCCCGTTTTTCCAGGTTCCCGGAGCGCCCGTCGGCTTCCTGCCCGGTCAGGAGGAATTCCACCAGGTGCTCGACCGGGGTCCGAGACCCGTCCGGGGGCCAGGACACCGTCCGGGGCAATTCCGATAAGAGGTTTTTGTAAGTCGTGCGCCGCATGTCAGGTCCGGAGCTTACAGGATTCCCTGCTTGAAGGCAAAAGATACAGCCTGGGCCTTGCTGTGCAGGCCGAGTTTCACCAGGATGTTCTGGATGTGGTTTCTGGCCGTGAAAGGGCTGATGCCGAGCTTGCGGGCCAGCGCCTTGGTGGGCAGACCCTCGGCCAGCAGGGTCAGCACTTCGATCTCGCGCGCGGACAGCGAGGGAACCTTCGGCCGGTTCCGCGGGTTTCCTGCCCTGCCGCCGGGGAGGGGCATCGAGGGGCCCTCTGCGGTGCTACGCTCAGCCCCGGGAGATTGCAGTTCCGCAAGAAAGCGCTCCAGGGCGAGCGTCCTCTTCCGGTCCCGGGTCACGTCGCGCAGGATGTGTGTGACGAAGGGGGGCTCGGAAGTGGTGCTCGACAGGAGAGTGACATTGATCCAGACCGGCCGACCGGCGCGGTCGATGGCTTCGAGGTCGAAATTGCCCCGCGGCGCCCCCTCCAGGCCGCTCCGGTGGATGGTGCAATTCTGGCCGCAGGGAAACGCCCCGCCGGGCGGTTTCCCGCAAAGCACCTGGAAACAGCTCCGGTCCAGGGCTTCCGACTCGGGATAGCCTAGAATCCTTTCGGCCCCCTGGTTCCAGCGAACGATGCGTTTATGGGCATCGGTGATGAAGACGCCGTCGGCCGTATTGCAGAAAAGATCCAGATAGTCGCTCTGGCGCATGCCACGATGCTCCCCTGCCGCTTTTGGGTCGTCCCCGGCTCCGGGCGCCGAAGCGCCGCGGACCGGTTCAGTGGATTCCACGGAATTTGGACTGAAGAATGGCGATCTTTTCCTGAAGCGTGGGCTGCGGCCCGTCGGGAACGGGATCTTCCTTCCGTTCCGCCAGAGGGGCACGCTCCGGCTTCCGGGCGTCCTCGGGTCTGCGGGAGCCCTCCGGTTTTTGCAGACCCCGTCTGCGACCGGAGGCTTCGCGCGGACGGCCGGACTTGGACCTGTCCGGGCGGGGGGCGTTCCGGGCGTCCGGGTCGGACGTTGCATTCGCCTTCCGGGGGCGTCGCTTCGGCTTCTGCCTGCGGCGGCCTTCCTGGAGCAACGCCTTCATCGACAGCCCTATTCTCTGGGTATCCATTTCGACCGACAGGACCTTGACCTGCACGATGTCGCCCACCTTCACCGCCTCGCGCGGATTGCGGATGAACCGGTTGGACATCTGGCTGAGGTGCACCAGCCCGTCCTGATGGACCCCGATGTCGACGAAGGCCCCGAAATTGGTGACGTTGGTCACCGTCCCTTCCAGCGTCATGCCCGGCTGGAGATCGGACATCTGCCTGACATCGGGCCGGAATTTGGGAACCCGAAACGACTTTCTAGGGTCCCGGCCGGGGTGCAGGAGTTCTTGCCTGATGTCGTCGAGGGTGGGGAGTCCGACCTCTTCGGTTGCGAAATCCTCGATCTTCAGCTCGGTCACTCTTTCCCGGTTCCCCAGGAGTTCCCGGACTTCCAAGCCCAGGGCCGCGGCTATTTTTTCCACCACCGGATAGGCCTCGGGGTGAATGGCGGTCTGGTCCAGGGGGTGGTCCCCGTCCGGGATGCGCAGGAAACCGGCCGCCTGTCGGTAAATGGAGTCTTCGAGTCCGATCGCGGTCTTGAGGCCCGCACGCGACCTGAAGGAATCCTGGGAATTCCGGAAATCCACGATCTTGCGGGCAAGCTTGTCGTTGAGGCCCGACACGTAGCGCAGGAGCGCCACGCCAGCCGTGTTCGGATTGACTCCCACGCTGTTGACGCAGTACTGGACTGTCTGGATCAGCCCGCGGTGCAGCTCCTTCTGGTCCACGTCATGCTGGTACTGGCCGACGCCGATGAGCTTCGGATCGATCTTCACAAGTTCGGCGAGCGGGTCCTGCAGTCTCCGCGCGAGGCTGCAGGCACAGCGCAGTGATGCCCCGGAATCGGGCAATTCCTCCCGGGCGATGCGGGAGGATGCATAGATGGCCATGCCGGCGTCGTTCACGCCGGCGATCATGATGTCGTCCAAGCCCGCCTCGGAAACGATTTGCCTCAGGATGCTTTCCAACTGCCGCGCCTTGGCCCCGGTCCCGAACGCGACCGCGCGCACCTTGTGCCGGGTGATCAGGTCCCTGATGATGGCGCCGGCATCCTGCACCGGAGCTGCCGTTTCCCGAGCCTTTGTTTCAGGGGTGGACGCCTCGGGCGCCGGAGATTCCCGGGCCGGGTCGTCACTTGCCGCTACTTCGAGGGCGGCCGTTTGCAGGGTCTCGGTGATTGTAGCTGCGGCCTTGGGGAGCGTGGTTCCGGTGGTTTCAGCCCCGGGAGTTGCGGCTTCGG
>LSQX01309524.1_pt1 | contig 201817 bp, 175 predicted proteins | sample 654561 | NCBI WGS metagenome assembly LSQX01 (sample SAMN04489861, study PRJNA283612) | anaerobic digester metagenome | isolation source: 4 biogas reactors fed with cattle manure at either 37C or 55C with and... | place: Denmark: Kongens Lyngby | collected 2014 | reverse complement strand
GGCACGTGGACCACGGCAAGACGACTCTCACCGCGGCCATTACCATGGTTCTGGCTGCCGAGGGCGGCGCGCAGGTCAAGACCTTCGATGAGATCGATGCGGCGCCGGAAGAGCGCGACCGTGGCGTCACGATCAACACGTCGCACGTTGAGTATGAGACGAAGAACCGTCACTATGCGCACGTCGANNNACATCAAGAACATGATCACGGGCGCCGCCCAGATGGATGGCGCGATCCTGGTCGTGTCCGCCTACGATGGCGTTATGCCGCAGACGCGAGAGCACATCCTGCTCGCCAAGCAGGTCAACGTGCCCTACATCGTCGTCTTCCTGAACAAGGTCGACCAGGTTGACGAAGAGGATCTCATCGAGATCGTCGAGATGGATCTCCGCGAGACCCTCAGCGCGTACGACTTCCCGGGCGACGATCTGCCAATCGTCAGGGGGTCAGCCCTCAAGGCGATGGAGGCCGCGGCCGCAGGCAACGTGACCGACCCCGCCTGCGATTGCATCCGTGAGCTCATGGCGGCCGTTGACGCGAACGTGCCGACTCCCGAGCGCGATGTGGACAGGCCGTTCCTGATGCCGGTCGAGGACGTCTTCACGATCACCGGCCGTGGCACCGTCGTCACGGGGCGTATCGAGCGCGGCGTGATCACCACCGGCTCCAAGGTCGAGATCGTCGGTCTGCGTCCCACCCAGGAGAGCACGTGCACGGGTGTCGAGATGTTCAAGAAGACCCTCGATCGTGGCGAGGCGGGCGACAACGCCGGCCTGCTCCTCCGCGGTATCGAGCGCGAGCAGGTCGAGCGTGGCCAGGTTATCGCGGCCCCGGGTTCGATCAAGCCGCACTCGAAGTTCAAGGCGCAGGTCTACGTGCTGAAGAAGGATGAGGGCGGTCGCCATCGTGCCTTCGAGAGCGGGTACAAGCCTCAGTTCTACTTCCGTACCACGGACGTCACCGGCGAGATCAACCTGCCGGAAGGTGTCCAGATGGTGATGCCGGGCGACCACGTCAACATGGAAGTCACCCTGCAGAAGACCATCGCGATGGACGAGGGCGTGCGCTTCGCCATCCGCGAGGGCGGACGCACCATCGGCGCTGGCGCGGTCACGGAGATCCTAGGGTAAGAGCGCGGACGGTGGGGCCCCGCACAGGGTCCCCACCACACCGTGGGTATGGGGCTACGGCACCAGGAAAGGCGCAGCAATGGCGGCTGATAGCAAGATCCGGATCATGCTGAAGGGCTACGATCACAAGCTGCTCGATCAGTCGAGCGAGCGGATTGTGAAGGCGGCGCGAGATACCGGCGCTGACCTGGTCGGGCCCGTACCCCTGCCGACGCGGAAGAACGTTTACTGCGTCGTGAAGCCCACGGCCCTTGGCCGGTCGAGCCGCACGATGGAGCACTTCGAGATCCGTACCCACAAGCGTCTCATCGACGTCGTGAACCCCGGCGAGCAGACGGTCGAGGCGCTGAGCAAGCTGGAGTTCCCTGGCGGTGTAGAGATCGAGTTGAAGCTCTTCTAGCAGGGCCACTCCAGCGGCGGACAGCGCTTTAGAGGGTGAACCATCCCATGTTCAAGGGCATCTTCGGACAAAAGGTCGGCATGACTCAGGTCTATGACGAGTCGGGGGTTCTCCAGCCTGTGACCGTCATCCAAGCTGAGCCGTGCGTGGTCGTGCGGACCAAGTCCCCTCAGGATCGTGAAGGTTACGAGGCCGTAGTCGTTGGCTTCGGCAAGGCGAAGAAGCCGAGCAAGCCGCACGCCGGGCAGTTCGCCGGGGTCGCGGGGGCGCCTCGACGCCATCTCAGGGAGATGCGCTATGAGGGGGCGTCGGATCTCGAGGTCGGTACCGAGTTGACCGTCGAGAGTTTCGACGCGGGCGACCGGGTCATCGTGGTCGGCACCAGCAAGGGCAAGGGCTACGCGGGTACGGTGAAGCGTCACAACTTCGGTCGCGGTCCCATGAGCCATGGCTCCAAGTCACATCGTCGGCCGGGATCCACGGGCGCCACGGATGCCGCTCGAGTTCTCAAGGGCGTGAAGAAGGCCGGGCAGATGGGCAACGAGCGGGTAACCGTCAAGGGGCTCCGTGTTGTCCGTGTCGACGCCGCGCGGAACCTGCTTCTGATCTCGGGATCGGTCCCGGGGTCCAAGGGCTCCATCGTGGAGGTTCGCGCTGTAGAGTCCTTCGACGAGGAGATCTAGTTATGCCTAAGGTCAAGGTATACACCACAGGCGGAGAGGCCACGGGCCGTGAGGTCGAGTTGCCCGATCCCGTCTTCGCGGACGAGATCAACGAGGGTCTGGTCCACGCCGCGGTGCTGGCCTTCGAGATCAACCAGTCCAGTGCGCGCTCTGTGACGAAGAGTCGCGGCGACGTGCGTGGTGGCGGGCGGAAGCCCTGGCGTCAGAAGGGCACAGGCCGCGCGCGTCAGGGCAGCACCCGTGCACCGCACTGGAGGGGCGGCGGTGTCGTCTTCGGACCGAACGGTCGACTGAGGCGTCGGCAGCTACCCAAGCGGATGCGACGCGCCGCCGTGAGGTCGGTTCTCTCGGCTCGGGCGGCCCAGGAGAGGGTCGTCGCGATCGAGCCCCTGAGCATGGAGGCGCCGAGCACTTCAGGCATGGCGAAGGCCCTCAAGGGCATGGGCTTGGCCGGTGAGCGCGTGTGCGTGATCCTCGCCGAGCACAGACCACAGGCCTACCGATCCCTGCGGAACATCGAGGGCGTGACGGTCCGAGTCGCCCCGAGCTTCTGCGCGCACGATCTGGCCCGCTCCGACGCCGTCGTGATAGAGGAACCGGCTGTGGTGATCGTGGCCGATACTTTCGGATCCGCGCCGAACCGGCGTGGCGCCAAGGGCAAGGCCGAAGGAGGCGAGGAGTAGTGCAGCCGACTCCCTTCGATATCATCATCCGGCCAGTCGTGACCGAGAAGTCCATGGCGGGTATGGAGCAGTCGAAGTACACGTTCCGCGTTTCCCCGCGGGCGACGAAGATCGATATCCGCCGCGCGGTCCAGCGGATCTACAAGGTTCAAGTGACCAAGGTCAACACGCTGAACGTGCGAGGCAAGCCACGGCAGCAAGGGCGCTTCCATAAGGGCCGCACCTCGTCCTGGAAGAAGGCCATAGTGACCTTGGCCCCCGGCAGCACGATCGACCTGTTCGACCGTGTCGAGGAGCAGGCGGGAGGATAGGAACCAATGCCAGTCAAGCAGTTTCGCGCAATCACGCCGGCGCGTCGGACGATGTCCGTCATCGTGCCGGAGACAACGACGCAGAAGTCGAAGCCGCAGAAGGCGCTAACGCGGCCTCTGAAGCGTAAGGCTGGCCGGAACAATCAGGGCCGGCTGACCGTGCGCGGCCGTGGAGGCGGCAGCAAGCGGAAGTACCGCATCATCGACTTCAAGCGCGATAAGGACGGCGTGCCGGGGACCGTTCGCGAGATCGAGTATGACCCGAACCGGAGCGCCGATATCGCACTCATCTTCTACGCCGATGGCGAGAAGCGCTATATCCTCGCCCCGCAGGGGCTCAAGGTTGGGCAGCAGATCGAGTCCGGGGAGAAGGCTGACATCCGGCCCGGGAACTCGCTGAAGCTGGAGCGGATCCCGCTGGGCACGCTCGTGCACAATATCGAGCTGAGCCCAGGCCATGGCGGCCAGTTGGTTCGCTCGGCGGGCGTGTCGGCTCAGGTGCTCGCCAAGGAAGGGCGCTTCGTTCACCTGCGACTCCCGTCGGGCGAGGTTCGGTTGGTTCAGTCCAGTTGCCGCGCCACTATCGGTGAGGTCGGCAAGGAGGACCACGCAAACCTACGGCTCGGCAAGGCGGGTGGCATGCGTTGGAGAGGGCGCCGGCCGAAGGTTCGTGGCGTCGCGATGAACCCGAATGACCACCCCCATGGTGGCGGCGAGGGCAAGGCCCCTGTGGGTCGCAAGACCCCGATGTCCCCATGGGGCAAGCCGGCGAAGGGCGTTCGGACGCGTCGCCGTGGCAAGTCGAATCAGATGATTGTTCGTCGCCGTGGCGGCGGCCGTTAGCTCGGCCTCGGAGGTGCTGTGTTCATGTCTCGTTCTCTGAAGAAGGGCCCGTACGCCCATCCGAAGCTGCTCAAGAAGATCGACGCATTGAACGCGTCGGGCGAGAAGCAGATCATTCGCACCTGGTCTCGCGCCTCGCAGATCTTCCCCGAGATGGTGGGGCACACGATCGCCGTCTACGACGGGCGGAAGCACGTGCCGGTATTCGTCTCCGAGAACATGGTTGGGCATCGGCTGGGTGAGTTCGCGCCGACGCGCACGTTCCGGGGTCACCCGGGGCATGGCGGCGAGCGGTCCTCTCGAGGACGGTAGTGTTGCGGCGCCCGTGGCGCCCAGAGTGACGGGGGATGTCGGCTGTGGATGTTCGAGCCATTGGACGCTATCGCAGGGTATCGCCGGGGAAGGCGAGACGCATCATCGACCTGCTACGTGGCAAGTCGTATGAAGAGGCGCGGGGCCTGCTCCTCACCATGGGCTCCCCCACGGCCGCTTTGATCTTGAAGGTGCTGGAGTCCGCGGGCGCCAACGCGGAGCACAACCATGAGGTAAGCCCGGAGGACTGCTGGGTCGCGCAGTGCTTCGTAGACGAGGCGAAGCCGCTTCAGCGATGGCGCTTCCGGGCGCGAGGACGGGTGGATCGCATCAAGCGCCGGTACTCGCACATCACGATCTGCCTGTCCGATGAGGGCTAGCAGTAGACGCCACCAGCAAGAGAAAGGTTGAGCGGTAGTCATGGGACAGAAGATCCGTCCATCGGGCCTACGGCTCGGCATCATCAGGGACTGGGACAGCCGCTGGTACGCCGACAAGAGGAGCTACCGGGAGTTCCTGCTGGAGGACCACAAGATCCGCACGTACATCGCTGATCGCTTCAAGCAGGCGTCTATCAGCGGCGTATACATAGAGCGCCGCGTTGGTGACGCCGTTCGGATCACGATCCATAGCGCCAAGCCCGGCATCATCATCGGGCGCGGGGGCTCGGGAGTCGAGCAGCTAAAGCAGGATCTTGAGAAGCTGACGGGTCGGCGTACCCACGTGAACATCGTGGAGATCAAGAACCCCGACCTCAACGCTGAACTGGTTGCGGAGTCTGTGGCGCGTGCGATCGAGCGGCGCGATTCCTTCCGCCGCGCGATCAAACAGGCCGCCCTGAGGAGCATGAAGAGCGGGGCCAAGGGCGTTCGGATCGCTGTGGCCGGCCGGCTGGGCGGCGCTGAGATCGCGCGTGGTGAGTGGGTCCGCGAGGGCTCCATCCCCCTGCACACGATCCGCGCCGATATCGACTACGGGGTCGTTACGGCTCGTACCAAGTCCGGTCCCATTGGGGTCAAGGTCTGGGTATACCGTGGCGACATCCTGCCGGGGCAGAAGATCACTCGTGATGGCGAGACCCGGGCGCCCAGGCGTTCTGGGCCGACCCGCGGTCGGGCCCGCATGGCGGCGCCGGGCCGTGATCGCGCTCGCGCCGGTGCTGAGGGCGGGGGAGCGTAGACATGTTGATGCCCAAGCGTACTAAGTTCCGCAAGCCCCATCGCGGGCGGATGCGGGGTCTGGCGAAGGGCGGCTCGAAGGTTGACTTTGGGAGCTTCGGCCTACAGGCGCTGGAATCGGCCTGGGTAACGAACCGTCAGATCGAGTCAGCTCGTGTGGCCATCACCAGGCACTGCCGCCGTGGTGGCAAGGTCTGGATTCGGGTTTTCCCCGACAAGGCGGCCACGAAGAAGCCCGCTGAGACTCGTATGGGCAAGGGAAAGGGCGCTCCCGATCACTGGGTCGCCGTCGTGAAGCCCGGGCGAGTGCTCTTCGAGATCGCTGGAGTGCCGGAGCAGGTGGCGCGCGAGGCTGTGCTGCGAGCGGGCCACAAGCTGCCCATCAAGACACGGTTCGTCGTCCGAGAGGGCTACGACTCGGAGAGTGAGACACAGTAGGGCCCGGGTTTGGCCCTGGAGGAGCTAGAGCATGCGCAAGGCCAGCGACTACAGATCCATGTCCACTGAGGACCTGCAGCACGAGTTGATCCGCAGCAAGGAGGAGCTGTTCCGCCTACGTTACCGTATGGCGAGCCAGCAACTTGAGGACAAGAAGGCAGTCTGGCGTGTGCGCAAGGAGATCGCCCGACTGGCCACGGTGCTGTCGGAACGCAAGCGTGTGGGCGCGGCGACTGAGAGCGCGGGGAGCTAACGGATGGCAACGACTACCGGAGTTGACGAGACCGCCCGCCTGAAGATCAAAGAGGGCGTTGTGGTTAGCGACAAGATGGACAAGACGGTTGTGGTGGCCGTACAGCGGTTGGTTCGGCACCGCTTGTACCGGCGGGTCATTCGCCGCACCAGGCGATTCAAGGCCCACGATGCGACCAACGACTGCCGTGTCGGGGATCGGGTGCGCATCCAGGAGTGTCGCCCCCTATCCAAGGAGAAGTGCTGGCGCGTCATCGAGGTCATATCCAGGGCTAAGTAGCGGCGGAGGTATCAGCTGTGAAGACCTTCACGACCGAGAGCATCAGGAACATAGCCGTTGTTGGACACTCGAAGTCCGGCAAGACGAGCCTTGTCGAGGCAATCCTGTACGAGACAGGAGCGATCGATAGGCTGGGGCGCGTTGAGGAAGGGACCACGGTCTCGGACTTCGACGATGAGGAGATCAAGCGTCAAATGTCCATCTCCTCATCCCTGTGCGCCATCGCGGCGGGGGATCGTAAGCTGAACCTCGTCGACTGCCCCGGCTATGTGGACTTCTTCGCAGAGGCCATCCATGCGCTCTGGGTGACCGAGAGCGCGCTCTTCGTGGTCGAGTCGGGCGGCGAACTAGGCGTAGGCGCCGAGCGGGCGTGGAAGATCGCGGCGGCACGCGGCCTGGCCAAGCTGGTTTTCGTGAACAAGCTAGACAAGGAGAACACCAGTTTCGAGCGCACCCTGGATCTGGTGAAGGAGCGGCTTTCCCCTGCTGCAGCTCCCCTCGGCTTCCCTATCGTTGGGGCTAACGGCCTGGAGGGCGTTGTGGATCTCCTGACCATGAAGGCGTACATGGGCGGGGGCAAGGCGGTTCGGCCGACGGACATCCCGGCCGAGCACCTCGAGGCTGCACGGGAGGCGCGCGCTGCGCTAGTGGAGGAGATCGCCTCCACCGATGAGGTCCTCATGGAGAAGTACTTCGAGGATGAGGACCTGCCGCAGAGCGACGTGGTCGCTGGCCTGTCCAAGGGTGTGGCCGAGGGCAAACTCGTGCCGGTGATGGCTGGTTCGGCGACCTCGGGCGTGGGGGTAGCGGCCCTTGTCAACACCTTGAAGGAACTCATGCCCGCACCGGGGACCGGTGAGATCGAGGGGCACAAGCCGGGTGAGCCCGATGCGGCTCTGACCCGGTCCACGAGCGCGGATGCACCCGCCCTGGCCAGCGCCTTCCGCTCGCTGATCCACCCCTACCAAGGCAAGCTGGTTCTGGTACGAGTGTGGAGTGGGCATATCAAACAGGACATGACACTGCTGAACACCAGCCGTGACATCAAGGAGAAGCTCGGCGAGGTGTTCACGCTGCGGGGCAAGACCCAGGACAAGCTGGAGGAGGCAGTGGCCGGCGACCTCGTCGGTGTGGCGAAGATCGCCAACTCCCGCACCGGGGACACCCTCTCTGAGGTCAGCCACGCGATGGTGGTCCCGGCGCCGCATGTGCCGGAGCCCATGTTCTCGGCCTCCGTTACCGTGGCTGATCGCACCGACGTCGACAAACTGTCGGCGGGTCTCCAGCGCATCATGGAGGAGGACATGGCTTTCCGGTTTTTCCGTGATGCGGAGACGGATGAGTCAATCATCTCCGGCGTGGGGCGGCTGCACTTGGAGGTCGTGCTGTCCAAGCTGCGCTCGGCCACCGGCGTCGAGGTTGAGATGGGCAAGCCCAAGATCCCGTACCGGGAGACGGTCCGAGCCACGGGCACAGTCCATCATCGCTACAAGAAGCAGAGCGGTGGACGCGGGCAGTTCGGCGATGTCCATCTACGGATCGAGCCCAGACCGACGGGCGCTGGGTTCGAGTACCTGGACGAGATCGTCGGTGGGGCCATTCCGCGGCAGTTCATCCCCGCTGTGGAGAAGGGCGTCGTCGAGGCCATGGCCCACGGCTGTCTCGCGGGTTTCCCCGTTGTTGATGTGGCGGTCGCGCTGTTCGACGGCCAGTATCACAACGTGGACTCCTCGGAGTTCGCCTTCCGCCGCGCCGCCTCGATGGCGTTCCGGAAGGGGATGGAGACCTGCAGTCCGGTCCTCCTGGAGCCCATTGTGAAGATCGAGGTTACCGTCCCCGACGAGCATATGGGCGACATCATGGGCGACCTGTCGCAGCGTCGTGGGCGTGTTCAGGGTACTGACTCTCAGAGCGGGTACCAGACGATTTCCGCTACGGTGCCGCTCGCTGAGGTTGCCACCTACGAGGCGGATCTGCGATCCCTGACGGGTGGCCGCGCGAGCTACACGATGGAGCCTTCGCATTACGAAGAAGTGCCGGCCCACCTGGTGGAGTCGATCTGCACCGAGTACGGTCGAGAGATCGAAGAAGAAGAGTAGCGCTGAACCGGGAGGGGCTGGCTATGATCCGGCACATGACAAGGCTAAAGGTGGCGGACAACTCTGGGGCTCGCGAGGTCCTTTGCATCCGCGTGATGGGCAAGGGTAACGCCCGGTGGGGCTCTGTGGGGGACATCTTCATTGGGGCCGTCAAGGAGGCCAGCTCTACTGGGCAGGTCAAGGACGGACAGGTAGTGCGCGCGGTGATCGTTCGGACGAAGGATGCCGTCCATCGCTCCGATGGCTCCCACATCCGGTTCGACGACAACGCCGCCGTCATCCTCGATGGACAGGGCGATCCCATCGGCGGTCGAGTGTTTGGTCCTGTGGCGCGCGAGCTGCGTGATCGGAACTTCATGAAGATCATCAGCCTGGCGCCTGAGGTCTGGTAACGGGAGTGTGTGCAATGTCTCAACCGCGCCTGCGCGTGAAAAAGGGCGACACCGTGATGGTGATCACGGGCAAGGACCGGGGGAAGACGGGCAAGATTATTGAGGCCCGGCCTTCGGAGAGTCGCGTGATCGTCGATGGACTCAATATCGCGAAGAAGCATGAGAAGCCTCGTGGGCGTAAGCCCGGCGGCATCATGGAGGTTCCCCAGCCGATCCACGTTTCCAACGTGATGCTGGTGAGCCCCCGCACCAACCGTCCGGTGAAGGTGCGCGTGCGCCGTGAGCCCGATCCCGAGGGCGTGAAGAAGAGCAAGCGGATCCGCTTCTACTGGGAGAACGGCCAGCGGGTGGACATCGACGAGGCTTAGGCACGGCAATGCCGTGTCGCAGGGAGAGTGAGCACATTGGCTAGGCTGAAGGAGCGCTACCGGACGGAGATCATGCCCGCCCTGATGAAGCGCTTCGAGTATAGCAACACGATGCAGGTGCCCAAGCCGCTGATGGTCAGCCTAAACATGGGCGTCGGGGATGGTCGGGACGACCGTAAGGTGCTGGACGCTGCCGCCAGGGACTTGGCTGCCATCACAGGGCAGATGCCAGCGATCACCCGGGCCAAGCGGAGTGTCGCCAACTTCCGTATCCGGCAGGGCATGGCCATTGGCTGCCGTGCCACCCTGCGGGGTGATCGGATGTATGAGTTCATCGACCGGCTTGTGACCGTGGCGTTGCCGCGCATCCGGGACTTCCGCGGCCTCTCGCCCAACTCGTTCGATGGACGCGGCAACTACAGCCTCGGGATCCGAGAGCAGATCATCTTCCCGGAGATCGACTATGACAAGGTAGAGACCGTCAGAGGGCTGGACGTCACCATCGTGACATCGGCCCCGACGGACGAGGAAGCCAAGGCACTACTCTTGGAGCTAGGCTTTCCCATCCGGCAGTAGGTCCTTGTAGGGAGATTTGCATGGCTAAGACGTCACTCAAGATCAAGGCAAGCCGGCCGCCCAAGTACAAGGTGCGGGGCTACACTCGGTGCGGCGTTTGTGGCAGGTCGCGGGGCTACCTCCGAAGGTTCGGTCTGTGCCGCATCTGCTTCCGATTCATGTCCCTTGAGGGGCTTATCCCCGGAGTCACCAAGTCGAGCTGGTAGTACGCCGCTTGGCACGATCGAAGGAGCGTTGGACGTATGAGTCAGCACGATCCGATCGCTGACATGCTCACTCGGATACGGAACGCGAGTTCGGCGTACCACGACAACGTCGAGGTGCCCGCATCACGGATGAATCTGGAGATCGCCAAGATCCTCCGTAACGAAGGGTTCATCAAGAACTTCCGCATCCTGGCGGGTGAGCCGCAGAGCCGCATTCGGCTTCGGCTGAAGTACGGCCCCAGCCGCGAGCGCGTTATCAACGGCGTGAAGCGCGTGTCACGACCGGGGCAGAGATGCTACGTGGGGAAGGGCGATGTACCGAGTGTCCTCGGTGGTCTGGGGATCGCGATACTATCCACCTCCTCTGGCGTCATGCCGGATCGACAGGCCCGCAAACAGGGCGTGGGCGGCGAGGTTGTCTGTCACGTATGGTAGCGGCTGCCCACAACAACACTGAGGAGGTGGCGTCGTGTCGCGCATAGGACGCATGCCCGTGCCCGTTCCAGACGGTGTGACCGTCGAGCTATCACCCGGCCATATCCGGGTCAAGGGCCCCAAGGGCGAGCTGGAGCGGACGCTTCCCAAGGAGATCGACATCCGCCAGGAGGACAGCGTTTTGGTGTGTTCCCGGCCGGTGGAGAGTCGCCGCGTTCGGGCGCTCCACGGGTTGGTAAGGGCACTAGTCAACAACATGGTCGTGGGTGTGACCCAGGGTTTCACCCGGATCCTGCTGCTCCAGGGCGTGGGCTACAGAGCCAACGTGGAGAACCGTATGCTGAACATTGCCGCCGGCTTCTCCCACCCGGTCGCCGTCCCGCTGCCCGAGGGGATCGAAGTGAACGTGGAGCAGATCGGCACCAACCCGCCCGTGGCCCGTCTGACGATCACCGGGGTTGACAAGGAGCAGGTTGGGCAGCTCGCCGCCGACGTGCGGTCCATCAGGCCCGTGGAGCCCTACAAGCTGAAGGGGTTCCGTTACTCAGATGAGATCGTCCGCAAGAAGGCCGGCAAGTCGGCCGCCGGTGCGGGCAAGTAGTGCCCCAGTCCTAACAGACGAGAGTGATCCTCTATGGCTAAGACAAACCCGCGTATGCAGCAACTCGGTCGGCGCCACATTAGGGTGCGCCGTAAGGTTCATGGCGAGGCATCGTGCCCTCGGCTGTGCGTGCACAAGAGCCTGAAGTACATCTACGCACAGGTGATCGATGATCGGGCGGGGCACACGCTTGCCACGGCATCGAGCCGCGAACCCGACCTGCGAGATGAACGGTCGAGTGGTATGAGCGTGGATGCGGCTAAGGCCGTAGGCGCGGCGTTGGCTGCGCGCGCCAAGGAGAAGGGCATTGAGCGGGTGATCTTCGACCGCGGCGGGTACCTCTACCACGGCCGGGTGAAGGCGCTGGCCGATGCAGCCCGTGAGGGTGGACTCGAGTTCTAAGTCGGAGGTCGCGAAGTGAGTGACAAGCAGATCAAAGTGACCCTAGTCCGTTCCCTGTGCGGCCGAAAGGCCGATCAGCGTGATACAGCTAGGCTACTGGGCCTCCGGAAGATCCGTCAGTCGGTCACGCTGCCCGACAGGCCCGAGATCAGGGGAATGGTCAACAAGATCATCTTCCTCCTGGATGTTGAGGAGGTCGCGCAGTGAGCGACGAGACGATAAAGACGACAGAAGCGGCGCCGAAGCAGTCGGCCGTCAAGGTAGGCCAGATCCCGGCGTCCCAACCGAAGAACAGGAAGCGCAATCGTGTAGGTAGAGGCCACGCCGCGGGCCAGGGCAAGACCTGTGGGCGAGGCATCAAGGGCCAGAGAGCCCGTACCAGCGTGCGGCGCGGCTTCGAGGGTGGCCAGAACCCCCTCCAGCGGCGTCTTCCTCAGCGTCGCGGCGTTAGCCAGCGGGCCCTCAACATCGGCGTGTTCCGTAAGAGCTACGCCGAGGTCAACGTGGGGCGGCTTGAGGCGACCTGCGAGACGGGCGCTGTGGTGACTATCGAGAGCCTCATCGATGCCGGCGTCGTGAAGTCGGCAGGCGATGGGCTGCGTGTCCTCGGTGTTGGCGAGTTGACGAAGCCCCTCACGGTGCGGGCGCGGCATTTCACCAAGTCGGCGAAGGCCAAGATTGAGGCCGCCGGAGGCAGTGCGGAGCTGATCTAACTATGGCGACCCAGGTTGCCGGTCGACGGCAACAGAAGACGCGGAAGATGACCGAGACGCTGAAGACGGCTTGGTCGATTCCTGACGTCCGCAGGCGGCTGCTCTTCGTGGGCTGGATCCTGGTGGTCTATACCGGGTGTGTCTACGTGCCACTGCCGGGCATCGACCGTGCGGCGCTCGAATCGTTCTTCAGCCGTGCGGGCGGCGGCGGCGTGCTCGATCTGCTCAACGCGTTCTCCGGCGGCGCGCTGAGGGAGTTCTCGGTGATCGCCCTGGGCATCATGCCCTACATCAACGCGTCTATTATCTTCCAGCTCCTTACGATCGCCATCCCCGCCCTGGAGCGCATGCAGCGCGAGGAGGGCGAGGAGGGTCGGAGGACCATCGCCAAGTACATCCGCTGGGCGACCGTCGCCCTGGCGATAGTCCAGGCGACCGGCCTCTCGGTCATGCTGCGGTCGCAAGGCATCCTGGACCCCGGGTTCATGAACCTGATCCTCGTCATCATCACAATGACGGCGGGCACGAGCTTTCTCATGTGGCTAGGCGAGGAGCTCTCCGAAAAGGGCATCGGGAACGGCGTATCGCTGCTCATCTTCATGGGCATCATGTGCAGCATCCCTGACCAGGTTGGCCAGACGGCGGCGAAGCTTCGGGTGGGCGCCATCCAGAGCCAGAACGTCATCGGACTCATGCTCGTCCTGGTGCTCATCATCGCCTTCATCATTGTCATTCAGCAGGGACAGAGGCGCATCGAGGTCAACTATGCGAGCCGCGTCGTGGGCCACCGGATGTACCGCGGACACAGCTCGTACCTGCCGCTGAAGGTGAACCAAGCGGGGGTTATCCCCATCATCTTCGCAATCTCGGTGTTCATGTTCCCGGCAACCCTGGCCCAGTTCCTGCTCAGTGACTCCTTGGCGAAGGCCATCGGTGTCGAGGCTGCGGTCCTGCAGCGCATCGCCAGCAAGATCGTGGAGTTCCAGCCAGGGATTGGCGCGAACGGGGTGGCTGCGGCGATTGTGTACTTCGCGCTCGTTGTGGTCTTCACGTATTTCTACACGGCGGTCACATTCAAGCCGGCGGAAGTGGCGGAGACCCTGCGGAAAAATGGCGGGACGATCCCTGGGCGACGGCCGGGCGGCCCCACGGTGAAGTACCTAGATCAGCTTCTCGTTCGGATCACCCTGCCCGGCGCATTGTTCCTTGGCTTGATCGCTCTGACCCCGTATTATGTCCCATTGCTCACCCACGTCGATACCTTCAACGTGGTAGGCGGGACCTCGCTGCTCATCGTCGTCGGGGTCACTATGGACACGATGCAGGGGCTGGAGGCACACCTGCTCATGCGCAACTACGAAGGGTTCATCAGTTGATGACCAACCTGATCCTGCTGGGCCCACCGGGTTCCGGCAAAGGCACGCAAGGCGAGCGGCTCGAAGTCGAGTTGTCCCTCCCTCGGCTGTCCACGGGTGATATGCTGCGTGAGGCTGTCAAGAAGGGCACGGATCTGGGCCGACAAGTCGAGCCGATCATGAAGTCGGGCAGCTTGGTCCCGGACGAGGTCGTTGTCGGGATCATCGCCGAGCGTATTGGGCAGGCGGACTGCGGCAAGGGGTTCATCCTTGATGGGTTCCCTCGAACGATCCCGCAAGCGGAGGCCCTCGAGGCTATGCTGACGGAGAAGGGAACTGCCGTCACGGGTGTGCTGAACATCGCGGTGCCGGATCAGGTGCTCATCGACAGATGCGTAGGGCGGCGGCTCTGCTCCAACAAGGAGTGTGGCGCGATCTACCACGTGATATCGAACCCGCCCGCCCAGGACAACGTGTGCGACCGCTGTGGGTCCGAGCTACTGCACCGGTCCGACGACCGCGCGGAAGCCGTGGAGGAGAGGCTGCGGAACTACCATCGGCAGACCGAGCCCCTCGAGGACTTCTATAGCTCGCGCGGGCTGCTCCACGAAGTGGACGGGGTCGGCTCGCCCCATGAGGTGTTCGGGCGGACTCTGGAGGCTCTGCGAGGGGTGTCCGGGGGCTGTTGTGAGTAGTGGCGATTCCGTTGTCATCAAGACAGCGGAGCAGATAGATGCGATGCGGCGCTCGGGGCGGGTGTTGGCAGGGGCCCTGAGGGCTATGTCGGAGATCGTGCGGCCCGGCATCTCGACAGCCGATGTCGACCGCGTTGGTGAAGACTACATTCGGAGCCACGGCGGCTCGCCGTCGTTCAAGGGATATCAACCCTGGGGGGCTGACACTCCCTTCCCGGCGGCGGTGTGTGTGTCCGTGAATGATGTAGTGGTGCACGGGATACCGAGCGACAGGATCATCCTCCAGGAGGGTGACCTGGTCGGTATCGACGTGGGGGTCTGCTTGGATGGCTGCCACACCGACGCCGCGGTGTCGGTGGCGGTGGGGCCGGTTAGTGCGCGAGTAGCCAAGCTCATGGCGACCACGCGCAAGGCGCTGGCTGAGGCGGTGAAGGTCGCCTGCGTAGGTCGTAGAGTGCGCGATATCTCGGCGGTAATCCAGAGGACTGTCGAGGGCGGCACGTCGGTCTCGACGACAGGAATGCGGTGCATTCGCGATCTGGCGGGTCACGGTGTAGGCGCTTCGGTGCACGAGGGGCCGTCGATCCCAAACTACGTGCACCGCGGTGAGGGAAGGCTGCTCTTGCGCGAAGGGATGACCCTCGCAATAGAGCCGATGACGACGTTCGGGGAGCCGTACACGAAGCGCTGCGCGATCGACCACTGGGGTGCTTGCACCGTGGATGGCGAGTGGAGCGCGCACTACGAGCACACAGTCCTGGTCACGAGGTCAGGTCCGGAAGTGCTGACCGCGGCGCCGGCAACCTAGGCAAGGCTGGCCCCCGAGGGGCCGAGGAGACATCGGGAGGCTGTTGCAGGAGAATGCCTGAGCAAGAGAAGGCCATCAAGGTACAGGGTACCGTTACCGATAAACTCCCGAACGGGGTGTTTCGCGTTGAGTTGGAGGGTGGACACGAGGTTATCGCCCACGTCTCCGGCAAGATGCGGATGCGGTTCATCCGGATCATGGCCGGGGACAAGGTGACCCTGGAGGTCTCTCCCTACGACCTGACCCGCGGCCGGATCACCTGGCTTCACCGTTAGCAGGCCCGCCGGCACGGGCTAGGGTGACGCGCCGGATGGGAATGGAGTGTAGACGCGATGAAAGTACGTCCCTCAGTGAAGAAGATGTGCCCATCGTGCCGTATCATTCGGCGCCGGGGCGTAGTCCGGGTCATCTGCCCGAAGGACCCGAAGCACAAGCAACGTCAGGGCTAGTCGCTGACGCGGAGGTGACCTGAATGGCACGTGTTGCAGGAGTAGATCTCCCGCGCGACAAGCGCGTGGACGTAGCCCTGAGCTACATATACGGCATTGGACGGCCACGCGCGGAGAGGATCTGCGCCGCGACCGGTATCGAGGGCAGCACCAAGGTGAAGGACCTGACCGAGCAAGAGGTCGGCCGGATCCGCGAGGAGATCGAGAAGTCCTACCTCATCGAGGGCGATCTCCGGCGCGAGGTGCAGGGCAACATCAAACGGCTCATGGAGGTCGGATGCTATCGTGGTATCCGCCATCGCCGTGGGTTACCCGTCAGGGGTCAGCGGACGAGGACGAACGCCCGCACCCGCCGCGGCAATAAGAAGAACGTCGGGATCCGCAAGAAGAAGAAGGCCGCGCACTAGTCTGGCGCGCGGGCGCTGACAGGGTGCCCAACGATCGGATAGGGAAGACAAAGGAGCGTTCGGATGGCCAGGAAGCAACAGAAGTCCGGGAAGAAGAGGCGCGAAAAGCGAATGGTGCAGGACGGCGTGGCTCATGTGAGCTGCACCTTCAACAACACCATCGTCTCGATCTCGGACAAGCAGGGCGAGGTCGTAGCCTGGGCGAGCGCCGGCACGGTTGGGTTCAAAGGCACCAAAAAGGGCACACCCTTCGCCGCCCAGCTCGCCGCGGAGATGGCAGCCCGCAAGGCGATGGACCAGGGCATGCGGCGCGTCGATGTGATGGTCAAGGGGCCGGGGTCCGGCAAGGACACCGCGATTCGATCCCTGGCGGCCACCGGGCTCGATGTGGGCCACATCAAGGACGTGACCCCCATCCCGCATAACGGCTGCCGGCCGCCGAAGCGCCGTCGAGTCTAGAGAAGCACTGGAGGTGCAATAAGGCATGGGCAACTACACCGGGCCGGACTGCCGTCAGTGCCGCCGCGAGGGCCAGAAACTGTTCCTCAAGGGCGCGCGGTGCATGGGTCCCAAGTGCCCGATCGAGCTTGAGAAGCGTAACAAGCCGCCGGGCGAGCATGGCGCCTCCCGCCGGCCGCGCAAGGCGAGCGACTACGGCATGCAGCTGCGAGAGAAGCAGAAGTGCCGGCGCGTCTACGGCATCCGTGAGACGCAGTTCCGCAACTACTTCCGCAGCGCTGTGCGCCGGCGCGGCGTGACGGGCGAGGAGCTGCTCAGCATGCTTGAGCGTCGCCTCGACAATGTCGTGTACCGCCTCGGATTCGCCAGCAGCCGCGATGAGGCGAAGCAGCTCGTCAGCCACCGGCATCTCACAGTGAATGGACGCGTTGTGAACATCGCCTCCTACCAGGTCCGCGAGGGCGATACGGTAGCTGTGAAGCCGCGAAGCCGAAGCATTCAGCCCGTCCAGATCGCCGTCAACTCGGCGGGTTCGCGTAGCCAGCCCGACTGGCTCGAAGCGAACTTCACCGACATGACCGGGCGGGTCGTCGGGATGCCAACGCGCGACCAGATCGATACCGATGTCAACGAGCAGTTGATCGTTGAGTTCTACTCGAGGTAGCGACAGCGCGACGGCAAAGAGACGCCGACCGACAGGGGGCACTACCTAGCATGACCGAGCTATACCGCCCGAAGATCGAGCTACTGGCGGGCAGCGCAGATGAGTCCTACGGGAAGTTCGTGGTTGAGCCTCTGGAGCGGGGCTTCGGAGTCACCCTGGGCAATGCCCTCCGGCGCATCCTGCTCAGCTTCATTCAGGGCTTGGCCTTCACTAGTGTGCGCATCGAGGGGGTTGTGCACGAGTTCAGCACCATCCCCGGGGTCTACGAGGACACGACTGAGCTGCTCCTCAACTTGAAGGAGGCCTTTCTGCGGCCCGTCGTCGATGATGTCGCCTCGGCCAACTTGCCCGAGGACGAGGTCTGGACGGCGACGATCGACGCTTCCGGTGAGTGCGAGATCACCGCTGGTGACATCCAGTGTCCGCCTGAGTTCGAGGTGGCGCGTCCCGATCAGCACATCGCCACGCTGACTTCACCTGAAGCCAGGCTCTACATGGAGCTGGATATCATGGCTGGGCGGGGCTACCGGGGCGCGGAGGCGCAGGAAACCTCGGCCGAGGTGGGGCGGATCCCTATGGACTCGATCTTCAGCCCCGTGAAGACGGCCAATTTCATCGTTGAGCCGACGCGGCGAGAGCATCGGACGGACCTCGACAGGCTGATCCTGGAAGTGCAGACAAATGGCGGCATCACGGCGGCCGGCGCCATCGACCAGGCCGCGCGGGTGCTTGACCAGTATCTCCGCTTCTTCTTCGACTTCAGGGCGGTGTCGGAGGGCGCCGAGCGGGCCGATGACCAGTCCGGCAGCGGCGAGAGCGCAGTGCTCGATTACCGCATCGAGGACCTGGACTTCTCGGTCCGCACCTTCAACTGCCTGAAGAAGGAGGGCGTGCTGACCGTCCGCGAGTTGATCCAGAAGACCGAGCAGGACCTGATGGCCATCCGCAACTTCGGCAAGAAGTCCCTCACCGAAGTGCAGCAAAAACTCGCGAGCCTCGGCCAGTCCCTACTGCGTCCCGAGGATGAGGACGAGGAGCCGGACGAGGATGAGGTCATCGATGAACAGGATGACGACGAGGAGTAGCGCCTAGCACGGCCAGCGCTCCAGACCCGCCCGCCATAGGTCCGGGCCGTTCGATCAGGGAGTTTGCGACATGAGGCACAGAGTCGATAGACGAAAACTGAATAGGCCGACCGATCAGCGGCTGGCTATGCTGAGGAACATCGTGAAGGCGCTCATCGTGCATGACGGTGGCGTGAACACGACGGTTACGCGGGCGAAGGAAGCACGTCGCTTGGCCGAGCGGGTCATCTCTATCGCACGGAAGGACACGGTGCACAACCGGCGCGAGGTGGCGCGCATCCTCGGATCTGAGCGACAGCTCACGCCCGTGGAGCGCAAGGCTGGCCGCAAGCGCGTGGACCCGATTCGTAAGCTTTTCGAGGAGATAGGGCCGGCCTACGCCGACCGAGAGAAGGGCGGTTACTGCCGGATCACCCGCACAGGGCTGAGACGGGGCGACTCTACGATGATGGCTAAGCTCGAACTCATGCCGTGAGCATTCGGCACTTCCGGGTCGAGCTAGAGTACGATGGCACTGCGTTCAGCGGTTGGCAGGTCCAACCAGGAGCGCGGACCATACAGGGGGATGTAGAGCGGGCGCTGAGGCTCCTCACTCACGAGGACATCCGGGCCCACTCGGCGGGGCGGACGGATGCAGGCGTCCACGCTCTGGGCCAAGTCATCTCCTTCAGTTCGACGAGTCGGATCGATGCTCAGCAGGTGGCGTTGGGACTGAATCGGTACCTGCCATCCGATGTGCGGGCGAGACGCTCCGGCAAGGTGCCGGCTGAGTTTCACGCGCGGTATAGTGCGCGGGCCAAGACCTATGGCTACACGGCGCTGATCGGTAGAGGGGCGCGGCCCCTTCTGAGTCGGTACGCGGCCACTTACTGGCCTGAGGTCGACGTTGACAAGATGCGTGAGGCTGCCGCCCTGATGGTGGGGAAGCACGAGTTCGCTGCTTTCGCCGCGAGTGGCCGTCAGCCGGGTCCAACGGTGCGGACCGTGCACGAGGTCGCCATCGAGGTAGTATCCGGTGAGGCTCTGCCGGGGCCCGTGGGATGGTCGCCGCCATGGGCGGAGGAGACGCCCGCCATTCGGTTCACCGTGATCGGGGGCGGGTTTCTCTACAAGATGGTCCGCAATATGGTCGGCACTCTGATGGAGGTCGGCCAGGGCAAGATGGATGCGGGCTCGGTGGCCCAGGCTCTAGAGACGGGTGACCGTAGGTTCTGCGGTACAACCGCCCCGGCCCAGGGGCTTGTTATGGTAGGCGTAGACTACGGCGACGCCTACCCATGGTGAGACTAGCGGCGCAGCACATGGCGCCACAGAAGAGAAGGGAGGGCGCCCAGCATGAAGACGTATGCGGCCAAGGCCGAGGATATTGAGCGTGAGTGGTATGTGGTCTCGGCCAATGGTGAGGTCCTCGGTCGTATGGCGGTGCGGATTGCCAAGGTACTGCGAGGCAAGCACAAGCCGATCTTCACCCCGCACGTAGACTGTGGCGACCACGTGATCGTGACCGACGCGGACAAAGTCAGGCTGACGGGGCGCAAGTGGCAGCAGAAGATGTACTACGCCCATTCGGGGTATCCTAGTGGGCTCAAGGTCGCCACTGCGCAGCGCATGATGGACAAGCACCCAGAGAAGATCATCCGCCACGCCGTTCGGGGCATGCTGCCCCACAACCGTTTGGGACGCCAGGTTCTGCGCAAGCTCAAGGTATATGTCGGGCCCGAGCATCCGCACGAGGCACAGAGCCCCCAGCCTCTGCCATAGGGCAAGGCATTCCATGGGGGAGGGAGGTGACAAGTTGGCGGCAGGGCAGCGGTATTACGGTACGGGGCACCGGAAGAGCGCTACCGCGCGCGTATGGCTGAAGCCGGGTACGGGCCAGATCCAGGTGAACGAGAAGGATCTCGGCGCCTACCTCTGCCAGCCTTCCTTGGTTGGCGCCGTTCGCGCGCCACTGGAGGCTGTCGGGGTTGCGGAGCAGTTCGATGTCTGGGCGACGGCCGAGGGTGGTGGCGTGGTCGGACAGGCTGGTGCGCTGCGACACGGCATAGCCCGAGCCCTTCTGATGTACAACCCTGAGCTTCGGGTCACCCTCAAGAGGGCTGGTCTCCTCACCCGCGATTCCCGGGTCAAGGAGCGCAAGAAGTGGGGCCACAAGCGCGCACGGCGCGGCTTCCAGTTCTCCAAGCGTTAGTCGGGATGCCAGATCCCGTGTGAAGGCCGGCTGCGGCGCGTGCGTCTCACTGAGAGAGACGAACGCGCGGGCCGGCTTTCTGCTATTGGTGCCGAAACCAAGGTCCAGGACATGCGGACGCTGATCGGAGCAGTTACGTGGCTGTGCGGCGCGGCGGCGCTGGCACTCTGTGGCTGCCCGAAGCAGGGGCCTGCCGTGGCGGGCCTCGATCCTATCAGCATCACCAGGGAGCGCATCGAGTCGGCGCAACTCGCCACGCCGCCGCGTCCACCGCGCGAGCGCCCCGTCCCCGCCGAGCTAGCCGTTGACGGCCCTGTCGACCGGCTAGGGCTCATCATCCACGGGGTTGCCCAGGTCAGGGACAAGCCGGATGAGCTGGCGGCGCCAATCTCCCAGTGCGAACCGGGTGACTACATCCCCATCCTCGAGGCGAGATCGGGCCACGCTGGCGTGCGCATGTCGGACGGTCGGGTGGGGTGGATCACCGGTCGTCAGGTCGAAGTGCTCGGCGAGCCCGCAGTGCCCGTGCTCCGTGAAGAAGATCCTCCGGGTCGCCATCTTGTGGTGCGTGCCATGCTCTACCTGGGAGTGCCCTACGTCTGGGGTGGAACTTCCGTATCAGGCATGGACTGCTCGGGCTTCGTCCAGAAGGTCTTCCGTGAGGAGGGCAGGGAACTCCCTCGCGTCGCCTGTGACCAGGCTCGGGTGGGCCTGCCCGTAGTCCTGGGCGCCCTCGAGGCCGGCGACCGGGTCTACTTCCAGGCGGGGCATGAGATCGATCACACGGGGATCTACATGGGCGACGGGCGGTTCATACACGCCAGTGGCTCAGGAGGCGCGGTGAGGATCGATGACCTCTTCGATACTCGCTGGCAGCGAATCTACGCAGGGGCGATGCGCTGAGTGGCTACGGAACTCGAACGCTTCATCGACTGCATGGAGTATGAGAGTTCGCTGCCGAGGCCCAACCACGAACTGGGCGTGTGGCCTCAGACGGCCGAGCGCTGGATAGGCGAGGCGCCAGAGGCAGTCAGCGGCTTCACCTGGAACTGGTTCTGGGGTGAGGATGGGCTGGGACTGGACCGGCGCGACTACGTCCGCATCAACTACGGGTTCCTGCCACCCTATGAGCCCGAGCTCATCGAGGAGACCGACCGCTACGAGGTGCGCCGCAACCATCTCGGCGTGGTTACGCGAGCCCTCAAAGAGGGGTCGGTGCACGGCGGGCGGATGTCCATGGATCAGTACCTCTCGTTTCCCGTCGAGGGGCCCGAGGACTTCCCCGACGTGCGGCGTCGCCTCACTCCGGCCGTGCCGGAACGCTATCCCGCGGACCTTGACGAGCGCATAGAGGCCTGGCGCCGGCGCAATGTTCCGCTGGTCCTCGGGACGAACTGCGCCGCCAATGGATTCTACTGGCGGGCGCGGGAGCTGATGGGCACCGAAGCGCTCTCCTTCGCTTGGTATGACGAGCCTGCCCTTATGCACGAGATGATGGAGACCTACGCGGACCTCATCATCGAGACGAGCGTACCCGTGCTGGAGCGCATCGACGTCGAGTACTTCACCCTGAACGAGGACCTCTCGATGAAGGCCGGGCCGCTCCTCAGCCCCAGGACCTACGCCGAGTTCATCCTGCCCCACCTGCGCCGCATGGTCGAGACGTTCAAAGGACTCGGCGTGCGCTACTTCGCCATCGACACCGATGGCGACCCCACACTGCTGATCCCGCACTTCCTGGACGCCGGCGTCGACATCGTCTGGCCCATCGAGCGAGCGTCCAACGTCAGCCCCCAGGAGTGGCGGCTGCGGTTCGGCCGCCAGCTACGGCTCTGGGGCGGCGTCGACAAGCGGGTGCTCCCGCGCGGACCCGAAGCCATTCGCGCTCACCTGCGGGAGTTCATCCCTCTCATCGAGGAGGGCGGCTTCATCCCCACCATCGACCACACCGTGCCGCCCGATGTCACGTGGGACAGCTTTCGCTACTACATGGACGCCAAGAGGGCTCTACTGGCGGGCGAGTTCGAACTCCTCGAGTAGCCGCGGCCTCAGCGTCCTTCATCGTCGAGCACGCGGTGGGCCACCTCCACAGCCCGTCGGGCGTTGCCCACGTCCCCGTGGACTGTGTACACATCCCGCACGATGATCTCCAGGGGCACCCCCTCTGTAGCTCGGAGGGTGGCGCGGATGTGCTCCGCCCAAGCGGATTCGTTGAGAGTGCGGTCCACACTCAGGAAGTTCGGGTCGGGCTTCCGCGAGTAGACGATGCCCGTTCCACGAAGCGCCTCCCCCATGAGGGCCTCGTCGCACCACTTGGAGATGGAGACCTTGCGCAGGTTCGGTAGGTTGCGGAGGTCCTCCCAGAATGGGTGAACTGGCTCGCAGCAGCCGTAGTAGATCAGGCCCAGGGGCTCGCAGACGTCCCGGTAGTAGGGGGCGCAGAACTCATGGAAGAGGTCGGGCGACACGCCGACGGTCTCCTGGCTGTTCGCGTCGCCCCACATGTCACGGCATTCCAGCTGTCCCGGTGGTCGGCCCGGTCGGGGGATCTCTTCGGTAAAGTTGAAGCTGGATCCGAAGCTCTCGTCATTGCCGTTGTTGGCTATGAGCAACCCCTCGGCCTCGGCCCAACGCATCGTGCGGAGGGCATTGTCACGGAGGTAACCCATGAGCTGATGCAGTTCGTCCGGCGCGTCGTACATGGCCATGAAAAAAGCCTCCATGCCCATGAGAATGACTACGGATTGGGTGAGCATCCTGTTGCCGGGCATGCCGCTCACGAGTCGCACGGGCAAGATGTCGCCGATGAGGTCCTCGACGAGCTGCCGGTGCGCCAGCGTCCCGTCTCGGTCCACAGAGCACACCGAGGGACCCAGGAGCCGCAGATCGGAGCGCAGGTCCTTGATGGGGTGGTCCCACCGGTAGCCCGTGGCATAGCCCTGCGAGTCTTTGACGGACTGGTGACCGATCTGCAGCCCACCGTATGGGTCCACCCAGAGGTGCCATCCCACCCGATAGTGGTCCGGCACGACGCGGTCATCGTCGATCAGCTCATATTGCCGTATGCTCCGGAGTAGCTGGTGCTCGATCCCCCGGGCCGGATCGGTCTCGCACCGAAGCGTTCCTGCCGGCATGAAGTCCCGATCGAAGGTCCAGGACTCGATGATCACCGGCGGACGGGCATCGCCGCGACCTGAGTTCACCGCGCGCCACTGCCGCTCACGGTCAGCCATGATGGGCAGTTGGGCGTAGGCGGCCTGCCTCGCTGCCAACTCGCGCAGGTAGGAGCGGTCCTCGGGACTGATCGACGGGGCCACGCGTTTCCCCTCTCTCCACAGTGTGTAAGCTCAGCAGCCCAGATTCGCGCCTTGCCTCAGGGCACCTCGCGGCAAGGGGCACGACAGAGGACCGGCGAAGTCCACGTCGCTCCAGTACTCGTGGACGGCAGGAAACCCCGATGAAGCAGATCGTCCATTTCGTCCCCCACACGCATTACGATGCAGAGGTTTTCCTGACCGAGTCACAGACCCTGGACCTTGGTTACTCGATCCTCCTCGGCGCACTGCGCGAGTTAGAGACGAACCCCGACTACCGCTTCGCTCTCGACCAGACATGCTACGTCGGTCCCTTCCTGCGCGCGTACCCCGAGGAACGGGGCCGGATGCAGCGGTTCATCGACGAGGGCCGACTGGAGATCACCTGCGGAATGCACGTGATGCCCGATGTGAACATCCCGTGCGGTGAATCCTTCATCCGGCAGGTGACCGAGGGGAAGTCCTGGTGCAGGCGTGAGCTAGGAGTCGAGATCCCGACCGGCTGGCTGCTCGATACCTTCGGCCAGCACGCTCAGATCCCACAGCTTATGCGTGGCTGCGGCTTCGATGTGAACATCTTCCAGCGACTGGGCTCCGCCGACGGGCCCACGGAGTACTACTGGCGCGGTCTCGATGGCACCGAGCTGTTCTGCCACTGGATGCGCGGTAGCTACGCGCTGCTCTATGGCGCGCCTGGCACGCTGCCTCAGTTCGAAGCCTTCCTCCGCCAGCGCTGCGCGATACTTCAACCCTACGCTCTGACCCCGCACCTTCTGGCCATCAGTGGCGCGGACCTCAGCCACGTCGAACCCCATGTGGCAGCGCTCATCGCGGCCCACAACAGCGCGTGCGACGACCTCCAACTTCGCTTCTCCACGCCCAGGGAGTACTTCGATGCCATACGCGACGCGGCCGAGTTCCCAGTGGTCGATGGTGAGTTGAACCCTGTCTTTCAGGGCACCTATAGCGCGCGGATCCGCAACAAGCAAACAAACCGGCGGCTCGAGGGTCTGCTGCTGAACACCGAGATCGTGAGCGCCCTGGGGGCTCTGGCTGACACCGCGTCGCCCCCGAACGGCATAGAGGACGCCTGGCGCGGGGTGCTCTTCAACCAGTTCCACGACGTCATCTGCGGCTGCCAGGTCGACGCCGTCTACGAGCACGTGACGGAGCGTTACGCCGTAGCCGAGGCCCGCGGGACGGCCGCCTACGAGGAGGCCGTCGATCGGTTGGCGGCGAGCATCGACACCTCGGGTCCAGGCGTGCCGATCATCGTCCTGAACCCCCTGAGTTGGGAGCGCGCCGACGTCGTGGAGTGCTCGGTGGGGTTCGCCGAGGACTGCATCCATGCCGTCGAGGTGCGCGACTCTCGCGGTCGCGTGGCCCCTTGCGATCTTCTCTCTGTCGAGCATCATCCCACTGGAGGCATCAAGCGGGCGAAGCTCCTCTTCATCGCCCAAGACGTGCCGTCACTCGGCTACGAGGTCTACCGGGTGCTGCCTGCGTCTGGTGAGGCGCCGGCATCGACGTTGGCGACGAACCAGCCGCCCCTGGGGCACGCCGACATTCACACGAACGTCATCGAGAACGAGCACCTTCAGGTAGAGATCGATTCGTGGACGGGGGCCATCCGCAGCCTCATCCACAAGCCCACCCAGTGGGAGGTCGTGGACCCTCAGCGGCCGTACGCGGGCACGATTGCGCGGGAGCGCGACTTTGGGAACTTCTGGGAGTACAACGCCCACTGCAAGGGCGATGCGTTCCTGCCGACGAACCGCAGGCACCCGCTTCCCACACCAGGCGAGGAGCGGGCGGACTTCAGCCATCTCTATGGAGGTGACGGGCGCGTCATACTGGGCCGCGCGCGCGTTGAGCACAACATCAGCTTCGCCTTCGGCAGCGGCTACCTCTCGATGCGCATACGGCTGTATCCCGGCCTGGACCGCGTTGACTTCCATACCGAGCTAGTAAACGGCGAGAAGCGGGTTCGCTATCGCGTCGCTTTCCCGACTACGCTGGGGGACGTGTCCGCCATTACCCACGAGATCCCCTTCGGCGCCTTCGATCGGCCTCAGGGGGAGTTCCCAGCGCAGCACTGGATGGACTGCTCCGACGGACGCAATGGCTTGGCGCTACTCAACCGAGGCCTTCCGGGCAACAACGTGGAGGATCGAGTGGCTATGCTGTCGCTCCTCAAGTGCACGGCGCTGGATGAGGGATACGGGGAGGTCGGCGGCTACACGCCGGACAAGAAGACGTCAGACGGATACGAGTTAGGTGTCCGCCACGGGTTCGACTATGCTCTGGTCCCGCACCAAGGGACATGGCGCGACGCTCAGTTGGTGAGGCGGGGCATGGAGTTCAACCGGCCGCTCATCGCTATCAAGGGCGCTCCGACTGGGGGCGCGCTCCCGCCGCGGCACAGTTTCATCGCCGTGTCCCATCCGGGCGTCGTCATCTCAGCGGTGCAGTGGCACGGCAATGGCCTGCTCATCCGCCTCTACGAGTCGGAGGGTAGCCTCGCTCGCGAAGTGATCCTGCGTGTGGCGGCGCCCATCAAGGCCGCGTCACTGGCTAACCTCCTCGGAGAGCCTCAGAGGGAACTCCCCATCGGCGAGGATGGAGCGAGCGTGCAACTGGATCTGGGACCGTTCAAGATCGCGACAGTACTGCTCAGTTGTGAGGCCGGCTCGGCACGAACGGTAGCAAGGGAGTGAGATTCCCATGATAGCCATGCTCTATCTGCTGGTACCCCTGGGCGCGATGGCCTATGGGCAGGCCCCCAATCTGCTCGCCTCGGCGGAGATCACCAGCAACCTGCACGCGTATACCGATGAGGTCCGCGGTGAGTCGCGGGATATGGTCTGGGATCCCGTGAAGGATAGCTTTGTCCGCGACAGCCAGTGGCACGAGTACGGGGTGGCCTTCGGAGCGGATCTCGGGGTTGTGGCCGAGGCGACGCCCGCTTGGTGGATGGCCGAGTGGGACGATCCTGTCGAGGTCAACTGGGTCTGCCTCTCCGGCGCGTACCCCAATCAGCCGCAACCACGGACGGCGTGGGTCATAGAAGCCCGCATGGACGGCCGGTGGCAGGAGTTGGGGCGTGGCGCCGGCGGGTGGTATGACTCGGGACAGTTCGAGTGGGGCGGCCGAGGGGCCGCTTCCGTATGGCTCGATGGCTTCCGCGTCCGCCTGTTCAGCCCCGACTCAGAGACCTCGCTGAGTAGCATCCACCTTCGGGGGGAGGCGGGGGTATCGTGGGTGGTGGCCCGCCTGCCATCGATCGAGGTCGCCATCCGTCCCCCTTCTCGCATGGCGCGCGCGACTCGGCCCGTGAGCTTGGGTGTCGAGGTGCTCGCGGGCGCTCCCGAACGGTTCGTCTGGGACTTTGGTGACGGGAGCACCGCCGAGGGCCCCGCAGTCGAGCATACTTACGCCAAACCGGGCGCCTACGAAGTGCGACTCACTTGCCGGGGCGGAGGCGACACTGCTTCCGCTCGTTACGATCTGGAGGTCGGAGAGCCGATGGAGATCGCGCTGAAACCGTTGCATGGACCGGTCATGGTCGGTGAGCCGGTAACCCTCGAGGTGGAGGAGATGCTTGGCTCGGCTGCGCGGTATGTTTGGCGTGTGGGCGACGTCGCGGAGCAGGGGGGGGCCCGGAAGACCTTCGTCTTCGCACGGCCCGGGGTCTACCACGTGCTGGTTTCCGCCGGCGGCATGGACCCGTCGCAGGGGTCTGAGATGCTCATCCGCGTCCATGAGCCGCAGACCGTGTCCCTACCTCAGGTGCTGCTCGACACGGACCAGAAGAACGAACAGGACGACCAGCACTACCTCGCCTACGCTCTCTTCAGCGAGCTGGATGTGCTCGGAGTGAACAGCGTCCACCACGGAGGTGGCCAGGAGGAGCTGAACTACGAGGAGATCCTCAACGTCATCGACCTGTGCCGACGGAGCGGCCTACCGTCAGACCGCGTTCCGCTCGTCTTCCGTGGCGCTGACGAGCGTCTAGCCGTGCCCGCTAGTGGCCGTTGGGAGAACACGGAGCCCATCGTGACCGACGCGAGTCGCGCTATCCTGGCCGCGGCCCGTGGCGCGGACCCAGCGCATCCGATATGGGTGTTGCCTGTCGGCCCGGGCACCAATGTGGCGTCGGCGCTTCTCATGGCGCGCCGGGAAGGGCTCGACCTAGAGGGACGCCTCAGGATCATGTGGCTTGCCGGCAACGACACGGGCGCCATTGGGGAGTTCAACGCGAACAACGACCCGTGGTCCGGCTACGTCATGGCTCAGAGCGGCATCGAACTCTGGATCATGCCCGCCCACGTGAGTGGCCGCCTGATGATCGACGTTACGCGCGAGGCGCACCTCTACCCTGATAACCCACTGGGCGACTACTTGGAGGAGATCGTGCCTCGGCATAGCAAGTCGCTCTTCGATCCCTGCTGCCTCGCCGCCGTGATCGCGATGCACCTAGGGAGGGAATGGGTTCTTGAGGTCACCGGCGTCGCTGTGGGGGGCCAGGAGGCCAACTACCAGTGGACCCCGAGCGCCGACCCTAAGGCTACCCGGATCATCTGGGAGATAGACCAGGAGGCCATGAAGATCGATCTCTTCGACACCTTGCGCGGCCGGCCAACTAAGCTGAGACCGTAGTCACATCACGCTACATGCTGCGTGGTGCCCAGGCAGCCGGGTCATCCTGCTCCGTGCAATGATGCCGCTGGCCCCGCAACCGAACTTGGGAGTGATCTCCGGGGCCAGCCCCCAGGGCCGGTGGTCTGGCGCTATCAGCGCCAAAGGGAAACAACGGCTTGACCGTATCCAGGGTGACCGATATGGCCGTCCCTCCCGGACGATCGAGCCGCCCGTCGACCAACAAGGTGTCATGACCGAAGAGCACGTGACGGATGCGTCTGTAGGTATCCTCGAAGACAACCACGTCAAAGAGGCCGACTTCATCCTCGAGGGTCACGAAAACAACGGTCCGGCCACTCTTGGTGGGTGGGCGGTTACGCGAGATAACGATGCCTCCCGCCCGAACGCGCCTACCCGCGGGCATGGAGAGCATATCCAGGCTTCGCACAGTCCCCTCGCGCTCCAAACGATGGCGGATGAGCGCCAATGGGTGACGCAATGGGGAGAGGTGGAGGGCCGTGTAATCGGCCATCAGTAGCTCTCGCTCCATTGCCGCGGGAGATAGCGCCTCCGCCTCCTCGAAACTCGGTACAGAGCGCAGGCCAGCAATCAGACTTCGTTCACGATCACCCAGATCGGACTCCAAATCGGGCAGAATCAACTGATTCCCATCGCCGCGGTCGGCCGCCCTCAGGAGGAATGGGAGCATCCAGAGCAGGCGCCGGCGATGAAGCAGCACATCGCTCCGCATGCGAATGGGGCGGTGAAGATCGGTCACTCCGCTAGGCAGCTCCAGATACTGGTGGGGTGGTTCTTCTCCATAGGCGGGAAGTTCATCGAGGGCACCCGCCAAGATCAGATTCTCCAGCGAATCCCGGTCCACCCGAACCCGTCGGCAAAGGTCAATGACTGATAGGTAGGGCCCATGACGTTGACGCTCCGCGACGATCTCGTCCTTAGAGCGTTCAGCGAGGTTCTGAACCTGAATCAGGCCAATCCTGATAGCTCCCTTCTCGGTGGTGTACTGAACTTCGCTACGATTCACATCCACTCGCAAGATGGGGATGCCGAGACGCTTGGCGTCCTCGATCAGTGTTCGGGAGGGGTAGTAGCCCATGGGCTGATTCGATAGGACTCCGGCGATGAACTCCGGGGCATAGTGGGCCTTCAGATAGGCGCTTTGGTAGGCGATATGTCCGAAACACGCGGCATGGCCCTTACAGAATCCATATGCCGCGAAGCCCTGAATCTGCTTGAAAATGCCCTCTGCATCGACACGTGCGTATCCATTGCTCTCGGCGCCCTGAATGAACCTTTGGCGGAGTTCATCGAGCGCATTGGCTGAGATGTGTTTTGTCATCGCCCTCCGGAGGGTGTCAGCCTCGGCCAGATCGAGTCCAGCCACCGCATTGGCTACAAGGAGCACCTGCTCCTGATAGGTAATGACGCCATAGGTCTCGCCCAGAATAGGTTCCAGGGAGGGGTGGGGGAAACACACCGGCTGCCGGCCGTTTCTGCGCTCGACGAATGGGGTCACCATATCCGCCTGCACCGGGCCAGGCCGAAAGAGGGAGATATTGGCGATGACATCACTGAAGTTTCGAGGCCGGAGGCGAACCTGCAGGCTGCGTTCCCCAGGGCTTTCAAGCTGAAAACACCCGATAGTCTTAGCCTCCTGCATCAGTTGATAGGTCTTTTCATCATCCAACGGCACGTTGTCGATATCCGGTCGTGCGCCGATGCGGGCTTCAACGAGATCGAGGCAATGCTCGATGGCGGAGTGCATCCGCAGGCCGAGGAGATCCAGTTTGACCAGTCTCAACGCCTCTACGTCGTCTTTGTCGAACTGGCAGATCACGATCCCCTTTGCGGACCACTGCAGGGGCACGTAGTCGGTCAGAATCCGGTCAGAAATGACGATACCGCCCACGTGGATGCCCAGATGGCGAGGATAGCCGACGATCCTATCGGCGATCTCGACGACCCGGGCGATTGCGCCCAGGTCAAGGTTGAAGTGCTGGGTTTCCGGGGTCGCCTCAAAGGAGCCCTTCAGGTCGCGGCTTGAAAGGAACGGAAAAACCCGAGCGATCTCGTCGATCTCTTCGGGCGAATACCCCAGCGCCTTAGCCGTCTCCCGCACCGCGGAACGCGCTCGGAACGTGTTGAGAGTGGCGACGGCTGCGACATTATCCTCACCGTACCGCGCGTAGACATACTCCAAAACCTCATCCCGGCGGCGTGAACAGAAGTCAATATCGACGTCCGGGAGTTCTCTCCGGTCGCGATTCATGAACCGTTGGAAGATCATGCCATGCTCGAGGGGATCGGGCTGCACAAGGCCCAGGGCAAAGGCAACGAGGGAGTTCCCAGCCGACCCCCGTCCCGTCGTGCGGATCCCCTTGGAGCGTGCGGCTTGGACGATGTCGTGGCAGATGAGGAAATAGTCGGCGAAATCCAACTCCTCAATCAGCGATAGCTCCTGTGCGAGCCGGTCTTCATACTCGGCACTCGCCCGCTTTCGGAGGCGTTGTTGCATGCCCTCGACAGCCAGCCGCCGGAGTTGCGTCATGGCAGGGACTCCGGCAGGTATTTCCACCTTAGGCATACGCCATCCGGTGCTATCCGTGGTGACCTGACAAGCGTTGGCGATGTACTCGGTGTTCCGAAGAGCCTCGGGGAACTCCCCAAACAACTCGTCCATCTCGCGTTCAGACTTGAGATACCGCTCGCCATTCGTGAAACGCTCTGGATGTGGTTGGGCAACACGTTGGATCAGCCGTATGCAGGAGAGGATATCCTGCGCTGGATAATCACCTGGCTCTGCCTGATGAACATCATTAGTTGCGACAACACGTAGGCCCAGGCTCTCGGCGATCCCAACCATACGGTGGTTATCTTGGTTCTCGTCGAACTCTTCCTGGACGTGGAGCAACTCAACGCAGAGCTTATCGGGGGAGAACATGGCCCGGAGCCGCTTCGCGACGGCATAAGCTGACTGCACCCCCTCCTCCCGAAGTGCGCGATAGAGGGGGCCCCGATAGCATCCCGTGAGGATGAAGAGTCCATTCTGATGTTTGGCAATGGTTTCGAGGTCTGCTTGAGGACGGGTGTACTCGGAGTCGAGATGGGCGCGGGTGATGATCTTGCATAGATTACTCAGACCACTTTGATTTCGCGCTAAGAGCACTAGGTGGGAACCATCAGTAAGGGTGAGCTCAGTTCCGACAATGGGTTTGATGCCGACAGCTCGGGCGGCGGTCTCGAAGCGGACCATCCCATAGAGGCCGTGATGGTCGGTTATCGCGAGGCTTTGCATGCCAAGGTCTCTGGCTCTGCGGCAGAGTTGCTCGGGCGTGGAAGCGCCGTCCAGCATGGAGAAGGCGGAGTGGGTGTGTAGGTGGCAGAATGGCATGGCGAGCATAGAACACCCGTTTGGTGATCGTGGTTCGATGCCGTTGAATAGCCAGAAGCAGGGGGCTGCAAGCGCTTTCAGGCCCAAAGACGCGGCTTTCAAGCCAGATACGCTTGTATTGGCGGAATCTGGGTTCTCCACGCCGAAGCCCCCAGCAAGATGCTCTGGAGGTGTTCCAGCATGCTCACCCCCCTCTGGCTGACCATGTGTGCACTCATTCCGCAGCCAGTCCCATGGCCCGATGCCCTTTCCGTCTCCTGGGGCCCGCATGCTGCGCGAATCCCAGTCACCGTAACCAACCTGACGGACGAAGTAATGGCCGGTGAACCGCTCTCCCTACGCGTCGGCGGGGAAGCGGGCGAACTGCCCATCGTGGGCGAGGCGATCGCGTCCCTGCGCGTCTGCGATGAGCGAGGGGTGGAACTGCTGTGGAACGTCACCCACAGCGAGGGCGACGGAGATACGCTCCGTGCCGGGGATACAGTGACCATTCCTGTCTCCTGCGGCCCAAGCGGCAGTGCTCTCCTGCACGTCTATGTCGACAACCCACGCGCCTGGCGTGTGCCTGACATGCTCGTCACAGGGCTGCGGAACCCCGGCTTCGAGGCAGTCACAGGCGACACGCCAACAGGCTGGAGCCCGGGTCTCACCGATGCCCAACACCGCATGGCCTGGGCGCCCGATCAGGGGATCGATGGCTCCGCAGCCGCGGTCTGCGTCGTGGAGCCGGGGGCCGAAGCGACCTGGGTAGCCTACCGGCAGTTCGGAATCCCCCTGCGAGGCGGCGCTGAGTACGTGTTCCGCGCCTGGGTGAGGGCGGAGGAGGTCGAGGGCACCGCTGGATGGTTCATCCATGTCAATGGTGATGAGCCGATGCTCATCAACGAGGTCATGAACGCCGGCGCCGGCACGTATGGCTGGCGCGAGGTTCGCTACGAGTTCACAGCGCCCGAAGCAGCTCGGGACGCCACAATCGGCACCGTCCTCGCTGGCACCGGGACTGTTTGGTACGACAATGTATCCGTCGAACCTGCTGACAGTGGGCCACTCTACCAGGTGTCCGTCGGTGAACGGGAGTCGCTGAACCTGGACCGTGTCGAGCCAGAGTCGGGGGAGTGGTTGCTCGACGTGGTGAACATGGGCCCCGAACCCCGCAATCTCCTGGTGGCGGCGAACCTCAGGCCCGCCGAACTGTCCTGGCGGCGCTCCCACGGAGACTTCACGAACACAGTGCACGCCGAGGTGGAAGCTCCTGGAGGCGGCGTCACGGTGGAACCGGTGGGGACCCTGGGCTCCGACCTGATGCTGGTGCATCTGCCAGCTCAGACCTATGCCTCTCTGCCGGTGACCGTCGTGCTCGACTCCGCTCAACCGGCCTCCATAGAGGATCTCGCGACCGAGCTCGCCGCTCAACCATCGAACCTCGCTCGCGGAGCCCTCATGGACACGCAGGAGGACCGGGAGGCCTGGGGTGAGGCCCGGTCAGAGGGGGCCACAGCGGACTCAAGCGGTGGATGGTGGCCCGATGGCGCAGCGGGAACATCGTGTCTTCGCCTGGAGGTGCCCCCGGAGACGGCCCCGCGCTGGACCGGCTTCCGACAAACAGGGCTCCCTCTACGTGAGGGAGCGCACTATCTCTACGGCGGACTCGTCAGGGCTGACGAGTTGGATGGCACCGCCAGCCTCCATGCCCACGTCATGGACGCAGAGGGCGCCGTCCTGGCCTACCTCGGCACCGGACCCGCAGTCGTCCCGCACTCCGAATGGACCTGGGTGTCGACCGTCTTCGAAGCCCCACCTGGAGCCAGGTCGATCGATCTGCACCTGACCACGAACACATGGGGCACGCTCTACTACGACAGCATCGTGCTGCACGAGGTGGCGGCTCCACTGGACCTCCGACCGGCCCCGGCGCCCCTCGATGATCTGCGCGTGGGCGTGGTCGACCCGATCATCAAGGTGTTCCCTCAGGACATTCCGCCGCCGGCGCCGGCGACAGTCGATCTCCAGTCGGCGAGGAACGAGCACGAAGTGTTGCAGGTAGCGGTACGCCTACCCGACGGCGCCGACAGCTTCACGTGGGAGTTCGAGCCCTTCAGCGGGCCAGGCGAGAACCCCCGAGTAGCTCGGGTGGAGCGGGTCGGCTACGTGCCGGTCGATTCGCCCACCTGCTACCGCCGCTCCGATGGCGCCCCGTGGGAGAGGCGCGTCGGCGCGGGGTCGGCGGGATCGGACGGGTGGCCGGGATGCTGGCCGGATCCTCTGCTGCCTCTGACCGGAAACACAGTGGAGGTCCCTGAGGGCGAGACGACAGCGCTCTGGATCACCCTCTACACCCCGCCTGACGCTGGAGCAGGCGACCACAGTGGGCGCCTCACCGTGTCCTCGGGAGGCGAGAGCATCGACCTGGACGTGAGCTTCCACGTGTGGGACTTCGGCCTCTCCGACGACTCGCGCACGACGGCTATCTACGACCTGCGTGTGGGACCGTCAGGCACGGAGATGCTCGACCTTGGTGATGACGAGGTGCGGGAGGCGTGGTACCGGCTCATGGCCGAGCATCGCGTCTGCCCGGACATGCCCGGTCCCGAGCCCGTCTTCCGGTATGAGGATGGCCAGGTCTCCATGGACGCGCGCGAGTTCGATCGCTGGGCTCGCCTGTGCCTGGATGAGCTGGGGATGAGGGCGTTCTACTCCCCGTGGACCTTCTACGCCCTCGGCTGGGCCTACCGACCCGGCGAACGCTTCGGACTCGAACCCTTCAGTGACGAGTACGTGACTGCCATGCAGTCGATCTATCGCCTCTACATCGACCACCTTACTGAGATGGGGTGGCGTGACCGGCTCATCCACTATGTGTCGGACGAACCCTTCGACTCCGTGCCCCAGGTGGTGGACGACCTTCGGGAGTTCTGCACCCTCTACGAAGCCATTGCGCCCGACGTTCCTCGTTACTCCAGCACCTGGCACCCCTCGGAGGGGCTGGAGGGCGCCATCACCATGTGGGGGGCGGGGCACTATGGCGTGTTCCCGGTCGAGAAGATGGAAGCGCGCCGCGCGGCTGGTGACCGGATCCTTTTCACTACCGATGGGCAGATGTGCATAGACACGCCGTACCTCGCCGTGGAACGCCTCCTGCCGCATTATGCCTACCACTACGGGGCCGAGGGATACGAGTTCTGGGGCGTCTCATGGTGGACGTACGATCCGCTGGACTTCGGCTGGCACGACTACATCACTCAGAACGATGGGGTGGGGGAGAACTACTACGTCCGCTACCCGAACGGGGACGGCTACCTCGCCTACCCCGGGGAGCGCTATGGTGTCCGTGGGCCCCTCGCAAGTATCCGATTGGCCCTGGCGCGCGAGGGGCTGGAGGACGGGGAGTACCTGCACACCCTCTCGGACCTGGTGAGTCAGCTAGGCGATAGGTCCGACACAGTACCGGAAGCCGCGGAGGCGCTCGCACTCGCTCGGGAGTTGGTCCCCATCCCCAACGATGGAGGTCTTCGATCGAGCCTAGTGCTGCCGGATCCGACGCGAGTCGGGGAGGTGAGGAGCCGCCTCGCGGCCGCTATCGAGAGCTGCCGCGCAGCGCTGGAGGAGTAGCGCCTCATCGCTTCAGCGCATCACAGATCAACAACACGAGGCTCCCAGTCCATCGCGCCGAGAGTGGCCATGTAGTCGTCGGCCGTGATATCGCCGGGGCGGCGCTCCAGGAGGGCCACTACGAGGGCCTCAAGCACGTTCGTGCCAGGCGAGCGTCCCCCGAGGGTCAGGTCGGGAGTGCTCGTCACGAGCCGCCGCACTCCCCGTTCCCGGAGGAGCTGGAGGTCATCTGGCTTCGTCGTGTTGGTGATGATCGTCTTGCCCATGAGGTTCTGGGCCAGGTAGCGGCGGATGTACTGGAAGTCACCGCAGATGGTATCGGCCCACTCGTAGAAGCGGGGGTACCGCGGCGCGATCGCCTCCTGCTTCGCCCCTGTGGGGTAGAACCACGACTGCGGGCACTGCGTGATGACCGGGAGGAAGGTGCGAGCTACCAATGCGAGGGCTTGCTCGGAGCGGAGGGGGACGGGCACGCCCAGGCTGAAGATGAGATCCCCCATGATGGTCTCTCCGCCCTGCCTCGCGATGGCTTCGGCCATCCCGAAGCGGTCAACGGCGGAGACGATGAGAGTTCGCGAATGGGCGAAGTCGACGACTCCCTCTGCCACGAGCCACTCGATGGTACGCCGCTCGATCGTGTTCTTCAGCCCGCTACCGTCCACGATGGGCGTGTCGCCCGCCTCGAGCGCCATGCGGTACTCGTAGCGCCAACGGTACCGGCGTCCCCCAGCGACGACGTAGATGTCGCCGCCGCCGAACCCAAAGCAGTCGACGGTGTCGCGCTCGCTGCGGAGGATCTCCACAAAGCGCCTTCGGCTCGAGGCAGTCCCTATCCGCTGGACGCGCACTGCCTGTCCCAGGAACTCGCCCGTGACATCGTAGTCCCCCTGCGGCGATCCCAGGCTCGGGCTCAGGACTCGCTTCATGCCCTAGCTCTCCCGCTGGAGCTGGGCTAGGACATCGAGCACCTCGGCGACGGACCACGCCTGGGACACGGCTCCCCTGGGAGTATGCGGTGGCTCGGCATCGAAGATCTCGTTGATGCTTCCAACGCACCCCTCACGCCCAACGTGCTCGAGCAAGGGCTCCAGCCACGCACGAACCTGGTCCTTCGCCTCAGCGGTCTCTTCATGGACCCGGAGGTAGGCGCGTAGGAAGGAACCGATGGGCCAAGCCCACACCGTGCCGGAGTGGTACGCCGCGTCACGCTCCTGCGGCGCCCCGATGTAGATGCCGCGATAGTCGGGCTCATCGGGCGACAAGGTGCGGAGACCCATGGGCGTCAGGAGCTTCTCCTCCATCACCCTGAGAGCGGAGAGAGCGTGCGTGCGGTCGGCGATCTCGTAGGGCAGAGCCAGAGCGATGGCTTGGTTGCAGCGGAGCCGGGTATCCAGGCCGCTGGGTGTCAGGACGTCGCCGTAGTACCCACCCTCCTCATGCCAGAAGCCACCCTCGAAAGAGGCCTTCGCGCGCTCCGCCATGAGGCCGAACCGCTCCGAGGCTTCGGACTCGCCCAGCAGCTCCCCGAACTCCGCGGCGATCATGAGAGCGTTGAACCACAGGGCAGCGATCTCCACAGGCTTTCCGGCGCGGGGGGTGACAACCCAGTCGCCCACCTTGGCATCCATCCAGGTGAGTTGGTGATACGCATCCCCTTGGCGCAGCAGGCCGTCCTCCGGGTCCACCTGTATCCCGTAGAGGGTTCCTCGGACGTGCCAGTCGATGCTATCGGTCAGGGCGGGCCAGAGGCCCGCCACGAAGTCGCGACGCTCCGCTGGCGCGAGGGCATCGGCCACTCGCTTCGCCGCCACAAACATCATGAGGGTGGCATCGACGGTATTGTAGTCGGGCGCCTCGCCGTGGTCGGGGAAGCGATTGGGGATGATGCCCTGGCTCATGTGCGCCGCGAAACCCTCGATGACGGAGCGGGCTAGGTCAAGCCGTCCCTGGGGCAGGGTGATGCCAGGGAGCGCGATCATGGCGTCCCGGCCCCAGTCAGTGAACCAGTGGAATCCGGCTACGATGGTCGTCTGGCCCGAGTCTCGACGGGCCACGAAACTGTCCGCGGCGACGAGGAGGGCCCGAACGCGCGTGTCGGCAGAGCCCCCCAGGACCCCTTCACCGATCACCTCAGCCTCATGGGTCTCTGCCGCCCCAAGGATACTGTGAGCCTCGGCGCCATCCGTCTCCACGGTGGCCAGGGTGATGCCGACAGGGACCTCCGGGACCAGTTCGATGGCCCAGCGGCCTGGGCAGAAGAGGTCCTCCTCGAAGTCCAGGCCACGGATCCGTTCACGGTCGTACTGCAGATTGTAGTACCACACGCCCAGGGGCGTAACCTCGCCCCGTTCGAAACCGAAGTGGATCTCGGGCCCGCCGGGATAGGGACGCATCACGGCGCGGTGACCTTGCACAACCAGAGAGCCGTCGAACTCGGCATGCTCCCTCTGACAGTGGTGGTATGCGCGACAGGCCGTGAGGGGGCGAAGTTCGAGGGTCACCGGCTCTGGCCCGATCCAGCGGTACACCACAGCCGTGACGTCGCGGTCCCGGGCCATGGCGACGCGCCGTTCGAGGGCGCCGCTCTTGAGCCTCCAGAGGTGGCGTACGACGCATCCGCCCGCGTCGACTTCCTCGAGGAGTTCGTGACCCTTGGGGTGGATGACATCCGGGTACTTGTTGCAGCCAAGCTCGATACGCAACACCCGATCCAGGATGGCCTCGGAGAGCTTGGCGACCAGAAGGCGGCGGTCGGCGAGGGGCCTCGCCCCCGCCACAAGTAGGCCGTGGTAGCGACGAGTGGAGACGTTCGCCAAGGTTGAGGAGGCGTAGGCACCCCGTCCGTTCGACAGAACCCACTCACGGGCGGAGGAACGCTCCAGATCGGTCAGGTCCGTGCCGGTGAATCTGAACATGGGACCAGCCTCCTAGCCGTATACCCAGGCCTTCTTCGCTACGCCGCAGCATTGCCCTCGCGAAAACCGAGGAGTACGGGCGCCGATGGCGGAACAACATAGAGGCACCGCACGTTTGATGAGCGCGGTACTCAGGCCAATGTCCACCCCCCATAGGGGGCACATATCGGAGGGTACGACAAATGGAGCAACAGGGCATCACCCGACGGGATTTCATTGGGAAGAGCGCTGCCGCCGCGGCGGTGGCGGGGCTAAGCGCCAGCGCGCTGGGCCAGGTCGCATGGGCGCAGGTCGGCGGCGACCGCGTCAAGGCCGGCTGGCTCGGCTCTGGCATTCGCGGTTACCATCTGCTCAACATCGCGGTGGATCTACCCCAGGTTGAGGTAGTCGCGGTGGCTGACATCTTCGAGGGGTGGCGGGACCGGGCTGTCGGACTCGTGGCCGAGAAGGGGGGCAAGGCGACGGGCTACCCCGACCTCGAGACGATGCTCGCGGAGGCGGACATCGACTGTGTCGTGGCGGCGACCCCAGAGCACAGCCACATTCTGCACATCAAGCAGACCCTCGATGCGGACAAGGACATCTTCATCGAGAAGCCCATGACCCACACCTGGGAGGAGGGCGTTGAGGTCGTTCGGCTCAACGAGAAGAAGCGCAAGATCATCCAGGTCGGCACGCAGCGCCGCAGCGTGGACATCTACTACACCGCGCGTGACCTTGTGCAGTCAGGGGCCATCGGCGAGATCACCCAGTGCAAGGGCTGGTGGCATCGCAACAGCAAGGCCACGGATCCGCAGTGGCGGTACCCGCTTCCCGAAGGCGCGACGGAGGACACGATCAACTGGCGCAAGTTCCTCTACAACGCGCCCAAGGTGCCCTTCGATATCAACCGCTACTTCCAGTGGCGCTGCTACTGGGACTACTCGAACGGCCCGGCGGGCGATCTGATGGTCCACCAGCTCGACGCCATCAATATCGTCATGGGCGGCGAGATGCCCGATTCGGCCATGGGCATGGGCAGCATCTACCGCTTCCATGAGCTTGGCCGGACCACGCCGGACACCTGGAACGCGATCCTGGAGTTCCCGGCTAGGGACTGGGCGCCCTCGGGCTACATGGTCCAGTACTCCTGCGTGTTCAGCAACGAGCGGGACGGGTACGGCGAGATCTTCTACGGCACCAACGGCACGATCGTGATGAACGACCGCGAGATGAAGGTCATCCCCGAGCCCGGCCACGTGGCAGACAAGACCATCGAGGGGCTGGAGGTGGCTTCCGAGGTCTGGGGCGACAAGGAGCATCTCATCAACTTCTTCGAGTGCGTCCGGTCGCGCAAGGAGCCGAACTGCACGGAGAAGCACGGCCACTACGCAGCCTCGGCCGCTCACATGGCCGTCATGAGCCACCACAAGGGCAAGAAGGTCCTGTGGGACCACCGGCGCCAAGGGCCCTACACCCTGTAGGCTTGCCCAAGGCACACACATCGCGGCAGCCGCTTCCGAACTCGGGAGCGGCTGCTCGCTGTACTCTCATCATGTGCTATCGAAGTACGGGATCACAGGCGCCCTGGCAGATGGGCGAGGGCGACATCGGCGATCGAGGCCGCGTCGAGCCCGAATCGCCGCCTCAGGGACGCGGTGTCTCCATGCTCCACGAAGATGTCCGGCAGCCCCAGGCGATGGGCCACCAGCTTGGACACGTGGGCCGACTCCAGCATCTCCAGCACGCCGGATCCGAAGCCGCCTTGAAGGGCGTTCTCCTCGACGGTGACGAGCACGCCGGTCTTCAGAACGGACTCACGGATGGTGTTCAGGTCCAGAGGTTTGGCGAAGCGGGCATCTATCACCTCTGCCTGGATCTCCTGCTTCTCGAGGATCTCCGCCGCCCCCAGGGCCTCCTGCAGCAGGCCTCCGATGCTCAGCAGCGTGCAGTCCCTGCCTTCGCGCGCCACCCTCGCGCTACCAATGGGGAGCACCTGCATGGGCCGATCGATCGGTACGCCGGGGCTCGCACTGCGTGGGTAGCGGATCGCTGCCGGCCCGTCGTGGCGCAGGGCGGTCATCAGCATGTCGCGCATCTCGAGGTCGTCCGAGGGGGCCATGAGCACGAGCTCGGGGAAGTGCCGCATGTACGAAAGGTCGTATACCCCATGGTGGGTCGGGCCGTCAGCGCCCACGATTCCGGCGCGGTCCAGGCAGAAGGTCACGGGCAGTCCCTGCAGACAGACGTCGTGGATGACCTCGTCATAGGCGCGCTGTAGGAAGGTCGAGTAGATGGCCACGACGGGGCGGAGACCCGCAGCGGCTAGCCCGGCAGCAAAGGTCACGGCGTGCTGCTCCGCCATCCCGACGTCGAAGAAGCGGTCGGGGTAAGCCTCCGCGAAGCCCATAAGTCCGGTGCCTGGCCCCATGGCGGCGGTGATCGCCACGATGCGCTCATCCTCGGCAGCCAACTCGATCAGGGCTTCGGCGAAGATCTCCGTGTAGGGCCGTCCCGGGCCGCTCGGGGGCACAGTCTCGCCAGTCTCAACGTCGAAGGGTTGTACCCCATGGAAGCGCTCGGCATTAGACTCGGCGGGCCGGTAGCCCTTGCCCTTCTCCGTGTGAACATGCACAAGGATGGGGCCTGGCAGATCATGGACGAGCTCGAAGGTTCTCAGTAGCTCCTCGATGTCGTGCCCGTCCACAGGCCCGATGTAGTCAAGGCCAAAGGCCTCGAACAGGGTGCCCGGGAGGACCAAATGCCGAGCGCCATCCTTGACGCGGCCCAAGACTTCGAGAACCGTGGAGCCGACGCCGAGGGGGTCGTACTGAGTCACCAGGCCCTTCAGGTGCTCCTTGGCTCGGCGGTAACCACGATCGTACCGAAGTCGGTGGAGTGACCGAGCCACGCCGCCAACGTTGGGACTGATGGACATCCCATTGTCGTTCAGCACGACGGTGAGGTCGGTCCCGATGTGGCCCGCCTGGTTGAGCCCCTCCATGGCGAGCCCGCCCGTCATGGCGCCATCGCCGATGACGGCAATGACCCGGTTCGAGCCGCCTTGTCGGTCCCGGGCGACGGCCATGCCGAGGGCTGCGGAGATGGATGTCGAGCCGTGTCCGGCGCCGAATGAGTCGTGCTCGGACTCGTCTCGCTTGGGGAAGCCGGAGATGCCACCCGTCTGGCGCAGGGTGCCGAAACGGTCTCGACGCCCGGTTATGAGCTTGTGCACGTAGCACTGGTGCCCCACGTCCCAGACGATCTTGTCCCGCGGGCTGTCGTAAACACGGTGCAGCGCCAGGGTCAACTCGACGATCCCGAGGTTGGGCGCGAGATGCCCTCCCGTCTGTGACACGGACTGGATGAGGAACTCACGGATCTCGGCTGCCAGATCTTGAAGGCGCTCCCGTGGGAGCTCCTTCAGATCCTGGGGGCAGTTGATGGTATTCAGTATGTCGCACATTGCGTTGGCCTCCGCCCTGACGGGTCAGTCGGCCTCGTCTCCCTCCGCGGCGCCTCGGGGAGATCCATCGGTGAGCGTGCGGATCTTCTCAGCCGCTACCTCAAGCCGCTGTGCGCATAGCTCCTTGAGCTTAGTGCCCTCCTCGAACAAAGCCAGCGCCTCCTCGAGGCTGGGGTCGCCACGCTCCAACTCCGCCACAATCTGTTCGAGTCGAGCCAACGCCTGCTCGAAGGTCTGTTCTGCCGTCTTCTTGGCTGGCATCCGCCGCTCCTTAGCTGGTCGATTCACTGGAGGATCCGTGCACCGCCGTGACCTGGGCATCCAAGGCGCCGGCCGCGAGAATGACCTCGATCGCGGCGCCCTCCTCCGCATCCCGAGCCCTCCGCAATACCTGTCCATCGGGAGTGCGGACGATGGAGTAGCCTCGCTCCAGTGTCCGCTTCGGCCCGAGGTCGGAAACGCGGTTGCCGAGTCTGTCGAGCCGGTCACTGGCCACCCGCAGGCACTCGCGGACCGCCCTTACGAAAGCCTCTGAGCACTCGTCGAGCCTCTGCGTGGGCGCGGCCAGGAGGTCGCCAGGGCGAGCGAAGGGCACACGGGCTTCCAGACGATCGAGGGAACCGCGAGCCCGTTCCGCTAAGGCCCTCAAGCCATTCTGGAGCCTGGCCTGGGCCGAGTCAAGCTGGCCTAAAAGCTCCGTTCGGTCGGGCACCGCTACCTCCGCCGCCGCCGAGGGCGTGGGGGCGCGGACGTCGGCAGCGAAGTCAGTCAGGGTGAAATCCGTCTCGTGGCCGACAGCCGAGATGATCGGCACCGGGCACGCCGCGACCGCGCGAACCAACCCCTCATCGTTGAAGCACCACAGGTCCTCCATCGAGCCGCCCCCACGACCGATGATCACCACGTCCACATCGGGGACTTCAGCGGCGGCTTCCAGGGCCGCGATGAGCGACGGCGGCGCGGTGCTCCCTTGCACCACCGCCGGCACTAAGGTCACCCGAGCCGGAGGGAAACGGCGAGCCAGAATCGTGAGCATGTCCTGAGTGCCCGCTCCGGTCGCGGCCGACACAACGGCGATCGCACGGGGGTACCGCGGCAGACTGCGCTTCCGTTCGCTGTCGAACAGGCCTTCCTCAGCCAGCCGCGCCTTGAGAGCCTCGAACTGGGCCCAGAGGTCACCGGCGCCTACGGGGCTCATCCGCGATACATAGAGTTGGTACCGGCCGTGGGGCGCGTAGACACCCACGCGGCCCTTCACCACGACCTCGGCGCCATCCTCAGGTTTGAACCGCAGGGACGAGGCGTCCGACCGCCACATCACGCATGGAAGCGACGCCCCCTTGTCCCGCAGCGAGAAGTAGAGATGCCCCGAGGAGGGTCTGCTGACGTTCGTGAGTTCGCCCTGGACCGAGCAGTGACCCAGAAGGGGATCGTCCTCTAGGAGGCTGCTGATATGCTGCGTCAGTTCCGTGACGCTGAGGGGCGCCTCACTCAAGCCAAGCCAGCCTTCCGCTCCGCCGACTCCACTGTGTTGGCCAGGAGCATGGCGATTGTCATCGGGCCGACTCCCCCGGGCGACGGTGATATCTTGCCCGCGACTTCCACCGCTTCATCGAAGTCCACGTCGCCGCATAGGGTTCCGTCTTCGAGTCGGTTCGTGCCAACGTCGATGACTGTAGCGCCGGGCTTGATCCAGTCGCCCTTGACCATCTTCGGACGTCCGATGGCGACCACCAGTATGTCTGCTTCGCGGCAGACGGCAGGGAGGTCGCGAGTCCGACTGTGGCAGACCGTAAGCGTGGCGTGCCGGGCGAGCAGGAGGAGCGCCACCGGCTTTCCGACGATGTTCGACCGTCCAAGCACTACGGCCCGCGCGCCACGAATCTCCGTCCCCGCGCCGTCGATCAGCTCGATCACTCCGCGCGGGGTGCACGCCACGAAGGGCGCCGTTCCAGTACGGAGCAGCTCGCCGAGGTTGTGGGGATGAAACCCGTCCACATCCTTGTGGGGCGCGGTCGCGGAGCAGACCGCCTCCGCATCGATGTGGGAGGGCACGGGCTGCTGGACGAGGATCCCATGAACGCGCGGATCCTGGTTCATCTCCTCGATGCTCTCGAATACCTGCTCGGGGGAGGCGTCCCCGGGCAGCGTGACCTGCCGGCTGTAGATGTCGGCCTTGGCGCACGCCTTCTCTTTCATCCTCACGTACGTGGCGGAGGCTGCATCATCGCCTACCAGCATTACGCCGAGGCCGGGCGGGCAGCCCAGGACCTCCTCGACTTTGGCGACGCGCGCGGGTAGTCCATCACGAATCCTCTGGGCGACAGCTCTTCCGTCAATGATCTCGGCCGGCACAGTCAGTCATCCCTCTCCTCGTTGCTCTCACCCGATGGGCGGTCCGCCTGCACGGCCGACAGCACACCGTTCACGAAGCTCGCACATTCGGGCGTCGAGTAGCGCTTTGCCAGTTCAACCGCCTCGTTGATGGACACCTGCCACGGGATGTCCGAGCAATAGAGCAGCTCGCGCAGGGCGAGCCGAAGGATGTTCTTGTCAATCACGGGCATACGGTCGATGGTCCAGTCTTGGGCGTACTCGGCGATCATCCCGTCCAGTTCGTCGACACGCTCACTCACCCCGTACACGGCCTCGATGACGAAGGTCCGCATCCCGTCATCAGGGCTGCTATCTCGCTCCCAGCTCTCCAGGCATGAGTTGACGTCCTCCAACGGCAGGGCGGGCCCTCCCCAGATCTCAGCCTGGTAGAGGAGCTGCACGGCGGCTCGGCGCGCTTGTCGTCGTTTGGACATGCCGGCTGGGTACCTACTTCCACATCGTGTGAGGAGCCCCACACGGATCGTCTCCACGTGGCTCGTTGCGGAACCACGAAAGGCCAGTTTACCCCAAAGGACCAGTCAGAGTCAGGATGGAAGGTGGCCCAACAGCGATGGTGAATCACAACTTGTGACTCCTCCGAACACCATAAGAAGCTGGTAAGCCATGAGCACCCGTGACCGTCACGCCGAGCGGCCGCGCTACATGCGCTGTCTGCGCAAGACCGAGCCAGAGCCCGGCTTCCACCTCGAACAGGCAACGAAGCCGGTCCCTCTACGGGGCGAGGTGCTCATCCGAGTCACCAGCGCCGCCATCTGCGGAACCGATGTGCACATCTACCAGTGGGACGAGTGGTCCGCGAATCGGATCAAGCCGCCTACCATCATCGGCCATGAGTTCGTGGGGGTCGTTGAGCAACTGGGCCAAGGCGTCACCCAGCCCCTGGAGGTTGGACAGCGGGTCAGCGCCGAGGGCCATATCTGTTGCGGCACGTGCTACTACTGCCGGACAGGCAAGGCCCACCTGTGCCAGAGCGTTGAGATCATCGGCGTCGATCGAGACGGGTGCTTCGCCGACTGGATCTCCATGCCGGCGGGCAACGTGTGGCCCATCCACGCGGACATCCCCGATCGATGGGCCTCCGTGATGGACCCTCTCGGCAACGCGATGCACACCGTAGCCAGCGCCGACGTGGCCGGGGCTTCCGTCCTCTGCGTCGGGGCCGGGCCCATCGGTCTATTCTCCGTGCCCATAGCGAAAGCGCGCGGGGCGTCGCGCGTCATCGTGAGCGAGCCCAACGCCTACCGACGCGGATTGGCTGAGGCGGTGGGTGCGGATCTCGTGCTGGATCCTACTACGGGGGACTTGGAAGCGGCGGTCATGGAGGTCACTCGCGGGATGGGCGTCGATGTCATCCTGGAGATGTCCGGACACCCGGGCGCCTTCAGGCAGGCCTTGCGTCTCGCTCGCTTGGCGGGCACCATGGTCTTGCTGGGCATACCCTCTAGGGAGTTCGCCATCGACTGGGCCGAGGAGGTCATCTTCAAGGCTCTGACCCTCGTCGGCGTCAATGGCCGCCGGATGTTCGAGACCTGGTACCAGACGGAGGAGTTCCTCCTCACCCACGGCCCCTCCATCGAGCCGGTGCTGACGCATACGATGCCCATGGAGGACTTCGACACCGCCTTCCGGTACCTCACCAGCGGACGAGCGGGCAAGATCATCCTCGACTTCGGAGGCTAGACCCATGAATGTGCCGTTCCACCAGGGTATCCAGGGCGAGATCGACGCAATGGAAGCGAAGGGCACCCTGAAGTCCTTCCAGCACCTCCAAGCGCCCATGTCAGCCCACACGCGCATGGAAGGGCGTGGCGAAGTCCTCGTCATGTCCTCCAACAACTACCTCGGCTTGGCGAGCGAGCCAGAAGTTGTGGAGGCAGGCAAGCGCGCTCTCGATGAGTACGGCGCTGGCACGGCGTCTGTGCGCTTCATATGCGGCACTTTCACGATCCACAGGGAACTGGAGGAGGAACTCGCGCGGTTCTTCGGGACCGAGCGCGCGCTGTCATATGTAGCCTGCTGGAACGCCAACACGGGGCTGATTCCGACCATCAGCGGCCCCGAGGACGTCTTGATCTGCGATGAGCTGAATCACGCGAGCCTCATCGACGGCGTCCGCTTGGCTTCCAAGACGCCGCGAGCCATCTACCGTCACGCGGACATGGACCATCTCGCCGATCTGCTGGAAGAACACGCCACCGCGCGTCGCAAGATCGTCGTTACCGACGGCGTCTTCAGTATGGAGGGTGACCTGGCCCCGCTCGACCGGCTCGTGGAGCTGTGTGAGCAGCATGGAGCGATAAGCCTCGTCGATGACTCCCACGGCACCGGCGTGGTTGGGCCCACAGGCCGCGGGACTGCGGAGCATTTCGGGGTCCAGGACCGAGTTGACATCTACACGAGCACCCTGGGCAAGGCTCTTGGGGGCGCCGCAGGAGGCTTCGTGGCCTCGTCGGCTGCTGTAATAGGTCTCCTTGAACAGGCCTCGCGCCCCCAGATCTTCTCGAACGCCCTGCCACCCACCGTCTCTGCCAGTTCCCTGCAAGCGCTCCGGATGCTCGCGCGCGACCCGGGGCGTGTCCAGGAGCTTCAGCGTAAGGTGGAGGTCTGTCGCGCCATGCTCCGCGAGCGGGGCTATGACGTGAACGACCACCCATCGGCGATCATCCCCATCATGATCGGCGACACGGCGAAGGCGATTGCCGCGAGCGCGGCGCTCCTTGCCCAAGGCGTGTTCGTGACGGGTTTCGGCTTCCCCGTGGTGCCGGAGGGCACGGCGCGGATCCGCGTGCAGGTCTCCTACGCCCACACCGAGGACGACTTCGTCCGCTTCATGGATGCTCTGGATGCGGTTCTGAGGGGCTAGGGCAGGGCGATTACGGTCAGAGCATGGCCTCGAGTGTGAGCCACTCGATGAAGCGCATGACGGCACTGAGCATGAACAGCGCGAAGAGGGCTAGGATGGCGTAGACAACGCCTTGGCCCGACATGTCGGTGACGAACTCCTGCGCCGCGTCAGCGCCCCCCTCGGCAAGCCACATGGTCTTCACGAGCCCAGCCGTCCGCTCGATGACCAGGTTGTACGCTGTCAGGAAGAGGGGGTGGAGGGCGTACACGAGCAGAGCGGTGATGGGGATAGCGAGAGGGCTCAGGAACCGGAACTTGCGCCGCTGGTGCTCCTGGTAGATACGGCAGTCGCGACAGAACAGCTTCCGCTCGAACTCCCCGCCGCCCATGGACTTGGCCTCTTCCTGGAGCCAGTCCGCCTCGTCGGCGCGGACGCCCTCCGTGCGGTCCTTGCGCAGCGCTTGGTAGAGGTAGCGGGCGTCACACATGCAGCCCGTCTGGAGGCGCCAACAGGAGCGCTTGACCTCCCAGGGCTTGCAGACCTCCCGGATGAAGTCGATGCAGTGGGGAAGCTCCCAGCAGCGAGCGAGGGGGCCGGGCCGGGTGTATACGTTCGCCTTCAGCGGTCGGTCCGCGGCGCGGGAGATCAACTCGCGATTGGAGTCGGGCAGCGACTTATCCGAGGTGTCGGTCAGCATGCGGTCTACCACGAAGATGGCGGCGCGTAGAGCCCCCAGGCCCCAGAGGAAGACGCCGACGAAGATGAAGGTCTTCCGCAGCAGATCGACGGCAAGGTTGGGCCCGGGAGTTGCCGAGGAGAAGTGATGGATACCCAACTCCATTAGGATGGGTAGACCGAAGTAGACGACGGCCCCTCCGATTCCCGCGATCAGGATGAGGCCATCGTCCTCCAGGCTGCGTACGAGATAGGCCAGGGAGCCACAGATCACCGAGTACATGAAGAGCAGGCCGATCCACTGGTACTTCGCGGCGCCGGCGGCGGTGATACCCTTGTCGCCCAAGTCGCCTGACAGCACGGCCAGAGCCAGGTACAACAGACAGAGAACGAGGACTCCTACGGAGCCATAGAGGATGTAGTTGCAGGCACTAATGACGGTGACACCGATCTTGGTGTCATAGAAGGCCTGGATGGTCTCTCTAAGCTGGCTTTCCCGTTCCCGGCTCTCGTCGGCCATACGCTTCCCCTGCGACGGATAGTCTACACCGGCAGTCGCAAGAAGGACGCCCAGCACGTCCCATGTGTCCGTTCGCAGTGCGCCCTCCTGCCGAGGGACGTGGCGGACTACAAACCTCGACCGGAGGGAGGCCCGAGCGTGTGTCGGCCTCCCTCAACTCTCTTGGCGAGGCCTAGCGCCCCTGCTTCCGGTTGGGGGTGCTAGCCGCGCCCTCCTCTTCATCCCCATGGAGCAGCCGCTTGAACTCCTCGGGGTCGCTGGATTTGAGCAGGGCGTCCTCCTCGGTCACGACGCCTCGCTTCACGTAGTTCGCGAGGCACATGTCGAGGGTCATCATGCCGTGCTTGATGCCTGTCTGAATGGAACCTTGGATCTGGTAGCTCTTGGCCTCACGGATGAGGTTCCGAATCGACCAGATGCAGAGCATGATCTCCCACGCTGCGATGCGGCCCTTCCCCTCCGCTCGCCGCAGGAGAGTCTGCGAGATGACTCCCACGAGGTTGACGGAGAGCTGCATACGGACCTGCTGCTGCTGGTAGGGGGGGAAGACGTCGATGATACGATCGACCGTCTGAACCGCGTTCGTCGTGTGGAGGGTGGCGAACACAAGGTGGCCGGTCTCGGCGGCCGTGATAGCGAGCTGCATCGTCTCGAGGTCGCGCATCTCACCGACCAGGATCACATCAGGGTCCTGCCGCAGAACGTGCTTGAGAGCCGCCTGGAAGCTGTATGTATCGACCCCGAGCTCGCGCTGATTGACGAGGGCAACCTTGTCCTCATGGATGTACTCGATGGGGTCCTCAATGGTCATGATGTGGTTGGGGCTGGTCGCGTTGACGTGGTTCACGAGCGCAGCGAGGGTGGTGGACTTACCACACCCGGTGGGACCGGTAACTAGGACGAAACCACGAGGACGCTCCGCGAAGTAGTGGCCGATCTTCACGGGCAGCCCCACTTGCTCGATCGTGGGAACCTCGAAGGGGATACACCGGAAGGCGGCGCCCATGGAGCCGCGCTGCCGGAACATATTCACACGGAAACGGGAGACGCCCTCGATGATGTGGGCGGTGTCCAGCTCCATCTCTTCCTCAAACGTCTTGATCTGGCGGTCGGTCAGGATCTCATAGCACATCTGGCGAACTGCGTCGGGCTCCAGGACGCCGCGTTCCTTCTGCTCGATGAGCTCTCCATCGACACGGAACCACGGGGCCGAGTGGGCATGAAGCAGAAGGTCCGAGCCTCGGGCCTTCACCATGTCGATCATCAGTTGTTCGAGGGCTTTGGGCACGTCGCGCATCCTCTCTTCAGTCCGGTCGGCCTATCTTCAAGCTACGCCTGGGGCTGCCCATCGGTGACGATGCCAAGCCGACGCTGGGCCAGTTCCGTGAACTCGCGAGGATTGTTCGACTTGGCGAGGGCCTCCTCGAATGTCACCAGGTCCTGCTGGATCAGGGTCAGTAGGTAGTGCTCCAGGGAGATCATACCGGCCTCGCTGCCCGTCTGCACGAGGGCAGGGATCTGGTGCGTCTTGCCCTCGCGGACGATGGTCTTGATGGCTGGCGTGCCGACCATGATCTCGAAGGCGGCAACCCGGCCGTGGCCCGACTTCAGCGGCAACAGTGTCTGGCAGACGATGGCCTCCAACGTCGTCGCGAGCTGGGACCGGATCTGCTCTTGCTGCTCGGGAGGGAAGACGTCGATCACACGGTCGATCGTCTGTGCGGCATCAGTAGTGTGCAGAGTGGCGAGCACCAAGTGGCCCGTCTCAGCCGCAGTGATCGCGAGCTGGATCGTCTCGAGGTCGCGCATCTCACCGACCAGGATGATGTCTGGGTTCTGCCGCATGACGTGTCGTAGGGCATGCCCGAAGCTGTGGGTATCACCGCCGAGCTCACGCTGGTTGATGCAGCAGAGGTTGTCCGAGTGGATGAACTCCAACGGGTCCTCGATCGTGATGATGTGCGCATGGCGGTGGGCATTCATGTGGTGAACCATGGCCGCTAGCGTGGTGGACTTGCCCGAGCCGGTCGGGCCTGTAACTAGGACCAGGCCTCGAGGCCGCATGGATATCTGCTTCAAGACAGGCGGCAGGCCCAGCTCGTCGATCGAGGGGATCTGGAAGGGGATATGCCGGAAGACCCCCCCTACATAGCCCCGCTGCTGAAGCACGTTGACACGGTAACGCCCGACACCCGAGATGCTGTGGGAGAGGTCCAGTTCGAGGTTCTCCTCGTACTCGTCGACCTGCTCTTGGCTCAGGATGGAGTACATCGCGGCGCGCACGTCATCGGGAGACATGCGGGGGTACCCTTCGAGCCGGTAGAGCGTTCCGTCGACCCTGATAACCGGAGGTTGTCCGACCTTCATGTGAAGGTCGGAGCCGTTCCGTTCCACCAGTGTGGTCAAGAGTTCCGTAAGATCGATCACGGCGCCCTCCCTGTCTAGCGGCAACCCGCCAGCCGCGGAGGCCCGGGTCGCCTGCGCGGCCTTATCCTACGCCTGTCTGCGGAGCATCTGGCGCAGCTCCGTCAGGTTGCCGGCGTTGGCCAAGGCTGTCTCCTCGCTAATGAGTCCCTGTTTGAAGTACCGGTCCAGCACTTGGTTCATGGTCTGCATGCCCCAGAACTCGCCCTCACCGACGGCATCGTACATCTGGGAGATCCGGGCTTCCTCGATGTACTTCTGGATCGTCGGGGTGACGACCATGATCTCAAGGGCGGCGATGCGCCGCTGCCCGTCGGCCGTGCGCACGAGCTTCTGCGAGATCACGCCCTGCAGCGACTGGCTCATGCGGAGCGAGATCTGCTCCTTCTCGTGGGGCGGGAACATGTTCAGAACACGCTCAACCGTCTCTGCCGCGCTGCGGGTGTGAACCGTCGAGAAGACCAAGTGGCCCGTCTCGGCAGCCTGCATGGCGGCATGCATGGTTTCCACGTCGCGCATCTCGCCAATAAGGATGATGTTCGGGGCCTGGCGGAGGACGGTCTTCAGTGCGGCATGGAACCCCTCGGTGTCGATGCCGACCTCGCGTTGGGTGACGATGCCGCGCTTGTCCCTGTGCACATACTCCAGCGGGTCTTCAACCGTTACGATATGTACAGGCTGCTTTGAGTTGATCTCGTCAAGCATGGCGGCCAGCGTGGTTGACTTGCCGCAACCCGTAGGCCCGGTCACCAGTATGAGCCCTTGCTGCCGCTTGCACAGCTCCTTGAGAACCTCTGGGAGCCCAAGGTCATCAATGGTCGGGACGTCGAGAGGGATCAGGCGCATGACAACGCCGATGGAGCCGCGCTGCTGGTGGATGTTGACTCGGAAACGGATCAGATCGGGGATGGTGATGCCCATATCCATCTCATGGGTGCGCTCGAAGCGCTTGATCTGCTCCTCGCTCATCATCTCATAGGCGATCTGCTTGGTGTCCTCGGCCGTGAGAGTGGGCAGATCAATGGCGGCGATGCGGCCCCTGACCTTGATGCAGGGCCGGTTGCCTTCCTTGATGAAGATGTCCGAGGCGCCCTGCTCGACCGCCACGCGAACTACAAGATCGAAGTCCATTCAGGCCACGCACCTTATCAAGATGTGACTGACTGACCCTGGCACCCCCGCGCTGGGCCGTACCCCGAACCGTAGCGATATTCCCCGGCCAGCGTGGGTATCCCTCTTCATACCCACGGCGCGCCGCCCACCCGGCATGGCACGAGTACCCACGATAAATGCGCCAGAGGGTGCCATTGTTCCTGCGCTGCGATTGAAGATATGAGGATTGGTGGAGCCGACGGGATTTGAACCCGTGACCTCTTCCATGCCAAGGAAGCGCGCTCCCACTGCGCCACGGCCCCACCAGGGGCATAGGTCGAACCCCGGGGGTTCAAAGCAGCCTGGAGTATACCGAGGGTCGCCCGGGGCGTCAATGCCCGGCGCAATGCGTTCTGGTGGACCTACCAGGTCGCCGCACCCGTCACGATCTGCCTGGCGAGCGCGTCGGAGACCACGAGAGCGAGGGGACCGACGCCGAGGTGTAGCGCAATGCACAGGCCGGCGGACAGCATGCCCATCGGGCGAGGGCATCGAACAGCGTCACCGGAGGGTACGTGGGGCTCCTCGGCATCCGTAGCGTGCCGTCCGCGAGACACAAGGTCGAAGGCCAAGAGCACCACGACCACCTCGATCGTCCAGGGTATGAGCGCCACCCACCATAGGTCCCCATGGACCCTCGCGATCGCCTTCACGAGCACGTATCGGCCCCAGAATCCAGCGAGGGGCGGGGCACCCAGAAGTGACGCCCAGCTCGCAACCTGGAGCAATACCGATGCGCGTCCCGTTGTCCGGTCGGCGATGGCCAAGCCACCGAAGCACAGCGCGGCCTGCGCTGTCCAAAGGACGAAGGCATAGAGACCGATGCCGTCCGCTGTCCCGAGGAGTAGTGCCAGCAGGCCGTAGCACCACTGAAGGCCCCACAACGTGCGTCGGACCTCACAGGCGTCCCGTCGGATGAGCAGACTGGCAAGATGCCAGGCGATGCCCAGGACTACCCCTCCGTAGAGTGCCCAGCGGACCGCAGGGACGCCCAGAGAGGCTTGCAGGGCAACTCGGCCGTGCACAGCGACCTTCAGCCAGATCCACAAGGCTATGGCGCCGGGGCCCAACCCGATGGCTGCGGCGGCTCGTCGGGGACCCATGGCCGCCCACTCGGTGGCGTGCTTGAGGGTGAAGGGGAAGCCACCCACCACCGCCGCAAGTCCTCCGAGAAACCCCAAGCCGAGCAAGGCCGCGCTAGTGAGGCTTTCGGCGGGGAACAGGCAGAGATCGAACAGCGATATCGGCTCGTCACGGCTCAGATGCAGCGCCCGAGCCAGTCCGTAGGCGCCCACCGCTGCACCGAGGAGGCTCAGGGCACCGCCTATTGCGGTGGCCACGGACCTGGGGCCGCGACTCCCGAGCACGAAGAGGGCCAGGGCGCCAGCCGAGAGGGAGAGAAGCGGCCACAGCGCCAAGGCATTGCCCGCCAAGGCCACACCGAGGGCCATGGCAAGCTGAAACAGCGCCATACTGTCCTCACCGGCGTCAGGCGGGGAGCACAGGAAGCTGAGGAGGGCGGATACCAGGGCCACCCCAGCGATGATGGTGGTGGTCCAGTCCCAGCAGAAGACGGCAACCGGGGTCTCGGGCACCATGACGCGCACGAAGGCGCCCTCGCGCAGCATGGCGCCCGTGCCGCCCGCGATGATCGCCGAAGCTACAGCGAGACTACCCCATCGGCCGATTCGCGCGGGCCATCCACCAAGCAGCGATAGCAGCGACCCCACAATGGGTGCGAGGATGGCCAGTGCTCCGGCAGAGATCGTGGTCATGGGCTCGCCGGTCAACCGCGACTCCTCGGTTCGGCGGCCCGTTGCCAGGCAGGCAGAGAGCCTCCAGCGGTGAAGCTAAGCTCATGCCGCGCACCCAGAAGCCACACCTTCGACCCGACCTCTCCTGGCGTACCGCCACCCTCGTGGTGGCGATGCTCGGCATGACGGTGCTGACCGCCCGATGCTGGATGCTCCGGGACCGGCCCTTCATCGGCTCACCCGATGAGGCCGCCTACACACATCAAGCCAGCATGATACTCGCGGGGCACGGGCTTCGTGTCAACTACGTCCAGCACTTCTTCACGCGGTACAGTCGTCTGCCGCACCCTGAGGACCATTACGGGCCTGGCCTTGGAGTGATCCTGGCGCCGGTGCTCGCCGCTCGGATCGGTCCAACGGACTTCGCGGCTGTACTACCGGCACTGGTAGTGGGTTCGCTGCTCGTGCCACTGATGACGCTCCTAGCCGCGAGGCGGCTGGGAGCCTCACCGACATTCGCGGTCGGAGGCGCCACCTTCTCGCTGCTGGCGCTCCTGCCGCAGGATCTATCGGGACGGGTGCTCGCGGACGTCCCCTTTACTGCCATCCTGTTCGCTGCGTGGCTCACCGTCTGGCGACATCGGCCGGCGCCAGCGTGGCGGTGGTTCTGGGCGGGAGCCCTACTGGGCGTTGCCTACCTCCTGAAGCCCGCAGCACTCCTACACGTGCCTGCGCTGCTGCCGACCCTCTGGCTGGGCGCGGCCGAGCGCGAGGGGGAGCTGGGAAGGGGCGACCGAGTCCGGACATTCGCGGCTCTGTGTGTGGGGCTTGCCCTTCCCACGCTGCCCTGGATGGCCCGCAACGCCGCCGTGTATGGCGACCCTCTCCATTCAGCGAACAAGCACATCGCAGTTGGCGAGGACTACCGCGAGGACTGGCAGGAGAACGGGTTCCGTCGCGTCTGGTGGGCCCACCCCGGCGACGAGATCCCCACGCTTTCGAAGGCTCTGGGGCAGTACGGCGCGGGCCGGATGGCGGAAGTCCTCCTCCAGCGGCTCCGTCTGAGCCTCGCTGGACGCGAAGTGTGGTGGCTGACCCTCGCGCTGCTTGTGGGCGCCGGCATGCTGAGACGCCGCGAGGGCTGGTCCCTGGCCGCATACCACCTGGGCCATGCGGCGCTGCTGGCGGCCGTCTTTCCGGTTTGGCCGCGTTACCTACTGCTTCTGTGGCCTGCAGCAGGCGCCCTCGTGTCAGCGGCGCTCTCTCGGCTGTGCCATGACCTGGCCGTGGACACGCGGCCGAGGTCCGCTCAAGCCGCGAGGAACCTCAGCCTGGCTGCCGCAGTATGCGTTGGCGTCCTCGCCGCTTGGCCCGGCCCGCAGCATCTCTGGACGCATCTCGTCGTCTACGGACCTTCAGGCTCCGCAGCCTTAGCCGACCCGGCCCACAACGCACTGAAGGACGTGGCACGGTGGTGTGGAGCGGCGCTGCCGCCCGATTCGGTGTTGATGGTTCAGGACTGCTGGAGGTTCGTGCACTACTCTGGACTGCCGTCGGTCAACATCCCAACGGACTCTGCCTCCGCCATCGACGCCGTTGTGCGCGCCTACGGAGTGACCCATGTGGTGCTGATCCCCGAGGCGACGACGGATGAAGACCTCCTGCTCGCCCGCGATTACCTCAAGGAGAGCCGCCTCGATTGGGAGCGTCAGCCGTCGGCCACAGCCGAGGTCTATGCGTGCTCCTCGCCTGGATTCAGTACGGCGATGTAGGGCAGGTCGCGGTAGCGTTCGGCGAAGTCCATACCATAACCGACGACGAATAGGTCAGGCACCGTGAACCCCGTGATGAGGGGCTGGACCTCCACGCGACGGCGACTGGGCTTATCGAGCAGAGTGACGAGATGCACGGCGCGAGCTCCCTGAGACTCCAGATGGCTCTTCAGGCGCGCAGAGGTCAGGCCTGTGTCGAGGATGTCGTCGATGAGCAGAACGTCGAGACCGGTCAGTAGCATCTCCACGTCGCGCAGTATCCGGACCTCCCCGCTCGATTCGGTGCCGTGCCCGTAGGATCGCGCCTGAACGAAGTCGATGGCCCGCAGGGCGGGTAGCCGGCGCACCAAGTCAGCCGCCAGAATCAATGCGCCCTTGAGGGCGACCACCGCCATCGCCTCGGAGCAGTCGATGGTCGCGGTGATGCGAGCCGCCATCTCATCGACGCGTTTGGCGATCTCGTGCTCCGATATGAGTACCTCGAGCGCCTGTAGCCCCGTCGGCTCCATGGTCCCCCCGCTGTCAGCGCATGTAAAACCAACATGGCCGTGATCAAACATTTCGGCCGTAGCGTACGTTCTAGGGAACAGACAGGCAGCATAGCATCCGCGGCGGAGGCGCGCCACGGCCCAGGCTATGCGCGCACGTCGATGGGAGGCGCAATCGGTGACTGACGAAGCAACACGGCGGCTCTTTCTTGAGAATACGGGCGCCACACAGGAGCAGGTCGACAAGGCCGAGGAACTCGCAGCCGTCACGGGTGAGTCGCTGGGCGCCGTACTCGAGATGATGGGGGCGATCACTCTTCTCGAGCGTGCGCGGTGCTTGGCTGCCCACATGGGCGTTCCCTTCGTGGATCTGGAGGCCGCACCGCCTCGGCCCGAGCTTGCGGCTCTGGTGCCGGCGGAGATACAGCGGCAGTACCAGGCTGTCCCGGTCAGCGTCAAAGTGACGTTGGCGATGGCCAATCCCTTGGCGGTCTTCCACGTCGAGGAGATCGGCCGCGAGACAGGGCTCGAGGTCTCTGCTGCCCTGGCTACAGAAGAGGGCGTGAAGGCGATGTTGAGCCTACTGCCGGACCATGGTCCTGGGACAGCAACCGGCTTGCCCAGCGCGCCTGAGGCGCCTGCCGCAGCAGCCGTTGAGGGCGCTGTCTGTGCATCCAGCGAACCTGAGGCAAGGGCGCAGGCCATATCGGCCCTGCCCGATGATCTGCCGTCGGAGATCCGCGCATTCCTCGAGATCGTGCTAGAGGACACCACCGCCACGGAGGCCGACGTAGCCCAGGCTCTGGTTCGCTGGGCCGAGACGGGTGAGCATGTTGGCCGTGCCTTAGTGGCCCAGGGTGCGATCCTAGAAGCGGAGCGAGTTCGCTGCCTCGGGCGCCAATGGGGGATCGACTTCATCGATCTATCGTCGACGGAGCCGGACAGCACGGCCGTGGGGCTCGTGCCCCGCTACCAGCTTGAGCGAGGGCCCGCCATACCGGTCCTCGTCGATGAGGAGAAGAAGGTACTCTACCTGGCGATGGCGGATCCGATGGACCTCTATCTCATCGACACGATCCAGGCCACCGTGAACTACCGTGTTCATCCGCTGGTCGCTGTCGAGGAGGACATACGGCGGAGGCTCCAGGACCTCGCTTCAGAGTAGCCCCGGAGCCGCTCGCCGCATCATCGCACGCGCAGTGTGACAATCTCCTTGGCGCCCACCTCGATCGCCAGCATGCCGGCATCCAAGGGTAGCGCCTCGCCTGCTGATTCATCTAGACGGGCTCGCCAGGCTTCACTCCCCAGGCCGCGGAGAGCGAGGGTCGCGCAGCATGGCTGAGGCGTTGGGTTGTGGAACCGCAACAGGAACGCGTCGCCATCCTCCGTTCGCTTCAGGGCGTCGAGGACCAGAGTATTCGGTTCCATGTGGACGATGCTCTGCGGCAGGGACGCCGCGCCCTCCTGAGGCCCTGTCAGCGCGGTCAGCACCGGCGCGCGCATGGACGCAGCAACCTTCGACAGCCCTGCGCGGTAGACCGAGCCACTGAAGGGGACGATGGCGAGTTCGATGGAGTGGTGTCCGAGGGACTGAGCGCCCTCCTCGCCCGCAGTGCCCACAGTGGCGCTGAACCCCCTCAGGAGTGTTACGGCGAGAGTCCGGGTGGGATCGTCACGCACGCACGATTCCTTCACGCCAGGAGCGACGACGGCGAGTCCACGCTCGTCATCAGAGATGGCGACGAAGGACTGCTGGGGTTGGATCTCTTGCGCAGGCTCGTTCCACCCCTGGGTGTCGGGCAGGGCGATGGGCCGCTCCACAATGTCGAATGCCATATCCGCGAGCTGGGTGTGGGCGGCGACATCCGACGGGAAGAGGGCGCGCAGCCGGTGATCCCGTGCGACGTTGTCAACGTCAATGCGGCAGGCAGCGAAGGCCTGATCGCGCCTCAGAGTGATCCGAGTCGTGACGGGCAAGGCGATCCGCTCATCGGAGCGTCCCCGGCCTCCGCGAGCCGCGGATCTGGGCACCAGGAAGCCAGTGTAATCGATCCGCAGTGTCGCCTGTAGGGGGCCGTCCGTCTCGAGGGTCACGGTACACCCTGACGCGACCGTAGTGGCCGCTTCATCCTCAAGCGGCGCGCGGTAGGTCCAGCCATCGCCTACATCGCCCGTATCCTCAAGGGTGAGCAGGTTGGCGTAGACCTGGTCGGTACGGAGGTCCGTCAGTATCAGCGCCCCTCCCAGCCCGACTTCGATCCTGATCAGACCATTGTCCAGTACGCCCGGCGCTGGGGAGAGGCCGCCCAGGTGGCTGACGGGGCGGGGTTGCGGACGAACGGCGAGGGCAGTGAGACCCACGCTCGGAAGGCTGACGGGAACCGCCATCCGAAGCCGGTCCGTGAGGGTGGGGTGGGGTATCTCGCGGTGGTTGACGGCCATGCCGGGTATCGCGGGGGTCTCACGAATGATCTGATAGGGCAACTCCACGCCGGCCTCGCTATACAGCCGGAAGTGAGGCGGCCTTGGGTGCGGCCAAGCGATCTCGACCTCACATACCTCGTCGCAACGAGCGCCCGAGGCGTTCAGGAGCACGAGCCCCGTCGACTCCTCCCCGATCCAGGCGGTATCAACCGCCTTGGCGAGCGAGCCCACGGCCCTTTGCAGCACTTCTTGGCCGATGAGGCGGCACTGGTCGAAGCGGTACTCCATGTCCTTGTGGACCTGGTCAACAGAGCAGCCGCAGATGGAGTCGTGAGGATGGTTCTCCAGTAGGTACTGCCAGGCGCGGCGGAGGAGACCCGCCGGGTAGGGCGCGCCTGCCAGGCTCGCCGCCACAGACCACGGCTCGGCAGCCAGAGTCAGGAGCGACTCGCACTCGTCGTTCCACCTTTTGACCCGCGGGTGGCTTGAGTGGATCCCGTAGAAGAGGTTCGAGAGGGTGCCGCTGCGGTTCGGCTCGCGGATCTCGCCCCGCAACACGGGCAGTCGGTCGCGGTCCACGGCTTCGTGGATACGACCGAGGTATTCGGGCAGGGAGGCGTGGGACATCTCGCACAGTTCGCGAAGCTCGGGTCGGGCATTCCAGGCGTCTATGAGGTCCGGAAGCTCTGGGAGGATCTCGATGTGGTCCACGCCATCCATGAACAGCAGCTCGGCCGTTGTGGAGCGGTCTCGCTCGAACTCAACGAGCTCCTTGAGTCGTCCGAGTGCCTCGTCGATGTCGAAGGGCTTCCCTCTGGCAGGGTGTCGCACATAGTAGAAGAAGTCCGAGTACGCGACGTCGTTGGGCAGGCGGAGGAGTAGCAGTCGCGTGCCGTCGGTCCCCTCCCAGATCATCTCGGCGGGGTTCCCCTCGTCATTGACGCCTCGGAACAGCATCGCGGTCTCGATGCCAAAGCCACGGCAGATCTGGGGGAACTGGCTGATGTGGCCGAACATGTCCAGCTCGTAGCCGACGGGAAGGGGCTCACCCCCCCACGATCTCGCTGAGCGAGTGCCGCGGAGGAGGTTGCGCACGAGCGCCTCGCCCGATGGGAGCGTCTCGTCGGGCGCCACGAACCATGGGCCGGCGATCAGCCGCCCCGCCTCCATAAGAGCGCGCAGCCGCTCAGCGGCCTCCGGACGGATATCGAGGTAGTCGTCGATGACGATCGTCTGTCCGTCGAGATGGAAGAAGCGGTAGCGAGGGTCCGATTCCAGGGCATCGAGGACCTCGTCGAGCACATCCACCAACTTCGCGCGGAACACTTGGAAGGGACGGTACCACTCCCTATCCCAGTGGGTGTGGGAGATGATGTAGCCGCGGCAGGGACCTGTGTGCGCCATGGAGGACTCTCCTTCGTGTTGCGAGCTTGTCACAGATGGCTTCGTTTCGGGCAATCAGCTCCCTCCTGGCGTTAGCACTCTGGCGAGGTTGGGCAGGCGACCGCAATGGGTGAAGGTGTTTCGGGCACTTGTATACAAGCAAGACACACGCCGCAGGGAAGTCAGCCGAGCGAATAGGCGCTTCCATCAGATGAGCCGGTCAGGCCACTTAGGGCCTCGAAGCGGAGATCGTGAGACTGGTCTTCCTGGTGAGCGAAGCGGCGTGAGGGAAGAAGCCCTTTCCGGAGAGGAAGTGGTGACGGAGTAGTGACACAGCCCGGGTTTCTCACGCGGAGCCCGTAGCTCAACCGCTAAGCTGGCTAACCGCCTCGTCGTTCAGGCAGGCAATGCGAAGCACCCACAGTCCGCGCCAGTAGGCAGAAGGGTTGAGCGTGAACGGGCTCCGTGGCATGTACCGCCCCGTGAGCCCTTCACTCTTCAGTGGGCGAACACTCTTCCGAGTCCTCGCCTGGCCACTCGTAGCGCGTCACGGGGACGTCTCTCTTGCGGCCGATGTCCTCGCGCGTGTGATAGGCGTCCTCCAGACCGGCCCTCTCGCAGAGGATCCTCAGGAACAGCCCCCAACGCCCCAGGCCCAGGGTGCGAATGCGCACGCTCTGTCCACTGGTGAGGTCAAGGCGCAGCCAGTGTGGCCGCAGTCCTTCGAGGACTCGGTCGGTGGTCGCGGCGAGGACCTCGCTGTACGGGATGGTCGCCGTCTCGCCTCGCACCCCACGGTAACGGATCTCCTCCAGGCCGAGAACGATGCGTCCACGGGCGGACCATAGGGCATCGCTGATGGCCAGGACGAGGAATGGCGACGCTAGGATCGTCACGCCCGCGGCAATGAGCCAGAAAGTCCCGTAACCATAGTTCTCAGTGACATCCAGTCTCGCGGGGGCGCCGAAGCCAGCCACCGCCCAGAGCAGCAAGGCGACCGTTGCGCGCATCGTGAGCGTGTAGCGGAAGACCCGTGAGCGCTGAGGACGTGCCGCTAGAAGCCTTCGGAGATAGACCAAGCCGAGAGACCGCCAATCCGACCGTCGCGGACGTACCGCTCCGCGCCCAACACTCTACGGGTCCAGCCAGGTAGCCCACAAGCCGAGATCGAGTGCCGGATCATCGGGGAGCCCTGCAAGGTGCTCCCATCGCGACTCGACGACCAGCACGCGCCCTTGGACCATGGAGGCGGACGGGGAATCCGCGTAGATGCGGTCGCTGAGCAGTTCGAGAGGCTCCGATGCCCCCCGGGCATCGACCCAGGCGAGGGCCAGGTTCTGGAACATCCGATCTCCCGCCGGAGTCAGCGGACCATCGTCATCCTGCCGCCATATCACGGCGAGGCGCTCGCCCACGCGAACGGCATGGGGCTGGCTCGCCCGCCCATCGGCAGTGATGAGCCTCGGGCCCGCGAAGGTCCTGCCGTCGAAGAACTGCAGGTAGAGCGGTGACGGTGCCCGCGTGGCGGAGTCGGCGCCGCTCAGCGCGATTTGCTGGTCCACGTAGAGTAGAGCCAGTTCGCCGTCGAGAGACCCGAGGGAGGGGTCAGAAGGCAGGTGCTCGGGATCGGTCGCCACGGGCACATCGTCACCAAGGGGATCCAGCGTCTCGGCGTCCAGTGGTCGAAGCCAGAGGCGCGCGGCGGCTCCGGCCGCCCCCTCGGTGGATTCGCTATACAGAACCCACAGAGCGCCCCAGCACTCCGCGACCGCCGCTGAGGCCGTCGTCCAGAGGGGGTCTGGCGAGCGGATGCTCTGAGGACCCACCACTGCGCCAGTGCGAAGATCCTTGGCTACGACCCGCACACTGCGGTTCTCCGGGCCCGGGCCGAGGCTCACGGCATAGGCGACAACGAGCTTCTCACCGACGGTGCAGCAGTGGATATCATCGATAGGCGCCGGGCTGCCGTCGACGGAGATGGCGGGCGCGATCTGGACCGGAGGGGCCAGCTCGCCAGTCGGCAGAACGGCGTGGGAGTAGACGCCTCCGCCGTGGCCGGCCACCAGTAACGCCCCCTCGCTGATTGGGGCAAGGCAGGGAGATGTCAGTCCAGGCGGGGCAAGGGGGACCGCTTCGGTGACACGGAGGCCGTCGGCAGCCGCGGTGTCCTCGTCCTGGGTGCGAAACTGCACCACCGGTGACTCCTCGAGAAGCCGGCCAACAGCGGAGACCAGGCGCGCGCGAGCCTCGTACATGGTGCCAGGGAGCAGTCCGAGACACCGGAAGGTTGGCTCGCGGATGACCGCGGGGTTTCCTTGCCAGTCGGCGCCCGGCGCCTGGAGTCGGTGCTCGATCTGCCAGTAGGCACCGCCCTCGAAGCCCCCGTCCCGAAGCAGGTTCTCCTCCGAGTGCACGGCCGCAAGATGGACGGCGTCCACGTACAGAGAGCCTCGCCCCCGCAAGCGCAGTCCGACGCGGACCTCCTGATGCCCATCGCGGCCGCGAAGCTGCCCGCTGGTATCGAGCCACTCGCCGCTCACATCGAGCACGAGGCGGAGCAGTTCCTCCCACGCGCCTCCGGGGCTGCGTCCCTCAACGTAGGCTTGGGCCTCCCCATCGGCGAGGACTCGGCCACGGGCCTGCAGGCTGAGTTGGTAGGCTCCCCCGGCCTCGAGCCGAGTCGCGAGCACCTGAACCGTCTCGACTCTGCCTGCAGGGGACGGGTCGTGGTTCACCAGCGCGACGGCGCGGTCTCCTTGGACCGATAGCTCCACTAGGGACACATCCTGGCGCGATGGGTCTTCGATAAGGGCCTGCCAGGGCGAGGCGGCAACCACGCTGCCAGCGGTCGTGGAGTCCACTGCCAGAAGCGCAGACCGGCCGCGGGTATCCTCCACAGATAGAGTGATGGCCGTGGCGGGCCGCACTATGAGGAGCAGCCCCACCAGCGCAAGCCGGGTCCAGATACGCGGCGCCAGCATCGAGAGCATGGTGTCCTTTCCGGTAGCATCCCCAGAGTGCTTTCCTCCCGCCGGCGGGTTGCCCTTCTGGACCGGTGCGAGAGGGGGAAGCAGCATGTAAGCGAATCCGCCCCATGCTGCCCCGTCCAGGCTCATGGACGAGATTCGCGGGGAGGATGATCCCCGGCGGCCGAATGGAGACAGTGATGACGCGTACTCAGGCCTGGGAGCTCGTCTGCGAGTTCACCGAGAGCGATCGCTTGCGCAAGCATGCTCTGGCTGTAGAGGCGGCCATGCGTGGCTACGCCCGTTCCTTTGGAGAGGACGAAGAGGTCTGGGGAACTATCGGCCTGCTCCACGACTTCGACTGGGAGATCCACCCAACGCTGGAGGAGCATCCTGGCAAGGGTGCCGAGATCCTGCGCGACCGCGGGGCAAAGGAATGGGTGATCAAAGCGGTGCTCTCCCATGCCGAGCACACCGGTGTCACTCGGGACACGCTTCTCGAGAAGGCGCTCTTCGCGGTGGACGAGCTCTCGGGGTTTCTCGTCGCCTGCGCCCTCGTCCGGCCCAGCCGCAGCCTCACGGATATCACCCCGAGATCGGTCAAGAAGAAGATGAAGGACAAGACCTTCGCCGCCGCGGTGAACAGAGATGACATCACACGAGGGGCGGAGGAGCTGGGTGTGAGCCTCGATGAGCACATTGGGAACGTGGCGCGCTTCCTTGCCGAACGGGAGGACGAGCTGGGGCTAGGCGCGCCCTAGGTGTCTGCTGCAGTGTCTTCTGGTTACCACTGACAGGCAGCCATCAGGCCTCTTCCTCTCCAATGAGGCGGGTCAGACGGACCGGACGCTCTTGGGGCGCCCCACGGCCGTGTACGGCATGTCGCGCGGACCCTTGTGGGTAGACCCGTAAGCAATTCCGCGTTTCGTACATAAGACTTGCTGGTAGCTTCTGGAGGCTGACACCCTATGCGGTCGAAGCACGTACCCGCAACAGCCAGCGCCATGAGGGGACTGAGCAAGGTGACGCAGCCATGAGACGCAGAGGCTTCACACTGATCGAACTGCTCGTCGTTATCGCCATCATCGCCATTCTCGCCGCTATCCTATTCCCCGTCTTCGCCCGCGCAAGGGAGAGCGCTAGAAGAACGAGTTGCGTCAGCAACCTGTCGCAGCTTTGCAAGGCCGCCATGATGTACGGCAGCGACTACGATGAGTTCCTCCCGGTGGGGGTTACCCAGGGCAACCCGATGCCGAACGTGTCCTTTGGGCTCTACCCGTATGTGAAGAGCGAGGCGGCCTACTACTGCCCGTCCGTGGACATCCTATCCACGTACGATCCGACCCTCGCCCATACGCCCGACAACTGGGCTGCGGGCAACGTCGGGTACTACTTCTGGTCGATGGATGGGATCCATCCCCACACCGGCCCGTTCATCGTGCGGCACCCACCCCGGCGCCTGAGCTTGGCCTCAGAGCCTGATCTTTGGATGTGGAGCGATGTCTTCGGCCAGTTCTTCTGGAGCCAGGGCGCGCCGTTCGCCCATCAGATGCCGAAGTGGAGCTTCACGAACGTCGCCTTTATGGATGGACACGTCAAAGCCATCTCCGGGCGCCCCGTCGAGGTCTTCAAGTAGACTCCCCGTCCCTCCAGGGGCGCCGCTACGGCGGCGCCCCTGGCTACGCAGGCGCTCCGTCGACGGGCAGCGAACAGCGTGTGTGGCCCAGAGAGGAGGTCCCCGCCATGCCAACGGCCATCATCGTTGGGGTCGGATGCAGGAAGTGCCATGCTCTCAGGCAGCTGGTCGAGGAGATCATCGCCGAGCAAGGGATAGCAGGCGTAACCGTGCAAAGCCTCAACCCCCTCGAGGCGGATCCACCCACGGACCAACTGGTCATGCCCCCAGCGCTGCTCCTGGATGGAGAGGTCATCGTCTCCGGGCGTGTACCGAACCGGCAGCGGCTCGAGCGCGACCTAGTGGCGAGGCTGAAGGGCTCGGGGTAGCTCCCACGGCGCCCGGACGTTGTCCATCCATCGGCGGTAGGTGTCGCGGAGCATCACACCGGCGGGCTTGAGTGAATCGTCGGTGCGGATCACCCCGAAGTGCTGCTCCTCCACCCCCATCCAGTCGGGCACGAAGTCGAAGACAATCCAGTTGTAGACACCGGCGATCCCCGCGACCTCGGCGCCGAGGAGGACCCCCTCGTATATCTCCAGTTGGCGCTGGTCGGAGGCGTCTGGCCGTGCGTCCGTGCGGTGGGTCGTATAGCCGAACTCGCCCACGATGAGCGGTCGATGATCAATGAACTCCAGGATGTCCGTCAGGTCGTCGGCGACGTTGCGAACAGGCGGCTCGCCTTCTGGCTGCACCGCCACGGCGCCCGAGTAGTTGTGGAACTGGCCTACAGGCGGCTGGATCCCCAGGTCCCAGAGCTGATCGAACTGCCACGCGAGGCCCACCGTGATCATGTGCTCAGGCGCGAGATCCACTAACTCCGGGTACATGACCTGAATCCAGCGCGCGAGCTCGTGCGTGGCCTTCGGGCCCTCCGAGCCGCCGGGCTCGTTGATGAGGTCCCACATGAGCACTCGGCCATCGTAGCGGAAGGGCTCCACGCCGGAGCGCATGAAGCGGCGGAAGGTGTCGTGGTCCTCCAGGGGTGGCAGCGCTCCTCCCAGACAGATCATGACCTTCATTCCATGGGCCTCGGCCTCATCAAGGAGCACATCGATGCGGGCGAGGATCTCCGGCGTCATGAGCCCCTCCTGGGTGATCAGGCCGCTATCCGTGTCGAAGAAGTAGAAGGTCCGGAGGGTGTTGACGAAGAGCTCCTCCAGAGCGGCGAACTCCGCCTGGAACACTCGGCGGTCTGCCTCGCGCCAAAGCCCCGGCCAAGGCGTGAGCCGTGGCAGGTAGTTCGCTCCCCGGAGCATCAGGGGCTGGAGCTGCTCGATGGCTACCGTTGGCGAGGCCTCGATCCTCACGGCGTCGCCGGGCAGCGGGCCGACCTCCAGAAGACCCTCCCACCGCACCTCCTGCCCCACGAGCAGCGTCGCCTCGACGACATTCCTGTCTGCGGGCAGCCAGAGGGTGTCCATGCAGCCACCGGGGGGCACGGTGATGAGATCCCGCCGGGCTCCGGCGCCCACCAGCGTGGCTCCGGTGAGCGGCTCATCCCCGGGATTCCCGATCCGCACATAGACGAGCCGTTCGTCACCGTCGGGCGTCTGCCTGACAATTGCGCGGGCGTCTCCCCACTCGACGATCGCCACGGCGTCTGCGGGGGCGCCGGTGGCGAAGAGCGTCAGCAAAGCGGCCAGTTCCACCATTGATCACCTCAGCGCTAGTACGAGAGCGTCCAGACCCGCAACGAACCCGGCGCAAAGAACGAGCAGCCAGGTGCAGCGCGGGTGCATTCCCCTCGCCACCTTTCATCTGGAGTAGATCTGCGGGCGCATTCCGCTTGCATCGCTCCCGTTCCTTGCGCCACGGCCGGATGGGGTAGGAGCGCGCTGCCGCGCAACGAACCTACAGGAACCGACCTGACTGCATAGGAGACGAGGCACGTGTTCATCGGCGCGTGGGTGATCCTGCTGTCCCATGGCATGGTGCAGGCCGAGGCGCCTATCGCTCGCATCTACGATGAGTACCGCTCGCAGCTGCCACCTCTGGAGTTCATCGTGGAGCGGGACGAGATCGCGCCGTCCACTGAGGATCCAACCATCATGCTGCGGCATGTTGAGGACATCGCTCTGGGGGTGCATGGATATGTCACGAGCTGCCCTCAGGACGTCACCGGCCTGCCCACCCAGGAGCGCATCTCGCGTGGTTCCCGATCGCGCAACTGGAGTCCCGAGAAGTGACGGCAGGGACGCTGTGCTGATACAGTGCCCTATCCTGGAGAGGAACTGAACATGCTGAGCTGCCTTCTGGCGCTGGGTGCCCACGTTGCCCTCGCGCCGCCCACCACGATCGTCTCCTTCGAGGAACCGACGGCGGAATGGCGTGTCGTGGACGCGTCCGCGACACCCGTCTCCGACCATGTCACCGAGGGCGAGTTCGCTCTGCGAGTCGAGTTTGAACAGTCGGACGGGTATCCGGCCCTGGCCCTAGGGGCTGAATGCCTGGCGCTCACGGACTGGACGGGCTACGGAGCCGTTGCTTTCGACGTCTTTGTCGAGGGCGACGCCGAGTTGGGGCTCAACGTACGGCTCGACACGAAGGCAGGCGGCGTAGAGGCGATGGCACAGACGGAGGTTCGGGTGCGTCCGAACCGTGCGACCACAGTCTCCATGGCTCTGCCGCGCGAACTGCCTCACATGTACTTCGGTCCGCCCGCCCTCTTGGGAGACGTAAACGGCGCCCTACGCTCCGCGGACCTTGATCTCGCTGCTGTGACGGGTATCCACATCTTCCTGCTGAGGCCGGAGACGGCTCGGACGATCTATATCGATAACGTGCGTCTCGCGCCGGAGGTCCCGATGCGCGACCTCGTCGATCGTTACGGCCAGTACGCCAACGCCGAATGGCCCGGCAAGATCACGCGGGACGAGGACCTGACCGAGGACAGGTCCCAAGAGACGGAGTGGTTGAGCCACAACGGACGCCCCGCCTCCTTCGACGAGTACGGCGCATGGGCCGATGGGCCCCAACTCGACGCGACCGGATGGTTTAGGACCGCCCAGGTGGATGGCAAGTGGTGGCTCGTGGCGCCCAACGGGAAGCTCTTCTGGTCATCGGGCCTCGACTGCGTGAACACGCAGAACGGCGGGCCAATCAGGGACCGTCAGTATCTCTTCTCCTGGTTGCCGGAGCCGGGCGATGCGCTCAGCCGTTTTGGGTCGGCTGAATCCGCGGAAGCCAACTTCTACGAGATGAACCTATACCGCAAGTACGGGCCCGACTTCTGGGAGCCCTGGCTCGCCCGCACCGGTGAGAGACTCGATGCCTGGGGGTTCAACACGATCGCGGCATGGTCAGACCAGACCTTCCACAAGGCTGGCAAGCCGTACACCTGCACCCTGTGGACGGGGAGCGGCCCCACGATCCAGGGCGTGTGGGCCACTATTCCCGATGTCTTCGACCCCGGGTGGCCTGGTCAGGCGCGCGCTGCCATTGCCGAAAGGATCACCCAGTTCCGCGACGACCCGCTGTGCATCGGATACTTCGTGGACAACGAGATCGCGTGGGGTTACTACTGGCACGGTCGACTAACATACACGGCTCCCATCAACTGCCTCGCGATGTCCGGCCGCGCTCCGGCCAAGCGAGCTATGGTGGAGCTTCTCCAGGAGAGGCATGGCCCCATCACCGCTCTGAACGCGGCATGGGGTACTCGCTACAAGTCATGGGATACGTTCTGCGCCGAGCCAGTTCTCCTCCGCGATGGCGACCTCGCCGCCCCGATCCGCTCCGACCTCTCCATGCTGCTCACGGCGTACGCGGAGCGTTACTTCAGCACCGTGGCTGCCGCAGTCAATGAGCATGCCCCGCACCAGCTCTACCTGGGCCAACGGTTCGGCGGTATCGCGCCAGCTGAGGTGGTGGATGTGGCGGAGCGCTACTGCGATGTCGTATCCTTCAACATCTACGGCGATGCCGACAACCTCACCGCGCACGCTCGCCACGTGATGGATCTGAAGAAGCCCGGCATCATCGGGGAGTTCCATTTCGCAGCGATGGACCGGGGGATGTTCGGCCCCAATGTCGAATCCCAGGCCGTCCGTGCCGAGAAGTACATCGGCTACATCCAGCGAGCCCTGGACCTGAACTGGTGCGTAGGCGCCCATTGGTTCACCTACTGCGACCAGCCCTTGGTGGGGCGCTTCGATGGGGAGAACTCCAACATAGGGTTCGTGAGTCAGACAGATACACCGTACTACGAGCTGATAGAGGCTGCCCGCCAGGTGAACTCCACGATGTACGAGCGGAGAGGCGGGTAGCACGAGCGGAACACTGCCGTCGACGCGGCGCGGCGAGCATCCAGGTGTGGGCGGTCAACGCCACGAACTCCACCTGTGGCGCCACAGAGCGCCGGGAGGAGGCAGTGTCCAATGGCGAAGATCGCACTCATCGGTGCTGGTAGTGGGTTCGGCGGACGACTGTCGGTCGACATTCTGAGTTTCCCCGAACTGCGGGAGTCCACCATCGCCCTTGTTGACATCAACCGGGACGCCGTCGACGCCGTAGGCGGGTTCGTCCGGAAGGTCATCGATGCCCACGGCTGCGGCGCCAAGGTAGTGGCAACAACCGATCGGCGGGAGGCCCTAGATGGCGCCGACTATGTTGTCGTCGCCATCAGCGTGGGGGGCCCTGCCTACGACGGCGTGCCCTATCATTACGAGATCGAGATTCCGGCCAAGTTCGGCGTGAGCCAGCGCGTCGGCGATACGGTTGGGCCGGGGGGCATCTTCCGGACCCTCCGCAGCGCCCCCGAGATGCTGGCGATCTGCGCGGACATGCAGGAGCTCTGCCCCGACGCGCTGCTCATCAACTACACGAACCCCATGGCCATGCTCACGTGGATCGTGAACGAGGGCACCACGATCCGCAATGTGGGCCTCTGTCACAGCGTTCAGGGGACGGCGCACCAACTCGCGAGGTACATCGGCGCCCAATTCAGCGAGATGACCTACTGGGTTGCGGGCATCAACCACATGTCCTGGTTCCTGGAGCTGAAGCGCAATGGCGAGGATGCCTACCCGGCCCTGTGGGATGCGCTGGAGAACCCGGAGACCTTCGCCAAGGACACCGTTCGCTTCGAGATCATGCGTCACTTCGGGTACTTCGTGACCGAGTCGACGCCCCACATGTCGGAGTACGTTCCGTACTTCCGCAAGCGGCCCGACCTGCTGGAGCAGTACCACCTCGACTACCGGTCTCCGAGCGCCGAAGCGCCCCAGCACCGACGATGGGAGAGCGAGGAGCGTTTCGGCGACGAGGCCGCGCGCAAGGCCGCGCAGGAGGGGCCCTCGAACGAGTACGCCAGCCGCATCATCCACTCCATCGAGACGAACACCCTCTATCGCTTCAACGGCAACGTCGCCAATGACGGGCTGATCATGAACCTGGAACCGGGGTGCTGCGTGGAGGTGCCGTGCATGACCGATGCTACCGGCATCCGGCCCTGTGCCATCGGTGAGCTACCGCCCCAGCTGGCAGGGCTGAACCAATCCAACGTCGTCGTACAGCGGCTCGTTGCCGAGGCAGTGCTGGAGCGCGACCTCGAAAAGGCCTTCATGGCCACCGCCCTGGACCCCTTGACCGCCGCTGTCTGCTCTCTGCCGGAGATACGAGCCATGTTCGATGAGATGGTCGCCGCTGAGGAACGATGGCTCGCTCCGCACTTCGGAGGGGGAGAGTAGGGTGGCTGGTCAGGGGCTCGTCGACTTCCATGTGCATATCGGCCGCATGTTCCGGGAAGAGCACCCCGCCCGCGCGCCGCTCACGGCGCACCAACTCGTCGATCGCATGAACCGCGAGGGGATCGAGATCGCGGTGCTCCTCGCCCTCGAGAGCCCTGAGGGGCTGTGGGGATACTCGCTTACCGAGGAGGTCCTCGCAGCCCGGGACATGTACCCCGAGCGCCTCATCGCCTTCTGTGCCGTCGATCCGCGCTATCCAATGGTGGGCGAGTTCATCGATCACGCCGTTCACAACCATGGCTGCCAAGGGTTCGGCGAGCACGTGTGCGGCCTGCCCATCGACGATGAACTGTGCCACATCGTCTACCAGAAGTGCGACGAGCTGGGGCTGCCCCTCGTGATCGAGATCGCGGGCGATCTCTGCTACGACGAGCCCGGACTCCCCGGCCTCGAGTGCTGCCTGCGCCAGTACCCGAACATCAGGTGGGTTGGGCATGGCCCTGGGTTCTGGAGCGCGATCAGCGCGGATGACCCGCGTGCGGGTTACCCGTCTGGTCCCATCGCGCCCGGAGGGGCCCTCGAACGGCTCCTGGAGTCGTACCCGAACCTCTATGCGGATATCTCGGCTGGATCGGGGTATAACGCGCTGACGCGCGATCCGGACTTCACCGTCGGGTTCGTCGAGCGCCATTGGAGGCGGATGCTGTTCGGCACGGACTACCTCAGCCCGGGCGATGAGTTGCCGATCCTGAAGTGGCTACAGGAGCTCGACATGCCGGCACGCGTTCGTCGCGCCATCGGCGGTGACAACGCGCGCGAGTTACTGGGGATGGGGTAGGGGATGGGGCCCGTGCCGGGGGCGCGGGCCCCTCTCTCCGCGCTCGGCTAGCCAGCCTGTGATGACAGAAGCTCGACGACTTCGGGGTCCTCGAGGTTGTCAGCGGTGACGACGGTGACACCGGTGTCGATCTTCGGCTCCACCGTCTCGCCCTTGATCGCCTTCACGACGGCCATGACACCCTCGTAACCCATCCGGTAGGGGTCCTGCACGATCAGGGCCTGTATGGTGCCCGCCTCTAGACCCTCGATCTCAGGCTCCGCAGCGTCGAACCCCACCAAGGTCACCTGGCCCGCCAGACCTCGCTGCTCCAGGACGCGAGCCGCGCCCATCGCTCCGGGCTCATTAGCCGCAAAGATCCCCTTCACATCGGGGTGGGCGTTCAGGAGGTTCTCGACGACCTTGACGGCCTCTTGCAGAAGGCTGTTCGAGTAGAGAGGCGGGAGAAGCTCGAACTCGGGGTGCTTCTGGATCTCCTCGACGAAACCCCGCTCGCGCTCGTCGGAGCTCTGGGCGCCCTGGATGAAGGGTATGACCGCCACCTTGCCGCCCTGAGGACCGATCAACTCCATGAGCGCCTCGGCCGCCCGCTGACCGCCGAGCACATTGTCCGTCGCGGCGTAGGTTACCGGGATGGAGTCGTCATTGATGCCCGAGTCAATCACGGCGATGGGGATACCCGCGTCCTTCGCCCGCGCCAGGGGGGCGATGAGGTCGTCAGCGTCGCAGGCGGCCATCACGATGCCATCCACCTCGGCGCTCGTGAGGTTCTCGATGATGCTGATCTGGCCGATAATGTCCTCCTCGCTGGCCGGGCCCTTGAACTCAATGCGTGCGCCGACCTCAGCCGCCGCGTCTTCGGCGCCCTTCTTGACGGTCTGCCAGAAGACGTGGGTTGTGCCCTTCGGCACAAGGGCGATGGTCATGCCCTCCACAGCCCCTCCGCCTTCGGGCGTGGTAGACACTCCCGTCTGGGGTACCGGCGCCGGTTCAGGGGACGTCGCATCCCTCTGACAGGAGGTGAGAGCCAGGATCATTAGAGCCGCCGTAAGAAGCCCCGCATCCTTCAGACGTCGCGTCAAGTGACTCACCCTGTTTCCGTGGTGTGGTGCACCAACGTTCTCGCCCATCATCGCGGACTCCTGGCTCTATCCCTCGGCGAGTGCCGTGACGAGTTCACGCAGGAAGTATTCGCAGTCTGTGACCAGACCCACCGCCTGATGGGTGCCACGATCGGCGAGCTTGATGACCGTATCGGCATCGGAGTCGACACAGACGACCCTGACCGGCGCCGGTAGGAGGTTACCGGTGGCAACGCTGTGGAGGGTCGTAGCCACAAGAAGCGCCATCCCGATGCCATCGATGAGCTCGCGCATGGCCCGCTGCGCATCAATCACGTCCGTGATCACGTCGGGGAGAGGGCCATCATCCCGTATGCTGCCGGCCAGCACGAAGGGCACTCCGCGCAGCACACAGGCGTGCATGATCCCGCCCTTCAGGATGCCCAGATCGACCGCGGCGCGTATCGAACCGGCCCGTCGAATCGTGTTGATTGCCCTCAAGTGGTGCTGGTGACCGTGGCGGAATGGGGTCCCATGCTCCAGCCCGACGCCCAGGCTCGTGCCAAACAACAGGGACTCGATGTCATGGGTCGCGAGCGCGTTGCCCGCGTGGAGACGGTTCACCCAGCCATCGTGAATCAACCTCTCCAGAAGTGGGCCCGCGCCCGAGTGCACGATGGCGGGCCCGCCGACGAAGAGGATGTCGCGCCCCGCGTCGCGCGTCGCCCGCATGCTTTCCGCCACGCGTCGGATGAGTGTGCGCTTCGGCCGCTCGGTGGAGATGCTGCTCGTCATGAAACCGAAGCCCTCGTCCGCCTTCTCCGGTTCCCAGCGGCTGGTGCGGAGCCCGTCATGGCCGACGATGAGCATGTCCCCAGCGCGCACATCCGCGAAGCTCACACACTCCGCCACGAGTCCAGAGTCGCCCTGGCGTATACGGACGGCACAGTCCATCTCGATGCCCTGCACCTCCAGCCACTGCCCGCTCACACGCACATGGGTGGGCAGATTGGTCGTGGAGTAGAAGCCTTCGGGATACACACCGTCCATGTCGACGGACGCTAGTTTCGCCTCGCCCTCGTCCGATGACGCGCCGTGACGCTCGACCTCTCGCAGGATCTCGTCGAGCTTGTCGCCATCGGCGCCGGAGACCCTCAGCACGGCCGTGCTCGGCTCCTCGCGGGTGCGCCCCATCTCGAAGCTCTCGACATAGTACTCGCCGCCCAGCTCCAGGATGACGTCGAGCACACGCGACAAGGTAAGGGAATCGATGATGTGTCCACGGATCGTGAGCGTCTCGGAGATCATGGCTTGGGCTCCTCTTCAAGAGCGGGGTGGAGCTAAGCGGGGCTGACGGCCCGTTCGATGGCCTCGATGACCTCCTGAGTGGTCCAGTCCGGCGTCGAGGCCCCTGCGGTAACGCCGGCAATGTCACTCGGAGCCAGGTCCCGGAACCAGTCGGGGTTCACGTCCCGAGCCGTCTCAATGTGGTACGTCGGCGTGCCAGTGGCGCTGCATATCTCGGCAAGACGGCGCGTGTTGCCACTATGGTACCCTCCGACGACGACCATGACGGCTACCTTCCGAGCCAACTCCGCCGCCGCGGACTGGCGCTGCACCGTCGCGTCGCAGAGCGTATTGCAGATGCGTATCTCCCGGCACCGACTGAGCAGTTCGCGCACGCAGTCCGCAAGGTTGTCTTCGGTCTGGGTCGTCTGCGCGACGATGCCTACCCGGCGCAGGGGGGGGAGCTTGGCTACATCCTCGGGCCGCTCCACGATGTGAGCCTGCCCATCCACCCAGCCCATGATCCCCGCGACCTCCGGATGGTCTCGCTCGCCCACGATCACGAGGTCGTAGCCCTCGGCACGCAACTCGCGGGCCCGCTCGTGCACCCGCTTCACGAAGGGGCACGTGGTATCGGCCACCTCGATGCCGAGAGCCTCAGCCTCCTTGATGATGTTCTCAGGCACTCCGTGCGCCCGGATGATCAGGACGCCTCCCAAGGCCTCGCTGACCGACTTCACCACCCGCACACCCATATCCGCGAGTTGTCCGACGACCTGGTTGTTGTGGATGAGAGGGCCGAGGGCGTAGACGGGCTTGCGCGACTCGGCCCGGGCCTTCTCCAGAGCCATCTCTAGAGCGCGCTGAACACCGAAGCAGAACCCTGCCGCCTCGGCGACTTTGACCCTGCCTGTGCCCTCTCTCACGTCGCTCTGTGCCCCTCCTCGGCCTACGCGAACTGCCTCAAGAAGCGGACGTCGTTGTCCAGGAATAGCCGGATATCGTCGATCCGGTGTTCGAGCATCGCCATCCGCTCGAGTCCCATGCCGAAGGCGAAGCCGGTGTAGCGCTCAGGATCGTACCCCACGGCCCGCAGCACGTTAGGATGGACCATACCAGCACCGCCGACCTCAATCCAGCCTGTGCCCTTGCACAGCGAGCAGCCAGCGCCACGGCAGGAGTGGCAGGTGTACGCCACCTCGGCGCCCGGTTCCACGAAGGGGAAGAAGTCCGGCCTGAACCGCATCTGAACGTCGTCGCCGAAGGCCTGCCGACCGTAGAGAGCGAGTACGCCCTTCAGCGTCGCCATAGAGATGCCCTCATCGACCATGAGCCCTTCCACCTGGTGGAAGGTGTGCATGTGCGTAGCATCCACCGTGTCCGGCCGGTAGCAGCGCCCCGGGCAGAGGATGCGCACGGGAGGCGCCTGCTTCTCCATAGTCCGGATCTGTGCGGCAGAGGTCTCCGTGCGCAGCAGCCAGCGCGGGCCGAACCGGAAGCACTCCTTCTTCGCGGGGTGGTCCTCGGGAATGTTCAGCGCCGTGAAGTTGTGCCAGTCATCCTCGATCTCGGGCCCATCGACGATGGTGAAGCCCATGCCGATGAAGATCCGAGCGATGCCCTCCAGGGTGCGAGTGAGAGGATGGGCGACCCCGAGACGCTGCGCCCGTCCCGGGAGTGTGACGTCTGTGGCGTCGACGGGAGCCCTCTGGGCGAACCCCGCCAGGGCCGCCTCGACCAGGGCCTGGATCTCGTCGCGAGCCTCATTGACGAGCTTGCCTATCCGTGGGCGCTCCTCCGCGCTGAGGGATCCCATGCCCCTCAAGAAGCCCGTCAGCCGGCCCTTCTTGCCGAGCATCTCGCGCCCCACAGCCTCGATGGTGTCGGGTGAGGTGGCGGACTGAATCCGCTGCCGCACCTCCTCGCGGAGGGCAGTGATCTCTCGGTCCATGGCTTATCGTCCTATCTCGCGCACCGGCGGACGCCGGCCTAGGGTCGGCAGAGCTGGAACAGGCACACCGCCGCCGCTGCCGACACGTTCAGCGATTCTACTCCCCGGGCCATGGGGATGGCGAGAAGCTCCTGGCATGCCGCGACGGCCCCCTCCGAGAGACCTCGCACCTCGCTGCCCAGCACCAAGGCGAACCGCTCTCTGGGTCCAGCCTGGTGGATGAGCACGGTGCCCGCCGCATCGGTGCCGATCCCCGGCAGATCCAGGGCTGCGAGCGCCTCTGCAACGCCCGCTGCTGAGGTCACCGGCAGAGCGAAGACGGTCCCCGCCGAGCCGCGGACGGTCTTCGGATTGGACCAATCGGCACAGTGCCCCGCCAGCACGACGCAGTCCGCCCCTGCCGCCGCAGCTGAGCGAATGCAGGAGCCAACGTTGCCCGGATCGCCAAGATCCTCGAGTATCAGAGCCCGGTGAACCTGCCCAGTCAGCGTCGGCAGAGGGTGCTCCGCGCGCCTGACGATGCCAACGGCATCGACCTGGCTCTGCACCGAGACAGCCCAGGCGAGCACCTCGCGGTCCACCTCCGTGATCTCGCAGGAGGGCCAACGCTCGGCACAGGCCGCGACTAAGGACCGGAGGGCGTCGGGGTCACGAGGCTCCGCCGCGGTGAGAAGGGCGGTCGGCTCCGCGCCGAAGGCAAGCGCCGTATCGAGGCAACGACTGCCCTCGACCACAAGCAATCCGGCCTCAACCCGTTCCCGGGCCGAGGCCGTGAGGCTTCGTAGGCTCTGTATGAGTGGGTTACGTCGGCTGGTGATCACGCCGTCGTGGCCGCGCCCTCACCGAGGGCCTGCCGTGCCTTGCTCACGATGTCAGCGAAGGCGTCAGGCTCACGCACCGCGATGTCGGCCAGAACCTTGCGATCGAGTTCAACACCGGCCTTCCGAAGGCCAGCGATGAACTGGCTGTACCGAAGGCCCTGCTGCTGACACGCGGCGCTGATGCGGGTGATCCATAGCCGCCGGAAGTCGCGCTTGCGCTGGCGCCGATCACGATAGGCGTACTGACCGGCGTGCATGACCGCCTCGTTGGCCGTTTTGTAGAGGGAATGGCGTCGGCCCCAGTACCCCTTGGCCAGCTTGATCACCTTGCGGTGACGCTGGTGGGCCGCCACACCCCGTTTGACTCTCGGCATTGCTCTGGTCCTGCCTTTCTCTGTGCCGGCCTAACTGCCCGGTAGCAGTCGCTTCACGAACTTGAGCTTGGCGCCATCAAGCTCCTTGTCCTGGCTCAGGCGCCGCTTGCGCGAGCCACTCTTGTGGAAGTTCAGATGGCCCTTATTCGTATGGCGGTGGAAGACCTTGCCGGTTCCCGTCTTGCGGAAACGCTTCCGAGCCGCCGAGTTCGTCTTCATCTTGGGCATAACCTATGCCCCCTCTCCTGGGGAAACCCCGTCGGTGCGAGGTAGCAGTCTACCAGAAACGGACCGCGAGGCAAGGCCTGGTACGCGACAAGACGCGGCAAGAGATCCGGTGCGACTGGGGGTCACACCCATCCACCGAGCCCTCTGACCCTCTGCCACAGAGCTATCCTCAGATAGGCGGCAGCGGCGGGACCGATCCCGGCGACGCGAACACCGCGCGAGGCGGGCTACTCGTCGTCGTCCTCATCGTCGAACTCATCATCGTCATCGTCTTCGTTGATGAAGTCGTCCTCGAATTCGTCGTCCTCCCCTGGGGCAATCACCGTCTCGGGCTCGCCGTCCGTGGGGGCGACAGTCTCTTCAGGCTTCGGCTGTCCCGCAGCCTCGGCTTCGGCATCAGCCTTAGCCTTGGCACGGCGACGCTCCTCCGCCGGCTTAGGGTTGATGATCATGGACATCTGGCGGCCTTCCATGCTCGGGCGCCGCTCGATGTCGCCGACATCGGTCAGCCGCTCCCCCATACGGAGGACCTTCTTCCGCGCGAGGTCCTGATGGGCCATCTCCCTGCCCCGGAAGAGCATCGAGACTCGGACCTTCCTGCCCTCTTCGAGGAACCTCCGGGCCTTGCGCTCCTTGGTGGCAAAGTCGTGCTCATCCGTATGCGGCCGTATCCGTACCGTCTTGAGTTCAACGGACTTGGTCTGCTTGTGGGTCTCCTTCTCCTTCTTGCGCTGCTCGAACTTCCACCGCCCGAAATCCATGATCCGGCATACGGGAGGATTCGCCTGCGGCGCCACCTCAATCAGATCGAGGTCGCGCTGCTGAGCTATCGCCAGCGCCTCGCGAGGGGTCATGATACCCAGCTGATCACCGTTGTCATCGATGACTCGGATCTCGCGCGCTCGGATTCTCTCGTTGGTTCTCTGTCGCCTATCCCTGTCCGTTCGGGTTCACTCCCCAATCTCACAAGTCAACTGACCGATGAAGTCCTCGACGCTCATGGCGCCCAGGTCTCCCTCGCCGCGCTTCCTCACGCCGACCTGGCCACCTGCTTCCTCGCGGTCACCCAAGACGACCATGTAGGGTACCCTGCTTCGCTCGGCGGCGCCAATCTTGTAGGAAACACGCTCACCAGATTCGTCGATCTCGGCCCTGTACCCTGCACCGATCAGTTGGTCACACACTCTTCGCGCGTACTCGTGATGCCGGTCGGCGATGGGCAGGATGGCCACCTGCACCGGCGCCAGCCACAGCGGGAACGCGCCCGCGTAGTGCTCGATGAGCAGGCCGATGAATCGCTCGATTCCCGCGAGCACCACCCGATGCAGCATGACAGGTCGGTGAGCGGCGCCGTCCTCGCCGATGTAAGTGAGCTCGAACCGCTCTGGCAGGTTGAGGTCGCACTGGAAGGTCGGGCCCTGCCAGGAGCGTCCGATCGCATCACGGAACTTCACGTCGATCTTGGGACCATAGAAGGCGCCCCCGCCCTCATCCACCTCGTAGGGAAGGCCGGCCTTGTCCAGCGCCTGCCTGAGCGACTCGGTTGCGCGCTCCCAGATCTCGTCACTGCCGACGGACTTCGCTGGCCGGGTGGCTAGGAACACCTCGCGATCCGTGAATCCGAACTTGCCCCAACAGTCCACAGAGAACTCGTACGCCCTGATGATCTCCTCCGCCATCTGCTCCGGTGCGCAGAAGATGTGCGCATCATCCTGGGTGAACCCACGCACGCGGAGTAGCCCATGGAGGACTCCGGCGCGCTCCTGGCGGTAGACCGTTCCCAGTTCAAAGAACCGGAGTGGCATGTCCCGGTAACTCCGTGTCTTCGACTGGTACAGCAAGATATGCCCCGGGCAATTCATGGGCCTCACGCCGTACTCCATCTTGTCGATCTCGGTGAGGAACATGTCGTACGTGCCGTAGTGCCCAGAGGTCTTCCAAAGGTCGACCTTGGTCACATGGGGCGTGCATACGAGTTGGTACCCACGTTGGAGATGCTCATTGAGGATCCACTGCTCCACGTGATGCTTCAGCAGTGCGCCTTTCGGTTGCCAGAAGGCCATGCCGGGACCCGCCTCTTGCTCGAAGAAGGTGACCAAATCGAGTTCCCGGCCGAGGAGACGGTGGTCCCGTTGCCGCGCCTGCTCTTGCTGCTCCAGGAACTCGGCGAGCGCCGCCGCGTCAGCGAAGGCGGTGCCATAGACTCGCTGAAGCATGGGGTTGGTCTCAACGCCGCGCCAGTAGGCCCCGGCAAGAGACAGGAGCGCGATCCCCGACTTGTCCAGATGACCAGTGCTCGGCAGATGCGGGCCGCGGCAGAGGTCGACCCAGTCGCCTTGCCGGTAGAGGGTGACCACCTCATCGGGCGGCAGGTCCCGTACGAGCTCCACCTTGTAGGATTGCCCAAGTCCCTCGAACATAGCGATGGCATCATCCCGCGAGATCTCCTCGCGCGTGATCGGGAGGTCGCTGTCGATGATCTCGCACATGCGCTCGTGCAAGGCCTGCAGATCCCCGGTCGTTACCGGCTTAGGGAACTCCATGTCGTAGTAGAACCGGTCCTCGAGCGCGGGGCCGATGCCCAGCTTGGTGCCCGGGAAAAGCTGCATGGCGGCGTGGGCCAGCACGTGCGCCGCGGTGTGGCGGTAGATGCGGCGGCCTTCCTCGTCGCCAAAAGTAAGGATGCGCACCTCTGCGCCGTGGGGGACCCGCGTCGTGAGGCCCACAGGCTCCTTATCCACAGCGCCGCCAACGGCGGCTCTGGCAAGTCTCGGGCCGATGCTCTCGGCGACGCTCAGGACGGTTGCGTCCGGCGCGACGTCGAGCTTCGACCCGTCAGGCAGGTATACCCAAGCCCCGGCCTCGCTCATCGCGGATTCCTCCCTCGTCAAGGTTATGGGGGAGCGCAGGCTCCTCCGTCTGCCGTATGTTACCCGATTCAGATACCGAAAGAGCGGTCGACCCAACAGTCGACCGCTCTCTAACTACCAATCTGCTTCGCTGCTTCGGATACTGGAGTGGTGGGCGGTGCTGGAATCGAACCAGCGACCTCTTCCGCGTCAAGGAAGCATTCTAGCCCCTGAACTAACCGCCCACCGGGGCAGCGGTTCATCGAGGCAACACTATACCATGGGGGGGCCCGGAGTGCAAACCGCGGGCGGAACAACGCGCACATGGGTCTGCCACAGAAGGGATTCATGGATAAGCGTGCTAAGAGAAGATATGATCGTGGGGCCCATTGAGGCAACCCGGGCGGCCCCTAGGTCGTCCATGTACGGGACATGAGCAGGTCATCGCTTACCCGTATCTCGCAAGACGAAAAGGACGCAATCGACGATGGTTCGGACACCCTGTACCGTACTGATCCTAGGTCTCCTGGGCTGCATAGCCGTGGGGGCGGCCGCCGCCCCACTATACTTCGTGAGCCCCGGCGAGGCTGAGGGGCAGGTTGTCGTCAAGGCCACGGACTCCGAAGCGCCGCAGGTGCGCACCCTAATAGCCCTTCAGCAAGCGCGCGCCATCGGATGGTCACCCGACGGTCGATACTTCTCCTTCGTCCAACTCGACCCCGTCGACGACCCGAACGGCGCCCGCCGACTTTTCGCGTACGACTGCGTCGAGGCGAAGGCGCTCAACATCAGCCCACGAGGTCAGGATGTGGCTGGCTACTGGTGGGCGGAGAACTCCAGCGGGATCGCCTACCTGGTCCACATCGGGGCAGAGGACTCGAACACCTACGATGTCTACTGCCACGACCTGACCCCAGGCTCCCAGGCCAGCAAACTCAATGGGAGCATACCCTCAGCGGGCGCTGCCTCCGTGTTCTCCGCGGACGGCCGGTACCTCGCCTTCCCTGTGGCTGATCCCACCCACTCCGGGCAGGTGGCCGTCGCGGACCGCACCACTGGCGAGGCATGGATCGCTACGGGTTCACTGCATGTGCGTGGTCACCAGTGGAGCCTCTCTGGCGCTAAGTTGGCCCTTCAGACAGCCGACGAAGAGGCCGGCATCCAGACCCTGCACGTCGCCGACGCGGCGAAGCGGACGATCACCCGGGTATCCGGCGATAACGAATCCGTCGAGGGGTTCTCGTGGCGACCGGGCTCCACCGACATGGCGTACCTGATTGCCGCCACGGGCCGAATCGGCGATGGTGTGGAGGGCCAGGAGCCCGTGCGCTTCAAGAGGGTCCTCGTGAAGCTGGCCAACACGGATACAGGCGAGAATCGGCGAGTCAGCAATGTCTACAACGCGAGTCAGTTCGTCTGGAGCGCCGATGGCGGCTACTACGCCGTGAGCGACATGGCCGTGGATCCCCTCTCCGGGGCCGCTCAGCCCTCGATCAAGGTGGGCAGCTTCAGCGGGCAGATGGCCACGCCTCAGCTCGTCGCGAACAGCTCCGGCTCCGCGATCTTCGCCTGGAGCCCTGACTCCAAGTCCCTGGCATTCATCATGGGCCAGTATCTCTACCGCTATGATGTTGCCGACCGGAAGACCAGTGTGGTGGTCGACTCGCTGACCGTGCGGGACCTCACCTGGTCGCCGGATGGCCGCCATCTGGCGGTATTGACTCCCTATGCTGAGGGCGGCATCGTCGTGTGGAACGTCGATGTGTTCGGGGGCACGGGGCGCATCATCTCTCACGCCTTCCGCGGAGCAGGCATGGTGGACTGGTCGCCCCAGGGCGACTGCTTGTTGCTCTACATGCCGCGCGGGGCGGATACGGGTATGCTGAACCTCCTGAACCCCACGGGAACCCCAGACGACGTGGTCCTCGTGGCAGACGATGCGACCACCGCGACGTGGTACCCCGTGAACGACTAGTCGCTGCAGCCACCGAAGGAGCCGCTGTACATTGATTCCCCCACACTCACCCGCGTGCCGGGCAATGGGCATCGCCCTTGGCGCTTGGCTACTCGCTCTGGCAGGCGGCGCTCTCGCTCAGGACGGCCTCCCACCGACAGACCTACGCTACATGGGACTCGCGTCCGAGGCACGGGGATGCTTTGAAGCCTCGGACAGCGAGTTCGTCAACCCGCTCAACCTGGAGAACAACGTTCTCGGCTTCAACGGGACCCCCGACAACCCGCGGCCCACAATCAAGTACGCCTTCGAGATCCCCAATGGGTCACAGGTCGGTGAGCCCATCACCGTCTCCATACAGGTGCGGCTCATCCAGAACGAGGGGTGGGAGCCCGCGGAGGCCTCCGCCGCCGTCAAGCATGAGGACCGAGGGGCGCCCCTGGCCGAGTCCAGCTATGTCCCGAGGAGCACCGCGCGTGACGTCTGGAGCATCGACTTCCCCTCCAAGGGGCCTGGTGTGTACACCGTATTCGTGCGTGTGGGGGCGGCCCGTTACTTCCACGGCCAGGTCTCACGCACCCTCGTCGCGCGACCGAACAGCGCGGAGCCGGCAACCCGAGATGACTGGTTCGCGTCCTATGGGCTGAACGAGACCGAGGCGCTCGCTTTCGAGGCTACCCGGGTGTCAGCTCCCGGCGGGACCGAGGAGACGCGAGACGACGGCTTCCCCCAGGCATCACTGGGCAGTCAAGTCACCAACGTCATCCGCTGGAGCTACAACAACTACTCGCCGCGCCTCAACGCCGTATACTTTCCCATCACCATCGGTCCAGAGGACGTCAATACTGAGATGAAGCTAGGCGTCTTGCTTCGCTACCTGGTAGGCGAGGGCAGGCTGCAAGTGCGCGACGCCACGGATGACTCCGTCATCTACCTGGATATGCCAGTCTACCCCTCACCAGAGGTGAAAGCCGTGTGGGCTCCGGTGCGCTTCGACAAGCCAGGCGTCTACAGCGTCCTCTTCATCGACAAAGGCGTGGGCCGGGCGGAGGCGAGCATCTATCGCATCTGCTACCTCACGCGCGTCGATGCACCTGAGTAGTCCGTCCCTCCACTAGCGCGAGCACGTCTCCCCGAGCATCGCGAAGAAGTCAGCGGGCGGTAGTACCTCGATGTCGAGGTCCGGCCTCAGACGCTGAAGCGCATTCAGGGTTGCCACTATCTGCGTCGGCGGCGTCCAGATGATTCGGAACAAGTGGAATGACGGCGCCGACGCTCCCTCACGATCCATGGCGGCGCTCATCACCGCTGCTGCCGATTCAGGATCGCTGAAGTCGCACGCGTCGTTGATGAGATTCGTGACAGTCATGCCTCGCCAAACGTGGGGCTCCGGAGATCGGCCGCCCTGCTGGTGCAGGTCCATGACGATGGTGGCGAACCCCTCCGGCGCGAACTCCACGAACGCATCCTTGACCGCCGGCGTTGGCTCATCCCAATCCAGCACCATCGGGGCCATCGTCATGTCCGCTTCCTCGAAGTACGCTCGGTTGTGGCGCACAAAGAGGGGCATGCTCTCCGGCGCGATTCGGTTCGGGTTCATGTAACCCGCCGCACTCGCATCGCTCGTGAAGGTGTCCGCCGGCGTGGCGGTGCTGTAGAGATACGCGATGATGTCCGGGTAGGTGTCCAGGAGGTTCGGATTGATGCCCCATGCCAGGGGAAGCGTGCCTCGGGCTGGATCGTGCCAGATTCTCGGGATGAAGTCGTATATCGTCGTCGCCGAGTCGTAGTCTGCCATCAGGATGCAGAGGTAGTTGCGATCCGCGACCAGCCGGGATCTCGCTGCGGGGTCCTGCCGGAGCGGATTACGAGGCGCTTGGGCGTGGAGCGACTGATTGAAGCAGTCGCTCGATATGGTGTTCTGGAAGCAGTTGTACGGCGACATCAGCCATACCGACTCCCACTCGGTGGGAACGGGCTCATGGGTGCTCGGATGCCCCGGCATGTTGCTGTACTTCGTGAAGTTGAAGAAACCCGTGAGTTCCGTCATGTGCTCGCCGCCGGCCTGGCGATGCACACGAGAGAGGATCATCTCGTAGGTCTCTTTGTCCAGACCCAGTTCCTGGGCGGGATCATCCCCGGGCGCTTCGTCGCCCCACGGGGAGAGATCGAACACGAAGGCGCGGTGCCACACCGCCCAGTCCCGCGTCAGCACGTACTTGATGTCGCCCGCGTCGCGAGTGCCGGATGAGTCCTCGTAGAGGCAGAGCATCCGGGTGGAGCAGTGCCCTGGATCGAGGTACTCGCGGATTGCCCAACGGTAGGTGTCGTTCTTTGCGCTGCCCGTCTCGGCGCCCGTGAACATGCCCCGCAGGTCGAGCAGCACGGGAAGGCCCCACTCGGCGAGACGCGCGTCCGCGAGTTCAGGACTGAGGACGACTCCATCGAGGATCCCTGCCGCGGTCGTCGCTACGTTCACGGTGGCGGGCACCGCCGGGTCCCAGATGACGGCGCCCCGGAGGGCATCACCGGCGAGGGCGACCAGCTCCGAAAGGTCCGTGAGCGGACGCAGGTCACGCCCCTCCAGCCAGCGGCCTCCGGAGGACATCAGGTCGAGCCAGTACCGAGGCCGTTCGCTACCCCGCGATAGCACGTACAGGCTGGGCCCATTGCGGTTCACGAGGCCCTGCAGGCATGATACGGCCAGCGCCTCGTCGTATGCCTCCGGTGTGCCGTCCTGACGCAGTGTGTATGTGTTCAGCGGCGCATCGGCGGTCTGGGCCGTGAGGGGGGTGAGGAGCGATGCGAGCGCGGTGAACGTAGCCATGGGGCAACCTTCCCTCCAGATGGGCTCGATCGAGCACAGCTGAGGCCCCTTCGTCGGTTTGGGTCCAATGCCTTGCGCGTGGCGAAGGATGTGCAGACCAGGCCCCGAAGCTACCGTCGCGATGCCGGCCGCCTACCCAGCCGGCCATAACGCCCAACCGGCGAGAGGCGGATTCCCATGACCCCCAGGCAGCGGCTCCAGACCCTCCTCGATGGTGGCACGCCCGATGCGCCGCCACACTGGGAGCTGGTCTTCCAGATCCCCCTGGAGTTCTTCGGCCTCGATCCCGCGACCGTCCACGCGGCCTCCTACTCCTCCGAGTCCGACCACGCCCAAGCCCTCTATGGCTTCCATAGCGAGGTCGGCGCTCGGCTCATCGAGGAATGCCACTGGGCCGCGATGCCGGCAGCCGACGCCTACAGCCCCGCCGCCGTGCGCGCCACGAAGGAGGCTCTCGGCAACCTTGCCCTCATCCCGGGCTACGAGGGAGCCGGGGTCTTCTGGCTGCTTCCGGGCTCTGAGGTGATGGATTTCGTCGTGAAGCTCTTCGAGCGGCCCGAGGAGCTTCATTCTGAGGCGCGGCAGAAGTGCGACGCTGCCAAGGAGCGCCTCCGGGCCCTCGCCGACGCCGGCGCGGACTTCTTCGTCGGAACCTACGACTTCGGCTTCAACGATGCGCCCTTCATCTCGCCCGACCACTTCCGCCAGTTCGTCACGCCGTACCTCACCGAGATCGTGGAGACAGCTCACGACCTCGGCAAGGTGATGATACTGCACTCCGACGGATGCCTGACCCAGATCCTCGACCAGATCCACGCCACGGGCATCGACGGTTACCAGTCCGTTGACCCCCAGGGTCACATGGACATCGGGGTCGTCCGGGAGCAGTACCCGGACTGGCTGCTCATGGGCAATGTCAACTGCTCCATGATGCAGGAGGGTCCGGAAGAGGAGATCCGCCGCTCCGTTCGCGCCTGCATGGACGAGGGGGGCGTGGGCAAGCGGTACATCCTCTCCACGTCCAACTGCATCTTCCACGGAATGCCGCCGGAGAACTATCGCATCATGCTCGATGAGTACCGCGCCTGTCTCGCGCGAGCGGGTGCGCAACCGTAGTGGGACGAGCCCGTGGGCCACTTGAGCTTGCCAAGCTTCATGTCCTCGATGAAGCACTGCTGCATCATCGGGTACAGGAACGTGACGGGGCTGAGAGGCTCGCGGTCCCCTCACTCCTCGGTAGGCACGGCCGGCTCCGCAGGCCCGCGGAACTCGAAGCTGACCTCACACTGCGCAGCCGCGGCGCTCGCCACGAGGGAGCTGAACTCCGCACGGCTCACTCCGCTCGGCAGCTCGGGCGGCGCCGTCGCGATCTCGATCGTCCGCAGCGGGTTCCAGTTCGAGTCCAGGAGCATCGCCGATCGGCCGGGCCCGATGGACAGGCTGTGTCCCACGGGAACCTCGACCGGCACATGAAGCGCCACGCCGCGCACCGTCAGAACCGGCTCGCTGCGGGCCACGGGCGAGGTGGGACTCACATCGACGCGGATAGCCGGGACCTGCGCATCAAAGGGATTGGCTATCTCCCCCTCCGAGATGACCGGTTGACCCGGCTGGAGTGCGACCTGCGAGGTGGAGAACCGGGCCCACGACACGGGCTGCAGGCGCCAGCCACCCTCAGCCACCTCGAGGTGCCACTCTGACGCCGGCGCACGGAGGCCGTGCGCTGGCGAGGACCTAGGATCGAAGGGACTGGACGAACTCGAGGACGGCCTGGGCATGGCCGGCGATCTTGACCTTCGGGTAGATCCTGCAGATCCTGCCGTCGGGATCGATGACGAAGGTCGTGCGCTCGATGCCCATGTAAGTGCGGCCGTACATGCTGCGCTCTTTCCAGACGCCGTACTTGCTGGCGACCTTGGCGCCTGAGTCGCTGAGGAGGGGGAAGCTGAGTCCGCGCTTCTCGGCGAACTTTGCGTGGGCGGCGAGATCGTCGGGGCTGATGCCGAGAACGGCGGCGCCAGCACGCTCGAAGTCCTCGAGGAGCGCCTGGAAGCTCACAGCCTCGTTCGTGCAGCCGGGAGTGTTGCCCTTCGAGTAAAAGAAGAGCACGACGTGCTGCTTGCCCTTGTAGTCCTCAAGGGCGACCTTCCCCTCAGGGTGGGCCGAGAGCCTGAACTTGGGAGCAACCTGACCTTCCTTGAGCGCTGCCATGAGGAGTTCCCCCTGTCGTGGACTGGCGTCAGCGATCTGTGGGGATTCTACGCCGGGGCGTGGCGTTGGGCTAGATGACCGAAGCGCGGCCCCGCATCGAGGCGGGGCCGCGCGACAAGAGGCGTGAAGCACTGTGCAGGCTAAGGTTTGAAGGCGTAGAGTCTTTCGTTCGCGCCCCCGACGTAGACGGTGCCGTTTGAGCTGATTGCGGAGCTGCCGCTAACGTCGTCCGGCGTGTCCCGAGCCCGCTCTGCTGGCACATCACCCACAGCATAGAAGCGCGCCAGATCGTCGTTGGCAGAGCCCATGTGGATTCGTTCGCCCTCAGGCGGTGCAGGTTCCTGGCGAGGAGGTACGGTGGCGGGGTGCGAACCACACTTGGCACGTTAGGCGGGGCGACGAGCCGGCTTGCGCCAACCCCGGAGCAGAGAGGACGTAGGGATGCCGCTGATCGGCCTCCTGGCTATACTGAACGGCCTGGTCGCACAGGCTCCGGCGCACGAAGCCGGCGAAACCTCGCTTGGCGACCGCGCCGCGAGCCTCCGGGCCGAACTGCTACCCCTCGGCGCCGCTCTGCCACTGGACCCCGTGGGCTCGTCCCTGGCCCTCGCCAAGCTACACCTGGAGCGGGCGGAGCGGATACTGCTGGGCGAGATGCACGACTTCGACCTCACGGCAGAGTCGGAGCTGGACGCCGCGGAGCGGGCGTTGCGGTGGTTCCGTGAGGCCCAGCCGCCGCACCCCGGGGTGTATGGCGAGAGCCTGACCTTGGCGTACGAGGCGACGAACGACGGCTCCTGCCAGCCCTACTGGGTCTATGTGCCATCGAACTACGACCCGCAGCGCCCCTGGCCGCTTATCGTGTACCTCCACGGTTGGGTGCCCGAGACCTCGAAGCTAATCCCCTGGACTGTGCCCGGGCTTGTGGGGGATCTATGCGATGAGTACGGCTTCATCTTCATGCAGCCCCACGGCCGGGGGAATACGGACTTCCAGGGCCCGGGCGAGGGCGATGTTATGCGGGCTCTGGAGGAGACGATGGCGCGGTACCATGTGGACCCCGACCGGGTCCACATGACGGGCAACTCCATGGGCGGCTATGGCGCGGCGTGCATAGGTCTGCACGCTCCCGACCGGTTCGCGTCCATCGCCGCCGCGTGCGGCCAGTGGGACTACTACGAGTGGTACGGTATCGATCGCGACACGGTTCCGGCGAGCAAGCGGTATCTATACTCGCTCTCGAACCCGGTGGACTGGCTGGAGAACGCGCTGCACCTGCCGGTGCTGCTCCAGCACGGTGAGCGAGACAGCCTGGTGCCCCCAAGGCAGTCGGCGATCGGGGCGGCGCGGCTCGCGGATCTGGGTTACGAGCACACCCACCATGTGGTCCCCAACGGCTACCACCAGATCTACCTCGAGGAGCCCTACTTCCGGCGACTCATGGAGTTCTGCCTCCCTCTGCGGCGCGCCTCCGAGCCCGCCGAGGTGCGGTTCGTGACCTACAGCCTGGACTACGACAGCGCCCATTGGGTGCGCATTACAGGCATCGAGCACTGGGGCGAACGGGCCGAGGTGACAGCCCGAGGGGAGCCGGGGCGGGTCGCCGTCAGCGCTCGCAACGTGAGCGGGCTGGAGCTGAGCCCGCCGCGCTCGGTGGTGGGAGAGGGGCCCGTGGCCGTGGAGGTCAACGGTGAGCTGCTCACGTGGGAGGGCGAGGCGCCCCTGGTGTGGGGCGAGCCCGTGAGGCCCGACGCGAAGCGGCCGCAGGCGTGTGGACCGATCCGCGCGGTCTTCGACGGGCCTTTCGTGTGCGTCTACGGCGCGGGCTCGGCGGGGAGCGAGAGCCTCTGCGCGGGTTTCACCCGGGAGTGGTGGAGCTACGCGGAGGGGCTGCCGTGGGTGTATGAGCATACTCAGCCTTGGCCTCCCGGCTGGGCCGTGGCGGATGCTGATGTCGACGAGGGGCTCCTAGCGCAGCGCAACCTGATCCTCTTCGGTCGGCCGGAGGAGAACCAGGTGCTGGCGCGGATCGCGGACCAGCTGCCGCTTGGGTTCATCGAGGGCGGCTACCGCGTGGCGGGTCGGGAGTTTGTGGGCGACGACGTGGGACTGTGGTTCTGTGCGCGCAATCCGTTCAATACCGAGCGGATGATCCTGAGCGTGTCGGGCTATCCATGGGGCGCGGGCTTCGGCTCGATCGCGCGGGCGGACCACAAGTTCGACCTCATGCCGGATTTCATCCTGTTCAACTCCGAGATCGATGCGGATGACGGGAACCGGATGCTGGCAGGCGGCGTGTTCGGCTCGGGCTGGGAGATTCAGACGCTGGATCTCTCGACCGACACGCCAGGAGAGCAGGGGATGGAGGCCCAGCCTTGAGGGAGCGGACCCTCGCAATAGTGAAACCTGACTGCTTGGCCGAGGGCCATGCCGGGGAAGTGATACAGGCCTATGAGGCTGCGGGTCTGCGCCTCGCCGCCGCGCGGGTGGAGCGGATGAGTGCGGAGAGGGCTGGAGAACTGTACGCTGAACACGTCCAGAAGCCGTTCTTCGGTGAGCTTGTGGAGTACATGACCTCGAATCCGGTGCTAGTGATCGCGCTGGAGGGCGAGGATGCCATCGCGGCGGTGCGGGCAGTGAACGGAGCCACGGACCCAGCGGAGGCGGAGCCGGGGACGCTGCGGTACCGCCTGGGAGACTCAGTGCGGCGCAACGCGGTCCACGGCTCGGCGACGACGGAGGACGCGAGGCGCGAACTGGCGCTCTTCTTCCCGGAACTGGCGAGAGGGTAGATGCGCGACAACCGACAGGCCGGGCGCCGTGAGCAACGAGGCGCCTGACCGGATCCTGGAGGGGATCGCATGCGTACGCATTGGCAGTTGGTGCTCGTAGCGGCGATCGTGGCCGCTGCTGTCGTGTCCGCGGTGGCCGATGATGACAATAGCGCGGCCTTCACGGACATTCTGGACTACTACGACAACGCGAATGTGGGGCCCCAGCCCGACGGCCGCGTCGTTGTCACCACGAACCAGGTGCTCGATCCGGCCGGGACGCATGTGGAGTTCCCCGGACGGCCCAACGATTGCGCCTTCAGCCCCGACGGTAGCATCATCGCCGTCGCGGATGCGTGGGGTGGGCGGGTCCTCATTGTCGATGGCGCGACGGGAGCCGAGCGGCAGAGCATCGCGCTGGAGGGCGACGTGCCCGGCTACAGCGGGATCGTGTTCTCAGCTGACGGCCAGCGCCTGTTCGTGTCGGGCTCGCGCAACCTCATCTGGCGCCTGGTCCGCGGCGCGGACGGGTCCTGGGCGTTGGAGGAGGCGATGTACCTGGGCGACCACGTCACGCCCGTAGGGATCTCCTGGAGTCGCGATGACGAGCGGCTCCTGGTCTGCTTCAACCGGCTGAACCAAGTGGTGGCGATCGATCCAGCCTCGGGAGAGGTACTGCAGACGGCCGAGGTGGGTGTAGCTCCCTTCGCCGCGGTGGAGGGCCCGGGCGGGAAGATCTACGTGACGAACTGGGGCGGCCGGCTGCCGGTGGCGGGGGACGTGACGGAGCCATCGGGCAACGCGGGTCAGGTCGTGGTGGACCCGTTCACCCGCGTGGCCTCTCTGGGCAGCGTGAGCATTGTCGACAGCGCCAGGTTCGAGGAGACGGGGCAGATCGAGGTTGGCCTGCACCCCTGCGAGATGGCCCTCAGCCCCGATGACAAGACTCTCTATGTGGCCTGCGCGAACTCCGATGTGATCCACGTCATCGACACCGCGACGGACGATGTTCGCGACACGATCGATGTGAAGCCAATCAGGGAACTGCCCTTCGGCTGCGCCCCCAACGCGGTGGCTCTTGCGCCGAACGGAGCGACGCTCTACGCCTCCCTGGGCACGAACAACGCCATCGCGGTCATCTCGACGCGGACAGGCGTCGTGCGCGGCTATGTGCCGGTTGGCTGGTACCCGGGCGGGCTCGATGTGAGCCCCGACGGGCGCTCGATCGCGGCGTGCAACATCAAGGGCATCGGGTCGCGGAACCCCGTGGATCCGAAGGGCTTCAACAGCCACCACTACCTGGGCTCACTATCACTTCTGGAGACCACCTCAGTGGTCCGAACCTTGGGGTCACTCACGCGACGAACGCTGGAGAACAACCGCATGACGGCGGCTCTGGCCCACCTCGGGCCGCCCAGACCCGGCATCGCGCCCGTTCCGCTGCCCGAGCGGCACGGGGAGCCGTCGACGCTCGAACACGTCATCTACATCATCAAGGAGAACCGGACGTATGACCAGGTGCTGGGCGATATGCCCGAGGGCAACGGGGACCCGGCACTCTGTCAGTACGGTGAGGAGATCTCGCCGAACCATCACGCCCTGGCACGGGAGTTCGCGCTTCTGGACAACTTCTACTGCTGCGGAACCCTGTCTGCGGACGGACACCAGTGGACGGACTCGGGCTACGCGACAGACTACATTGAGAAGGGGTTCCGGGGCTGGCCCCGGTCGTATCCCTACGATGGCGGAGACGCGATGGCCTATTCGCCGGGAGGGTTCATTTGGGACAACGCCTTGTCCCACGGCAAGACGGTGAGGGTCTACGGCGAGTTCGTGCAGGCCCACATCCAGAGCGGCGCGACGTGGAGCGACTTCTACAAGGATTGGCTGGAGGGAACGAGCGAGTTCGAGGTCACGGCGACCCCGAAGATCGATAGCCTGGAGGGGCTCATCTGCCCCACCTTCATCGGGTTCCCGCAGACGGTGCCCGACGTGTACCGCGTCCGGGAGTTCCTCAGAGAGTACCACCAGTTCCTGGCGGAGGATCGCCTGCCGAACCTCATGATCCTGCTGCTCCCGTGCGATCATTTCTCGGGCTCCGCGACGCTGCCGACTATCCCGGCGCAGATGGCGGATAACGACTACGCCCTGGGGCAGATTGTGGAGGCGGTGTCGCGCTCGAAGGCGTGGGCGAAGACGGCAATCTTCGTCACTGAGGATGATCCTCAGAACGGGATCGATCATGTGGACGGCCGCCGAACCTTGGGCTACGTGATCTCGCCGTACACGCCCCGAGGTACGGTGGTCTCGAAGAACTACAACCAGACCTCGATGCTCAAGACGATGGAGCTGATCCTTGGACTGCCGCCGATGACCCAACTCGATCTTCTGGCCTCGCCCATGGAGGCGTGCTTCGGTGATCGAGCGGACCTGCGACCGTACCGCGCGAAGGAACCGAACATTCCCCTCGATACCATGCCTGAGGCCACAGCGATGGATCCTCGAACCCGTGCGTGGTGGGATCTCTACTGCGCCCAGCCCTTCGATCAGGAGGACATCGGGGACGAGATGACCCTGAACCTGTGCCTGTGGCATCTGACCCACGGGCCTGATGTCCCGTACCCCATCTACGAGTACGGCCGTGTGGACCAGATCGAGGAGTACGAGCAGTTCGTGGAGGCGCATCCACACCTATTCGAGCCCATCACCTAGAGGACGAGGGAGGCGACGGGTGGAGCCGCGCTTCGTCGGCGAGGACATCGAACCAGTCCCGTGCACCGCGGACGTCACGTTGCTGGCCCGCGGCCAGCCTGGCGTGCCTCGGCGCTTCGTGTGGCGTGGCACGGAGTACGCCGTGGTGAGGCTGCTCGATGAGTCGCGGCGGGTCGGTCCCTGCACGAGCGGGAGCGATGAGCAGTACGTCCGCAAGCACATCTACATCGTAGAGACCGCCTGCGGACTGACCATGAAGCTATCGTGCGACCGACACGCGCGCCGGGGCGCCGCGCGCTGGAGGCTGATCTCGATCGAGAGGCAGGAGGGTGAGGACGGGCATGGCGATTGAGCGGCCGCTACGGCGTCACCCGACCGCCCCCGAAGCTCTTCGAACTTCAGGGGCGGCGAGGTCGCGATCCCATTCCCGCCGTTCACACATGACATGACGCTTCGGATCGATCCCACAGAAGAGCGTCGATGATAGGCCGGGTCCGACGGATGGCCGGACGCCTGTGCGGCCCGCTTCTGTGCTCCCCAGGTCCTGCACCTCGAGGCGCGGCGGCTGGATGACATGGGCGAGTGACTCTGGAGGAACAGCGACTATGGATTATCGTCTGAGTGTGACGCGCCGGCGGTTCATCGCTCTCGCGGGAGCGACTGCGGCGGGGCTCGTTCGCGGCAGAGGCGCGTGGGCGGCGGCTGCGGGGACCGCGACTTCCGAGAGCCTGATGGAGCAAGCGGCCGCCTGCAAGGGTCAGGGCGACTTCGCGGGCATGGCCGCGGCGATCCGCGGGGCCCTCCGCCTCGGCCCGGGGAACGAGTACGCCTGGCGCAGTCTAGCTTGGGCGCTCGTGCGAGCGGGGGAGTTCGAGGAGTCGCTCGTGGTGGCCCGGGAGAACCTTCGGCGCCACGGCGAGGGCGCGTGGCCCCTGGCCCAGCTCGCAGACTCAGCGCTTAGTGTTCACGACCCCGACCTGACGTGGTGGGCGCTGAGCCGCGCGAAGGCTCGCCATCGGTTCATTCAGGGTGACGTGGTTCACGCGCTCCGCGACGCTCGCAAGCGCCGCCTGGGCATGTTCGGGACCAAGCGGATCTCCGTCACCTGGACCATCGACCCCAGAGCGACGTGGCTTCCCGATGAGGGCGGCACCGTACTTATACGCCTGCCGCAGCTCAGGCACCCGAGGCAGGATGTGACCTACGAGATCGTGAGCGGAGCGGAGAACCTCGGCACCCTGCAGTCGCAGGACATCGACTACCTCAGGGTGCGCTATGACGCCCATGCGCCTATCGTGATCCGGACCGATGCTACCGTCAGGCCGGGCACGGTACCGATCAGCGTTCTGCGGCGCACCAGCTCACGCGGGGGGCCCAAGGAGGTACGCAGCCGGTTCCTCGGGGCATCCGAGGATGTGCCGATCCTTCCCGATGGTCCAGAGTGCCAGCGGCTCATCGGCGAACTGCGCGGCGCCACGGCCTATGACACCATCGACAACATCCTCAAGTGGTTCCGAGACAACTTCCACTACGAAGACAACCCTACCCAGGACTCGGAGGGGCTGCTGAAGGAGAAGTTCGGGGTCTGCCACCACTACAGCGTGGCCATCTGCGCCCTGTGTCGTGCCGCGGGGATACCCGCCCGCATAGTGGGTGGCGAGGTGATGGGCTGGAGCGGCGAGCACGATCGGTCCGTCGTCGGTGGGGGCTCCCACGGATGGGTGGAGGTGTACTTGCAGCCGATCGGCTGGGTCGAGCTGGACGGCCTTGGCCACGACACCTTCGGGGTGATCCATCGGGAGGTGTCGGCGTACCTGCGGTTCCACACGGTGGGATGGCCGCGGAACCCGATCTTGCCCAACGAGTTCTCGCTTCAGGGGTCGACGACGGTGGAGGCGAGGCTGCTCGAACTCACGCCGGATCGTCCACTGTAGGGCCGCCATCCTTGGCGGAGCGTCCGGCGATGCCCGTCATGGGAACGAATAGAACGGCCACGGAGCGGGTCTCGACGAGGGCGCCGTCGCGCTTCTCGAGTACGGTCAGCCATTGCACGGCGGACTGAGGGCCGAGTGGGATGACCATCCGTCCCCCCTCGGCAAGCTGGGCACACAGTGGCTCGGGAACATCCGTCGGCGCGCAGGTCACGATGATGCCGTCGAAGGGAGCTACCTCGGGCCAGCCGAGGTAGCCATCGCCCGAGCGCACCGTGACGTTCGAGTACCCGATCTCGGCCAGCCGAGCGGCGGCTGTCTCGGCGAGTTCGGGCAGTATCTCGATGGTGTAGACATGCTGGACGACCTGCGCGAGCACGGCAGCTTGGTAGCCTGAGCCGGTCCCGACCTCGAGCACACGGTCGTCGACTGAGACATTGAGCAGCTGAGTCATCCGGGCGACGACGCCCGGCGCCGAGACGGTCTGGCCGGAGCCCAGGGGCAGAGGGGTGTCGCGGTAGGCCACATGGCGGTGATGCTCGGGCACGAAGAGGTGGCGCGGCGTGCGCTCCATGGCGTCGAGAACGTGCGGCTCCAGACCCCGCTCGCTGGCCGCCAGCGCACGGACCATTCGCTCACGCCGGGCGGCGTGGACGGCATCGTCCGAGGCGGGGCCCGTGCCAGGACCGAACATGGTGATCCCACCTGTCATGGTGAGGATCACGCCGCAGGTCGTCATCGCGGCGATGGCTGCGAGAACCAGGAGCAGATAGCTTGCCCTGCGGGACTCCATGGAGGTCTCCCCCAGAGGCTACGCGCCACGATCTCCCTCACCGGTAAGGTTAGCAGCATCGACGGGTCGTGTCACGGCACGCGGTCGACCCGGATGGGTGGAGGTTGCGCCGTCGGGCACTGCGAATAACCCCTTGGCTGACGATGCCGAGGGGTGATCGCAGTGTCCTCGACCCAGGAATGGCCGGTCGTTCTGCGCCCAAGCGAGGCGCTCGCTGGTGGGCGCATTGAGGTCTGCCTCCTCCGGTACGACAACTGCTGCCGGTTGTGCCGCGCGTCCGCCGCCCGGGACGCGTGTCCCCAGTGCCTGGGGACCGGCCAGGAGCTGTCCGCTCACGACCTCCTGCTCGAGATTCCGGCAGGAGTGCTCTCCTGTCGCGGGTTTCCGGGCGTCGACTACCCGCGTCAAGGGCACTTCTCCTGGTCGCGGATGGTGGTCGGGGATCTTCGGCTCACTCTGTGGCCAGCGATGGAGCCCGAGATCATCGGCGAGGAGCCGGGCGCACGGGTGCTGCTCTCGATCGAGTGGCCGGACATCGTCATCACGGCGGAGATCGATGGGGACTGCGCCCTGGACGCCGTGAGCATCCGCCTGCCGTGGAACGGCATGGAGCTGCCATCGGTGCCTCGGGAGACCCCCGAGGGCGAGTGGATGCGCGAGCGGGGCGCCGGCCTGTACGTGCTTGGAAGCGATGACACCCTCGAGACGTTGCCCGAGAAGGCACGAGGGGACCTGGTCCTGCGGGTGGGGCGCGGGGGCGAGGCAGTGGCCTCCGCCGGTCCGGACCAGGCCGCCCTGGACACGGAGGCATGGGCGAGGGCGGCCGTGGCGGCCGCCGAGACCGGACACTCGTGGGTGGCCCTCAGCCGGGCCGTCGTGGCAGCGGCCGCGCCGGTGGCCGGTCAGAGGTCGATGCGCGCTCTTCAGATCAGCCGCGGGGCAGCGCTGAGCGTGGTGGAGGCCATCACAGCCCCTCCCCTAGATGCCGATGCCGCACTGGAGTCGCTCGCGGAGGATCTCCGCCGAGCCCTAACCGCGAGGAACTCGAGCGAGTACTCCCTGGGCGTGGACGTCGGCGCCGGGGCCAAGCTGCTCGAGGGGCATGCGCGCGTGGCGGGGGCGCATCCGTGGGTGCGGGTGCGCTACGGAGCCTTCAGCGCCTTGGCAAGCGTTACGCGGGATCCGTCGGGAGCCGGTGAGTCCGTCGCGGCGGCTGTGGACGCGCTTCTCGGGGCCCGAGAGACGCAGCCCGAGGCCGAAGCGGTGGAGTCGGACCTCCTCGCGGCCCTCGGCATGCTTGGCAGGAGGGGGTATGCTCGCTACTGGCTCACGGATGGGCTCGGCGGCAGGCGGCCGGCGGCGGCTGCCGCTGCCCTGGGCGCCGCCCTGGCGGTGGACGACCTGGCCGCCGGTGTGCGGGCCTCCCTGTCCAGGGTGGGCGCCGAGGGCAACCCGGAGCTGATGAGGATCTCCCTCTGGACCCTCTTCTGGCTCACCGATCTGCTCGCCGCGAACGCGCACCACCTGGCGGACCACGCTCGGGTGACGGGGTTCGTGGAGCGCATGAGTCGCGCTCGCCGGCGCTTGGCGGGCTCACTGGTGGACGGCGCCGGTCGTGAGGCGGCGGACCGCTTGGTAGATGCCGCCGGAGCCCTGCGGGCGCAACTAGCGGACCAGATGGCCGTGCCCGCGCCGGAGGGCAGTCTGGCCGCCGAGAGGCGGCTGGCTGGGCAGCGCCTGGTGACGGCCTTCGCCGATGCCGCGATGGGCACTGGCGCGACGGGTTCACCGGACTTCCACAGGACGCTCCTCCGGACGATCCGCGGGGGCGCCGCCACCGTGGCGGGCGTGGGCTCCGTCGCGAGCGCTTGGTGGTGTTGGGGGTCCTCATGCGCGCCGAGGGTGCTCGCCGCGCTGTCGGCGCCGACCGCGGCGCGGCGCGAGGGGGACCCGCAGGCCACGGAGGCTGAGGCACGGGCACTGGATGAGATGCTCGAGGCCATCGAGGCCGACGAGTTGCTCCTCTACCGCGCGGTGTTCGGGGTATGGGGGGCAGCCCATGAGAACGGCGCCGACCTGCCACAACTGGATCCGCTCGTGGGCTCCTTGGAGGCGCGGAAGGCGCGGACGGCCGTGGCCCTGGCGCATCTCTGCGCGTGGCGGGCGCGCCTGGATCTCGTCGAGGGTGGCACGAACCCCGCCCGCTGGTGGCTGATGCGCGGGATCGAGTATGCGCAGTCGGTCCTTCAGTCCCAGGCCCAGTTGCGGATCCTGAAGCAGCATGAGCCGAGCCTCGTCGCCCACGCGACTACGGCCATCGTCGCGAACACCGCCCTCATCAAGCGCGAGTGGGAGCTGAGACCCGAACCCGGTCCCGCGGAGAAGCGGTTCGTGGACAACACCTTCTATGCGAGCGCCCAGGGCATCATCCCCGAGGCGACTCAGTTCCATGTGAACCCGTACGAGGGCCTGGATCAGCTCGCCCAGCGCCTCGCGCCGGAGCTGCCGCACCTCTTCGAGAACAGCGAGCCCATGGTGCGGGAGTTCCTCGTGGACACTTCCCACGGCTGGTTCTGGTTGACGAACTACCGGCTCCTGCTGCGGGTCCGCGATGGCGGCCACATCCAGTATCTGCCCCTGCAGTCGATCACCTCGTACCGCGTGATGGCTGATGCCGTGACAACCTCGACCATCTCCGTGAGCCTCACCGATGGCACGACGATCAACTTCAACTCGATACCGAACCGCCATCTGCCGAATGAGAGCCTCGTGGCCTACGTCATGGGGCTGCGCCACTGGGAGGACCTTCCGCAGGCGGAGCGCGCGGCGCTGCGCGTGGGGGGCAAGCTGAGCCCGTCGTCAAGGGAGAGCGCCGAGAGGACGATGCTGCCAGCGTCTGCGCCCCCGGGGGGGCTGCAAGCGCTCCCGGGACCGCCCAGGTCGGCGGCGGGCGCGCTCCCGGGCCCGAGCAAGCGGGCCGAACTACCTGAAGGGGAGGCAGAGGATGGGTGATCGAAGGACGTTCTGGGAGAGGGTCCGCGCGACGTTCCGCCTGCAGGCCGTCGCCCCGTGTCGTCGATGGGCCGTCGCGGGGGGCTTGCTGCTAAGTGTGGGCCCCGGTCCGCCGGGAGGACCCACCCCGCGCGGACTTGGAGGGGCCAAACGGGCGCCAAGCCCTCCCGCGCTCACGGACGCGCAGAGGCGGGCCTTGGCGGACCCTCTGGCGGAGCCGGGGCCCGAGGCGGCGCCCAGGCCCGAGGACACGGCGGTACCGGACGGCGTCCGGCGGGAGGAGATGGGTCGCACCAGCCTGCCGGCGACGGGGACGCGGTACCCCTCGCTGAAGTCGAGCGCAACGCTCCTGGTGCGCACCGGCGCGATGATGTTTTGGACGTGCCTCGTGCTGGCGGTGGTGGTCGCCGCCGCCGTCCTGGTGTATGTGGATAGCCGCGGCTGGAGCCTAGGGGCGACCGCGACCCTCGGGCTGGTGGCCGCCGTCTCGGTCGCCGCGCCCGTGGCGCTGCTCGGACGTATACTGCAGCTAACGATGGCCGTGGTGGGCGAGTTGCTCATCGTCACTATGGACATGGAGGACAGCGTGCGCCGGATCGCGGACACCGGCGCACGACGGTGAGGTTCGGCGGAACGGAGGAGTAACGGAGTTGAGGGCGCCGCACGTGGTGCTGGGGATTCCCGTTGGGTCGCCGGAGAGGGACATCCGGCGGGCCTACCGGCGCCTGGCGAAGCAGCTCCATCCCGACCGGGCGGCGCCGGCCGACCGGGCGGCGGCTCACGCGCGGTTCATCGAGCTTCGTGCGGCGTATGAGGCGATGCTCGCCCAGGCGGCGGTCGTCGAGGTCGAGGGGGAAGAGGGCGCCGGGCCACCGAAGGGGGAGGCCACATTCCGGCCGGCGGGGCGGCAGAGGGGTGGTCCAGCCACCGGCACCGGTGTGGCTGAGTCGGATGACCGGCGTTCAAGGCCCTGGATGCACTGGGCGGTGGGGCTGGTCGCTATTGCGGCCCTGACAGTTGGGGCGTGTGTGGCTGTGATCGGCGTCGAGGTAGCCGAGTCTGAAGGCGGTGTCACTTGGGGGGAGCAATTCGCCAGCATCCTACTGGACGTCTGCGACAGAAACGGCATGCTCCGAGCTGCCATAGAGGAGGGCACTGGTTCCGGCGCGTTAGGCGAGGCGGAAGGTGGGCAAACCAACACCGAAGCTCCAGAGGCTTGGCCGCCCCCGTCGGCCCTAGTGCCTGGAGGGGGCCACGAGCGACCACGATCCCGCGGCACGGATTACCACATCCCACAGGAGGGTGAGAGTAGGTGATGCCTCCATCCGCGTACAGGAATCGCCCGCAGAAGAGGCGTCCAGGACGCCGCGGGCTCGCGGCATGGGCAGATTCCGCCCTGGTCTGGACGCAGGGGGTGGGGCATCCTGTCATGCTTCTGGCAGGCGTCGTCGCGTTCGTCGTGGGCGCCGTGTTCATCGTTGGCCTGGGCAACATCGTCTACAAGTGGGTGCTGAGCCAGAGACCGGGGGCGAGCACGGGCATCGAAGAGGGGTTGGCCCTTCTGCCCAACGATGGGGCGCCGTCAAGCCTTGCGCCTGGTGCAAGCTACGGCGAGGGGAGCGGCTCAGAGGAGCCTGGTGGGCTCGGGTCCACGCTGCTGCCCGGGGGCGACACCGGACCAGAGGCAACGGCGGCGCGCGGCCGGCTGCTGGGCGTCGTCTACTACAGAAGCCTGGATGCCCACAGACCCGCCAAGGGGGCAGGGACGGAGTCCTCGCCCCCGCAGGACACGGAGTGGGTGACAGAGGCGGAGTACGAGGCGACGCGACCGGAGGGCCAGCCCGAGCATACCCCGAGCGCGGGTAGCGTGATCTACGTGTACCCCGCCACGACCGCAGGCGCGGCCTCTCCCGCCCAGGGCGCCGACGGCTCGGGACAGCCGCCCGGTGTACGCGGCGACGGGTCGAGCCCCGATCCGATTGCTGAGGGCGTCGTGGACACCCGTGGCAGGTACTGGATCGACGACATCGCGCCCGGCCAGTATGACGTCTACTGCTACAACGCCAACCACGCCGACACGGGAGAGTGGGTCTGGAGAGAGGTACACTTCGGCATCGGTTGGTGCGAGCCGGTGCACTCCGCCAGCCCTTGGGCCTACCGGGCGAACGTGCAGGTGCCGGCCGGTGGCGAGGTGTCGGTGGACTTCCGGTTCGAGTAGCGCCCGCTAGAGCCACTTCCGCAGGAAGGCCCAGGCGGGCGGGCCGAACCACTCGTGGGTTCCCTCGGCGTCGATAAACTCGAACCGGTCGCCCAGCCCCAACTCCTCCCAGTGGAGGCGGGCCTTGGGGGCCGCCGCCCGGGCGCCCTCGACGGGGAACAGGTCGTCGGAGACACCCACCTGAACCTGCAGCGGTCGGGGGCAGATGAGCGCCGCCACGTCGGCGTCATCGATGAGCCGGCCCGCGCCGAGGTAGGACATGTCCCCCCAGCCGTGGGGCTCGGCCGCGGCCAGCACCGAGGCGCGGTCGTTGAAGAAGCAAGACGAGACCGCCACCTTGATGCGGGGCTCCAGGGCGGCCGTGTAGAGGGTGTAGAAGCCGCCGTAGGAGAGCCCGACCATGCCGACGCGCTCAGGATCGATCTCGGGCTGGCGGAGGACCGCGGTCAATGCCGTGGTGATGGCGGTGATCTCGATGGCGGCGAGGGTGACGCCGGCCCGCCGGGCGCGGGCGTCCAGGAGCGGCCGGATCCCCTGGGGCAGCAACTCGCCGTCGCCGAAGGTGTTGAACACGAGGGCGGGCGCCCAGGCCACGTACCCCTCCGACACGGCGCCACGCACCATATCGTGGTAATTCGCTCCGCCGGCGAATGTCGCCAACTCGGGGGCGCCGCCGCCCCCGTGCTGGGTGATGAGGAGCGGCGCGGGACCGTCGAGGCCCTTGGGCACAATGAACAGGGAGTACAGCTCGACTCCCTCGAAGACCTCGATCCACATGCGGGAGTAGGTCGCCACGTCGTCCTCGGCCACCCGCTCGCGCCGGACCGACGGCTCTGCTAGGGCGCCGGGCGATGGGTAACCCATCCGCGCACGCAACTCGCCGACCAGAGGGGCGGTCGAGGCCGCATAGGCGTCGATCGAGCCGTATTTGGGCGTCCAGAGGGGACTCAGAGGAGTCTCGGCGGCGGCGAGGGAGTCCACATACCCGATGAGCTGGTGGTAAGCCTCTGCACGCACCGGCGCCGAGGCAGCGGGGTCCTCCTCGTAGAGGTCCTGGCCTTGGGCGCCAAGAGCGGACAGGGTGATGAGCAGCAGGCCGGTGACGTCAGGCGTCATGGGGTACCTCCACCTCTACCACCTCGGGCGGGTCGGACAGGGCCCACTCAGCCGCGATGGCATCGTCGGACTGGCGGCGGAACAGAGTGGCGAGTCTGAGCGGCCGATCGAGGATGAACCCGATGGCCGTTGTAATGTACAGCGCCGACAGGAAGATCCGCCCCAACTGACCCGCCTCTGGCAGACCGAAAACGTGGGAGAGCGCGTTGAGCGCGCCAGGGGCGAGGAATTGGCCCACGAAGAGGGCCAGCAACAGGACGCCGTGGCCGACACTGAGAGAGCCGCCCGCAACCACCACCACAGCAAGGACGGACTGAGCCGCGGTGAGGAGGATCTCCTGGTGCTGGAAGCTCTCCAGAGGAATGGGAGTCGCGAAGGTTCCGAGGGAGATTCCGTAGACGCCGGGGATCATCCCCACCAGGAGGGTCCACTGGTTGAGTTTGGCGGAGAGCATACTCCCTAGACCGAGGCTCGGTTTGCCCTGGAGGGTGAACATGGTCGCGAGAAGGAACTCGGGGGCCTCGGAGGCCAGGGGCGCGACCCACTGGACCAGCAGGAACTGATCGATGCCGAGTTGCGTGCCCGTTCCGACAAGGCCCTCGGAGAAGCGCTCGGCATTCGCGATGATGGCGCCGGCGGAGAGAAGGAGCAGGCCGATGAGGCTGATCCGCCGCTTCACCTTCGGCAGGCGCATGAGATAGGCGCCGGGACCCTCGACCTCGGGCTCCTCGACCTCACGCCGGGCGCTCGCGACGAGGTACACGATGAAGATGCTGACGAGCACAACGCCGTCGATCCAAGTGAGGCTCCCCTTGAGCGGGATGACCAGGGCGTAGAGGGTGGCGATACCGAGGGAGCGGATCTCCAGCACTCGGTGGCTCTCCAACGCGACGGTGCGGCGGTACTTGAGCCAGTAGAGGATCGCAACCACGGCCCAACCCACGCCGATGATAAGCCGGTTCGCGCCGGTCATGTTGGCGATGGCGAAGTGGGCGTAGCCGGACTCCGGGTGCTGACCCGCCTGCCACGTGAAGTACATGTCGACGGCGTATTCGGGTAGGACGGTGATGAGAGCGATGGCGGCGACGGCCAGAGCCTGGGAGACATCGGCCTGTCCGGCCTCACAGGCCCAGAGCAGAAGGAAGCTCGAAGCTAGGATAGCCATGCCGGCCGTTGCCGCAGCGAGGGCCGGAGCGGGGTGGGGCAGGACAAAGACGAATGCGATTCCAGCCATCGCGAAGGTCGTAGCGATGGCAATGGGCCAAAGGGGGTGCCTCAAAACACGACTCTCCTCGCGCGTACAAGCACCTTCGCAAACAGCGCGCCATGCGCACCGCTGCCAAAGGTCTCACACCCGCGAAACGGAGCCGGTCGGGCGGCCAGAAGGCATTGCCTGCGTGGTGTTGGCCACTCCCGAGGCGCCCGAGGACGCCTTGTTACTCCCCCTTGGCTTGCGAGGAGATTATAGCACGGCGACGGCCGGCGAGGCGCAGATAGCGAGTTGCGTACGTCAAGTTCAGCGAAATGGAGAGAGGTATCTTCGCGTGGTCGCCGGCGGAGCGAGGCAGCAACATGGGCGGGGCCTCACATGGGGCCCCGCCTCCGCCGTACAGGGCGCCTCGGCGGAAGTGCTATACTGCGCGGCGAGTCGTAGGTTGGGCTTAGGGGCCCTAGTGAGGAGGGTGGGGCGGATGCTCCACGACAAGACCGCGTTCATCATCGACATGGACGGCGTGATCTACCACGGGAACCGGCTCCTGGAGGGCGCACGAGAGTTCGTGGAGTGGCTCCAGCGCACGGAGAAGCGGTTCCTCTTCCTGACCAACTCCAGCCAGCGCTCCCCGCGCGAGCTGAGCCAGAAGCTGGCGCGTCTGGGCATCGAGGTAGATGAGACCCACTTCTACACGAGCGCCCTAGCCACCGCCGCCTTCCTCAAGAGCCAGAGCCCCGAGGGGAGTTGCTTCGTCATCGGGGATACGGGCCTGACGAACGCCCTCTACGATGCGGGCCTCACGATGAACGAGGTGAACCCCGACTACGTCGTCGTGGGGGAGAGCCACAACTACACCTATGCTCGGATCCAAGAGGCCGTCCACTTGGTCATGCGGGGCGCGAAGCTCATCGGGACCAATCCCGACGTGACGGGCCCCAGCAATGACGGGATCGTTCCCGCGACAGGGGCGCTCATGGCGCCCATCACCCTGGCTACGGGGCGCGAGCCCTACTATGTGGGGAAGCCGAACCCGCTGATCATGCGGCATGCCCTGAGGCGGCTGGGCGCTCGGCGCGAGGAGACGGCGATCGTGGGCGACCGGATGGACACGGACATCGCCGCCGGCACCGAGGCGGAGATCGAGACCGTACTCGTGCTCAGCGGCGTGACCGATGATGACGAACTCAAACGGTTCGCCTACCAGCCGAACCACGTGCTGCCGGGTGTAGGCGACATCGTGCGCCTGGTGGAGGGCCCCGACCCCGGCTAGACCGGGGCCGGGTGATGCGATCTCAAGCGTTGCTCGGAAACTCCTTCACGGGAGTTGCAGGGCTGCTCCCCGCGACCCCGCCGAGGGGTCTGCTCCCTCGGAACCCCTCAGGGAGTGGGCGGAGGGCCCTCTCGCGCGCGGCGAAAGGGCCCTCGGGAACCACTCTAGTCGTTGACGATGCGAACGAAGGCCGCGCGCCGGGGCATCGGCATCGGCGAGTCGGCTCCCATCACGGACTTCCAGATGATCTCGTTGAACAGCAGGTCGTCAGCGGCGTCCTCCCTGGCGAGGTCCAGCTCCAGGGACCGCTGGCTCCCCCACGCGTCAGCCGTGTTGATCTCGTCCAAGGGCCAGGTCGCGGGCTTGCAGACGTACGGCGTCAGGTCAGGCTCACCCATGAAGCAGGAGTAGAGGGGACGGGCCGCGGCGTCGAACTGGCTCATGGGCGACAGCCCAAGGATCAACTCCATGGTCCGGAGGATACCGCTCGTGGAGAGCATGTCGCTCACGACGGCGCCCCGCCGCACGTAGGGACTGGCCACGAAGGCGATGGATCGGTGGGCATCCACGTGATCCGGGCCGTTCTGCGCGTCATCCTCGACGACGAAGATGGCCATCGTGGGCCAAAAGCTGCTCCTGGAGAGCCCCTCGATCACCTGGCCCAGGGCGAGGTCATTGTCCGCCACCATCGCCCTCGGGGTAGGTGCTCCAGGTGCGGTGCCCGACGTGTGGTCATTGGGGAGGCGGATGACGATGAACTGGGGCATCTCGCCCTCGGCCTCGAAGCGCGCGAGCTCCTCGAGGAAGCGCGCGGCCCGGTCCACATCGGGGTAGCTGAGGTCATAGGAGCGGAAGAAGGGGTCGAAGTGGTCCTGAAGGGCTTCGACGTCCGTGGTGCCCGGGTCCTCCGGCGTGCGCCCATTGTTGATGAACTCGCCGTAGCTGCGGTAGCTTACGCCCGCCTCGCGGCAGCGGTCCCACAGGTAGCCGCCCTTCGGAGTGGCGATGTCGAAGTTGCCCTCGGAGGGATAGCCCAGGCCCATGGAGCGGCCCTCGGGCGACCGTCCGGTGCCCCGTCCGCCGTAAGTGACCGGCCAGGTGCGCTCGACGAAGTCCGTGGCGTAGGCGCCCATCGTCCACTCGTGCCCGTCAGCCGAGACCTCGGACTCGACGTAGAAGTTGTCCAGCAGCACAAACTCCTCGGCCAGGGCGTGGTGGTTGGGCGTCACCTCGCGGCCGAAGATGCATAGTCGCGGGTCTCCATTGCCTCGCGGGTCATCACCGAGGACCTGGTCGTAGGTTCGGTTCTCCTTGACGATGTAGACACAGTGTCGGATGGGGCTGGGGTCGCCCACGGTCGCGGGGATGGGCGAGTCGTCGGGCCGGAGCGAGGTCTCGCGCACGGCGGCCGCCGGCTGGAGGGGCGAGCACTGATAGGCCGTGGCCGAGAGTCGCGCCATGTCCACCGGACTAGGGAAGTCGAACACGGAGATGGATCCTCTGTAGAGCCCCCCGATATACTCGGCGATACCCAGGTTGCCCTCGCTGACAAGGAAGTCATCAGCGACCTCGGCGTTAGGCGAGGAGCCCACCGAGCCCTTGCCGTTGGCGACAAACACGCGACCCTCGGGGGAGATCCGGACGGAAGTGGGATAGCAGCCGACCGGGATGAAGCCCAGGCTGCGGGCCTTCCCCCGCGATGACACGTCGATGACGGCACAGTTGTTGTTATCCGCGTTGGCGATGAGAAGCACTCGACCCTCAAAGCCCAGGCAGATGGAGTCGGGCGTGGAACCGGGCGGGACGACAGGGTAGAGGGATGAGGAGATCGTCTCCTCGATGGCGCCGGCTCGGGCATCGATGACGCTGACGGTGTTATCGTTGGCGTTGCTGACGAACAGCCGCTCTCCGTCGCTCGTCAGGGCCATCTCCGAGGGGTGTTGGTCCGTTCCCACCGTGAACCGAACGGCGCGGGTGGGCGTGTCGACGGCCCAGACCTCGGCAAGCCCCCACAGGGAAGCGTAGATGGTGCCCCCATCGGGAGCGATGCGGCACTCGAAGGGCATGGAGCCCTTGGGCAGCGGAACGGCCTCGGTCTCCCCGGTCTCCGTGTCCACAGCTAGAAGCTCCTCGCCCCGGTGGGTGACGACCCACAGTGTCCCGTCGGGTGCGACCTCCATGCCAGCCGGCACATCGAGCGCCTCGGGGTCACCGACGGGCAGGGCCGTCAGCTCCTCGGCCGCCGCGTTCTCCGGATCGAAGGAGAACACGTGAATCACGTCATCGACGCCACCGCTCACATAGAGCCGATTGCCGTCGGAGCTCCAGGCGAGGCCGCTCCACGTCTTCGGCACCGGTATGGTGGCCGCGACCGCGTTCTCCACGGTGTCGAAGATAAGCACCCGGTGGGCACGATAGCCGGCGTGCTGTATGGCGAGGTAACGGCCGGCCGGGTGCCACTCCATACGCACCGGCAGGTCGGGTTCGAGGGCGAGCTGGTCGCCATGGGGGCGGAGCGACCAGCCGTTGGGAAGCAAGGTGGCGCCGTCGGGGCGGATACCGGGAAGCTCCTGCCCGAGCGCGGAGCTGGTCAGCAGTACCGCCGCAGCGGCGAGGAACAGACATGGGGACATGCGCGAACGCATCGTATCCCTCCCTAGTGGAAGTGGCCTATCATCTAGGGGTACGTCGGGCGTACCTGAATACCTCCTGGGGAGGGTCGACATGGGCGGGTCCGACTTCCTGATCTGCGGACGCTGTGGTGGGCCGATCGACCCGGGCATGCGGCAGTGCCCGTACTGTGGCGCGAGCGCCGCGGGTGCCCGATCTCCCGCTGAGGCAAGGCCGGTGAGTCGTAGCGGGGACGCACCCGTGCTTGCAGCGCCGCCGCGAGCCGTCCCGGTCTCCCTCGTCATCGCCTCCACATTTGGCAACGGCATGAGCGTCTTCGGTTGGATCCTCGCCGGTATCGGGATGATCCTCGTGCTCGCTCTCGGGTGTAACTCGGACCTGGGCCCGCTGATGTCCTGGGCGTATACGGGCCAGGCGCAGGGGATCACGGTGGGCCACCGAGAGACGAACTGGACGGTGGGGGGAGGCGAGGACGAGCCAGGAACCCCAATCTATGCCACCATCTACCAGTTTCGCACCCAGAAGGGAGAGGTCCAGTCCGGCGAAGCCTTCGCGACGGGTAAGATGCTGGATCCGGGGATCACGGTGGAGGTCCGGTACGTCCCGGGCAGACCGTCGATGTCACGGATCGAGGGGATGCGGAATGCGCCACTACCATTCGGGCTGCTCGCCGTGCTCCTGGCACTGCTCCTGATCGGCTTGTACTGCTCGCGGATCGGATTCCAGAGGGGCTTGAAGACTCTCTACCTATTGCGCGAGGGGGTTCTGGGCATCGCACGCCTGAAGTCCAAGGAGGCGACTAACGTGAGCATCAACGACCGGGTGGTCATGAAGCTGACCTTCGCCTACGTCGATGAGTCCGGCCTGGAGCACGAAGTCGCGACCAGGACATACCGTCCAGAGGACTTGGAGGACGATGAGGAGGAGGCGGTGGTCTATGACCCCGGCGATCCCGAGCGCGCCATCACCCTGGACAACCTGCCGGGCAGCGTGAGAATCGGTGAAGATGGGCGCTTCGCCGTCGAAGCGCCGGGAAGGGCGTACCTGAGCCTGGTCATGCCATCGATCACCGTGGCGCTGATTCTACTGGGCCTGATTCTGTTCATCACGTGACCAGGCGATGATGTACTGCAATGCGGCATCGTCATCGGAACGGCGTCTGCCGTCGGAAGGAATACGCGACTGCAATGACCGCCGCTGCGCTCACGCGATGCCTCGTGACCGGGGATCCTGCTGCTCAATGCGCGGGAGGGGCATCGAGGCGCCCCTCCCGCGCTGGGCGCTAGGCCAGTCCGGGGCGGTGCCGGGCGACGATCTGCGCCATCGCCGACAGGTCCTCTTCCGTGAGGCGGGCGCCCCCGGCGGCGGCGTTCTCTCGCGCCTGGTCGGGGGTACGAGCACCGACCAGGACGTGGGTCAATCCAGGTTGGTGGAAGGTCCACGCGTTCACCAGCTGGGCGATGGATAGCCCGTGGCCACTGGCGATGGGCACAAACTCCTGGAGCATCGCATTGACCTTGGCGATGTTCTCAGCGCTGAATCGAGGATTGTCCTTCCGCTGGTCATCACCGTCAAAGACACGTCCCGGAGCCATCTTCCCCGAGAGCAGGCCCAACTCCATGGGTGAGTACGCCAGCACCGCCACATTGTTCTCAAGACAGTAGGGAAGGATGGAGTCGTCGAGCCGGCGGTCCAGCATGCTGTACTTCTCCTGGGTGCTATCGAGGGGGCCGGTGGCTCGGTACGCGTCCAAATGGGGCACCTGGGCATTGCTGGAGCCGATCGCACCGACCTTGCCCTGGTCCTTGAGCTCCAGGAGCTTCGCCATGGTGTCCGCGACGGGGGTTGTCGTCTCCTGCCAATGAGTCTGGTAGAGGTCGATAGCATCCACGTCGAGGCGCCGGAGACTATCCTCGACCTCTTTCTGGATGCTCTCGGGACCCAGGTAGCGGTATACCGACCGGCCATCCCTGTCGAAGAAGTGATCGCCCTTGGTGTCCCACCAGACCAGTCCGCACTTCGTGGCGAGGACGATCTGGTCACGGTAGGGCTTGATCGCCTTGCCGACGATCTCCTCGGACAGCCCGCACCCGTACATGGGCGCCGTGTCGATGAGGGTGATGCCCGCTTCGATGCCCGCTCGGATCGCCGCGATAGAGTCGGCCTCGTCGGTGCCGCCCCACCATGATCCTCCTATGGCCCACGTTCCCAGGCCGATCACCGATGTCTGGATGCCGGATTGCCCCAACGGTCTGTGCTGCATGGATAGCGTGTTCCTCTCTCGTGTGGTATGGCGCGGCCGTAGGCAGCCCGCGCCGAAGGTCTAGTCACTGTACATGTCGCGATACCGCTCGAGCGCATTGCAGATCGCTTCGATGTTCTCTAGGGCCACATCGGGCCCGCACTCCGCCTTCACCCAGAGGCCACCCTCGGGAGAGCCGAGGGCTTCGATGCACTCCCGGATGTGCTCGTCGACCTGTTGCGGCGTGGCAAAGGGGAAGAGCTGCCGGTCGAGGTCGAGGTCGACGCACACCTTGCCCTTGCAGGTGTGGACCAAACCCTGGAGCCCATTGGCCCGGATCTGAGGGTTGACCACATCCACGCCACAATCGATCAGGTCCGGGATGATCGGCAGGATGTGCCCGTCGGTGTGCATGTAGATGGCGATGCCCTTGGCCTTGACTGGCGCATAGATGGCCGCGAAGGCAGGCTTCAGGTAGGTGCGCCACTTGGCGGGGCTGATGGCTAGGGCGTTCTGCATGCCTAGGTCGTCCCCGAAGTACATGATCTCCGGTCGGTTGCCGTTCATGCCCGCGAGGATGCGGTCGACTTCGGAGACGTTGTAGTCGCGCACGATGTCGATGAGGCGCTGCAGCTCCGGCGGCTCCTCCGCGAAGTCCACCATGAGCTCCTCAAAGCCCCTCAGATCGGCGAGGCGGAGCCACATGAAGCCGTGGGGAACGCCCGCTCCGGGCGAGGGGGGAGCCAATGAACTGACCGCCTCTCGCGTCGGCACGGGATGTCCGGTGACGATCGCCTCGCAGCCCTCGTGGATGTTGCTCCAGACGCAGCCCCAGGCATCCACGTGGTCGCCCATGGCGTAGGTGCCCGAGACGGCGTCGTAGTCGCGATCTGTGACGTTCTGGGGGCCGAAGATCTCGGGATGCCGGGCGACCAGCTCATCGAGGTCGGCTCGGTACTTACGCCAGGTGGCGGGCAGGAAGTTGACCCCGACGGGGATCCGCTCCGGCCCCTCGAATCTCATTGCTCTGATGCGGTCCTCGTGCATGCCCACGGCAACCCTCGTCCTTCACCCTAGGGGCCTAGCTTTCGTGCTTGACCCGGGCGATGATGTGGTCCTGGAGATCCTTGTGGATGGAAGCGAAGCGCTGACTGAAGCCGGACACACGCACAACAATGTTCCCGTAGTGCTCGGGATCCTCCTGTGCCTGGATGAGCCGCTCGGCGGACACCACATTGAACTGCATCTGCCCCACGCCCATCTCTACGGCGGCGCGAAGTAGTTGGACGAAGCGCGCGCGGCCGTTCCCCTCGAAGAACCGCGGCGACAGCTCGATGATAGCCGAACTGGACCCCGCGGCCTGCCGATGGGGCAATCGGGCCAGGCTGGCTATCAGCGCAGTGATCCCCTTCGCGTCGCGCCCCTGGCCCGGCGATAGGCTATACGCGAGGGGCTCGCCGGCCCGGCGGCCATCAGGGAGCGCTCCCGTGGTCTTCCCGAAGGGATCCACGTGCCACAAGAAGGAGAAGAGGTGGACATGGAAGCTGCCACCGTAGTGGGTCCGGTGACTCGCCATGAGCTCGCAGTAGTCGCTCGCCGCTCGGGCCGCCCACCCGTCCACTTCCGGCAGATCGTTGCCGTACTTGGGGGCATGAAGAAGGTGCTGGCGCTCGGCCTCGGCGCCCTCGAAATCACCCAGGAGGAGCTCGCGGAGGTCAGACAGGGTCAGCCGGCCTTCGGCGAACACCACGCGATCGATGGCGGCGAGGGAGTCGGCCACGTTCGGGATCCCGATGGCGGAGCAAGAGTGGTAGTTATAGCGCGCGCCGCCTGCCGTGATGTCTCGGCCACGGTCTACGCACTCCGCGGTGAGGAGCGAACGGTAGGTGAGTGGGAAGCTATGAGCCTGGCTGTGCTGGCCGGTGTTAGAGATGAACACTCCGCACCGCGCGAAGTGCTCCACCTGGCGACAGTAGGCGGCGTAGACCTCCTCGGCACCGTTCATCGACTCTAACGGGCCGGTCTCCGGCCCTATGCGCTTGCCGGTGCGGGGGTCGAAGCCGTTATGCAGGGCCAGCTCGAGACACTTGGCGAGGTTGATGTTATGGCTGACAGCATGAGGGTTCGCGCGGCCGGGGATGGTGATCTCCACGCACCCGATGGCCGCGTAGTCTCGGGCGTCCTCCAGGCGGATCCCCTTCTCCACGAGCGCCGGAACCACGGCTTCATCGTTGAAGAAGAAGGGGATGCCACCCCCCGCCGCAACGAGGTCGGTGGCCCGCTCTAGCAGTTCGGTGGGGGAGTCCTGGTGGATACGCACGGAGAGGCAGCGCACTAGGCCGAGTCGCCGCGTCGCCTCCAACACGAGGTAGCTGAGCGGGTTCGTCGCATCCTCGCCACTCGCCGTACGGCCCCCCACCATCGCCTGCTGTACGTCGTAGTCGCGGAAGAGCTTCAGGTGGAGGTGCATCAGCAGCTCGATGGCCCGCTCCTCAGTGGTTCGTCCGGCGGCCAGGTCCGCTTCGTAGTAGGGCCAGAGGATCTGGTCGATGCGGCCTATGGAGTTCGCGTTGATGTGGTCCTCGCAGCAGGTAATGGTGTGGGCTAGCCACAGGGCTTGGACCGCCTCGCGAAGGGTTCGGGCCGGCTGAGCGGGCACGCGCTCGCAGATGGCCGCCATCTCGTCCAGGCCCGCCGCGCGAGCCACCTCCGCGTAGCGCCGGCCCAGATCCGCCGCCGCGTGGGCCACAGCCGACGCGGCAGCGAGGAATGTCCGCGCCTCTAGCTGGTCCGGGGCGGCCATGTCCCAGGACGCGAGCCGGTCGTCGACGCTACGGGCGATGCCCTCGAACCCCACGGACAGCACCTTGGCATAGTCCCGCACACTGTGGTTCACCGTGCTGCCGCCGCCGATGATGACGCATGCCTCGTGGGTAAGCGCGACTTCCGGCGGGAGCGGGGGGCTGACGTGGTCACCCGCGAAGAGATGCGCGGCGCCGATGCACTGCAGAACCTCGTCCCGTTCCGATTCCGCAAGATCGCTGTGCTCAAGGGCGGCCCGAAGCGCGTCGCCCGGCGGGTTGAAGAGGTGGGGCGCGAACTCTGGAAAGTCGAACCACCCGTCGCGCCCGGCCCGCTCACCGAAGAGATGGTGACCCGCGAGCAGACTGTCCTCATCGATGCTCAGGGGGAACTCCCGAAGCGTACGGGCCAGGGCATGGGATCGCCGAAGGATCAGGGGACTGTCAGGCATGGCCGTGACGGTGCGGGCGTGGGCCAGGGCGCGGAAGCCGATTGGAGTATCCGGACCGGCGAGAGCGCGGTCGCGTAACCTCTCAAGGCGATCCAGATCGATGGCGCACTCCGTGGGACAACCGGCCATGCCGAGACCTCCAATACCAGACGCGCACACAGGAGAAGCCGCGCCACGGCGGCCTCATCGTATGGGTTCCGCCGATCAGTTGACCGTCCTTCTCGGTGCCCCAATGGCCCCCTGGATGACGGGACGGGGCATGGTCTCCTCGGCGAGCCAGAGCGCGGTGGCGACGGCATGGGCTAGAACCGGGTAGACAGATCGACCGTCCGGGTCCCACTCCTGAAGCTGCTGAACCGTCTCAGCCCACTCCTCCTGGTTGTCCAGGCTCCAGCGCTTGAAGACGTTCAGCGCTTCCTCAGTGGTGAAGGGCATGGCCCGGGGAGGCCGCACGATGAGTCCGCCCGGCAGAACGATCGCCTCCGGGGGGGCGCCGCTCGCCTCTTCATCAGGCTGGGCCTCGACCTCCGAGGGGATCTCCGCCGGCGGTCCTCCCTCGTTGTGGCGCATCACGATGACTCCGGCCACGACGCGGTTGGGAAGCAGGAAGACAGCCACCTGTATAGGCCCTGATGGGCCTGTCGCGTCAATGACGTAGATGGCCCCCGCCAAGTCGTCGCGCAACGTCCCGCGGGCATCGGTCCGGGCGACCACGAAGAAGGGCTGGCGCTCGTAAGGGGACAGCGGGCGCTCCAGCGCTGCGGAGACTCGGCCCTCCTCTCGCTCGGACAACACCGCCGAGGTGCTGCGGACACGCTTCACGTCGACGAGGAACTCGGGATAGGAGACCATCTCCAGGGGCCACTCGGCCGCGCGAACCTCGGCGAGTTCCTTGGGCGTCGGGGTGTCGTTTCGGTCGGCTGGATGGCTGTCCACCCGGAGCTCGTCGATGTTCATGACGCCGTCACGATCCGAATCGCGCCAGTCCACCTGCAGCAGGGCTCTGCGGTCAGAACCTGCGGATTGGACGTCCTTGCCATAGACATTCAGCGCTCCGCCCTCCGCGCCTTGATGGCAGAGTGTGCAGCTCACGACCAGGCTGCCGCGGTGAAAGGGGTAGAGGACGCGCGCGGCACGGAGCAAGTCCTCGGATGCCCAGGTCGGGCTCGCGGTCGTCACCAGCAGAGCCAGCGCCGCAACGATGCTCCCTAGGTACCGTCTCATGGCTCGCGTGCCCTCCCGCCTGGAAGCCTCAGACCCGAAGCAGAGGCCGTCCGCGTACGAGCATGGGACACGCAGCGCAGCATCTTAGTTGCTGGCCTCCGCGCCGAGATCGGCCGACGATGCCGCAGGCTCGTAAGGCGGAGCGCCCCGGGTGAGGGGCTCCCCCGTCGCCGGCCTGGCCTCAGCCGGCGGCTGGCTGGCCGGCTGAGCGGGCGAGGAGCCTTCTCCGGGTCCTGACGTCGCTGAGGACTTCCGACCCAATAGCGCGCAGGTCAGGTAGCCGCCGTCGATCGTGGTGCGGACGATGATCGGGCCGCCGGTCGTGTTCAGGAAGCGGAAGTCGGCGCTTCCGTAGTCGATGGTGGCGTCTCGCCCCCGGGGAACGTAGTGGACCGGCAGGGAGTGTTGGTGCCGCTCTACGACCTTGAGGCCCGCCTCCAACACCGCATTGTAGATGGTGGTTGAGATCTGGCATACCCCACCACCGATGCCGTATATGACGTCCTGGCCGCTGTAGACGGGCGCGGCGAGGAAGCCCTTGTCGGAGGTCCGAGGCCCGGTGGTCTGGTTCACCGAGAAGATGGCCCCGGCGGGCACAACGGCGCCGTCGATGAGCGCCGATCCGATCCTGATGTTGGTCGCGCGGTTGACCTGCCCTGTGCTGAAGTGGGTCGTGAAGCTCGCGAGGAGCACGAGGTCCTCCAATGAGGATGTCAGCACCTCGGGGAGGATCTCGCGGACGCTGATGGTCACTGCCGGGTCGCCTCGGTGGGCTGCCTCGATCAGAGCCTCTGTCGTCGCCTGCACATCGGGCTCTACGCCGACGATATGGGGCTCGATGACGAGTTCGCCGTTAGCGACGGTCGCTCTGGCGTCCCGTGGCTCTCGTCGGACGTCGCTCAGGAGTCCCTCGGTGATGGTACGCGCTCGGGCCGGCTCGAGTATGATCGGAAGATCCACCTCGAAGGAGCCGAGGATGGTGTCAACCGCCTCTCGTAAGGCCGTGGGAACGGTCTGGCCTCGGCCCACGTCGAGAGCACGCGCCACAGCGTCCTCCAGGTCGGCGCGTCCACCAAGGTCACGGAGAGTAATGGCGAACTCATGGTCGGGTGCGCGGAGGGTGATCTCGCGCGAAAGCTCGTCCGCCACCTGCGTCGAGAGCACCTCCACCGCCTCACTCGCGGTGAGCCCACCGACATCCAGCCCCGCGATCGTCACATGGGGGAGGATTCGCGGCCCATCGGCAGAGGTCTGGGCCGTTGCGAGCAGCGCGATGGAGGGGGCGGCACAGGCGAACAGGAGGCAGGGGAGAGCGCCGAAGAGCCTAGATGATGTCCGAAATGCCAAGATCAGCCAACCTCCCAGGTGCCGTCGCACGCTCAGGGCTTGTAACAATTGTGGAATTGGTTCAGCATCCCCGTCAACCGTGCGACCCGTGCCACACTGAGCACGTGCCTTCATGCACGCGGGGCTGGTTCCTTCCCGCTGGAGTTGCGAAGTATGCGTGTGCTCCAGTCTGGAGGGTTGTCAGCCGTCGGGTGAGAAAGTATTACCAGTACTCTCGGGCATCGAGAGCTACCTCCAGGGGGTTTCCCTTATGCGAACACTAGCTAGTGCGCGTTGCATTGGCCTGCTGGGGCTCATAGCAACGCTCCTCGCAAGCATAGCCCTGGCACAGGATCCCCAACCGGCAGACACTCCCGCGGGACCGCCCGTCGGAGCCCCCGAGGGTGCGTCTGAGGTTCCTGCGCCTCTGGTGGGTCAACCTACGGCCACCCACACCGCCTTTGTTCGGGTGCCTCGAGTGACGCAATCACCGGTCATCGATGGGGCCCTGCGGGAGGGGGCGTGGGAGCAGGCGCCCGTCCTGGGCAACTTCATCCTCCTCTCCGGCGGCAAGCAGGCGCTATTCGACACCGAGGTCCGTTTGGTGCACGATGGCACGGCCCTCTATGTCGGGTTTCGCGCGAAGGATACCGAGCTGGCGAGTTCTCCGGCCGACAGGCACGAGCGCGACGATCCAGCCATCCTCACCCAGGACCACGTCTCCGTCCTGCTCGACGGGGACCGTGGACAGCGAGGCTACTACTACATCGCGCTGGGGCGCCGGGGTGGAATCTACGACAGCCTCGCCGCCCTGGGCCCGGAATCTGCGGACCTCGAGGGGCTGGAGGCACGGACAAGCGTCGTGGCCGGAGCTTGGGAGGCTGAACTCCGCATACCCCTGGCGGATGTCGGCATCGATGGCGCCGACGGTGAGACCTTCTCCGTCAACTTCTGCCGCTACCGCTCACTGACCGCTGAGGAGTCGAGCTGGAGTCCGGCTCGAGGGAGCATCCACGACCCCTACAACTTCGGCGAGGTGTCGCTCGTCACCGACCCCGTTCGCGTCGAGGTCTTCGACCTGGGCGATACCTATGGCGAGCTACGCGGCGGAGCGAATGTGAAGATCCGCATGCTATCGGGCGGTCCGGTCTCCGTTGCCCCGTCGGTCACCCTCATCGGCGGAGGCTACTCGCGCGTGTTCCAAGTAGCCCCCATCGACGCCGAGCCTCAGCCGACCAACGCGGTGCCGAAGGCGATCCAGGTGGACGGTGGGCGACCCACAAAGGTGGAGATCCCCTACTACGTGCTCGGGACCGAGCTGAGCGTGGCGCAGGTCACGGTGTCAGACCCCACCGGGCGATCCATTCTCTTCCGGAGCCCCCGCGTCCCCCTGCGGGACACGTGGCTGAGGCCGCGCTACCAGCGGCTGGCGGACACGGTGAACGCCATCGCTGAGTACGCGAACTCCCTGGGGGCGAACGACTCGGCCAAGGCGCAGTTGCAGCAGGAGGTCGGGAAGGAACGGCCCAAGCTGCAGCAGATACGCGACATGATTGAGAGCCGCGACACCTGGGGAAGCGTCGCGCGCTGGGGGCAGGTCAGGGACCTGATCATCGCGGCGAGCCGCTCTGTGGACGGCCTGTCCACGGCCGCTTCGCTGGTGAAGGGCCGCACGCCCGCCGAGGCTACCGCGGGCAGCGTTCCCAAGTTCGTCCTGAGTGGGTCCAACTGGATGGAGCCGGCGACCTACAAGGCCGTGCCCCGCTTCGTGGACGTGAAGCCGAGGGCCTACTGCTTCGCCGCACCCGGGGAGACGGAGACAGTGGCGGTACTCGTCACCTCGTCCGTCGATCTCGTGGGTTGTGCCACAACGCTCACCGACTTCGTGGAGAACACGCCCACGACTCCCGCGACGGGTAGCTTCCCAGGCACCCAAGCATCGGTCCGCGTCCTGCACCAGTGGGAGCAGGCGGGGACCGGCTTCGCTCCCGCCCAGCCGGTCACGACCCCAGAGCTGCTCCTGAAGGATGACACGGCGCCGATCACTGGCCCCCTGCCTCAGGTGAGGCTAGATGGGCAAGCTACCTTCAATGTGGGCACCTGGGAGTCGCGGCAGCTCTGGGTCGATGTGACAGTGCCGGTCGGCACCCAGGAGGGGCTCTATGAGAGCACCCTCACGGTAACCCCGCAGAACGAGGCGGCGCGATCGATCACCATCCTCGTCAAGGTGCTGGATCTGGCGCTGGCGGAGCCACACCAGCAGTGGCACGTCTTCTTCCAGAACACCCTGGAGGGCACCGGTCCTCTCGCGGCGCCCATGGCCCGTTACCAGGCTTACCTCGCTGATATCGCGGCCCATGGCTTCGATCAGGCGACGGTGGCGGACCCAGGCGCCTCCCTCCTGGCGGCCCTGGAAGCACGCTGGCAGGCCGGTCTTCGCGCCCCGGCAACGACGTATCTCCACACGGTGCCGGTAGAGGAACTGGCGGGCTATGTCTCCACCGTGCAGCGCCTGGGTGAGGGGAAGAGCCTGCCGGAGCTGTGGTATTTCACGGTGGCGAATCCCCGCGCGCCCGAGGATCTCGAGACGGCGATCGCGGCCGGTCAGGCCATCCAGCAGGCAGGCGGAAAGACCATCACCACTATAGAGCCGAGCATGGCCGACCTCCACGGCAGCACCCTTGATGTGCCCGTCTATAACCTGCAGCAGCCTGAGTTCGAGAACTACGTCCTGTCGGTGCTCAAGGGTGAGCGCCCCGCGGCCACGAGGTCGGAGTTCTACCACGTTATGGGGTCGGGGGAGGATCCGATGATCAACCGGCTCCTCTGCGGTCTCTACCTAGACAAGACGGGGATGGATGGCGTGTTCGTGTCGTCCTACCAGGACCCCGCTGGCGTGGAGAACGTCTTCGATGAGCTGACGGCAACGGGACGATTCCGCCCGCAGATGCTCACGTATCCCTCGGCGGACGGCCCGATCCCCACGGTTCAGTGGGTGGCCGCTCGGGAGGGCTACGATGACATGCGGTACCTCGCGACGCTGCAGAGGGCCATGGAGACGGCTCGCTCGTACGCAACGAACGCGGAGGTCCAGACCCGCCTGAGCGAGGCCCAAGGGGTGATCGACCGTATACGACGGACGATCCAGGTAGACTGGCGTTTCAACATGGTGGGGATCCCCCGGGGGTTCTACGACGAGATCCGGTGGGAGATCGCCGTGAAGACCCTAAGGCTGCACGAGGCGCTGCGGGCGGCTGGCGCGACGATTGGCGCCGGCGCAGCAGTCCCTGCCCCTGTCGCACCCGTTGAGCCGGCCCCCGCGCCGTTGCCGGACGCCGCCTCGGCAGGACCGGCCCTCGACGCCACTCTCCCCGGCCTTGACTTGGCGGAGATCAGCGGCTAGCACTTCGCACGGCCTTGCATGGACCGCGCCGTGTGGGGCGGTCCATGCAGGGGGCACGGACTGGCTTCTCGCTCGGATACGTGGTGTGATAGCATCCCCGGCCCGCCAGAGCCTTGACGAGCCATCTGCGGGGCGCATAGCTTGCTGTTTCCCACCATCCAGTTCGGTGTCTTCTTCCTCATTGTGTTCGTGGGCAGTTGGGCTCTCCGGAGCCGCCACACCGCCCACAAGTGGTTTCTCATCGCTGCCAGCTACTACTTCTACGGTTGCTGGGACTGGCGGTTCACGGCCCTCCTCGCGTTCTGCTCGGTGTCCAACTACCTAGGCGGGCGCTGGCTGGCAGCCACGGAGCATCCTGGCCGGCGGAAGGCGATTCTGCTTGTAGGGCTGCTCGCGAATGGCGGAGTCCTGGGCTTCTTCAAGTACTACGGCTTCTTCGTCTCCTCGGCCCTGAACGTGTTCGCTGCCATGGGCTGGCGGCCGAACGTCACTCTGCTCGAGGTCGTCCTTCCCGTCGGCATCTCCTTCTTCACATTCCAGGGGATCAGCTACTTCGTAGACGTGTACCGCCGACAGCTCGAGGCCTCCAAGTCGCTGGCGGACATTCTGCTGTACATCAGCTTCTTCCCCCAGCTCGTGGCGGGCCCCATTGTGCGGGCTTCGACCTTCCTGCCGCAGCTACAGAAGCCTCCCGACCCCAATACCATCGAGGGGAGCCGAGCCCTCACGCTCATCATGGGCGGCCTGATCAAGAAGACCGTTGTCGCGAACTACATCGGCACCGAGCTGGTCGATCCGTTCTTCCAATCTCCCAGTGACTACTCAGGACCCGACTCGCTGTTTGCCATCTACGGCTGGGCGGTGCAGGTGTACTGTGACTTCAGCGCGTACAGCGATATCGCCATCGGCGTAGCGGAGCTGCTGGGATACCGGTTTCCGCATAACTTCAATCAGCCGTACCGGGCAAGCTCGCTGCGCGAGTACTGGCGTCGATGGCATATCTCCCTCTCCACGTGGCTGCGCGACTACATCTACTACCCCCTAGGAGGCTCTCGGGCCGGCCGGCTGCGCACTTACGTGAACCTCTATCTGGTGTTCCTCTTCGGCGGCCTGTGGCATGGCGCAGACTGGACCTTCGTCATGTGGGGGTTGGTGCATGGCACCGGGCTGTGTGTCGAGAGGTTCGTGCGGCGCCGGATGCCCGCTCGGGAGTGGCCCAGGTGGACCTACATCATAGGCCTGCTCGCGACGTTCCACTTCGTCTGCGTCGCACGCATCTTCTTCCGATCACCGTCCTTCGATATCGCCTTGCAGTGCTTCCGCTCTCTGGGGGCCTGGAGCGAGCCACTGACCATGGCCACGCCCTTCGTGGTCGTCCTGGTTGTTGTTGGGCTGGGAATCCACTTCATCCCGCCGAAGTGGAGTGAAGCGGCGCAAACCGCCTTCGGGCGGATGCCCCTGGTCGCTCAGGGCGCCGCTCTCGGGCTGTTCCTTGTGCTACTGAGCGTAATGGCGCCGGAGGGTGTCGCACCATTCATCTACTTCCAGTTCTAGGGAGCGACCGTTGGAGAGCACGCAGGTCAGACGGTATACGGTGCGAGAGGTGACGATCATCCTTGGCGTGGCCTCGGCCGTGGTCGTGCTGCTCGATGCGGCGGGTCTCCGGGATTGGGCCTCGGGACTGGAGCTCGGGCCGGAGCGTCAGGTGGCCCTAGCCATCACCGAGCCCATCGCCGCGATCCAGGGGCGGGCGGGGCTCCAACGGCCGCACGATTTGGCCCGAGAGTGGTTCCTTTCCGCGGTGCACATCGAGCACGGCGGTGGATGGGATACGCAGGAGCTCCAGAGCCCTGTGTGGGCCGAGGAGCCAGCGGCCCCGACCGCCGACAGCGCCCAACCCGAGGAGTTGGCCGGACCGCCCTTGCCGCCACGCCCGAGACGGGTACTCCTCATCGGCGACTCCCTTATGGGGTGGGGACTTGGCACTTCCTTGGAGCGCCTGATCGCCCAACACCCCGGGATGGAGGTGAAGCGCCATGCCGTGGTCTCTTCGGGTCTCACTCGGCCGGACTTCTTCGATTGGTTTGATCTCGCCTCGGGGTTGCTGGACGAGCAGGAGTACGATGCCGTGGTCTGCATCATGGGCGGCAACGATATCCAGGCTATCTCGACGGAGGGCCGAGTGTACCGGCACGGCACCGACGAGTGGTACCGGGCGTACGCCCACAGGGCACGGAGCTTCGTCACGCTCCTCGCCTCGAAGGGAGGGCGCGCGTACTGGCTCTCGCTGCCTCCCATGCGGGACAAGCGGTTCCACGAGAACACCCGGCGCATCAACGCGATGTTCGAGGAGGGCTGCAGGCAGCGTCCCACCGCCAAGTACGTAGACACGGGGCAGTGGATCGGCAATGAGGACGGCGAGTACACCAGCTACCTAGTCCTCGAAGGCAGACAGCGACAGGTGCGCGCGAGCGATGGAATCCACTTGACCACCGCTGGAGGGGAGATCCTGGCGAGCCGCGTCTATGACATGCTCGTGAAGGACCTGGAACCGCCCTCTCCCTGACGAACCGACCGGCACCCAAGGGGGCTCGAAGAGCTTAGCCAACAGACGCGAAATAGGGCAGAATACAGGGCGGTTCGGCTCCCGAGTCTATCCACTCCTATAGAACAGATGGGTCGCCCGGCCCGAGTGAAAGAAGGAAACCATGTCGAAGACCAGTTGGCAAGAGATGGCTGTATACCTGAACGGCGAGATCGTGAGTGGCAGTGAAGCGAAAGTCTCGGTATTCGATCATGGGTTTCTCTATGGCGATGGGGTGTTTGAGGGGATACGCGTCTACGACGGGTGCATCTTCAAGTGCAAGGAGCACATCGACCGCATCTACCGCTCGGCCGCGGCCATCCGGCTGGACATCGGCATGTCGCCCGAGGATCTCACGTCGGCCACGGTGGACACCGTGCGCGCGTCGGGCCTGCGGGACGCCTATATCCGTCTCGTGGTCTCCCGCGGGATCGGTGATCTGGGCCTTGATCCGCGCAAGTGCTCGCAGCCGTCCATCGTGATCATCGTCGGGGGCATCGTCCTGTACCCCGAGGAAGTCTACCAGAAGGGTCTGTCGCTGTGCACCGTGAGCGTGAGGCGGAATAGCCCCACGGCGCTGCCGCCGGCGATCAAGTCGCTCAACTACCTCAATAACGTGCTGGCGAGGATCGAGGTGGCGGACGCGGGCTACCTCGAGGGAATCATGCTCAATCACGAGGGCTATGTCGCCGAGTGCACGGGCGACAACATCCTGGTGGTCACCGATGGGGCTATCCGCACCCCTGCCGACCACTGTAGCCTCCTTCCGGGCGTCACCAGAAACGCTGTTCGGGATCTCGCCGTCAAGCGGGGCATCCCGTACAGCGAGGCCATCCTCACGCTCCTCGACCTCTACTGGGCGGACGAGTGCTTCCTGACGGGCACGGCGGCCGAGCTGGTCCCTGTGGTGTCCATCGATGGGAGAACCATCGGCACCGGAGAGCCGGGGCCAGTCACTCAGGCACTCCTGAAGGATTTCCGGGAGATTGCCGGCCAGGACGGCGTGCCGGTCTACTGATCGCGAGGTGCAGGCCGGAGCACCCGAGGCGCCGAACCCGTCGGCAAAGGTAGTATGGCGGCAGGCGTGGCAAGAGGAAGCCGCTAGACGAGGAGTGGCTATGGATAGCATCAAGCCGAATCGGCGGGAGTTCCTGGGGATCGTTGGCGGACTTGCCGGTGCGACCATCGCCGCTGGGGCGTGGGCCGCGCCGACGGAGCCGGCGGGCCGCGTTCGCATCGGCGTGGCGGGAGGCAGCTTCGGGGCGGGCTTTCACTGGCACGAGGACCCTGGCTGCGAGGTCTACGGCGTCTCCGACCTACTGGAGGACCGGCTCCAGAACCTGGTCAACCGCTATGGGTGCGGGCGAACCTACCCGTCCCTCGAGGCGATGATCGACGATGAGAACATCGACGCGATCGCCGTGTTCACTGGCGCTCCGGACCACGTTCGCCACTGCGTGGCCGCCATGGAGGCGGGCAAGCACGTGATCAGCGCTGTGCCCGCGGCCCTCACCCTGGAGGGCTGCGCCGAACTCGTCGCCACGAAGGAGCGCACGGGCGCCAAGTACATGATGGCCGAGACGAGCTACTACCGCTGGCCCTGCATCACCGCTCGGCGACTCTTCGCGGATGGCGCCTTTGGAGTACTGAAGTACGTCGAGGGCGAGTACTACCACCCCATGATCGGCAGCGACTCAAGCGATCTCATGAGGATGCCCAAGCGAGAGGGTGGTGGCCCCACATGGCGCTTCGGCCTGCCGCCCATGCTCTACCCGACGCACTCGAGCGGGTTCCTCGTCGGCGTTTCGGGAGAGCGGCTCGTTGAAGTCTCCTGCATTGGCACTCTAGGCTGGGATGTTGGGTTCCTGGATAACATCTACGGGAACCCCTTCGACAACAGCGTGGCGCTGTTCACCACATCGTCGGGCAACATCTTCCGCTGCAATGTGATGTGGAACGCCTGGCACCATGGGGAGCGAGCCCAGTGGTTCGGCGACAAGCTCTCGCTCTTCATGGACTCATGGTCGGGGCAGCCCTACGCTCTGAAGCCGAGAGACGGGGGCGACGTGCTCGTCCAGCCGGACTACTGGCCCCTAGTCCCCGAAGCGATGCGCTATGACACCGGCCACGGCGCCTCGCACCCGTTCCTGAGCCATGAGTTCATCACAGCCATCCTGGAGGACCGCGAGCCAGCCGTGAACGTCTATGAGGCCGTAGCGATGACCGCCCCGGGCATCGTCGCCCAGGAATCCGCCCTCAGGGGTGGCGAGCATCTCCCGGTGCCTCAGTTCGACCCGGCTCCGGCATAGGGGCGAGGGGGACTGGTACGACCACACCGAGCGGCAAGCGCGGTACACTCCCGCTCGGTGTGGTTCGGGATTCCCGGGATTCACCGACTCAGCCGGTCGATGATGCTCTCACACACCAGCACCTTCTCCACCAGGTCAATGGGCACATAGTAGTACTGGTTCGTGGCCTCGAAGCCGATGCGGGAATCGGCGACCTGCAGCTGGTGGAGCTCACGAGCGGCCTGGATCTCGCGCTCGGCGATAGCGGCTAGGGTCTGCGCCCGCAGCGCGGGCTCGAGGTCGGCGCTGTCCCGAGCCATGATGAACCGGGCCTGGTTGGCGGAGCTGGCGAAGTGCAGGCGCGCCGCCTCGGCGACGCTCAACTCGTCGGCAAGGGCCTTAGCGTAGACGGGGTCGCCGGCAGCTCGAACGACCTCGGCTCTGAGCAGCGCACAGCCGTCTTCAAAGCCCTGGGCGACCTTCTCCATCTGGCTCGTCCAGATGTCGTGGGGGTAGATCGCGCACCAGGCGTTGAGGTCGTCGTAGGGGAAGCCCACCATCGTAGCCGCCCGGCCGGTGGGTTCCAGGAAGAGGTGGTTTGCAGGCCCCTGCTGCTGCGGTCCCGAGTATACCGTGCCGACGTGGTAGGGGAACTCGGCGAAGGCGTCACTGAAGGCCCCCCACGCGCGCACCACGGTCTCGGCATGACTGGCCCCGTACCGCCTCTCGGCAACGGCGCGCAGAGCGGCGTTCGGATCGGGCTGGTCCATGGCGCCGATCTCCGCCACGACCTCCAGGTTCGGCGACGGATAGCCCCCAAGGGTCCAGCCGAGCATCAGGCCGTCGACGCCCGCATTGCGGAGGTTCGTGGCGTGCTGGGCGACGAGCCGCACGGCGGGGATGTATGGCACGGCGGAGAGCTCCCAGGTGGCGCCGGCCTGAATCTTCGCGATCGTATGGAGGCCCCTCGACCGCGCAGCCTCCCAATGGCGGGCAGCGCGCGGCCCCGGGCCCACGCTGGAGATGGAGTACTCGCCCACTGCGGACTGAATCCCCCCTCGTTCGATGGGGAGGCTCCACTCGCTGACGCCTTGCAGCCATACTCCATCGGGCAATCGGGCGATGAGGTCAGGCGCCCATTCGTGGGCCCAGCCCCAGTCCCAGCAGATGAAGCGGATGTCCGGGCGAGCCGCCCAGGCGCCCTCGGCCATGGCCGCATTCACCTCGGCGATAGTCTCGGCGGGTCCGCGCGCGGCGCAGCGCTCACACGAGGCGCCCTGGTAGTGCGACCAGCAGCTCGTGAGGTTCTCCGAGGCGGAGATCGTGAAGAAGCCGGCCAGCGAGGGCGCGGCCTCGGCGACACGGTGCACCGCCTCGGTCAGATACTCCAGAACCCCAGGCTGACTGCTGCACATGGTCGCGAAGTCACCCTCGGTGACCCCTTTGAACTCCGGGTACCGCTCGAAGAAGCTCAGGGGCATGGATCTGGGTTCGTTCAGGTAGAGGTACACGTCGATGCCGTGCTCGGCCGCCCGATTGGTGAGGCGTCGCAGGCCCTCGAGGCGCTTCTCCCATCCCTCACTCAGGGACGGGTCCCAGGGGAACGGAGAGAGCTTGTACAGGACCGCTTGAAGCCACACGCCCGTGACGCCCGCCGCGGCGAGACGGTCCAGGAGCCCATCGGGATAGGGATCCAGGAACTCATCGAGCAGGGGGTCGCCGTAGGTCGCGAAGTACGAGTAGCAGTACCGCGGCTCGAAGGCGCTTGGTCTGGGGCCGCTGGTCTCCGTCGGGCTGGACAGGTCCTCCACGAACCCGAACAGGCTGCTCTTCGCGAGTCCCACGCCCTTGGGAAAGTGGCGCCGCACCGTGGCTGCGATCTCGCTCGCACGCTGGCTCTGCTCGACAGTCGGCTCGTGGTAGACCAGCGGCTCCAGTTGGGGCTTGCGCTGCCCCAGCTTGGCCCACAGGAAGTCGTCCTCTCGCAAGGTGAAGGCGAGTTCCTCGGCCGACCAGTCCAGGAGCCGCGTCAGCTGCTCGAAGGGAAGGAGTTCCCAGTTGCGCCGGATCACGGTGATGTAGCTTCGCCGCCATTGGCTTTCGCTGATCGCTGGTTGTGGCGGCAGCCCCATGGACCGCGCGATGCCATCCACTTCGGGCCTGCTGCACCCCAGGACCTCGGCCATACGCTCCGTGGTAACGAGAGGGTAGTTGCGCCACACGAAGGCATGGAGCCGACTGGGGAAGTGGGGCGTCGCGATCGGCTCGTAGTCAGACTCAGGCGGCAGTTCAAGCGCCCCGAGGGCAAGCAAGGACAGGGCAATCATCGTCATCGTCCGTCACTCCGCTCAGTGGTCCGCCTCGAAGGAGGCGCGCACCTCATCGGGCGTCAACGCCCGCTGGAATACCCGCACATCATCGACCTGCCCATCGAAGTGGCAATCGGGCGCCAGTTCGCTGTGGTGGCCGATACGCAGGGGGCCTGTGAAGGGCTTCAGACTCAGACTCGCCACGGCCCTGCGCGCGATCTCGCGCCGTTGACGTAGAGGACTGGGAGTGGCCGAAGCCCACGTCCGGGCAAGACATGACAGGGTACCCATCGCCTGCCTCGCGATGGGGGAACGCGCGGAGCCCCAGGGTGGGATTGCGGATGAAAGCCTCTTTGGGGCAGGTGGTCGGCCGGGGGCTGACGAGAGTAGGCGCGAGGACGCCGATCTGCCCCTGCCGGACGCGCTTCCAGAGTTCCTCCGCTCGATCGGGCCGCCGAGCGATGAAGGGCGCGATGCAGTCCGTACAGGCATCGACGCAGAAGCGGAAGCCCGGGTCAGCCTGACAGAGGTCGAGGACCTCCTCGATCACCAGCGCGTAGCGCTCCTCGTGCCAGCGGCGGTGATGGGTCCAGGCATAGTCGGCGTGGCAGTAGGGGATGACGAGGAACTCGCCCCCCGCGGTGAACTCGCGGAGATCATCGATCGTGCCTTCGGGCTGCGAGGGTCTCATTGCGGGACATCCTCTCCACGCCAGTGGAACCAGTGAGGGATGCTCCGTCCGGGAGGCGAATTCCTGTAAGAAGGTTCGCGTCGATCGGGGACATGGCTCTACCCGCTTATGACATCGAGGCCCGCCCGACGCGCGACAGCCTCAAGTGCGGCCATCTCCTCGGGTTCCTGCGGCTGAGTTCCCGCGAGGGGATAGGGGCGCTGCAGCCAGCTGTACTTACCCGGGGTTGCGGGATTGTAGCGTAGCAGGGTGATCTTGCGGCAGCCGAGTCTGCGGGCGGTGTCCGCTATGTGCCCAATGGTCTCCGGACTAGCATTGCGGCCGGGGATGCACGGCACACGCACGATGACATCAGCGCCGCGCGCGGCGAGGCGCCTGAGGTTCTCCAGGATGCGTCGGTTCGAGACGCCCGTATCTCGCCGGTGGAGCCCGTCGTCCGCATGCTTCACGTCGTAGAGGAACAGGTCCACGCTCTCGGCGATCTCGGCGAGGGACTCCCAGGGGGCGAATCCGGTGGTCTCGACGGCGACATGGATGCCCTCCGCTTGCAGTAGCCTGCAGAGCGCGGAGGTGAACGAGGGCTGCATCAGCGGCTCTCCACCCGTCACCGTCACCCCTCCGCCGCTGGCGTCATAGAAAGCTCTCACCCGGATAGCGCGGTCGACGAGAGAGCCCGCGGTGACCGTCCGCCCTTTCACCTCCAGCGCGCCCGCGTTACAGGCCTCGACGCAAGCCAGGCAGAGCTGGCACTTGCCGCTGTCGGGATAGCCCACACCGTCGAGATGTCGTAACCCCTGAGGGCATGCTTCAACGCAGGCGCCGCAGCCGACGCAGCGCGCCTGGTAGCGCACCACCTCGGGCGCGGGGAGGGCCGATTCCGGGCTGTGACACCAGAGGCACCGAAGGGGGCACCCCTTCAGGTAGACGGACATGCGCAGCCCGGGCCCATCGTGGGTCGCCGTCTCATCAGTATCGAAGATGAGCCCCGTGGCCCGCCACAGTTCGCTCGCGAGGGCCTCGTTCAAAGGCCGAGCTCCGTCCGCTGGATGACATCTTCCTGAGCATGGGGCGGCAGGTACGTAAAGGGTACCAGGTATCCACCAATGCGAACGAAGAGGTCTCTGTAGTCATCCGGCGACTGCTGCGCGGCACGTAGCGTCTCTGTATTGACCATGTCGATCTGCAGCATGTACAGGCCGACCGTTCCCAGTGCTGTCTCCACAATGGCCTTGAGCCGATCAGGTCCGCCCTCGGCTGCCAGGTCGTCGCCGCTGAAGCGAACGTTGTAGGTCGTGCCGCCGAGGCCTCTGGTGTTGTCGAACCCACCCGCTGAGAGGATCATCGAGGGCGTGCCCTTGAGGCGCGCGCCACTCCGCGGAGCCATGCTATTGGCAAGCGGCTCTCCCGCGCGGCGGCCGTCCGGTGTCGCGCCGGTCTGCTCCCCGAAGTGGATCCATACCGTCCACCCTAGAAAGCCAGGCAGGACGGGCCCTCCGTAGTAGTTCAGCTGCCCCTCGATGCCATCGCACCAGACCCCGGCGACCCGAGCGAACAGCTCGTTGATCCATGGATCATCGTTGCCGTAACTCGGCGCCTCAAGCCGCACCGCACGATGCAGGGCCTCGTGCCCCTCCCAGTTGTCCGTCAGAGCTTGCCGGAGCTCAGCGAGGGTGCAACGTCCCTCGTCGAACACGAGGTGCTTGATGGCGGCCAGGGAGTCGACCACGGTCACGACTCCCACACCCTCGGGCTGCAGGAAGTTGTGGGTCGCGCCGCCGTGACTGATGTCTGTGGCGGACTCAATGCAGCCCTCGATAAAGCAGGATAGCAGGGGGAAGGGGCGGTTCACGGCGGCTACGGCCTGATCCGCGATGCCCCGTCGCACCGCCTCTCTGGCCGTCGCCGCGACGTGCCGATCGGTAGCTTCGAGCAACTGCTCCCAGGTGGCTCCATCGCCAGCTTCGGCGAGCGCCGATAGGAAGGACTCTGCCAGGTTCATGTAGGGCCAGGCCACCCACGGGTTGCAGCGCCCCGCGATGGAGGTTTCCGTGCATGTACTCGGGAGGTGATCCACGGCGTGCTCATAGGGCACGCCGTGGCGCGCCAGCCCCTCGATGATCGCCTCATCGTTGAAGAAGGACGGCTGCCCCTTGCCGTTACGGAGCAACTGGCACGCCCGGCGTACGAAATCCTCGGGCATGTTCCTGTGCCACGAGATATCGATGCCAGGGAAGTACATCCGCACCCGGTCACTGCTCTCCAGCACCCGGTAGGAGAGCTCGTTCGTCGCGTCCTCGCCATCCGGCGTATGCCCGCCGATCACCACGATAAGCGCGCTCATTAGATCCTGGCCGTGGAACTCGTTGCACTTGATGAGGAGTTGGTCGAGTAGATCGTCCACCATGTCCTCATCGAGTCGTCCCGCGGCACGATCGGCCTCGAGATAGGGCAGCAGGTACTGATCCACGCGTCCAGGCCCGAAGCAGTGGTGTGTGTCACCGGGCTCCATCGCGGCAGCCAGGAATGTGAACCACATCAGCTGCATGGCCTGCCTGAATGTGCGCGCAGGGTGGTGGGCGATGTGGGCACAGTCCTCCGAGATAAGAGCCAACTCCCCGCGCCATACGGGGTCGGGTTCGACCTCGGCGAGTGACCGGGCCAAGTCGGCGTAACGCTCGATGAAGGCCTGAAAGGCCCTGAGGCTCGTCTCGCACGCGTCCGCAAACACCTCGGCGTGCGGCCGCCCCGCAGAGCACGGTGGGACGGCGTCCCGCGTGGCGCGAACCCGGGCGAGTATGCCATCCAGCCCCTCCGCGAGGATCCGCGGGTAGTCCAGGGCCATATGGCCCTCGGACGCTGGCACATAGAGCTGCTCTGACGCCAGATACTCGTGGGCTGCGCGGATCTCCGCCTGGAGAGTCTCATCGGCGTGGGTGCTTGGGTGCCAGCCGACCAACCGCTCACCAGAACGGATCTTGATGGGGCACTCCTGCAACAGCTTCGCTATCGCGGCCGCGCAGCGCTTCTGACGCCACGGCTCGCGCTCCGTCTCGCGGAAGGCCTCCGCAACCAGGATCGCGCGCGCGTAGTAAGGACTGGCATCGGCCAGAACCTCATCGCGGAGCGTGCGGGTTGCAGGGGTAAGATCGGCAGGCCCATTCGTCAGGGTGCCGGGTTCGGGCCGACGAGCAACATCAGACGTCATGTTGATCCTCCATGTGACGACCAGTGACCTTGTTGTTCAACGGTAACAAGAAGGTTCCTCGGGAGCGTGGGTGGCGGTCTTCACTCGTAGTCCGTCGACGTCGCCGAACCGGGCGGTCCCAGAAGACCCCGCCCTGCCGGAGGAGGCCCACAAGTTACGGGGAATGGGCCGCCAAACGAACCCATGTAAGGTGTGAGAAGACCCATGATGTGCAACCTGACCGTGCACGCGATGCTCGCCTGTCACTTGTTTGGCGCCCCGCTTACGGTGGAGGATCTGGTGAGCGGACCGGCTGACGCGCCGGACTGCGCGCCCGCCATCCAGCGGGCTATGGACGACTGCCGCGCCGCTGGCGGAGGTGTCGTTGAGCTTGCCTCGGGCCGCTTCGCAGTAAGGGGCCCTCTTGAGGTGCCCGACGGCGTGACGCTCCGCGGTCAGTGGCCCGGGCCGCACTACTCATCGCTGAACCTCGGAACAGTCATCGATGTCTACTGGGGCAGCGGACAGGAAGATGGTCCGCCCCAGTTCATGCTGGGCGAGAGTACAACTCTCCAGGGACTCACGGTCTTCTACCCCGAGCAGCGAGTGGAGGACATCCAGCCGTACCCGTGGACTGTACAGGGGGCGGGCACCCACCTCAACGTGATAGACTGCACCTTCTCCAACCCCTACCGCGCCATCGACTTCGGTTCCCACCATCACGAGATGCATTACGTCCGGAATGTCTACGGCTGCCCGCTCAACATCGGGGTCAGCGTGGACCAGTGCACGGACATCGGGCGCGTCGAGAACGTGCACTTCAACCCCAATGCTTGGACTCGCTGCGGGGAGCCCAACGCGCCTACGGGCGAGGGAACCGCGATGCTGATGGCCTACCTTCAGGAGAACCTCGTCGCCTTCGAGGTCGGCCGTAGCGACTGGGAGATGATGGTCAATACCTTCAGCTACGGGGCCAAGGTCGGCTACCGCTTCTACGATAGCCCGCGCGGCATCCGCGGCGCTACCAACGGCGACTTCCTCGGGATCGCCGCTGACTGGGCAGTGACGGCGGTTCTCGTGGAGCAAACGCAGCCGGCGGGTCTGCTCATTACCAACGGGCAGTTTGTCGGGTCGCCGAACAGCCAGGCTGTGCTCGACATCGCCGAGGGCCACAGCGGCGTCGTTCAGCTCACCAACTGCGCCTTCTGGGGGCCCCATCGACGGGTTGTCCGGAACACCGGACCCGGTCAGGTGAGCCTCAACCAGTGCAACATGGTCCAGTGGGACATTCCCGGCGAGGGGGTGCCCGCAGTGGAGTTCACGGCTGGCGTTCTGTCCATGCAGTCGTGTGTCTTCCGCCAGGAGGGCACGCATATTGCTCTGGGCGAGCACTGTGTCGCGGCGACGGTGATGGGCTGCCAGAGCCCAACCCCTCTCGTGGTGGAGAGTCCCGACGGGGTACCCGTCGAGCTGATCGCGAACATCGTCACCCGGCGCTAGCGCTTGGGGGCAGGCTGCGGCTCCATGCTCGGGGCGCCCTCCGGTCGTCTCTGCAGGCCCAGCGTCGCCACCTCGTAGACATCCCATACCTGATCCATGGCTCGGTCCAAGGCTGCCGCCGTGACCGGGCCATGGACCCGGGCCCGCCTGTTCAGCGCTCCATCGGCGAGGATCGTCACCGGCGTATCACTGGCGCCCAAGGAAGCCAGCAGCCTCTCTCCCTCCGAAGTGGCATCCAGGACGGGAAAACTGGGCGTGAGCCTTGCCAGCACACCGTCGAGCTCTCCCGAGGAGCGTGGAGCTCTCACCAGAACGGAAACCACTTCCGAACCTTCGCTACTGAGGACCTCGAGCTGCTGCAGACTGGCGCCTAGGTCCGCATCGTTGTCTGAGAAGTAGTGCACCAGCACAGGCCGATCCCCCTCGGGGCGGTAGTGGACGATGGCGCCCGTGACCAGGTCTCGGCCCCTGGGAGGGGACAAGGCGCCCCAGTCCAGATCCAGGTCGCTGAAGGTGAGGGAGGGAGGATCCGCCGCCCCGGCCCAGGCGCCTGTGGAATCTGAGACCCGCCCGGCAGCTGGGTCGTAGCCCCAGTCAGGCTTGCTGGTCGATGGGTTCGTTGGAAGCTCAGACAGGTAGGGACCGCGATAGCCGCGAGGACCGGTGGGCGCGATGAGGTCTTCCAGGTTCTCAGGATAGACCCCCACATGCCTATGGTACTGAGCCAGAGCGGCCGCTAGCTCCTCAGCGCGGACGGCGTAGCGGTCATCCCTGGCGCGCGCTCGAAGCTTCGCGTACTCCTCCGGAACTGCCTGGGCGAGCCAGAACACAACCAGCCCGATGAGCAGCAGGAGAGCAACCAACCACACCCAGACCCAGAGACGGCCCAGATGGTCCCGGTCGCCCGTTCGATCGCTGGCGTCCCCACATGCGGTCAGTAGCACGGCTACCTCAGCCTTCCGGACGCGTGGATGCCCCAGAGCAATCCGCCGGCGAGGACCGCGCTGACTGCCCAGGAGACGATAGCCATAAGCGGAAGCCCGCTATCGGCCCGGTTCACCTCAGCCGCGGTGAGGATGGACGAGCCGATGATGCTGGCGCCGACCATGAGGCTGTACGCGATGCGGTTCGCCATCTTCCCGAGCTGGGCTTGGTGTTCATCGAGCCCACGGTGCTGGATCCGCATCGTGAGGTCACCGTGAGCCGCATCGCTCATGATCTGGTTGATGCCCCGGGGAACGGTGAGACCGACATCGAGCAACTCCCTGACAGAGGCCAGGGCTCGGGCGAGGGTCTCCTTGCTGAGCGCCTCCTCGATGACGCTCGGAACGATCATGCGGTTCACCACGTCGAGGACCTCAAAGTCGGGGTCCAGCCGCCGGCATACCCCCTCGAACTGCACGCAGGCCTTGACCACGATGCCCATATCGGCCGACAGGCTAAGGCCGTGCCTCACCACAAGGTCCATCGCGGCGCGCATGACTTGGCCGATGCGCCCCGTGTCGGGGATGGGCTGGCGGTAGGCCCGGAGCATAACGTCTACGCTTCGGATGAACTGGCGCCTATCAACCTCACCCGACCCTATGGTGAGGTCGAGCAATGCGTCCGCGTAGGTCAGCGCGTCCCCACGCTGCATCGCCAGCAGCATGCGCAGCAGAAGCTGCCGCGATTGCTCATCGAGACAGGTGACGTTCCCGAAGTCCATGAAGCCGATGACTCCCCGGTCCTCCACGGTGAGGTTCCCCGGGTGTGGGTCGCCGTGGAAGGTCCCTTTGAGGAAGATCTGGCGGATCATCGTCTCCGCGAGGCGGCGGGCCGCGAGGACACCATCCACATCGGACTTGGCCAGCGCTATCCGATCAGAAAGCCGAACGCCTTCCAGCATCTCCATGACGAGCACGCGCCGAGTCGTCACATCCCACTCTATGCTGGGGATCTTGACATGGGGGTTATCACCAATGGCAGCCCGCAAGCTCTCGGTGTTGCGGGCTTCAGCCAGGTAGTCGAGTTCACGGCGCACGAAGTCACCCAGGTCCTGGACCACCTGCGCGACGCGGTACCGCCTAGCTGCTGGGATCGTCTGCTCCAGGCGTCGGGCCAAGGAGGTGATGATGTCGAGGTCGGTCTCAACGGTGTGTTCGACTCCAGGGCGGCGTACCTTGACGGCGACTCGCCGGCCCTGGTAGACGGCGGCGTGAACCTGCCCGATGGAGGCGGCTGCCATGCACTTCGGATCGAACTCATCGAAGACGTCCTCTAGCGGTTGACCTATGGAATCCTCGATCACCTCTCGGATGACTTGGAAGGGCAGGGGAGGGGCGTCGTCCTGCAGCTTCTCAAGCTCGCGGATATACGCCTCGGGGAGCAGATCGGGCCGGGTGCTAAGGATCTGGCCCACCTTGACATACGTGGTGCCCAGGTCGGTGAGGATACCCCGGACGGCGGCAGGAGGCAGCAGCTCCTCGGTCTGTTCAGGGGAGACCTTCTTGGTGCGGGTGAACCGCTCGAGCCCGAGGTAGGCCAGTGCGTGCTGCCAGCCATATCGCGCCAGCACGGCCCCGATCTCGGCATACCGGTGAACGTGGCTCGCGAGCCTCATGGCGCATATCCTCCGTCAAGGCCGATCCTCATCTGAGCCCTCAGTCCCGAGCAGAGAGTAGGCACGCACCTTACCCGCCGCATCACACACATAGAGGATACCTGACGAGCTAACCGCGGGGCGAGATGCTATGCGCGCGCCACCCACGCGCTCCTCAGCAAGGGCTCTCCCCTCCAGGTCGCAGGCATGAAGCACACCATCGTCCGAAGCCCAGTACACGACGCCCGCCGCATGCTCTGGTCGCGCGCGAACGGCCCCGCCTGCGGCCAGCTCGCGCATGGGCCCCGGAGGCCGCGATCGGAAGACCTGGAGGCTTCCATCGTTGCTGCCAACGTAGACGCGACCCGCCTGTTCGAGGAAGCCACCGCGGACGGGCTGGGGCAACCGGGCGACATGCTCGACAGCCAGTGTCTCGATCTCCACGACATAGACGTCTCCGAGGTCATTCCCCACCCAGACGTTCCCGCTTATGGTCACTGCGGGGCCCGAGCAGATGGGTCCGGGGACGTCCGCAAACTGGTGGTCGCCTGTGGCTGGATCCAGGAGGTACAGGCCTCCGGCCAAGGGGCAGAAGATGACCCGGTCCTCGTAGACGCATGGATCCCCCGCGATCGGACTACCGGCCGGGAAGGGCTCTGACGCAGGCTCCAAGGTGCCAACACGGAAGGTCCACACGTAACCATCGTCCGAACCGACCACCACGCGGTCGCCTACCACTACAGGGCTAGCGCGCACGGGGCCATTGGTCCGCGCGGAGGCGACCGTGTCTCCCGTGTGAGGGTCCACGGCGTATATGCAATGGTCATCGGAGCCGAAGTAGATAAGCCCATCGTGCTCGACGAGGCCACCACCGATGCCCAGGACGGCTGGGGCGCGGCGGTACAGGCGTTGGCCCGATGCCGCATCGAGCCCCCACAGGGTGCCGTCCATGCTGCCTATGATCAGCATGTCGCCGATGACCAGGGGGTCCGCTTCGACTCCGGCGTGGAGACGTACGCCCCAGCGGAGGGGGATGGACGCAAGCAATGGATGCTTGGCGATCCATATCCCCAAGGCGATCATCGTGAGAACGCCGGTTACCATGAGGCCGATGGCGAAAGCACGGGGGCTTGGCAGCCATCTCCGCGGCGGGCGAGGCGGACGTGCCAGAGCTGTTGGATCGAATTCGACGACCATAGTGGCCTATTTCGGGGCGGGTGGCCACGGGCCCTTTGATAGACCATGCGAGCATCGCGACAAGGGAGCAGGCTTCAGTGGACGGCGCACAGGGCAGGGCGGCCGTGATCGTGAACCCGCAGGCCGGGCGGGGCGGGGCAGAGGAGTTCGCCAGGCGCGCGGCGCAGGTGCTCGCGGGTCGGGGCATGGCAGTCGAGGTCCTCTGCACCACCGCCCCTGGACATGCCGTCACTATCGCTCGCGGGTTGGCAGCCCAGACGGACCTCGTCGTCGCCGTGGGTGGCGACGGCACGGCGAGCGAGGTAGCCAATGGCCTGATGGGCCACCAGGACCGCCCCGTGATGGCCATCGTGCCTGCAGGCTCGGCCTGCGACCTGGCACTGAACCTGGGCGTAGGGAGCGCCGAGGAGGGGCTGGCCGTCCTTTCCAACCCCTCGACACGCCCCATGGACGTCGGCCGAGTAGACCTTATGGGGCCCTCTGGACCGACCAGCCGCTACTTCGTGCTGACGACCGGCACGGGGTACTCACCGTGGGTCATTCGCTGCGCAACTCCGAGGCTGAAGCGGGTGTTCGGCTCCCGGAGCTACATGGTCTCAGGCGTCCTGGGCGCGATGAGGCACCGCCCGCCTCGCATGCGATGGAGCGCTGACGGTGAAGAGGGAGAGGGCAGAGTCTTCAACATAGTGGTCGCCAACGGGGAGATGGAGGCAGGCGGGGCACGGATGTCGCCGGGCGCATCCCTCTTTGACGGCAGGTTGTGGGTAGGGATCTGGCATGGGAGCAGTTCCCTCGCCGGCCTGTGGCGCATGCGGCTCATCTACTCCGGCACACATGTGGGGCGCCCGTTCATCACCTACAAGTCGGCTCAGTCGGTGTCATTGGAGAGCTATCCGCCCGTCGGGGTCCAGGTCGATGGCGAAGTGCCAGGAACGACGCCGGCGCGCTTCACGATCGTCCCCGGCGCGCTCCGCGTGATCGTGGGGCCGGGGATGGCTCAGGGGTAGTTTGCCAGGAAACGATGCGCATCGAGCAGGTGGTCGGGCTTATCCACATCGAAGGCGATGGCCGCATCAGGCGACTCCACACCCACACAGGCGCAACCCAGAAGACGCCCCACGCGTGCCTCAACGTCTCCCAGCGTGAGGCGGCGCGCCGCGAACTTGACGGCGGCGGACAGACCGATGAGTCGCGCCATGCGCCATGGCTTCTTGCGCGCCGAGAAGGCGCGCTCGAAAAGGTCGCGGTGCCCCTGGAGGACGGATGTGCGGGCCAGATGGAGGGAGCCGAACACGATCCGGCCTCCTCGAAGCGGAAGCGCCAGGTAGGGGGAGCCTGGGAACTCCGCCTCGTAACGCTCCGCGGCGACGTAGCTAAAGCATAGGTCCGCCTCCGTGGGACATCGTTCGAGGAACTGCTCTCCCACATCCGCCGAGATGAAAGGCGTATCGCATCCGGCCAGGAGCACCCACGGTGGAAGGTCCAAGGCCTCGAGGCAGGCCTGTAGATTCGCGGGCCCTGAACCGTGGTCCTCAACTGCCCGGTCCGCTAGGGCGCCAATCTCGCTGAGAACAGGGGGAGGGGCCGCCAGCGCTATGCGATTCACGCGCGGCCACTGTCGCAGGTTGCGGATGGTCCGCTGGCTCAGGTATTCGTTGCCGAGTCTCGCAAGGGGCTTGTACTCGGTCCCCATGCCATGGACCCGATCGGGACGTACCCGGCCGCCGGCAGGCATCGCGACATCGAGCCTGCCGGCCGCCCAGGTTGAAGTCATGGCGTCGACTCGGTGGACGGTACAACCTCCGACTCCACGTCTGGCGCGGCTTCTGACTCCGTGGTCACGGACTCGACGGGCTCCTCGGCAGGTAGCGCCGCGATGTCCGAGAGTGCATCCGGGATGCTCTCCAGCCGGAAACTGTCCACCGTAACAACCGCTTGGCTCAGGGATGAGCGGGCGTAGATGGATGCCGGGTCGCCGGGCACGGGGCCACCGAAGGTGATCGTCACAGGGTCACCGCGCCTGGGAATGATGGTCAACGTGGCGGCGGGGGCGTCCAGTCCGTACTGTTCGAGGTCCGTGGGCGCCTCATCCACGAACTTGCTGGCGGACAGAACGGCGGCCATGTTCACAAGAGCGCTGGCCGCGAAGTCCTCGGTGTCAGTGCCGTCGGCTAGCACCCATCGCTCGGAGTCATCCTCGCTCGGTATAAGCTCAACCTCTAGCCCCGCGCGGGCTGTACGGATCCTTGCGAGGTCCGACTTCTCGAAGTCGTGAAGCTGCTTGTTGCGCAGATCATCCAGCGACTTCTGGAGCGCATCGAAGTCAGTGTCCTTGAGGACCAGGATCTCGGGCCGCCAGGAGGCCATCACATATACGTGCCCCTCCGGCGTGTGGTCGCCGACGGAGATCGTCTCCGTTGTCTCCGCCTTCGCCTCCTTCCGGCTATCGGGGTCCTTGCGCCGACCGGCGATGACATAGGTCTGGCTCGGCTCGTCTAGCCCGCAGGCCGCCAGGTCCTCAGTTGTAGGGTGGTCCAGGTGGAAGCTCTCAGCCCGACGGTTCGTCAGGTCGGACACGAACATCCGGCACCCGTTCGGGTCTCCGCGTAGAGTGCTCGTCGACTCGAGTAGCCATTCAGGATCCTCATCGGCTCGCGTCGGCTCCTGGAAACGCACGGCGAAGCTGTCTGAGGCGACGGGGACATCCATGCCGGCGGTCGTGTCCTCCCAAGGCTCGGGCACGGCCTCGCTCTCGGAGGAAGCCTCTGCCTCATCATCGGGGGCATCGCTGAACTCCACCGGAGGTCGGAGGCGGCCAATCTGGACCGTCCGGACCTCGTCCGTGGAGAGCGTGGACAGGCGCTTATCGCGCAGCTCCTGCGGGTCGCGTGTCACATCGGTCACCAGGCTGGCGGCGACGACGACAGCCTCCTTCGCCCCCTCCAACATGGCGAAGCGCTCCCAGTCGGCGCTTGGATGCTTGCGGCCGACGAGGAGCGTCGTGCTGCGGCCCTTGGCATCCTCGATGGTAATAGTGAGGGCCGGCCGATCCAGCCCGTAGGTAGCAAGGTCCGGTTCACCCTCGATCCGACGCTCGCACTCGACGAAGCTCAGGCGCTTGACGAGGTTGCTGGCGGTGGAGGGGTCGACGCGCAACCCCGCGAGTGGCTCTTCGAACACCCAATGGCTGCCCATGGGGTCGGACGGGTCGTCCTCGCGGGCCAGCACCAGACGCGTGGGCTCCGGTTCCTCAGCGCCCGCTCCATCGGGCTCTGTGCCCTCGCTCTCGGCGGGGCTAGCACCAGCCGGCGGAGCAGACTCCGCCTCGGCGGGCGCGGACTCGGGGGCCTCGCCCAGCAGTTCGCTATCCTCGCTCGACTCGGACAAGAGGTCGGACGCCTCATACTCGGCGTCCCGCCCCTCATCCCAGACGACGGAGATCCGGACGAGATCCGGCTCTGGTATCGCGACAAGCGTCGAATCCTCGGTCTTCTTCCCGCGTTGGGTCGTGAGAACGAAGGTGGCCAAAGCCGCCGCGACGAGAACGGTGCCGAGGGCTCGGTAGTGACGAGGTCTCATGGCCCGCTACGCCCTCCTCACGAACCAGATGGATACGCCGATCACGAGCGGCACCAGGGCGCTGAGCAGGCAAACGAGGCGGTTCCAGGACCGCTGCGACTTGGTCAACGTGATTGGCTGCGAGGTGTCCGTCTTGGGCGTGATCGTGATCAGGTCCTCCGACTCCGCCAACCAGTGGACGCAGTTGAGGACGAAGGCCCGTGAGGGTGATCGCTGGTAGACCCCTAGGGCAACCCTGATATCGCCGTTGGCCGCGAGCATCTCGTCACCGATGACGACGACCTTGGCGGTTGTCATCGGCTCTGCCTCGTCATCCATCCCGATCGTGCTCCCGATCTCCCTGGATGCGCAGACGGCCAGCGTCAGGGGCCCGGGGGTGTCACTGGCTTCCTTAGTGGCGCTCGTGAACTCCCTCGACGTCTTGCTATAGGCCAGGTTGTGAGTGCGGAGCAGCACGATGGGCTGCCCGGGTGGCGGTGGCTGCCCTGGCATCTCGGGAGCCTGTGAATCCACGCGGAGCGAGCAGGTGACCAGGGGGTCCAGAGGGACGCTGGCCGACCGCGTGCGGAAGGGCTCCGTGATGGAGTGTTCACCGATGCCCGACCCGCTCGCGACGGGTATGTAGCTGAACGCCGATGAGGAGTCCGGATCGAGCACGACATCGGCCCTAACCGTGATGCCCCAGTCCGCGAGGATCGTGGCGAAGTCGGGCGCGTCGCCCTCCTCGTCGAGCAGACGGTTCGGGGCGAGGAGCAGGAGCTTGCCTCCGGCGTTCACCCAGTCCGCGATGGCCTTCTGATGCTCCTCGGGGAAGGGCTGGTTGCCGCCGGCGATGACCAGGACGTGAGCATCGGCGGGTATCTGGCCCTGTTCGGTCATCAGGTTCAGCGAGGCAACCTCATAGAGGTCGTCCTCGAGCAACTTCTTGAAGGTGGATAGGCCTGTCTCCCCCGTCTCCGATATGGAGTACTGGCCGTAGCCCTCGATGAAGTAGATCATGGGCTTACTCTCACGGGTGACGCCCATGATCGCGCTCGTGACCTTCTGCTCATTGGTCGCATCGTAGAGCTGGAGGGTCTGGCTCTGGCCACCCTCATCCAGCGACTTCACAACTACAACATCCACGGTCTTCCGGATCCCCAGCTCGTTCATCCGGTCGAAATGGCGGTCCGGATTCAAGTGCTCCACCCGCACCCGGCCGCGGCCCGCGGACTCGTAGAGGCTGATGAGGTCTTTGGCTCGCTGGACCTCCTGAGCGAGTTCGGGCCGGGCGCTGGCACGCAGAGCCGTGACGATCTCCACCTGACCGCTGAGACCGTCGAGCACCGCCACGCTCTTGTCCGAAAGGCTGTAGAGGCGGTCCTTCGTGGCGTCGATGCGGTGAGAATACCGCTGCCCCATATAGACCCCGAAGATCACGATGGCCCATACGGCCACCGTGAAGGCGAGGCTGAGAAGGCCCTCCTGGGTCGCCCGAGTTCGGAACCAGCGGATCAGGTCGCGGTAGCCCATCACCATCGCCGCGAGGAAGCATACCCCCGCCGCGCCCGCGACGACGCGCACCCAGAGGACACGCGCCGAACCGGCGAGCATGATGTTCACTCCAAGGGCGCCCATGAGCAGCAGCACCCCGAGGATCATGAGTCCATTGGAGATCCAGAGAAGCCGGCGACCGGAGTCGGAGCGTGGCTCGTGTCCGCTGTGCCGCCTCGACTCGGGAGCCTCGCCAGGCTCAGAACGCCGCTGCGCCTCCTCTGCGCGCATCTCCTGGATGTCCTTGTCCTTGCTCTTGTCAGGCATCCTCGTCTACCCCCAACTGCGGCTCTCGAGAGTCCGGACCGACATGAACAGGAACACGAAGGTGCCTAACAGGAAGTACACCACGTGTCCCGTGTCGAGTACGCCCCGCGCGAACTCATCGAAGTGGTATGTGGTTGAGACCTGCTGGAACACGTCCTGCCAGAAGCCAGTGCCCGAGGCCCCCAGGATGCGTACGAAGTACAGGCCGATGATGATGGTGAAGGTCACCAAGGCCGCGATGAGCTGGTTCTCCGTGATGGCCGAGCAAAAGACCCCGATGGCCACATAGAGCATCCCTGCCAGTAGCAGACCCAGATAGGCGGTGAGCACGGGCAAGTCATCGAGAGCCCCCTCGGTCCATAGGTGCATCAGGCCCCAGAACTGCATGGTGCCCACAAGCATGAGAGCGAGGAGTCCCACGCACGCCAGCCACTTGCCGAGGACGATCTCCCAGTCCCGAACCGGCTGCGTCACAAGGAGTTCGAGGGTTCGTGTCCGACGCTCATCGGCTATTGCGCGCATGGAGATGGCGGGGATGAAGAACAAGATGAACACGTGCATCTCATGGGCGAATAGCCGGTACTCGGCGGGGAACGTCTGGCTGGTGATGAGCCACCAGATCAGGCCCATGATCCCGAAGTAGAGAGCAAGGACGACGTAGGCTATGGGAGAGAGGAATAGAGCTTTGAGCTCCCTGCCCGCGATGACGAGGACCCTCACTGGGTCTCCACCTCCTCCTTCTCCTCCTCGGTGGTGAGTTCGACGAAGATCTCCTCCAGGGACATGGCCAGAGGCCGCAGCTCCAGTAGATCGAAGCCTCCCTGGACAATGGCTGAGGCTATCCGTGGTCGAGGGTCCGCGCCCGCATCGCTCTCGATGATGAAGGCACGCCCCTCGCCGGACGCCTCCCGATCAGGCCCCACCGCAGTGACTCCCTCGATCCCCGTGAGCGTGCCCGTCGGATCGGACTCGCCCCGGATGCGTACGTAGGTTCGCTCATGCTGGGCCATGGAGGCGATGAGCTCCTGGGGAGAGTCGACGGCGACGATCTGACCGCGGTTGATGATCGCTACACGCTCGCAGACCATCGAGACTTCAGGGAGTATATGGGTGGACAGAATGACCGTGTGGTCGCCGGCCAGGTCCTTGATCACCGACCGGGTCTCAGCGATCTGCCGAGGGTCGAGGCCGACGGTTGGCTCGTCCAGGATGAGCACCTCTGGGTCGTGCAGGATGGCCTGGGCGAGCCCAACACGCTGGCGATAGCCCTTGGAGAGCTTACCAATGGCCTTATCCAGCACATCGTCGATGGCGACCTCGGCCGCCACCTGCTCGATCTTCGCCAGTCGGTCGGCTTTGTTCATGCCACGGAGCCTGCCGTAGTAGTGGAGTAGGCCTCGGGGTGTCATCTCGCGGTAAAGCGGTACCTGCTCCGGCAGGTACCCAATCCGCGAGCGAACCTGCATGGAGTCCTCTACAACATCGAAGCCCGCGATGCTCGCGTGGCCTGATGTTGGCCCCATGAAGCAGGTCAGGATGCGGAGTGTTGTCGTCTTTCCCGCGCCGTTCGGCCCTAGGAAGCCCAGGATCTCGCCCTTTTCGACCCCGAAGCTCACATCCCGAACGGCTTCGAAGTCGCCGTAGCGCTTGGTGAGGTTCTCAACCTCGATCACAGACCCCGTCCCCTCTCACGAAAGAAGGTGTCACATCCGTAGCTCTGTGCTGCCGCTGTGCCGTTGGTCTCGGCCGAGCCTGCCAGGTCGCATGGGTGTGGGCCGGCAGACGCTCGCGGCCGCTATGGTTGCCGACGTGTGATTCTAGTCGCCTTGCTTGGAGCCGGTCAAGAAGCCCGGAGCCGCGTGGCTGGACCCATCCACGCGCGCCAGGGGCGACATCGCTCGATCTGCGGGCGGTACCCAGATCCGCTCCATCGCCTGGCCATAGAGCCAACCACAGAGCCGGTCGGCGAGGATGCGGGAGCCCTCAATGATCCCTGCCGGAGTGACCGCCTCGGCGGACTCCATGCTGAGGATGCGCACCCCGCCGGTGCGCGGGTCCCGGAACTCGACGTACGGCACCACTACTGTGGGCGGCCCGAGGACGGATGCGCTGGCGCCCTTGGTCCACACCTCGACAGGCCAGATCCGCACGATCCACGATCGGGGGATCAGGAAGCCGCCTGCCTGCTTCCCCTTGGCCCACCAGACCTCGATCCCGTTGTCGGCTAGCTCGAGGAAGCCGATGAAGTCATGGAAGGATCCCGGCGGCTCCGACCGTTGGAGGCCATAGCGGACGCCGATCTGCGTCATCGGGTCGCAGTTTCGGCCGAAGGCGCCCAGAATGAGATCCCGGCGCATCCGGCGGAGTCGCATGGCGCGCCGCCTGGCCCACGTCTCGGCCACCTGATCTCGGAACACCCACAGCAAGCAGAGGCAGACCGCCGACAGCAGCAGGACCAATCCCACGATGATCCAGGCGGTCTCGACCGCTCCCGGCGTGCTCCACAGCGGCATCGTCATCAGCGCGGGCAACAGAAACGGTCCGACGTAGAGCAGCACGACGGGCACCGTCAATGTTGCCATGAGTGGGATGGAGAGCCGCAGCGTGTTGTAGTGGCGGCTCGTCTCTTCACCGCCACCCGCCGTCGGCAAGCGCGCGGGCATGGCTCGAGGTCGCTTGAGGCGGTCCTGCAGGTTCTCCCTCTCCAGCTCCGCCCACCGCTCGTGGGGCAGCACCGCCTCCGCCTGTAGCTCCTCCACTGTCCTACCCTTCTCCGAGTTCTGGGGGTACGTCGACCACCTCGACATCGCCCATCATCCAGGACTCCAGACGCTGGCGCAACACATCCGAATCCTTCGCGATCTCCTCAGGCGTGATGTCTGAGAGCCACTCCAGCGCCAAGCTCTTCGCGGCGCCTGACTCGGCTCGGTACTTCAGCGTGGGGGCAGCAAGGTCCGCGAGCACCAGTCCATGCCCGCGAGCGCCCATGTAGCGGGTCGGAGTCACACACTCGATCGCCTCACGCGGGAGCACCCACGACTCGCCGAGACGATGCATGACCAATGCCTCCGGGCGGCACTCAAGGAAGGCGAAGGCATCGGCGAAGCTTCCGGGTGGCCACTCCGGACGCTCGTCGTGGATGAGCGCTACCAAGGGCAGATGCGCGACACTGCGCCCGATGCGCCTGCCAACCGCCTCGGCCAGCTTCTCTGCTGCATAGACGCGCTCGATTCTCGCAAGAGGGAGGGCCAACGCGTCGAGAGCGCCGGTGAGAGCGGCCAGCAGGCCGAACCCGAACGCCAAGGCCGGCAGGTACCCCGCAGGCTTCATCCGGTGCACGATCCAGATGAGCACAGCTAGGTTCAGTGAGACGATCCAGGCGAACCGCGACCAGCGCAGCACGGCGAGGGAACCCGTCCAACTGCCGCCCGGGCGTACCGGAGATTCACCGGTGGGATGCCACAGAGACCACACGAGCAGCGGCGCACGGCGGTCCAGCGAGGCTGCCCGAGGACGGTCAGGGGCCTCGTGAGGGAGCAGATCCTCGTCCGGGGGGAGGGGGGCCTCAGATGGCACACGGTCACCCATCGTGGTATCTCCCCAAGGGCGGTTGCCAGAGCTTCGTTTCCGTGAACCAGGTTCCGCAGGTCAGATCATGCGGCCTGCCTGCGCGCGCGTGCTGCGCCACACTCCTGAAGTATGGATCGGGGGCTGGGAGGGAGAGGAAGTAGACGCTCACTCGCTACTTGGTGGGCCTGCTGGGTGGCAGAAGGGGTGGTGGGGAGCAAGCGAGCGTCTACTGACCTGTAGGTTACACCCATAGCCTCACCGCGGCTGAGTGGCTCCACAAACGGCTAGAAACCCGCCGGGATCGGCCGCTAACGTTCCGCGATCGGCGGGTCAGCGCCGGTGGAAGAAGCGCTCCAGTTCAGCCGCACCCAGACGCACCGTAGCAGGGCGTGAGTGGGGGCAGGTGAAGCGGTTCTCGGCCCCCTGGAGGTCGGCCACAAGGGCCTCCATCTCAGCCATGGTGAGCCGATCCCCTTGCTTGACCGCGGCCTTACATGCGGCCACGGCGCAGAGGCGCTCGCGCCGGTCGCGGATGCTGGCAAACTCGTTCGACTCATCTATGAGATCGCCCAGGATCCCTCGCACGAAGGCCTCCGGATCACGCTGACGTTTCATTACGGGAACGCTTCGTATGATGAAGGCCCCCTTGCCGAAAGGCTCGACGGTTACGCCTACGGACGCGAGCTCCCGCAGGTTGGCGCTCAGGAGTGCCGCCTCGGCCGCTGGCAGTTCGAGGGTGAGTGGCGTCAGCAGGCCTTGGATGTCAAGGTCGCGCTCGGCATCGGCCCGCATGAAGCGCTCGAAGAGGACTCGCTCATGAGCGGCATGCTGGTCGATGAGCCAGAGCTCGCCGCCCCACTCAGCGATGATGTATGAGTCCATCGCCTGGCCCACAACCCGTACGGCGGGGGCGAGAGGCTCCCGGACAGGCGGCTCATCGGGTACGTCGGCTAGGCTCGCGCGTCGCGTCCGATCGACCACAGCCTCGAATACGGTCATCTCCGTCGGGGCACGGGGCGACGGCGTCTCGGGAAAGCGCATGCGCCTCTGCCCGGGCGAAGGCGCATGGGTCGCGGGGGCGCTACCGCTCACAGGCACGGGCGGACGTCGATCCACCTCGCGCGGTTGGACGTCGGGGATCAGGTCAGCCGCCAGCAGCGACTCACGGATCGCCGTGTGTACGAGCCGGAAGATGTCACCCTCGCGAGGGAAGCGTACCTCCTGCTTGGTGGGGTGGACGTTCGGGTCCACCAAGCGTGGGTCCATCTCCAGGAAGAGGACCGCCACAGGATGCCGACCGTGCGGCACAAGCCCATCGTACGCTCGCGTGAGCGACTGGGAGATGACGGGACTCCGCACTGCGCGCCCGTTCACGAACAGATACTGCTCCTGCCGGGTAGGCCGATGCAGCGTGAGGTTCGACGTCACGCCGTGGACGCGAGCGAGGGGAGGATTGGCCTCGAAGGGGATCAGCGCCCGCGCCTCCTCGCGCCCGATGACGAGAGCGATGCGCGCATCGAGGCCATCGGAAGGATCGACTCGGAAGATCTCCTCGCGCTCGTGGAGCACCTGGAACCCAACGCTCGGAAAGGCCAGTGCGAACCGTGCCGTCGTATCCACGCAGCGGGCCAGTTCCGTTCGGTTCTGCTTGAGGAACTTCAGTCGGGGCGGCGTGTTGAAGAAAAGGTGCCGTATGGCGACAGAGGTGCCCACGGGGCACCCAATAGACTCCGTTCGGGTCGCGGCGCCACCCTCGGTGGCGATCAGTGTGCCGGACTCGTCCTCGGCACGCCGGGTGATGAGCACGAAGTGGCTCACGGCGGCGATACTGGGCAGGGCCTCGCCGCGAAAGCCGAACGTCCCGATCTCGGCGAGGTCCTCGAGGGTCGCGATCTTGGATGTGGCATGCGGCAGGATGCTGAGCTTCGCGTCCTCGGCGCTCATGCCCGCGCCATCATCGACCACGCGGATCAGGTCGCGGCCCGCACCCATCAGCTCGACGACGATCCGCGACGCGCCAGCGTCGAGGGAGTTCTCGATCAGTTCCTTGACCACGGAGGCGGGGCGCTCCACCACTTCGCCCGCGGCGATCTTGTTGGCGATGCTGTCGTCCAGTACTCGAATGCCCCCCACGCCGCCTAGTCCCCCCCTCGCGATAGGTCACGAAGCTCCGCGCAAAGATCGTACAGCGCGTCCAATGCCTGCCGAGGAGTCAGGGCATCGGGGTCCAGGGCCTCGAGACGGTCCAGGACCGGCAGGCGGGGGTCGCCGGGCGGCGGCTCGAAGAGGGAGAGCTGCCCTCGCTCGCGCGCCGGGCGGGGTGGGGGAGAGGGTGTGAGCTGTGCCCCTGGGTGCAGTTCCTGGCTCTCGAGGCTCCCAAGGATGATCTTGGCCCGCTCAACGACCTCACGCGGGAGCCCAGCGAGCCGGCCAACCTGGATGCCGTAGGAGCGGTCCGTGCCCCCTGCAGCGATGCGGCGGAGGAAGACCATGTTCTCTCCCTCCTCGCGCACGAGGACGCGGTAGTTGCGGACCCGTTCGAGAATCTCCTCCAGCGCGTTGAGCTGGTGATAGTGGGTGGCGAACAGGGTCTTCGCCCCGATCGCATCGTGCAGATGCTCGGTGACCGCCCATGCGATGGAGAGCCCGTCGAAGGTGCTCGTGCCTCGCCCGATCTCGTCCAGGATAACGAGTGACTGCTCGGTGGCGTTGTGCAGGATGTTGGCCGTCTCGGTCATCTCCACCATGAAGGTGGACTGGCCGCTAGCCAGGTCGTCGTGGGCGCCGACGCGGGTGAACACCCGGTCCAATACGCCGACGGTTGCCTGTCGCGCCGGGACGTACGATCCCATCTGGGCCATCACGACCACCAGTGCCACCTGTCGCAGATAGGTTGACTTCCCCGCCATGTTCGGCCCTGTGACAATACCGATCTGTGTTCCCTCGGATGAGAGGTCCGTATCGTTCGGGACGAACCCCCCTGCGGCGGCCAAGTCCTCCACAATGGGGTGTCTTCCATCGCGGATGACGATGGAAGACCCGTCGTTCACCTCAGGCCGGGTGTAGTCGCGCCGTACGGCTACCTCCCCGAGGCATGAAAGCACATCGACGGCCGCGCATGCGGCGGCGGTACGGAGCAAGCGATCCGCCGCGTCGGCCACGGTCCGACGGAGCTCCTGGAACAGCTCCGTCTCCAGTGAGACCTGGCGCTCCTCAGCAGCCAGGATCTTCTCCTCCATGGCTTTCAGCTCCGGCGTCACGTAGCGTTCCGCGTTCCGGAGGGTCTGTTTGCGGATGTAGGAGTCAGGTACCCGCTCCACGTTCGCGTGGGTGACTTCCAGGTAATAGCCGAAGACCGAGTTGAACCCCACCTTGAGGGTCTGTATCCCCGTCTTCGCCCGCTCCTCGGCCTCGAGCCTGGCGATCCAGGCCTTCCCTCCGCCCGCGAGATCCCTGAGTTCATCCAGTTCCGAGCTGTATCCAGCCCGAATAGCTCCGCCATCCTTGAGAGTGGCTGGGAGGTCGTCGTCCAGGCCCGATTGAAGCGCCTGGAGCACGTCCTCCAACGGGTCCAGTGCGTCCCTGAGCGTAGCGAGAAGAGTGGGAGCATCGCCAGGGAGGAGATCCCGCAGCCTGGGCACGGCGGAGAGTGTGGCCCGCACAGCGCCGAGATCGCGGGGCCCAGCGGCTCCCGTGGTGACGCGCCCAGTCAGTCGCTCCAGGTCACGCACTTCACCCAGCACGTCCCGGACGTCCTCCCGGAGCAGGGTATGCTCCACGAAGTGCTGCACGGCGTCCAGACGACGCGAGATGTCTGCAGGATCGCGAAGAGGTTCCAGGATCCATCGGCGGAGCAGGCGGCCCCCCGGTAGCGTCCTGGTGCGGTCCAGCACGCCCAGGAGCGTCCCTTGTGCGCCATCACCATGGAGGGGCCGCACGAGCTCCAGGTTGCGCTGGGTGGAGGCGTCGAGGATGAGGACGTCCGCAGGATGACGGAGGCTGATCTGCCGGATATGCCCTGCGAGATCGAGGCGCGTTTCGGCGAGGTACCGCAGGGCCAGGGCGGCCGCCTCGATGGCTGCGGAGCGGCCGTGAAGGCCGAAGCCTCTCAATGAGTCGGTCCCGAAGTGGCGGCACAACCGCTCCTCCGCTCCGTCGAACTGGGGTATATCCTCCAGTGTGGTGATCGTTGGAGCGTGGTTCCCGACCAGCCTCTCCTGAATGCCCAGTTCTGTGGCTAGAGGTTCGAGGAGCACGCACTCCGTGGGGCCGAGCCGGCGGATCTCGTCGACCAGGCGGTCGGGGCGTGCTGGCACCTCAGCCGCGCGGAACTCCCCCGTGGATACGTCGACCCAGGCGAGCCCATACCCCCGCTCCGGCGCCCCGTCCTGGGCGATCGCGAGAAGGTAGTTGCTGGAGCGGCCATCGAGCAGGAAGTCCTCCATCGCCGTTCCGCGAGTGATGACGCGCGTGATATCGCGGTCGACCAGCTTCGTCGATGCCTTGGGGTCGGACGTCTGCTCGCAGATGGCGGCTCGTAACCCGGCTTCGAGCAGCCGCGGCAGGTACCGGTCGACGGCGTGATAGGGGATGCCACACATGGGGATCTTGGCACCCCCACCGCATACCCGTGCCGTAAGGGTCAGATCGAGCACCTGAGACGCAACTTCGGCATCCTCTCCGAACATCTCGTAGAAGTCACCCATGCGGAAGAGCAGTATGGCATCGGGCACCTGGCTCTTAGCCGCCTGCCACTGCTGGAACATCGGCGTGAGGTTGTTCGGACTAGGGATGACGAGCCGCTCCCTTCGCTCACATTGCGCCGGCTATGACCGGCTTGCGCCCCATGGGGGATTGCACTACCCTGTAGGCGCTCTGGCGGGTGTGAATGCCACTCCTTGGGCCGCATGTTTGGCGGCCCCGGGCTAGTCTAGGAGCCCCCTATGCCTCGCGCACTCGTGACGGGTGGAGCCGGTTTCATCGGTTCGCACCTCGTCGATGCCCTCGTGCAACGCGGCGATGCCGTACTGATAGTGGACAACCTTATCACCGGAAAACGGGAGAACGTCAACCCGGCGGCGGAGTTCGCGGAGATGGACATCCGCGACCCGGCTCTGACGGACCTTGTTGCTCGCTTCCGGCCCGAGGTGGTGTTCCATTACGCGGCCCAAATGGATGTCCGGAAGTCGGTCGCAGACCCTCTCTACGATGCGGACGTGAACATACGCGGGCTCATCAACCTGCTTGAGGCTGCCTCTCAGGCGGGCACCGAGCAGGTGGTCTTCGCCAGTTCCGGCGGCACCGTGTACGGTGAGGCGGATGTCCTGCCCACTGACGAGTCGGCGCCCCTCAAGCCAGAGAGCCCCTACGGGGTCAGCAAACTCTCGTCGGAGTTCTACCTGGGCTACTACGCCAAGGCCAAAGGCCTGAGCTGTGTCTGCCTCCGTTACGGCAACGTCTACGGCCCGAGGCAGGACCCGCACGGTGAAGCCGGCGTTGTGGCGATCTTCACCACGCGGCTTCTCGATGGCGAGCGTTGCCGGATCTTCGGGGACGGTGAGCAGACGCGCGACTATGTGAATGTAGCCGACGTAGCCGCGGCGAACATGGCCGCGTTGGAGCGGCGACCCGATGGGATTACCCAGATCAACATCGGGACCTCTGTGGCAACCTCTGTGAACGCCCTTCACGCCCACTTGGCGGAGTTCACGGGGGGGGATCCCGAGGTCATCCGTGAGCCAGCACGAGAGGGTGAATTGCAGCACTCGGCCCTAGCGGCAGGACGCGCGCTAGCCATGCTGGGCTGGCGCCCCGAGATTGACCTGCGCGAAGGCCTGCGGCGGTACGTCGCGTACGTCAGGGAGCGACGAGCCGCGCGGTAGCCCGGATCGGCGTCAGTGATGGAGGGGTAGTCATGCGCATCGGGATCATGACAAGCGGCGGCGATGCGCCGGGTATGAACGCGGCAGTGCGCGCGGTCGTGAGAACCGCTCTGCACAACGGCATCGAGCCCGTGGGCATCATGAGAGGGTTCCTCGGCATCGCCGGCGCGGCGCCCGACATGCGGGTCCTCGACACCTCTTCCGTCTCCAACATCCTGCAACTCGGGGGCACGATCCTGAAGAGCGGGCGGTGTGCGGAGACGCACACCCCCGAGGGGCGCGATCGAGCGGCCGGGCATCTCCGGGAGGCCGGGATCAGCGTTCTCCTCGCCATCGGCGGCAACGGCACCATGATGGGTCTCGTCGATATGCTCGACCACTGGGATGGAGGCCTAATACTCCTGCCCGGCACGATCGACAACGACTGCGGCGGGACCGACTACACGATCGGCTATGACACCGCGCTGAACACGGCGCTCGACTCCATTGACCGCATTCGCGACACGGCCGAGGCCTTCGACCGCGTGTTCCTGGTTGAGGTCATGGGCCGGCACTGCGGGGCTCTCGCCGTTGGCGCCGCTATCGCCGGGGGCGCCGAAGAGGTGATCGTTCCAGAGACGGCGACGGATCTGGAGGCCCTGGCCGACCGGCTCATCCAAGGTCAGCGTGCCGGCCGCGGCACCAGCATCGTTGTTGTGTCCGAGAACGATGAGGCGGGGTCGGCCACGGAGATCGCGGCATGGCTCAGTGAGCGGCACTCCATCGAGACGCGCGTCTGCGTGCTGGGCCACACCCAGCGCGGCGGCAGGCCAACAGCCAACGACCGCATCCTGGCCAGCCGCCTGGGCGTTTATGCTGTTCGCTTGGCCAAGGAGACCCAGGGCCGGGTCGCTGCCGTAGTCGGTATCCGCAACGACCGGGTCGGAACCACTCCGCTAGCTGAGGCGGCCAAGGAGGGAGGACGGGTCGACCCCTCCCTTGCCGAACTCGTGAACGAACTCGCCCGGTAACATCAGTGCAAATGGTGGCTCCAGAGTCGCCTCAGCCTCTCGCAGAAGTCGCCGATCGCTCCCTGCCAGATGCGTTCGCCCAACTCCGGGTCCGCGAGCGTGGGGTCGCCGATGGTGCCGTTGTCGGTGAGTTCGTGGGTCAGCCACTCCCAGTCGGGCTCTGAGTCGACCTTCAACCGAGGACGACCTATCCGCTCACGGCGAACCTTGGCCGGTCGATCGGCAAGGGCGAGGGACGTCTCGATGAGGTCGGCGTGTCCGCGGACGCCTCCCTCGTCTGGCAGCGCGCTGATGATCTCCTCGAACCAGGGCGGGACCTCGGACATGCGGTCGAGGCTGACGCGAACCGGGAGGCGTCTATGTTCGTCCGCGACCATCCGGCAGGCCACACTGAGGGCGGGGACATTGCCGCCGTGCCCACTGATCACCGCGATCTTCCTGAAGCCGTGCAGGATCACGCTGTTGAGGATCTGGCACACGAGACTGATGTAGGTCTGGGGATCGAGGGTGACCGTGCCTGCGTAGTCCGTGTGATGCGCCGATACCCCGTAGTGCACGGTTGGCAGCACGAGGGAGCGCACACCATGCTGGTGCCAGACCCGCTCGGCCGCCGCCCAGGCGATCTTCTCAGCGATCCGGCTGTCCATGTCGAGGGTGATAGCGGGCCCGTGCTGCTCTGTGGCGCCACAGGGCAGGACCACGAGGGTACCGGCCTCCGCGAGTTGCGCGATCTCCTCCCAGGTGTGGTCGGCCCAGAGCATACTCACCGCATCCGACATTGTGAGTTCCTCCTGAGTCTCCGCCGCTCCGCACTCATGCGGCGCGCCATGCAGCCAGGCCACTTTGGCGATCCAACGGAGGCCTGGCGCCTACGGCGTAAGTGGTTCCAACACGGCAACGACGGCCGTAACGTTATCAGGGCCTCCCATCTCGAGGGCGGCAAGGATCAGCTGATTGGCGATCTCCCAAGCGGAGCCCTCACCGTCGAGTGACTCCGCGACCCGCGCATCGGAGACGGGGCCGGTGAGCCCGTCGCTCGCGAGTAGGATCACGTCACCGGGTTCCAGCCCTACCTCGAACAGATCTGGAGGCTCCTCACCGGCGCTCACGCCAATGCAGCGGGTCAGCTGGTGCCCGAAGGGAGACGCCTCGAGTGCTACCGGATCAAGCCCCTCATCGCCGCTGGCCTGTTGCTGCTCGATCATCCTGCGTGCCACCGTGTGATCCTCGGTGATCCGGCGGAGTTGGCCACGGCGAAGCAGGTAGCATCGACTATCGCCCACATTAGCGACGATCATCCGCGGACCCAGGATGGCGGCGGCCACCAACGTCGTACCCATCCCGTGGGCCGCCGGCTGCTCGTCGGCGCAGGCGAGCACCGCTTGGTTGGCGGCTGCAAAGGCGTTCACGAGCACACGATCGGGCGAGTCATCGGGCGAGGCGGACGCGACGGTCTGCAGGAGTTCATGGGTGGCGATGTGGCTTGCCCGGGCGCCTGCGGCATGACCGCCCATGCCGTCGGCGACTGCTAGCAGGAACTCTCTCGAACCCAGCGGTCGTGATTCACGGGGCGCCCAAATGATGAAATGATCCTCGTTCTCCGCTCGATCCAGCCCCAGGTGCGTACTGACTCCGACGTCGCAGCGCCAAGGGGCCCTCGAACCATCGCTCCGATGCCGCGCGGTCAAGCGCACGCCTCCCATCCGGTGCGGTACTCACGTGAAGACACGAAACCATGCCTCATCGGCACTCGTCAGTCTAGTAGGTAAACGCCTTGCGTCCCTGGCCTTCGACGAATAGCGCCGCATAGGCGCTCCATGGGGAGGGATCGACATGACGAGACCCGCATTGCTGCTCTCCTTCACGATGGTTGTCTCGGCTCTAGTGCTCCTCGGCGCCGCCGGAGAGGCCCGTGGCGACTGGTACGATGTCAGCTTCCGCATTGGTGGGAGTGGGCCGGACCACCGCTACTCGGTTAGCCTGAACGCGGGCTCCGAGGGGCTCGGTTCCAGGGGCCGGTACTCTCTGAGCATCAACCTGGGATCCGATGACCGATACCGTCGTGACTACCGGCCGTCGACTCCATGGGGTCTCGCGCCCCCTGCGGGGTATGTCCCCTATGCCCCCAACGTCTACGTGCCGGTGGGTTTCGCCTACCGCCCGTACGCTCCCCGGACCGTCATCGTTGCCCCCCGTGGGCGCGCCTATGGCCCTCCCTACGGCATGGGAGCCTACATGAGGCATGAAGCGCGCCATCGAGGCCCTGGCTCCGGGTTTGTCGAGATGCGTGACGGCCGCGACAACCGTGGGAGGGAAGCGGACAGCTGGCGTCCGTACGATCTGCCCGGCAGGAGATAGACCGTGGGCGTGTCGAACCCCCGGGTACTGGCCGGGCGTTCGACCCCTGAGAACCGGGGCGGAGCGAGAGGTGTAAGCAATGCAGATTCGCATCCCGTTGTTCGTGCTCAGCGCTGCCATGGCGGCGCTGCTCTGCCACACGGGGTCAGCACAGGACAGCCTGGAGGACTACGGTGGCGGGTACGAGGGGGATGGCACGAATCTGCCGCTGATTGAGGACTCTACCCCCTCGCAGTATTCCTACTCGTCCTCTCTGGCGACCGCTCGCGGTGCGGGCTGGGGCGCAGTCGCGTCGCGGCTCGAGCACTCTCGCCTCAGTTCGGCGCCTAGTTGGCTAGCCGACCGGGCGAGGAACAACCGCGATCGTGACGATGAGGTCATCGTGATCTACGAGCCTCGGTACTGCTACTACGACCCGGCCCCGCGCGTGCGCTACTCACCCCTCTGGGCCCCGCCGCATCGGTATTGCTCGGGCCCAGGGCTGCATTTCAGCGTCGGGTGGGGTCGGCACGGAGGCCCCTCGTGGCGACTCAGTCTCGGCGGCCGCTCCGGACCATGGCCGATGTTCCGCCATTGGTGTTGGTAGAGGGTAGCCGACGACGAAGGGACGATGCATGACCATGAAGCCCGATCTGATGATGAAGCTCCTACTCGCTGCGGTCGGCCTGCTACTCGGTCTGAACCTAGTGGCGTCAACCGCTGGACCGGCTCTGGCGGCGCGCGACGAGGGTCCTGTCGGGACCTACCAGATCAGCAGCTACGTGGTTCCTCCCACGGACACTCGCCCCAACTACATACGCGGCTACTTCATCGTGGACACCCGCACGGGTGAGGTGGACTACGAGGAGAAGACGGTATGGTGAGCCGCGCGGCGGCTGTCCTGGCCTTGCTCGGCGTGGGGGCCGTCGTTGCGGCAAGCGGCTGTGTCTCACACGGCCCATATGCCCTCACGGTCGTCGCGCCTGGCAAGGTCACGGTCGTGTCCGGCCCTGGGGGGACGCTCGTGTTCGGTCCGCAGTCTGTGGACCGGAGTGTTCATGTCACCATGCTCCCCGTCGATCCTGCCGGAATCTCCCTGGGAGACGGTTGCGGACTGCGGAACCCGGTCATCCGAGGCGCGCTGCGGTTTGAGGTGGTGGAGCATGTCGCTGTGCGCGAGGTCCAAGCCCGTGCGGATGTGGCGGGCGGTTCGCCCGGTGACCTGCTCTACGTCTACTATGAGCCGCCGCAGGGCGGAGGGTATGTCAACGCGGGCAGCTACGCCGTCGTATCCGCCGATGGCCGAGCCGCCGAGTTCAGTGAGGTAGACGCCGAGGGGACATGGCTGTTCGTTCAGCCAGGCGGTTGAGGGTAGGGAGTCCGCGCGCCGGTCGGCGCGCCCGCGTCCTCCGCCCCGGGTCATCCTCGCCTGCGGCAATCCCGACAGAGTGAGATTCCCCCCTCGATTGTGGTATTCTGCGGGCGTTCCAGCCTGCCGCGCCGCCCACGGAGGTTCGCTAGGGCCGATACGCCCAGGGCCCCCAGAGGGACTCCATCTCGTGGTTGCTTGGGACCGCAGATTGCCATGATGCACGATCCTGAAGGAGGAGCTCTCTTGTACCGTGTTATCGCGCGCGTCGCGGGTGTATGTGTCATCTCCGCACTACTGGTAGCGGGGTTGTGGGTGTCGGGGTGCTCTGGGTGCGCCGGGAAGAGCAAGGGCGGGCCGCTATTCGAGGTTGCGGGACAGCAGGTGACGGCGGAGGATGTACTGGAGTCCATGCCGGCAAGCCAGCAGATCCAGCTGTACAACCAGCTGCTGGGACGAGTGCTCATCGAGGCTGAGGCCAAGAAGCAGAACATCACCGTGGACGAGACTATCGTCGATCTGATGGTCGCCCAGATGGAGAACGTGAGTGGCGGGGCGGAAGCGCTGGACAAGCAGCTCTCCGTGCAGGGGCTGACGCGCGAGGCTCTGCGTGAGGATGCGCGGCGCCAGGTGCTCACCTACACCCTCGCTACGCAGAGAGTGGAGATCACGGACGAGGAAGTCCGTGAGTTCTTCGACCAGAACTCTGAGGCATTCGGTACCCCCGCATCCTACAAGTTCGAGGTGTTTCAGGACACCAGCAAGGACAAGGTCGAGGAGCTTGTGCGGCGCGTCAATGGAGGAGAGAGCTTTCTGTCAGTCGCCGACGCATTGGTGCCCGGCACGACGCGCGCGTCGGAGGCCGAGATCCAGTTCATGTCGGCTCCGGAGGTCGCCCAGGTCGATCCCATGGGGCTCTCAGTCGTGCAGGGCCTCCAGCCCGGCCAGATGAGCGAGGTCCAGGAGATGCCCTTCTCCACGGGCGAGACCATGTATCGCGTCTACATGCTGTTCGACCGGACCGAGGCCGACGTTCCCCCCTTCGAGCAGGTGGAGCCCCTGGCCCGGCTGCTCGCGAAGATGAGCGCCCCGAACGCCTTGGACCCCAACCAGCTCGTGTCCACCTACCTGCTGGATGCGCAGGTAGACGTGCTGCGCGACGACCTCGCCCTTCCCCTGTTCGAGACGCAGCTCACCGAGTACAAGAGCCGCCAGACCACACCCAACGAGGGCGAGATCCCGCTACCGCCTGAGGCCGCCGGCGCCGAGATACCAGTGCCTCCAGCAGGAGAGCTCTCCGAAGCCGCGGCTGAGGATGCGCCGGCGACCGAGGACGGCGGCGCCGGCCAGTGATGGACGAGGCGCGCGAGCAGTTCGCGCGGCTGATTGGGATCATGGAGCGGCTGCGTGCGCCCGACGGCTGCCCATGGGACCGTGAGCAGACGCCGTCTTCCATCCGGCGACAACTGGTGGAGGAGACCTTCGAGGTAGTCGAAGCCATCGATGAAGAGGATCCCGAGCTCCTGTGTGAGGAGCTCGGGGACCTGCTTCTCCATATCGTCTTCCAGGCCCAGATGGCGGCTGAAGCGGGACAGTTCACCATTGCTGATGTCGTGCGCGCTATCAACGAGAAGCTCATCCGGCGCCACCCCCACGTGTTCTCTGAGGCGCGGGTGGATGATGCGACTGGCGTGATCGAGCAATGGGACGCCATCAAGGCGGCCGAGAAGGCGGGGTCGGGCAGGGAACGCCAGAGCGCCCTCGACGGTATACCTGGCGACCTGCCCGCCCTAGCCCTCAGTGAGAGCCTCCAGCGCAGGGCCGCCAAGGTTGGCTTCGACTGGCCCGACGTTCGGGGCCCGCTCGAGAAGATCCGCGAGGAGGCCGCCGAGTTCGCGCAGGAGGCCGAGTCCGGTGGAGCGACGGAAGAGGAGCTGGGAGACCTGATCTTCTCCATAGTGAACGCTTCACGCTTCCTGGGTGTGTCTCCGGAGCTCGCCGTGAGGGCCTCGGCGCGCAAGTTCGACAGACGTTTCCGTGAGGTGGAGCGGCTGGCCAGGGAGCGTGGCAGGGTACCCGGGGAAATGACGTTCGAGGAACTGGACGCGCTGTGGGAGCGGGTGAAGGAACTAGAAGCGGAGGGGCGCTAGATGCGGCTCGACAAGTTCCTGAAGGACACGGGACTCGTGCGGCGCCGCACTGTTGCGAAGGACCTGTCCGATGCGGGGCGCATCCAGGTCGATGGTCGCGTCGCGAGGGCATCGGCGACTATCCGGCAGGGACAGATCATTACTCTGGACCTCGGTCGCAAGGTTGCCAGGTACGAGGTGATCACCGTGCCGGAGCGTACTCCCCGCAAGGAGGAGATGGACAGGTTTGTGCGCCTGCTGGATGAACAAATCAGAGAAGACTGGTAGAATGTAGGCTGTCTGAGTCGTGGCACCGTTGCCCTGCGGCGCGTGTTGCGGCCTATTGTTGTGTGTCGCAGTCCCACCGACGTTCGACTTTGCGGCGAATCTTCCCACTCCCGGCCGGCGGCCGGGGTGCGACCGAGTGGGATGAGCATCATAAGCCCGGAATGCACGGGCGGAGAGATGAAGGGGAGCTATGGCAGAGAAGCGCGTATGGCTGTTTCGTGAGGGTAACAAGGACTTGAAGGACCTTCTCGGCGGGAAGGGAGCGAACCTCGCCGAGATGACCCGGGCGGGTCTGCCGGTTCCCTACGGCTTCACCGTCACCACCGCGACCTGTTGGGAGTACGTTGAGGCCGGCCACAAGTTCCCTAAGGGGCTTCTGGACGATGTCAAGAAGGCCCTGGCGGATGTGGAGAAGCGGTCGAAGAAGCAGTTCGGCAACCCCAAGAACCCGCTCCTGGTCTCCGTCCGCTCGGGAGCCAAGTTCTCCATGCCCGGCATGATGGACACGGTCCTGAATCTGGGTTTGAACGATGAGGTAGTGGAAGGCCTAGCCGAGCTCACTGCCAACCCCCGCTTCGCCTATGACTGTTATAGGCGTCTCATCATGATGTTCTCCGACGTTGTCAAGGGGACGGGTAAGGACGACTACGAGGAAGCCCTCGAGGCTATCAAGCATCGGCTCGGCGTGACATTCGACTACGACGTCCCGGCGGAGGCGCTCAAAGAGCTCGTCGACACCTCCAAGAAGATCTACAAGAAGCACCTGGGCGAGGACTTCCCCCAGGACCCCATGGTGCAGCTCGAGGCTGCGATCGGCGCCGTCTTCGAGTCTTGGGACACCCCCCGTGCTCGCACCTATCGCGACAGTGAGGGCATCCCCCACAACCTCGGCACGGCGGTCAATGTGCAGATGATGGTCTTCGGCAACACCGGCGAGGACAGCGGCACTGGCGTCGCCTTCACCCGCGACCCCAGCACTGGCGAGAAGAAGATCTTCGCCGAGTTCCTCCTGAACGCGCAGGGCGAGGACGTTGTCGCCGGCGTGCGCACCCCCCTGGACATCATGGCCATGGCCAAGCGCTGGCCGAGCATCTACCAGGAGTTCGTCGCGATCTGTAAGCAGCTCGAGACCCACTACCGTGATATGCAGGACATGGAGTTTACCGTCGAGCGCGGCAAGCTCTGGGTGCTCCAGACCCGTAACGGCAAGCGCACGGCGGGCTCGGCCGTGAAGATCGCTGTCGATATGGTCAAGGAGAAGCTCATCAGCGTGGAGGAGGCCCTCATGCGCGTCGGGCCTGCCACCCTGGACCAGCTCCTCCACAAGCGGGTCGACCGTGATCAGGTTAAGAAGCAGGGCACCAAGCCCGTTGCCGTCGGCCTCAATGCTAGCCCTGGGGCAGCTGCGGGCATTGCTGTCTTCGACGCTGACACCGCTGCGGCTCGCGGCGAGGCGGGCGAGGCGGTAATCCTCTGCCGCATCGAGACCACCCCGGATGACATCCACGGCATGCTCGTATCCAAGGCGGTCCTGACCTCCCGGGGAGGCAAGACGTCTCATGCGGCGGTCGTTGCACGCGGCAAGGGCCTTCCGTGCGTAGCGGGCTGCGAGTCACTGAAGATGGATCTGGCAGGCCGGAGGTTCACCGGTCCCGGCGGAGAGGTCGTCAAGGAAGGCGACTGGATCACCGTCGATGGCTCCAGCGGTGAGGTCTATGCCGGTCAGGTCCCGCTGGTCGATCCCGAGATCGGCAAGGACTTCCAGGCATTCCTGAAGATGGCCGACAAGGTGCGCCGTCTTGGCGTGCGCACCAATGCGGACGAGCCGGGCGATGCGGCGAAGGCCATTGAGATGGGCGCCGAGGGCATTGGGCTGTGCCGCACCGAGCACATGTTCATGGCGCCGGAGCGTCTGCCCGCCGTCCAGGAGATGATCCTGGCGGACGACGAGGAGACGACAGCCAAGGCCCTCGCCAAGCTGCTCCCGATGCAGCGCGAGGACTTCATCGGCATCTTCGAGGCCATGGGCGGCCGGCCGGTCACCATCCGCCTGCTCGACCCGCCCCTGCATGAGTTCCTCCCCCATAAGGAAGAGATCCTCGAGGAGTTCTTCACCCTGCGCGCCAAGGGCGAGAAGAAAGCCCGTCAGGCCGAGCTTGAGGCCATGCTCCGTCGCATCGAGCAGCTCGAGGAGTCCAATCCGATGCTCGGCGTGCGCGGCTGCCGCCTCGGCCTCCTCCGCCCGGGGATCAACGAGATGCAGGTCCGGGCCATCATCGAGGCCGCCTGTGACCTGAAGAAACGCGGCAAGAAGGTCGCCCCGGAGATCATGATCCCGCTCATCGGCATCGTTACCGAGCTGTCGACCGTTCGCACCCAGCTCGAGGCCGTGGCCCAGCAGGTCATGAAGGAGCAGGGAGTCAAGGTCGCCTACAAGTTCGGCACCATGATTGAGATCCCGCGCGCGGCCCTCACCTCCGGCGAGATCGCTGAGCACGCTGAGTTCTTCAGCTTCGGCACCAATGACCTGACCCAGATGACGTTCGGCTACAGCCGTGACGATGCTGAGGGCAAGTTCATCGGCCGCTACCTCGACATGGGCATCCTTGCCGAGTCGCCCTTCAACTCCATCGACGAGGCCGGCGTGGGTCGGCTCGTGGAGCTCTCCGTCAAGGAGGGACGCGCGGCCCGGCCAGACCTCAAGTGCGGTATCTGCGGCGAGCATGGCGGCGATCCGGCTTCGGTCGAGTTCTGCCACCGCGTGGGGCTGAGCTACGTCTCCTGCTCCCCCTTCCGCGTGCCCATCGCCCGCCTTGCGGCGGCGCAGGCGGCTATCAAGGAGCAGGGTGGCGCTCAGCCTCCGGCAGTTGCGGCGAAGCCGGCGCCGGCGAAGAAGACCGCCACCAAGAAGGCGGCGCCGAAGAAGGCGACTGCCAAGAAGGCTACACCCAAGAAGACCGCCACGAAGCGCGCGCGCAGCAAGTAGTGACGAGCGCGCTTTCGGGCGGCGATAGCGAAGACGGTGGGGCCCCGGAGTCAATCCGGGGCCCCGCTGCTTTCGTGGACGGTTGGAGGGCCGTCAGTAGGGGTTGGAGGGCATGAGTGGCCAAGCGTGTATCGAGACTACCCGCGCCGCTCCGCCGTTCGAAAACAGCCGCACGCCCTGGCCTCCCAGCGTCGGGTAGACCTGCCGTGCGATGGCCTGCCGCTCGTTGGCGTAGGCCTCCACAACGCCGCGATCTAGGAAGACCCTCAGCACAAGCGGCTCATCCGCCTCAAGGAGCAGGGGCGCACTCTCCACAACGCGCCGCCCGAACCCTACACTCGACCGGATGGTATCGACCTCGAGCGCCCCGCGAGCCACATCATAGGCGATGACCGTCTCCTCCTCCCCCCTGGCGGAGCGGCAGACGCCCAGGCCCACGCGAGTAGCATCCTGCGGCTCGATCACGAGTTCGAGCTCCATCAACTCCCCGGGCAAGTCGGGCAACGGTAGTTCCTCGTCTGCGCCAAGCAACAGGTCGGTCCACTGCTGCTCGCCCTGCCGCAGTTGTGTGAGCTCCTCCGCCGGCCGCATCCCCAGAGTGCCATCGGGTCTGAGCCAGAGGCTCCGTGGCAAGCCATATACGCCCTGCCACCCCTGAGCGCGGATATACTCCTCGGGTGGGTTGGCGGTGAGCCATGCCCACATGATGAGGCGGCCACGGTCATCGATGAGTGCCTCTGGGGCGAAGTACGCGTTGTCTACCCAGGTCATGCGCCCGTGGGTCTCGGGGAGGAACCGGTCCGCGTCCTCATCGTAGGTCCCGATGTAGTACTGGCAGCCCAGGTTGTGGCTTATGAATAGCAGCAGGTGCTTACCGGAGGGCTCTCCTCCGTTGGGGTCGGCTGGCAGAGGGAGGAACACGGGGCACATGTTGTCCTCGTCGGCCCGGGTCCATTCGCGGCGGCTCTCGTAGAACGGGTGGAGATACCGCCAGTTCAGCAGGTCATCCGACTCGAACAGGTAAGCGGTATCGCCCTGGTGCTGCGCGAGTCCCAGTTCCTTGCCGAAGCGGTTCAGGACTAGGAGATTGCCCGCGAGCATGTAGTAGCGGCCATCCTTCATCCATATGTTCGACGGGTCTGCCGATCCGTAGATGACCTCATTGCCCGCTTCGTCCTGGGTGACGGTGTAGCCCAGTTCCGTTGAAGGGATCACGGACTGCTCTGGCGGCTTGATCCAGTTGTCGAGGTGGGGGTCTCTGCTGTACGCAATGCAGGCGCCGCGCCCCGCAGGGCCTCCCAGTCCCCAGTAGGTGATCCAGGCCGTCCCGGACGGGTCTGCGAATGCCCCGCCGCTGAAGATCCCCTCGTCGCCTTGGTCAACCATGATCGAACGCGGATGGTGCCTCCAGTGCACCAGATCCTTGCTCGACACGTGGCCCCACTCAAACGCCTGGCCGTTGTGGAACAGGTACATCAGGTGGTAGCGGCCATTCCAGAAGACCGCGCCGTTGGGATCACCCGGCAGGCCGTTGTCTTCCGGCACCACAAAGTGGTAGGCGGGACGGTACGGGTCGTGCAGCAGATGCTCTCGGAGGTTCCTGGCGCCCTCGATCACCGAGCGAGGCACCGGCGCACCCGGGCGCCACGTGCCTAGGGTCTGCGCCGCTGGCCGCGCGATGAGAGTGGCGCCGTTCCCCCCCAACTCAAGGGCTCCCCCGCGCAGCCGCACGTCCCCCTCGATCGCGTATTGACCATAGCGGCCCGTTCGCTCAGCGAGCGAGCCATCGCCGAAGTACCACCACGCCCACGGTGTCTCGGGGGCTTCGCCGGGCCTCAGTGACCGCAGATCGCCGGGGTCCAGAGCCACGCTGTAGAGCCGCGCATCCAGGATTCGGCCGTGAAAGCTATCGCCCGTCGTGGCATCGAGGTGGCGACGGCCGAAGAGCACGGCCGCACCAGGCAGGAACTCAGCTGCCGATTCGCCCGCCTCGTACTGTGCGTACTCCGCTCCATCCCGATACACCGCGATGAACGGACCGGAGTAGACGATGGCGATCTGCACGAATCCATCGGTGCGCGATTCCACGGGCCAGTCGGCCTGATCCTGCGGCGTGCGCCGGTAGTACTCGCTCCCCGGCATCCAGCGCCCGGGCTCGATCTCTCCCAGCACGACGCCATCGAAACGGCCATCGAGGTTGTCGATCGTCAGCGCCGATCCACCGCGCTGCTCCAGGTCGAGGGGCGCGGCCCACACGACCAGGGTCTTGTCGCGCAATACCTCCTGGCCAGTTGCGCCCGAAGCGCACACGGCAAGAGCAACGATAGGAAGGAGCACTAGGACATCGTTCACAGGATCACGTCCCCTCGCGCCGGAGTCGCAGCGGGATTCGTGGTAGGGGAGGGGATACCTGCGCCGCTCACGAGCGTAGGCTATAATGCGAAGGCTGTGTCGTGCGACGGGAGGCGCTTTGATGACTCGACTGGCCCAGGTTGTGATCGCTGTCCTCGCGTTCGCCGCCCCCTCCATCGCCCAAAACCCAGAAGGACAGACCGCTGACATGACTGCAGAACCCATGTTCGTGCTGGTTGGGACCTACACCGGAACTGGCAGTGAAGGCATATACACGCTGCGTATGGAGCCAGAGACCGGTGTCCTCGAACCTGTCGCGGCAATGGGCGGGATCACAAACCCGTCGTTCCTCGCCGTCCATCCCTCGCTGAGCACCGTGTACGCCGTCCAAGAGACTGGCGAGGACAATGCCGTCTTCGCTCTCGCTCTGGACGGCAAGACCGGAGCGTTGAGCATCATCGGGAGCCAGGCCGCCCATGGAGCCCATCCCTGCCACGTAATGGTGGACCCGTCGGGCTCCGCCGTGGTCGTCGCGAACTACTCCGCGGGAAGCGTGGCCGCATTCGCCGTCGAGGAGGACGGCTCGCTTCGACCGGCCTCGCAAGTGATCCAGCACACGGGAAGCGGCCCTAACGCGGGAAGGCAGGAGGGACCCCATGCCCATTCGGTCACTATCGATCCAACCGGCTCGACGGTGCTCGCCGCCGACCTGGGCATCGACCGGATCATGCTGTACGATCTGAACCCTGGCGACGCGACGCTCTCGCCAGCCGAGCCCGCCTATGCCAAGGTGTCCCCGGGGGCCGGCCCGCGGCACGTCGCGTTCCATCCGAGTGGACGATTCTGCTATGTAGTCACCGAGTTGGCGAATACCGTCGTCGGCTTCGCGTACGACTCCGCATCCGGCTCATTGGATCCGATCCAGACGGTCAGTACGCTTCCACAGGACTGGCAGGGACAGAGTAGCTGCGCCGACATCCACGTCCATCCCTCTGGGGCATTCCTCTACGCCTCCAACCGCGGTCATGACAGCATCGCGTGCTACCGTCTTGATCCGGAGTCGGGCTTGCTGACACTGTTCGAGATCGAGCCGACGGGAGGCAAGACGCCTCGCAACTTCGGCATCGAGCCGACGGGCCGCTACCTCTACGCGGCGAACCAGGAGTCCGGAAACATCGTGCAGTTCAGTATCGACGCCAGCTCAGGCGAACTGACTCCCACCGGGCAGCAGATTGAGATTCCGGCTCCCGTGTGCCTCGTGTTCGTGCCTGTCGCCCAGGACTGACCCACGCACACCAAGGATGCTCGCAGGACCCAATCGTCTGGTAGGGGACGACCGTGGGCATGTCATTACGGCGAACCCAAACGGGGGCTCACGTCTTGTCGGGGCGCACAGAGACGAAACGCAACATAACATATATTATCGGCATCATGTGTTCAGCAGGCCGCAGAATGAACGAAGGCCCTGGGTGCGGTCCCGTGCCGCCCCAGGGCCCCTGGAATACTGGGATTCGCACCGCTACTCACCCGCGAGGATCAGGTCTACGCGGGCAGCGACATCCTTGAGGTACGCTTCGTCCCCGCCCGCAAGCTCGCAGGTGAAGTAGCCCTCATAGCCGATCTCCCTGAGCGCGCCCGTGACCCGCGGCCAGTTCACGTCGCCTTCGCGCAGATCCTTCCACCCATCGGCCCGGCTGTAGTCCTTGAGGTGGATCTTGTCGATCCGCTCCCCGAGGGTCAGAATCCAGTCCTCAGGCCACCCGAACTTCACTATGTTTCCACAGTCGAAGTAAGCTCGGACCCGTTCGCTGCCCATCTCATCGACATATCGAGCCATCTCGATTGGGCTCAGCAGGAAGTTGTTCCAGACGTTCTCGATGGAGATGTTGATGCCCAGCTCCTCCGCGATCGGGATGAGCGGACGGAGGTTCTCCTGTGAGCGGTCGTACGCCACGGCGTACCGGGTGTCCTCGCCCACGACGGCCGGCACGAGGAGCACGGTGGTCGCGCCGATAACCTTGGCCTCACGAATGGCCGCCTCAAGGGTGCGCTGCCCCTCCGCAACGGTGGCCTCGTCACCGCTGGACAGGGGCGCGTGCCAGCCCCCGTAGATGACCGAGTGCAGTTCGATCCCCTCCGCCGCCGCCGCCTCCGCGACGCGGGAACACTCTTCTAGGTCCTCGATCAGGGGCATCTCGACACCATCGAAGCCGCAGGCCTTGGCCAGGGCGAAACGTCCCGCCCAGTCCAAGTCGCCCGACAACATGCCAGATACAACAGCCTTGCGCCAGACCGGCCCTTCCTGGGCGAGCGCACTGCGGCTGAGGCTGCTGGCCGCAGCCACCCCGCCGATCGCGCCGGCCGTGAGGCGAACGAAATCCCGTCTATCCATCGTATCGTTCTCCCTTCGGTTGCTAACTACTCAACGTCAGCGGGCGGTAGCATGAGCCCCTCGCCCGACGGCCGCTCATCCGGTGGACCGCTCTCGGGCTGAACCTCGAACGGCTCCTCTGCGGGCGAGCTCTCTCCGGTCTCACCGACCGGTTCATCGTCCCTTGTCGGCGCAGTGGGCGTCAGGCCCCAGTCCTCGATCGCTATCGTCCAGCCGCCGGAGCCAGGCCGCTCAGCAGTGACCTGGACCGTCTGCTCCCTCTTGGAACCCTTCAACTTATACGCAAGTATGTAGGTCTCACGGCCACTAAAACCATCTACGGAGACCCTCGGAGGCGGATACGAGAGGGCGGTGAACTCCGATAGTGGAAGGCCGATCCCCCTATCAACGGCATTGCGCACCGCATCAGGCGATACCCCCTCCCCCGCTTGCGCCGCAGCCGCCTCGTAATCCTCGGCCCGGATCGACTCAAACCAGGGAGTCACCACTCCTTGGCGTATCTCGTTGGCCCCCACATTGAAGGCGAAACCAAGCATGCCGACCAGTCCGCCACATGAGCAGATCCCGACAACCCCCACGCCAATGACGACCAGAATGATGAGGGAGTTGCGTGCCCTCTTGGGTGGTGAGCCGTGGTACTGATCCGGTGGAGGTGGGAGTTCCAGCACACGCCCTCCATTCCCTGGGCTACCTACTCGCCCCTATTCGCCGCGGTCTATGCGCTCCCTGCAGCCGCCGTACAGGCCACGGCCGCCCGGCAAGACGACGGGCGGCCGTAGGCGGAGCTAGGTTGGCGCTACTTCAGTTCGATGGTCGCGCCGCAGGCCTCGAGGGCCTCCTTGATCTTGTTGGCTTCCTCTTCGGTGCAGTTCTCCTTGACGGCCTTGGGGGCCGCGTCTACGAGCTCTTTGGCCTCCTTGAGGCCGATGCCAATGGCCTCCTTGACGGCCTTGATAACCTGGATCTTCTGCTGCCCCGCCTCGCTGATGATCACATCGTAGGTGCTCTTCTCGGGGGCCGCTTCGCCGTCGCCGGCGGCCATGGGCATACCCGCCATGGCCATCATGGGGGCCGCGGCGGTCACGTTGTACTTCTCCTTCAGGGCCTCCACGAGCTGGTGGAGATCCATGACGGTCATGCTGTCGATCGCTTCGAGAATCTCTTCCTTGGTCATCTGAGTTGTCTCCTTGGTTCAAGTCCCGGGAGGGCCGAACTAAGCGGCCTCCTCCTTCTGCGTCTTGATCTCATCCAGCGCGTATACGAGCTGTGAAACGACCCCATGGAGGGCATAGACGAGCCCTGAAATGGGTCCTTGTAGCCCTGCGACGAGCCCCGATAGCAGCTCCTCGCGCGTCGGCGCCTTCGACAGTGCCTCGACGCCAGCGCTATCCAGCGGTGCGCCGTCCAGCACACCCCCATGGAGCAGCAGAGCGGGCTTCTTCTTGGCGAACTCCGTAAGAGCCTTGGCGGCAGCCGAGGGCTCGCCGTCGAACACGATCGCGCACGGGCCATCCAGAATATCGGATACAGGCTCCGCGGGCGTTCCCTTCGCGGCCAGCCGGAACAGAGTGTTCTTGATGATGCGCATGGACGCTCCAGGCGCCTTGAGTTGCGCTCTCAGCGTCTGAAGATCGGTCACTTTGAGGCCCCGGTAGCCCACGAGCAGCACCGTGTTGCGCTCCGAGAGGAGCGCATTCAGCTCTTCTACAGCCTTCTCTTTCGCGGCGGTCGGCATTCATTCACCTCCTGCCCGACCTCAACGATCTGGTGGGCGGGCAACTCGCGTCCTCTGGTGGGTGACATCCACCCAGAAACGTAATCGCGAGAGCCCAAGGGCGGGCTCCCGCGATGAGATCGTCGGGTTGCTCCGTCCTCGGCGGGGAGGATTATGGCCTCACGGCCCCCCGCTGTCTATGGCCGGCACGACCTCCAACCTGACTCGAGGTGGAGATCGACTGGTTGCGTCGGTTGTACCCTACCCCGCGAGACTTCGCGCCGTACCCACGTCCCTGGCGTTCGCGACGTCGATCCTCAGCCCAGGGCTCATCGTGGTCGCGAGGTAGACCTGGCGAACATAGACACCCTTCAGGCTCGCAGGCCTGGCTGCTAGCACGGCGGCCATTAGGGTCTGGAAGTTCTCCAGGAGCTTCTCCTTGTCGAACCCGATCTTGCCGAGCGGGACACTCATGTTCGACTGCCGATCGACCCGGTACTCGACCTTACCGGCCTTGAGTTGGGTGACAGCCTCGCCCACGTCCTCGGTGGCGGTGCCGGACTTCTTGTTCGGCATCCGAGGGCCCAGCGTCCTACCCAGCTTGCCGACATCCTTCATCATGTCCACATGCGCGACCAGTACGTCGAAGTCGCTCCAGCCGTTCTGGATGTCCTCGATGAGATCATCGTCGCCCACACGGTCCGCACCTGCCTGCTCGGCCTGAATGGCGGCCTCGCCCTTGGCGAAGACAGCGACCTTGACCGTCTTGCCCAAGCCATGAGGGAGCACGACCGTGCCGCGAATGTTCTCTTCGGCCTTCCGAGGGTCTACCCCGAGCCGCATGTTGAGGTCCAAGGTCTCCTCGAACTTGGTCGTTGCCAAGGACTTGAGTAGGTCCAGGGCCTCGCCTACCGTGTAGTAGCGGCCCTTGTCGACCTGCTCGAGTAGAGCCCGGTATCGCTTTGAGTGCTTGCGTGCCATCTCCAGTATCGCCCCTCTTCCGCGTGATACTCGGCGCTAGTCCACCACGATGACGCCCATGTTGCGGGCTGTCCCCTGGAGGGTGCGCATGGCCATCTCGACGTCATCCGTGTTCAGGTCGGGGAGTTTGCGTTCCGCAATCGCCCGAAGCTGCGCGCGGGTGATGCGGCCCACGATCTCCTTGCGCCCCGTCGGGGACCCCTTGTCGATCTTGGCCGCCTGCTTCACGAGGGCTGAGGCCGGCGATACCTTGGTGATGAAGGTGAACGAGCGGTCCTGGAAGATGGTGATCTCGACCGGCACGATCTCGCCGGCCATGCTGGCGGTCTTCTCGTTGTAGGCCTTGATGAACTCCATCATGTTGATGCCGTGCTGACCCAGAACGGGGCCAACAGGCGGCGCCGGCGTGGCCTGCCCCGCCGGAAGCTGGAGTTTGACCAGTGCCATCACTTTCTTCAACCTACGTGCTCCCTTCACTCCCCCGCATGGTCCCTTGGTCGACCATCGAGGTTCGAACGTGTCGGGACGGGCCTGCTGCCCGTACACCGCAAACGGCCGGCACAATGCCGGCCATCTCACTGCCGCTTAGAGCTTCTCTACCTGCGCGTAGTCCAGCTCCACGGGCGTCTCACGACCGAAGATCTCGATCCGGACCCGGAGCTTCTCGCGCGATGGGTAGACCTCCTCGACCTTACCGTGGAACTCCGTGAAGGGCTCGGTGAGGACCATTACGGTATCGCCCTTCTCGAACCTCGGCTTGATCTTCATCGGCTCATCACCGATGGACTGCAGGATGGACTCAGCCTCCGCGGGAGTCAGCGGCACAGGCCGCCGCCCCCCTCCCACGAAGCCCGTCACACCAGCGGTATTGCGGAGGCTCGTCCAGGTCTCGTCATCAAGGATCATCTCCACAAGCACGTAGCCCGGGTAGACCTTCCGCCGGATGGTCTTCTTCCGGCCCTGGACCATGCGGGTCTCTTCCTCCATCGGTACCTCGACACGGAAGACCCGATCATCCAACCCCGACGCCTGGACCATGCGCTCGATGTTCGCCTTGACTTTGGACTCCTGGCCGGTGTGCGTGTAGATCACGTACCAGCCGCGTCGTCCTTGACCAAAGGAGCTCACACGAACTTCCCCCTCAGGGAAGAGCCGCTACATGATGGAACGGCCGTGGGTGCCGTAGAGATCAAGCCACCCATCGGCGACCCACTGGAAGATCGCCTGGAACACGGCAATGAACGCCGCCACACTAACAATGACCGTCAGCACGAGAATGGTGTAATGCTTCACTTCCTCGGCCGAAGGCCAGACCACCTCACGCAACTCATGCATCGCTTCTCGGAGGAAGCGCCGCGCGGAGCGGTACCAACCCACTATAAAGAACGGCTTCGCTGTTCCGCTAGCCACGTGCCCGGTCCTAACCGCCGATAACGGCCGAGAGACTTGGGGGGACGAACCACGGCTCCAGGTGGAACCACACGAACAAGAACTGGCAGGCGAGACAGGACTTGAACCTGCAACCTACGGTTTTGGAGACCGTTGCTCTGCCAATTGAGCTACTCGCCTGCGGCCTCTAGTGACGCAACTTCGTCTCGACGTGATCCGTATGGCGCCGGTCCTTCTTGCAGAACTTCTTGAGCTTCAACTTGCTCTTGACGTTCTGCCGATTCTTCACCGTCACGTAATTGTACCGGCCACACTCACTGCAGGCAAGAACGATCTTCTCGGCAGGCATTCGCCGTCACCCAATCCCTTCGGGCGGCGTCTCCGCGTAATCCTCTACGATGGAGCCCTCGACCGGGCTTGAACCGGTGACCTCATCCTTACCAAGGATGCGCTCTACCGACTGAGCTACGAGGGCGTCACCGAACGCAGTCCATCCGCGAGACCGCCGGATGGGAGTTGGTGGAGGGGGAGGGATTCGAACCCCCGTAGGCATACGCCACTGGGTTTACAGCCCAGCTCCATTAGCCACTCGGACACCCCTCCACGAGGCACCCATAGAAAAACTACGACCGCACAAAGGCGGCCGCAGCATGGCTATACTACCCATTCATCCCCGATGTGTAAAGCCCCTTTCGCAACTCTCGCGTCAAGGGCTATAGCGACTCCGCTGCAAGGCCATCTATAACTACGATACTCGCCTTCCCGCGACAGGGCAACCGGCGCCTGGAGATGAAGGAGCTGTCGAGGTTCGGGTATTGACCGCGAACGCGCGGACTGCTAACTTGGTCGTTGTTCTGGAGATCGCCGTGGCGAGCGTCGCCCAGTTGGTCAAGGCGCCAGATTGTGGATCTGGAGATCACGGGTTCGAGTCCCGTCGCTCGCCCCAAACCCCATCAGACATCGCGCCCCGGCTAGCACTTCCTACCCGGGGCGTTTGTGTGCAACCCCTTGTGTCGCAACCCGGTTGAGGTGGAGGGACACCGTGGCATCTAGAGACATCGGGGCGACCCAACTGACGCCCCCCAGAGGCACCATCGACTACCCGCCCCCCTCTCTAGCGGCCCTGTCAAGGGTCCTGGGTGCGCTTGAGAACGTGCTCGAACATGCTGGGTACCCGGCGGTCCGCACACCGATGTTCGAGCGCTTCGGGCTCCTTGCCATGCGCGCCGGTGACGCAATTCGCCATTCCATGTTCACTTTCACCTCGGAGCGCGTGGAGTACGCGCTCCGGCCGGAGATGACCACGCCGATCGGTCGCATGGTGGCGTCTGGCCTGCTGACCGGCCCTCTGCCCCGTCGGGTCCGCTATGCCGCTCCCTGCTTCCGCTATGAGCGACCGGGCTCCCGCCGCCAGCGCGAATTCACTCAAGTCGGGGCGGAGCTGTTCGATTCGCCCGCCCCCTGGGGCGACGTGGAGATGATCATCCTCGCGTCGGAGTGCGCTCGCGCCGTTGATGGCGACCGCATCCACCTGCGGGTCGGTGACATCCGGGTCTTCGGCTCGCAACTGGCGGGCCTGAATGCCGAGGCCAGGGGCGTTGCGGCGAACCTCCTGAATGACGCCCTCGCGGTAGAAGCCCGCTGCGCGGGGTTGCGGGAGGTCGAGCGGGTGGATGACGCCCTCGCGACGTGGCTGCGGGACCTTGTCGCTGGGGTCTTTCGCCTACAGCAGCGCGTTGGCTCCCCGACCGACGAGACCATCGCGCTTCCCTCAGCCTACACGCCGGATACCGTGGCTGCCCTCGCCAGGGAGCTGCCCCGCGCCTCGCGCGACGCGACCCGCCTCGCGCTGGTGAGCATGGCCGGGCTCGACGAGGTTATGGCGTCGCGTCTGGTTCACGGAACGACCGTTCAAGGCACGATCGGGGAGGTCGCTGAGGCCGGGCGGTCGCTGTTTGGTGACAGTGCTGCCGAGGCTCTGGAGTCGCTACAGCAGGTCTACGCCCTCGCTGACGCCGCTGGGGCGCGCAACGTGGAGGCGAGCCTTGGGGTTGCCCGCGGCCTTGAGTTCTACACGGGCACCGTGTTCGCCGTTGTCGTGCCGGAGGCACCCGGTGCGCCCGTGGTGGGCGGCGGCGGTCGGTACGACCACCTCATCGAGGAGTTGGGCGGGCCAAGTACCCCTGCGGTGGGCTTTGCGGTCGAGGTGGAGCAGATCCTGGCGCTGTTGGGTCACGAAATGGAGCGCCCAGAACCGGCCACGGTGGTGGTTGTGGCGGCGGAGCCCTCGGCCTGGGTGCGCGCCGCCGAGCTCTCCGGACGCCTTCGCGCCGCGGGACTCCGCGCTCCCCTACCCCAGCCTCACTCTCCCACGACGGCCGATGGTCCCGCGATCGTCGTCGCCTCCGAGGGGCCCTACCGGCTGATGCTGCGGGGCGAGACCTCGGAGGCGGCCGACTTCACTGCCCTGTTGACGCAACTGCGCGCGGTCTGTGAGACGGAGGCGCCCGAGTGAGCGACGAGACTATCCGACTGGCCCTGCCCAAGGGCAGTCTGCAGAAAGACACCACGAGGTTCCTGGCGGGCGGGGGCATCGTCGCCGAGGGATATGAGGACGGGCGCGACTACCGGCCCAAGGTTGACATCCCTTGGCTTGAGGTCAAGGTGCTTCGGCCCCAGGAGATCCCCATGTATGTGAGTCAGGGCTACTACGACGCCGGAATCACTGGTCTGGACTGGATCCTGGAGACACGCTCGGGCGACGAGGCCGAGGTCATGCTCGACTGCAACTACGGCCGGGTGGATATCGTGACTGCGGTCCCCGACTCGTGGGAGCATGTGAACAGTTTCGACGACCTGATGAACCTGCCCGATGAGGTGAGGATCTCCACGGAGTACATCAATCTCACCCAAGATGCGGTCCTACGCACAACTGGGGTGGAGCCCACCGTGCTGACTCCGTGGTACTCCGTACGCCGGCATCGCTACTCCAATGTGGTGCTCATCCTAAGCTTCGGAGCCACGGAGGGCAAGCCGCCGGAGGACGCTGAGGCCGTCGTGGACAACACGGCCACGGGGAGCACCCTGCGCGCCAATCACCTGAAGATCATCGGCCATGTGCTGAGCGGATCGACGGCCCGTCTGGTCGCAAACCGGGGGAGTCTGCACGATCCGGCCAAGGCTGAACTGCTGGACCAGTTGGCGGCGATGCTGGAGCAGTCGGCGGCGTTACCTGCCGGCGAAGCATCGGTCAGTCTCGGCACACATCTCGTATAGGTGGGGGACCCTGCCGGGCAACTATAGGTGACGGATCGCCTCCGCGGCCGTGCGGAGGCTGACAATCGCGTCCGTCTCCCTGAGCCGAGCGGTGGCGATGCAGTCACTCACTTGGTCGTGCGCCTCATCGTCCGGCAGCGTGGCGTGGAGCCGGGCGACACGGTGCATGGCCCCCGCTACCTCCAGGAACCGCTCGCGGGCCGTCGAGAAGCACGCCTGGGCTACCAGCCATTCGGTCTTGGTCTTCTCAAGGAACGCTCCCGCTCCGCAGCGCCGACGCGCCAGCCGCATGGCGACATCCACCAGGTCGCTCGATGCGACCTCACGGGGGTCTGTACGATCGTGCCACGCCTGCAGAGCCGCCCAGGCGTTCTCCCCAACCCTGTACCCGCTGAGTGTGCCAGCGGCAGAGGTGACCGCCGCCGCCATCCGGCGGATAGCTCGCCCCAGGGCTTCGCGGGTGGTGTGTGGGTAGGCAGGTTCCCGGCTCCTGGGCCCGATCGTCACGATCTCGAAGCAGAGCGGTCCGACATCGCTCACCTCGGCGATGTCGAGCCACGTGACCGCGTCACGCCAGACGCCCACAGTACGGCCGCCGGCGCGCAATCCGACGATCATGCCCCAATCGACTCCGCTGAGCCCGCGCGCCAGGACAGGTCGCTTCTCGGATAGCTCGGCCCATGCCACGTCCAGTGCCTCCTCGGGGCCCGTGCCGCAGAGGATGCTGGGTGTGTACCCAAGAGCATCGAAGCCCTGGTGCAAGCTCACCGCCGAGAAGGGGTCCGGAGCGGGGTCCTCGGGTCTATCGCGCATTTCGAACCGGAAGACCTCCCCGCTCAGACCGCCCAGACGCTCGACGCTGCATCGTCCTCCCAAGGCCTTCAGCATGACCATCGCCCAGGCCAGGTGAGGAGCGCCGCTGACGCGGTCAGCGTCCTGTCCCGCCATGGCGGGGAGGGAGTGCCATGCGACGTGCACCCAGCCCTTCATAGGAGCATCCCCCACATCCGCCCCGTCTGACCACGATCGCGACGGTGTGAGTAGAACAGGTCAGCACGGGAGAAGGTGCACGCGCCGCTGTCAATGATCATGGCTTCCGCTACCCCGGCCCGCTGGAGCGCGACATAAGCGGCCATCCCGAGATCGAGGCTGAGGCTCCCGCCGGCTCGGCGGAGCACTCCATCACGCGCCTTGCCCCAGTGTTCGAAGGCGTCGAAGACCTCGGGTCCTACTTCATACGAGGTGCTTCTCACGCAGGGCCCGATAGCTGCCATGAACTCGGACGGGCGCCTGCGCGTGAGTTGCTCAAGGGCCGCAACAGCCCTCTCGATGATGCCGGCTGCCGCTCCCCTCCACCCCGCATGCACCGCCGCGCCGGCGCCGGTCTCGGGGTCGGCGACGATGACGGGGGCGCAGTCCGCAACCTGGATTGCGAGGCAGGGGTAAGGCCCGATCCTGAGCAGTGCGTCAGCCTCGCCCAAGACGTGTGCCTGAGCTCGGTCGCCGGACTCGAGGGCCTCGGGTGTAGCGACGAGCAGGCCCGTGCCGTGAACTTGGGAGCACAGGGCCACATCCCCTGGACGGCGCTCCAACGATGCACAGAAGAGCACGCGGTTCCGCTCGGCTATGGACGGGTCAGCTTCGAGGTGCGGGGCCAGGTTCATGCTATCGAGAGGCGGCGGCGATCCGCCCCCGATGCGCGTCGAGAACACCGCCCAGGCTCGCCCCAATGCTGCCTGCAGCCGTGGGATCCCGTCGTTCTCGCACATGGTGATTGTGGTGGTTGCCGCGAGCAAGCTGGTCCATCACCCTATAGGCACACAGAAGCGAACACAGCAACCCCGAGTGGAGGCGCCGTTGATCTGGTTCTGCTGTTCAGGCAGTCTCAACGAGCGGGACTAAGCCATCCTACAACAGCTGCGAGGAGGGTCGCTTCCCACGCAGCATAGGTTCCACTTCAATGCCTGACTCGCGCAGGCACCGGAACCATTCCCCCGGGTTGCATCGCGCTCTGCCGGCGGACGCGGCGAGGGCATAGCCCATCTCGCGACGTCCACGCGCGAATGTCGTCTCCATTATGCCGTACCGGACGCTCCCCATACTGGGTTCTATGGGTGGGTTGCTGGAGCGCAGGGCTCGGTCGAGCCTGGCCAGATCCCGTTGCGTACAGTCGGGATCTGGGAACGCCTCATCCGCGAAGGGGGTATGAGGCTTGGGCACGAAGGGGCCGGCACTGACAGCGACGCGAGCAGGGCGAACCTGCGAGGCCACGGCCTGGGCAAGGTCCGCGATAGCGCTGACCTCGTCCTCCCCTGCCCCCGGCAACCCCACGATGAAGTACAGTTTGATTGTGGACATGCCTAGCTGGGACGCGGTAACGGCCGTCTCTACCACACGGTCGAGTGACACGTTCTTCCCTATGGAGCGGCGGAGACCATCGTCAACCGTCTCCGGGGCCAGCGTCAGTGTGCGCTGGCCTCCCCGTGCCAGCAACTCGAGAGCCTCCGGGCGCAGAGCATCAGCGCGGCTGGCCGAGAGCGTAACCTCAAGGTGACAGACCTCAACCAACTCCCTTAGTAGTTCCACCAAACCTGGGTGATCGGCGGCGGCAGCGCCAAGAAGTCCGACCCGCTGGGCGCCATCGCTCAGCGCGAGCGCGCTGGCTACTGATCGTACGCGGAACCTTCCATGCGCCGCCGGCACAATGCAGAAGCGACAGCCACGAGGGCAACCGCGCGAGATCTCGATGAGTCGGACGCCACCGAACTCGGTTCGGGTCGTCTCGATGTCCGTGGCCGTCTCTGCCTCATCGAGATCGTCAAGATGGGAGGGCGGTACCGTGTGCCCCTCCGGGTGTAGCCGCGGCAGGTAGAGGTGGGGCAGCTCCGCCAGAGCCTGGATGGCCTCCGACCGGCCTCGTGCTTCGGTGAGCGTATGCAGGAGAGACGGTAGAATCGGCTCTGCCTCCCCGATAGCGATGCAGTCCGCGAGAAGCGCGAAGGGCTCGGGGTTGAGGGATGCCGCCGCCCCACCGAGGAGCACGAACGGCGCGTCGTCCCCTCGGTCCTTGGCCAGCACGCCCACACCCGATCGGTAGAGGATTCGTGCCAGCGCCGGAGCATCCCACTCGCTCGACAGTGAGAAGGCCAGAACGTTCGCCACGTAGGGGTTGAGGCCCGACTCGAACGTCTCTAGGGGACCCCTGGTGGGTTGCGGTGAGGCGAAGAGGCGCTCCACCCGCCAGCCCGGGGTACGCTCCACCATCCGCCGGACCGCGAGGAAGCCCAGGTTGGACATACCCACTGAGTAGTCGTTCGGGTAGCCGATCACGAAGAGTCGATCGCCGCGATCATAGGATGGGGCCGGCGCGACACGCTTCTCGTCGCGAAGCAGGTCATGGCGCGTCAGCGGCCGGTGGCGGGAGCGTTTGGGCGTCCCCGCCGCTTGGCGGCGTCTCACAGGTCGTCACCTCACCCGACGGGTACACCCGGCTAATCGAGCGGCAAGGGGGGATTGCCCGACGAGTCATCGCCGCCGCGGCGGCGATGGTCCTTACGCTGCGGCTCTGAGAGGCTCTCTACCGTGGAGACGAAGCTCCGGACCTCATCAAACTCCTGGTAGACGGACGCGAACCGAACGTAAGCCACCTCGTCCAGTCTCTTGAGCCCAGCCATCACATAGTGCCCGATCTCCTGGCTGGAAACCTGCGCGACGCCCTGGTCGCGGAAGTGGTTCTCCGTGTCGAGCACCAGGTCGTCGATCTGCTTCGCTGTCACAGGGCGCTTCTCGCAGGCGATGGCGACCCCGGCTCGCAGCTTCCCCGCCTCAAAAGGCTCGGTCCGGCCCGATTTCTTCCGAACCGCCAGCATGGTGCCCTCCACGCGCTCGTAGGTCGTGAAGCGGCGGCCACACCAGGAGCACTCCCGGCGACGACGCGTCGCGGCGCCCTCGTCCGTGTCCCGGGAGTCTAGCACTCGGGTCTCCTCGTGCCGGCAGAAGGGGCATCGCATAGGCAGACAGTCCACTCCTTGCGGCGATTATACCAGCAGCGGTGTGACGGGGGCAGCCAGGTATCGCCCAGTTCGGGCCGAATGGTCAGCCCATCCTAGCGTCCCAGGTGCGGCGCCGGGACCACAGGGGAGCAACATGCGTGCCGCAGGCAATACTCCAGCCGAAGCGGGGCCTGGGGCCTCGCTTACGCTTCGCTCGCTCGTTCTGGGCATCGCGCTGGCGTACGTCTCCGTTCTGTGGGTGCGAGAGGTCGAGATCGTCCGGCTACGTTGTCAGATCAGCGAGGCAGTTCCGCCCATACCCGCCGTCGCGGCTCTGCTCCTGCTTATCGCACTGAGCGCTCTGGGTCGTCGGATGGGCTGGTCCGCGCTGATCCCCAGAGCCGGCGAGGCCTTGGTCGTATACGTGTTCGTCGCTATCGCGTGCGTCATGTCCTCCGTCGGTGTTGTACGCATGCTCCTTCCCTCGTTGACAGTGCCCGCCTACTTCGCAGATCCCGGCAACCAGTTCGCTCAGCTCGCCCAGAACCTCCCACCGTGGTACGCGCCCCGAGGCGAAGCGGTAGTTCAGGGGTTCTTCGAGGGTGCCGAAGGTACCCCGTGGCGGGTTTGGACGGGGCCGCTTCTCACGTGGATGGCGTTCGGTTGCGCTTACTTCGTCGGCTCCTTCACCCTCCTGGGCCTCTTGCGGCCTCATTGGAGCGAGCGTGAGCGCCTCGCGTTCCCGTTGTCCGACTTCCCCATACGGTTGCTCGGCGACACTCGGACTGGTGGAGCGGCGCTCCGTGCCCGTGACCCGTGGCTCTGGATCGGCATCGGAGCCGCGAGCCTCCACAATCTGCTCAACATGCTCCACGCCTTCAACCCAAATGTGCCAGCACTCGGGACGTTCTACCCCATCGGCCAGCACGTGTTCACAGAGCGGCCCCTCGACGCCCTGGCCGGCCTGTCCGTATGGTACCGGCCGGCGATCCTGGGGCTAGCCTACTTCGTGCCCACGGACATCCTGGGATCATCCGCCCTCTTCTTCGTGCTCTCGCAGGTCAGTGCCGTCTGGGCTCGAGCGACGGGCACGGATGCCATCGGCGCTCCCTTTCTCTCGGAGCAGGCCATCGGGTGCTACCTCGTGCTGGGAGTCGTAGCCCTGTGGGGGGCGCGGGGCCGACTGATGGGCGCCGACGGGACCGGGCGGGCGAGCCTGCTGGTCATCGGCCTCTGCGCGTCCCTCCTGGTCGACATCGTGACCCGCGCCGGCCTGCCCCTCCCCCTCGCTCTGGTGTACCTGGGCATGGGCCTGCTCGTCATGGTCGCGTATGCCCGTGTTCGCGCGGAGACGGGCGCTCCCAACGCATGGCTGTTCCCCTTTCAGGCACAGCGCTCCCTGATCATCAACGCGGTGGGGAGTGAGGCGCTTCGCGGGGGCGCGAACTACGAGGGGGCGACGATCTTCGCGCAGCTCTTCTTCCTAGACCGCGGGTACTTCGTCTCTGTCCCCGCTCTGCACATCGAGGGGCTAGAGTCCGCCGATCGCGCTGGCGCGCGCCCGCGGGAGATCGCTTGGTCCGCCTACCTGGCCGTTCCCGTGGGGTTGGCTCTGGCGTTCTGGTTGCACCTCACGACCTACTACAACTTGGGGGCCAACGTGCTCGAGGGCGGCAGTTCTGAGGGCGGGGTCCGCACCCTGCTGGCGCGCCAGCACTACCAGGCCCTCTCGGACTGCATCGCGGCCCCCACGCCGCCGGACAGAACGAGGCTGATGGCGAGTCTCGTGGGCGTGCTCGCGACGGTCGCCATCATCATCGCTCGCCGAACCATGGTGCGCTGCCCCATTCATCCTGTGGGCTTCGCCCTGCCCAGCGCCCTCGGACAGGTGCTATGGGCGCCCTTCGGGCTGGCCTGGCTTCTCAAAGCCGCCTTCCTGCACATCGGGGGGATCGGTCTCTACCGCCGGATGCAGCCGGCATTCCTGGGCCTGGTCCTGGGCCACTACTTCACAGCGGGAATCGTGTGGGGGATCATCAGCATGCTCGGAGGCGAGGCCACCGAGGCCTATCAGGTCTGGTTCGGCTAGCGCAAGTATGGCCGGGATGGCGACTCCAGTACCTGTGTAGGTTCAGCGGCGGTCTCCCCGAGAACCCAGCTATTACACGCACAACGAAGGGCGGACTGCGAGTGACTGAGATGCGGGAGCTCATTGAGCGGTACACGGTAGACAAGGAGGCCCTCGATCAGTTCTACAACGTGCCCCACTCCACCATCTCGATGGACCGGCGACAGCGGTTCACCGAGTGCTGGCTTCGTCAACTCAGACAGGTCGCTTTCGATGACCTCGACGTCGAGGGCCGCGTTGACTACCACCTGCTTCGTAACCATATCGAGGAGACCCTCAGTCGCATAGACCTTGAGCGCCACCGGATCGATCAACTATCGCACACGCTGCCCTTCCTCCGTGAGTTGGTCGCCCTGGAGGAGGTGCGGCGAGCTATGGTCCCAGCGTCCGCCGAGGAGCTGGCATCACGGCTCAAGGCGATCGCTGACGCCGCGCGCGGGGCCGGGGAGAAGCTCGAGGCCGCCGGCGAGGCTACCGACCGCCCTCCCCTGCCCCAACTGGAGCAGGCGCGCCAAGCGACCGAGGCTGTTCTGCCCGTGCTGAAGAGCTGGCATGCGCACTATGCAGGGTACATGCCGGAGTACGCATGGTGGCTGCGAGAGCCCTATAAGGAGGCCCGCGCCGCCATCAAGGCCTGTGGCAAGGCGCTAACCAAGGCGATTGGCGGCACTGACAAGCTCATCGGTGCTCCCATTGGGCGTGAGGCGCTCGAGGAAGCCATACGGCGGCAGTTCATCCCATATGGCCCGGAAGACCTCATCGCCATTGGTGAACGCGAGCTTGCTTGGTGTACGGAGCGCATGCTGGAGGCGTCGCATGAGCTAGGTTGTGGCGACGATTGGCGAGCGGCGATCGAGCTCGTCAAACAACGACACTGCCCCCTGGGCCAGCAGCACAGACTGGTTGAGGAACTGGCCTGTGAGGCCATCCGGTACGTGGACGAGCACGAACTGGTCACCATCGATGACCTGTGCCGTGAGACTTGGTACATAGACATGATCGATGAGAAGGGGCAGAAGCACCTGCCTTTCCTCGGCTACGGCGGCCAGAGGATCCTCGTCTCCTACCCGACAGACGGGATGGGTCACGAGGCCGCCAAGATGGCGGTCAGGGCCAACAACGAGCATATGGTGCGAGCGGTCACCCACCACGAGCTCATACCGGGCCACCATCTGCAGATCTACATGGGGGAGCGGCATCGGGCCTACCGCCGGATCTTCCACACCCCCTTCCTGTCCGAGGGATGGTGTCTCCATTGGGAGATGCTTCTCTGGGACCGCGGCTTCGCGCGCGGCCCTGAGGACCGGGTGGGAATGCTCTTCTGGCTGATGCACCGTTGCGCGCGAATCACCGTGTCATTGCGCTTCCACCTCGGCGAGATGACCCCGGAGCAGATGATCGAGTACCTGATAGAGCGGGTCGGTCACGAGAGAGGTTCGGCGACCAGCGAGGTCCGGCGTTACATCGGCGACGGGTACGGGCCACTGTACCAGTGCGCGTACATGATCGGAGCACTGCAGATGCGCGCGCTGTACCGTGAGATGGTGACCGACGGACCGATGACCGACCGGGAGTTCCATGACCGCGTACTTCGCGAAGGAGCGATACCCATTGAGGTTCTCCGCGCGGCGATTCGGGACGATCTGCTGGGCGCCGAGTTCCATCCGCAATGGCGTTTCGCCGGCTGATGGCTCAGCACCGGTCGGCTTGGTTCCGAACAGAGCCCATAAACATTCCGACGATCTCCTGGCCGAAATGTAACACCTGGGTTATATTGGGTCACATATCCATCGCAGTACACCGCCTCTAAGTGTGCTTGAGGTATCAGTATGCTGCTATTCCAGCAAGGTGCCTGCCCAAGTGCCCAGTAGTCTGATCAAGGTTGCCGCATCAGAACTGGGACGCAACAAGTGGGTACAGCATGAAACTCAGTAAGGAGAGTGTTGATGTGAGATCACGCAGAGGCTTCACCCTGATCGAACTGCTCGTCGTCATCGCCATTATTGCCATTCTCGCTGCGATTCTGTTCCCCGTCTTCGCGAAGGCCCGGGAGAAGGCGCGCCAGACCTCGTGCCTGTCCAACGTGCGGCAGCTCAACACCGCGTTCTTGGCCTATGCTCAGGACTATGACGAGCGCTTCCCGACCGTACGCTTCGGCCAAGGCGTCTACCCGGCATGGCCCTGGGAGACCTGGCCTGGTAGCGTTGACTGGTGTGGGGCCTACACCCACGCGGTCATGCCGTACATGAAGAGTGCCCAGATCCTGCAGTGCCCCAGTGACAATGAGGCGGATCGTTGGGCGGGCGCCAATGGCATGAGCTACGGCTACAACGAGTACATGTACAACGAGTACCAGAACTGGTCCAAGCTCGGCGCGACCCGTGAGCCCTCCTCCACGTACCTTCAGGGCGAGACTTTCGCTTCCGGCATCGTCAATGATTGGGACGGCGGCGGCCCCGCCCCCGTCCAGGGCATGGCCCGCATCAAGTACGGCGGCACCAACCCATGGGCGGCCCACCACAACGACGGGCAGAATATCGGCTACGTCGATGGGCATGCTAAGCTCGTGATGAAGGACTCGATGGTCAGCTATGCCTGGCTCTCGGAGTACACTGACCTGCGCCAGAACCCGATCGTTCACCCCGGCTGCACCACCCCGTAACCAGTGTGGTAACAGGCACAGCACTGGATCGGACTCTAGAAGGAGGAAAGCACAGTGAAGCCTAGGATCAGCCTAGCGCTCGCCGCCGTAGCGACCACCCTCGCCCTATGGGGCCTGGCTGGCTGCGGTGGGGACAAGAACATGACCGAAGAGGAGAAGTCCACGCCTCCCATCGACTTTGGAACCGCTTCGCCCGGCACCCCTGGGGCGACAGCTGAGACCGGCCCGGCTCCGGGTGCGAACGCGCCGAAAGCCGGCGAGTAGAGCACGTAGCGCCAAGTCGGCGCGGCACCAACCTGCGGCAACCACAGCGCCCCCCGCCCACCGGCGGGGGGCGCATCGCCGTACGCTCACCGTACGCGGTCCCAGGCAGGATGGCGCCCATCGGTCACGGAAGGAACCTTTAGGAGCGCCTCGCTCGCGATTCCGCCTCGATTCGCCCGCGGGAGGTTGTGGGGTCACATGATGCGGACACCCATGCGCCACTGGCCGTTGCTGCTTGCAACGTTAGCTTGGGCGATGCTCTGGGCGCCGGCGAGCGCCGCCGTGGAGCAGAGCGGGCTCCGCACGGACATCGAGTTCCTCTCCTCCCTGGGCAGCCGAGTTGCCGGCTACCCCGGCGCACTACGCGCTGAACAGTACATCCGGGCTCGCCTCACCCAGATAGGCGTCCAGAATCTGCGGGAGCAGGAGTTCGCCCTAGTGTCGCCCGTGGATCGCGGCTTCAAGCTCACCTTGAACAACGGCGATGAGACGCGACTGTATGGAGTGTGGCCCAATCTGGTCGCTACCGGGACCGCACTCCCGGACGACGTACAGGGGCCCCTCATATACGGCGGCGATGGTGAGTTTACGGACTTCGCGGGTCTGCCCATCGACGGCGCTGTGGTGCTCATGGACTTCAACTGCGGCACCCGTTGGCTCAACGCCGCTATGCTGGGAGCCAAAGCTGTTGTGTTCGTCGAGCCGGAGGAGACAACACGCCATGATGCGCAGGAGAAGTACTCGCGCGTGCCGGTGGAGTTCCCTCGCTACTATCTGTCGAGGGCCGATGCGGGCACCCTGGTCGATCGAGCGGCGCGCGCCAAGGCTGGCTCCCTGACGTGTGAGATCACCGGGCGGATGGACTGGGAGGAGGCGCCGGTCCGGACTCTCATCGCCGAGATCCCGGGTAGCGACCCCACCCTCGCTCAAGAGGCCATCGTCCTGCAGGCCTACTATGACTCCATGTCGGTGGTCCCCGCCCTGGCGCCGGGGGCCGAGCAGGCCTGCGGAGTGGCTGCCTTTCTGCACATCGCTGAGCGGCTCATCGACGATCCGCCCGCACGATCGGTGATCCTGGTAGCGTCTCCTGGGCACTTCATGGGCCTATCTGGCATGCGGCACCTCGCCGACGTGTTCGGCCCCAAGGGCCGACGCCCACGGGAGCAGGCCGAGTTCTACGAACGCGGCGCCAAGGACCTAGCCAAGCTCATCGAGCGACTCGACGAGGCCATCGGTGATACCCAGGAGCGCCAGCGCCGCACGGAAGCCCTGGCGATGAGCGGTAGCGAGGAGGACAGGCAGCGGTACTTACTGCAACTGACGCCGCGGGGCGAGGTCGACTGGGGAGCCGAACTCGAGCGGATGCAAGCCCAGCGGCGGCGCATGGAGCAGGATCTCTCGCTGATGCACACGTACCGCGCCACGGAGCGCATCCCGCTCACCGTCTCGCTCGATCTCACGAGCCGGAGCCGGCAGTTTGGCTTGGTGTTCGCGGGCCACTACTACGGCGATTCCACCCCCATCCGGTTCCTGAGCCCCCTTGGGAAGGCGTGTTCGGCGATTGTGGAGGAGATCGCGGCCGAGGATGGCTGGGATGCCGAGCGGCTTTGGTTCGATGGAACCAACCCCAAACAGGACAAGAACTGGTGGGACTACTTCCCGGGGCGTGTAGCCTTCGAGTCGGAGATGATCCTGCAGGCTGGGCGGCCCGCCGTGACCTTCGCCACGGGGAACGACGCGCGCCTTCTGTTCGACACTCCCATGGACCGTGCTCAGTACGTGGATGTCGGAGCGGTCGCCTTCCAGGCCGACGCCATCGAGAAGACGCTGCGCCGTCTGCTGAACGACCCCAATCTCGACCAGACGGCGTTCAAGCGCACGAAGCGGCTGAAGCTGCCGTACCGCATGTACCCGCTGCTCGGGCGAACGCTGGAGTTCGTCCGGCGGGCCAGTTTCCTCCCTCAGACGCCCATCCCCGGCGCCCTCGTCGTGGTGAGAGGCGCCTCCAAGTGCCTCATGGGCGTCAGAACCGACGCATACGACTTCTCCAACGGTGACGGTGACTTCCGGATCCTGGGCCAGCAGAACGGAGCCAACGTCGATGCCTACTATCTCGACCCCACCTCAGGCAAGATCACATACGCGCCCGATTTGGGACCCGAAGGGGAGCGCAAGTTCACCCGCGCCATCTGGCAGAGGGGTCGCCAGGACCGTCCCCTAATCCTCTTCCCGAGCCGTTCCCTCGCCCTCTACGACCTGGTAGACCAGCGGTATCTGGAGACCTTGGAGCAGGTCTTCGTCTACAACGCCCAGACCGATGCGGAGCCCCACTCCTTCGGTTACGAGTTGCCCGTGTTCAACCCACCCGCCGGGGAGACCGGCCTGGCCGTGGAGCCATGCGCGGTGCTCTTCGCTGAGGAAGGCACAGCCGTCAAGGCGACTCTGGGGATGGGCCTGCTTGGCGCACGGATGCTCCTCCTGAACTCCAGCGAGGCGAACCCAACGGGTGCGGGCTTCGTGCCCGGGGAGCACGATCGGGTCCCCTTCACGGTCTATCAGGCGGCCCGCGACATGCACGTGCTCAATGGTCAACGTATATCGGACTTCGTCACCAAGGGGGTGAGGAACCCCCAGGTGGAAGGGCTCCACCGGGAAGCGGGCATGCGGCTCGGCCAAGTGCCGGACCTCCTCGAGGGCCGCCAGTATGACCGTGCGGTGGCGCTCGCGCGGGCAGCCTGGGCCTACGAGTCCAGTGCCTATCCCGATGTCCAGAAGACCGCGCGCGACGTGGTCTATGGCGTCGTGTTCTACCTGGCCTTGCTGCTGAGCTTCACGTACTTCGCCGAGCGCCTGGTGATCGCGGCGACGACAGTGGCTGGCCGGGTGTGCTGGTCGCTCGCCATCTTCCTCGCCGCGTTCACTATGCTCCGCTACTTCCATCCCGCCTTTGACCTGGCGGTCAACCCCTTCATCATCCTCCTCGCCTTCATCATTCTAGCCCTGGCGTTGCTCGTCATATCCATCGTGGTCGGCAAGTTCAACGAGCAGTTGGAGCAGCTGAAGCAGGAGCTAGGGGGCATCCACAGGGCCGACGTGAGCCGAATGAGCGCGGCGGCCATGGCCTTCAACCTCGGCGTGGCCAACATGAGGCGTCGTGGGGTACGGACCACCCTCACGTGCATCACCCTGGTTCTGGTGACCTTCACGGTCTTGAGCTTCACCTCGGTTCGAACGGGCGTGAAGATCAACCGAGTCCCGCGGAACATCACGCCTGCCTACACCGGATTCCTCATGCGCGACAAGGTCTGGGTGCAGTTGGAGGACACCACCCCGGACGTCATGCGTAACGAGTGGGGGAGCCGGTTCGTTGTTGCTCCTCGCGCCTGGCACATCTCCGGGGACATCACCAAGCGCGCGAACTACGAGATCGGCGCCTACACCAACCCGTCGAAGACCTACACAGTCCACGCCATATTGGGCCTGTCTCCTCAGGAGACGCGCGTATCCGGCCTCGATGCGCACCTGCTGCCGGGGGGACGCTGGTTCCGTGAGGGTGAGGGTCAGGCCATTATCCTGCCGCAGTCTATTGCCGAAGCGCTCGGAATCACGCCCCAGGCTGTTGACCAGTGGAACTCCATGGAGGAAGCACTCCTCGCTCCAACCACGGTCAGCGGCGAGGATGCCGTGATTCGAGCCTACGCAACCATGATGGGGTCCGATGCCCCCGTGATCGGGCTCGGCGGAAGCGCCTACGCCGTCGTCGGTATCCTCCCCGACGGGGTTCTGGACCCGCGCTCCAGCGAAGGGCAAGCGGCCGGAGTCCAGGGTTTCCAGGACCTTGACGGGGAATCGCTCACGCCGGTCGACTTCAGCCAACTGAAGCCTGAGGTGCTCAATCAGGTCCGGGAGATGATGAGCCAGCGGTACAAGCTGGGACGCACGGGCGTGTCATCGCTCCTCCAGGATTACGAGCACTATGTGGCGAGCCAGACCATCGTGATGCCCTATGCTCAGGCCCTGCGGATCGGCGGAACGACCCGCTCGGTGGCCATGGGCATCGGCTCGGTCGAGGAGACCCAGGCCGTCGTCGATGAGTACATGGAGCGCCTAGCGATCAGCCTATATGCAACCGCGATCGATACAAAGACGGGCCAACCCGGCGTCTACCTCTTCTCATCGATAGGGAGCCGTTCGCTTCAGGATGTCGAGACAGTCCTGATTCCCCTGCTCATTGCCGCTCTCATCGTGCTGAACACCATGCTCGGCGCGGTCTGGGAGCGAGTGCGGGAGATACACATCTACAGCTCGGTCGGGCTCTCCCCCGCCCACGTGGGGGCGCTGTTCTTAGCGGAGTCCTGCGTCTACGCGAACCTGGGCGCCATCCTCGGCTACCTCCTTGGGCAGGGCGTCGCTAAGGTGCTCTTCCTCACCAACAGCCTGGGGGCGGTGGAGACCAACTACTCATCGCTCTCTGCGGTGTTCGCCACCGCCGTCGTGCTGGCGACCGTGCTGCTGTCGACGATCTGGCCGGCTCGGAAGGCGGCTCAGATCGCGGTGCCGGACATTGAGCGCCGCTGGCGTCTGCCCACCCCCGAGGGCGACGTCATGACCATCAAGATGCCATTCACCGTGACGGGACGCGACGCACCCGCATGCAACGCCTTCCTGGAGGAGTTCTTCCAGGCCTATGTGGGCTATGCGGGCGGCGACTTCTACGCGGAGGATGTCGCCATCGGAGGAGTGGATAGCGAGCATGGCGAGGGTTTCCGGCTCACCCTCAAGGTCTGGCTCGCCCCGTACGACCTCGGTGTGAGCCAACTCGTGGATCTCCGCACCATGCCCACCGGTGAGTATAGGATCTACGAACTGGAGCTGAGACTCCACCGGCAAGCCGGCGACACGAGCTCGTGGCAGAAGACGAACTGGCTCTTCGTGAACATCATCCGGAAGCAGTTTCTCATATGGCGCACCGTTCCGGTGGAGCAGAAGGAAGCCTACGCCCGCCGCACATGGGCTGCCATAGACGGTTTGGACCAGGGCGCGCCCCAGGGATCGGTCCTGGCGAGCGAGCCCACCACCTAGCCGAGGCTACTCGAATGGGGAGGCACCGGAATGCGGATCTCACGCCGTAACGCTATCCAACTGGGGTGGATGGCGGTCTGGGGCCTCATTGGTTGCGGCAGACAACATGGCGCTCAGGGCCAGTCCGTCGGGGAGAGGACCAAACCGATGCTGCCGGCGAGTGATGGTGTGCGGAACATGAAGTCAGTTCGGCTGGGTGTCGATGTGCTCATGGACGAGCGGCTGGAGCTGCTCGAGGGGCAGCGTGTTGGCCTGATCACGAATCACACGGGGTTCGACTCCTTGCGTAGGCCTACCATCGACCTGCTACATGAGGCTCCCGGTGTAGACCTCGCGTGCCTCATGGCGCCCGAGCACGGTATTCGGGGCGACCAGGACCGAGATGGCCTCGCCTCGGAGGTGGATGCCAAGACAGGTCTCCCCGTCCACAGCCTCTACGGTGACACGCGCGAGCCGACGCCGGAGATGCTGGAGGGGCTCGACTCCCTCGTTTTCGACATCCAGGATGTGGGAGCGCGGTTCTACACCTACATCGCGACACTGTCGAAGGCCATGGCGGCCGCGGGAAGACGAGGGATCCCGGTAGTGGTGCTCGACCGGCCGAACCCGGCCTCGGGCGCCATTGTTGAGGGGCCCATGTGCGATACGGAGCTGCTCTCCTTCGTGGGGCCCCACGAGATCGCCATGCGGCACGGCATGACGATCGGTGAACTGGCGCTGCTGTTCCACCGGCGCTTCGACGTCGGTGTGGAGCCCGTTGTTGTGCCGTGCGAGGGTTGGGAGCGGCGGATGTTCTGGGATGACACGGGTCTGCCGTACGTGGGCCCCTCGCCGAACCTACACACTGTCGAGCAGGCCATCATCTACCCGGGCCCGTGCCTCATGGAGTCCTCGAATCTGTCCGTCGGACGCGGGACTGAGTCGCCATTCGAGCTGCTTGGGGCTCCTTGGATGGATCCTGACGAAGTGCTGAAGCGGATTCCGAGCGACTGCGCCGCGGGGATCGAGCTTCAGCCCGAGGACTTCACTCCATCCGCGGCCTCGAAGTACCCCTATGCCGGGGAGCAGTGCCATGGCATACGGATCAAGCTCACCCAGCGGGAGGTCTACCGAGCCATGCCCCTCGGATTGGCGCTGGCGGCGGCCATCCGTGACGTGTGCGACGAGTTCCGTATGTCGGAATCAGGCTTCGCGCGTCTGTGTGGACGTCAGGCCCTCGTGGACTCGTTCCTAGCGGGAGCCCCGCTCCCGGAGCTGCTGAGTATCGGAGCAGAGGGGCTCGACCCCTTCATGACGATCCGAGCCCCCTGCCTGCTCTATCCTGACGGTGGCGATGAGGCCTAGTTCTCCTTGCCCCGTAGGTTGAACGTCTCGCGGAGAACCTTCGCGGCGTCGCCCTCGCCGGCTCCGGGTGCGCTTCCAGCGGACCTCGCGAGCCTCAGGCGCGCTGACGGTCGGCGAGCCGGGCTCTCCCCAGGGCTCTCGAACTGCGGCAGCCATGGCGCTAATGCCTCGAACATGTCGTCGGTCATGGCCCAGATCTCATCGAGGTTGCACTTGCTCCCTGCGAGGGGATCGAGCGCCATCGCTTGGCGCACCAGGTCCTTGTCGCCCGTGAGCGCAGCCTCAACGGTGAGCTCCTGGACCGAGACCGTCTGCCTGCAGATCGCGGCGGGCCCCATGGGAAGCGCTCCGATGAAGGTCGGCTGAATGCCACTCCCATCCACCAGGCATGGTATCTCGATGATGCATCCCTCGGGCAGGTTGGTGATCAACCCCGTGTTCGGCACGTTCAGGTGCCCACGGTACGTGCGACCGGTCTCGAGCGCCTCGATGATGTGGGAGGCATGCTCCTGCGACCGGTCGCCAACCCGGATCGGCTCTTCCCCGGCCATCCAACGCGGGTACATGGAGCGGTAGTAGTCCGCGCCCTCGCGGCAGACACGGAGGTAGCCGCCGGTCTCCCCACCGATCCACACGTCGGGATGGATCCACTTCTGGATCTCCTCCGGGCGCTTCCGGTACCACATGAGGTACTCGGAGAGGTGCCCATTGGACTCGGTGGAGTAGTAACCGAACCGCCTCATGATGTCGATGCGAACCGGTTCCGAGTTCCGGAGGCTCTCATTCGCCTCGAACGCGTTGAGGAGATGCGGCAGCATGTCCTTGCCCTTGTGCCGGACCTGGATGTACCAGGTCTGGTGGTTCAGGCCCGCCGCGACGAACTCCACTTCCTCTGCGGGCACGCCCAACGCAATGGCGATTTGGTGGTGGCCGCCCTGGACCCCGTGGCATAGCCCCAACATGGCGATGCTCGTGGCCCGGTTGACCGCCCAGCAGTTCATCGCCATCGGGTTGGAGTAGTTGAGGAGTAGAGCCTGAGGGCAGATCTCCTCCATGTCCCTGGCAATGCCCACGAGTACCGGGATGGTCCTGAGGCCATAGAAGATACCCCCGGGTCCCAGGGTGTCCCCCACGCACTGGTCGACGCCATACCGCAGGGGCACCTCGATGTCATGAGCGAACGCTTCCAGGCCACCCACTCGGACGAAGGACAACACGTAGTCGGCGCCCTGCAAGGCAGCCCTTCGGTCTGTTGTCGCGGTGATAGTCGCGGGAAGGTCGTTGTCGGCGATCATCTTGCGGCACAGGTTGGTGGACATCTCGAGCCCCTCGGGGTCGATGTCCATGAAGCTGAACTCGGTGTTCCTGAACTCAGGGACAGCGAGCAGGTCCATCATGATTCGACGCGTGAAACCGATGCTTCCAGCGCCGATCATCGCTACGCGCACGGCCAATCCCCTCCCGAATCAGTGCGTGAGATCACGCAGCTCGATGGGGAGCGGCTGCCCACTCGCATCGAGGACTTGCGCAACTATGCCCCACTCGCCGTCGCCCTGGAGGACCTTTACGAGCAGCGTGTTGACTCCATCGCGCAGATCCACCTCGACTTGGTCATCGCCGGGAATAGCGGCGCGCGTAGCGTTCATCCGGTGGACGAGCTCGCCGTTCAGCCATACGTAGATGTCATCATCGCTGCCCAGAGAGAGGATCGCCCTGCCGGCATTGGCTGGCGTGAACTCAGCGTAACCGTAGACTCCGAGGTCCTCCTGGGAACCCAGTGCGCCGCGAAGGCTGAGATACCCCGTCTGCAGATCGTCCACTTGGACGTAGCGCCACGGCACTGGCTTGCCATCCACCATGACCGGCTTCGCGGTATCAATCGGGCCGGCCGGATCGACGACGTCGGCATCGCGTAGGCCCTGCTGGCTGCCTACACGGTCGGTAAACCACCACGCACCGATGACACCCCGGGCCTCAGCGATGCTGCGCGGTCCCTTCTGGGGCAGAACAAGCGGCTGGTCGTTCTCAGTGACACGCACACTCACGGACCACTGTGCGCCGCCCTGTGTGACCTTGCATAGGATCTGGTTGTCCCCTGCGCGAAGCTTGGCCGTGACTGTGTCCTGGTCCAGAGCCCAAGCGCGATCCAGGAAGTTCCGGTGCACCTCCTCGCCGTTCACGTAGACGGCCAACCCATCGTCACTGCCGATCCTGAGCACGACGTCGCGGTCGCGGTCACTGACGACGGTGGTGAGGGCGTAGGCCCCCACGTTGTCCTGCCGCGCGGAGGCCGTCTCGAGGTCGAGCACGCCGAGGGGATCCACCACCTGGTGGAAGGTCCATGGGAACGTCTGGTCCTTGTACTGGATGGGCTGGAGCGGATCGATGTGATCGGTGATCGTGAGTGGGTCGCCCTCCTCCATCGTGGTTCTGTCAGCTATAGGCGGGGTGACCCACCAGCCGGTGATGAAGCCGGACGGACCCGCGATGTCGGCGGTTACGCCGAAGTCGCGGAGGGTAGCTGCGGCCGAGGTCAGCGTCGCACGGTCCTGCGAGACACGCAGGATCCGCTCGCAGATGCCAATGGCGCGCGCACGGTCGGTGACCCCAACCGCCTTGGCGATGGAAGCGAGAGCGGCGGCTACGTCATTGGCGACCTCGCCAGGATCGTCGAGCATCGGCTCAACCAGCGGGAGGGATCTCGGGTTCCCGATCCGCGCGACTCCCTGGAGCGCGCGCCTCTTCGTCTGCATGCTTGCGGATGGGTCCGCGAGGGTGTCGTGGTAGGTGGCGAGGGCCACTTCATCCTGCGGATCTCGGCTCTCCGCAACGGTCAGTAGTCCGGCCTTGGCCGAGGCGCTGACGATCTCTCGGCCGTCCTTGGCATAGCTAGACAGCAGAGCGATAACCCCGGGCGCGGGTATGTCCGCGAGCCCAGAGAGCGCTGCCGCAGCCACCCTCGCGTCGGCGTGTCGCGCGGCGACCGCGAAGGTCCCGCGCAGGGCCGGATCGCCGTAAGTCGCGAGAACACGCAGGACTGTCGCCGCTTCCGGCGCCGTTGCGGTTCCGAGAGCACGGAGTAACACCGGCTGAGCCTCGGCGTGGGGAACTGCAGCGATGGCCGCGACGGCCAGGGGCTGCTCGTCAGGCGCCAGAGCGTTGGCGAGTGACAGCAGCGGGGCGATCACGAGGGGATCGCGCAAGGCTGCCAGGGAGTTGAGGGCAGCCTTCCTGAGTTCCGCGTCATCGGAGCGTGCCGCCCAGACGAGGGGCTCAACCGCCTCCGAAGCCCGGCGGTGGCTCAGCGAGGTCGCCAGGGCGAGTCTGACATCGGCAGGAGTGGTCGGCGACTTCAGATTGCGCTCGATGGCGCGGCTGACGGCGGGGCCTGGGGTCCGGTCGACCAGGGACAGGCTCTCGGCTCGCAGCGCTGGGTCATCGGCTGCTAATGCGTCGACGATACTGATCGCGGCACGAGCATCGGGGTTCTTGGCAAGGGCCGTATACACTGCCCGACGGGTTGTCGGGTCCGGATGGCCCACGAGGCCGCGGAGCGCGCTGACCGCATCGCGCCCGCCAACCTCTCCCAGCATCCAGATGAGCCCCTCGCGCTCCGGCGAGAAGGCGGTGCGGACGCGATCGGCGATGGCGAGCGAGTCGGGCCTATAGGTGACTAACTCGCGCATGGCCATGCCAACGAGAGCCGGCTCGCCCGAGCCCATCGCCTCCCATAGCAGAGCCTCGGCGTCGCCACCAGCACGGGAGTAGCCCGAGATCGCCCAGGCGCGCTCCTGGACACTCAGCGGAAGGCCGAGCGCCTTCGCGAAGAGATCCGCGGCGGCGCCCGTCTGCTCCGCAGCCAGCAGACCGCAGGCTAGCTCGAGAATGGCGCCCCGAGCGGCTTCAGCAACGGCGGGGCTCGGGCACAAGGCCATGCGCAGAATGTCGTCCGCTACGGCGGGATCTGCGGCCTTCGGCAGCGAGGCTAGAGCTGCGAGGGCTAGTGGCTCGGCGCCGTCCAGGGCCCTGATCGAGTTTGGGGTCGCGACACCCATGCGGCCGAGCCCCTCGACGAGGGCCAAGGCCCTGGCCTCATCGCCCGTCTGAAGCGCTTGGCCGAGGGCGCCATCGACGACCGAGGCCGAGGCGGGGCCACCCACGCGCGTCAAGACGTAGAGCGCTGCCTCTCCAAGCTGGCGGTCATCGAGCAACTCGGCAAGGGCCGGCACTTGGTCATTGCTGGCGACCAGAGACAGGAGGTGCATGGTGTGATCGCGCACCCAGGGGCGTGATCCCGAGGTCGCGAATGCCGTCATGAGGCTCGATGCGGCGATGGGCGCATTGTACGTGCCCGCCGCCCCGTAGACGATGACCTCGGCGGCCGCCCGAGCGCCCTGTCTGACGGTGGGGTTTCCATCGTCCAGTGCCTCGAGCACAGAGGGTAGCGCCAAGACGCCTATACCACACAGTCGTTCGATGGCAGCCTGCCGTCCGGCTTCATCCGACGCGGAGAGCCCCGCGATGGTCGAGTCGAAATCGTAGCTCTGGGCCAGCCCTTGGCCGGCCAGAAGAGCGGTAACGAGGATCGTGCACAAGAGCGCCTGTATGGGCACCCGTCTCATCTCAGATCTCCTCCCGTATCCCTCGTCAATCGGCACCTGGCTCCTTGGCCCTAGGTAGGCAGTACCCAGGGCGCGCGATAGGGCCGCCCCGTCCAGCGTTCGAGGGACGTGTCGTTAGTGATCCGCTCCGCAACAGGATCCCACACGATCGGCTTGCCCGTGCGGATGGCGATGTTTCCAAGGTGGCAGACGGTGATGGACCGGTGGCCGATCTCCACATCGCAGATGGGCCGTTCACGGGTTTTGACGCACCGGAGGAAGTCGTCGTGGTGGCCCGGGCTCTCATACAGATGCACGTCGTCGGGTTTGAGCGCCGTCTTGATAATGTCACCAGGGGTTGATTCCAGTACTCCACGGTCAACGTGTATCTCGCCGTCGGACCCCTCGAACACGATCCCGCTGCGGTTGGAGTCCCTGCAGATCATCTGGATGCCATTAGCGTAGGTGTAGATGACCTCGAAAGTCACGGCAGTGTTGAAGAGGCCGTCGGTGGGGAATGTGCCCTTGCCCTCGATCCGTACGGGGCCGCTGGTGTCCATCCTGAGGCCCCATTGCCCTATGTCGTTGTGGTGGGCGCCCCAGTCGGTCATCTTGCCGCCGGAGTAGTCGTAGAACCAACGGAAGGTGTAGTGGCACCGCTGTGGGTTATAAGGGACCTTCGGCGCCGGCCCAAGCCACATGTCCCAGTCCAACTCGTCGGGGACAGGCTCGTCGGGCTGCCAAGCGGATACGGGCCCGCCGCCAATGCCGGTGTGGACGGCCTGCAGCTTCCCGATGTAGCCGCTGCGCACAAGCTCACAGGCGTAGCGGAAGTTCCACTCGGACCGCTGCTGGCTACCTGTCTGGAAGACCCGGCCGTAGCGCCGCGCAGCCTTGACCATCGCCTTACCTTCATCGATGGTGAGGCTGAGGGGCTTCTCGCAGTAGACGTCCTTGCCGGCCTGGCAGGAGTAGATAGCCGTCAGAGCGTGCCAGTGGTCGGGGGTGGCGATCCAGACCGCGTCGATGTCATCGAGGTCCAGAAGGGCCCGGAAGTCCTTGAACCTGGCGCACTTGTCCCCCACCCTCGCCGCCGTCTCGTCGAGTCGCGCCGTGTCCACGTCGCACACCGCTACGATCTCGACGTCGCTGCGGCCGAGGATCCACCCCACGTGGGCGTTGTTCATCCCTCCCGCGCCGATCATCCCAACACGGACGCGCTCACTCGCTGCCGTGCCCCCGTCTGCTCCCAGAGCGCGTCCGGGCACGATGGCCGGAATGCCGAAGGCAAGTCCAGCCCCCAGGGCGCTCGTGGCCGAGCGTCGCAGAAACTCCCGTCGGTGCATGCCCATGGGCAGTCGTCATCTCCTCTTAGCGAAGGTTCCTAGTCATGCCGTCTTCTTCGGGCGAGTTCATCGCCCCTCCGTGCATGCGCACACTCGGCCCGATCAGAGACCGATAGGCCCCTCCCAGGGGCCCGGTACTCGTAGATGAGCCAGTCGTTGAGTGCAGGGTCATCCGTGATGCGCTCCGGAACCAGGTCCCAGTCGATCGCGCTGCCGGCGCCCATGGCGGTGTTTCCGAGATGGCAAGCGGTCACGGGCCAGTGGTCCACCTTTGTCCGGACTACCTCGAAGAAGCTCCGCCGGCTCGTCGGCTCACACTTCAGTACGCCGCGATCGACGGGGATCCTGCCCCACTTGCCCGCGAAGGTCCTGCCTACCGTGAGGCGTGACCGCACGAGCGTGGGGATCTCCTCCCGATGCGCCTCCTTTCCCGCCGCGGTACCGACCCTACCGGCTCTGGTCAAGCGCGTCCCCTCCTGTACAGGGCATTTCGGAGGCCATTTGAGCCCACCAGCCGAAAACAGCGACCATGCTGGTGTAGGCGCCCGGCGCGGAGCCAGACACGGAGTAGAAGTGGCAGGTGACCCACGTGCATGCTCGACACTAGGCGAGCCATCAACGCAATCCTGGGTAGGCTGCAGTTCACGGCAACTCGATCCCTCGTGAGGGGGAGCCTCTGCCTCGCTTTCTCCCTCGGAGTGGCCTACCTCCCTAAGTGGCCCGACATGAGCCCCGGCGCAAACGCCGCGCTGTTCATCCTGCTGTTCGCAGCGTCGCTGTGGGTTACCGAGGCCATACCCGCTTTTGCCGTCGCGTTGCTCATCATCGGCCTGGAGATCGCCCTATTGGGTAAGCCGGATGGTATCTTCGCTCAGTCGGATCACGACTGGGAGATGTTCATCGAGCCATGGGCAAGCCCCCTGATCTGGCTCTTTCTCGGCGGGCTCGTCCTAGCCCACGGCGCCCAAAAGACCGGACTGGACCGATGGGTGGCCACTCGCGTCGCCACCGCTCTGGGCACCAGGCCCGGAGCGGTTCTGTTCGCGACCATGGGGGTCACCTTCCTGTTCTCGATGTTCATGTCCAACACGGCCACAGCAGCCATGATGGTTGCCGTCATCATGCCGGTTGTAGGCGCTCTGCGTGGCGATAAGTTCAGGAAGGCGTTGCTGCTAGGGGTTCCTTTCGCGGCGAACATCGGCGGGATGGGGACGATCATCGGCACTCCGCCCAACGCCATCGCCGTAGGCATGCTCGAGGGCCGCCAACCTATCCACTTCGCCCAGTGGATGGTCGTCGGCATGCCGCCGGCGATGGTTCTGGCACTCATCGCCGGGGTATACCTGCTGCTGCGCTACCCTAGCGAGCAGCGACATCTGGACCTGTCAGCCATCGTGGGGGGCCCGCCGGTGGGGAGCATCCTTCCGCTCTGGCAGAGGGCCGTTGTTATGGGCGTGTTCATCCTGACCGTAGCCCTCTGGTTGACAGACAGCCTGCACGGTATACCTACCTACGTTGTCTCCTTCGTTCCCATCTGCGTTTTCGCGGCGGCCATGATCATCGGTCCCGAGGACATGCGGGCCCTCCCCTGGGACATCCTAATCCTCATAACCGGCGGCCTATCGTTGGGGGTAGCCATCTCTGAGACGGGGCTCGCCGACTGGATCGTCGCCCATATGCCCCTGGGTTCGACACACGGGCTCTGGTTGGCCGTGCTTGTGGGACTCTTCGCGGCCGCACTATCGACCTTCATGAGCCACACCGCCGCGGCGAACATCCTGATTCCGTTGGCCATCCCTCTTGCTCCCGATGCGCCCGCCATGATGGCCGTGTGCGCCGCGCTGGGGTCATCCACGGCCATGGCTCTGCCCATCTCAACGCCGCCTAACGCCATCGCCTACGCTGGTGGGCATCTCCAAGCGAGTGACTTCCTGGGCGGCGGCCTACTGCTGGGAATACTGGGACCGATACTGATCGCCCTCTGGTGCACCGTGGTGCTGTAGCGGCCCCCGTCGGGGAGAGGCGGGGGCCGCATCGGCGATCAGCGTGCCTCGATCGTTACACCCGGCCACTGGTCGGTCCGGAAGGGCGCGGCGGGAAGCCCCGCGGCGTTGTACAGGTTCGCGACGGGATTGTTGCTCCAGGCGTAGCGCACGGCGGTAGGCTCGGCGATCTCGGGACTCCAAACCTCGACGTGGCCATCAACGAGCCGGGCCTCGGCCCAGACGAACTTGCGGCGCTCATCGGCGATGGCGAAGCCGGTCAACTCCTCGCCATTGACGATGAGATCGGCCCCACCATCCCAGAAGTACAGCCTGGCTACACTCCCTGCGACCTCCATGCGTCGGAACATTGGCCCCTGGTAGACCACGTCCCGGCCGTGAATCTCGGCCAAGGCGTTGAGGGCTAGCCGCCGTCCCACCTCCTGCTTGTTGCGCGGATGGATGTCGCCGGCGTCACCGATGTCGATGGCGAGCGCTACGCCAGTCTGGGGCAGCTCGAGGGCCACGTTCTGGGCCTCGCGGAGCTCCGGCCACGGCGCGTCCGTAGGCGCCGCATCGACCGACATGAAGTTCGCCAACTGCACGAAGTAGAAGGGGAAGTCGCCCTGCTGCCAGTGGAGCCGCCAGTCCTTGATCAGATCCTTGAACAGGTGTCGGTACTGGTAGGCACGGTCGGCGTTGGATTCCCCCTGGTACCAGATGGCGCCCCGGATGCTGTAGGGCAGGATCGGCGAGATCATGCCGTTGAAGAGGCCGTAGGGCCTGTGTGGATGGTCGGGGCCTACGGGCGGCTGGGGCTGGCCGGGCGGGGTCTCGCCGGCGAGTTCGGCCTCCCTGACCGCCCTCTGCCACCTGGGCAGCACGAACTTGTTGTAGTTGTGGGTGGCCCGCGGGTAGGCAGCCAGGGTTGTCTCCCACCGCGCGACGAGCGGCGCGTACCACTCCTCGTAGTGCCTACTGCACTTGAGGCCGCGCTCGCTCATCCATGACTCTGCAGGCGTGCCGCCCCACGCGGCCTGTATGAGCCCGACGGGCACGCCTAACTCCTGGTGCAACTTGCGGCCGAAGAAGTAGCCCACGGCAGTGAAGTCAGGGATCGTCTCCGGCGTGCACACCTGCCACGAGCCGTTCGTGTCCCGCTTGGGCTCCTCAGCGGTTACCATCTCGACACGGAACAGCCGCATATCGGGGTAGTTCGCCTCGGCGACTTCACGTTCCGCGTCGTCGGAGGCGAAGACGGGCCACTGCATGTTCGACTGGCCGCTGCATACCCAGACTTCGCCGAAGAGCACGTTCTCCAGGGTGATCGTGTTACGCCCCTGAACGGTGATGGTGTAAGGTCCTCCCGCCGGCCGCGGCCGGATCTTGACCTTCCATGTGCCGTCGGCGGCGGCGCGGGCCTTCTCGGTATTCACGGGCCCGTCCGCGCTGATCACTGTCACGACGATGTCCTCATTCGCATCAGCCCAGCCCCAGATGGGCACCCACCTGTCTCGCTGGAGAACCATGTGGCTTCCGATCACCGATGGAAGATCCACATCCGCACCGGCCGCCCCGGCGATGAGCGCCAACGCGATAAGGGTGGACGCGGTTGCCACGCGCCATCGAGTCATTGTCATACGACTTCTCCTCTCGCCATGGACGATGCCATGGGCATGACGAGCACAAGATCATGCCTCTATGAGTGGACCTTCGACGGCGGGGTGTCAGAGCACCTTCCCCATCGGCCCAGGCTCGGATCTCCGAGACCTAGCGAACCAGGTCCTGATCGATCTGCGCCGCCGTTGACCAAACCCTCTGCGGCATCGTTCGGTCTCAGTCCGCAGCATCGAAAGCGGACCGGCGTCCGCGTCGATACTCGTGGCCATAGACCTCAGAGTCGCGAACCACACACCCGACCCGAGCGCCGTCACGCATGATCTGGGAGCAGGCGGAGCATGACACACAGCACTTCTCGGGATCCATGGATCCGCGGTGGAGGATGTCCAGCACGGAGTCTGGGTACGCCAGGGAGCCCCTGCCCTGCCCCACGAGCGTCACCCAACCCCGCTCCGCGGCCCCTGCCGCAACGTAGGGGAACAGATGCCGCAGCCACCCGTACCCCGTGCCGATGAGGGGCAGATGCGGCAGGGCCCTCTGGAGCTGGGCCGTCACATCGATGAAGCGCCTGACGCCCTCCAGTGGATGTTCCGCTGGCGCCTGGGCCCTCGCGACAGGGAAGTCGTAGGGACGGCTAACATGGGGGTTGAAATACGGATTGCCGAGGGTGATGTTCACGACCGGCACGCCAACCGATGCCAACTCCTCGAGCAGCCAGCGGGGCTCCTCGATGTCGGGGACCGTGGGGTCCTCCTCGCTGACGCCCCAGCCCCAGCGGCGATCGTAACCATCGTAGGCGTTCAGTCGGGAGGTGGGGAATGCGCCTGCCACCTCGGCGGATAGCCGCGCGAGCACCTCGCGCAGGAGCCTCGTCCGGTTCTCGAGTGGCCCGCCATAGCGCCCATCGCGGCCGCGGGCCGCTAGAAGTTCCGCGATCAGGTACCCGTGGCATGCCTTGATGTCGATGCCGTCGAAGCCCGCCTGGGCGGCGAGCCGAGCGGCGTCGACGTAGGTGTCCTGGAGTCGGTTCAGGTAGTCGTCGGTAACGACGGGGTAGTCGTCAGGAAGGCTGTGCGTGGGGTCGAGGACGCCGCTACGCTGAGCGATGATGGGCTGCGGTATGCCCTCGGGCTTGCTGTACCTCCCAGAGTGCGTGAGCTGCATGACCATGATCGGCTCGTGGCCGGTGGCATCAATCCCAGCCCGCTTCGTCTCGCGGACGATGCGTTCAAATGCCTCCACGTTGCCCTCGTGAAGCCAAAGCTGTCCGGGGTTCGAGCGGGCCTCGCGCAGAACGGCCGTCGCCTCGAACCAGATGAGCGCGGCTCCGCCCGACGCGAAACGGTGGTAGCGGCGGAAGCTGAGGGGGCTAGGCGCGCCATCCGGGAGGGAGTCGAAGCCCTCCATGGGATGCACGGCGAGGCGATTCCACGCCGTCAGCCGACCCAGCCGAACCTCGTCCGTCAGCACCGAGAGATCCTCAGACAACGGGATCTCAATGCCGAGGACCTGTAGCTTGTCCCTCAGGTCGTCCAGGGTTCTGAGGTTGAAGCGCTCATGAGTTGTCACCGTCATGGCCGCGCCTCCTGGGGCGCCAAGCACTCGCGCAGCGCGGTCACGGGCACCTCGCAGCGGAAGAGCTTCCAGGTGTGCGAGTCGTCCTTCCACCCGCGCCCCGAGCCGTAGTAGATCGAAACGCGCCCATTCTGCACGAGGATCTGCCCGTGCGGATCGGTCAGGAAGCGCGGGTATAGGACCTCGAGCCAATCATCGCCTCGGGGATCGCGGACCCGGATCTGCGGGAACACCTCGGTAGGCGCGACCGCATCGTTATCTGCCTGGAAGAGCCCACTCCGGCTCCCGAGGAGTCCAATGTGTCCGGTTCCATACGCGGGCCGCACGAGGTAGTAGGCGCCGCTCAGGGGCTTCACATCCATCTGCGCGAAGCGCGCGACAGCGCCGGCGGGCACGGTAGCCGGACTTCCCGCGGGTTGGAGTTGCCGTGCGAAGACAGTGGAGTCGTGGAAGTACGGATCTCCCGACTCCGTGCGGACGACGAAGTCACCAGGGCCAGTGCACGAGTCGACATAGTGGAGTACGAATCGACCGTTCTGGTAGAAGGCCGAGGGCTGACCGAAGCCGTAGCGCTGCTGACCGAGCTCGAGGTTGCTCTTGGGAGCGAGGATGATGGGCCTGGGATTCCGATCGATCGGCCGCTTGCGCCATGCCTTGCCGTCACGCGATGTCGCCACGAACACCTGGTTGTGGTACTCCCCCAAGCCGACAACCCCACCCTCAGCGTCTACGTCGACGCGATAGTCGGCACAGGCCTCGTAGTACATGAAGTAGATCCCGCGGACCTTGACCACCGACGGAGTGCCGATGTGGTTGATCTCCTGCCTGCTCTCCGCTGGTCCTAGCACCATCATAGGCCCCGGGCAGTCCAGACCGAACAGACGGAGATCGCCGGCATACTCGGGACCATCGAGGTTCCACGCTAGGCCATCGCGGCTCTCGGCGTAGTAGACACGATCACCCCAATCGGGATAGGTGAAAGAGAAGAGCTCCCCGGACGGAAGTCGAGCGGCAAAGGGGAACCGAAGCCCCTGACCCGTGCCTCCTAGCCGCACCCACCACATCTTGTAGAGCCCGTCGTCATCAAGCATGACCGAGGGACCCCAGTCATAGCGTCCGCTCTCAGGGGCGACCTCTTCGCACTGGAGGGGCAGCACACGGAGCGGCTCTATGACCGTAGGTCCAGATCGGTGCAAACAGCTCAACATGCATGCAGCGACGGCGAGGGGCATATCACGTTCACATTCCGGGGGAAGCGCGCGGGCTCGAGAACGAGGCCTCGAGCCCGCTACAGAGTGCCGTGGCTACCGCATGAACAGCTCGATAACGGGCACCGTAACATTGGGCCGGACAACGGGCAGATCCAGTGTCAAGGTGTTCTGACCCGCAGCGCCGTACTCGCTCTCGTGAGGCGCCGAGGTCGACATCGGGATCTCCGAGGCGTCGTTGAGGAGCTGGGCGTAGGCCACCCGATCTCCGAAACCATCCAGGTGGAGATGCCTGAAGGGCCAGGCGAACACGTGCACGTACATCCGGTTCGTCTTCGGGTTGTAGGTGAGTCGACAGTCCTGGGGCGCCGCGAACTCATCGGGCGCCTGGGTGCAGCCGTAGATCGACCGACCGTGCCGACGCATCCACTCGCCGATCCCTTGTAGCCTGCTCAGGGCCCGCTCGTCGAACTCGCCGCGTCCGGTGGGACCCACATTCAGAAGCAGGTTTCCGCCCTTGCTAACTACCTCGATGAGCATCCTGATGAGTTGGTCAGCGCTCTTCCAGGTCGACTCCTCACGGTGGTATCCCCATGAGCCCGAGAAGGTCTGGCAGGTCTCCCAGACCACCTTCTGGCCGTTGACTTCGACCCAGCGGCGCGGCATGAACTGCTCGGGCGTGCGGGTGTCCCAACCGCCATCGACATCATTCAGGTCGAGACGGTCGTTGAGAACAATGCCGGGTTGGAGGCTGCGGATCATCTGCACGAGACGCTCGCTCTCCCACTGGTTCCGCCCCTTCTCGGCATAGCTGAAGTCGAGGAAGAGGACATCGACCCTGCCGAACTTGGTGAGGATCTCCCTCACCTGCCCATGCAGGTAGTCGCGGTAGGTGCTGAGATCGCGGCTCTCGTTCAACGTCTCGCGGTCGGGGTGGTCACGGAGGGGGTGGATGCTCTGGATCGGGTAGGACGGATGATGCCAGTCGATCAGGCTGTGGTAGAAGCCCACGCGCATGTGATGGTTGCGGAACGACTCGACCATGGGACTGATCAGATCTCGCCCACACGGCGTGTTGAGGGCCGTGTAGTCAGTCAGTTTGGTGTCCCAGAGACAGAAGCCCTCATGATGCTTCGTCGTCACCACGAAGTACTTCATCCCAGCCGCCGCCGCGGCCCGGGCCCACATGTCCGGGTCGTACAGGTCGGGATCGAAGCGTCCGAAGTACCGAGCCTCATACTCCTCAGCGGGGGTTCGCTCGTGGAACTGGACCCACTCGTGTCGAGCAGGCAGCGCATAGAGCCCCCAATGGATGAACAAGCCAAAACGATCGTGGGTGAACCAACTCGTGTCGCCGACTGTGGGTTTGACGTCATGCATGGGGCGCCTCCCTGGTGTGTGAACTCGGGACCGGCTCTGCAGCCGATGCCACAGGGTGGTTCGGGATAGGCGACTTGGCTCCCTTCGAATCGCGGACGCGGCAAGACTCGGCACTGAGGACGGCGAAACCCAATGAGCGCACTATCGACGTGGAGGTGCCCCTCGCCATGCTTGCAGATCTCGGCACGCCCGATCCCCGCCTCAGGAGCTTCGTGTACCCCACACGGGTAGTCTGGACTACGCCCCAGGGCGTGGCTGACGCGGAGAACGTCCTTAGCCCCGGCGACGCGGGATGCACTTTGTCTCCGTCGGCAGAGGGTGAACGGCCGGGTATCGTGCTCGACTATGGCCGCGAGTTGCACGGAGGCATACGCCTGCAGACGCCACTCACGCCCAAGCGCGGGCTCGCCACCGTACGGATACGTTTTGGTGAGTCTGTCTCCGAAGTGATGAGCCAACCTGACAATGATCACACTCCGCACGACTACACGGTACCTGTGCCCTGGTGGGGGCACATGGAGGTTGGCACCACGGGCTTTCGCTTCGTGCGTATAGATCTGGTGAACTCGGAGATCCCCGTGGTTATCAGTGAGGCGCCGGCGGTCTTCATCAGGCGTCCGCTCACCTACCACGGTGCCTTCAAGTGCAGCGACGACCGTCTCAATGAGATCTGGGAGGTCGGGGCCTACACCGTCCACCTCTGCATGCAGGATCACGTCTGGGATGGGATCAAACGCGACCGGCTCGTATGGATAGGCGATCTGCATCCCGAGACCCGCGTTATCTGCGACGTGTTCGGCGACGTGGACGTCGTGCCCGCGAGCCTCGACTACGCGCGGGACCACTACCCCCTGCCGGGCTGGATGAACGGCATCTCCTCATACTCCCTGATGTGGCTCCTGTGTCACGCCGACTGGTACCTGTATCACGGCAACCTGGAGTATCTGGCCGAGCAGCGCGACTACCTCAAAGGCCTCATCGATTTGCTCATCAGTCGAGTCGGTGAGGACGGCAGGGAGCGCCTGGATGGGCACCGCTTCCTGGAGTGGCCGACCAGTGAGGACCCCACGGCCATCGACTTCGGGCTGCAAGCGCTCATGGTCCTGGGTCTGGAGGCGGCCGCGCGGCTCTGCGATGCGCTCGGCGAGTCCGAGTACGCGGCCAAGGCTCGGTCCACAGCCGCCCTGGCCCGCGGGCGCCGTCGGGAGCCCACCAGAGCGAAGGTCGCCCATGCCCTCGCGGTGTTGGCGGGCATGGAGGACGCCCGGGAGACAAACGAGCGCGTGTTCCAGGCCGATCCCTACCGCGACCTATCCACCTTCTACGGGTACTACCTGTTAGAGGCGCGCGCCAAGGCCGGCGACTACCTTGGAGCACTGGACCTGATACGGAACTACTGGGGCGGCATGCTGGATATGGGAGCCACGACGTTCTGGGAGGGCTTCAGCGTCGACTGGATGGAGAACTCTACTCGGATCGACGAGCTGCCTCAGCCGGGGAAGCGCGACATCCACGCGGATTTCGGCGCCTGGTGCTACGAGGGGCTGCGCCACAGTCTCTGCCATGGCTGGGCAGCGGGCCCGACCGCGTGGCTCATCGATCATGTCCTCGGTCTCCAGCCGTCGTCACCCGGCTTCGCGGCGATGACCATCGAGCCCCATCTCGGTGACCTGGAGTGGGCGGAGGGCTCCATCGCCACACCCCACGGGCCGGTATGGGTGCGCCATGAGCAGGGACAGACCTCGGTGCGGACGCATCTTCTGGAGAAGCCGGAGGGCGTGCGGATACTCGACTAGAGCGCTTCTCTCAAGTTTC